>Ga0326597_10000119_pt1 | contig 139149 bp, 118 predicted proteins | sample RVTome_12_FD_203789 | JGI IMG/M metagenome (GOLD analysis project Ga0326597, IMG submission 203789) | Soil microbial communities from uranium-contaminated site in the Upper Colorado River Basin, Wyoming, United States - RVT100D185 | ecosystem: Environmental > Terrestrial > Soil > Contaminated... | reverse complement strand
CCCTCCCTCCGGACCGGCGAGCACGCCCCATGGCCCCGGCGCCCGCCCCGCTCCGGCCAGCGCCGCGGCAATGGGCGGCGCCGCGCCGGTTTCGTCGCACAGCAGCAGCCGGCGATCCGCCGGCCACGCCGCGATCAGTTGTTCGAGCGTGGCCGGCGCCCGGATCTCCGGCACGGTGAGCCGGCCGCACTGCTCCGACGCCTCGATCGCATTCGCCCGCAGCCGGCCCAGGTTCACCCGCGTCACCGCCGTGTGCCGGGTCAGCACCGGCTGCAGCACGGCGACCCCCAGCTCGGTGGCCTTGGCGGCGATCAGGTCGATGGGCGCCCGCTTGACCGGCGCAAAGGCCAGCCACAGATCGGGCTCCGCCACCTGGGTGCGCAGCCGGTCATGGACAGCCACCGAACAGGCGTTGCGCCCCATCGCCTCGATGGTGCCGCGCCATTCCCCGTCGCGCCCGTTGAACAGCGACAGCACGGCACCCGGGCCGAGCCGCATCACGTGGCCGAGATAGTGGACCTGTCCCTTTTCCAGGGCGAGAACGCGCCCGGGGCCGAGATCGTGTCCCACGTAAAGCCTGACGGATGCCATGACGGTACCGGATTGACGGGGAAAGGCCGCAACGTTCCGTTGAGCCGCCCCCCGTTCTGGCGTTATCGGTTACACTCGGAAAGGTACACCATGGCGCAGCGCATCAAAACCGGAGCGGATTTTTCCGCCAGCGACATCCCCGTCGGCGGCTGGGTCGACCGCTGGACGCCGCGCTGGAGCCGGCCCTACATCCGCCTCGCCCGGCTCGACCGGCCCATCGGCACATGGCTGTTGCTGTTCCCGTGCTGGTGGTCCATCGCCATGGCGTATACCGGACCGGGCGATGCTTGGCTGTTCGCCCTGTTCGGCATCGGCGCCATGGTGATGCGCGGGGCGGGCTGCACCTTCAACGACATCGTCGATCGCGACTTCGACGCCCGCGTCGCGCGCACGAAGAACCGCCCCCTGCCGGCGGGCGAGGTCACGGTGCGCCAGGCGCTGGCCTTTCTGGCGCTGGAACTGGCGGTCGGGCTGGCGATCCTTCTTTCCCTCAACCCCTTCGCCATCGCCGTCGGCGCCGCCTCGCTGGCGCTGGTGTTCACCTATCCGCTGACCAAGCGGGTCACCTTCTGGCCCCAGCTCGTGCTCGGGCTGACCTTCAACTGGGGTGCGCTGCTCGGCTGGGCGGCGGTGCGCGGCGATCTCGCCCCGCCGGCGGTGCTGCTCTACATCGGCGGCATCTTCTGGACCCTGGGCTACGACACCATCTACGCCCATCAGGACCGGCGCGACGACCCGGCCGCCGGGGTGAAATCGTCGGCGCGCGCGCTCGGGCTGTCCAGCAAGCCGTGGCTCTATGCCTTCTACGCCGCCGCCGTGGCGCTGTTCGCCGCCGCGGGCATCGACGGCGGCCATCGCTGGCCGTATTTCGCCGGTCTCGGCGTCGGCGCGCTGCAGCTTCTCTGGCAGGTGCGGGACGTGGACATCGACGACCCCAGGGACTGTCTCGCCAAGTTCAGGTCCAACCGGCTGTTCTCATGGCTGTTCCTCGCCGGGGTCCTGGCGGGGCACGCCGTGCCATGACGGCCGCGACCCGCTTCGTCCGCGACAACACGGCCGTTGCCGCCCCGCCGCTGGTGCCGGAGGTCCGCCTTCACCTCGCCTGCGAGGTGACGCCCATCTGGCAGGCCACCGAAACCGAGCTGGAAAGGAACGGGCTGGAGCCCCCCTTCTGGGCCTTCGCCTGGCCCGGCGGGCAGGCGCTGGCCCGTCATGTGCTGGACAATCCGCAGACGGTGCGCGGCAAGCGCGTGCTCGACATCGCCGCCGGCTGCGGCCTCGCCGCCATCGCCGCGGCGCGGGCCGGCGCCTTGGCGGTGGTTGCCAACGAAATCGACGCCTTCGCCGCCACGGCGCTGGCACTCAACGCGGCGCTCAACGACGCCCCCGTCACGGTGGTGCGGCGCGACCTGCTGAACGACGTCGTCGCCGGGCGGTTCGACGTCATCCTCGCCGGCGACGTGTGCTACGAGCGGACCATGTCCGGGCGCATGGTGCCGTGGCTGCGCGCCCGTGCCGCCGCCGGCGCGCTGGTGCTGCTGGGCGATCCCGGGCGTGCCTACCTGCCGGCGACGGGGCTCGCGGAAGTGGCCCGCTACGAGGTGCCGACGACGCTGGAACTGGAGGACCGTACCGTGCGCACCACCACGGTCTGGCGGGTGCTGGCGGCGGAGCGGGCGGCGTGAGCCTGCCCGGCGTGCGGGCACTGAGCCGGCCGGTGCGCCGGCCGGTGGTGCTCTACCGGTTCGGCCGCCTGTCGATGCCGCTGGGCGGTCTGTTCGCCGTACCCGCCGCCGTCGGTGTCGCCACCGGGGACATGGAGTTCGCCCTGCGCTGCACCGCCATGCTGGCCCTCTGCCTCGCCGTCGGATGGGGATTGGGCCGGATCCGGGCGCCCGACGACCTCCGCGCCGCCGAGGGTCTGGTGGTGGTGGCGGCGCTCTTCGTCGCCGCGGCGGCGCTGATGACGTGGCCGTTCATGGCCGCCGGCCTCGCCCCGCTCGACGCCTTTTTCGAGGCGGTGTCAGGCATCACCACCACCGGCCTGTCCACCGCCGGCACGGTGGAGCAGCGACCGGCCGCCTTCCTGATCGCCCGCGCGTGGACACAGTGGTACGGCGGGCTCGCCATCGTCGCGCTCGCCTTCGCCTTCAGCGTCGGGCCGGGGCCGGCGGCGCGGCGGCTGGCCACCGTCGAGGGCCAGCCGGACGACCTGGCGGCGACCACCCGCCTGTGGGCGCGCCGCGCCATGGTGATCTTCGCCGTTCTCACCCTCGCCGGCATGGCCATCGTGCTTCCTTTCGGCCTGCCGCTGGTGGACGGCGTGGCACACGTGCTCGCCGGCATTTCCACTGGCGGCTTTTCCTCGCGCGACGGCGGCATCGCTGCGCTCGGCGGCTGGCCGGTGCAGACGGCGCTGCTGCTGCTCGGGCTCGCCGGCGCCATCTCCTTCACCCTGTACGATCGCGGCTGGCGGCGCGGCTGGCGCGGCGCGGCCGGCGATGTCGAACTGCGCGCGCTCCTCGCCGTCGCCGCCCTGTCGACGGTGTTGCTGGCGGGCGCCATGCTGCTCGCGGGGCGGCCGGCGGCGGAGGTGGCCACGGCGGCACCGCTGCTGGCGCTGTCGGCGCAGACGACCACCGGCTTCGCCCCGGCCGCGGTATCGGACCTGGATGCGGCGGGCAAACTGGTGCTCATCGCCACCATGTTCATCGGCGGCGACGCCGGGTCCACCGCCGGCGGCATCAAGATCGTGCGGCTGCTGCTGATGCTGCGGCTGATGCAGGTGGTCCTGCTGCGCGCCACCCTGCCGCGCGGCGCCGTCCTCGAGGTCCGTGCCGGCGGGCGGCGCGTCGAGGCGGAGGACGTGCAGGCGGCGCTCGGTGTAGTGCTGCTCTACGCCGCCGTCGTCCTGCTGGCCTGGTTCGCATTCCTGCTCGCAGGAGCGCCGGCGCTCGATTCCCTGTTCGACGTGGTGTCGGCGCTGAGCACCACCGGGCTGTCCACGGGGGTGACCGGTCCCGGCCTGTCGCCGTGGCTGAAGGGTCTGCTGTGCGCCGTCATGCTGATGGGGCGGCTTGAAATCGTCGCCCTGCTGGTGCTGGTCTATCCGGGAAGCTGGCTGCAATACGGAAGGGGCGCGACATGAAGGTGGTGCTGGTGGGGGCGAGCCCGCTCGCCGTGTTCACCGCGGAGCTGCTGCTGCGCCGCGGCGACGAGGTGGTCATCGTCGAGATGGACCGCGACAAGATCGGCGACCTGACCGAGCGGCTCGACTGCGGCTTCATCCACGGCGACGGCACGCGCCCCGCCGTGCTGCGCGAGGTGGGGCCGGAGGACGCCTCGTTCCTGCTCTGCCTGACCGACAGCGACCGCGACAACATCCTGGCGGCGCTGGTGGGGCGCAGCCTCGGCTTCAAGCGGGTGGTGCCCAAGATCGAGGACGCCGAGTTCGAGCACATCTGCACCGAGCTCGGCCTCAGCGACACCATCGTGCCCGACCAGAGCGTGGCGCGGGCGCTGACCGACATGATCGGCGGCCGCACCGGCATGGACATTTCCAACATGGTGCGCGGGGAGGTGCGCTTCTATTCCTTCGTCGCCCGGGAGCAGGACACCGGCGCCGTCGACGCACTCGATCTGCCCAGACGCACGCGGCTCATCTGCATCTATCGCAACGACGAATTTCTCCTGCCCGATCCGGGCACCGAGCTGGCCAAGGGCGACGAGGTGGTGCTGATCACCCACAGCGACGAGTTGCCGGCCCTCGCCGGGCGCTGGGGCGAGCCATAGCGAATGTTTCACGTGAAACAATGGTCAATATTGTTGACCTTTTCCGTTTAACATACTGACGGAAAAAGCGTTTTCTCGACGGAACGGGCCGTACCGCAGGACACGGCGGCGGCGGTTATCTGCTTGAGACACTATGCGCCGCAAAAACAACGGCTTCCCCTACAGCGCAATGATGGTGCGCCGGCGGTAGGCGATCGGACAGGCGGCGCGGCCGAGCGCGGCCGAGCGCTCCCGGTGCAGCGCCCTGTCGTCGAGATGGGCGCGGATGAAATCGTCGAGCGGCTGGCCCGGCGCCAGCCGGTCGCGCACCGCGGCCAGCATCTCGACCTGGCCGAGCGCGGGAAAGCGCCGCGCCTCGGCGCCGATTTCCTTCAGGCTGACGCAGCCGCCGTTGTGATCCAGGCAGCCGACGCGGGAGGAATAGGCGTGGGCGGCATCCAGCGTGCCACCGCTGTCGAGAGCGACCCGGATGTCCGCCAGATGGTCATAGGTGTAGTTGCCCTCGGTCTCGTGCATGCGGGCGAGCTGGCGCGCATCGAGCCAGAGGACGAACACCGTGACGACGGTGCCGGGCGACTGCTGGAACGTGGCCGGCACCGAACCGTAGGACGTGAGATGGGCGGCATAGACCACGTCGAAATCGTAGAGGCGCCCGCGCTGTGCCGGGATCGGCCCGCACCCGGCGATATGCCCGTATTTGCGCCGGATCTGCTCGGGCGACCGGTTGGACCCGGCGGCCAGCACCGGAACCCGGCCGGCGCGGTCGAAATCGCCGTCCAGCCGGCGCCACCCGCCGCCGTCATAGACGAAGCAGTGGTCCGGTGCGGGAAAAGGGTAGGACTTGGCGTGGGCGACGGGGTCGTTCATGGTTTCAGCAGGCGATCGCCCCGGCGTCCTCGACAATGCGGTAGCGGACATGGCAGTCGTCCACCTGGGCCCAGGACAGGCGCCCCCAGGCGGTTCGCGCGGCGGCGCGGTCGCGGAAGGGGCCGTAGCGCTCCTCCCGCCGGCCGGCGGCGAACTCGCGTAACCGGGTGTCGCGATACAGCCCTCCGACCACCCAGAAACGGTGCATGTTTCTTCTCTCCGGAAATGAAGGCGCCGCGGCGCGGCTGCCCCCCATATGGGACAGATTCCGTCCGCCGGCAACCGTGCACCCGTAAAGGGTCCGCGACGGCGCTGCGGCGCCGGGTCGCGCCGATCGCCGGAAGGCCGCCCCCGTCCTTGACCCCGCGGACGCCTTCGGGCCTGATAGCGTGGAGATTTCCCGCGGGGTTCCATGGCCTTCAATTCGTTACGCGATTTCGTCGCCCGGCTGGAGCGCGAGGGCCGGCTGGTGCGCGTGTCTGCGCCGGTACGCACCGAATTCGAGGTCACCGAGATCCAGACCCGGCTGCTGGCCGGAAAGGGTCCGGCGGTGCTGTTCGAGAACCCGGTGGGGCCGGACGGACGCACCTGCCCCATCCCGCTCCTCGCCAACCTGTTCGGCACGGTGGAACGGGTCGCGTGGGGCATGGGGCGCGAGCCGAAGGACCTGCGCGCCTTCGGCGAGCAGCTCGCCTTCCTGCGCCAGCCCGAGCCGCCGGGCGGCTGGCGCGAGGCGCTGGAGATGCTGCCGCTGGTGCGCTCCGTCTTCGCCATGAAGCCGAAGACGGTATCGTCGGCGCCGTGCCAGGAGGTGGTGCTGACCGGCGACGACATCGATCTCGCCCGCCTGCCGGTGCAGACCTGCTGGCCGGGCGAGGCCGGGCCGCTGATCACCTGGCCCCTGATCGTCACCGAGGGACCGGGCGGCTACAACCTCGGCATCTACCGCATGCAGGTGACCGGGCGGAACACCACCCTCATGCGCTGGCTGAAACTGCGCGGCGGGGCCGAGCACTACGCCCGCCACAAGGCCGCCGGCGGCGCGGACCCCGCCCCCTTGCCCGCGGCCGCGGTGATCGGCGCCGATCCGGCCACCATCATCGCCGCCGTGGCGCCGGTGCCCGAAGCCATCTCCGAGTACCAGTTCGCCGGCCTGCTGCGCGGCTCCAGGGTGGAGCTGGTGACCTGCAGGACGGTGCCGCTCAAGGTGCCGGCCAATGCCGAGATCGTGCTGGAAGGGCACGTGTCGCTGACCGAGTTCGGCGAGGAAGGGCCGTTCGGCGACCATACCGGCTATTTCAACGCCACCGACACCTTCCCCGTGTTCACGGTCAGCGCCATCACCATGCGGCGCGATCCCATCTACCTCTCCACCTTCACCGGCCGTCCGCCCGACGAGCCGTCGGTCCTCGGCGAGTCGCTGAACGACGTGTTCGTGCCCCTGCTGATCCAGCAGTTCCCCGAGATCGTCGATTTCTGGCTGCCGCCCGAGGCGTGCTCGTACCGCATCGCCGTGGTGTCGATCCGCAAGGCCTATCCCGGCCACGCGCGGCGCATCATGATGGCGGTGTGGTCGTACCTGCGCCAGTTCATGTACACCAAGTTCGTCATCGTCGTGGACGCCGACATCGACCCGCGCAACTGGACAGACGTGGTGTGGGCGGTATCGACCAATGTCGATCCCGGGCGCGACGTGCTGACCATCGAGAACACGCCCATCGACTATCTGGATTTCGCCTCGCCGGAAACCGGGCTGGGCTCGAAGATGGGCATCGACGCCACCACCAAGATACCGCCGGAAACCCACCGCCCGTGGGGCAGGCGCATCCGCATGACCGACGCGGTGATCGACGAGGTGACGCGCAAATGGAAGGACCTCGGCCTGCCCGGATCAGGAAAGCCGATCTGGAAGTGAAGCGCCGGCCGGGCCGGAGATTTTCCCTGTGCAGGGCCGGCATGATCGCTTAAACAGGCGCGTGTCGCCGCCCGCCAGCGGCAAGGAATGAGGACCGCCGATGACCGAGTCGCCCGCCTCTCTCGACATTCTCGCACGGTTGCTGGAGCTGGCGAAACGCAACGGCGCCGAAGCGGCCGACGCGGTGATGATCGACTCGGCGCACCTCTCGGTTGCCCAGCGGCTGGGCCGGCCCGAGAAGATCGAGCGTGCCGAGTCGCGCGACGTGGGCCTGCGCGTGCTGATCGGCCGGCGCCAGGCCATCGTCTCCACCACCGATCTGAAGCCGGATGCCCTGGGCGAAACCGCCGAGCGTGCGGTGGCCATGGCGAAGGTGGCGCCAGAAGACCCGTGGTGCGGGCTGGCCGACGCCGGCGATATCGCCCGCACCATTCCCGACCTCGACATCTGCGATCCGTCCGAGCCCGCCGCCGAGGCGCTGGTGGAGCGCGCCCGGGCGGCGGAAGACGCGGCGCGCGCGGTAAGCGGCGTGACCAACTCGGAAGGCGCCGAGGCCGGCTGGGGTCGCAGCCGCATCGCGCTGGCCGCCAGCAACGGCTTTGCGCAGAGCTATGCCATGTCGAGCCACAGCATCTCGGCTTCGGTGCTGGCGGGCGAAGGCACCGCGATGGAGCGCGACTGGGACTATGCCAGCGCGGTTTTCGCCGCCGACCTGCCCGCGCCGGAAGAGATCGGGCGCACCGCCGGCGAGCGCGCCGTGCGCCGCCTCGGCGCACGCAAGGTGAAGACGCGGCAGGTGCCCGTGGTGCTGGAATGGCGCGTGGCGGGCGGGCTGCTGCGCAGCCTCACCGGCGCCATCAACGGCGCCGCCATCGCGCGCGGCACCTCGTTCCTCAAGGACAGCCTGGGCAAGCCCCTGTTCGCCCCCGGCATCCGCATCGTCGACGATCCGTTGCGCCGGCGCGGGCTGCGCTCCAAGCCGTTCGACGCCGAGGGACTGCCGACGCGCACCAGGGCCCTGATCGACGACGGCCGGCTGACCACGTGGCTGCTCGACCTCGGCGCGGCGCGCAAGCTGGGCCTGGACTCCACCGGCAGCGCCGCGCGCTCCGTCAGCGGCCCGCCGCAGCCGAGCCCGACCAACGTCTACCTCGAGCCGGGAAGCGAATCGCCCGAGACCCTGATCGCCGGCATCGCCAGCGGCTTCTTCATCACCGAGATGATCGGCATGGGCGTGAACCTGGTCACCGGCGACTACAGCCGCGGAGCCACCGGATTCTGGATCGAAAAGGGCGAGATCGCCTATCCGGTGAGCGAGATGACGGTGGCCGGCAATCTGCGCGACATGTTCCGCACCCTGACCCCGGCCGACGACCTGCGCTTCCGCTACGGCACCGATGCACCCACCGTGCGGATCGATGGCATGACGGTCGCCGGGCTGTAATACCGGCGGCCGTCAAGGCCGATTCCCGGCCGGGCCCGCTCCCCCACCCGGCCACCCAGCGACAGTATCCTGTGGGTTGCCGGGTGGGGGAGCGGGACGGGTCAGGCTCAAGGACCCTCGGTATAATTCCGGCCGGTCCGCAAGCTCTGGCAAGTAGTTTGCCAGTATTGCCAGGCACAGAGAAACTAGTCCTAAAGCTTTCCTGCCGCGGATTGGCTAAAAATTTGCCATTCTCAACCCCATAAGGTCACGTCAATGACAACTCGCTCGATTATCGCATCCGCCGCGGCCATGCTGGTCGCCGGCGCACTGCTGTCCACGGCCGCCGTCGCCAGGTCGGTCGCATCCTCCGACGAGGCCACCAAGATCACCTCGACGACGAAGGCCGACCAGGGCATGACGCAGCTTGCCCAAGACACGAAGAAGGGGAAGCGCAAGGCCAAGAAGAAGAGCAACTGATAAAGCCGCCGGTCGACCCTTCGATCGGGTTTCTGCGGGGACGCCTCGGCGTCCCCGCAGCGCTTTCCGGGCGCAGCATTCCGGACCGGGCGCTTTCGATTGGCCGGTTTCCTTCCGGATGATATGATCCGCGCGCCGATAGTTATGCGCGGACAAGGGGATACGAGGGACTTGGCGGCCGCCCGTTCCAGAACTGCGGATGCGGCGTCCAGCCGGGCGCTGGTCACGCGGCTTCTGCGCGCCTTCATCCGGCCCCATCTCGGCCGTCTGGCTTTCGCCGTGCTGTGCATGGCTGCGGTGGCGGGCGCGACGGCGGCGAACGCCTGGCTGATGCAGCCGGTTCTCGACGACGTGTTCCTGAACCGCAACGCCGCCATGCTCTATCTGGTGCCGGCCGCCATCGTCGTGATCGCGCTGGTCAAGGGCGCGGCCGGCTACGGTCAGTCCGTCACCATGAACTATGTCGGACAGGGCATCATCGCCGAGGTGCAGCTGCGCATGTTCGCGCACCTGATGCGCGCCGACATCGCGTTCTTCCAGTCCAATTCCACCGGCAAGCTGATCTCGCGCTTCAACAACGACGCCAACATGCTGCGCGCGGCGGTGTCGACCGCCCTGACCGGCATGGCCAAGGACGCGTTGACCCTGATCTTCCTGGTCGCGCTGATGTTCTGGCAGGACTGGGTGCTGGCGCTGATCGCGTTCTTCGTCTTTCCGACGGCGGTGCTGCCGATTCTGCGCATCGGCCGGCGCATGCGCAAGGTATCCGCCAACACCCAGACCCAGATGGGCGAGCTGACCACCATCCTGGACGAGACGTTCCGCGGCGCCCGCCACGTGCGCGCCTACGGCATGGAGAGCTACGAGATCGGCCGCGCGCGCGAGTCCATCGACGCCGTCTTCCGTCTGGTGCAGAAGGCGGCGCGGGTGCGTTCGGCGACCCATCCGATCATGGAGGGGCTGGGCGGCATCGCCATCGGAGTCGTAATCCTGTACGGCGGCAGCGAGGTCATCCGCGGCGCCACCACACCGGGCACCTTCTTCTCGTTCATCACCGCACTCCTGCTCGCCTACCAGCCCATGAAAGGCCTCGCCAACTTCAACGCCAACCTGCAGGAGGGCCTGGCCGCGGCGCTGCGCATTTTCCAGCTCCTCGACCTCGAGCCGGAGATCCGCGACAGGCCGGGCGCGATTGCCCTTAAGGGTGTCGAGGGCGCGGTGCGCTTCATCGGCGTGCGCTTCGCCTACGAACCCGGCCACCACGCGCTCGACAACGTCGATCTCGACGTCCGTGCGGGAACCACGGTGGCCCTGGTGGGACCGTCGGGAGCGGGCAAGTCCACCGTGCTCAACCTGATCCCCCGCTTTTACGACTGCTCCGAGGGGCGCGTGCTGGTGGACGGCCACGACGTACGCGATGTGACGCTGGCCTCGTTGCGCGCCAATATCGCTCTGGTCAGCCAGGACGTTGCGCTGTTCGACGACACGGTACGCGCCAACATCGCCTATGGACGTCCCGGCGCAACGGAGGAAGAGATCGTCGCCGCCGCCGGCGCCGCCGGCGCGCACGAGTTCATTGCCGGGCTGACCGACGGTTACGATACCCATGTGGGCGGGCGCGGGCTGCGCCTGTCGGGCGGCCAGCGCCAGCGCATCGCCATCGCGCGGGCGATGCTGAAGAACGCGCCCATCCTGCTGCTCGACGAGGCGACGTCGGCGCTCGATACCGAGACCGAGCGCCAGGTGCAGGCTGCGCTGGCCAAGCTGATGCGCGGGCGCACCACCATTGTCATCGCTCACCGGCTGTCCACCGTGACCGCCGCCGACCTGATCTGCGTGATGGACAACGGCCGGGTGGTGGAGCGGGGAAGCCATGCCGAACTGCTCGCCGCCGGCGGCGCCTATGCGCGCCTTTATGCCCTGCAGTTCGCCGGCCAGGACGACGCGCCGCGCGCCGCCGCCGCCGGCGCCTGAACGATGGCGGCGCTCAAGCGCATAATGCGGCGACACGGTCCGCGCGCGCTGGCCTGCTGGCTGACGGCACGCTACATACGCCTGCTGCGCCTGACCGGACGCTGGTCCATCGAGGGCAGCGACATCCCGGAGCGGCTGGTCGCCGAGGGGCGGCCGTTCATCGTCGCCTTCTGGCATGGCCGGCTCCTGATGATGCCCGAGGCATGGCGCTTTTCGCCCCGCTTCAACATGGTCATCTCGCAGCATCCGGACGGACAGCTCATCGCGCGCACGGTGAAATATCTCGGTATCGATACCATCGCCGGCTCGACGACCCGCGGCGGCGGTGCGGTGCTGAGGGCGATGCTGCGCGCGCTGGGCGAAGGCCAGTGCGTCGGAATCACGCCCGACGGCCCGCGGGGACCGCGCATGCGTGCCGGTCCCGGCATCGTCCAGGTCGCCCGCCTGTCCGGCGCACCCATCGTGCCGCTGGGCTATTCGGCGGCGCCGTGCCGGCTGCTCGAAAGCTGGGACCGGCTGATGGTGCCGCTGCCCTTCGGCCGCGGCGTCATCCGCTGGGGCGAGCCCATCGCCGTGCCGCGCGATGCCGATGCCGCCGCGGTCGCCGCGGCGGCGGCCGCGGTGGAGACGGCCCTCAACGGGCTTACCCGCACGCTCGACGATTCCCTTGGCGTGCCGGCGGTGGAGCCCGCGCCGCCGGCCGCCGCGGCACCGGCGGAGGTGCAGGCATGACCGCGCCGGCGCTCTATCGCGGAGCCACGGCGGCGGCGGCGCCGCTGATCCGGCTGCTGCTGGCGCGTCGTCTGCGCGCCGGCAAGGAAGACCCGGCCCGTTGCGCGGAACGCTTCGGTCAGGCGACCCGCGCCCGCCCGCCGGGCCCGCTGGTGTGGGTGCACGCCGCCAGTGTCGGCGAGTCCCTGTCCGTGCTGGCATTGATCGAGCGGCTGGCCGCCAAGCGGTCCGACATGGCCCTGCTGATCACCACCGGGACGGTAACCTCGGCACGGCTGATGGAGCAGCGGCTGCCGCCCCGCGCCGTGCACCAGTACGTGCCCGTGGACCGGCTGAGCTGGGTGCGGCGCTTTCTCGACCACTGGCGGCCGGGGCTGGCGCTGTGGGTGGAATCCGAGTTCTGGCCCAATCTGCTGGGCGAACTCGCCGACCGGCACATTCCGCTGGTGCTGGTCAACGCCCGCGTCTCGGCCCGCTCCTATGCGGGCTGGCGCCGGCTGCCGGGCACCATCCGCCAGCTGCTCGACCATTTCGATGTCTGCCTGGCGCAGAGCGAAGCGGACCGCGACAAGCTGCTGGCGCTGGGGGCGCGGCGGGTGCGCCTGCCGGGCAACCTGAAATTCGCCGCCGCACCGCTCCCCGCAGACGAGACCGCGCTGGCGACCCTGCGCGCCAGCCTGGGCACGCGCCGGCGCTGGCTCGCCGCCAGCACGCATCCCGGCGAGGAGGCGATCATCGCCGAGGCGCACCGCCGGCTGCGCAGCCGGTTTCCCGACCTGCTCACCCTGATCGTGCCGCGCCATCCCGCCCGCGGGCCGGAAATCGCCCGGGCCCTGGCGGAGTCGGGACTGACCGTGACGCTGCGCTCGCGCGGCGAGGCGCCGGACGGCGCCGAAATCCACGTCGCCGACACGGTGGGCGAGCTGGGGCTGTTCTATCGTCTGGCGCCCATCGCCTTCATGGGCGGTTCGCTCGTCGCCCATGGCGGGCAGAACCTGCTCGAGCCGGCCAAGCTCGGCTGCGCGGTGCTGCACGGACCCGACATGGCCAACTTCGCCGCCATCGTCGAGGAAATGCTCGCCGAGGACGCCACCGAGATCGCCGGCGATGCCGAGTCAATCGCGGCGGCGGTCGGCCGCATGCTCGCCGACGACGGGCTGCGCGCACGCCGGGCCGCCGCGGCCGCCGCCATCGCCCGGCGCAAGGACGACATCCTCGATGCGGTGATGGACGAGCTCGCCCCCTATCTCGATGCCCTGTCGTCCGGGACCGCGGATGCCGCGCAGCGCCATGCGTGCGCCTGAGTTCTGGCGCCGGAACGGGGCGCTGGCGGCCGCGCTCGGCCCCGTCGCCATGCTCTGGGCGGCGGGCGCGGCCTTGCGCGCACGCGTTGCCCGGCCGTGGCGGGCGCCGGTGCCGGTTATCTGCATCGGCAATCTCGTGGCCGGCGGTGCCGGCAAGACGCCGCTCGTCATCGCCGTCGCCCGTCATCTCGCCGCGCGCGGCCGCGCCCCCCACATCATCGCCCGCGGCTATGGCGGCCGGCTGGCAGGACCCGCACGGGTCGATCCCGCGCGTCACTCGGCCGCCGAGGCGGGCGACGAGCCCCTGCTGCTGGCAGCCGCCGCCCCCGCCTGGATCGCGCGCGACCGCGCGGCCGGCGCGCGCGCCGCCATCGCCGCCGGCGCCGGGCTTCTGGTGCTCGACGACGGGTTCCAGAACAACGCGCTGGCGAGGGACCTTTCGCTGCTCGCCGTCGACGGCGGGTACGGCTTCGGCAACGGGCGGGTGATGCCGGCGGGGCCGCTGCGCGAGCCGCTGGCGGGCGGGCTGGCGCGCGCCGACGCCGTCGTGATCATCGGGGCCGACACGGTGAATGCCGCGGCGCTGCTGCCGCCACGGCTTCCCGTGTACAACGCCCGCGCGGTACCGCTGCCGGGCGCGGCGGACGACATTGCCGGCCGGGCGGTGTTCGCCTTTGCCGGCATCGGACGGCCGGCCAAGTTCTACGCTACGCTGCGCGAGATGGGCTGCGACATCAGGGGCACGCGGGACTTCGCCGACCACCACCCGTTCACCGCCGAGGAGGCCATGGCGCTGTGCGAAGCGGCGGCGGCGCTGAACGCCGTCCCGGTCACCACCGAAAAGGACGCCGTGCGCCTGCCGATGCCGGCCCGCGCCATGGTACGGGTGCTTCCCGTCGTGCTGGAATGGGAAGAGGCCGATGCGCTCGACCGCCTGCTCGCCCCCGTGCTGGCCGACACGCCGTCGCTCGCCGCGCATGGTTGACCATGGCTGAATACCGCCCGTTGCGCCGCCGTTTCGACAGGCTGCTGTTCTATCCCCTGCAGGCGGCGGCGGCGTTCCTCGTGTTGGGCTTCTTCGCGCTGCTGCCGGTCGCGGTGGCGTCGGCGCTGGGCGGGCTGCTCGGGCGGACGGTCGGTCCGCTGCTGCCGGTGACGGCGCGCGCGCGGCGCAACATGGAACGCGCCCTGCCCGAGCTGTCGGCGGCGGAGCGCGCCGCCGCCATCGCCGAGATGTGGGACAATCTCGGCCGCGTGCTGGGCGAGTACACCCATATCGAGACCATAACCCGCGATGCCGGCCGGGGCGGCCGGGTGGAGGTGACGGGGACCGAGCACATCGCCGCCATCCAGGAGCCCGGCGCGCCCCGCCTCCTGTTCTCCGGCCACTTCGCCAACTGGGAGGTGTTCGCCCTCACCCTGCGTGCCGCCGGCGTGCCCTACGTCCAGATCTACCGCGCGCCCAACAATCCGTTCATCGACGCCCTGATCCGCCGGGTGCGCCGGCTCGCGGAAAGCGACATCGTCCCCAAGGGCGCGTCGGGCGCACGCAAGGCCATCGCCGTCCTGCGGGCCGGACGGCGCCTCGGCATGCTGGTGGACCAGAAAATGAACGACGGCATCAGCGTGCCGTTCTTCTCCATGCCCGCCATGACGGCGCCGGCACTGGCCCAGCTTGCCCTGCGCTTCCACTGCCCCGTGTTCCCCGTGCGCATGGAGCGCCTCGGCGGCTGCCGCTTCCGCGTCAGCTTCCACCCCCCGCTGCCGGTGGCCGATACCGGCGACCGGCGCGCCGACGTGGCGGCCACCATGACGGCCGTCAACGCCATGCTGGAACGGTGGATCCGGGAACGGCCGGGGCAGTGGCTGTGGCTGCACCGGCGCTGGCCGGACGACGCGGTGCCCGGAGCGTGATCGCCCCGCTTCGAATGCGGCCGGCGCCGACTCGAAAGGGACGGCCTCAGCGCCGGCCGGCCGGACCCACCTCCGCCCCCAGCGCGACCGGCACCGGCGCGACGGCGAGCGACGGGTCGAGCCGTTCGTCGAACCAGGTGAGGGACCAGTGCAGATGCGGGCCGGTGACGCGGCCGGACCTGCCGATGGCTCCGACGCGCTGGCCGCGCCTGACGCGATCGCCCGGTTTGACGCTCACCGCACTCATGTGGGCGTAGACGGAGCCGAGTCCCAGCCCGTGGTCCAGCACCAGCGTCCTGCCGGTGAAGAACATGTCCGCGTGCGCCAGCGCCACCACGCCGTCGGCCGCGGCAACGATCGGCGTGCCGACCGGCGCCGCGATGTCGACGCCGAGATGGGGCCGGCGCGGCTTGCCGTTGAGGATGCGCTGGCTGCCGTAGATGCCGCTGATCCTGCCCGACGCGGGCCAGACGAACCCGCCGCGGAACCACGACTCGGGCGTCGCCCTCTCCCTCGCTTTCCTGAGCAGGGCCGATTCGGCCCGGATGCGGACGAGGTCCGCCGGCGCCGGCGTCACCTTGCGCTCGGGCAGGCCGTCGATGCGCTGGATGCGGTAGCTGCGCGGCGCGATGGCGAGCGCGCGGGTTTCCCTGCGCCCGTCCGGCCAGGTCACCGCCAGGGTGGCCGTCGGGCGGGCATCGCGGCCAAAGCCGATGACGAAGCCGCCATCGGGCGCCAGCGCCACCGGTTTCCCGTCCAGGGTGATCCGCGCCCCCGGGACGGCGGCTCCCCGCACCAACCCGCCCTGCGTGAGCGCCCCGTCGAGGCGCCACTCCGCAGCCTGGGCGGCAGATACGATGAGCGACACAACGGCCAGGAACGAGATGCAGGCCGAGCGCTTGCCGGAAACGGCCGGGGGCCTGGCCCCACCCCTGCCCTCCCCCCTTGCGGGGGAGGGACAGGGAAGGGGGCATTCGCCGGTCACAGCAGGCTTCCCTGCGGATCGCCGCGGCCGCGCGGCGGCGCCTTCGGCTCCCTGCGCGGCGGCGGCCCGGCGCGACCGCCGCCCGTGCCGTCGATGGTGGCGCCGACGGCGCCGTCGGCGAACTCGATCTCCACCGCCGCGCCGGTTGCCGTTTCCGCCGCCCGCTTGAGCGGCCGGCCGCCGGCGTCGCGCACAAGGGCGAAGCCGCGTTCCAGCACTCCGCGGTAGGACAGGCTCTGCAGCAGCCCGGCTACGGCGTCGAGCCTTGCCTGCGCGTCGGCGACCCGGCGCCGCGCGGCGCTTTCGATGCGCCCGGCGGCATTGAGCCGTCCGAACAGGGCGATCTCGCGCTTGAGGAATCCGCCCGCCGACTGGCGCAGACGCTCGCCGAACTGGGCCAGGGTCCGGGCCGTATGCTCGATCACCTGCGCCGGGCTGCGCAGCCGCGCGGCGGCCAGCCGGTCGGCGCGCTCGCGGAACCAGCGGTCCTTCGCCAGCGCCAGCCGCTCGGTTTCGCCGTCGAGCTGCTGCATGGCCGCCTCGAGAAGCTGCGGCGGCCGCGGCAGCCCGCGCGCCAGCCCGTCGAGACGCATGCGCCGGTCCGCGCCGAGCCGAGCCATGGCCGCCACCATGCGCCGCGCATCCTCCAGCACCTGGGCACGCAGCTCGCTGCGCACCGGCACCGCCATCTCGGCCGCCGCCGTCGGCGTCGGCGCGCGTACATCGGCGGCGAAGTCGATCAGCGTGGTGTCCGTCTCGTGTCCCACGGCCGAGATCAGCGGGATGTCCGAGGCGGCGGCGGCGCGCACCACCGCCTCCTCGTTGAAGGCCCACAGGTCCTCGAGGCTGCCGCCGCCGCGCGCGACGATGATGAGGTCGGGGCGCGGCGCCGGCCCGCCGGGACCGAGCGCGTTGAAGCCGGCGATGGCGGCGGCGATCTTCTCCGCCGCGCCTTCGCCCTGCACCGGCACCGGCCACAGCAGCACATGGCGCGGAAAGCGGTCGTTGAGCCGGTGCAGGATGTCGCGGATCACCGCGCCGGTGGGCGAGGTGACGACGCCGATGATCCCCGGCAGGTACGGCAGCTTCTTCTTGCGCCCGGGATCGAACAGCCCCTCCGCCAGCAGGCGCTTGCGCCGGTCCTCCAGCAGCTTGAGCAGCGCGCCCTCGCCCGCCAGCTCCACCGAATCGATCACCAGCTGGTAGCGCGAGCTTTTCGGGTACGACGACACGCGACCGGTGCAGATCACCTCCATCCCTTCTTCCAGCCTGAGGCCGAGCCGGCCCACCGTGCCGCGCCAGGCGACGGCGTCGAGCACCGCCTCCTCGTCCTTGAGGGTGAGATAGAGATGGCCGGAGGAATGGTAGTTGGGGCGCGAGATCTCGCCGCGCACGCGCACCCGCTCGAAGGTCTCCTCCAGCGTGCGCTTGACCGCACGGGCGATCTCGCCGACCGTGTATTCGGCGACGTTGGGCGCGGCGGGAGGCGGAACGCTGCCGGTCATGGCGACTCGCATTCTATGCTAAAGCCTGCCGGTCGCGCGAGCCCGAGGGAGACACGACAAGATGAAAATACTGGTGGTGGGATCGGGCGGCCGCGAGCATGCGCTGTGCTGGGCCATCGCCGCCTCGCCGCTGGTGAGCGAGATCTACTGCGCGCCGGGCAATGCGGGAATCGCGGGCACCGCCGAGTGCGTTCCCGTCGGCGCCGACGACGTGGACGGGCTGGTGCGGTTCGCGTGCGACGCGAAGATCGAGTTCGTGGTCGTCGGGCCGGAAGCGCCGCTGGTGGCCGGGCTGGTGGACCGGCTGGCGACCGCGGGCATCAAGGCGTTCGGGCCGTCGGCGGCGGCGGCGCAGCTCGAGGGCTCCAAGGGCTTCATGAAGGATTTCTGTGCCCGCCACGCCATCCCCACCGCCGCCTACGGCCGCTTCACCGACGCGCGCGAGGCGAGGGCGTTCATCGTCCGGCACGGTGCGCCAATCGTGGTGAAGGCGGACGGGCTTGCCGCCGGCAAGGGCGTCATCATCGCCGCCAGCGTGGACGAGGCCGGCGAGGCGGTTGACGACATGCTGGGGCGCGGGCGGTTCGGCGCCGCCGGCGGCGAAGTGGTGGTGGAGGACTTCCTCGACGGCGAGGAGGCCAGCTTCTTCGCGCTGGCCGACGGCGAGACGGCGCTGCCGCTCGCCTCGGCCCAGGACCACAAGCGGGTGGGCGACGGCGACGTCGGCCCCAACACCGGCGGAATGGGTGCCTACTCGCCGGCGCCGGTGGTGACCGCAGCCATGGCCGAAGACATCATGGCGCGCATCGTCCGCCCGACCATCGCCGGCATGAAGGCGGAGGGGCACCCCTACAAGGGCGTGCTCTATGCCGGGCTGATGATCGGCCGCGACGGACCGAAGCTGCTCGAATACAACGTGCGCTTCGGCGACCCCGAATGCCAGGTGCTGATGCCGCGGCTGAAATCGGACCTGCTGCCGGCCCTGATCGCCGCCGCCGACGGGGTGCTGAAGAACGTGGATCTGCGCTGGTACGACGATGCGGCGCTGACCGTGGTCATGGCGGCCAACGGCTATCCGGGCAGCTATGAAAAGGGCAGCGTTATCGGCGGGCTGGAGGACGCGGCGAGCGTGCCCAACGCGCTGGTGTTCCACGCCGGGACCGCGCTGGGTGAGGGCGGCGAGGTGATCGCCACCGGCGGACGGGTGCTGGGAGTCACCGCCGTCGCCCCCACCATCGCCGAGGCGCAGAAGCGCGCCTACCAGGCGGTGGACCGCATCGACTGGCCGGGCGGCTTCTGCCGCCGCGACATCGGCTGGCGCGCGGTGGGCCGTTATACCAGCGGCCGTTAAGGCCGGCTCCCGGCCGGACCCGCTCCCCCACCCGGCCACTCCTCCGGGTTCCCGGCATGTTAGAACGGCATCCGATCAGACAGGGCTTTCCCGTTTTCCGTTCGCCCCGAGCGGCGGCGTCAGGCGCGTATCGATCGCGCCGGTCCATACCCCCAACCTCGCCGCATCGTCACCGGCGCCCCTGTCCGCCGCCGAAGCGATGGCGGATATAGGCGAGCACGTCGGCAATCCGGTCGTCGTCAAGATAACCGCCCCAGGGCGGCATACGGTCGGGCACCCCGTCGCGGATGGATCGCCGGAGCGTGACATCGTCCTTTTCCAGTCTCTCGCGGTAGATGAAACTCGGAATGTGGGTATCGGCACCGTGCCCGTCCGGCCCGTGGCAGGAAACGCAAATGGAAAAGTAAACATCCTGTCCCGCCGCCAGGTCCGGCGTTCGCGCAATGGCCGGCTGCACCGGGACGACGGACAGCGCCAGCAGCCAGATGCCGAGCCATACGGTCGTCGAACGGGCGTCGGACGTTAGCGGGAAAAGCATCCTGACGAGCATGATATGTCCGCTGTCATTTACCAGATTCAGAAGCGACCGTCAGCCCGCTCCACCCGCGTTGACACGCCTCCGACCGCCGTTATAGTTCGCCGCGCCGTATGCCACCCGGTCCATTATGGAAGACGATGTCGCCTCTGGAGTGTTTCAAGGATTTCAACTTCGCCTATCAGGGCATGCTCTATCCCATGGACACCGATCACATGGGCCATGCCAACGTGCGCTACTACAGCCGCGCGTTCAACGAGGCGGCCTATTTCACCTTCACGACCGCGGGCATCACCCCGGAGTACATGCGCACCAATCACCGCGGCATGGCGGCCGTAACCGAGAACTTCCTCTACAAGCGCGAGATACATCCCGGCGACCTGGTCTGCGTGCGCACCTGCTTCATCAACTTCACCGAGAAATCGCTGCACGTCTGGGGAATAATGATCAACTCCATCACCGACGAGATCTGCGCCATCAACGATCAGATCTGCGTGTCGCTCGACACCGTCGCGCGCAAGGCCGTGCCGTGGCCGACGGAGATCTACGAGCGGGGCCGCAGCCTCGTGCGTCCCCGGCCGGAGATCTGAGGCGCCGGTCAGCCGCCGTCGTCGGGATCCGGGCCGAGCCTTTCGCGCACCAGCAGCAGGGCGACCTGCTCGAACGTCCACTGCACCAGTTCGGGATCGATGTCGGGGTGGACGTCCTTCAGCGCCGAGGGCGCCAGGTTGCCATTCTCGTCCCGTTCCGCCCCGGCCAGCGGGCGGCGTCCCCCGAACGTGGCGTCGACGCTGCGGATAAGGTCGGGCAGGTCGGGCAGAATTTCCCTGGCCGCCCGGCGCAGTTCCTCGCCGCGGAACCCGCGGGTATACAGCTTGTTCAGCAGCTTCTTCGAGACAAGGTCGGCCTTGTAGGTGATCTCGGCGATTTCGTCGCGCGACAGATCGCTCATTGCTGTTTTGCCACCGCGGGCACCCGCCTCCGGCGCGCCGTGAACCATTCGCGCCCGAGGATCAGCGCGCCGACGATCGAGCCGCTCGTTTCCACCAGCGCGCCGAAGGGCGTGAGCGCGGTCGGCAGCAATGCCGCGGCGCCGGCCATGGTGAGCGCTACGCGCCAGAGCACCGGCAAGGGACGCGTGAAGAAGCCGACGGTCGCCACCGAAACGATGTAGACGCCGACCACCGCGGTCGTGACGTTGAGCACCACGTTGTACGGCTCGCCGGTCAGCAGCAGGCTCGGCGCCATCACGAACATGAACGGGATGATGTAGGCCACCCAGCCCAGCCGCATGGCGGTGAAACCGATCTTCATGGCGCTGGCCTGGGTCAGCGCCGAGGCGGCGAAAGCGGCGAGCGCAATGGGCGGGGTGATCATCGACATCATGCCGAAGTAGAGGATGAACAGGTGCGCGGCGATGGGCTGAACCCCCGCTTCCACCAGCGCGGGCGCGATCAGGGCGGCCAGCAGCACGTAAACGCCCGAGGTGGGCATGCCCATGCCGAGAACGATGCAGGTCACCGCGGCGATCAGCAGCAGGAAGAAGAGATTGCCGCCGCCGAGCTCGATGAGGAAGAAGGTGAGGGCGAAGCCCAGCCCGGTGATGTTGAGAACCCCGATGACGAACCCGGCGGCGCCGAGGATCAGCAGCAGCTCGACGGAGATGCGGCCGGTTTCCCAGAAGGCAGCGACGATCTCGGGGCCCCTCAGCCGGCGGCCCTTGTAGCTGCGCACCAGGCCCAGCATGACCATGGCGGCGGTCGCCCAGACCGCGGCCTCCTCGGCCTCGCGCTGCATCTCGAACAGCACGTAAAGCAGCACGGCGAAGGGGACGATGAAATGCCATCCTGCCCTGAGAACCGCCATGGCCGGCGGCAGCTCCCGGTCGATGACGGCGATCCCCTTGCGCGCCGCCACCAGGTCGACCTGGATGAAGACCGCGAAATAGTAGAGCAGCGCCGGCATGATCGCGGCGACCATCACGGTGCCGTACGAAATCTCGAGGAACTCGGCCATCAGGAACGCGGCGGCGCCCATGATGGGCGGCATGAACTGGCCGCCCGTCGAGGCGACGGATTCGATGGCGCCGGCCTCCACCGCCGTGTAGCCCGTGCCGCGCATGAGCGGGATGGTGAGAACGCCCGTGGAGGCGACGTTGGACGTGGCGCTGCCCGAAATCGATCCGAACAGCGCCGATGCCACCACCGACACCTTGGCCGCGCCGCCGCGCTGGCGCCCCATGGTGGCCATGGCGATGTCGGTGAAGAACTCGCCGCCGCCGGTCTTGAGCAGGAGCTGGCCGAGAAAGACGAAGATCACCACCACCTGGGCGCCGATCTGCAGCGGCGTGCCGAACACCGACGTGGGATCGAAGGCGAGATAGATCACCAGTTCCTCGAACCCGACCTCGAGCGCCCTGAGCTGGCCGGGCACAAGGTCGCCGACGAAGGCGTAGGCCATGAAGACGCCAACGACGGCGAACAGCGCCCAGCCGGTGGCGCGACGCAGGCCCTCCATCACCAGCACGACCACGATGATGCCGATGACGAGGACCTCGATGGTCTGCCCGCCGACAGCGGTCAGCAGGCGCTCCCAGTCCCAGCCCATCCACAGCATCGTACCGAGACCGACGACCGCCAGGACGGCATCGTACCAGGGCAGGCGCGTGCGCACCCCCCGGCGAAAGCCCAGGGTGATGAAGCAGGTGCAGAGGGTAAGGCCCATCACCGGCGCCAGGAACTGCTCGCGGAAGACGGCGAAGCCGAACAGCGTCTGCGGATCGACCGCCCAGAACACACACAGGGCAGACAGCAGGAACGCGCTGGCGTTGCCCACATACCGTACCGCCGCACCCTGTTCGGGTGCGGCGTCTTCACGATTGGAATCGGTCATGGTCCCGGATCCGCAGGCGCGGACGGATGGTCCGTCCGTGCCCTCTACGGCGGAATGGTCTCTGCTACTTCAGCAGGCCCAGCTCCTTGTAAGCCTTGATCGCCCCCGGATGGTACGGCGTGCCATGCTTGGGGTTCATCTTCTTCGGGTCGAAGCGCGCGAACGGCCCGAACGATGCCTTGAGGAAGTCCTTGTTGGCGTGCATGAGCTTGACCAGCTTGTAGACCACGTCCTCCGGCACGTGCGCACCCGCCGTGAGGAAGAACGGATAGTCGATCACGGCGGTCGGCTCCTTCACCATCGGGTCCTTGCCCGGCTGCAGCACGTGCGCGGTCGCCTCGGGGAAGACCTTCTTCATGCGCTTGATGCCCTCCGATGATCCGTCGATGGCGACCAGGCGCAGCCCGCCACGACCCGCCAGCTTGGCGTTGTCTTCCTTGGTGGCGCCGCTGCCCGGCGCCGCCATGGCCACGTCCACCTTGCCCTGCGGCAGCAGGTGCTGGCCCTTGATGTAGTTGGCGACCGGCACGCAGCGGAAATCCTTTTCGGTCATCCCGGCGCTCGCCAGCATGGCATCCTGCACCTCGCCGAGGATGATCTGCGCGGTGAACTTGCACGGAATGCGCTTGCCCTTGGCGTCGCGGATGGTCTTCAAACCGGAGTCGGCGGGCGCGGCAAAAGCGAGATAAAGCGGGTAGACCTGCCCGACCATGCGCATGTTCTTGTTCGGCTTGCCCTTGAAGTAGCCGAGCCCTTCATAGGCCCAGCGCGCTTCCAGCGCATTGTTGATGCCGAAGTCGATCTGGCCGCGGTTCATCTGCGGCACGATGGTGGACGATCCGCCGCCCGCGCGCACGCGGCCCAGCAGGCCGCCCTTCTCGTTCATCAGCTTGGCGATCGCGGTGCCGGTGCCATAGGCCAGTGACCCCTGCGGATTGGTGCCGAAGCTGTAGGTCTGCTGCGCCGCTGCCGGAAAGGCCAGCGCGGCCGCGAGCGCCGTGGTCAGCGCGAAGGTTGAAATTCTCATGGCCCAACGTCTCCCAGATTAATGCCCGTATTCGGAATGCACGAACCTTACACACGTTTGCGCGACCGTCCAAGGGTCGCAATTGCCGCAATCCGTTGCCGCCGGCGTTTCACGGGAAGCAATGCTCGGAACGCCTGCCCCTTCGCCCGCCAGGCCGGCGGGTCAAGGAATCGGGTCGGGCAAAGATGAGCGGCGCGACGCGGCGAAATCCCGCATTTCGCCGCCATGCCCACACCCCGGCGGCGGGCGATGGCCTGAACGGCACACGCGGCAGCAGGGACTTGACCGGGGACGCGAAATAGGCTATAATTCCTATTATGAGAAAGCCGCGTCCGGGATCGACCGGCGCGGCTTTTCCTGTTCGCCCTTTTTCGCGGCCGCCCGCTTCCCGCCGGCGGCCTTTCTCGTGCCCGCGAGGTAGCCATGCTTTCCGAGAACTTCCGCCTCTCCCGCCCGGTCGGTACCGGCCACAGCCGCCCGAACGACGTCATCCGCCTGCGCAAGGCGCTGAACGAGACCGGCCACGCCGCCTCGCCGCGCCCGCGGTCCGGCCAGTACAACGCGGCCGCCATCGCCGCCATCGAGCGCTTCCAGCGCGATTTCGGCCTCGAAACCGACGGTGTGGTGCTGCCCGGCGGCCCCACCGAGCGGGTGCTCGACATGGCGCTGGAGGCCCGGCGCCAGGGCGGCGCGGACGCGATGGCGCAGATGCGCGACGCCTTCGCCGCGCTGGGCGCGCGGGGTCTCGTCTTCCATCCCAACCCGCACGGCGAGGAGACCCCGGGCCTCTTCGCCGACCGGTCGGGACGCCCGGTGCCGTCCGAGCGGCTGCTGCGGGTACTCGCGGGCAGTTCGGTCCCCGGCGGCGCGGACCGGTCGGACAGCGACCGCTTCGCCATGAACCTGCGGACGGCGGACGGCCGGAAGCGCACGGGCCGCCGGCGCCCGCCCGGCACCCGGCCGGGCGAGAAGCAGGTGGCGGCCGTCCCCCTGGTCCCCGCGATCGGGGCAGTGCTGGCGGAAGCCGCCCCGGAAATCGCCGCGATTCTCGGCGTCGTTGGCGGCGCTGCCATCGGGCAGGAAGTCATCGATGCCGCCCGCCGGAAAGGAAGCCAGCCCCCGCCGCCGGCTACCGGCAGGCCGGTCCGCCGCAGCGTGCCGCTGGACAACCCGCCCAGGGGAACACCGCCGTTCCCCGCCGAACCGCCGGAGGAGCTAAAGCCGACGCCGGAAAAGATCCGGGCCGAGCCGGCGGAACCGGCAATCCAAAAAGGCCCCGAGATAGAGGAAGCCCGACCCGGCGTGTTCATCTTTCCCGACCTGTCGGGCGAGCTCGACGACTTTATGATCGTCGAGGATCGGCGGGGAAACGAGCGCACCCGCGCCGGCCTGGAAAAGGTCCGCGACTATTTTCTAGGTACGGTTTTCGGCGGCAATCCGGACTGGAAGCTTTTTGCCGGTGGCCGCGACCCAAAGACCGGAGAGGAGAAGCGCGAGGAATGGATCCAGGGCCCGCAGAAGGATTTCGAGCCTCTGTTGGGCATCAAGATAGACGGGCGAAAGGGCGGCAAATTCGTCGACCTCACGTTCAAAAACCACAGAACCGGTGAGATCGTCAGGGTCCAGACCGTGGATGGGGACAAACATGGCAAGCCCACCCAACGGGAGCTGGACAACGCGGAGATCATTCGAAAGAGAGCCCGGGGAAAACTCTACCTCATCGTCAAGGACAGCATCCCGGAATAGGACCGAAATCCGGTATTTCTATTGACTCCCCGCGGTTTCGGCTTCAGCGTCCTTTATTGCGACGATGCCGATAAGGTGCCATGTCCTGGCAATTATATCTTTAACACACACGCCCCATGCCGGAACGACCCACAAAGCCCGAATCCACCGACGTTCCCGGCGACCGGGCGGGCGGCCTCGTGTCCGCCCGCCAGCGCGGTGACGCCCTCACTGGTCAGCGGTGAAGATGATGCTGCGGCCGTTGCCGGCCATGCGGGAGAAATAGTCGCGCAGCAGCTCGAAGTACTCCCACGTATATTCGAAGTCTTCCTCGCCGTACTCGGGCCAGGCGCCGCGGCAGTGGGTAAAATACTTCTCGCGCAGCTGGTCCTTGTCGATCGCCCGCATGGCAGGGACGATGTCGGTCACCTCGTGCGGCTCGATCAGGCGGATGAAGTACTCGTATTCGTTCTCGACCAGCTTCTTGCCGCCGAGCACGCACAGCTTGAGCGGATAGGTGCCGTGATCCTCGGGCAGGGCGAAGGCGCCGCTTTCCGGCCTGACCGGATAGAACCACGGCGTGTCGGGCGGCCAGTCGCCGAGGCAACGATGGATGGCGTCCCAGGCCTTGTCGGTCTGCTGCAGGTACTCCTCCTCCCATGCCTCCTCGATCTCCTCCTTCACGTAGTCGATGCGGTCCTCGTCGGTCTTGCGGGCCTCGAGCTCGCTCCGCTGTTCGTCGGTGATGGCAAAATACACGCCGAGCGCTGACATGGCTCCCTCCATGTGCATGGTTTGTTCTTTTCCAGCATATACACGTTTAGAGAGTTACTCAAGAATGTTTTTAAATCCCGAGTAGGGTATCGGCCAGCGCGTCGGGCCGGTCGATCATGACGTCGTGACCGCATTCGATGCCAACATGGCGCCAGGCGGGGTCGGTACGCGCCGCCTCGGCGAAGGAATCGAAGGGCGAGCGTCGGTGATCCACCGCCTTTATGTAGACCTTCGTCTTCACCGTCGCCCACGCCCCGCTCAGGCGGACGGGCTGCGTCATGGTGGCGTAGGGATGCGGGGTACAGCGGCGGTCCACCCAGGCGCGGTCTTCGGCGCGCATCATCCCGAGGCTCTCGGCGCTGCGCGGCGGCACCCACCACCCCTCGCCCCTCTCGGCCACCAGCCGGTCGGTCTGCGCGTTCATTTCGGCCAGGCGCAGGTCGCGCGCCGCCTGCCCGTCCTTCGGCACGTAGGCATCGAGATAGACCAGCGCGGCGATGCGGTCGGGTATCCGGTCGGCGACGCCGGTCACCACCATGCCGGCGTAGCTATGGCCGCACAGCACGACCCCGGTCAGTTCCTCCGCCTCCAGCACGCCGACGATGTCGGCGATGTGGGTGTCGAGGTCGATGGCTGGGCTCAGCAGGTGCGCGCGGTCGCCGAGGCCGGTGAGCGTCGGGGTCAGCACCCGGTGGCCGGCGCGCCTCAGCCGCTCGGCCACCCGCACCCAGCACCAGCCGCCGTGCCAGGCGCCGTGCACCAGCACGAAGGCGGTCATCGGCGCTTGCCCTTGCCGCGTTTGGACGACGGCGTGCGCGGTTTCGGCGCCCGCTCCGTTTCGCGGTCGAGGCCGAAATAGGCCGGGTCCACCTCGTGCATCAGGCAGGCGGGCGAGGCGTAGCCCCGCGGCGTTTCCGCGACTGCCGCCTCTTTCGCCTTGCGGCTCCTGGCTGCGGCGCGCGCGGCCACGGCTCAGCCCCCGACTTCCGTCAGCTCGATCTCGTAGCCGTCGGGGTCGGTGACGAAGGCGAACAGGTTGGGGTTGTCGGGACGCAGCCGGCCCGGCTCCATGGTGAAAGGCACGCCGGCCGCCTTCAGCGCCGCACTGGTGGCGCGGATATCGGGCAGGTAGAGCGCCACGTGGCCGTAGCGGTTTCCCATCGCCGGCGCCGCCGCCGGGGCGGTTTCCTGGATCAGCTCCAGCGCGTGGCCGGCGCTTTCCTCGCCGTAGCCGACATAGGCCACCTTCTCCTTCGGGTTCTCGCGCCGGCGCATGACCCGCATGCCGAGCAGCCTGGTATAGAAATCGACCGACCCGTCCAGATCGGCCACCCGCAGCATGGTGTGGCGGATGCGCGGCCCGTTCCTGGCGGCGGTCATGGCGTCGGCCTCCCTGCGTTTCGTCCCGCAACGACGGGACGGCAGGAGACTATAGCGCCGCGCACGACCGCCCGAAACCGTCCCGGCGGGTCATACCGGCGGCCCTCAAGGCCGACTCCCGGCCGGCAGGCTCAACGACCCTCATATCGGTCATGTCTCAGCCGCCCTTGAGCGCGTCGCGGTTGAGCGGAAGCCCCTTCCAGCGCGGGCGCGCGATGACCTTCTCGAAGTCGCTGAACTGGATGTTGAAGCTGATGGAGATGCGGATCTCGTCGCTCATGTTGCCGCGCACAGAATGCACCAGCCAGGACGGGAAGATCACGATGCGGCCGGTGCGGACCGGAATGGCATGCTCCATGGCGTTGAATCGGTTGGTGTTGCGATAGCGCGGCGCGATGGTCTCCACCGACGGTCGCGGATCGTGGAAGGTGATGGAATCCGCGCCCTCCTGGGTCTTCAGGTAATAGACGCCGGAGAGAAAGTTGTTGGGGTGATGATGCGGAACGTGGAACGCGCCCTTCGGGTTGATGTTGGCCCAGCAGGCGGTGAGGCAGAACCCCTCGTGCTCGGCTTCCATCTTCTCCAGCACATCGTCGGTAGCGTCAAGCACCAGCCCGACCAGATCGGCAAACTCCGGCACCTCGTGCAGCGTCTGCTCGGTCTGCCAGTTGCGACCGGGCGGCACCCTGGGCAACGGCACGGTCAGGCGCTGCAGCGTTTCGGCCAAGCGCCTGTTCATGGGCTCATGCACAGCCGGGGCCACGTCGTAGATCCAGATGAACGAGGGAAACGCCAGCTCGATGGTGGTGTGGGAGAACATGGTGTCTCGTCTTCCTCCGCCCTGTCGCCGGCCGATGCAGGCGGCGCGAATTTAACATGGCGGAGCGGAGGGAGAACAGCGCGCGTCCCGCCCCGGCACGGGTGGACGACTGCGCCGGCTTGGCCTATGAATCGGGCGCACCGTACGGCGCGGTATGTTCGACGGATGGCGCCGGAAGCAGGGAGACGGATTTTGACAGGACAGAAGGGCAACGGCATTCGCCGCGACAAGGCGACGTTCGGCGATCTGCGCGGCTGGATCGATGCGCTGCGCCGGGAAGGCGAGCTTCTCGAGATCGACGCCGAGGTGGACTGGAACGTGGAACTCGGCACCATCATGCGCATGGGCCAGGGCACCGGCCACGGCCCCGCGTTCCTGTTCAACAATATCAAGGGCTACAACGGCAAGGACGCCGTCGCCGGCCAGGTCTTCTGCGGCGGCCAGGGCAGCTGGTCGCGGCTGGCCATGATGTTCGGCCTGCCGAGGGACACGGCGCCGCGCGAGCTGGTGAAAATCTGCCGCACCATCTTCACCGAGCGGGTGCCGCCGGTGGCGGTGAAGACCGGGCCGGTGAAGCAGAACATCCTCAAGGGCAAGGACATCGACCTGCTGAAGTTCCCGGTGCCGCAGTGGAACCGGGGCGACGGCGGGCGCTATGTCAACACATACGCCGGCTGCGTCACCCGCGATCCCGATACCGGCGTGCAGAACGTCGGTATCTACCGCGGCATGGTGCTGGATCGCGACCGCATCGGCGTGCTGATGTGGCGCGCGCAGGGCTGGGGCCAGCACTTTGCCAGGCACGTGGAGCTTGGCACCGAGATGCCGGTCGCCTTCGTCATCGGCTGGGAACCGTCAATGGGCTTCACCGGCGGCGCGCCAGTGCCGCGCGCCATCAGCGAATACGACGTGATGGGCGCCATCCGCGGCGGGCCGGTGGAACTGGTGGACTGCGAGACGGTGCCGCTCCAGGTGCCCGCCAGCGCCGAAATCGTCATCGAAGGCTTCATCTCGCCCGACCCGGCCACCTTCGAGTACGAAGGCCCCTACGCCGAGTTCACCGGCTACTACGCCACCGAGCGGACCAAGAAGCATGTGGCGCGCGTCACCTGCATCACCCACCGCGACCGGCCGATCCTGCGCGGCGCGCTGGAAGGAGCCGTCCCCGGCAGCTATTCGGAAAACGAGGTGATGAGCGCCATCCAGCGCTCGGCGACGGCGTGGAACGCGCTGGAGAGCGCCGGCGTCCCCGGCGTCACCGACGTGTTCGGCATGCCGATCCAGGCCGGCATCAACCTGCATGTCGCCATCAAGCAGACCTATCGCGGCCAGGCCAAGCAGGTGGCGGCGGCGCTGTGGGGCAATTCCGCCAGCCATGTGCGCTACAAGCACGTCATCGTCGTGGACGACGACATCGATATCCACGACTACGCCGCCGTGGACTGGGCCATCGCCTGGCGGGTGAATGCCGGCGAGAACGATGTGATTATCTTCCCCGCCACCTGGGGCGCCGGGCTCGACCCGTCGACCCGGCGGCGCGACGCCAACGTGCACCTGTTCGGAACCGGCAAGTGGAACCGCGTGCTGATCGATGCCACCAGGAACCTGGACTACGAGCCAGACGAGCACGGCAATCGCTTTCCGCCGACCGTATGGCCGGGCGAACAGGACGCGGAGGCGGTGCGCCGGCGCTGGAACGAACTCGGGCTCGACCGCTGGAGCAAGCCAAAGTGACGCACCCGGCCGGGCTTGTCATGCGTTCCCGCATGGCTACCATGCGGTAGCGTATGTTGACCGCCGGGCGGTCCACGGTCGATTATGCCGGGGATTAAGGAGAATCCGGGAATCCGGGCAACGCCTGCCGAAACCGTACGGAGAATTCGACGTGAGCAAGGATATCGACGCCTTCGGTGGCGTTTCCAATCGGCTGCAACCGCGCGCCTTCGGCGACCTGCGCGCGTGGATCGAGGCGCTGCGCCAGGAAGGCGAGTTGCAGGAGATCGGCGTCGAGGTGGACTGGAACTGCGAACTGGGCACGGTCGCGCGCAAGGCGTTCGGCGAGGGGCACGGGCCGGCGCTGCTGTTCAAGAACATCAAGGGCTACAACGGCAAGGACGCGCGCTGCTCGCAGCTGTTCACCGGCGGCATGTCCAACTACTCGCGCATCGCCATGACGCTCGGGCTGCCGAAGGACGCGCCGGTCAAGGACATGGTGCAGGCGACGCGCTACTACCTCGGCCAGCGCGTGCCGCCCAGGCAGGTGAAGGACGGCCCCGTCAAGGAGGTCATCGTCAAGGGCAAGGACATCGACCTCAACGATTTCCCGGTGCCCAAATGGCACCGCGAGGACGGCGGGCGCTACATCAATACCTTCCAGGCGACGATCACCAAGGACCCCGACACCGGGGTGCACAATCTCGGCATCTACCGCGGCATGATCGGGCAGAAGGACACCCTGCCGGTGTTGCTGTGGCGGGCGCAGAACTGGGGCGTCCACTTCCAGAAGTGGGCCGACCGCGGCCAGAAGATGCCGGTCGCCCACGTCTACGGCTGGGAGCCGTCGCTCGCCTTCTGCGCCTCCGCCCCCGTCCCCACCGGCGTCTCCGAGTACGACGTGATGGGCGCCATCCGCGGCGAGCCGGTGGACCTGGTCAAGTGCGAGACGGTGGACCTATGGGTGCCGGCGAGCGCCGAGATCGTGGTGGAAGGCTATATCGATCCCGATCCCGCGACCTTCGAGATGGAGGGACCGTTCGGCGAATACACCGGCTATTTCGGCGGCGACCAGGGCCCCAAGCATGTCACCAAGGTGACCGCGATCACCCACCGCAAGAACCCCGTCTTCCGCGGCACGCTGGAAGGCACCCTGCCCAAGATGCTGAACGAGAACAGCGTCATGTCGTCGGTGCAGCGCGCCGGCGTGGCGTGGAACGTGCTGGAGCGCGCCGGCGTGCCCGGCATCACCGACGTGCATTGCGCGCCGGCCAACAACGGCACCACGCTGTTCATCCAGATGCGCCAGACCTATCGCGGCCAGGCCAAGCAGGCGGCCGCCGCCATCTGGGGCTCCAACTCGGCGCATCTCCGCTACAAGCACGTCTGGGTCGTCGACGAGGACATCGACATTCACGACTACGGCTCGGTGGACTGGGCCTTCGCCTACCGCTGCAACGCGGCGGAGGACGACATCGTGTTCTTCCCCGGCTCGTTCGGCTCGCTGCTCGATCCCTCGACCCGCCTCAAGGACCGCGACCCGCAGCTGTTCGGCACCGGCAAGTGGTGCCGCGTGCTGATCGACTGCACGGTGAACCTCGACTTCGATCCGGAAGAGCAGTATGGCGGCAACCGCTATCCGGCCATGGTCATGCCCCACAAGGAGGACATGGACCTGGTCAACAGGCGCTGGAAGGAATACGGCTTCAAGGACTGAAGCCGCATCCGGTATGGAGTGCAGGGCGCCGTCCGTGCGGACGGCGCCATTGCCGTGTGAACCACCGGTCCACGTCCTGCCGGGGGTCGTAGAGCGGGACGGCCGGGAGCCGGCCGTTACGGCCGCCGGTATCCGTCGCCGAGGGTCAGCCCTTGCTCGCCGCGCGACAGGCCTGGTCCGTTTCGTAGGATGCCCGGCCGCCGGCCATCATATTCCTCATCGGCGTCGCCCGCGCGCTCCGCACGGGCCGGTCAGGCAGGACATCGTTGACCGCCTCGACGATCGGGGCATGAAGCCCGCCCCCGGCAAAGGCGCGCAGAAGAGCCTCTTCGACCCGCGGCCGCTCGGCGCACAGCGCCATCAATCCCTTGCTGCCCCCAAGTTGCAGCCGCACCATCACCGCCTGGGCCCCGCCGTCGCGACGACCCTGCGGCAGGAAGCTGAATACCGCTACATCGTGAATCTCGTCCTCGCGCGCGAATCGTGCGCGCTCGGCGGCTTCAATGGCCGCGCGCCGCTCTTCGGCGCCCGGTTCCTTCGTGGTCATGACGTAGGCGGCGCCGCCGCCCGCGGCAGCCACCGCGATCGCCCCGCCGACGACGCCCAGCAAAATGGCTCTGTTCATTGCCACCCCTGATATCAGCGTTTGGAGGGTCGGCAGGATCGCCGCAAGCGCTGAAAAATGGGTGAAGGGGAAGCGTAAAGAGAAGGTTTATTTGCACAGGCCGGGCGCGACGTCCGGCGCCCTGGGCGAGGCCCCGTTCTGCGCATGCCCCGGGGAAAACCGGACCCGCATTGCCGAAGCTGGTGCCTTGCGCCGGACCGGCATTGCGATCGACCGCGACGACCTCGTGACCGGCACGCGCCAGGAACCAGGCGGCGGTCGCACCGATGACGCCGCCGCCGAGGACGACGATCCGCATATGCGCCGACCCTCAGCGTTTGGCAGCGAAAAAGTCGCGCAGCATCGTCGCCGCACGCACCTCGTCGATCCCGCCGTACACGTCCGGCCGGTGATGGCAGGTGGACCGGTCGAAGATGCGCGGACCGTGATCGACGCCGCCGCTCTTGGGATCGGGCGCGCCATAGTAGAGCCGGCGTATGCGGGACAGGGAAATGGCGGCGGCACACATGGGACACGGCTCCAGGGTCACGTAGAGATCGCAGCCGAACAGCCTCGCCCCGCCGAACGCGCGCGCCGCCTCGCGCAGAACCAGCATCTCGGCGTGGGCGGTGGCGTCGGTCAACTCCTCCGTTCGGTTGCCGGCCGTGGCCAGCACCTCGCCGGTGGCGGGATCGACCACCACGGCACCGACGGGCACCTCGTCGCGCAGCGCCGCCTCGGCCGCCTCGGCCAGCGCGATTTCCATGTACCCCATGGGTCTGGACGTGGGGGGTTTCCGCATGGCCGGCACCTTGCAGTCGGCCCCGCGTGCCGTCAAGCCGGGCGGCAACGCGACCGGGCCGTCCCTGTTGTTGCCCCCCCTGCCGTCCCCTAGAATTGGCCCGCCATGCAGCCCGCCCGGAGAACAGAGTGTCGTGAACCGTAGGGAGCGCCGTGCCGCCAGCCGCCAGGGCCGCGCACCGGCGGCCGGCACCGCGCCGATCGCCCTGATCTCGGACGGGGTACGCCATCACGAGGCCGGGCGCCTTGCCGAGGCTGCCCGGTTCTATGAGCAGGCGCTGAAACTGGACGGGCAAAACCCGGATGCACTGCATCTGCTCGGCCTGATCCATCACCAGACCGGCGGCTCCGCCCGCGCGGTGGAGCTGATCCGCCGCGCCATTGCGATCAATCCGGACATCGCGCTCTATCACAACAACATGGGCGCTGCGCTTCGGGCGCAAGGGCGCGATGCCGAGGCGGTAGAGCATTACCGGCGTGCCGTCGCCCTCGACGGCGCCGACGGCGCAGCGCGCGTCAATCTGGGCAACGCGCTGGACGCCCTCGGACGCAGAGACGATGCCGCCGTCTGCTACCGTGAGGCGCTGCGCCGCGATGGCGATAACGTTGACGCCCATATCGGGCTCGCCGGCCTTCTGGTGAAGGCGGGCGATCTGGGGGCGGCGCGGATACATTGCGAGCGCGCGGCGGCGCTCGATCCCGCCTCGCCCATTGTCCACAGGAACCTTGCCGGCCTGCTCTTCGCCGAGGGCCGTCCGGCGGATGCCATCGCCTCCTATCGCAAGGCGGTGGCGCTCGATCCCGGCTATGCCGAGGCATGGATCAATCTCGGCGCGCTGCTGCGCGACAGCGGCCCGGCGGAAGAGGCGGAAGCGGCGCTGCACAAGGGCCTTTCGTTGCGGCCGGACGACGCCTACGGGCTGGAGTCGCTGGGCCTGGCGCTGGAAGATCAGGGGCGGATCGACGAAGCGGTGGCGGTGCTGCGCCAGTCCACCGTTGCCCGGCCCGACCGCATCAGTGCCATCATCAACCTCGGCAATGCGTTGCGCCGGCTGGGCCGGTTCGACGAGGCCATTGCCTGCTTCGGCCGGGTCCTGGAAATAGACCCGGGCAACGACAGTGCGGCGGCGAACCGGGCGCTGGGGCTGCTGGCGCAGGGTCGGTTCGGCGAGGGCTGGGATGATTTCCGGCGGCGTAATTCCGTCGCGCATCTGCACGACCGGCTGGAACAGCACACGCTGCCCGGAGATCTCGCCGGCAAGCGGATCTACGTCGTGCGCGACCAGGGGCTGGGCGACGAGATCTTCTTCCTGCGCTTCGTGCGCGACCTCGAGCGCCGGGGACCCCGGATCGCTTACCGAGCCCAGGCCCAGGTTGCCGCCATGATCGGCCGGCTGCCATTCATCGACCGCCCGATCGAGGAGGGCCGCGATGCCGAGATCACCGACGCGGAGATCTCCGTTTCCGCCGGCGATCTGCCATGGCTGCTTGGCGTATTCGACGTTGGCGATCTGCCGCCGACGGTCACGCTGGAGCCGCTCGCCGACCGGGTAGCGGAACAGCGCGCTCTACTGGAAGCGGCCGGCCCGCCGCCCTGGATCGGCGTTACCTGGCGCGCCGGGCTGCAACAGCGCAACAGGCTGAGCAAGATAGCGCCACAGGACGCGCTGGCCGAGGCCATGCGCGGCGCCCACGGCACCCTGATCGCCCTGCAGCGCAACCCCGAGCCGGGAGAGATAGAGCGCTTCACACGAATCGCCGGCCGTCCGCTGCACGACTTCACCGCGTTGAATTCCGACCTGGAAGCCATGCTGGCGCTGCTCGGCCTGCTCGACGATTACGTCTGCGTCAGCAACACCAACGTCCATCTGCGTGCGGCACGCGGCCGGCCGTCGCGCGTCCTGGTGCCGTATCCGGCGGATTACCGCTGGATGGATGCGGGCGACGAATCCCCCTGGTTTCCCGGCTCGCCGGTCTACCGCGAGACGCCGCAGGACGGCTGGCAGGCGGCCTTTGACCGTCTCGCCGCCGACCTGGCCCGTGCCTGGCCGCCTTCGCGACGAGCCGACCGGTGAACGGGCGCGCGGCCACGCTCGAGGACGCCGTCCGCCTTCATCAGTCGGGACGGCTGGCGGATGCGGAGCGAGCCTACCGCAGCATCCTGTCCGTCGATCCGCGCCACGCGGACGCGCTGCATCTGCTTGGCGTCATCGCCCTGCAACGGGGCGAGCTTGACGCGGCGATAGGGCTGATCGGCACCGCGCTGGAGTCGGCGCCGGGCCGGCCGCCCTTTCTCTGCAACCTCGCCACCGCCCATCTGGAAAAGGGCGACACCAGCGCGGCAGTCGCGCTGTACCGCCAGGCGCTGGCAGGAGATCCGCACTATCCGGACGCCGCCTACAACCTCGGCAACGCGCTGCGCCAGCGCGGCGATCTTTCCGGCGCCGCCGAGCAGTACCGTGCCGTCGTCGCCCTTTTTCCCGGCCATCTGGCGGCGCGCAGCGACCTCGGTCTGTGTCTGGCCGAGGCCGGGAACTACGATGAGGCCATCGCCGTTCTCGACCAGACGCTCGCCGCCGACCCGGCCGTGCGCGAGAGCCACGCCAACCTTGCCCTCGCGCTGCACAGGGCGGGACGATTCGCGGATTCCCTCGCCCGCTACGATACGGCGCTGCGACATTGGCCGCACGATCCCGCGTTGCTCAACGGCCGCGGGCTGGCGTGCGCGGAACTCGACCGCCCGGACGAGGCGGAAGCCGCCTATCGCGAAGCGCTCGCGGCCGATCCCGCCGATACGGACGCGCTGCTCAACCTGGGCAACCTGCGGCGGCGCCAGGGCCGTCCTGACGAGGCGGAGGACGTCTACCGCCGCGCCCTCGCACTCGCCCCGGATTCGGCGGCGGTGCTCGGCAATCTGGCGCTTCTTTGCGCCGACGCGGGACGGCACGACGAGGCGCTGTCGACCATCGATCGCGCCCTGGCGCTTCGCCCCGACCACGCCGACAGCCTGAGCAACCGGGGCTGGGTGCTGAAGGCCGCAGGGCGGATCGAGGAAGCGATCGCCGCCTATGATCGCGCCCTGTCCCGCGCCCCAACGCATCGCGAGGCGCGACTCGGCCGCGCCATTTCGGCATTGCTGCTGGGCCGGTTCGGCGCCGGCTGGCGTGACTATCTCGGCCGCGACACGGTGCGCGACGGCGGCCGGGACTTTCGGCGCGACCTGCTGCCCGCGGAGCTGAACGGTCGCCACGTGGTGATCGAGCGCGATCAGGGCCTGGGCGACGAGATTTTCTTTTTTCGCTTTGCCGGCGCGTTGCGTGCGCGCGGCGCGCGGACCACCTATCTCGCCGATCCCCGGATCGCCGCCATGCTCGGCCGCAGCGCCATTGTCGATCGCGCGCTGCCCATCGGGGACGACCCCGGACCCGCCGACATCCGGCTCGCCGTGGGCGACCTGCCGTATGTGCTCGGCATGGGCGACGGCGATTCCGTGCCGCCGCCATTCGCCCTTCCGTCCCAGTCCGAACGCGAGGACGCGCTGCGCCGCCGTCTGGCCGCGTTCGGCCCGCCTCCCTACCTAGCGGTAACGTGGCGGGCCGGGACGCGCGGCATGCGCGGCGCCGTCTTCAAGGAAGCGCCGCCGAATTTCATGGCCGGCGCCATACGCGGCGCGCCGGGAACCATTGTGGCGATCCAGCGCCTGCCCGACGACGGCGAGGTCGCGGCCCTCGCCGCCCGGCTCGGGCGGCCGGTGATGGATTTGACCGCCCTCAACGACGATCTCGAGGACATGCTGGCGCTCATGGGGCTGCTGGACGACTATATCTGCGTCAGCAACACCAACGTTCACCTGCGTGCCGCGCGGGGCCTGCCGTGCCGCGTGCTGGTACCCAACCCGCCGGAATTCCGCTGGATGGCGGCGGGCGCCGAGTCGCCGTGGTTCCCGGGCACGAGGGTGTACCGCCAGGCGCCCGATGGCGACTGGTCCCAGGCCGTTGCCGCGCTGACCCGCGATCTCGCTGCCGCCGGACAGGGTTAACCGGACGTAAATGCCCCGGGCCCAGAATAGGGGCTCCATCATCCGATGCGGCAGTCCCGTGGCACGTCCTTCAGGCACAACGGCCAGAAAACCCGGCACCGATCCGGCCTTTACGCTGCAGCAGGCGTTTGCGGCGTTTCAGCACGGCCGCGCCGCCGACTGCGTCGGGCTGTGCGAGACCATCCTGGCAAGGCGCGCCGGAGACCCTGTCGCGCTGCACCTTCTCGGCGCCGCGCGCCATCGGCTGGGCGACGTCCAGGGAGCCGTGCATGCGCTGACACGGGCGGCGACGCTCGACCCGCGCAATGCCGAGGTGCACGCCAATCTGGGGGCGGCGCTGCGGGCGGCGGGGAATGCGGCTGCGGCGATCGAATCTTTGCGCCGGGCCGTCGCGCTCCGTCCCGACGCCGTTCCCGCCCGGTACAATCTGGGCAATGCCCTCGCGCAACTCGGCCGGCACGAAGAGGCGATCGCCGCCTACCGCAACGCGGTGACGCTGGATCCGGCCCATGCGCCCGCATACAACAACCTGGGCCTCGCGCTCAAGGCCGTGGGACGGCGGGAAGAATCGGTGGCCGCCTGGCGCCGCTCCGTGGCGGTGCAGCCGGCACAGCGCGATGCCCATCTCAACTTCGGCCGTGCGCTTCTGGAGGCCGGCAATGCCGAAGACGCGCTCTTCCATTTCGACGCGGCGCTGAAGGCCGCCCCGGGCGACCCCGACCTGCACAGCGAACGCGGCGTCGCGCTGCTCGAACTCGACCGCATCGACGAGGCCGTGGCGGCGCTGCGCGCTGCGGTTTCGCTGAACCCCGGTCACTGCGACGCTCGGATCAATCTCGGCAGCGCCTTGTGCCTCGCCGGTCGCGCCGACCAGGGCGCGGCGGAATTCACCGCCGCCCTCGCCGCTGGCGCGGAAGATGCGGACACGCTGTCGAACCTCGGCGCCGCGCTCGACGTCGTCGGCAGCCGGGACAATGCCCGCGATGCGTTGAGCCGGGCGCTGGCGCTTGCCCCCGATCATGCCGACGCGCTCAACAACATGGGCGAAAGCCTCAGAAACGAGGGCCGCTTCGAGGAGGCCATCGCCTGTTACGACCGGGCGCTGACAGGCGCCGCGGACCACCCGGTGGCGCGGTTCGGCCGGGCGACCGCCCGCCTGGCGATCGGCCGCTTCGCCGCCGGTTGGCGGGACTACCTTGCCCGCCCCAGCATGGCGCAACCGCGCGGCCACCACCGGACACCGTTGCCGGCATCGCTGGCGGGTGCGCATGTGCTGGTGGAAGGCGATCAGGGTCTCGGCGACGAGATATTCTTTCTGCGATTCATCGGGCGGCTCGGGGAACGCGGCGCGCGGGTAAGCTATCGACCCGATCCGCGGCTGGCAGCCATGTTGCGGCGGGCGGCGCTGTTCGACTGCGTACTGGCGCCGGGTGCGGCGTCGGAGCCGGCGGATTTCCGGATCGCGGTTGGCGATCTTCCCTTCCTGCTTGGCCACGATGACGCAACCCCGCTGCCGCCGTCCGTTCGGCTTTCCCCATTGCCCAAGCAGGTGGCGGACATGCGCGAGCGTCTTGGCACCTGCGGCCCCCCGCCCTATCTGGGACTGAGCTGGCGGGCCGGCACGCGCGACCGGCGTCGCGCCCTGTTCAAGGAGGTTCCGAGCACCGCCTTTGCTGCGCTCCGCGGCGTCGACGGCACCTGGGTTGCCCTGCAGCGCGCGCCGGACCCGGACGAGCTGGACGCCGTTGCCGCGGCGCTGCAGGCGCCGCTGCACGACCTCAGCGCCCTCAACAGCGAGCTGGAATCCATGCTGGCGCTGGTCGGGCTGCTCGATGACTACGTCTGTGTCAGCAATACCAACATCCATCTCGCCGCCGCGCGCGAACGCGCCTGTCGCATCCTGGTACCGAACCCGCCGGAGTTCCGCTGGATGGCGGCGGGCGACGAATCGCCGTGGTTCCCCGGAATGCGAACCTATCGACAGGCCGTCGACGGCGACTGGACCGGCGCATTCGCCGCACTGGCCCGCGACCTCGAGGATACATTCCGGCGGAGAATGGCCTAGACAGAGTCGGGGCCCTCGGGCAGAACAGCCGGGAAGAGGAGACCCCATGGGTGCAAATCCGTTTCCGGTCCTGGTCGGCTGGGATTCGCGCGAGGACATCGCCTATCAGGTGTGCCGCCATTCCATCCTGCGGCGTGCCGGCGTGCCGGTCGACGTGCGGCCCATCAAGCAGGACGAACTGCGCCGGCGCCGGCTCTATACCCGGCCGGTCGACCCGCTGGCGTCGACGGAGTTCACCTACACGCGGTTTTTCGTGCCGTTCCTTCAGGACTTCAGGGGCTGGGCCCTGTTCTGCGACTGCGACTTCCTGTGGCTCGGCGATATCGCCGAACTGATCGCGCTGCGCGACGACAAATATGCCGTGATGTGCGTGCATCACGACCACCGTCCGCCGGAAGACCTGAAGATGGACAACCGCAAGCAGACGGTCTATCCGCGCAAGAACTGGTCGAGCATGGTGCTCTACAACTGCGGCCACCCCGCCAACCGGGTGCTGATGCCCGATCTGCTGAACCGGGAATCGGGCGCCTTTCTGCACCGTTTTCAGTGGCTCGACGATGCCCTGATCGGTGCGGTTCCGGAGACCTGGAACTGGCTCGAGGGATGGAGCCGCAAGCCGGAATCGGGGCCGCCCAGGGTCGTTCACCTCACCCGCGGCGGGCCGTGGTTCGACAACTGGCAGGATGTCGATTACGGCGACCTGTGGCTCGCCGAGGAAACGTCGTACAGGGCCTCCCTCTGCACATCGTCCGGCGCCGGCCCCTAAGCCTCAGGGCGGGTCGGCAAGCAGCGTGCCGTACCCGGCGCGCGGGGCGTGGACGCGCAGTCGCCTGAGGATCTCCCACACCCGCGCGGTGACGGCATGCACCACCGGGATGCCCAGGTCCTTTTCCAGCATGTCGATCACGTCCAGCACCTGCCAGCCCGAGCCCAGCATATAGATCGCCTGAGCCTTGGGGTTTTTCAGCGCCGCCTGCTTCACATGGGCGTAGACGCGATGCGATGACAGAAGCTGCACCTCGTCGAACGGGACGTCGATGCCCTCCATCGCCAGCGGTTCCAGCCCGGCGGCGCGGAAGTAGTCGGCGAAGGTACGGTTGATGTCACCGGAGAAATAAGTGGCGCCGACGAACCGCTTCGCCTTGAGCGCCTTGAGCGCCCGCACGTGGTTCATGCCGGACGTGAACACGGGAATGCCGTGCTTGCGTTCCCAGCCATGCACCTTGCGCCGCTCGCCGTCGAGCCCCATCACCATAAACGGCGGCGCGCCCTCGGGATGGATCATGTCCACCCCCGCCCCGGCCAGCCGCGCCACCTTGTCATCGTAATCGGCCATCACCTTCCTGAACTCGTCGCGCGTGCCGCGCCGAATGTCATTGTAGAGACCGATTACCCCGATTCCTTCGGGCAGCAGCCGGATCATGTCTTCCAGCCCGCCGGGGCGCATGGTCGGCTTGATGATGCCCACGGTCCCGCGCCACGTCGCAAATGTCATGGTTGCCTCCCTCCGCCCTTTTCGACGCGGCAATCATGGCAGAAGGAAACGAAGGCGCAAACCTTCGGGAAATTCGCCCGACGGCCATCCGCACGGTTGGCTTTGCTTTGCCCGCGCAGTGCTTTAATCTCGATAGACAAATATAACGGGTACGGCCCGTCGGGCTGTGATCGAAGGGGAGGTTCGCCATGGTGAAACAGGCTTTCGGGCCGTTTGTGTCTGCCTTTGCGCTCGCAGCGATGATGCCCGCTCCGCCCGCTGCGGCGGATGAGGTCGCCGATTTCTACCGCAACAGGACGGTGACGGTGACGGTGCCGGTCAGCCCCGGCGGAACGTTTCATCTCTACGCCCAGCTGGTGCAGCGCCATCTGGGCAAATACGTTCCCGGCGCGCCAACCCTGATCCTGCAGAACCGGCCGGGCGCCGGCGGCGTGACCATGAACGCCTACATGGCAAACGCCGCGCCGAAGGACGGAACGGTGCTGGCCGAGATCAATCCGGGCACCATCACGACGCCCCTGCTGCGCAAGTCGCGCTACGATGCGACGAAGTTCGAGTGGCTGGGATCCGTGGCGGTACGGTCCTATGTCGGCGCCGTGTGGCACACGGTGGCTGCCGACACCGTCGAAAAGATGAAAAAGACCCAGGTCATCATGGGCTCGACGGGCAAGGGATCGCAGAACTACCAGATCCCGGCGCTGATGAACCACCTGCTCGGCACCAGGTTCAAGATCGTTTCCGGCTACAAGGGCGGCGGCGAGCTCAACATCGCCATGGAGCGCGGCGAAATCCAGGGCCGCGCCAACTTCTACGAAGGATTCGTCGGCGCGGTCCCGCACTGGATCCGCGACAGGCAGCTCAGGTTCTTCTTTGTCCTCGGTCCAGCAATCCCCGCATTGTCGAGCGTGCCGAAGCTGAAGGACATGATCACCAGCAAGGAGGGCCGCCAGATGCTCAACCTGCTGGAGGGCACCATCTCGGTCGGCCAGGCGTTCTACCTGCCGCCGGGCACGCCGCGGGCACGGGTCGCCGCGGTCACCAGGGCCTTCGCCAGCATGGTCAGCGACAAGCAGTTCCTTTCCGACGCCAGGGCGCACAAGCTGGCCATTGCCCCGCTGTCGGCCGCCGAGGTGCGCAGCCACGTGAAGGAGCTTTACGCGACGCCCCCCGAGGTCGCCCGGAAGTTCGCCAAGATCCTCGGGCTCGACGCGCCACGGGGCGGCAAGAAGGCAAAGAAAAAGTCCTGACGGACGGGGTCGGGGCCCGGAAAACCGGTTGTTCGGGTCCCGGGGACGCGGTGCGCACCGGGGGCCCTTGACCGGGCGGGCCGGCGGCATACATTGCCCGCCATGCGGAACCCCCTGATCGGCATAACCCTGGATTCGGAACCGCCCGGGGGATATTCCCGGTTTCCCTGGTATGCGGTACGCGAGAACTATTGCGACATGGTCGCCCGGTCGGGCGGGCTGCCCATGCTGCTGCCCCATGAACCGGAGCTGGCCGAGACCTATCTCGATACCGTCGACGGGCTGATCGTCACCGGTGGCGCCTTCGACGTGGACCCCGCCCTGTTCGGCGCCGCCGAGCGCCACGCCACGGTAAAGACCAAGGACCGGCGCACCGCCTTCGAACTTGCCGTCACGCGGGGTGCCATGGCGCGTGACATGCCGGTCCTGGGCATCTGCGGCGGGCAACAGCTGCTCAACGTGGTACTCGAGGGCACGCTGATCCAGCACATACCGGACGAGGTGGCGGGCGCGCTGGAGCACGAGCAGAAGAACCCGCGCAACGAAGCGGGACACACCGTGGCGATCACGCCGGGCACGCTGTTGCATCGCATCACGGGCGCGACGGAGATGTCGGTCAACAGTGCCCACCACCAGGCGGTGCGCGATCCGGGCAGGGGAGCTGTCGTCGACGCGGTGGCACCGGACGGGGTGATCGAGGGAATCGAAGTGCCGCATCTGCGTTTCTTCCTCGGTGTGCAGTGGCACCCGGAGTTCGCCATCGATCCCGGGGACGCCCGGATCTTCGCGGCGCTTGTCGACGCCGCGAGGTGAGCCCGTGACCGGCAAGACCGCACCGACGGAAACGCCGGTAAAGGGCGAGCGGATCGCCAAGGTGCTGTCCCGCGCCGGCGTGTGCTCGCGCCGCGATGCCGAGCGCTTGATCGCCGAGGGGCGGGTAAGCGTCGACAACCGGGTGCTGACCTCGCCGGCGACCCTGGTAACGGATGCCGCGCGCATCGTCGTCGACGGACGTCCCGTGGTGGCGGCGGCGAAGACGCGGCTGTGGCGCTATCACAAGCCGGCCGGGGTGTTGTGCACCAGCCGCGACCCGCAGGGCAGGACCACTGTGTTCGACTCCCTGCCCGACACCCTGCCGCGGGTAATCCTCGTGGGGCGGCTCGACCTCAACTCGGAGGGGCTGCTGCTGCTCACCAACGACGGTGCGCTGGCGCGCCGGCTGGAACTGCCGGCGACCGGATGGGTGCGGCGTTACCGCGTCCGCGTCTGGGGGACGCCGGATGCCGACAGGCTCGCCCGGCTTGAACGCGGTGTCACCGTTGACGACGTGCGCTACGGGCCCATCCAGGCCACCGTCGATCGCATGCAGGGCGACAACGCCTGGCTGACCGTTTCCCTGCGCGAGGGCAAGAACCGCGAAGTGCGCCGGGCGATGGAGCATGTGGGACTGCGGGTGAACCGGCTGATCCGTGTCGCCTACGGCCCGTTCCAGCTCGGTGCGCTGGCCCGTGGTGCGGTGGAGGAAGTGCGCGGCAAGGTACTGGCCGAGCAACTCGGCACGCCACACGATACGGTGGGAACTGCCAAGCGACGCAGCGGGGACAGCGGTGCGCATCGTCGCCGGTAGGCATCGCGGACGCACCATCGCCGCACCGCCCGGTCGTAACCTGCGTCCCACCGCGGACCGGGTGCGCGAGGCCATTTTCAACGTGCTGGCGCATGGCGGCGGACAGTCAGGCGGCATCAATGCGGTGGAAGGGGCGCGCGTCCTCGACGGTTTCGCGGGGACCGGGGCCATGGCGCTGGAAGCGATCTCGCGTGGCGCCGCGCACGCCACCTGCATGGACGGCGACCGCACCGCACTGGACTGCTGCCGCGCCAACGTGCGTGTGCTGGGCGAGGAGGGGAACGTCACCGTGCTGCGCGGCGACTGCACCCGTCCGGTGCGCGCCGATACCCCCTGCTCGCTGGTGTTTCTCGACCCGCCCTATGGCAGCGGGATGGCCGCGGAAGCGCTGACCGCGCTGGCGGATTCGGGATGGATCGCCGACGGGGCCGTCTGCGTCGTCGAGATCGCGGCGAAGGAACCCTTCACGCCGCCTGCCGGCGCAATTGTGCTGGACGAGCGCCGCTACGGCGCCGCGCGGGTCGTGTTCGTGCGCTGGAACGGACCAGAGGACTGAAACGGCGGCTCAGCGGCGGCCGAACAGCCGCTCGATGTCGGCGAGGCGCAACTCGACGTAGGTTGGACGGCCGTGGTTGCACTGGCCCGAATGGGGCGTGCGTTCCATCTGGCGCAGCAGTGCGTCCATTTCCGTGACGCTCAGCCGCCGGCCCGCGCGTACGCTGCCGTGGCAGGCGAGCGTGCCGCACACCTCCTCCAGCCGTTCCTTGAGGCTCAGCCCTTCGCCCAATTCGGCCAGATCGTCGGCCAGATCGCGCACCAGCCCCTGAACGTCGGCCTGGCCGAGCAGCGCCGGTACCTCGCGCACCACCACCGCACCGGCGCCGAACGCCTCCACCAACAGCCCCAGCTCGGCCAGCTCGTCCGCGCGGGCAAGCAGCCGCTCGCAGGCCGCGTCCTCCATCTCCACCACCTCGGGGACAAGCAGGCCCTGGCGTTTCACGCCGCCCTCGGCCAGCGCCTGCTTCATGCGCTCGTGCACCAGCCTCTCGTGGGCGGCATGCTGGTCCACGATGACGATGCCGTCAGCAGTCTGGGCGACGATGTAGGTTTCGTGGAGCTGCGCCCGCGCCGCACCGAGCGGATAGGCGGTGAATGCTTCCGCCCCGGCGGACGGCTCAGCCTCGGCAAGGCCGGCCGGCAGTCCGGCGCGCGCCGAGGGCGCATCCGTACCGGGCAGCGGCGTGTAATACGCCACAGCGGCAGCGGTTCCGCCGCGGTGCGGGAGTGCGGCCGGCCGCCAGCCCGGCGCGGTCTGCGGGCGCAACGCGCCCAACGCGTCGGCGGCAACGGTGGTGGAAGCGCGATGGCCGGCCGCGGCCAGCGCATGGCGCAGCGCGCCGACAATCAGCCCACGGACCAGCCCCGGGTCGCGGAATCGCACCTCGGTCTTCATGGGATGGACGTTCACGTCCACCAGGCTGCGCGGCACCTCCAGGTACAGCGCCACCATGGGATGACGGTCGCGTGCCAGCAGATCCCGATATGCCCCGCGCACCGCGCCGGACAACAGCGGATCACGGACCGGCCGGCCATTGACGAACAGGTACTGGCCGCGCGCATAGGCCTGGTTAAGGGTGGGCAGCCCGGCATATCCGGTGAGGCGCAGCCCCTCTCGCTCGGCATCGATGGCCAGGGCATTCTCGGCGAATTCGCGCCCCATCGCCGCGGCCAGCCGCACAAGCCGCGCGTCCAGCAGCTCGCCCTGCGCCGCGTCGAGGCGCAAGCGGGAACCCGCCTCGTCGGCCACCGAAAAGGCGATCTCGGGATGCGCCATGGCAAGACGGCGCACCGCGTCCAGCGCGTTGTTGATTTCGGTACGGTCGGTCTTGAGAAACTTGAGCCGCGCCGGAACGGCGAAGAACAGATCGCGCACCTCGATTCGGGTACCGGCGGCAAGCGCGGCCGGCCGCACGGCGCCCCTGCGTCCCCCTTCCACATCGAGGCGCCAGGCGCCGTCGGCGCCGCGCACCCGGCTGGTGATGGAAAGCCGGCTGACCGAGGCGATGGACGGCAGCGCCTCGCCACGGAACCCGAGCCAGGCGATGTCGAGAAGGTCGTCCGACGGAAGCTTGGACGTGGCGTGGCGCTCCACCGCCAGCGTGATCTCGTCGGCGCTCATGCCGCAGCCATCGTCGCCGACGGCGATCAGCGTGCGCCCGCCGCCGCCCAGCGTCACCTCGATGCGACGGGCGCCCGCGTCGATGGCGTTCTCCACCAGTTCCTTCACGGCCGAGCCGGGCCGCTCCACCACCTCGCCGGCGGCGATGCGGTTGACCGTCGTTTCAGGCAGAACGCGGATGGTCATGAAACCGGGTCCGCTGCCCCGGCCAGGTACTGGCGGGTCAGCACCTTGCCTTCTTCCACCGCCGGCTGGTCGAACGGATCGACGCCCAGCAGGTGGGCCGCGATCACCGTTTCCAGCATGAAATGCATCATCAGCGCGCCCATGACCCGCTCGTCGAGGGCCGTCAGCCGGAATACGCGCGTCGGCCGGCCGTTGCGGATCAGCGTTTCGACGGTGGCGCGACCTTCGGCATCCATCAGATCGCCGACGCTGCGCCCGGTAAGGTATCCGAGCGCCCTGTCGTCGGCCAGCGCCGGGTCCACCCGCGGCCCGGTGCCGGCGCAGTCGAGCAGCACCACGGAGAACATCTTGTCGCGCGGCCCGTCGAGGTAGAGCTGAAGCTGGCTGTGCTGGTCCACCGTGCCGAGCGCATTCACCGGAGTGGTGCCCTGTCCCCGCTTGCCCAGGCTCTCGGCCCAGAGCTGGCGGAACCACAGCCCGAAACAGGCAAGCCGGTCGACATAGGGCATCAGCACCGTCGTACCGGCGCCATGATCGCGCGCCAGCCCCACCGACAGCGCCGCACCGACGGCAGGCGCCACCGCTGCAGGCGGGTGTCCCGCCAGTACCGGGGCCAGCACCTCGGCGGCTCCCTCGCGCACCCGCACCGCGTCGAGCCCGGCGATCATGGCGGGCAACAGCCCCACCAGCGACAGGGCGGAATAGCGACCGCCCACCCCGGGATCGTGGTCCAGCACCGCCATGCCGAACCGCGCCGCCAGCCGCCGCAGCAGGTTGTCGCCCGGTTCCGTGACGGCAATGAAATGGGTGGCCGCCGCAGCGCCGACGCGCTTTTGCAGCGCCGCGAAGCAGACCAGGAACTGGGTCAGGGTCTCCGCCGTCGAGCCCGACTTCGAGATGACGAGAAACCCGGTACGCACCAGTTCGCCGCTATCGGCGAGCAGCCCCATGGTATGCGGGTCCACGTTGTCCATGAACCGCAGCCTTGGCGCTCCGGCGCGCTGGCCGAACCCCGCATCGGCCAGCGCGCAGAGCGTCTGGCCGCCGAGGCTGGAGCCGCCGGTGCCGAGAACCACCACCTGATCGAAACGCGCGCGATGGTCCTTTACCACCGGCGCCAGCGCCGCAAGATCGTCGCGCGCCGCGGGCAGGCGCAGAAGGGGCAGCGACCCCTCGGCGTGCCATGCGCGCAGGCGCTCGAGGGCGTGCGCCGTCTCACCCAGCAGCGTATCGAAGCGTACCCGCGCAAGGCCGCGCGCGCCGAGCGCCTCGGCGAAGCAGGCCGTTATCCGGTGATCATAGGGCATGGCGTCCCTTCCGCCGCGTCAATCTAGACCATCGCCGCGAGTCGTGAAACGGTCGTGAAACGGTCGTGAACGGGCCGAACTTGTAGATCGTCCGGCAAGTGCCTACCTGCTAAAATGAAGAAGACAGCAGAAGCCGTCGCGATAAGGCGGACCTCATCCAAGGGAAACGGAGGTTCCATATGCGCGTATCGGATGTCCTCGACCTGAAAGGGCGAGAGGTGGTGACGATTCCCCCCATGACTTCGGTCCAGGGGCTCGCCAGGCTGTTGCGAATACGGCGGATCGGTGCCGTTGTCGTGGTGGACGACGCCGGGCGGATGATCGGAATCGTCTCGGAGCGCGACATCGTTCACCACGTCGCCGCCAATGGCGAGGTCGCACTGCTCAGCCATGTCGACGAGATAATGAGCACGTCGGTGGAGATGTGCCAGCCCACCGACCACATAAAGCACGTCATGGCGGTGATGACGCGGCGCCGTGTGCGCCACCTGCCGGTAATGGAACGGGAACGGCTTGCCGGGATCATCAGCATCGGCGACGTGGTCAAGCATCGCCTCGAGGAGAACATGCTCGAGATCAACGTGCTGCGCGACGCCGCGCGAGCGCACACCATCGCGGATCCGGGCCCGGTCTGAGTCCCCGCCCGCTCTCGACAGGCGGGTGGCGGCAGGGTAAGTCCTTGCGTCCCCGCTCGGGGCGGAGGGAGGCTTTTGGACCCGTTCATTCTGGCGACGGTGGGAATTGCGTTTTTGCTCGGTGGCGTCGTCAAGGGCGTGATCGGCCTCGGCCTTCCGCTGACCTCGGTCGCGGTAATGAGCACCGTGCTGGACCTGCGCGTCGCCATACCGCTGCTGGTCATCCCGGTGACGGTCACCAACGTCTGGCAGGCGCTGCGCGGCGGCCGCCTGATCGAACTGCTTGCCCTCTACTGGCCTATGCTGGTCGCGGCGGCCATCGGCGTATGGGTGGGCACCCTGGCTCTCTACCGCGTCGATCCCTCGCTTCTTCTGGTGCTGCTCGGCGTCGTGGTGTGTGGCTACGCGCTGATCAACCTGATCGCGGTGGAGATCGCGTTTTCCCCTCGCCATGTCCGGGTGGTCTCGCCGATGGTCGGGCTGGTGTCGGGGTTGCTCAGCGGCACCACGGGTTCGCTGGGGCTTCCGATCGTAATCTATTTGCAGGGACTTGGGCTCGCCAAGGACGTCCTTGTCCAGGCCATGGGCATCCAGTTCTTCACCACAGGCGTGGTCTGGACCGCGGCGCTGTTCGACCAGCGGGGCATCAATGCCGGCAACCTGCCGATTTCGGCCCTGGCGCTCGTGCCGGCGGTGGCCGGCATGATCGCCGGCCAGTGGCTGCGCGAACGGCTTTCGCCGGAGCGATTCCGCTTCTGGCTCTTCGTGTTCCTGTTCGCGGTCGGGCTCAACCTGATCCGCAAGGGATTGTTCTGAGTCCCCGCGTCACGGGACGTTGGAAATAATCCCCACCGGCTTGCCGACAACCACTACGGTGAGCCGGTCAGCGCGCAGAATGCGCCGCGCCACGCGCCTGATGTCGGCCAGCGTCACGGCATTGATCAATCTGGGACGGCGGTCGATGTAGTCGATGCCCAGATTATCCATCTGGATCGACACCAGAACATCGGCAATGCGCCGGCTGGAATCGAAGCGTAGCGGGAACGAGCCGTTGATATACGTCTTCGCCACATCCAGCTCTTTCTCGGTCAACCCGTGCTCGGCCATGCGGCGCCATTCTCCGCGGATAAGGCGCAGGGATTCCGCCACACGCTCATTGGCCGTGGCTACCCCGCCCACGATCAGGGGGGCATGATCGAGAGGGATAAGATAACTGTAGACCGAATAGGCGAGGCCGCGCTTCTCGCGTATCTCTTCCGTGAGGCGCGAGGAAAATCCGCCGCCGCCAAGCACCCGGTTCATTATGTAGGCGGCATACCAGTCCGGATCCTTGCGCCCGACCGCCGTCTGGCCGAAGGTTACCACGCTCTGCGGAATGGCGCGCTCGACCACGATCACGCGCCCCGCCGCCGCGGGCTTTATATCCGGAACCCGCGCCGACGAGCCTGTCGCCGGCAACCCGCCGAATATCTCGTCCAGCCGGCGGGCCAGCTCGTCCGGAGCTATGTCCCCCACCACACCGATCTTCAACCGGTCGCGGGTCAGGTAGTCCCGCACAAACTGGCGCAGATCGGCCACCGCCACCGTCTTCACCGACTGGGGCGTGCCGCTGACCGGCCGGCCATAGGGATGGCCGGGAAACACGGCATTGAACCAGGTCCGCGAGGCGATAGTCTGCGGTTCCTCCTCGTCGTCATCCAGCGCGGACAGGGTCTGGGCGCGAATCCGCTCCACCGGTTCGGCATCGAAGCGCGGCCGTGTAAGGGCGAGCGCCAGCATGGCAAATGCGGCGTCGCGGTTGGCCGACAGGGTGCGAATGGTGCCGCGGAAGCTGTCGCGCGTCGCCGAGAACCGCAGCGACATGGCGATATCTTCCAGCCGCCGCTGGAACGCCTGGGAATCCAGTTCGCCGGCTCCCTCGTCGAGAAGCGACGCGGTCATCTGGGCGCGGCCTTCCTTGCCGGCGGGATCGTGCGCGGCTCCGGCATCGAATGCAAAGCTCATGGAAATCACCGGCACGGCGGGATCGTGTACCAGCCAGGCAACGATCCCCTTCGGGCTGGTTACGGATCTTATGTCGACCGCTAGCGCGGGAGGTGCAACGAACCCGCCGTATAAAACGATAACCGCGATCGACCCGGCGTACAGCGCGCGCAACACGGCGTGTGGCATGGCTCAGCTTCCTTCCTTGGGCAGCAGAACGCCGGAAACCCAGCCGACATCCACAAGCACCGCACGCGCGGCCTTGTTAACTTCTTCCGCCGTCACCGTATCGATGCGGTCGGGCCAGCTTTCCACGTCGTCAACCGTCTGGCCGGTAGCGAGCGCCCGACCCAGAGCGCTGGTGGCGGCACGGAGCGAATCCCGCGCATAGATGGCCGCCGCCATCATGGACTTCTTGGCATGCGCCACCTCTTCCGGCGTCACACCCCCTGTCACAATCCGTTGCACCTCGACAATCACGGCCATTTCCACCTTCGCCAGATCCTTGCCCGGTCGCGGCATTGCGGACACGCCGAACTGACCGCTGTCGAGCTGGCTCGGCGAAAACCATGCATCGGCCGACGCGGCCAGCCCCTGCTCCACGACCAGTGCGCGGTAGAGCCTCGACGTGGCTCCGCCACCCAGCACCTCGGCCAGCACCTGAAGGGCGTAGGCTTCATTCCCCTTGGCCCGCCGATAGTTCGGAGCCAGCCAGGTACGTGACCACGTGGGTTGACGCACGCGCGCGCTGCGCAGCTCGACCCGTTGGGTGGCGGTGTGCGCGGGCTCCGTCGGCCGCTGCCGCACGATGTCGTGCCCGCGCGGAATTACGCCGTAATACTTTTCCGCCAGCGGTTTCACCTCGGCTGCAGTCACATCGCCGGCGATGACCAGGATCGCATTGTTGGGCACGTAGAAACGGCGATAAAAATCGAGGGCGTCCCTGGTGTTCAGCTTCTCGATCTCGTGCTTCCACCCGATCACCGGTACCCGGTAGGGGTGATTGAGGAACAGCGCGGCCTGCGCCTGCTCGTAGAGTTGCGAGCCGGGGTCGTTGTCGATCCGCGTGCGGCGCTCCTCCAGCACCACCTGCCGCTCGGGAAGGACCTCGGCGTCGGTCAGCACCAGATTCGTCATGCGGTCGGCTTCCATGCGCATGACCAGATCAAGCTTGTCGCGGGCGACCCGCTGGAAATAAGCCGTGTAGTCGTGGGTGGTGAAGGCATTGTCGTTACCGCCGTTGCGCGCGACGATCTTCGAAAACTGTCCGGGCGGGATAGTCTTCGTGCCCTTGAACATCAGGTGTTCGAGGAAATGGGCGATTCCCGATTTACCCACCGGGTCGTCCGCCGCTCCCACCTTGTACCAGACCATATGCGAGACGATGGGCGCCCGCCGGCTGGTGACGACCACGACCTGCATGCCGTTGGCGAGCATGAAGGTTTCAGGATTGAATACCGCCGCGCTGGCAGCCGGCGCAAACCCGACGACGGTTGATGCGAACAGCGTCACGACCAGGGCCGTAAGGTGGCCAAACCTCGACGAAAGACGCAAGGCGGATACTCCGTGGTTGGTCCGGAAACGATTGGCTCCGGACACGCGGCGCCGCGCCACCGCACGGGCAGGCGCGGCCACCAAGGCTATATGTCGCGACCGCGCCGCATTGCAACGGCGGCCGAAATCAAAGATTGGTGACGGGATGCCGGAAATCAAACCACCGGCCCGGACGGCGCGAGGCTCAAAACAGCCCCTCAAGCCACCCCTTTTCCTTCCGCTCGATCCTGGGAACAGGGCCCTTGGGCGCAGTACCCAGCGCAGCCGCCTCACGCAACCGCTGTGCTTCCCTGGTCGGATCGACCACTGTCCCCGCCGGCTCCTTCGCCTGCCAGAACAGCAATCTGTCGAGCATGCCCTGGTCCGTTTCGGCGAGAGCGGTGGATTCCCGGTTCACGGTCTGACGGATAAGGGGATCGGCGTTCAGCGCCCCGGCGCGGCCGAGAATCGCCGCCTCGCCGCGGCTGAACCGACCGGCAGCCACGGCCGCCGCCTCCGCCGAGGCCCCGGTCCCGGCGTTGCCAAGCAGGATTTCGCGGGCGCGCGACCGGGGAGTCCGCTCTTGCGGCCGTTCCACGCCCGGCGTCGGCGGCCGAAGGCCGTAATCCGGCGGCATGCTGAGCGGCGCTCGGGTCACGACAGCAAATTCGTCGGGTGCCTGCTTATCCATGCCGAGGGCGTTTCGTGCGCCCTCGCAGCCGGAAAGCACCGCCAACGCCGCGCCGACAAGACAGAGCGCAACCGCCAATCGTGTGGTCCGTGAGGTCATCGGCCCCCGCCCTCTCGTTCGCTACAATATTAAGAGCTTCGTTGTGGCGATTTCAAGGCATCCAGCAACAACACTGCCACGCCCACGGTAATGCCTGAATCCGCCACGTTGAAGGCCGGCCAGTGATAGCCGGCCGCGTGGAAATCGAGGAAATCCACCACTGCGCCGAAGCGGAGCCGGTCGATCACGTTGCCCAGAGCCCCGCCGATGATCAGGCCCAGCGCAACGCCCAGCCAGCGCCCACGCACGCGACGCAGCCATACGCCGAGCCCGGCCGCGATGGCGAGGGCAAACGCGGTCAGCAGCCAGGGCATCCATCCCGGCGCCGTCCCGAACATGCCGAAGCTCACCCCCCGGTTGAACACCAGCACGATGTTGAAGAACGGGGCCACCGCGATCGCCCGCGGCGGATCCATCACCGCCGCCAGTATCCACCACTTGGTAAGCTGGTCGACGACCAGCACTCCGACGGCAACGAGCCAGCCGAGGCGCTGTGGTGTCAGCCAGCCTGTGGCCGGTGAGCCGAGGCCGCTCATTGCGCGGCGGCAACAGATCCGACGGCGTCGCGGCAGCGTACGCACAGGGTCGGGTGGACCGGATCCGTCCCGACTTCGGGCAGCACCTTCCAGCAGCGGGCACATTTGTGCCCCGGCGCCTTCTCCACGACGACGCCCACACCGGGAACGTCCGGCAGCACAAATGCGCCCTCGGGCGCGGCATTGTCGCCGAAGCGAAGGGACGAGGTGATGCAGAGGTCGGCCATGTCGATGCCTTCCAGCGCGCCGAACAAGGCATCCTCCGCATGGAGAACCACGGCCGCTTCCAGGCTGGAGCCGATACGCCTGGCGACGCGCTCGATTTCCAGTGCGCCGGTGACCACGCGCCGCACATTACGCACCACCTGCCACTTTTCCGCGAGCGCATCGTCCCGCCACTCGGGCGGCACATCAGGGAAAAGGCGCAGATGAACGCTGTCGCTTTCGCTCGGAAAGCGGCTGAGCCAGGCTTCCTCGGCGGTAAAGCAGATGACCGGCGCGAGCCAGGCGGTAAGGCATGAAAACAGCGCGTCGAGCACGGTACGCGCTGCCCGTCGCGTCGAATCATCATGGCGGGCGCAGTAGAGCGTGTCCTTTCGCACATCGAAATAGAACGATGACAGGTCGACCGCGCAGAAATTGTGCAGCGACCCGAACATGCTGTGGAAGTCGTATTCGGCACAGCAGCGGCGGATGAGCGCGTCGAGCTCCGCCAGCCGGTGCAGGATGAAGCGCTCGAGCTCCGGCATCGCCCCGTGCGAGACGCGCTCGGATTCGGCGAACCCGTCGAGATTGCCGAGCAGGTAGCGCAGCGTGTTGCGCAGCCGGCGATAGGCATCGGCCTGCTGCTTGAGGATCTCGGGGCCGATCCTGAGGTCTTCCGAATAGTCCGATGCGACAACCCAGATGCGCAGGATGTCGGCGCCGTACTGCTTGAGCACGTCCTGCGGCGCCACCGCGTTGCCCAGCGACTTGGACATCTTCACGCGTTCCTCGGCGAGCACGAAGCCGTGGGTCAGCACCGCCTCGTAGGGTGCGCGCCCGCGCGTGCCGCAGGATTCGAGCAACGAGGAATGGAACCAGCCGCGATGCTGGTCGGAGCCTTCGAGATAGAGCGAGGCCGGCCAGCGGAGGTCGGGACGGCTTCCCGGCACCTCGGGGTCGAGCACGAAGCTGTGGGTCGAGCCGGAATCGAACCACACGTCGAGGATATCGGTGACCTGCTCGTAGTCGTCCGGGTCACGGTCGTCGCCGAGGAAGCGCGAGGACGGGCTCGCAAACCAGCAGTCGGCGCCCTCCGCCGCGAACGCCTCGACGATGCGCGCGTTCACCTTGTCGTCATCGAGGAGCTCGCCGTCCGACTTGCGGACGAACACCGTGATCGGCACGCCCCAGGCGCGCTGGCGCGAGATCACCCAGTCCGGTTTGCTTTCGATCATTCCGGTGATGCGGTTCTGGCTTTGCGGCGGCACCCAGCGCGTCATCTCGATCGCCGCCAGCGCGCGGGCACGCAAACTGTCGTCGTGGCCTGCGACGTCCCGGTCCATCGCGATGAACCATTGCGGGGTATTACGAAAGATCAGCGGCTTCTTGGAGCGCCAGGAATGCGGGTACTGGTGCGCAAGACGGCTCCGCGCGACCAGCGCACCGGCGTCCGTGAGTGCTGCAATGACCGCCTCGTTGGCGTCGCCCTTCTCGCCCGCATCGGTGATGACGCGCCTGCCGGCGAAGCCGGGCGCCTCGTCGGTGAAGCTTCCGTCGGCATCGACCGTGTAGGGAATACGCGTGTCGATGCCGCGCGCGGCAAGCGCCGCCGCATTCCCTGTCCACACCTCGAAGTCGTCGCGGCCGTGGCTCGGCGCGGTATGGACGAAGCCGGTGCCGGTATCGTCGGTAACGTGCTCGCCGTCGAGCAACGGCACGTCGAAGGCGTAACCGCCAGCGAGGCTCTTAAGGGGGTGCTCACATAACCCCGCCCCCAATGCCTGAGCAGTGAAATCGGCGCGACGCCGGAATTTTGTCACTTTGGCTGCCTTGAAAACTTCGGCGGCCAATACATCCGCCAAGACAAAAGTCTCGCCGGCCTTCACCCAGTTGCCGGCCGGCGCGTCCGTTACCTCGTAGAGGCCGTATGCGATCCGCGACGAATAGCTGATCGCGCGGTTACCCGGGATGGTCCATGGAGTAGTCGTCCAAATCACGACGTACGGCTTAAATTCTCCGACTATCGTATTCCATTGGGCGTGATCGAAGTTGGGGAGGGCTCCGTCCGTTACAACCATTTTGACCGGAAACTTCACCCAGATCTGGTCGGAGACGTAGTCGTGGTATTCGACCTCGGCCTCGGCCAGCGCGGTGCGCTCGACCACCGACCACATCACCGGCTTGGACCCGCGATAGAGCTGCTTCGAGGTGGCGAACTTCATCAGTTCGGCCGCGATCTGAGCCTCGGCGGCGAAGGTCATGGTGGTGTAAGGGTGGTCCCAGTCGCCGATCACCCCGAGGCGCTTGAACTCTTCTCGCTGCACGCCGATCCAGTGATCGGCGAAATCGCGGCATTCGCGGCGGAACTCGACGATGGGCACGTCGTCCTTGTTGCGGCCCTCGGCGCGGTATTTCTCCTCGATCTTCCACTCGATGGGCAGCCCGTGGCAGTCCCAGCCGGGCACATAGTTGGCGTCCCTGCCCAGCATCTGCTGCGAGCGGTTGATGACGTCCTTGAGGATCTTGTTCAAGGCGTGGCCGATATGCAGGTTGCCGTTTGCATAGGGCGGGCCATCGTGCAGCACGAATTTCTCGCGCCCCCTCGCCGCCTCGCGCAGGCGGCGGTAGAGGTCGAGCGCCTCCCAGCGGGCGAGGATCTGCGGCTCGCGCTCGGGCAGGGAGCCCCGCATCGGAAAATCGGTCTTGGGCAGGAAGACCGTCGAACGGTAGTCGGCGGTCATGTCAGGCTAGCTCCGCGGCGGACAGCGCCGGCCCCGGCGGCGCCCGCAGATCGCCCGCCGGAATTGCGTCGAGTACCGCCCGTGCCTTCACGCAATCCGCCTCGATCTGGCGGCGGATCGCGTCGATGCCATCGAACTTTATCTCGGAGCGAATGTGTTCGGCGATCGCCACGCGCAACGTTCGGCCATAAAGATCACCCGCGAAGTCGAACAGATGCGCTTCCACGGTCACCCCCTGGCCGGCAAAGGTCGGACGCTGGCCGATATTGACCACGCCCTTGCGCCAGTCGGTTTCCCCGTCGACCGCAAGGCCGACCCAGCACGCATAAACCCCGAACGCCGGAATGACATACTGGCCCGGGTCGACGTTGGCGGTAGGGAATCCGATCTGCCGGCCGCGCTCATCGCCGTGCAGTACGGCACCTTCGATTTCCCACAGGCGGCCGAGCAGGCGTGCCGCATCGACGACCCGCCCTTCACGCAGATGGTTGCGGATCCTGGTCGAGGAATAGACGTCGCCGTTGGGGGCCTTGGCGGCGTCGACCACGGTCACTTCGAGCCCGCTATCGCGCCCTAGACCGGCGAGCAGCCCGGTGTCGCCCGTCCGCCCGCGGCCAAAGACGAAATCGTAGCCGACCACCACATGGCGCGCCGCCAACCCGCCCGCCAGCACCTCGGTCACGAACGCCTCGGCGGGAATGGAGGCAAAAGCCCGGTCGAAATGCATCAGGAACAGCACGTCGACGCCCAAAGCGCCGATCTGGCGAATCTTGGATGCCACCGGAGTGAGCTCGAACTTGCGGTCGTCGGGCTTGAAAAACCGCCGTGGATGGGGATCGAAGGTCATTACGCCGGCCGGCGCCCCGAGTGTGCCTGCGACACGACGCGCCTCGCCAATCACCCTCTGGTGACCGAGGTGAACCCCGTCGAAATTGCCCAGGGCGAGCACCCCGCCCCGGGCGTCCGACGGCACGTCCCTATGGCTGTGCACGATCCGCATGGTGGCGGCCTTCGTAGCGGTCCCCGCACGTCAAGTCAAACCGTTCGACGGCAAGGCCCTTTTGCTGCCCGGACAAGGTTTTACGCGGCCTTAACCCTTGCGGCGGAGAATGCAGGCACACCGCTTCCCACCGGGTACGCGGTCACCGCGACGAGCGTTCAATCGGTGCCGAAACTGCAAAATTTCAGGTCTTCCATGGCCCCCAGGCAACCGTTTCCCAAGATCCCCAAGGTCCGCGAGTACGTCCAGGTCCGGATGACCGACGGGAACGTGGTCACCGGTTATGTCTTCGTCGAGGCCACCTCGCGCATCCAGGACGTGCTCAACAGCTCGACCCAGTTCATCCCGTTCATCGACGAAAACGACACTATCCTGCTGATAAACAAGGCATCCATCATGCAGGTGCGCCCCTTCGATACCTGAATCGGGCACCAATTCAGCAGATATTCACACATCGGCCCTATACCGTGCCCGAACGCTCGGAGAAACGGTCGGGTCACCAACGCAGGACCCGCAATCGGAACCGGGCAACGCTGTCGGAGGGGCTTGGCCGTTGATCTACACGGAGACGACCAAACTGGCGACGGAGATCGCCCGATCTGCCTTTAAAGAGATGGTAGGGGCCGGCATTCCGCCCCATCCGCAGCATTTCACCGTCTGGTATGAATATTTTTCGGGGCGCAATGCAGAGTTGCACCGCGCGATCGACGAAATGCGACAAAGCGGCATTTCCGTCGGCGAGGAGCATACCCGGACCCTTTATGAGCGGTTCTTCATAGAGCATGCCTCAAGCGCCGAGCTCGACAGCTGGGGAGCCCGCATCGAGGCAACCGCCAGCAAGATCATCGAGGCGCTGAGCACCGCCGGCAGCAACACCGCCAACTATGGCGCCGCGCTGCAGAACTTCTCCGGCAACCTTGCAGGCGCAGAGAGCACTGCCGACATTCGCCGGCTGGTCCAGGGTATCCTGTCGGCAACCAAGGAAATGGACGGCCAGATGCGCCGCCTCCAGTCGCGCGTGGAAGGTGCGACCAACGAAGTAACGGAGCTGCGCGAAAAACTGGAGATCACCCGCCGGGAAGCGCTGACCGATGCGCTTACCGGTATCGCCAATCGCAAGTGCTTCGAGGAACGGCTTGAGGCGGCGGCGAGGCTGGCCGATGAAACACGCGAACCGCTGTCGCTGGTGCTCGCCGACATCGACCACTTCAAGCGGCTCAACGATACCTACGGCCATCCGGTTGGCGATCAGGTTCTGAAGCTGGTTGCGCGCACCGTTTTCGAAGGCGTGCGTGGCCGCGACACGGCAGCACGCTTTGGCGGAGAGGAATTTGCGCTGATCCTGCCCAATACGCCGATGGACGGCGCCGTCGTGGTCGCCGAAGGGCTGCGCAAGGCCATTGCCGCGAAGAAACTTGCCCGCAAAGGGTCGGACAAGACGCTCGGCAGCATCACCCTGTCGTTCGGCGCCACCGAATACATTCCCGGGGAACCCGTGTCGGATCTGGTACGCCGCGTCGACGACCTGCTCTACCGCGCCAAACGCCTCGGCAGGAACAGGGTCATCGCCGAGAACGGGCCGGAAAGGGTGGCGCGGGCGGGCTGAACGCGGACGCACCGCTTGTATCCGCCGCCCGCCGGCGGCGATACTGCCGGCACCATGTTCGTCCTGTTCACCGATTTCGGGCCGGCGGGGCCCTATGTGGGGCAGATGAAGGCCGTGCTCGCGCAGCGCGCGCCGAGCGTACCGATCGTGGATCTGCTGAGCGATGCGCCGGCCTGCGACGCGCAGAAGAGCGCTTACCTGCTGGCAGCCCTGGCGCCCGATTTCCCCGTTGGCTCGGTATTTCTCGCGGTGGTCGACCCCGGGGTGGGCGGCGACCGCAGTCCGGTCGTGGCAGAGGCGGACGGCCGTCGTTTCGTCGGCCCCGACAACGGCCTGTTCGATCCGCTGCTGCGCCGCGCTGCCGAGGTGCGCGCCTGGCGCATCACCTGGTCACCCGATCATCTTTCTGCGACATTCCACGGCCGGGACCTGTTCGCCCCGGTCGCTGCCATGCTGGCCAACGGAGAGCCGGTGCCGGGGAACGAGACGGACGTCGCCGCGCTGCGCCGGCCGGACTGGCCCGATGACCTTGCCGAAGTGATCTACATCGACCATTTCGGTAACGCGATGACCGGCCAAAGGGCTTCCGTCGTTTCGCCGGACACGATCGTCGAAGCCGCCGGTCACCGTTTTACGCGTGCCCGAACCTTTTCAGACGTGGCACGCGGCCAGCCGTTCTGGTACGAGAACGCCAATGGGTTGGTCGAACTGGCAGTAAACGGCGGGCGCGCCGACCTGCTCGGCCTTGGCACAGGCAGTCCCGTCGGCCTGACAAGACCGGTCGGACAACGCTAGAATTCCTGCCCTGAACCCGCGCCATCGGAAGTGAGAGACCCTGAGAGTGCATCCGCCGCCATCCTTCAATGTCCGGCCCGAAGGCTGGCCGTTCATCGCCATTGCTGTGGCGGCGACCGCACTGCTGTTCTGGCTGGCCAGCTGGGCCGGCTGGATCGGCCTGATCCTTACGGTCTGGTGTGTCTGGTTTTTCCGTGACCCCGAGCGCATCACCCCGGTCGAGGACCGGCTCGTGATCAGTCCGGCCGATGGCGTGATCCAGTGCGTGGATCGGGCGCGGCCGCCCCCCGAACTTGGCATGGGCGAAACGCCGCTTAGGCGAATCGGCATCTTTATGAATGTGTTCGACTGCCACGTGAATCGCAGCCCGGTTGCGGGCAGCATAACGCTTATTGCCCACCGGCCGGGGGCGTTCCTCAATGCCTCGCTCGATAAGGCAAGCGAAGAGAATGAACGCCTCGGCATGCGCCTGGTGCTCGAGGACGGCAGCCAGATGGCCGTGGTGCAGATCGCGGGGCTGGTGGCGCGGCGCATCGTCTGCTGGGCGAAGGAAGACGACGAACTGCGCGCCGGCCAGCGCTTCGGTATGATTCGTTTCGGCAGCCGGGTCGACGTCTACCTGCCGCCCGGTAGCCGCTCGCTGGTCGCGCGCGGGCAACGCGCCTTTGCCGGCGAGACGGTGATCGCCGAGTTGCGTTCGGACGCTCCTGACCGCAGCGGAGAGGCCCGCTGATGGCCCGCGGCCGGTTCAGCCGCCGCAGCCGCCGCGCCCGGCGGCAGTTGCGACTCGACTCGATCAATCGCCTTCTGCCCAACGCGCTGACGATGCTCGGGCTGTGCGCCGGGCTCACCGCGATCCGCTACGGCCTGCAGGGCAATTGGCAGGTCGCCGTCATGCTGGTCGCTGCGGCGGCGCTGCTCGATAGCCTGGACGGCCGCATCGCCCGGTTGATGGGCGGACCGACGGAATTCGGCGGCCAGCTCGATTCTCTGGTGGACGCCATCTCGTTCGGCGTTGCGCCGATCACCCTGATCTATCTCTGGTCGCTGAGCGGGGCGGGCGGTATCGGCTGGGCGGTCACGCTGGTGTTCGTCGGCTGCTGCGTGCTGCGCCTGGCGCGTTTCAATATCGCCGCCGCCGATCCCGATTTGCCTTCCTGGGCGGGCAGTTTCTTCAGTGGCGTTCCGGCACCCGCCGGCGCCGGGTTGGTTCTGCTGCCGATGATGCTGAACTTCGTATTCGGCTGGAGCTTCGTCCACTCGTCCGCGCTGACCGCGCCATGGACCCTGGCGGTCTCGGCGCTCATGATCAGCCGTGTCCCCACCTATTCGTTCAAACGCATTCGCGTTTCGCACGGCATGGTACGACCGGCCATGGCCGGTATCGTCGTGTTGGCGGCCGCCGCGATATCCGAACCATGGGCAACCCTGACCGGACTGGTGGTCGCCTATATCTGTACCATTCCGTTCAGTATCCGGACCTTCCGCCGCCGCGTCGCGGAGCAGGCCGAAGAAGTCGGCAGTGCCGACGCGACCCGAGGCACGCCTCCTACCGATACCGCCTGACCGTGACTGGAACGTTCACAACCGTTCGGTGCGCCAACAGCATGCGGGACACCGCGCAACGTCGAACAGTCGCGGCAGTGGAGGATGGTCCGCAGTTGCGACATGACCCGCATCGGTTACGGGGCGACGCCGCATCATGATCCCGACACGCGCAAGCATTCGCATGGATCAGCCCTCAAAAAACCCTTCTGATCAAACAGTTATTGCTTGATCCTTCAAAATTTCTTTATTTGTTACGCCTCCACAATCGGACAGAATAGGGGCGGTCGCTCGCGTTCGGCGGGCGAACAAGTTGTACGCATAGCCAAAAGTGGGGAGGAATAAATGAAACATGCCTTAATCGCGATACCGGCCCTGGCAATGGCCGCCGGGCTTATCGCAGCTGCGCCCCAGTCCGCCTGGTCGCAGACGGTGAAAATTACGTCGCTCGGCAGCCACGATGGAGAGTTCTGCCGCAACGACCGTGCCATGATCTTCGAGGATCCGGACGGCACGCGCATTCTTTACGACGCCGGTCGCACCGTACGCGGCCCTGACGACCCGCGGCTCGGCAAGATCGACGGCGTGTTGCTCAGCCATGTCCATGGCGACCACCTTGGCGATCTCATCCCGGCGAAGGCGAACGAAGGGCCGTGCGGAGCCCCGAAACCGTCGGTCAAGGTGGCGCCGACGTCCAATACCGTGAACATCGTTGTCAAGAAAAAAGCCAAGTTCTTCGTTGGCGGCGAGATGAACAGCTGGTTCAACCATAAGGTTCCGGCCGCAGGCGGCGACAGGAAGCAGGTCCTGCTGGTCCGTTTCGGCGGTGTGCGCAAGCTCGGCGGAGTCTCCATCTGGAGCGTGCCGGCGGTGCACAGCAACGGTATCAGCCCGGCCTTCCTCGAAGGCGACCTCGCCAAGAAGATGAAGGATAACGGCCTGACTGCCTATGTCGGTCCTCCGGGCGGCTACGTCCTGAAATTCAGCAACGGACTGGTGGTCTATCTTTCCGGTGACACGGGCGTCACGGCCGAACAGGACATCGTGGTCCGGCAGTCGTTGCACGCCAAGCTCGTGGTCATGAACATCGGCGGCATCTTCTCGACCGGTCCGACGGAAGCGGCTTTCGTGATCAACGACCTGGTCAAGCCCAATGCGGTGATCGCCTCGCACGCCAACGAGCAGGCGACCAAAGGCGGCAAGCTGCAGCCGAAGTCCAAGACCGCCGCGTTCATGAAAGCGGCCAAGGTGCCGGTCTATGTCCCGCTCAGCGGCAAGACCATGGCGTTTGGTGCCGATGGCAAGTGCGTCTCGGGCTGCACCATGTAGATCTTGCGTGTCGCGATGACGGGCCCCTGTCCCAGACGCAGGCGCAGGGGCCCGTGATCGCAAATGGAACGGACAGCCCGTGATTCATCGACTGTTTCTTCTCTTCCTGGCGTTCTGGCTTTCGGCGTCCGTGCCGGGCCAGGCCGAAGCCTTGCGCGAACTGAAGTGGGAGGATCTGGTACCGAAACGAATCACCGTCGAGAACCCGTTGCAGCACCTGAATGAAGGGCAGAAAGCCAAGCTGAGCTTCGTGTTGAGAATTCGCGCCCTCAAGGAAAGGCTCGGGCTGCCGGACGACAGCGATATGGTACGCAAGGCCGAGGAGCAGGCCGGAGAGCTTGAGCAGGAAGGCGTCAGTATCGATCGCCTGATCGCCCGCAACCGGGCGCTGCGCGAGACCCGCCGGCGGCGCGACGAATCGGTGGTCAGAGAGCTGGACGGCCGTCTGGTGCGCCTGGCGGGCTACGTGGTGCCGCTCGAATATGCCGGTACAAGGGTCACCGAATTTCTCTTGGTGCCGTTCGCGGGCGCCTGTGTGCACGTTCCGCCACCGCCACCCAACCAGATCGTTCACGTGCGTCTGGATAACGGCTTCGAGAATGCAGGCCTTTATACGCCGGTCCGCGTCACGGGGCGTCTCTCGGCGAAAGGGATCAGCCGGTCGCTGTTTCTGACCGACGGCACGCTGGACATCAGCGTCGCCTACTCCCTGCAAGGAAACGGCGTCCAGCCGTACGGCGAATAGCCCGTCAATTTCGTACCGTCATGCCATCGGCCAGCGAAAGCCGATAGGCTTTCAACGCGGGCAGGAGCCCCGCCGCACAACCCGCAACGACGATTGCCGCGAGCGCCACGGTCTCGTGCGGGCCCGGAGGATCGATCGCAAGGTAGATTCCGAACCGGGCATCGATATAGGGGCGGACGATGGCAAGCACCGCATAGAGCGCGGCGCATCCCACCGTTACGCCGGCGAGAGTAAGAACCGCCGCTTCCGACAGGAGTAACCCGAGAATCGTCGCCGGGCGGGCGCCGACCGAGCGCAGGATCGCCATCTCGCGCCGGCGTTCGTTGAGCGTCGTCAGGATCGCGGTGACCATGCCGAGGAGCGCCGTCGCCACCACCATGATGGACACCGCGCCAAGCGCCGTCTCCGCCGTCCCCACCAGCGACCACAACTCCTGCAGCGCCACCCCCGGCAGGACCGCCGATAGCGGCTCCTGCGCATAGGTGTTGACGAAGCGCTGCAGCCGAAAAACCGCCAGCCGCGACTTGAGCCCGATCAGGGCGGCGGTTATTTCCTTCGGTTGCAGCCCGATCCGGCGGACCTCATCGGCCGAGATGTGGAAATCCGGATCGCGCCGGCCGCTCTGCCAGTCCAGATGTATGGCCTCGATGGCTCCCAGGCTGACGTGCACGGTGCGATCGACCGGCGTGCCGGTCTTCGCCAGGATGCCGGAAACGCGGAATGGCTTGTCGTCATGACGGGCGAACGCGGTGCCGCCCAGCCCGTGCGCCACCGTCATCGTGTCGCCGATCCTGTAGCCGAGTTGCGCCGCCGCGTCGGCCCCGAGCACCGCATCGAAGAGGTCGGAGAACGGGCCGCCGGCCCGGAACCGTAGGCTCTGCCCGCGGCGGAAACGGTAATGGCGGAAATAGCCGAGGTCGGTACCAAGAACGCGGACGCCGCGATGACTGTCGCCGAGCGACAGCGGCACGACCCAGGCCACCTCGGGGCGGGCGGCGATGTCCTGATAGCTCTCCCACGTAATGTTGTTGGTTGCGTTGCCGATGCGGAAAACGGCGTAGAGCAGAAGTTGCACCTCGCCGGTGCGCGCGCCGACGATCAGATCGGTGCCGGAGATGGTATTGGCGAAGCTCGCGCGCGCGCCGGTGCGCACCTTTTCCACGCCAAGCAACAGCATCACGCTGATCGCGATGGCAAACACGGTGAGCAGCGCCGTCATCCAGCGATTGGCGATGGACTGAAGCGCGAGGCGTAGAACCGTCATCGCCCGTCGCCCCGCATCGTGGTCGCGATGTCGTCGAACCGCACGATCCGATGGAAATGCGGCGCCAGGGTCGCATCATGGCTGACCATGACAAGCGTGCCGTCGGCCCGGTTCACCTGATCGAACAGCAGGTCGAGAAAGATCTGGCGGCGGTCCCGATCCAATGCAGAGGTCGGTTCATCGGCGACGATGATCTCGGGCGCGCCGATCAGCGCCCGCGCCGCAGCGACCCGCTGCTGCTGCCCGACGCTGAGTTCCGCCGCCCGCGACCCGTGGACAAGATCGTCGTCGAGACCGAGGCTGCGCAGCAGGCGGCGGGCTTCTTCCTGCGCAGAACCCGCCGCCGTCGCCCGCGCGCGTCGGGCCGGAGCGAAGCTCAGCGGCAGCAGGACGTTGTCGAGGACGCTGCCATAGGGCAGCAGGTTGAACATCTGAAAGATGATACCGAAATGCTCGGCCCGGAACCGGTCGCGCGCGCCGCCCGACAGGCCGCCGATGTCCTTGCCCAGGACCCGGAGCGTACCGGCCTGCGCGGTCACCACGCCGCACATCAGGCTGAGCAGCGTCGACTTGCCGGCGCCGGACGCCCCGATGATCAATAGCCGCTCGCCGCGCGGCACGGCAAAGCCATCCACCGCGAGAGAAAAGCGCCGTGCACCGGGCCAGGCGAAGCGGACAGCGGACATGCTGACCGCATCCTTCGCCGACACGGCTCCCGAGCCGATGACGGAAGCGGGCGCGTTCAGGGGGTCCTCTTCAGGTCGATGACGGGTCTGGCGCGCTCGACCTCGTGGGCGGTCTGTCCCCGGTCGGTGATCGCGTTGACGTCAAGCTCGCGTGCGCGGGGAAATTTCTCGAAATAATTGAGGAGATTGATACGATCGAGGGCATCCGGCCGCGTGCAGCTCAGCGTGTAGTCCGCATGGAATTCGGCGTGCATGGCGTGGGCACGGCCACCCTCTCCGGCAAGCGCGACGCGCGCAGCCGCCACCCGGCACCCGGCGGACGCAGGCGGGGCAAACAGCACCAGCGGATCTCTCAGGTCCGCCGTGGCTCTTTCTATGGCGGCCCGTTCCTGCGCGGTTTGCGCCGGATGCTCGAAACCGGCGATGTCGGCCCCCGGTACCCGTAGCTCGATGAATACCTTCCCGCCCTCAATGGCCAGGTCGAGGGTGCCATGACCATGCCGGTGAATTCCGGGGGAGTGCCGTTCCTGCGCCGATGCCGCCGGGACAAGCATGGCGACGGCCAGTACCGACAGGATGTATTTCAGCATTGGCCGTCCTTTGGCTCCGAAATCCGTTATGCGCCCCGTCTCTATAGACCGCAATCGGAGCGGCGAAACATGCAAAAGATCGCGAGCGGGTAAAACCGGCGCCGAAAGCTTTTATCCACAGGCGTCGGGCTACCGTTGCCTCAGGGCTGTTGACTCTTTTCCTAGTCTGAAATAGAACAAAAAGGGAACAAATCAGCCTGGCGACCCCAATCATGGCCATTACGAATACCGATCATTCCTCCCCTCCCCCATCCGACCGGCTCGCCCGCCTGCGGGCGCGGGTATATGCCATCGAAGGTGGCGACCGGCTGGCCGGGGGTAGTGTTCCCCTGGGAGTACCCGCGGTCGATGCACAGCTTCCCGGCGGCGGCATCAGGACAGGGGCGCTGCATGAGATAACGGCCGGTGATGCGGCTACTGGTGCCGCTACCGCCTTTGCCGCCGTCCTGCTCGGCCGGCTGATGCAGCGGCGCGAAGGCGCGGTGCTGTGGTGTCTGCACCGGCACGCGGTGGACACGGGCGAGATACACGGCCCTGGCCTCACCCGCTTCGGGATCGATCCGGCACGGCTGATCGCCGTCCAGGCCCGTCGCGATGCCGACGTACTGTGGGCCGTCGAGGAAGGGCTGCGCTGCCCCGGCCTCGTCGCGGTGCTGGGCGAAACGGTGAAGACCACGTTGACCGCAACCCGCCGGCTGCAGATCGCCGCCGAGGACGGCGGCGTAACCGCGCTGCTGCTGCGGCCGGCCCGGAGCAGTCCGGCGCCGAGCGCGGCGGTGACCGGCTGGCGGGTTTCCGCCGCGCCCGGCCTGCCCCGCGGTTTCGCGGCTGCACTGGGCGAGCCGGGAGCCGAGCGCTGGCATACCGAACTGATCCGCTGCCGGCGCGGTCGGCCCGGCGCATGGCTGGTGGAGTGGTGCGATGAGACGGGTGATCTCGCTCTGGCTGCCCCGGTTTGCGACCGACCGGCACGCCCGCGCACGGTCGCAACCTTCGCCCAGGCCCGTCGCGCTGGTGCGTGAGGCACGGACACGGCATGTACTCTATGCGGTGGACGCAGCGGCCACAGGCGCCGGGCTGCGGCCGGGCATGGCACTGGCGGACGCGCGGGCGATGGTGCCGACGCTGGCTACCGCCCCCGCCCGCCCCGCGGAGGACAAGAGAGCGCTGGCCCGGCTCGCTGGCTGGTGTGGCCGCTACAGCCCGTGGACAGCGGCCGGGGAACCGGCCACGGACGCGGATGGTCCCGCGGCACTGGGACTGGAAAACGGCGGCGGCGCCGGGCTGTGGCTCGACGTCACCGGCTGCGCCCATCTGTTCGGCGGCGAAGACGCGATGCTCGATGACGTGGTCGGGCGGATCGGCGGGCTGAGCTTCGCGGTACGTGCGGCCATGGCCGACACGCCGGGCGGAGCCTGGGCGGTGGCGCGCTACGCACCCTGCCACGCACCGGGGACTGTGGTGCCGCCGGGCGGGACGCGCGACGCGCTGGCAGGGCTGCCGGTAGCCGCCCTGCGTCTGGCACCGGTCGATGCCGCCGGACTGCACGGGCTCGGGCTCAAGCGCATCGGCGATCTCTACGACCTGCCGCGCGCGCCGCTCGTCGCCCGCTTCGGCAACGATGTGATGCGGCGGCTGGATGCGGCGCTCGGCGATGCGGCCGAGCCCATCTCCCCTGCCTTACCGGCCGTGGCGCAGCGGGCGCGTATCGCCTTCGCCGAACCCATCGGCCGCCCCGAGGACATTGCCGCTGCGATCGAGATTCTGTGCATCGAGTTGTGCGCCGGCCTCGTCCGCGCCGGGCTGGGGGCACGGCGGCTGATGCTCGCCTTCTACCGGCCCGACGGCACGCTTGCCCGGCTGCGGGTGGGCACGGCGCGGGCAAGCCGCGATCCCGCCCATCTCTCCCGGCTGTTCGCCGAGCGGCTGGACACGGTAGATCCTGGATTCGGCATCGAGGACATGGTGCTGGCTGCCGGGACGACGGAGCCCTTGGGCGCGGCCCAGATGGGGCTGGCGCGCGGCGCGGCCGAGAGCAACGCGGACGCGGTCGGCATCGATACGCTGATTGACCGGCTGGGTAACCGGCTGGGCCCGGACCGCATTCGACGACCGGCCATGCGCGCAAGCCATCTGCCGGAGCGCGTCGCCTGGCTCGCCCCCGCCTTCGGGCCGCTGCCCGACCCGGTCGCCCTGCCGCCGCTGCCGCCGCGCCCGGCGCGGCTGCTGCGCCCGCCGGAGCCGGTGGAGGTGGTCGCTCTTGCCCGGCCGCCGGCGTCGGGAGAACCGCCGGCCCTGTTCCGCTGGCGCCGCGCGGTGCACCGCGTGGTGCGCGCCGAAGGACCGGAACGCATCGCCTCCGAATGGTGGCGTGCCGAGGCGGCGGACGCAGCAGCCGGCACGCGCGACTACTACCGGGTGGAGGACGCCGACGGCCGGCGCTTCTGGCTCTACCGCGAGGAAGGCGCCCGCAGCGCTGCGTCCGCCTGGTACCTGCACGGGGTATTCGGATGAGGAGTTTTGCCAGCATTTTGCTGTCAATTATGTTGGGGGGCCCCATGGCCACCCTGACCATCCGCAATCTCGATGATGATGTCGCCCGTCCGCTCAAGGAGCGGGCCAAGGCCCACCACCGCTCCCTGGAGGCGGAGTTGCGCCAGATACCGACGGATTACGTACGCCGCCCTTCTCGACGACGCCGAACAACTGGAGGCACCCGATCTGTTCGTACCAGAGGCAATCAACATCGCCTGGAAGAAGGTGATGCGGAACCGGATATCGTCCGCAGAAGCGCGATTCATGTTGCTGGAATCCGTCCAGGGCACAGAATTCGCGGCTTTGGTTCAGTATCTGGGATCGATGGAGTTACCAAAAACGCAATGACTCTCCGGGCACCGCGACAGCCACCATGACCGCCCCTGTTCCCGCCTATGCCGAGTTGCAGATCACCAGCAATTTCAGCTTCCTGCGCGGCGCCTCGCATCCCGAGGAACTGGTGACGCAGGCGGCGGCGCTCGGCCTCGCCGCGATTGCCGTCACCGACCGCAACACCCTCGCCGGTGTGGTGCGGGCACACCTGGCCGCGCGCGAGGCGGGCATGCGGCTGGTGGTCGGCGCCCGGCTCGATTTCACCGATGCTCCGGGGCTGATCTGCCTGCCCACCGATCGCACCGCCTATGGCCGGCTGTCCAGACTCATCACTTTGGGGCGGCGGCGCGCGCCCAAGGGGGAGTGCCATCTGAGCCGGGCCGACTTCCTGGCCCACGCCGAGGGGCAGATCGCCCTCGCTTTGCCGCCTGAAACGGCCCTCCCCGATAACGCATTTGCCGCTCACCTGCGCAGTCTTGCCGCCGCGCTGCCCGGACGCTGCCATCTGGTGGCGCAGAACCTGCTGCAGGGCGGCGACGAGCGGCGTATCGCTACCCTCGCCGCACTGGCCGACGATGCAGGCACGCCGCTGGTGGCCACCAACGACGTGCACTACCACATACCCGCACGCCGGCCGGTCCATGACACGCTGGCCGCCATCCGCGAGCTCTGCACGGTGGAACGGGCCGGTTTCCGCCTGTTCGCCAACGCCGAACGCCACCTCAAGCCGCCGGAAGCCATGGTGCGGCTGTTCCGTCACTGGCCCGAGGCGGTGGCGCGCACGGTGGCAATCGCCGGGCGCTGCCGCTTTTCCCTCGACGAGCTGCGCTACGAATATCCGGACGACGAGGCACCGCCCGGCATCACCGCGCAGGAAGAGCTGGAACGGCTTACTCGTATCGGCATGAACGAGCGCTACCCCGACGGCGTGCGGGACAAGATTGCGACACAGATCGACCACGAGCTGACGCTGATCGGCCAGCTCGGCTACGCGCCCTACTTTCTCACCGTACACGACATCGTCCGCTTCGCGCGGTCACGCGGCATTCTGTGCCAGGGGCGCGGCTCGGCAGCCAACTCAGCGGTGTGCTTCTGCCTCGGCATCACCGCGGTGGATCCGGTGCGCATGGATCTGCTATTCGAACGCTTCGTCAGCGCCGAGCGTAACGAACCACCCGACATCGACGTGGATTTCGAGCACGAACGGCGGGAAGAGGTCATCCAGTACATCTATGCCAAATACGGCCGCGACCGCGCCGGACTGGCCGCCACCGTCATTCACTACCGTGCCCGCAGTGCCCTGCGCGAGGTGGCCAGGGTCATGGGGCTGTCGCGCGATGCCGAAGACGCGCTGGCCGCCACTGTCGCGGGACGGCGGCCGGCCGCGGTGAATGACAGCCATATCCGCGAGGCGGGGCTGGCGCCGGACGAGCCGCGCCTCGCCCGGGCCCTCGCCCTGGCGCGTGAGATCACCGGCTTTCCCCGCCATCTGTCGCAGCACGTGGGCGGGTTCGTCATCACCCGCGGGCCGCTGGACGAGCTGGTCCCCGTCGCCAACGCCGCCATGGCGGAGCGCACCACCATCGAATGGGACAAGGACGACCTGGATGCGCTCGGCATCCTCAAGATCGACGTACTCGGTCTCGGCATGCTGACGTGTATCCGCAAGGCCTTTGCCCTGATCCGCCACCACCACGGCCGCACCCTCGATCTCGCCTCGGTGCCGGCCGATGACGGCGCCGTCTACGACATGCTGTGCCGGGCGGATTCCGTGGGCGTGTTCCAGGTGGAGAGCCGGGCCCAGATGTCCATGCTGCCGCGGCTTGCCCCGCGCGATTTCTACGACCTGGTCATCGAGGTGGCCATCGTCCGTCCCGGCCCCATCCAGGGCGACATGGTGCATCCCTATCTGCGCCGCCGGAGCGGTGCGGAACCGGTAGACTATCCGTCGGAAGCGCTGCGCCATGTGCTGAGCAAGACCCTCGGCGTGCTCCTGTTCCAGGAACAGGCCATGCGTATCGCCATCGTCGCCGCCGGCTTCACCCCGGCCGAGGCCGACCGGCTGCGCCGCGCCATGGCCACCTTCCGGCGGCTGGGCACCATCCACAGCTTCCGCGACAAGTTCGTCAGCGGCATGGCGGCACGCGGCTATGCGCCCGATTTCGCCGAGCGCTGCTTCAGGCAGATCGAGGGGTTCGGCGAGTACGGCTTTCCCGAAAGCCATGCGGCGAGTTTCGCCCTGCTGGTCTATGTTTCCGCCTGGCTGAAATGCCACTACCCGGCGGCCTTTGCCGGCGCCCTGCTCAACAGCCAGCCGATGGGATTCTACGCCCCGGCGCAGATCGTGCGCGATGCACGCGAGCACGGTGTCGCCACGCACCCGGTGGACATCAACCGTAGCGGCCGCGACTGCACGCTGGAGCCGACGGAGAGCGGCGGCCCGGCGCTGCGCCTCGGCTTCCGCCAGGCCAAGGGACTTTCCGACGCGGATGCAGACGCCATTGTCGCCGCGCGCGAGGCGGGCAACGGACGGCCGTTCTCCGACGCCGAGGACCTGTGGCGCCGCACCCGGCTGAATGCCGCAACGCTGGAAAAGCTGGCGCGCGCCGACGGGTTCGGCTCCATCGGACTGTCGCGGCGCCAGGCGCTGTGGGCGGTGCGCCGGCTGGGTCCGCCACCGCTGCCTTTGTTCGCCGCGGGCGGCGAGCCGAGCGAGGAACCGGCCGTGGCGCTTCCGGCCATGGCGCCGGGCGAGGAGGTGTCCCACGACTATGCGGCGCTGCGCCTGTCGCTCAAGGCCCACCCGGTGGCGCTGCTGCGTCCCGGGCTGGACAGGGAAGGCGTGGTGCCCGCCGCCGCGCTGGCGACCCTGTCCCCGGGCCGCCTGGTCACCGTTGCCGGGCTCGCCATCACCCGCCAGCGGCCGGGCACGGCCAGCGGCGTGATCTTCGTCACGCTGGAGGACGAGACCGCCATCGCCAACCTGATCGTCTGGCCGCGGGTGTTCGAGCGCCACCGGCGCGAAACGCTGGCGGCGCGGCTCCTGTGCGTTACAGGCGAGCTGCAGCGCGAGGGGATCGTCATCCATGTGATCGCGCGCCATATGCGCGACCTGACCGGCCGGCTCATGGCCCTGGCCGACGGCCGTGCGGCAAAGGACGGGCACACCCTGTACCCGTCCCGCGATTTCCATTAACGCGTTATCCGGACAGCCGCAGCGACGGGAAATATCTAGGCGCGCACCGCCAGCTTCTTGCCAGGTTTCTTCGCCGCGGAACGGGCTTCCCCGATGGGAAATACAGCCTCGACCCGAACCCCGTTGGGATCGCTGAAAAACACCTGCATCAGCGTCTCATCCGGCGTCGGCCGCTCGTCATACTCCATGCCGCGCTTTTCCAGCTTGCGCTTGAGGGCGCGATAATCGCCACCGTAATGGGCGATATGGCCAAACCCGGCATCGAGGTTGTCAGGCTGCAATCTGGGCTTGCCCGCCCCGGGCGTCGTGGTGGAGATATGCACCCAGGGATGGTCGCCATCGTACATCCAGTAGCCGCCGCTGCGGAACGGCGGCCGCGGCCCGACCTTGTACCCCAGGAAGTCCTCGTAGAACGCGCGCGTCGTCTCGAGCAACTCGGGCGTGGTCCGCACGTTGATATGGTGAAGTCCGGCCGCTGCCATGGCCCGTCTCCTTTGCAATTCCTCCGTACCAGCCCGCTTCTTCCGCAGCCACCGCCCGTTGCGTCGGCCACCGACCGACCCTAGACTGACCGTCGGGCTTTTTTTGATCATGGGGCTTTCCCACGCTGGAGGCAAGACGATGGCGCGGCGCGAACCCGTCTGGAACCGTTACCTCACCGACCGCGACAAAGCGGTATTCTCGGCCGCGGGATATGGCACACGGATGGGATTCGGCCAAAAGCCGGCCCTGCTGGTGATCGACGTCAACTACAACTTCTGCGGCGACAAGCGCGAGCCGATCCTCGAATCCATCAAGCGCTGGCGCAATTCCTGCGGCGAGGACGCCTGGGACGCCCTGCCCCATATCCGCAAACTGATCGATGCCTGCCGCGGCAAGGGCGTGCCCGTCCTCTATTCCACCGGAACCGGACGCGAGGACGGATGGGACCGCGGCGGCTGGGCATGGAAGAACTCGCGTACCCGGGAAGACGTCGCAGCGCCGCCACGCGAATCCAACCGCGACGGGAACGATATCATGGACGAGATCGCCCCCGGTCCCCGCGACATCGTCATCCGCAAGCTCAAGCCCAGCGTGTTCAGCGGCACGGCAATGATGGCCTTCCTCAACGACCTCGGAGCGGACTCCCTGATCGTCGTCGGCACTACCACCTCCGGCTGCGTCCGCGCCACGGTGCTTGACGCCTTCAGCCTGAACCTGCGGGTATCGCTGGTGGAAGAGGGCTGCTTCGACCGCTCGCAGGCGTCGCACGCCATCAACCTGTGCGACATGAACGCCAAATATGCCGATGTGATCCCCGCCGACGAAGCGCTCAACCATATCGAGGGGTTACAGGACGCAGATTACAATCTGCCTTCCGGCGCACCGCAAAAGCGCTGAGCGCCGCGGGCCGGATCAAGGAGACGGACATGGCCGAACGCATCTGGGACAAATTCCTTACCGAACGGGACAAGCAGGTCTTCGCCGCCGGCGGGTTCGGCGCCAGGGCCGGTTTCGGCAAGAGGCCGGCGTTGCTCGTCATCGACGTGAACTACGCCTTCTGCGGCGAGCGCTCCGAACCGATCCTGGACGCGATAAAGAAGTGGCGCACCGCGTGCGGCGAGGACGCCTGGGAGTCGGTGCCGCACATCAAGCGCCTGATCGACGCCTGCCACAACAAGGGTGTGCCGGTAATCTATACCACCGGTACCGTCCGTGCCGACGGATGGGACAAGGGCAGCTGGGCATGGAAAAGCTCGCGCACGAGCGAAGACACGACGCCGGCGCCGGGGTCCAATCGACCCGGCAACGAGATCATCGACGAAATCGCTCCGGAACCACGCGATATCGTGATCGAGAAGCTCAAGCCGAGCGGATTTTCCGGCACGCCGATGATGGCGTTCCTCAATGATGTGGGCGCCGATTCGGTCATCGTTACGGGGACCACCACCTCGGGCTGCGTACGCGCCACCGTGATCGATGCGTTCAGCCTCAACCTGCACACAACGGTGGTGGAGGAAGCCTGCTTCGACCGATCGCAGGCATCGCACGCCATCAACCTGTGCGACATGCACGCCAAATATGCCGACGTTCTGTCCACCGACGAGGCACTCGCCTTCATCGAAGGGCTCGAAGACGTGGACTACAACCTGCCATCGGGCGAACCGCTCAAGCGCTGAGCGGCACAAGGCGGTTCGGTGTCGGCAGGGTCATTTCAGCCGGGATCGGGGAGATCGATCCACGTACCCCGGCCGTCGGCCTGAGCCAGTTCGTAGGCGCGCATGGAGATGCCCAGATCGGCGCATCCGTTGCCGTTGGTGTTCTTGTGCAGGGTAATCTGCATCTCCCCGGTACGCCCCAGGCAGGTTCCCAGGGCAAGCTCGGCCAGTTCGCGAATTTCGTCCATACGGACCAGCCCTTTCTCCAAGGGCTCGAACAGGTCGCCCGGCTGCTCCACCAGGATCGATTCACGCAGGTTGCATACCACGAGATCGGCCCGCGCCACCGTCCGATCATCAACCTCGCGCCGCCGCGCGCTGCGATAGCCGCTCTGCACCAGCTGGACGTTTGACCCGATGATGCCCGTGACATGCTGGCCGGGTTCCAGCCAGTCGCCGTCGAACAGCGGGACCGACGTATTGGTGGCGCAGAGCACCACATCGACGCCACGGATAACCTCGCGCGGCGAGGATGCCGGTTCGATGTCGACACCGAACCGTGCGCTGTATTTGCGGGCGAAGGCGGTCCTGTTTTCCGCGCTGCGGCTGTAGATCCTGACCTTCCCGATTGATGGACGCTCCGTCAGAAGCGCCAGAAGCTGGTTGGCAGCCTGCCCCTTTGAACCGAAAAGGCCCGCGGTGGTCACGGCGCGGCGCGGCAAGTAGCGAAAGCCAACACCCGAGGTTGCGGCGGTGCGCAACGCCATGACGCTGGTGAAGCCGAGCGTCCTGTCATCCACCTCGCCAATCAGGATCGCCAGCAGCGCGCCGCTGTTCGAATCGTGCACCAGGTGAACCGGAAATCCCCGAAACGCCTTGGTCTGGGTGTCGCCGCCCGGATTGAGCCGGTCGGGCCGCAACCCGGCACCGATGACGCCCATGCCATGCACGCCGCCGGGAAAGTTGCTGACCCGCACGCCAGCAGGCGAATGCACCCGCCGGCGCGGTGCCGCAATGGCCGCATATTCATGCGCCTCGCGATAGCCCTGCTCGACAATGTCGATGGCTTCCTTCATCGACACGAGACCCTGCAGCTCCTCCGGCCGCAGGAGCAGTACACGGCGGGTCATTTACTGTATCGCCGCACCAGTTCGTCCGGATCGATCAGGTCGATCATGGAACCGCGACCCGCCTGCTTCGCCTTCTCATAGACCACCATGGCGATCGCAAGCTCGCTTGCCGCGGTGCCGTTGTTGTTCTTGTGATAGGTGATTTCGTCGTCCGAGTTTCGTCCCTTGCACTGGCCGAGTGCCAGTTCGCCCAGTTCGTGAATATCCTCAAGCGAGATAATCCCCTTCTGGATCGGCTCGTAGAGATCGCCCTGCTGTTCGGAAACCACCGATTCCTTGAGATTGGTAACAACGGTACCCGCCCGTTCCACCGTTCGATCATCGATCTCGCGCCGCACCCTCTTGAGGAAGCCGCCCTGCACCAGTTGAATGTTGCCGCCGATGATACCGGTCACATGCTGACCTGGCTCAAGCCAGTTGCCGTCGAAAAGCTCGACATTGGTGTTGGTCGCGCAAAGCACCACGTCTACGCCGCGGATCACTTCACGCGGGGAGTCGACGGGAGAGATGTCGACGCCGAACTGCGACCCGTACTTCTTGGCGAAATTGGCGCGATTCTCGGCGCTTCGGCTGTAGATTTTTACCGTCTTGATGGCAGGACGTTCGGTAAGCAGGGCGAGAAGCTGGTTTGCCGCCTGCCCGCCGGAACCGAACAGCCCGCACGAAACGGCGTTCCGGCGCACCATGTAGCGGAACCCGACCCCTGAGGTCGCCGCGGTACGCAGAGCCACAAGGCTGGTATAGCCAAGCGTCTTTTCCACCGGCTCGCCGATCACGATAGCCAGCAAATGTCCGGTATTGGAATCGTTCAGAACATGAACCGGATGCTCCCGGTAAAGGTAACGCTGGTTGGAGCCTTCCTGTTTGACAAGTTCGGCGCGCGACGCCGCGCCAATGACACCCATCCCCTGCACTCCGCCGGGAAAATTGCTGATGCGGACCCCGGCCGGCGAATGGACACGACGGCGTGGCGCGTTGATGACGGGGAACTCGTGTCCACCGGCGTAGCCTTTTTCCACCGCGTCGATGGCCTCGCGCATGGCGACGAGGTCCTGAATCTCATCAGGCTTGAGCAGCAGGAATCCCATCTTCTTGACCCGTCTCCCTTCAATGAACTTTTTTGTCATGCGCGCCGTGGCGCGGTAACGGTGAGTGGCGCATGCTTTCCCAGCCAACGGCGCCTGTCAAGCCGACGCGGACGCTTTGCTGTGTTAATCCAGCTATGATATGTGCGGCACCAGTCAGGCTGGACGGGATGGCCTTGCGATGACAAGCGAATCCGACCGCTTCGATATTGTTCTGGCCGACGGTCACCTGACCGTCGCGGCCCGCGGGGACTGGACCATTGGTGCCGCATCGGCGCTCGATACGGGATTGCGGCGTATAGACGCCCGCGAGGCCCGTTCGGCCGAGATCGACCTTTCCCGCCTCCGGGTGGTAGACAGCACCGGCGCGCTGCTGCTGGTAGGCCTTCGCGACAGATTTTCCAGCGACGGCCGCTCGGTCGCCTTCACCGGCATCCGGGCGGAGCACGCCGCTCTGATAGAACGGGTCTTCGCCAATTGCGGGCGGCCGCTTCCATCCCCCATGCCCTACCACCCGCTGATCGCCGTTCTGGAACGTACCGGACGTGCCGCCATCGAGGCAGGTCAGGAAGCGGTGGGGCTGTTGAACTTTCTCGGGCTCGTGACGATCACCGCGCTGCGTGGCCTGATCCGTCCTGCCCGCATCCGCTTCGTTTCCCTGGTCAGTCACCTGGAACGGGTGGGCTTCGATGCCTTGCCCATTGTCGGACTGCTGTCGTTTCTGATCGGCATCGTGGTCGCCTACCAGGGTGCGGACCAGTTGCGCCGATTCGGGACCGAGATCTTCACCGTCAACCTGCTCGGCGTCTCTATCTTGCGCGAGATGGGAGTGCTGCTTACCGCCATCGTGGTGGCGGGCCGGTCAGGCAGTGCGTTTGCGGCACAGATCGGCACCATGCAGGTAAACCAGGAGGTCGATGCCATGCGCACGCTGGGTCTCGACCCTGTCGAGATCCTGGTACTGCCGCGGGTTCTCGCCCTCGTGCTCGCCATGCCTCTGCTGGCGGTGTATTCCGACCTCATGGGGCTCGCCGGCGGCGCGGTAATGTCGATGGTGTCTCTCGACATTTCCATCGTGCAGTTTACCGAGCGCCTGCGCGACGCAGTCGGCATGTGGACGTTCTGGATCGGCGTTATCAAAGCTCCGGTGTTCGGTTTCCTGATCGCGCTGATCGGCTGCCACGAGGGGCTCAAGGTAACGGGCAGCGCTGAAAGCGTTGGGCACCACACCACCCGTTCGGTCGTGATCGGAATTTTCCTGGTAATTCTGGCCGACGCGGCGTTCTCCATCCTGTTTTCGGTGCTGCGCATATGAATGCACAAAACGACGAGCCGGTTATCCGGGTGCGCAGCCTGCGCACCCGGTTCGGCACCACCGTCATTCACGACGGCGTCGATCTCGACGTTCGGCGTGGCGAAGTCATGGCGGTGGTCGGTGGATCGGGCGCCGGCAAATCGGTGCTGCTCAACACCATCATCGGGCTCAACCGTCAGGTGGCCGGCACAGTGGAAATCTTCGGCCAGGATACCGGCCGGATGAACGAAGCTGCGCGCCGCCGGCTCAGCACGCGATGGGGGGTCCTCTTCCAGCAGGGAGCCCTGTTTTCCTCGCTTACCGTAGCGGAGAACGTGGCGGTACCGCTAAAAGAACATACCGACCTCTCTCCCGCCCTGATCATGGCCGTTACCGGGCTCAAGGTGGGGATGGCGGGTCTGCCATCCGATGCCTGCGGCAAATACCCATCCGAACTTTCGGGCGGCATGCGGAAGCGCGCAGGGCTCGCCCGCTCCCTGGCGCTGGATCCCGAGATTCTGTTCCTCGACGAGCCGACAGCGGGGCTGGACCCCATCGGCGCTGCCGATTTCGATTCCCTGATCGGCGATCTGCAACGCAGCCTTGGGCTGACCGTCGTCATGGTGACACATGACCTCGATTCCCTTTATGCCATCGCCGACCGGATTGCGGTTCTCGTCGATCGCCATGTTATAGTTGGCACGCTCGACAGCCTGTTGGAGAATTCCCACCCTTGGATCAGCGCGTATTTCCACGGCCCGAGGGCTCGGGCTGCGGCGAGCGGATGAGAACATGGAAACCCGGGCCAGCTATATTGTCGTCGGTGCCTTCGTCCTAAGCCTTGTGGCTGCGACTGTCGCTATCGTCGTATGGCTCGCCAAGGTGCAGTTCGACGAAGTTCCGGCTCGCTATGTAATTCACTTTACCGGCGATATCACCGGGCTGAACGTGGGCGGCCCAGTGCGGTATCGCGGCGTTCCCGTCGGCACCGTTTCCGACATCCGCATCGACCCGACCGATGTGGAAAGGACGCGCGTACTGGTCGAAATACCGGCTGCCACGCCTATCAAGGGAGACGTGATCGCCGAGATTGCGTTGCAGGGCATTACCGGTATCGCCTTCATCCAGCTGACCGGCGGCACACAGGGCGCGCCGACGCTACGTCCACGTACAAAGGCGCCGCTGCCGGAAATCCGTTCGCGCCCGTCGCCACTGCAGGAGGTTCTGAGCCGCCTGCCTCAGATTTTCGAGCGGATGGTTGTCCTGGGCGACCGACTGACTCAATTGCTCGACGATACCAACCTGGCGGCGATATCGCAGACGCTGGAAAACCTGCGCGGCCTCACCGAATCCATGGGCTCGGAGAAGGGCGACGTGCGCATCCTATTGCGCGAAGGGCGCGATGCGCTGACGGCCCTCCGCGCGCTGGCCGACGAATCCCGGGCTGTCGCCGCCAGGATCGACTCCCGAATCGGTTCCTTGGGAAACGATGCAACCAATACCATGACGGATCTGCGCGAGACGATACAGTCGGTCAGGTCAGTGGCCGACCAGATCAACAGGGTGGTCCTGGAGAACCGCGGTCCGCTGCGGGATTTTTCGCAGACCGGGCTGCATGAGTTAGGACAGTTCGCCGCAGAGGCCCGCGTTCTTGTGGATGCGCTGATCCGCCTTAGCCAGCAGATCGAACGCGACCCGGCAAAATTTTTCTTTGGCGACAGCCAGAAAGGATACCGGGCGCAATGACCACCGGTCCCGTCTACCGCCGCTTTGCGCGCATCACGGTGCTGGCCGCACTCGTCAGCCCTGTGCTCATTTCTTGTAGCGTCGTGCCCGGTGCAAACGCGCCACCACCGCGATTGTTCGTTCTGTCGCCGAAGGCCACGTTTACGACGGAGGCACGGCAAACAGACTGGCAACTCGCCATAGACGTGCCATTGGCCGAGGCCGGGCTCAATACGGCACGCATTGCGCTCCGGCACAATCCGCTGTCCCTGAACTATTTCGAGCGGGCAAACTGGATCGATACGGCGCCACGTATGGTGCAGACCCTGATGGTCGAGAGCTTCGAGAACAGCGGCAAGATCATGGCGGTGGCGCGCTCGTCCGTCGGGCTGCGTGCGGATTATTCTCTGCTTAGCGATCTGCGCGAATTCCAGGCCGAATATAACGGCTCGGACGCACCCGCGGTACGCGTTCGCCTCAACTTCAAGCTCATCAGGATGCCGCAGCGGGTGATCGTCGGCACCACCAACATCGAACGCAGCGTCAAGGCTGCGGGAACGCGCCTGGAGGACATCGTCCTTGCTTATGACGATGCCCTGGGCAAGGTACTGCGGCGCATGGTCGAATGGACACTGCAATCTTTGCCGGTACGCGTCGTCGATCCCGACCGTCGCTAGGACGGTCCAGAAAAAATCCCGTTTCCCCTATCGCGGGATGATTTCAGTTTCGATCGAAGGAAGCCCTCATCCTGAGGAGCCCTTTCGCCCCGCCCTTCGAGACGGACCCGGCGGCCCTCCTCAGGGTGAGACGAAAGGGCGTCTCGAAGGATAAATGCCCGCGGGACTCGGCGTGAATGCATCACGCTCTACGTGCAGGCGTTGATTCCGGCGCCCTCCAGCATATTGCGGTGCTCGCAGGTGAGTTTCTTGCCCGCTTCTTCCGGAATTTCGTAGACGTAGCCCTTCAGCCGGGCATTGATTTCCTCGGCCTGCTTCTTCACCTTGTCCGGGATTTCGCCTGCCGACGCGTCGGTCGTGGCGGAAAACCGCGCCCAGTACTTTTTGCCAACCTGCGCCGATTCAGTATGGACAACCAGCCCGTCGAAGGTCGTAACCGTACCCTTGTATGGCCCGTCGGCGAACTCGACTTCGTCGGCACGGCGCACATCGACGAGTTTCAACCCTTCGAGGGCCTTGGGCATCTGATTGGTTTCCCACTGGCCGCGCTGCTTCTTGCCCTGCGGAATGTCATCGAGCTTGAAGTCCTTGTCCGTCTTCTTCTCGCGGCGCACCACAACACCGCCCCCCTTGGGAGAAACGACGACAATTTTCCTTACTTCATCACCCTTGATATCGACGACTTGCTTCGAAACCCAGTCGGCTGGTCCGGCACCCAGGCTGAGAATGCCCTCGGCAAGCCATGTCTGCTTGTCCTCCTTGAGCCGCAGATATGTTCCGCCCTTTCCGGTGCCAAACAGGCTATCGTTGCGTCTGCCAATGGTCCCTTCCGCAAGGACCGCGCCCTTGCTGTCGCGCGCGATGATGTATTTTGACCTCGCGCCTGTGGCCGTAACGTCGCGCAGATCGAGCCGGTCATACCGTGCTGTATCGCTGGTCTTGGGCTCAAGAAAACGGAGCTGCGACAACTCGACAAGAACCGTCTTCACCTTGTCGAACTGAACGGGGTAGCCCTTCAGCTCGACGATCCCCCAGCGTCCCTGCTCGCGCTTGACCGTGAATGTGCGACCGGGCGTACGAATTTCGAGCGACGCGACCTCGTTCAGCGCCGACGCGACCTTGGGAAACACGAGTGCGCGGTCCGTGGAGATACGGGTCGGTGCAGGCCGCTGGCCCACCGCGACGATCGCGGCGACCACCGTGACCGCGGTTGCTGCGGCAAAGAGTGTGAACGATCTCGGCGTCATGGTGTTCCGCTTTCCGTTGTCATACGCATGCGTTTCTCGTCGTAGCCCTCAGATGCACGACGATGGCGGCGCGCGTTACGGCGACGTACCAGACCGAGAATGACCGCGAACACCACCACCACGGCAGGCATCAGCCCGATATTGATTACCTTGAGCCAAGCGTCGAGTCGGTCGATGTCTTCGCGCAAGGCCCGCTGCACGCCACGCAGTTCCTTGCGGATTGCGATCGTTTCCCGCCGGAAGTTCTCGATTGCCGCCTTTTGTTCCGATGACAGGATGACGGTCCTGCCTTCCTTGGTTTCCTTGGTCTGCAGGTCTTTCAGCTTGCCCTCGATCTCCTTCAGCTTGCCGAGCAGCGCCTGTTCCTTGGACCGGTAGCGCAACTCCGCCTCGTGCTGAATGTCTTCGACCGTCTTGAACGGCCGGCTTGTCACGCCGCGGCTGCGCAAGCCGATCAGTGCGCTGGTGCCGGCCATGTTGTCGACCGCATTGACCAGAAAATCTCCGTTGTTCGCCACCGGAACCGCGACCTGCTGCCCGAAGAAATCCTGCACGCGGACCCAGAACCTGTCGACGAGCAGATCCGTGTCGGCAACGACGATCATGTTGGCTGGCGCGGCGGATTCCTTCAGTGCCGGCGGGATCGTTGCAACTTTTTCGCCCTTTTTGATCTTCGCCGCGCGGATTTCCTCGCGCGTCATGTCCTTTGGCGGGCCGTCGGGAAATGCGCTCCTCAACTTGCCCGAAATTCGCGCCGCGATGATGAACGGCTTGTTTGCCGCCTTGAATTCGCGCAGGAGCTCTGCCGGCTTGGGATCGTCTTTCACCTTGTTGACGTCGATGGCCATTGCCTGCGGACCGGTGGATATCAGCGGTTCGACCTTGATGGTGGCGTCCTTGGCCTTCTCAATATATCCGGCCGAGGCGAGGGCGATCTGGTCCAGGTTGCCGGTGACGACGTCGTTACGATTGATCTGGGACCCCGACATGGTCATCCAAGCCAGATAGTCCGTTATCACCGGCCGGCCGAGGGCGTCCGTGCCGGCGCTGACGCGCTGGGCCGCCGTACGATCACCGGCAACCTTGGTCTTGTCGAACTCGATGCCCCAGGCGTCAAACAGCTTCTGCAGTTCGGAGCCGTTATCGGGCCCCTGACGCTGCATTGCGTTGCCGCGTGTCGCCTCCTCCGAATAGGGGTCGACGAAGATGATCGTCTTGCCGCCGCGCATGACGTACTGGTCGATGTAGTAGCGGTCGGTGTCGTCCTGATCGCGCGGATGAATGACCATCAGAACGTCGATGTCGTCGGGGATTGGATCCTCCAGCGTGATCCGCTGCACATCGAAGAACTGCTTCAATTGCTCGATCACCTGCCACGGTCGATAACGTTTCAACGGATCGGCGTCGACCGGGAGCGAAGAGACGATCCCCACCTTCTTCTTCTTCGGATTGGCGAGGTTCTGCACCAGCCGGCTGAGGTCGTATTCCAGGAACGGCTCACGCTGGGGCGAGAAGAACGCGATGACATCGGTATCGTCTGTCGTATTGGTGCCCGCGAGCCCGAAATATCCGAGATTTCCCGCCTGGGTCAGCGGTACGCCATGCAATCCGAATCCTACGGCACGGTCTTCCTCCGGCGAGAACGGCTCGGGGTGGATGATCTCCAGCGTGAGCTTGCCGTTGGCCAGTTCCACATAGCGCTGCAGCAGTTCCTGCACGCTACGCGCATAATCCTTGAGAGACGGGCTCTGCACCACCAACTCGTCGGAAATGAAAAAGCGCAGCGTCACCGGCTCGCGCAGCGCCCTGAGTACCTGCCTGGTCCCGTCCGAAAGCGTATAGAGATGGTCCTTCGTGAAGTCGAGGCGCGTGTTGCGAAACGTCTCGGTGGAAAACACATGCATGCCGATAAAGAATACCGCCGCCAGCGCCAGGCTGCCGAGCGCCAGCTTGCGCCGATCCCAGTTCTTGTTGTCTCTTGCCATGGTTCGCCTCACGAGCCTCTCTTGAGGTCGACAGTGACCGCGTTGGCGAACAGGAATATCCCCATTACCGAGAGGAAGAACACCAGGTCACGCAAATCGACCACGCCACGTACAATCGAGTCATAATGCGCGAGAAAACTGAGCGACTGGACCAAGTCGACAACGAATGGCGGCGCCCACCCGCGAAATGCCGACAGCACCAGTTCCAGACCGCTCATCATGAACAGGAAGGTCGCCGCAGCCCCCACCACGAAGGCTATCACCTGGTTGCGGGTGAGTGCCGATACGAAGCCGCCAATGGCAAGATAGGCGCCGGCCATAAGGAAACTGCCGAAATAGCTGGCCACAATGACGCCGTGATCGGGATCACCGAGATAGCTGACCGTGATCCAGGTGGGGAAGGTCAGCGCAAGTGCGATGGCGACGAAGGTCCAGGCGGCAAGGAACTTGCCAATTACCGCCTGTGTCGTGGACACCGGCAATGTCATCATCAGTTCCAGCGTGCCTGACTTGCGCTCCTCCGCCCAAAGGCGCATTGCCACCGCGGGAACCAGGAACAGATAAAGCCATGGATGGAACGCGAACATCGGCTGCAGATCCGCCTGTCCGCGGTCGAACAGCCCTCCGAAATAGAACGTCGTCGCACCGTTTAGCGCAAGAAAGATGACGATAAAAACATAGGCCAGCGGAGTGGTGAAATACGCCCTCAACTCACGACGGCAAATTGCCATGACTCTGCCCATCGTCTCCGTCCTCCTCACGCCGCCATGGTGACATTACGGAACACTTCGTCGAGCCGGCCCCGTTCCACGCGTATCTCCTCAACCCCGATGCTGCCTTCGCGCAGAATGGCGCTGACACGATCGACGATCACGCCTCCGTTGCGTGCAAATGCAATCAGCTCAACAACTGCGCCAATGTCCGAAACGGTATCGACCCGTACAATTCCTTCGACGCCCTGCAGCCGGGCGCGGCAGGCCGCAAGCTGCGCCTGCGGCAGGCGGATCGTCACCGCGTTGTGGAAGCTGGACTGCGCCTCGAGTTCGGCGGGGGTGCCATCAGCGACGATGCGCCCGCGGGCAATGATGATAGCCCGCGAACACACCACTTCGACCTCTTCCAGGAGATGGGTCGAGATGACGATTACCTTTTCACTGGCCATTTCGTTGATGAGCCGGCGCACCTCGTGCTTCTGGTTGGGATCCAACCCGTCGGTCGGCTCATCCAGGATCAGGATTTCCGGGTCGTGCAAGATCGCCTGGGCGATACCGACGCGGCGCTTGTAGCCCTTGGATAGCGTTCCGATCGACTGGTGCATCACCGATTCAATGTTGATGCGCTCCGCGGTGCGGGCAATCGCCTCGCGCCTCGCGGGACCTACCATTCCGCGCACGTCAGCGACGAAGCCGAGAAGTTCGAACGGGGTCATATCCTCATACAGAGGGGCGCCCTCGGGGAGATAACCGATGCGCTGCTTGACCTCGAGAGGGTCTATGGCGACGTCGAACCCGGCCACGACCGCGCGGCCCGACGTCGGCGGGAGAAAGCCGGTCACCATGCGCATGGCGGTCGTCTTGCCGGCACCGTTGGGGCCAAGAAATCCCAGCACCTCGCCGCGATCCACTGAAAAATCGATGCCGTCGACCGCAGTGAAGCTGCCAAAGCGCTTTGTGAGCCCCTCAATCTCAAGCATATGGCTCATCGCCGATCCCTCCTCCCAACGCGGTCCGCATTAAACGACCCGCCCGCCCCCGGCTCGCGGGAACCGGCGGTCTTGTCTGTCAGCACGGCCGCTGATCGTAAGATGCTCGAATCCCGCTGTTTTTCAGCCTCTTACGATCCGGGCGGCCTACGATTTGGCGGTTTGACCCGGTTTTGTCAAGCCCATTGGACAATGCATCCCGTTGCCGGGGGCCCGCAGAACCCGAGGCGCAAAAAACAATCCGAATATTGCGACGACGGGGCAAACCGATCCCAAGCGTTGTGTCACGGCGACACTACAGGAAACCCGAGCATTTCCGCCACATGGTCGGCAATGGCGAGCGATGCTGTCAGACCCGGCGACTCGATACCGAATAGATTCACCAGCCCGTCCACGCCGTGATCCGCTGCCCCCTGCACCATGAAATCCCTGGCCGGTTCGCCAGGCCCCTGTATCTTGGGCCGAATTCCGGCATAGCCGGGCTGGATCGAGCCATCGGCGAGCCCCGGGTAGTAACGTCGGATTGCCTCGTAAAATATGTCGGCCCTGCGGGGGTCCACGTCGTAACTGATCTCTTCGACCCACTCGACGTCAGGGCCAAAGCGCACCTGACCACCAAGATCGACCGTAACGTGCACACCGAGTCCCGCCTGTTCAGGTACCGGGTAAATGGGGCGGGTAAACGGTGGCCGCCCGATCAACGTGTAGTAATTTCCCTTGGCATAGTAGCATGGTGGAATGGAGTTTGACGGGATGCCGAGGATCGACCGTGCCACCGGCTGGGCGTGCAGTCCGGCGGAATTAACGACGATCGTGGCCTCGAGCACCATGGGGTCGCCGCCGCCAACCTCCAGCGCTATGCCATCATCCTGAACCCTCCCGCCGAGAACGGGCGACAGGAACGCAATGGCCGCTCCATGCGACTCGGCATCGCCTTGATAGGCGAGCATCAGCCCGTGACTGTCGACGATTCCGGTAGACGGCGACAGCAGCGCACCGACACAGAACACGGCGGGCTCCATCCCGCGCACTTGATCCGGTGTCATCCACTCCAGATCAGTCACCCCATTGTCACTTGCCGCCTGCTTCAGCCGCTCCAGCTCCGCCATCTGGCTGTCGCTGGTGGCAACGATAATCTTGCCACTGCGCCGGTGCGCCACCCCGTGGCTGGCACAGAAATCGTAAAGCGCCTGCTTGCCGGCAACACAGAACTGCGCCTTCAGGCTGCCCTTCGGATAGTAAATGCCGGCATGGATCACCTCGCTGTTGCGCGAGCTGGTCTCGGTGCCGACGGTTTCGGCAGACTCCAGCACCACCACTTCGCGTCCCGCCATCGCGAAGCGACGCGCTACAGCCAGCCCCACAACCCCCGCACCAATCACAACACAGTCGACACGGTCGGACATGATCAGAACCGCGAATCGGGCAGCTTGAGGAACGCGATCTCCTCCGGCGTGCTTGCACGTCCGAGAATCTCGTTTCGGTGCGGGAAGCGGCCGAACCGCGCGATGACGTCCCGGTGGCGGACCGCATAATCGATCCCCTTTTCCCGTTCGGGATGGTGTTCAACCGCCTCGAACAACGCCACTGCGCGATGCTGATCCCCGATATCCTCGCTGTGCTCGAAAGGCAGATAGAAGAAAGTGCGGTGCGATGGCGGAACCCGACCGTCAAAGCCTTTCTCCACCGCATGGCGGGCCAGCGCCAGAGCCTGGACATCGGTCGCGAAGGCCCTGGCCGTGCCCCGAAACATGTTACGGGGGAATTGGTCGAGCACCAGAATCAGTGCCAGGCAACCGTGGGGATCGGCCCGCCAGTGATCATAAATCCCGACGGCGGCTCCTTCATAGAGGGAGCGGAACCGGCGGCCGATCTCCGCATCGAAAGCTGGGGCTTTTCCAAACCATTGCGGGCGCGGGTTGGCGTAGTTCGGATCGTCCGGAACCCCGAACCAGAACCCCAGAACCGCTGCGCTCCCCTCGATTGTCGGATCGCCGATCATGAACCTTTCCCGCCTTTGGCCGCGTTCTCCTACCGCGCCGTCGCGGCGGTGGCAAGAATGCAGGACACCTGCGGCCGGACCACGACGTAATTCTGACAAATCCGGATCTCCATAAAATTTTATACAAATATTTTTTACTTTTTAAATAAATAATAATTACTTATTCTATAAACTTTTATATTTTATTCCATTGACAATTCCCGGATTTTCTTTTATACATTCGACATGTTTGGAGCCAGCCACATAGCGGCGGCACGGCAGCCACCCGAGTTACGGACATGAATACATTCGAGATCCGCATCTTCAAGAACCACCGGTGGACCACCGAATCCCGCTCCTCGAACCAGGCAGAGGCGATTGCGTCGGCAAATGCCATTGCCGGCGACCGCACCATCGATGGCGTCAAGGTAATCGAGGAATCCTACGACGAGGATGAAGGCCTGTTCCGCGAAAAGACGGTCTTCAGCTACTTCAAGCAGGAAGACAAGGTCTTTAATCCGCGTCTTCTGGCGAAGACGGAACAAGCGGCTCCGCCGCCGGTCCGCATGGCGGTCCACCCCGAACACAGCACGGATATCCGTGCCTGGCTACTCGTCGTCGCGCTATTGCTCAGCCTCGGCTCCAACGTGGGTCTCGCCATCTATATGGGTGACCGGCCATCGGATTTCGTGGCCGGCCGCGCTCAGGCGACAAATCGAATCGCGGACGGCGATCTGGTCGTATACGACCTGCCACCGGTCACCATGAACTACTCTGCAAATAATGGCTCGCGCGCCCTCAAGATGCGTCTTGGTCTGAAGCTTGCGAGCCGCGACGACGTACGAGATGTTCAGCATCGCCTGTCACAGATCATCAACCGGGTCGCAAATGACATGAGCGGCATCAGGGACGACGATCTCGACAACAGCGCAAGCATGGAAAGATTACGCAACTCGCTGAAGCTGGGCGTTCAATCAGCGGCTCCGGAAAGCAACATCGAAGGCATTCTGTTCAAGGAGGTCATCGTTTTCTGAATTCGGTCCCCACCGAAAAACCCAGGGGCGTCAAAAGGAGAAGAGATCCCCCGGGTGGCTGCAGCGCAATAACTCGGCTTGTCCCCCCCCTCCCAAGCCCGTTTGCCGCGTTGCCAGCCGCCCGGGGGTTTCCAAGCTTTGGGGACCACGAGCTGCATTCACGGTTTGCGCCAAATCGCGCATGGCGACTGTCCCAGCTGCAGAGCCAAGATCGTGTCCCACGGCGTGGCGCGCTGATCATCCCGGCCTCGCCGGAGAGCCCGGCCAGCAGCCGCCAGCTACACCACGCCGTGGGACACGATCCCTTTGGAGGCGGTCCATCGAGTAATAAGTACCGGCCTGCCGCTACGGGGATAATCCGAAGACGGTTTCCAAATGCGGGAACCCCGTCATCCGCTGCCGATCGTCCGACCGGACCGCGGTAGCCGAAATCGACGGGCCGCTCGATCGAAGAAGAGCCCATCGCTCGTAACGACCGAGCCCATGGCCAACAGGAGCGTCAGTGCTCGTCCGCGGGGATCGGCGGTATAGTCAATCCATCAGGGGCGATCTCGGCTGAGCGATCGCTTTCCGCCGTTCCTGCGTCGGAACTGACCACCGCTTCATCCCGACCATTTCCCGAACCCGCCAGGCCGGTCGCGGGTCGCGACATCGCGACCACGTTACGCTTGGCACCATCGAGAATGCGGACCCGCGGCTCTATTTCGTGCCAGGTCGTGCGGCGAACGACATGCAGATCATACTCCGCCTGCAACTGTAGCCAGAGCTGGGCCGGGATACCGAAATAACGCGCCAGGCGCAGGGCCGTATCCGCCGTGACGCCACGCTTTCCATTGGTGATATCGCTGATCCGCCCCACCGGAACGTCGATGTCCCTGGCCAGTTGATTACGGCTGATCCCCAAGGGTTGCATCACCCGCTCCAGCAGGATCCGGCCGGGGTGAACGGGAGGAGATTCTGCACTCTCGGTCATAGAGCTAATTTATATAAAAAACGCACCAATTACAATGCCGATGAACCGATAAAAATTTATATTATATTTTACGATAAAAACATACCAATAATCCGAACAATAACACAACATTGTCTACGTATTACTTAATTATCACTTAAGAGTTTCCCTGTAAATACTCATCCGCGGCCGATAGTCGGACAGGGTCCGCAAGGCCGATGCGATCTGGGGGATCGCTGCGTCGCAGACAAGCGGCGCATTCGATGGGGAACCGCAACAAAATGGTCATGTCATGAGCCGGATAGTCAATACAGAGCGCGGAATCATTGGAAACGACCCACTCCTGCACACGGCGTTGGGAGAGCCGGGCGCATTCGCGCCCCAGCCGTCCATCGAACCGCTCGATGCGGCGCGGGGCGAATCCTCGGGGTTCGCACCGCCGAACGTGCCCGGCCCGGGTGACGACGCCCCTGCCCAGGCCTCAAGCAGCGTACTCGCTGCAGCGCCCGTCGGTCTTTCCGGCCTGACCGCCGGCGAACCGGCGTTCCAGATTACTCCGCCCGCCTTCACAGCCGACGGCGAACTCTCCGGAACGAGCCATGGTTATGGCGAGATCGTCGTCGACAGCCACCTTGGAACCGCATTGTCGGGCGTGGAGAGCCATCCGCAGTTCCTGGATGGAACCGGTCATGTCGACGGATCCGACCTCGAATTCAGTCGCGGCCATGACGGACAGGGACATGAAGATGACCCGGCCGAGCAGCTCGAAGCGGAGGTAGTTGCGGCGCTCAGGGATTCGGGCGCGGACAGCTCCCTGTTCGCCGGTTCCATGGCCGACGTGGGTGGCACGTCAACGCCGATCCAGGACACCACCCCGTTTTCGTCCTACCCGACATCCCTCTATTCACTTTCCGGTGACAATGGGACCGACGGCCTTCTGGTAGGCGCATACAAGTGGGGCGGCGCGGTCGGCACCGGCGCCGTCATGACCTACAGCTTCGGCACCGCCCAGTCGGTTTACCTGTCCGGCTACCACGAACCGACCAACGGCTTCCGGGAATTCAGCGACGTCATGAAGGAGGCGACCCGGACCGCGCTCCAGTACTGGTCGAACGTCGCCAATATAACCTTCGTCGAGGTCCAGGACAGTGCCACGGTCGCCGGCGACCTGCGGTTCGCCCGCAGTAACGACGGCGGCACGGCCTGGTCCTATATCCCCATGCCAAATGCCAAGGGCGGCGACGTCTGGTTCAGCAACAGCAGCGCCTACGACTTTCCGGCTGCCGGAAACAGCGCTTTCAAGACGATGCTGCACGAGATCGGCCACGCAATCGGCCTCAAGCACCCGCACGAGGGCATGACGATTCTGGACAGCGCCTATGACTGGCAGGGCCGGACGGTCATGAGCTACAAGTCCTTCGAAGGCCAGGGCTGGTTCGGCATGACCCAAAACCGATTCGGCGCCGGGCCGATGTACAACGATATCCAGGCGATTCAGTATCTCTACGGCGCCAATACGACCCATAACGCCGACGACACCACCTACAGCTGGAACGTGGGTCAGGGCATCCTGCAGACCATCTGGGACGCCGGCGGCACCGACACTATCGACTGGTCGAACCAGAGCACCTCGGCGGTCATCAACCTGACGTCCGGAGTCTGGAGCGAGCTGGGCCCCGCCTATACTCTCGGCGGTGTTGCCGAAGCGCGCACGCTGATGATTGCCGGTGACGCAGTGATCGAAAATGCCGCAGGTGGCAGCGGCGACGACACCATCAACGGCAACGACGTCGCCAACGTCATCACCGGCGGCGCGGGCAACGACACCCTGACCGGCGGGGCCGGAAGCGATACGTTCGTTTTCGGCGCGGGCTTCGGCAATGACACCGTCACCGACTTCGCCGCCGGCGCCGGCTCGGACGATGTCATCGACCTGTCGGCCTTCGGCATCGCCGGATTCAATACCCTGCTGGGCAACATCGCCGATGTGAACGGAAGCGCGGTGCTAACCTTATCCGGCAGCACGCTGACCCTGGCCGGGGTGACCAAGGTGCAGCTTGCAGACGGTGACTTCACCGGCCTGGCGAATGTACCCGTCGGTCCGACGCCCGATCATGACACCCTGACCGGGACGGACGGTGCGGATACCATCAATGCACTCGCCGGCAACGACATCGTTTCCGGCGGGGCCGGCGATGACGTACTTGACGGCGGCACGGGCAACGACACGCTGAACGGCGGCGACGGGAACGACACGCTGTACGGCGGCGGCGACCGCGACGTCCTCAATGGCGATGCCGGGAATGATACGCTTTACGGCGGCGCCGGAAACGATACCGTCAACGGCGGCACCGGCGACGACGTTATGGCGGGTGGCGCCGGCGACGATCTCTATATCGTCGACAGCACCCTCGACACGGTCACCGAAGAGATTGCCAGCGGCACCGATTCCATTGAATCGTCTGTCTCCTACACGCTTTCGGACAATGTGGATAACCTCACCCTTACCGGTGTGGCGGCGCTCGACGGTACCGGCAATGCGTCCAATAACTTCATCCGCGGCAACAGCGCAGCCAATATCCTGTCCGGCGGCGCCGGCGACGACGTCATCTTTGCTTTCGACGGTAACGATACGCTTTACGGCGGCACAGGCAACGATTCGCTCTATGGCGACGCCGGTACCGACACCATCGACGGTGGTGCCGGCAATGATACGCTGCATGGCGGCGCTGGCCGTGACGTGTTCGTGTTCAACGCGAATTTCGGCAACGATGTTCTGGCCGACTTCACACCGGGTATCGACCAGATCGACCTCGGCGCTCTGAACGTCGGCACGTTCATGGGTATGATGGACAATGCGGTCGACATCGGCGGAGATACGATCATTACTCTGGCTGACGGCAGCATCCGGATCTCCGGCGTGCTCAAGGCGCAGCTCTCGGCCAACGATTTCATCGGATTGACGGCCGCCCCGACGAACGGCGACGATAACTTCTTCGGTGGCGTCGGAGACGACACCATCGACGGCCTGGCGGGCAACGATATCCTTTCCGGCCAGGACGGGAATGACACGATCCTTGGCGGGTCCGGCAATGACTTGCTGTTCGGCAACGCCGGGGTCGACAGGCTGGATGGAGGACTCGGCGACGACACGCTTCGCGGCGGCGGCGACCGGGATGTGTTCGCCTTCTCGTCCAGCTTCGGCAGCGATACCATCGCCGATTTCACCAGCGGTATTGACCGGATCGACGTGACCGGCCTCAACATCGGTACCTTTACGAATCTGATGGCCAGTACAATCGACGACGGCAGCGATGCGGTCATCACGCTGGCTGATGGAACAATCCGGATCAGCGGCGTGCTCAAGGCGCAGCTTGCGGCGACCGATTTTGTTGGCCTGACGTCGGGCGCCACAACGGGTAACGATATCCTTCTCGGAACGAGCAATGACGACACGGTCGACGGGATCGCCGGAAACGACAAGATATACGGGTTCGACGGCAACGACACACTTACCGGTGGAGACGACAGCTCAGAACTCTACGGCGGCAACGGGGATGATACGCTGACCGGCGGGGCCAACTGGGATGTGCTCATCGGCGGATCGGGCAACGATACGCTTTACGGGCTCGGCGGCAACGACTGGATGCGCGGCGAAGACGGCGACGACTTTCTCTACGGCGGTGACGGCCGCGACAAGATGTTCGGCGAAGCCGGCAACGACTGGCTCGATGGCGGCAGCAACAATGACCGCCTGTATGGCGGGCTGGGCGACGACACGTACGTTGTCGATCATAACAACGACCTGGTATTCGAAGAGATCGGCGAAGGTACCGATACGGTGCGCAGCTCCATCAGGTGGACGCTCGATGCCAACGTGGAAAACCTTGTCCTGACCGGCTCGTTGAACATCAATGGTACAGGCAACGTACTGGACAACACGATTACCGGAAACAGCGGCAACAACGTCCTCGACGGCGGTGCCGGGGCCGACACGCTGACAGGCGGTGCCGGGGCCGACACGCTGGCGGGCGGCACGGGCAGCGACAGCTTCGCCTACACCGCCATCACGGATGCCGGCGACGTGATCGTCGACTTCACCGTCGGCGACGGTGGGGATAAGGTGGATGTATCCGCCCTTCTCGCGAGCTTCGGCTATGGCGGCGCGGATGCCTTCGCCGACGGCTACCTGCGCGCAGTTCAGAATGGAGCCGATACGCTGGTCCAGGTCGATAGCGACGGCGGCGGGGATGGCTACACCACCCTCACGACGCTCCAGGGTGTCACGCAGACGGATCTCACGACGGACAATTGGCTGGTTTAACGCCCCGACCTTGGCCACGGGAGGAAGCACCGGAGGGCCGGACGTACCAACGTCCGGCCCTTTCCGGTCATTTGTGTGGCAAACAATTGGTAATAAACGGGATACCTCCCGCCAAACCGTTTCGTATCCGACATTTACCAGTTTTCCTAACAAGAGGTTAGGAAGTTTCCCTTAATCCTGTCTGTTGGGCCGGAACCTTCGGAGTTCGGTCGGCCCGCGTGGTCAAGCAGACCGTGGCGCCGTTGTGTGGCGCATCACTGATTGTGGTCCAGTCAGGTAGACAGCAATGGGTCGGACTTCCACAACCATCAGCGATAATCTGCTTGACGATCCGGCGCTGAACGGCGAGCGCCAACTTTCAACCGGGTCTCTTACGTCGTGGTTGACCGATGCCGTCTCCCCATCGCCCATCCCGACCGGCATGAATGGCGGGCCTTCAATTGACGGCGCGCCCCATACCGCGACGGACGGCACCAATTCGATGCGTTCGCTGTCCCTCCATGAACCACCCACGGACAGCGCTGTCGGCTTCCAGTGGCAATTCACAGGTAACTCCGTTGGCCCCCGGTCAATATTGAACGGGATAGCGTCCGTCGATGCCGGCGGCGCGCAGCAGTCGGATATTGCCTCCGTCGGGACGATTGATATCCGGCAACGCGATGCGCTTCCCCTTTACCAGGAACCGGACGGAGAACACGATCACGACGACGGCGGCGCCGGCATGACGACCGTCCTCGCCGCCGATGACGGTACGGTCCCGCAACCGCTTGAAAGCAGCACTCCGGTAACCGGAACCGCGGTCTCGACCTACTCGCTCGAGGGCAGCAACGGGATCGACAGCCTTACCAGCGGCTCCTACAAGTGGGGCAGCGGTGCCTTGGGAACGGGCGTCACCCTCACATACAGCTTCGGCACCGTGCAATCGGCATATATTTCGGGTTACAGCGAGCCCACGCACGGGTTTGCCGAATTCTCCGATCATCAGAAGGATGCCACCCGCGCGGCGCTTCAGTACTGGTCCGACGTCGCAGATATCACCTTCGTCGAAGCGACCGACAGCGCGACAGTAGCCGGCGACCTTCGCTTTGCACGCAGTTCGGACCCAAGTACCGCCTGGGCCTATCTGCCCAGCAGCCACACAAAAGGCGGCGATGTCTGGGTCGGCCTCAGCGGCAACTACAACAACATGTCGGACGGAACCTACGGGTTCCAGACATTGCTGCACGAAATCGGTCATGCCCTGGGGCTGAAGCATCCGCATGACGGATCGATCGTGGCCAGCAGCTCGATCGACTGGCTTGGCTACACGGTCATGAGCTACCGGTCGTTTGAGGGCGCGGCCACGGGATACCGGCAGGATCTCTATCCGACGACGCCGATGTACAACGACATTCGCGCCATACAGTATCTGTACGGCACAAACGATGAATATAATTCGGGCAATACCACCTACAGCTGGAACGCCGGCGCCGAGCTCTACCGGACCATCTGGGATGCTGGCGGCACCGACACCATCGACTGGTCCAATCAGTCCACAGCCGCGACCATCGATCTGAACGCGGGATCCTGGAGCCAGCTCGGGCCATCATACATCGTCGACTACACGGTCTGGCCCTACGTCACCGAATCGCGCACGCTGATGATTGCCGACGGCGTCGTCATCGAGAATGCGACCGGCGGCAGCGCTACGGATACGATCATCGGTAACGCCGCGGACAATGTCATAAACGGCGGCACCGGCAATGATATCCTCTCCGGTAACGACGGCGCGGATACGTTCCTGTTCGACCTCGCGTCCGGCAACGATACGATCAATGACTTCCAGCATGCACAGGGCGACAAGATCGACCTGACCGCCTACGGGTTCGCGAACTTCGCGTCGCTTCTGGCGGCGACGAACGACACCAACTTCAATGACGTCGGCTGGGATGGCAGCCTCCTCGGCAATTCCACCGTCGTCACCCTTTCGGGCGGAAATTCCCTTACGCTCCGCGACGTGGTCAAGGCCGAACTGGTCGTCGACGATTTCGTTGGCATCGGCGATGACGGAACCTATGGCAGCGATGTCCTGGTCGGGACCGGTAACGCGGACACCATTTCCGGATTTTCCGGCGCCGACAACATTACCGGCGGGGACGGCGGCGACACTCTCAATGGCGATGACGGGAACGACATTCTTTACGGAGGGCTCGGCAACGATACCCTGAACGGGGGAGCCCATCGCGACATGCTTTACGGCCAGGGTGGCAACGACACTCTGAACGGGGGATCGGGCCACGACACGCTCGATGGGGGCCCCGGCAGCGATACCATGGCCGGCGGCACGGGAAATGACCTCTTTATCGTGGACAATATCGCCGACAGTGTCGTCGAGGACGCAGATGCGGGTGCCGACACGGTTCAGTCCTCGGTGACCTTCACCCTCGGCGCCAACATCGAGGATATCAAGCTGACCGGATCGTCCGCCATCGACGGCACGGGAAATTCGAGCGCCAATTTCATCCAGGGAAACAGCGCAGCGAACACACTTTCCGGTGGTGGCGGCGACGATTCCGTCTTCGCCTTCGGTGGCGACGACACCGTTTATGGTGGCGCGGGCAACGACTCCCTTTATGGCGATGCCGGGTCGGATACCATCGACGGCGGCGCAGGGGACGACACGTTGCGCGGCGGCGGCGGGCGCGACACCTTCGTCTTTACCTCGGGTTTCGGCAGCGATGTTCTGGCGGATTTTTCTTCCGGGATTGACCAGATCGACCTCAGCGCCCTGTCCCCCGGCACATTCTCCGAATTGCTTGCCCTGACGGCCGACGACGGCGGCGACGCCGTTATCGCGCTCGTCGACGGCACGATTCGTATTACCGGCGTGGCCAAAGCCGATCTCTTGGAAGGCGACTTTATCGGCCTCAGCGCGATGGCCACGTCGGGCGACGATACTCTCGCTGGAACCGACGGCAGCGACACCATCGATGGGCTGGGCGGAAATGACACGATCTCCGCTGGCGCGGGCAATGATTTCCTGATCGGCGGCGCGGGCAATGACACGTTGGATGGCGGCGCCGGAGACGATACGCTGACCGGCGGAACCGGCAATGACACCTATGTGGTGGATAGCGTCGGCGACAGCGTCACCGAAAACAGCGGCGAAGGCACCGATACGGTGCGGAGCAGCGTGACCTGGACCCTCGGCGCCAATATCGAGAACCTCGCCCTGATCGGCCTGTCCGCAATCGACGGCACGGGTAACACCGCCGCCAACATCATTACCGGCAATGCGGGCGCCAACACGCTGGTGGGCGGCGGCGGGCTCGACAAGATCTATGGTGGCGGCGGTGACGATGTGCTCACCGGCGGAGACGATACGAACGAGCTACATGGCGAAGACGGCGACGATACCCTCACCGGCGGCGCGAGCTGGGATGTACTGATCGGAGGCGCGGGCGCCGACACCGTTTCCGGCCTGGGCGGCAACGACTGGATACGTGGCGAAGACGGCAACGATACGCTTTACGGCGGTGCCGGTCGGGACAAGCTGTTTGGTGAAGCGGGTAACGATACGCTGGATGGCGGGACGAATAACGATTACATGGCGGGGGGCCTGGGCGACGACACGTATGTCGTGGATCACGTCGCCGACCAGGCAGTGGAAAACGCGGACGAAGGTACCGACACGGTACGGAGCAGCATTACCTGGACAATCGGCAGCAATATCGAGAATCTGGTGCTGACCGGATCGTCCGATATCGACGGCAATGGCAATGCTCTCGACAACACCATCATCGGCAATAGCGGCGATAACCTGCTCTATGGCGGCGCGGGCAACGACACTCTGAGTGGCGGTGCCGGGAATGATACGCTTTCGGGCGGCTCCGGAAACGACACCATGGAGGGTGGCCTGGGCGACGATATCTATATCGTCGACAGTGCATCCGATGCGGTCACGGAGAATGCCGGTGAAGGCACCGATACGGTAAGCACCTCCGTTTCCTGGACCCTGGGCGCCGACGTCGAGATCCTCACCCTGACCGGAGCCGGCGCGATCGACGGCACCGGCAATGAACTTGACAACAATTTGATCGGCAACGAAAGCGCCAACGTGCTGACCGGCGCCGCCGGCAATGACCGGCTGGAGGGACAAGGAGGCGCCGACACGCTGGTCGGTGGACTCGGCGACGATACCTACGTGATCGATGACCTGCTGGACAGCATCAGCGAGAACGCCGACGAAGGCACCGACGCGGTCGAGTCCTCGGTGAGCTGGACGCTCGGAAGCAATGTGGAAAACCTGACCCTGACGGCGGCCGGCAATATCGACGGAACCGGCAACAATCTGTCGAACACCATTCTGGGGAACAGCGGCAACAATATCCTGACCGGCGGTGGCGGTGCCGACGTCCTGCGCGGCGACGACGGCGATGACACCCTTTACGGTGGCGACTCGGGGGATACCCTGATTGGCGGTGCCGGAACGGACACCCTTTACGGGGATGCCGGCAACGACTGGATGCGTGGCGAGGATGGCAACGATACGCTCTACGGCGGCGCTGGCGCCGACAAGATGTTCGGCGAGAACGGGAATGACGTTCTGCATGGCGGCGACGGTGGCGACCGGTTGACCGGTGGCGCAGGAATCGATCATTTCGCCTATGCGGCCATCACCGAGGCGGGGGACGTGATCGTCGATTTCACGGCCGGGTCCGGCGGCGACGCGGTAGACGTGTCTGCGCTTCTCGCAAGCTTCGGCTATGCGGGTGCGGACGCCTTTGCAGACGGTTACCTGCGCAGCGTGCAAAGCGGTGCGGACACGGCTGTGCAGGTCGATGCGAATGGTGGCGGCGATGGTTACGTTATCCTCGCGACCCTGCAGGACGTGACCCAGACGGACCTGACGAACGACAACTGGCTGGTTTAACCATTCCGGCGCCGATCAATGATCGCTTGCCGCCTATAACCGCGCTCCGCGGAAGAAAATCATTATTTATCAATAAACTGAAGCGGCATTGAGGAAGGTCCGCAATGACCGTGATCCCGATCGGCGAACCGAACGCCGGCATCGCTAAAATTTTAGACAAATCAGTATCAAATAAAAAAATATTTATAGAGAATATCTATTAAATTGAAAAGTAAATTCAAAATGAAAATTCGTTCTTATTATTGATTTCTGTGCATCTTCTCTATATTATCCAGCATACGTAATGGGCTCGACGCAGCAGTCGGGCTCCGCGCCCGAAGCGGCAGCGCTTCGGGCGACGCGGATCGGAAGGTGGAGTTGCCGCTATGGCGAAGGACAAAGCGAGCCTCGATCGGGATCACGGGCGCGGTCATGAAGCCGGGACGTCCAACCGTGGGCACGACCGGTTCCAGGGCGACCGCCACGACGACAGCGACCGCCACGAGATGAATTGGCGCGACCAGCGCCGCGGCGACAGTTTCGAGCATTCCGATTTCGGGCACGAGCATGGCCGTCGCGTCATTGGTACCAGCGGCGACGACGTGATCCTTTCCGCAGTTGCGAATGAAAAGATCCATGGCGGCGACGGCAACGACCGGTTCGTGTTCGAACCCGGCTTCGGCAGGGATCAGATTCGCGACTTCGAAAGTTCGGCAGCCGGTGGCGGGGATATTATCGATCTCAGCGCCTACGGCATCGCCGATTTCACGACCCTGCTGGAATCCGCACGTCAGAAGGGCCACGATACGGAAATCCGTCTCGGCGAAGACCGCCTGGTTCTCAAGGATGTGCGGCTTGCCCACCTGACGGCCGGCGATTTCATCCTCGCTGTCGTGCCCACGACGGACAGCGTCGGCGACTCGAGCGCCGGCGACTCCGGCAACAGCCAGACGAACAACGGCATCCTCGGCACCACCGGAAACGACCTGATCGACGGCATGATCGGAGCGGTGGTGATGGAAGGCGGTGCCGGCGATGATACCTACATCGTTGACGACGCCGGGGACACGATTGTCGAGCTTGCGGGCGGCGGGACCGACACGGTCGAATCGGCCATTTCCCATACTCTCGGCAGCAATGTCGAAAACCTGACGCTCGCCGGCCTATCCGATATCGACGGGTCGGGCAATGCGGATGCGAACATCCTTACGGGAAATGACGGCGCCAATGTCCTCACCGGAAACGGCGGAAAGGATGTGTTCTACGGCGGAGGCGGCAACGATACGCTGATCGGCGATGCGATGGCCGACGTGATGTACGCCGGCGATGGCGACGACATCCTCCATGGTGGAGACGGCGGAGACACCCTGATCGGCAATGCGGGCGCCGATACCATCTTCGGCGACGCCGGCAATGACTGGATCCGGGGCGAGGACGGTAACGACACGATTTATGGCGGCGACGGCCGCGACAGGCTGTTTGGCGAGGCCGGAAACGACTATCTCGACGGCGGCACCAACAACGACGTCATGACCGGCGGTGCCGGCGACGACACCTATGTGGTGGATCATGCCGGCGACCAGGTGATCGAACTCGCCGGCGAAGGAACCGATACCGTCGTCAGCTCCCTCGCCCATTCGCTCGGCGCCGAGGTTGAGAACCTTACCCTCGCCGGCATTGCCGATCTGAACGGCACGGGCAATGCCGGCGACAACGTTATTACCGGCAATGCGGGCAACAATGTCCTGGACGGCGGCGACGGACAGGATCATTTGCTCGGCGGTGGCGGGACAGACACGCTGGTCGGAGGAGCAGGCGACGACGTCCTCGACGGACAGGATGGCGACGATACTCTCCTCGGCGGAGCAGGGCTCGATTCGTTGCTTGGCGGTGCGGGCAATGACGTGCTCGACGGCGGTGCGGGTGCCGACACGATGGCCGGCGGTGCCGGCGATGACCTCTATATCGTCGACGACGCCAGCGACGTCGTGATCGAAAATCCCGGCGAAGGAATCGACAGCGTCGAGTCCTCGGTAACCTATACGCTGACCGAGAATGTGGAATACCTTACCCTGACGGGCTTGAATGCCATCGATGGTACCGGCAATGCCGACGCCAACGTCATCCGTGGCAACGCAGCGGCGAACACACTGACCGGTGGCGGCGGTCTCGATAAAATCTATGGCGGTGGCGGCGACGACACGCTTCTTGGCGGCGACAGTGCCGACGAGCTGCGCGGCGAGGACGGCGACGATACGCTTTACGGCGGCGCGGGCGGCGACACGCTGATCGGTGGCCTCGGGTCCGACACCATCCTCGGCGAGGACGGCAACGACTGGATGCGCGGTGAGGACGGTGACGACACGCTTCATGGCGGGGCAGGCGACGACAGGATGTTCGGCGAGATCGGCAACGACGTTCTCGACGGCGGCGCCGGCAACGATACCCTGACCGGTGGCGCCGGCGGAGACATTTTCGTCTTCGGGCCCGATTTCGGCAGCGACACGGTCGCCGACTTTACCGTTGGCGTGGACCGGCTCGACATTTCGGCCCTGCCCATGGTGACGTATGGCATGCTCCAGGCCAATACGACGGAAGTCGGTGGCAATACCGTTATCACACTCCCCGACGGCACGATTACGTTGAGCGGTCTCGCCGCGACCAGCCTCGACGAGACCAGCTTTATCGGCCTTGTCGCGGCCGGCGCAGGGCCTGTGCCCGGCACCGCGGGCGATGACCTCTTCGCCCTTGGCCCCGGCGCCCAGTCCATGCAGGGCGGCGCGGGCAACGATTCCTACGCGGTCGACGACGCCGGCGATGTCGTGATCGAGGGCCTCGGCGAAGGCATCGATATCGTCGAGTCCTTGGTGAGCTACACGCTGCCCGAAAACGTGGAAAATCTTACCCTGACCGGTCTGGATGCCATCGACGGGACGGGCAATGCCGACGCCAACGTCATCTACGGTAACGGCGCCGCAAATGTGCTGGTCGGCGGTGGCGGTCTCGACAAGATCTACGGCGAAGGCGGCGACGACGTTCTCGTTGGCGGAGACGAGACCAACGAGCTGCGCGGCGGAGACGGCAACGACACGATCTATGGCGGCGCCATGTGGGATACGCTGATTGGCGACGCCGGGAACGATACGATCTACGGTGACGGCGGCAACGATTTCATGCGCGGGGGCGAGGGCAACGATGTGCTCTATGGCCAGGACGGCCGCGACATGCTTTACGGTGAGGCGGGTGACGATATCCTGGACGGCGGCACCAACAACGACCGCATGTTCGGTGGCGCGGGCAATGATACGTACTATGTCGACCACGCCCTGGATCTCGCCACCGAGATCCCTGGCGAGGGAATCGACACGGTTGTCACTTCAGTGAACTTTACGCTGGGTGACAACATCGAGAACCTTACTCTTTCGGGCAGCGCAGCCATCAATGGCGTTGGCAATGCCCTGGACAACGTTATGACAGGAAATTCCGGGGACAACAGCCTCGATGGCGGTGCGGGCAACGATATCATCTACGGCGGCGCCGGCGCGGATATGCTCGCCGGCGGCGCAGGCGCCGACGTCTTCGTCTACGGGGATGTGGCCGATGCGGGCGACACTATCGCCGACTTCACGGCGGGTCCCGGGGGCGACATCGTCGACCTGTCCCAGCTTCTGGCCGAGCTCGGCTATGCGGGGGCAGACGCTTTCGCGGATGGCTGGGTTCGGTCGGTGCAAGGCAGTGGCCACACGTTGGTCCAGGTTGATGCCAACGGCGGCGGAGACGGTTTTGCGACGGTAACGACCCTTCAGAACGTGGACGAAACCACCCTGACCGTCGACAACTGGCTGCTGTAAGGACTAGCGACGGCTTCGAAACGGCCACAATCCGCGCCGGTCCCCGCCGCCGCGTTCCTGTCCGGAGACGCCGAGTTCGGCACGGATATCCTCTTTCAGCCGCTTTTCGATGGCGGCAAGGAAGAACCGCAAGGATTCCTCACGCTTGATGTTCTCGTTACGCTCAGCCTCGAACAGGTCAGTGAGCTCGGCAACAACCTCGCGATAGGCATTGATCAGGGTCCGGCCTTTCTCCTCGCGGTCCGTAATCAGCGCCCGCAGCTGCGCAAACTCCTCCCGCATCATCCGGATTTCGGATTCCAGGGTATTGCCCCTTTTTTCCGGGACACCGGCCTCCAACGGCATTTCCTGGGCCCTCCGGGCACCGAGGTCGGTCACTGCCATTGCGTTTCCCTCAGTCGGCGGAAGCCGGTATCTTCGCGGACGGCGCCCTCATCGTCGAACGACGGATGTGGAATAACGTTACGATATCCGGTGAAAAAAGTATTAATCATGGCGGCCAACAAACAGGTTCCCGACACGTTGTCGTTTTTTCGCGCATTAACCCGGCGCGTCGTTTTCTGGCGAGCTGCCTTCTACGTTGCAGGAATTGCGGTATGCGTGATCTCTCTCCTGCCCGGGGACGCACTGCCTCCCCTCCCCGATATTAGCGATAAAGTCGAACATGCTGCGTGCTACGCGGTCCTTGCCACCCTAGCCGGCCTTGCGTACCGGCCCGTTGCGCCCCACGGGGCGGCACTGGTCGGCGTAATCCTGCTTGGCGGGGCTCTTGAAATTGCCCAACTTTGGGTCCCCGGTCGCTCGGCCGAATGGGGAGACGCCGGCGCCAATACCGCCGGGGCGATCGTCGGCTTCTGTCTCTACCGTCTGGGAACGCGGCATCGCCGCGGATGGCTCGCTTCGAACTGAGGTCCGACCTTCGTCAAACCTTTGAAGAAAGAGCCTTTACGCTCCTTTAAGACTAATCGGCAAAGGTCGCCGGGAAGCTTATTGGCGAGGGCCCTGTGCGCGGAAACTGGCACGGCAAGACGGTGTTGATCACCGGGGTGTGCGGCACCGTCGGAAGCGAACTTCTGCGTCAGGTCGTCCTCGAGGGACCGGCCGAAATCATCGGCATCGATAACAACGAAAGTGCGCTGTTCTTTTTGCGCGAATCGTATGCCGCCAGTCCTGCGGTCGAACTGTTCGTCGCCGACATCCGCGACCGCGAATCGCTGAGCCAGCGTATGCGGGGCGTCGATATCGTGCTTCACGCCGCGGCGCTGAAGCATGTCTTTCTGTGCGAACAGTCTCCGCGTGATGCCGTACATACGAACATCGGCGGCACACAGAATGTCATCGACGCGGCGACGGCAAACGGGGTTAAACGGGTCCTGTTCACCTCGTCGGACAAGGCCGTAAATCCAACCAACGTAATGGGTACGTCGAAGCTCATGGCGGAACGCCTGATGTCGGCCAACAACGCCATCAGGCGGGCGAACGGTCCGATGTTTGCGTCCACCCGTTTCGGTAACGTCCTGGGATCGCGGGGTTCGGTAATACCGCTGTTCATGCGCCAGATCCTCGCCGGGGGGCCTGTTACCATCACCGATCCGGAGATGACCAGATTCATCATGTCGCTCGAGGACGCCGTCGGCCTCGTGGTGGCATCCGCATTTCTCGCGCATGGCGGTGAAGTGTTCGTCACCAAGATGCCCGTTCTGCGCATCGTCGACCTTGCCGAAGTCATGATCGAAGAACTTGCGCCGAAATGCGGACGACGTCCTTCCGATATCCAGATCGAAATCGTCGGAACGCGACCGGGTGAAAAGCTTTATGAAGAGCTCCTGAACGACGAAGAGACAAGGCGCACCGTTGAAACCAGTGACTTCTTCGTCATTCTGCCGGCGCTCAAGCCCCATTACGAAATGGTACAGTATGCTTATCTCGGCATGCTCGAAAACCGGGTGGACCGCCCCTACAACTCGGCGCTCGTCTCACCCATGAGCAAGGACGATATCCGCGCCTATCTGGTCCGCCATAGCCTGCTGAGACTCGAATCCCGGGAGGAATTGCAATGCGCGTGATCGTGCTCGGTAGCGACGGATATCTGGGCTGGCCGACGGCGATGCATTTTGCCGCCGCCGGCCACGAAGTCTGGGCTGTCGACAACTACCTGCGGCGGCGCTGCGCACAGGAAACCAACTCGGAAGCGCTGTTCCCGAATCCCAATCTCAATGACCGCGCGGAGATATTCGCAGCGGCCAGCGGCCATCGCATCAACGTGCTTATCGGCGACTGCGCCGACTATCGCATGATGTCCCGGCTCTTCGCCGAGGTCGTCCCCGATGCGGTCGTCCACTATGCGGAACAGCCATCCGGCCCTTACTCGATGATGGGTTATGACGAGGCATATCGCACGCTCAACAACAATCTGACGGCAACATTCAATGTGATCTGGGCCGTCATGGAGCATGCACCGAACTGCCATGTCATCAAACTGGGGACGATGGGCGAGTACGGAACCCCGAACATCGACATCGAAGAAGGATGGATCGAAATTGACCATAACGGTCGCCGCGACAGGTTTCTTTATCCACGCGCCGCCGGTACGCTGTATCACACAACGAAAGTCCTCGACACCGACCTGCTGTGGTTCTACGTGCGGACGCATGGACTCCGTGTCACCGACCTGATGCAGGGTCCGGTATACGGCCTCGCCACCGACGAGTCGGAAGCCGACGAGCGTCTTTCCCCCAATTTTCACTACGACGACATTTTCGGGACGGTGGTAAACCGTTTCCTCGTGCAGGCAGTCGCCGGCGTGCCGCTCACGGTGTATGGCAAGGGCGGCCAGACCCGCGGATATCTCAATCTCCGCGATACGCTGCAATGCGTGACGCTGGCCATGGACAACCCGGTCGGCAGGGGAGAATTGCGTATCCTCAACCAGTTTACGGAAGCGTTTTCCGTCAACGAGATTGCCGAGCGCATCGAACGGGTCGGCCGCGCCAATGACATCGATGTGTCGATCAACCGTATTCCGAATCCGCGCAAGGAGCGTGAAGAGCACTACTACAACCCGAAGCACTCGGGGCTGACCGAGCTTGGCCTTGTTCCGAATTTCATGACCGACGATGTCATCGCTTCCATGCTCGATCGGGTGAAGCGTTACAGTAACCGCATTGACCCGCGCAAGATCATGCCGCGTGTCGCATGGGGGCACGCTTGATGCGCTGGCTGATTACCGGCGGCTGCGGCTTCATCGGCACCAGCCTCATCGAATCCCTGGTCGCCGAGGGCGGACACCGCATTCGTGTCGTCGATAATCTTGTCGGTGGGTCACGAGGGGATCTGGCACGCGTTACCGAGTTTACCGAGGTGGCCACTGCCGCACTGAAACCGCTCGACAAGGGTGCGCCGACAGGGGTCGAACTGATCGAGGGCGACGTGGTAGACGGCCCGTTGATGTTCAAGGCGGCCGCCGGGGCCGATGTAATCGTTCACTTGGCCGCGTGCACCGGGGTCGAGCCGTCCGTCGACGATCCCGCCCTGGACTGCACGGTCAACGTATTCGGTACGCTGAACACGTTGGAGGCCGCGCGTCATAACAGGATATCGCGTTTCGTGTTCGCTTCCAGCGGTGCGCCCATAGGTGAATGCGAGCCGCCGATTCACGAAGAACTGGCCCCGCATCCCGTTTCCCCCTACGGAGCCAGCAAGCTTGCAGGAGAGGGTTACTGTTCGGCCTACTACTGGTCATTCGGCATCGATACGGTGGCGCTGCGCTTCGGCAATGTCTATGGCCCCGGCTCCGGCCACAAGACCAGCGTGGTCGCCAAATTCATCCGTAATGCCATCGCCGGCAAGACGCTCGAGGTTTACGGCGACGGTCAGCAGACACGTGATTTCATCTTCATCGGAGACCTGGTCCGCGCGGTTCGAGCCGCCGCAACCAAAGAGGACATCGGAGGAGAGACGTTCCAGATCGCCACAAATGCCGAAACAACCGTCGGCGAGCTGGTGGAGAAGCTCATTCCCGCGCTTTCGGAGGCCGGCATTCCTCCTGTCGAGGTACGCAATACGGTGCCGCGGGTCGGAGATGTGCAGCGCAATTTCTCGGACACTACCAAGGCGCGCGAGGTACTCGATTGGCACGCCGAAATGAAACTCTCGGACGGCCTTCGACAGACCGTCGCGTGGTTCATGGCAAAGTCGCGGAAAAACGCCACCTCGGCAGCCTGACGCATACGTCCGTCCATGCGCCGGCGCTCGAAGGGATACTGTGACGTCTGCGACATGAACAGAACAGGATCTTCCGGTTCGCGCCTCGTGGCTGCGCTGCGTTCGCCCGGCGTGGCCGCATCGCTGCTGCGTGGCACCGCGGGAAGTTGCGTCAATCGGGCTCTCGCCAACGGGCTGATGTTCGTTGCCCAAATCGTCTTCGCCCGCTGGCTCGGGCTCGAGGGCTTCGGCATCTATGCCCTTGCCCTGGCGTGGCTCGGTGTGCTCGTCATGATCGGCCGGCTCGGCTTCGACCTGGCTACCGTTCGCTTCGTCGCCACCTATTATGGCGCCAATGCATGGCCACTGCTCCGTGGTTTCCTGCGGGCCGGCCGCTTCACCGTCCTTGGCGCATCCGTTGCGACCGGCAGCGCGCTTGCTGCCGGCGCTATCTGGCTTAAACCGGCGCTGGGCGGCTCTCTATCGAATTCCCTGGCCATTGCGGGCGCAGTCCTGCCACTGCTTGCGCTGGTACAGCTCGAAGCGGCGGCCTTGCGTGGGCTCGGGCGGGTTATTCTGGGTGACGTGCCGTTTTCAATTGGTCACCCGCTGCTGCTTCTCTTCGGTTTCCTGGCCGCGGTCATGTGGACGGGGGCCTCAGCTTCTGCCGAAACCGTGCTGCTCGCCTATCTGGGCGCGACCGCTGTCGTTCTGACATGGCTGCGTGTGCTCATGTCGCGCCATCTCACGGCCATCCCGGGCGATACCGAACTGCAATTTCGCTGGCGTGAATGGTTGACCACTGCGCCGGCAATGATGTTGATCACCGGCTTTGGCGTCGTCCTCAACCAGTCATCCACGATTATCGTGGGTGCAGTGTCGGGATCCGCGGCAGCCAGCATATTCGGGGCGTCAAGTCGTATTGCATCGATCCTTCAGATCATCGTCTTCTCGCTGATCGCGGTCATCGGTCCATTGGCGGCAAAGCTCGCAACCAGGGGCGAGTTCGCAAAGCTGCAACGGGCTATCGACGTCGGCGTCACCACGGTGTTCGGCGCCGCGGTGGGGACCACGATCGGACTTGTCGTTCTCGGTCGCTGGGTCCTTGGACTCTTCGGCACGGACTTCGTCGCCGGCTACGAAGTCCTCCTGATTCTGGTCGCAGGACAGCTTTGCGCCGCCGCTGTTGCTCCGGCCGGCATCCTGCTCAATATGACCGGGCATCAGAATACCTCCGCGCGCATCCTCGCGGCCGCGGCAATCCTCAACCTAGCATTCTGTACGGCGCTGGCGTGGGCTTACGGCGTGAACGGGGCTGCGGTCTCCACGGCATTGAGTACCGCGGGTCTGGGCGGCGCGATGGCAATCGCCGCACACCGGCACCTGAATCTTCGGAGCTGGGTGTCGCCCGCCGGTCTGCGCTTTGGCGTCCTCGACGGCGTGGCCCCAGGCCGTGCAGGGCTGCGGCACGGAACCGGACCGCACTGATGTACGCCCGCCAGCATCGCCTCGCCTCGACCCCGTTGTCCACGCTGCATGGCTGGCTGGTACTCGGTTTCGGGGCCGTTGCAGGCGGGCTCTTGCTCGTCAACGCGGGCGACGATCTGGGCCAGAAGATTGTCGCAATGTGCCTTCTGGCATTCATGGGGATGGCTGCGGTCGGATTTGACATCGGACATCCATATGTATGGTTCGGCGGCTCATTCACCCTTTATTCGATCAGCGGCCCCTTGCTCAGCTATCTCGGTGTGCATCCATATCTCTACTGGGGCGGCTGGCCGATCGACAGCCTGGATTTTTCCGGTGCGATGGACCTCCAGTTTCTTGCGTTGTCCGTCGCGCAAGCGGTAATCGGCCCTCGGCGCATCCGGCTCGACGCCGCAGTCGATCATCCCGATACGGCCCAACTGTGCAAAGGTGTAATGCCGGTCCTGCTTCTCGGGATCGTCCTGGGAGCGGTCAACGTGGTGGAAATTCTTGGCCAGGGATTCGCCGCCAAAGGCCAGTATGTGCTTTACGGCGGCTGGACCACCCGCCTCTCTTTCGCGTTCAACATTTTATCTACCGCGCTGGGAGTCTACCTGGCGAAGCAGTTCCTCCAAACCCATCAGTCTCGGGCGCTCCTGACAGTGGTCATGGTTTTTGCCGTGGGTATTCTCGTGGTCGCCCTGGTCGGACAACGCCATTTCCTGTTTCGCGCCGGGCTGATAACCATCTTTGTGCTGCACATCCTCTGGCGGCCGCTATCCCTTCGAATCATTGCGCCATTTGCGCTCGCCGCGCTGCTGTTCGGCTCGTTGCTGGGCGGCCTGAAGATGGTACTCGTTGTCGACGACGAGCCACTCGGCGCCGGAACCGCGCAAATCGATACGCTCTACGACGTTCTGACGCTCCGCAATCCCGAGATTGCCTTCGACTCCGCTCCGGTGCGGATTGTCAAACTGACGCTCGCAGGCGCACTCGGAACCGAAGCGATGACAGCGGGAAATAACCTGTCCATGATCCTGTCCCGCGTCCCTAATGATATGCCATTCCTTAATGGATCCACGATCCTGTCGGATGTCGCGCGCGCATTTCTGCCCGGCTTCATCGTGGCACGACAGATTGCCAACACCGGCGAGGTTTACAACAATCTGCTGTTCCCCGACACGACGGCAGTCGGCGGCGGTGTAGGTTTTTCCATCGTCGGTTACGGATACATCCATTTTGGAATTCCGGGCGTCGTTCTGGTGATGATGCTGATTGGCGGGTTGGTTGCCATCGTTTACCGATGGGCGGCGCGCAGCGCCCTGGGACTTTTCTTTTTCATCGGGTTTGTGCCCGTCGCAGTGTACGTCGCGCGCACCGATATTACGGGTCCGTTGTCCCAGGGCATCAAACATGTCCTTCTCCCGCTGGTTCTGATGCTCATTGTCGCCGGTCTGACGAACCGTGCCGAGGTCGGAATCGATCGGCGTACCTGGTTCGATCGGCGCAAGGGCGTGGGGGTCACGCGCCATCCAGAGCGCGACCGGCGATCCACACGTTCCGATCGACGCACAGATACGCCACCCCGGCGGAACCCGATGACGGCAGCACCGGACAAATCCTGAGAGACGGCTTTGCAAGCGATGCCGGATGGGCCATCGACGGACTGCAATGGAATCGCGCGGGACAGCGAACGGCCGTCGACCGTTCTCATATTCGACGGCTATTACGCAACGATGGGCGGGAACCAGAGCTATATCTGCATGCTGCTGGCGGCAGGCGGCGGCCGCCGCTGGCGCCCGGTGCTTGTCTGCCCCGGGGAAGGACGCCTTGCAGAAGCCGCGCGTGCAGCCGGGGGGGAAGTTCACGTTGTGCCGCAACCGAGGCAGCTCGATCGTCGCCGGGAAGAAATCGCGGCAGATGGCGTGATCGATCGCGTCTGCACGGCCCTGGCCCTCCTGTCATACAACTTTCGCCTGCTGTCCCTGTTTCGACGCCTGCGCCCGGACGTAGTGCAGTGTCACAGCACGCGCAATGCACTGATGGCAGGCATTGCGGCATGGCTCACCGGTATACCGATGGTGCTTTTCGTCAAGGGCGCCATGGACACGCCACTCTACGATCGGGTTGCGGTATGGCTTGCGCGACGTACGGTGTTTCTGACCGAAGCGCTGAAGCCAGACTGGCTCATGCCCAGGATCGCACGGTCGCCTGCGGACTACCCCATCCTTCCCATCGGTATCGATTTCAGTCGGGCTGACGACGCGGAATCACGGGTTGCAGAGGCTCCGCCCCCGGGGCTGGTCCTGGAGGCAGGCACGGTAAACTTCGCCTTCGCTGGATGGCTGGTGCCCGGCAAGGGTGTCCATGTGCTTATCGAGGCCTTCGCCCGAGCGGTCGCGCGCTGTCCTGCATGCCGGCTGCACATCCTCGGCGCCTCGGATGACAACGCCTATGTCCACCAATTGCACGAGCTGGTCCGCCGACTCGTTCCGGCGAATACGATCCGATTCCTTGGTTGGCGCAAAGATGTTCTGGACGTTCTGGCCGCAGTCGATTCCCTTGTACTGCCGTCGTTCAGCGAGGGCGTCCCGCGGTCAATCGTGGAAGCCATGGCCTTCGGCAAGCCCGTAATTGCAACCGCCGTGGGCGGCGTACCGGCGCTTCTTGGAGACGGTGCCTTCGGCATCGTGGTGGCCCCGGACGATTCCGTTGCGCTCGCCGACGCGCTGGTCCGTGTCGCCTCGGAGCCGCAGCTGCGGATCGCGCTCGGCCAAAAGGCCCGGGCCGAGGCGCGATCCCGTTACGGCTTCGACTCGCATCTTTCCGCCCTGTGGTCGACCCTTGATTCTGCTTGCCGGAAACAGACAGCAATTACAACAAATTGACGGTATTACTAGCCGTTTATTAAGATCATATGGAGACAATCCCTTTCCTCGGGCAACGGCCAGTCCGAACGCGATGCCGATTTTCGCTCTTGGATGACGGAGACCAGAGGTGAAGGAAAAAATCTCGTACGAAAAAGTCGACCTGCTGCTGGTGGCACCCAGGACGCAGAACAATGGCAGCCTCCGCCAGTCGTTGAATGACCTCGATTTCCGCGAAATCCGTAGCGGATTCGACATGGCGGATATCGTCAATGCGCTCAATGCCCGTGTCCCCGACCTCCTGATCACCGACAGCAACCTGCCGGACGGCGATGTCTGCGACCTGGTACGCGACGTACGCGGCCACAAGATCGGGACAAACCCCTTTCTTCCGATCATCGTAACGACGTGGAAGCCGTCGGTGGAACTGGTCCATGCAGCCATCGATTCCGGCGCCGATGACCTGATCGTGCAACCTACATCGCGTGGCCAACTCGGCAACCGAATCGATGCGCTCACCTTCTCCCGCAAGCCTTTCGTCGTAACGGCCGGCTACATCGGTCCCGACCGGCGCAAGCACCCCCGTCCCGATAAGCAGCAGGTGCCGTTGATCGAGGTGCCGAATACACTCAAAGCCAAGGCGACGGGGGCAACCGATATGGTCCGCCTGCAGCAGGAGATCGACGCCGTGATCGGGATCGTCAATCGCGGAAAATTGCAGCGGAATGCCGCCCACCTCGGCTATCTGGCGAACCAGATCCTGCCCGCATACCGGGCCAAAAAGATTGACAAGCAGCTTGCCGGCAATCTGCGCGAATTGCTGAGCACAGCCGAGGATATAGGACGGCGTCTGGTCGGCACCCGCTTTACCCACGTCGCGAAGTTGTGTCAGGCGCTCCTCGGTGTGGCTCAGCGTCTGGTGGCGTCCGTTCAGTCCCCGGACACAAAGGATCTGGCACTGCTGCCTCAGCTTGCCGCGTCGATCGGGCTGGCGTTCGAAGAATCCGCGCATACGGCGGAGGTTGCAGAGGAAATCTCCGATACCGTGGCACATGTGCCGAAGCGCGCCCGTGGCGGTCGCTGACAGGCCGGTCGGAGGGCGGACGTTAATCCCCGATCCAGTGAACTCCGAACACGGCGCCGAGGCGCCGCAGCCATATCATCGCCGAGCTGCCGCCGATGGCGATCAGGCATAACAGGACGCCAAAGCCGCTGAGGGTAACCCACAGCGGGAAACGCGGGCTGCTTCTGCGACGCCCGTTTTCGCCCGGATGCGCCGACGCAACGGACCGGTTCCGCGTACCGGAATTCTTGTAGAATTCGGCACGAAAAGCGGTTCGGCGCCTGGCGTCCGCGGCTCGTTTAATTCGCTGCTTTGTAGTCGACACGTCTATTCCCGGCAGGACGTGTTGGCGGCGGCTCATCCACACGCCATATAGGTTATTTTCGATCAAATTACGTGAAGAAAACGTGAACTCTGCCGGGATTTCCCCTGCAATTTTCAGCAATTCGGGGGGATATGATCAGAGATATGCGCGTCTGTGGCCGTAGGTCCGGTATACGGACGCCGCGAAGGCGACAATCAGCACTACATAGAGCAAAAGATAAAGAAACAGCACAGCTTCGAGCACGCCGGCCAGGGTACCGACGAAAAAGATAACGACCTGGACCCCGCCCACCGTCTCGACATTCTTGAGGATATTACGGAGCCAACGCAGTTTGCCGGCATCGCCGTTCCCTTTCTCCGGGTCGGAAAGCGATGCGCCGAAACGAATCTGCAGGACGCGGTTGATCAGCCGCATGTAAAGCGAAATCACCGAGATGGTGGCCCCTACCGCGATGATCAGCGCGGGTTCCGGACGATATTTCGGAAACAGTATGGACGCCAGGGCTGCAAGACTGCCGTCGGGTCCGGCATAGGCTCCGAGCCCGAGGCAAAGGGGCAGGAATGCAACAATAAGCATTCCGCTCGAATAATCGACGAACCCCCCGAAATTGTCACGGATCACCAGTGCCCGCGCCATTGTGCCGTCGCTCACGTCGATCGCCTGCCATACGAAACACAGCGCCGTTGCGGCAATCAGGTTGCCCCGCCCCCCCGTCGCCGCAAGCGCAAGCAGAAGGAGCCCGAAGACGATCGACAGATAGTTGATCTGCCGCGGAGTCAGACCGAGGCGTATCCATAGCCAGGCGAGATAAGGCCCGACCGGCCGGGTCAGCGTAAGCAGCAGATAGCCATTGTCGTTAACCGAGGCGTTGGCCGCCTGGATTTCGCGCAGCGAGGGGATCGCCATTGATATCCTCTTGTCCTTTCCCCAAGCACGGACCCGGTATGTCTGGCGTTTTGACATAAAGGCAATTCATTAACGTTGCCTGAAGGGTTTTCTCGCATGGTGTCCCGCAGAGAATCCGGCCGCCGTTAATTGTCCGGAACGGGCGAGGGAGAGCCGTCGCACATGTGCGGCATTGCCGGCCTATTGCATCCAGACGCCGAAAACCGGTCCCGCGTGGTGGGGCGCATGCTCGCGGCTGTCCGCCATCGTGGCCCCGATGACGACGGGCTGTGGACCGGCGAGAACTGCGCGCTCGGCCATGCCCGCCTCGCGATCATCGATCTTTCCCCGCGAGGCCATCAACCGCTCTCCAACGAAGACGGCTCCATCTGGGTGGTTCTGAACGGAGAGATCTACAATTACCGGGAATTGCGCAGTCGACTGATCGCGCGTGGGCACCGGTTCAAGGGCGATTCCGATACGGAGGTGCTGCCGCATCTCTACGAAGATTACGGTCCTGACTTCGTGACGCACCTGCGTGGCATGTTTGCCATCGCGCTTTGGGACAAGCGCGAGCGACAGCTCGTTCTGGCGCGCGACCGTGCCGGAAAGAAGCCGCTGTTCTATGCTCCGATACCGGGCGGAATTGCCTTCGCATCGGAAATGAAGGCGCTCTTTTCCGTGCCTGGCGTCGATCTGTCGGTGCGTCCTCAAGGCATCCATGACTATCTCGGCTTCGGCGCAGTGCCCGGGCCCGATACCATCTACACTGGGATCCGGCGCGTACGTCCTGCCCATGTGCTGGCACTGGATACCGATGGCGATTCGGCGGAAACACCGTACTGGTCGCTGTCATTCCACCCGAAGCACCGTATCGGTCGCCACGAGGCAATCGCCGGCATCGAAGACAGGCTGCGCGAGGCGGTGCGCCTGCGGCTTCGCAGCGACGTACCGGTCGGCAGCTTCCTCTCGGGCGGTATCGACAGCGGCCTTGTGGTCGCGCTGGCGTCCCGGGAATCGTCGACGCGCCTTCGCACGTATTCCGTGGGCTCTGACGACAGCGCATTCGACGAGCGCGATCTGGCCCGTCAAGTAGCGGAACGCTTCGATACCGAACACACGGAGTTCGTCATCACCACGCCGAAAGCGGACGAAATTCCGCACATCGTCGCCCATTACGACGAGCCCTATTCCGATCCATCGATGCTGCCCAGCTTTGCCGTCGCGAAGCGTGCCGCCATGGACATCAAGGTTGTGCTTAACGGCGATGGAGCCGACGAGGTATTCGCCGGTTATCGTCACGTCGTGGCGGCCCGGCTTCTGTCGCAGTTCGATCGGCTGGGATGTTCTCCCGTCCGCGCCGCCATTGCCGCAATGATGAAGGCGGCGCCGCCGCCGGCACAGGGACGCACCCGCTACCAATTCCTTCATCGCTTCCTGCGTGCCTTCGCCAGTAACACCGGTGACCGGTTCCAGATCCTCACCGGCGACGGCATGAACGAAGAGGAAAAAGCCGCCCTGTACGGCTGCCGGCGCACTGCAATAACGGACCTGTTGCCATCATGGCGCCTGATCGAGCACTCGGCGATAAGCGACGGGCCACTCGGTCCGCTCGATCGGATGCTCGAGTTCGACTTCCATTTTCTGCTCGGCGGCGACCATCTCGTCAAAATGGATATGGCGTCGATGGCGTACGGCCTGGAGGCGCGATCGCCATTCCTCGACCACGAGTTGGTCGAGTTCGCTGCCCACCTTCCCGAGGACTACAAACTCGACGGGAAAACCACCAAGCCCCTGTTACGGGCCCTGGCAGAAAAGCTGCTGCCGCCAGACGTCGCACGAGCCCCCAAGCGCGGATTTGAAATTCCGTTACAGCGCTGGATGCAACAGGATCTGAATACCCTCCTGCGCGAAACCGTGCTCGATAGCAGATCCTATGCCATGACTCATTTCGATCCCCAAGCCACACGCGCGCTGATCGGCGGTACCGGGAGAGACGCCAAACGCTGGTCGGGAATAGCGTGGACAATGCTTTGCCTGGAATTCTGGTGGAAAAACTATATGCATTCGGTGCTGCCCGTCGCTGCGGATGCGCGGCGTAGCGCAGGCCCCCTCAGGATCGCCGTCTGAAGCCGAATCCCCGACTCGTTCCGGGTTGACAGGCAAGCGCGCTTCGCCGATGGCAACTCCGCGATTCAGGATTGCGGCAACCCCGTCATCGTCCGGCGGCTGAACCGCATCAGGCGCCGTCCTTTGCCTGATTCTCCTGCGCGAGCCCGGGATGACGGTACACATGGAAGGCGGTCAACCCCATGAACGCCAGAAGAACCCCACCCATAATCAGGAAACTGTTTTCAATGCCGGCGAGGTCCGCCACGACACCCATAATCATGGGGACGATCATCGATGCGGAGCGGTTGGCGGTGGTACGCAAGCCCACGCCCTTACCCTGCGAGTCGGCGCCGAGCGAACGTCCCAGAATGGAAATCTCCAGCGGCTGGCTGATTCCGAGGCAGAGACCGCGAAATCCGATTACAACCAGGAGCACCCCGTAAATGCCGAACAGCAGCGGGGTCGATGCAACGGTCAGGATGGTAAGCGTCACAGTCAGGACCACCAGCCAGTGCGGATGAATCATCCGTGCAGCCGGTCCGACCGCAAGGACGCCGGCACTGGCGCACAGGTTGACGACGCCGAGCAGAAGCCCGATCTTGGCCCCGTCGATGTCGATGGTATTGAGGTAGACGACGTAGAAGGAATTCTGGATTCCGGTCCCGCCGACCCGCAACATCGTAACGAAGAGCACCAGCGCGATAGCGGGAACGCTGCACAGGCGAAAGGCCGCCACATAGTCGGCCACTCGCGGCATCAAATCCCCGGGTCGCACCCGGGTGCCGGGCAGCGTCGTTCCTTCATGGTCGGTTACGGGCAGCGCCAGCACCGCGAAAAGGCCCACCATGGACCAGAGACTCATGGTGATGAAGGCGCCCCAGATTCCCACATTGTCCCATATCGCACCGACCAGAAGGGGCGAAACGAAGCTGGCGAAGCGCGCCGCGAGCGTCATGCGGCCAACATAGGTGGGGTTGCCCTGCATCAGCGTGCCGCTCAGCGCCTGGGCGCCGATCCACCCCATCGCGTCCGCGAGCCCGGCGATCATCTGAAGCGCGATCAGGGCGGGAATCCAGGACGTCAGGGGGAAAAGGAGTGGCGCCACCATGGATATGACGGCAAAGGCGATCATCACCCGGCGCGTCCCCAGCCTGTCCATCAGCGCTCCGCCATGGATCGAGAGCAGCAGGGTGAGCGCGGCGCGCGAACCGATGACGATGCCGATCACATAAGAGGGCGCGCCGATCTGCACCAGATACAGCGGTATGATCAGTCCGGCCATCCATGCGACGCCGAAATAGACCAGCCCCGCACCGTAGATGGTTCCCTGTACGCGCAGCGAAACCGGTTCGCGCGGAGATGCAGCCATCCCCCCGTTCCTCCCAACCCTCTACATCGGACGCAGTGCGCAACGGCGGAATGGATCCTGCCCGCATCGCTCCGGGCCGGACCCCGCCGTCGCGGCGTTACCTTGACACCCTTATAGCGCTACGGGAAACTTTTTTCGAACAGCCGCTCAGGGCTGCGGGGAGGAAAACCACATGGCCGTCGCACGTTCCAATTCCCGGGTCGAACGCCTCAAGGTAGAGGTCGCCACCTGCACCAGGCTGCTCAATCACGAGGGGATCCTGGGTTATAGCGGACATGTCAGCGTGCGGCTGCCGGACCGCAATACCCTGCTGATCCAGTCGTTCGACGCCAGTCGGACGGACCTGACCCCGGACGAACTGTTTACCGTGGACCTCGACGGAAACGTCGTCGACGGCCCGAAGGATGCCCGCCCGGTGAACGAGGTGGAAATCCACTCCGAGATCATGCGGGCGCGGGACGACGTCAATGCCGTGCTGCACTATCACCCCGACATTGCGACCCTGTTCACCATGGTAGACGGTATCGAGTTGGTGCCGATGAAGAACCATGCCATGCGGTGGATGAGCGGCATTCCGGTGCACGACGAATCCTGGCACATAGACACGCCGGAGGCCGGCCGTGCGCTGGCTGCGACGCTGGGACCGCATCACGCCGCGTTACTGCGCGCGCATGGCGCGGTAATCGTCGCCGAAAGCGTCCCGGCGCTGCTGATCGACTCCGTGCATTTCGAAGAGAACGCCAGGGCGATGTATGACGCCACCCGACTGGGACGGATCAAGCCCCTGTCGGCGGCGGAGGCGGAGAAATTCCACCGCCTGTTCAAACGCGACAAGCACGTGATCAAGCTGTGGCGCTATTACCTGGGACGCGGCGTGGACGCGGGCGTCGTGCCCGAGGACTGGGGCCGGACGCTGGCGCCGCCTGAACGGGGATAAGGGATAATCCCCGGTCGCCTGACGAGACGCCTCCCGGCTCAGGATGACCGTCGGCCGTTCGCCACGGAAATGGCGACAACACGGATATTATTTCCTTTTTACCAAGATTTAAGCGGAATGCGGGAACAATGCACCACGGCTGGACAGGTCCTGTCCGGCCCCGCTCTGACCATGCCACGGAACCGCCAATGCCGGCCGACCGGAAGACCGCGATCATCTGCACCAACGACGCGTGGACCCTGTACCATTTTCGCGGCAGCCTCATGCGGGCGCTGGTGGACCGCGGCTTCGACGTGGTCGCCGCCGGCCCTTACGACCGCCACGCCGAGTTGTTCGCCTCCATGGGGGTGCGGTTCGCCCACGTACCCATGAGCCACGCCGGGCTTAACCTGTCCGAAGAATTGCGCACGCTTTGGCACCTGTATCGCCTCTACCGGCACGAACGCCCCTCTCTGGTCCATCATTATTCGCACAAGCCGATCCTCTGGGGCAGCCTGGCGGCGCGGCTGGCGGGTATCCGCGGCATCATCAATACGGTGAACGGGCTCGGCTCCACCCTTGGCGACGCCGACGGGTTGCTGCGCCTCGCCCAGCCCGGGATCGTGGCCCTGATGCGCCGGGCGCTCAAGCCGCCGGTTCGCATCACCTTCCAGAATCGTGAGATCGAAGCGTTCTATATCGCCAATCGTTTGATACGTCCGGAACAGGCAACTGTAATTCTGGGATCCGGAATCGACACGGACCGGTTCTCGCCTGACGGTCCGCCCCCGACCGTCGACACCGACGAGACGACACCGCGCCCCCTGCGCTTTCTCATGTTCAGCCGCATGCTGTGGGCCAAAGGCGTCAAGGAGTACTGCCGTGCGGCCGAACAGGTGGGCCGTCGGTGTGGAAACGGCAACCGCCCCGAATTCCTGCTGGTCGGTGGTGCGGCGCCCGGCAATCGCACCGCCGTCGACCCCGTATGGCTCTCGAACCCTCAGACGATCCCCGGCGAATGGCTGATGCGCGAGGCGGCCAGGGGCTATGTGGACTGGCGACCGCATCAGGAAGACATGCTCCCTCTGATCCGGTCTGCGGACGTAATCGTCCTGCCCTCGTATTATCCCGAAGGCGTGCCGCGTAGCCTGCTCGAGGCCATGGGGTGCGCCAAGGCGATCATCACGACGGACATGCCCGGCTGCCGCGATGTGGTGGACCATGGCGTCAACGGTCTCCTGATACGCCCGCGCAACGCCGACGACCTGGCCAAGGCGATGCTGTGGATGTTTGACCGGCCCGATCGGGCTACGGCCATGGGCCGCGAGAGCCGCCGCATGGTTACCGAACGGTTTTCCGACGCGCGCGTCATCGATCAGACGATGGCGGCCTATGCCGCCGCGGGCGTGGCCGTGTGACCCGGCCACGGCGGAGGACCGGATCCAATGACCGACTATATCGACGTCAGCGAACTCGCCGGTGACCAGGTCAGCGAGGAACAGGTCGAGCGCCTGTGCCATCGCTACTACTGGGCAGGCTCGTATTGCGCCGGAAAGGACGTCGTTGAGGCCGCCTGCGGTTCCGGTGCGGGCATCAGCTTCATCGCCGGTATCGCCCGCACTCTTTGCGCCGGCGACTATTCCGGGCCCATCCTCGACCGGGTCCGCCGCCACTACGGCGAGCGTGTCGTCCTGCGCCGGTTCGACGCCCAGGACATGCCGTTTGCCGATGCGTCTCTGGACATCGTGATCCTGTTCGAAGCGCTTTATTTCATTCCTTCGCCGGAAAAGTTTGCCACCGAATGCCGGCGCGTGCTGCGGCCCGGTGGCGTCGTTCTGATCGCCACGGCTAACCCCGATCTCTACGATTTCAACCCCTGCCCCCATAGCCGGCGCTATTTCGGCGTTACCGGGCTGCGCGATCTGCTCGTCCCGCTCGGATTCGACGTGCGTTGCTTCGGGTATCTGCGCACGGACCGCGTCTCGTTGCGCCAGCGCATTCTGCGTCCGGTGAAGAAAATCGCGGTCTCCCTCGACCTCATTCCCAAAACCATGGCGAGCAAGGCGCTGCTCAAGCGCATCGTCTTCGGTCGGCTTCTGGCCATGCCGGCGGAGATCACGCCCGGACTGGTCGCGTATACCCCGCCCGCGCCGATCCCCGCGGATCTGCCGGACCGGGCACACAAGGTTATTTATTGCGCAGCAACATTTTCTTAATGCCGTCCAATTAATATTAATAGTAATCAATTATTTATTAATATTAATTCGTCTTAACCAGGAAAGACGACCGAATGACCGCCGCTTCGTCCATCCCTTTCTTCAACTATCCGGCCCTGTTCAAGCGCGACGAGGAGAACCTTCTCTCCGTCATCCGCGATGTGCTGCGTCGGGGCGCCTACATCCTGCAGAAGGACCTTGCCGAGTTCGAGGCAAATCTTCGCGACTATCTTGGCGTGAAGTACGCTTTCGGCGTCGCCGACGGCACCAATGCGCTGATCATCGGACTGCGCGCGGCGGGCATCGGGCCCGGCGATGAGGTGATCGTCCCGTCACACACCTACATCGCGTCGGCCGCCTCGATCCATCTGGTGGGTGCGACCCCGGTCCTCGCCGATATGGGGCCGGACCATATGGTCGATCCCGCATCGGTGGAATCGAGGATTACAGCCCGCACCCGTGCCGTCATGCCGGTGCAGCTCAACGGCCGCACCTGCAACATGGACGCCCTCAGCGCCATTGCCGACCGTCACGGGCTGCAGATCGTCGAGGACGCGGCGCAGGCGCTGGGGTCCCGGTTCAAGGGGCGGTTTGCCGGCACCTTCGGCAGCTTCGGCACCTTCAGCTTTTATCCGGCGAAGGTGCTGGGGTGCTTCGGCGATGGCGGCGCGATCGTCACCAATGACGAAGAGGTCGGCCACAACATCGCGCTCCTGCGCGACCATGGTCGCGACGAGGACGGGCGCGTCGTCGCCTGGGGAACAAACTCCCGCCTCGACAACATCCAGGCCGCCGTCCTCCTCTACAAGTTCAGGAGTTACGACCGCGAGATCGAGCGCCGCCGCGAGATTGCCCGGCACTACCAAGCCCGACTTTCCGGCCTGAACGACATCGCTCTGCCGCCCGGTCCCGACGACAATACCGATCATTTCGACGTCTATCAGAATTACGAGATCGAGGCCGGCCGCCGCGATGCGCTGCGCCGCCATCTGTCCGATAACGGAATCGGTACGCTGATCCAGTGGAACGGCCGCCCGGTGCATCACATGCGCGAGCTGGGATTCGCCGACACGCCGCCCAGGACGGAGGAATTCTTCGGGCGCTGCTTCATGCTGCCGATGCACACGGCTCTGAGCGACGCCGATGTGGAACGAATCTGCGACGTTATCCACGATTTTTACCAGAGGATGAACTGATCGTTATGCCGGTCGGCGGATCCAGAAAGGCAATCGTGAATCCCGGCGACGGTGCTTCGACACCGACGACGGGACGCGGCCTCGTTCACGAGGCGATTGCCGTCGATCCGCCTGCGCCGGGCACGCTCGGCATTCGCGAACTGCTCGATCGTCTCGAGCACTTTGCGGCGACCGACCACTTCTCCGCCGTCGATCGATTCGCCGGAGCGCGCACCGGAGAGATCGGCCGATGGACTCTTGGCGCGCTGGCCGATCCGGACCAGCGCACCGATCCGGTCGATATCGCATCGTGGACGCCGGAAGCGTTACGTCCCCTCCTGCGGGGAATGATCGCCGTCCGCAAGGTCGAGCAGAGTCTCGCCCGGCTGGTAAGCGACGGCCACGTGGCATGCCCGGTTCATCTTGCGGTCGGGCAGGAGGCGGTACCAATTGGTATTGCACGCCATCTGACGGCACGGGACCGGGTCTTCGGTGGACACAGATCGCATGGACACTACCTTTCCATGGGCGGCGATATCTATCGGCTCTTCGCCGAGGTTCTGGGCAGGGCAGACGGCTGCTCGCACGGCATGGGCGGCTCCATGCACCTTTTCGCGCCGGAGGTCGGTTTCTGGGGCTCGGTACCCATTGTCGCCGCCACCATCCCGATCGCCGTCGGCGCCGGTCTGGCGTGCGCCATGGATGGATCGGGCACCGTCGCCGTAAGCTACTTCGGAGACGGTGCTGTCGAGGAAGGGGTCGTCCACGAGTCCCTCAACCTCGCCTCCCAGATGCGTCTGCCCGTCCTGTTTGTCTGCGAGAACAATCTCTACGCCAGCCACATGGACATTAGCCAACGCCAGCCGAGTGATTGCACGGCGCGTATTGCCGACGCCCACGCCGTCGCCTGCGCCGTGGTCGACGGCAATGACGTGCTTGCGGTTACCGAGGCGGCGCGCCAGTTGATCGAGGCGGCCCGGCGTGGCGAAGGTCCGGGTTATCTGGAGGCGGTAACCTACCGCTGGTACGGCCATGTGGGGCCGGACGAGAATATCGACGTCGGGCTTCGCCGTTCGGCGAGCGAACTTGCCGCATGGAAGAATTGCGATCCGATCGATCGTCTCGGCGCCGCAATGGTTGCCCGCGGCGACCTGACCGAGACCGATATTGCGGCCGTCGAAACGGGGATAGTCGAGGAAATCGAGGCGGCCATCGCCAGGGCCTTCGATGCGCCTTATCCGGAACAGGACGCGCTGCTCGACCACGTCTACGCGAACAATGCGAGATGAGGCGACGATGAAGTACGCCGAAGGCATCCGCAGCGCGTTCCAGTACCTGCTTTCGTCCTATCCCGAAGTATTCGCGATTGGGCAGGGGCTGTGGAGCCCGTGGTACGTCGGCGCGTCGATGACCGATCTGGACAAGGAATTCGGTGCCGCCAGGGTGATCGATACGCCCGTGTCGGAGAATGCCTGTACGGGCGCGGCAATCGGCGTTTCCCTCTTCGGCTACCGGCCAATCGTGATCCACCCGCGGATGGATTTCATGATCCTCGGCACGGACGCCATTGTGAACCAGGCGGCCAAGTGGTCCCACATGCTGGGCGGCCGGGCCAGCCCGGCGGTAACCATCCGCGGCATCATCAATCGCGGCGGCGAACAGGGGGCGCAGCATTCGCAGGCGCTCCATTCCTGGTACGCTCATGTTCCGGGCTTGCGAGTCGTCATGCCCGCGACGGCAACGGATGCGCGCGATCTCCTGATCGCGAGCGTCCTCTGCGATCACCCCGTCCTCTATATCGACAACCGCTGGCTTTACGACCGGGAAGAACCGGATTCTCCTATCGTAGAACAGAGACTTGAGGATCAGCGGCCGCGGATTCTGCGCAAGGGCACCGACATCACGCTCGCCGGCAGCGGTTACGCCACCTGGCTGTGCGAGCAGGCCGCCGACATGCTGGCCGACGAGGGGCTCTCGGCCGAGGTTGTCGATCTCAGGGTGCTGAACCCCTTCGAGCCGGACCTCATCGCCCGGTCGGTTCAACGGACCGGCCGTCTGCTGGCCGTCGATGACGGGTGGCGAACCTGCGGCATGGCTGGCGAAATCATCGCCGCCGTCTTCGAGCGGGTCGACCCGGCGGCTCTCAAGGCGAAACCGGCCCGCGTTGCCCTGCCCGACGCCCCGGCGCCGACGAGCCGGCCGCTCGAGGCGACCTACTACCCCACTGTCGAGGACGTGGCAGCGGCAGCCCGGGCACAATTCGGACGCGCCGGCGAACGCATGGCGAAAGCGGTTTGATCGACCGGTCCGTTCGGAAACAGGTTTCCGCGTGGAACCGGCCGGCCTCGCGCAGTTCCGGCAGCAGGGTCTTCCAGTTCATTCCGCTCGCGGCACAAATTTCCGCAGGCGCCGGTTAACGCCGTTCTCCATGCGTTTGCGACCGCAGCGGCGCTTCCCGCCCGCCGCAGGCAGTGTCCGGGGCCGGCCGGCCGGCAGAAACCTCCTGCCATGCCGGCAATTTCTGCCTGTTCCCGCGCGGACAGCGGGGCCTTCTCATTTTTTATTATTGAAAATCAATGCCTTATGAGAGACGCGCCTTGGCCCGTTTCTTGCATCGCAGTTGCCGGGGTGGCTCCAGCCATCGATCCCCGTCGTCAAACCATCAGGGTTCCGGGTTATGGTAAAGCGTATGTTCGATGCGGTCCTCGCGGCCGTCGGGCTTGTGATGTTCTCGCCCATTCTGGTTCCGGCGATGATCGCCGTCTGGCTGCAGGATTTTCATTCCCCTTTCTACATCGCGGGCCGGGTGGGGCGTAACAATATGCCTTTCCGCATGGTCAAGCTGCGGTCCATGGTAATAAACGCCGACAAGGCCGGCGTCGATTCAACCTCGGCAAACGACAGGCGAATCACAATCGTCGGGCATCTCATCCGGCGCTGGAAGCTCGACGAGTTGAGCCAGCTGTGGAACGTGCTCGTCGGGGATATGAGCCTTGTCGGTCCGCGCCCCAACGTTCCCAATGAAACGGGGCGCTATACCGAGACGGAACGGAGGTTGCTGTCCGTCAAGCCGGGAATCACCGACATCGCCTCAATCGTGTTTTCCGACGAAGGCCACATCCTCGCTGACAGCGCGGATCCGGACCTCGACTATAATCGGCTGATCCGGCCATGGAAGAGCCGTCTCGGCCTTCTGTACGTGGAGAACAGTTCGTTGCGCCTCGACCTGGAGCTCATCGTGCTGACCGCGCTGGCCATCGTCTCCAGGACGTCGGCGCTGCGCTTCGTCGATCGCATTCTGGAACGCATCGATGCGCCCGCCGATGTGCGCGAGGTCGCCCGTCGCCGGAAGCCGCTGGTGCCATCCGCTCCACCGGGCGCCGAGCGGCCCGTGATCGCTGCCGACATTTATGGCCCCGGTGTCCCTGCCTGACTGCGTCGCGCGCCGCACGCACCCGGCGACCGGCTCACATCCCGCAAGGGCCGATTTCTAGATCAGCCCGCGGCGGCGCGCCGCACGCGTCACCAGGATCATATAGACCACCTCGGCGGCGAGAAACGGCAAGACCACAAAGGCACGCTCCGCCGACTGCATCTGCAGCATCCACAGCGCGCCCAGCCCCTGGGCGCCGGCCATGGCGAAGTGCAGCATGCTGACCCTGGCGTGCGACCAGCCGAGACGGTTCAGCAACTGGTACAGGTGCGAACGGTGCGCCTGGGTCACCTTCTCGCCGGCGAGCAGACGCCGAAAGAACGTATAGCTCGTGTCAAAGATAAAATGGAGAAAGAGCAACGGCATGATCAGGAGCGAGGTACGGGACGCGTCATATTCGGCCGCGACCACCGCCAGGACGGCGAACAGGAAACCGAGAAACTGGCTCCCCACGTCGCCCATGAAGATACGTCCACGGGGAAAGTTGAAAACCAGGAATCCGAGCGCCGCCGCCATGACCACGTAACAGAGAATATAAACGAACAGAGATCCCTGGATAAACGTGAACAGGCCGAAAAATGCCGCGACGATTACCGCGGTGCCGCCTGCCAGCCCGTTCAGCCCGTCCATGAAATTGAACATATTGACGAGGGCAACCACCCAGATCAGCGTGACCGGATAGCCCCACCAGCCGAGCGCGATACTGCCGACGAACGGCAATGTGATTTCCTTGACGACGATACCGAAGACCAGGAGCAGTCCGGCGGCGAAGACCTGTGTCGCCAGCTTGAGCTTGAACGTACGCAGCCGCCCCATGTCATCGAGCAGGCTCATCGCCACTATCGCCAGAGCGGCAATCCCGAGACCGATCATGTGATGCTCGGCAATCCGCGTCGCACTTACCGCATAGACCACGGTGAAGCCGACCAGGACCGTCAGCGCAATGGCAACGCCGCCGCTGTTTGGCACCGGATACGCGTGCGACGAGCGGTGATTGGGCATGTCCAGAATGCGGATCCGCACCATCGCCCAGGTGAACGCCGTGGATATCAGGAACAGCGCCAGGCCGAAGAGGAGGTGGTTGGCAATCGTAAGAAACGCCATCGGAACAAAAGGCTGGCTGGATTCTCGGGTCCGCAGGAAGGGCCGGAAAGTCGCTGAACACTCCGCCGATGTCAACGCCCGGAGAAGCAGCGCCGACAGGCCGGGGTACGGTTAACGTTAACAGAACTTAAAGCTCTGCGCCTCTACGATCGGCCGGAACCTGCAGCCAGAGACCCTTCCCCGGGACGCCATCGACATGTCCGATATCGACAGCCTGAAGCAACGCATCGAGCACGCGGAACTGCGCCTGAAGACGGCGCATTCGGCACGCCAGCGCGAAAGCGCCGCCCTGACCGCCATGTGGGAGCAGATACGTGACCGCTTCGCAGCGCAGGGCTCGGAGATCGTGCACCTCCGCAACCGTGTCGCCGCCCTGGAAGATACAAGGGATCAGCTTCAGAGTCTGGTGCATACCCTGCTCGGGGCGGTGGAAGGCAGCATCGACCGTATGGCCGACGAGACGGTTCCCCGGATTACCGGCCTGGCCGAGGACCTGCTCGAAGCGGACCCGTCATTGGGCTCCGAAACAGGGACAGGCCCGTCCCCCCGTCGCGATGACGCCGCCGGCCAGGAAAAGCTCTCTACCGTTGACACAGACGGCCCGAAGAACGGTGACAGCGACACGGACTTCATGGCCGTTCTGGCTGAACATCTTGGCGATGATGAAACGGTTCCATCCCCGCCGCCCCTCCCGTCGGAATACGGCGCCGACGCGGAGCCGGACGAGGCGGTCAGCCCCGGCATCCGCTCCCTGATCTCGCGTATCGAAGGCGTATTCGATGGCACGAACGCGACCCGGGCACCCCGGCCCGTAGCCGCAGACGCGCCCGACGACGAGGATGCGGGACTGTCGCAGGACCTCGACGACATAAAGCGCCTGCGCGAGGAATTGCAGGACCTGCGCACCCGAATCGGCGCCGGTGGCCGCTGATCCGGTCCGCTTCGACGTATCCCTGTGCGCCCTCTCCGCGCCGGCCTCTTTGGCGCGCGCCGGTCGCCTCCGACCCCACGCCCCGAGCCCTATCGTCGCTGACCAACGATCTGCCCGCCGGCCGGCGGGACGGCCGTTAACCATAACCTGTTGGAAAACCGTCGGAATTTTTTACACCCGGCCCTTGCCGGAAGTCTTGCTATCGCTCTAATGAATTGAAAACGTTAATATTAACCTATTTGGCACACATCTTGCATGGAGGATTGTCGGGTAGGCGGAGGGCCATCCCGAAAGGGATGCGAACGGACGAAGGACAGAACAATGCCAGGAATGGGCGGCATGCGGCGGGTATTGGGAACCGGCCTTGTAGCAGCGACGATATGCGGTATTTTTGCCGCCCCCGCCCACGCGGTACCCAAACTGCAGCTCTATATCCAGGGCGCGTCATGGGACGCGACGGATGAATCCTGGGTTACGACCAGTTCGAGCTTCCGTCTCTGGGTCGTCGGCGATGCCAATACCGCGCCGATCACCGATGTGACCCTGGTGGCGGCCTATAATGCGATCAACCCTCCCGGTTTCGTCGATCTGAGCATCGCGCCAGGCACAACCGGCGGATTCGGCGGTTTTACCGATCCGTCGACCCCGGTCGCCCCGACGTTCCTTGCCGAGTTCACCGACGGCTCTATTCCGGAGATGAATCTCGCCGGTGAAAAGCTGCCCAACCTGCCCCCCCACGGCATCTACGGGGCAAACACCAATTACCAGAAGTGGGCACTGGGCGATATGACGCTGTCCGATTCACCGGTAGGCGATTTCCAGATTGCCACGCCGACCCCCCATGCCACCAAAACGCTGCAGATCAACGTCTACGACGTCACGGTGAACCAGGTGCTTCCGGGTTTCGGGGTCCACATCGACGTCTATGGAACGCAGAGCGGATCGAACGTCTTCGCGCCATTCTCTCACGATGCAGAGTTTTCTCCCGGGCCGTCGTTTGACATTCCGGAGCCGGCAACCGGAGCCGCCCTGCTGGGGGGTGCGATCGGGCTCGGCTGGGCACGGCGCCGGTCGCGCCGGACCGCGTGAGGGTCAAAACGCAGCGCTGACAAAACACGGCGCTGATATATACAGCGCGCGGCGGCCTCGAGGCCGCCGCATCCGCATCCGCCGCCCCGCGTGCGCCGGCTCAGGCAGCGCCGGCGTCCCGGTGTTCGTATTTCTGCTGTCGCCGCAGGTTGACGCGGGACAGCACCACGCCTGCCATGTGGGCATGCGCGTGGGCAAGCTGCCTCAGCGCGGCAATCGCCTTCTGGCGCGGTGTCGTCTCCGCCTGGACGACGAAAATGGTGGCGTCCGCAAGGTGGGCGAGGACGCGGGCATCCGACACCGACTCGAGCGCTGGCGAGTCGAGCACGATCAGGTCATAGCTCTGCGAAAGCTTGTCGAGCAGGCTGCGCATATGCTGCGAGTTCAGCAGTTCCGGCGGATTGGGCGTACCCGGTACGGCGGGAAGAACATGAAGACCGGTCTTCGGATCGGTGCGAATCACCTCGTTGAACGACGCCTCGCCGGAAAACAGCTCGGTAATTCCGGCCTCCGCACGCAGGCCAAGCAGGCCGGAAACGGTGGGCCGGCGCAGATCGCAATCGATGAGCATAACCTTGCCGTTGAGCGCGGCCAGGGCCGACTGGCGGGCCAGCGCCACGGCCAGGCTGCTCTTCCCCTCCCCCGGAAGCGCGGATGCTATCAGCACCACCTTCGGCCGATGATCGACGTTGGACACCATGAGAGACGTGCGCAGCGACCGGATTGCCTCCGTGTAGGTGGAGCTGGGGTCGGACACCACGACGTCGGCCGCCGCACGGCCGTCCCGTTCCGCCCGCGCCAGCCGCGGCACGACCCCGAGCACGGGCAGCGACGTCAGATGCTCCAGCTGGTGCGCGCTCCGGAACCCGTTGTCCAGGCGCTCGACCAGAAGAACCAGGAAGACACCGACGCCAATCGAAATCAGGAACCCGAATCCGACCACCAGACCCTTGCGCGGATAGGATGCCTTCAACGGCATCTGGGCCGGCGAAATGACCTCGACATTGCTGCGACCGAGCAGCATCGCATCGTTGGCGGACTGCTTCAGGCGCGCAAGATATGTTTCATACAGCCGCTGGTTTGCGTCCGCTTCGCGCTGCAGCTGCCGGAGCTGGATCTTGTCGCGCCCCGAATCCACCCGCTTCTGGTCCAGCTTGTCCAGTTCCCGGTTCAGTGCCGATACCCGCGCGCTGGCAACGCGTACCTCGTTCTCAAGCTCCTGAACGACGCGCACTTCCTCGTCCCTGACGCGTTTACGAATATCCGAGACTTCGGCGCGCAGGTTTATCATCCGCGGATGCCGTTCGCCGAAACGGGTGGAGAGTTCCGCCGCCTGACGGATGAGGGTCACCTCCTGCTCGCGCAGACGCTGGATAAGCGGCGATTCGCGGATTTCCTTCACCGCGCCGAGCCCCTGGCTGGAGCCGCGCAGGCGGTAGACCTGCTCGAGCCGCGTCTGGCGTTCGGCAAAGGCCGCCTTCGCCTCGGTCAGTTGCTGGCTCACGTCGGCGAATTGGCGATCGAGCACGGCACTGCGTCCCGTTTCGAGCAGCCGCCGCGAGGCAAGGAATTCCGCCACGGCACGTTCCGAATCGATCACCGACTGGCGAAGCTGCACGATACGCTTGTCGAGCCAGTTCCTGGTCATCTCCTGTACATGGAACTGGCGCTCCAGGTGATCGGCGATGTAGATTTCCACAAATGTGTTGACGATGCTTGCGGCGCGCTTCGGATCTTCCGATTCGAAATTCACCACCACGACGTTGGATACGCCCGGTGGCCGTACTTCCAGCCGTTTGCGAAACGAGTCGGCGACCTCCTGACGCTCCCGGTTGCGTCGTTCGGTCTCGGTAAGCTTGTCCTTCCGGATGGAAGGCAGGTAGCCTAGAAGCGTTCGGACGGGCTCCCGGTCCGTAACGCGGTCCAGAAGTCCGGAACGCAAATTGGGGTTGAACTCGGGCTGGTCCATCAGACCGAGTTCGTCCACCGTCGCGCCGATCAACCGGTCGGACTGCATCACCTCGATCTCGCCATAGATATGCGAGCGCAGGTTGCCGCCGAGGGCCTGGCTCAGCGCCGTCGCGCCGCCTTCGGAAGCCGAAGGAAACGCAGCAATCATGAGCCGGGTGTTCGCGGTGTAGCGCGGCGTAACCTGGAAGGCGATGAGGGCGGAAAATGCGGTCAGAACGAGCACGGCGCCGATCAGGACGGACTTGCGATGGTTGAAGATCGCAAGCAGGTCCATCGCCGAACCGGCGTCCGCGTGGGGCGCCAAACGATGGGTCCGCGCGGCGGGACGCAGGCGCATAACGGTAGCGCTGCGTGCCGTCATGAGAACGGTTCCTTGGCCACGGCGACATCGGGCAGGCGCGCGCGGATCCGCCTCGTCGGTCGGGCTCGAAAAGTGGTTGCCAGCGCGCGCGTCATCATCGGCTTTATGGTTAAGCGAAGTGGGTTAAAGGATCGTCAAATCTGCCCCGGAAGGCAGGGCCGAATCCGGACGCCGGACCGGCGGTAATAAAGGTTTACGAGATCAGGTGGCAACGCTCCGCTGACGATGGTCGCGGGGCGCGAGGGGTGCCACATTATCGCTCTCTCCGGTCTCGCCGGGGAACGCCGCGCCCGTCGACGCCGTTCCGTCGGTGGGCTGGTATTCGGGCACCAGCCGATCCAGCAGCCCACGCACGCGGTCCGCCCGTCTTTCCGTCGCTGCGGCGAGCAATTCGTCCATCAGGCGGATCAGCATCGCGTGGTCGGGAACCCTGGGCGCCGCCAGCAGGATCCCGGATGCCTCTGTCGGTTGCATTTCCTCAGAAGCGTGCAATGGTTCTTCGTACAGCTTCTCGCCGGGACGCAGGCCGGTATAGACGATGTCGATGTCTTTTCCCGGTATCAGACCCGCCAGCCGTATCATCTGGCTTGCGAGGTCGCGAATCCGTACCGGGTCCCCCATCTCGAGCACGAAGATCGTGCCCTTGCCGTCGCTCGACCTGGTCCCCAGAGCGGAGGCCTGCAGCACCAGCCCTACCGCTTCGGTTACGGTCATGAAATAGCGGGTCACGTCGGGATCGGTAACGGTCATCGGTCCACCCGCCGCAAGCTGGCGCTGGAAAAGCGGCACGACCGACCCGGTAGAGCCCAGTACGTTGCCGAACCGCACCGTCAGAAAACGCGTCGACGAGCCGGCCTGCACGGCGCGCATGTCCAGCGACTGGCAATAGCTTTCCGCGACCCGCTTCGTCACGCCCATGACGCTCGTCGGATTGACTGCCTTGTCGGTGGAAATCAGCACCATCCCCTTCACGCCGAACTCGACGCACGCATCGGCGACATTGCGCGTCCCCAGCACGTTGGTGAGAACGCCTTCGCACGGATTCATCTCGACCATCGGAACGTGCTTCATCGCTGCGGCATGGAATACGAGTTCGGGCCGGTACGTATCGAAGACCTCGCGAATGCGGATTCGGTCACGCACGTCCGCCATGGCGGTCACCCGCGAGAGATTCCGATGCCGCTCGCGCAGTTCGAGATCGATCTCGTAAAGATGCAGCTCGGCGTTATCGACGAGAGCGATATGCGCGGGCCCGAAGTCGGAGATCTGCCGTACCAGCTCGCTGCCGATGGTTCCGCCGGCGCCGGTGACCAGCACGCGCGCTCCATGAATCATCTGTGCCATCGACCCGCGGTCGAGCAGGGTCTGCGGACGGCCGAGCAGGTCTTCGATCGCAATCGGCTTGACGACGACCTGCTCGCCGAGCGCCGCCCGCAGCTCGGTCACGCGGGGTGTCCGGTTAAGCGTCAGCCCGAGCGCCGCTGCCTCCTCGAGCAGGGCGCGGATAGCCGCCGGGGCAAGTCTGTCCTCGGTCACCACGAGCTTCTGCGGTCGCTCGCCACGCGCATCGAGCTTTTGCACCACCGAACGAATCTCGTCGATACGACCGAGAATCTCGATTCCGTGAATACTGCCTCTCAGGTAGGCGCCCATTTCATCGACAATGCCGACGACGCGGTAGAGCGCGGCCGGGTCGCGCTCCAGCGCCCGCAGGAACAGCTCGGTATTGTTGCCCGTGCCCACCAGAAGAAGAGGAATGCGTCCATAGCGTCGCCGGTCCTTTCCCGGCGACGGCTTGCGCGCGGAAGCAAGACGGGAAAGCATCCGTGGCGCGGCCAGAAATGCGATCAGCAGCAGCCAGTCGATTACCAGCGTGGCCGCCGGCAACCGGTTCAGTTCCGGATGAACCGCCCACACGGGCAGAAACAGCAGAACAATCAGGGTCGCCGCCTTGACGATGGTGATCATGTCCTGGAGCGATGCGAAGCACCACAGGCTGCGGTAAAGCCGCAGTACCCCGACGATCATGGCAGCCCCGACCGCGATGCTCGCGATGCTTTGACCGACGATCGCCGGGTTCTCGAGAAGAAATCCGGCGTCGAGCCGAAGGTAGAGGGCGAGAACGAAGGCGAGGACCGCCATGCCGACGTCGTGGACAAATGCGAGAGACGATCGGCTGGGACGAATCGTCAGAACCCGATTCAGACCCGCGCGCATGCGATTGAAGGCATGGGTCGTCGCCCACGGCATTCCGCGCCACCACAGGACAAACGATCGGACGGCCGCCGGCGCGGCCCCGGAATTGTCGCGCTCCGTTTTCTCCGATGCGCTCTTATCGTCCATCGCCATTACCCCCAACGGAACCCGGCCCGGAGTCGCTCTCCGAGCGGCCCCGGCCAGAATCGGCATGCAAATCCCGGGCCAACCCACTGCTTTTCTTCAAGCTATTGAAATAACGATGTTTTTTATCAGGCCGGCGATGATGGCGCGGCAGGGACGGTCCCGCGATGGAAAATCCTGCCGCAGGAGATCGGCAATTTTTGCCCGGCAACCGCAGCGACCGCCGCAAACGGCCCGTCACGCGCGTTCGGGTCGGCCGGCGCGATGGCGCCGGCCCCGCTTTCCGTACTTGAACGAAACGGACCCGGCGATATGATCCCCGGACCATGATTGAGATCGTCGATATCCGCTACGTCCGCCTCGGGACCGCCGATCTGGACGGTGCGGTCCGCTTCGCCACCGAGATGATCGGTCTGGAGCTGGTGCGGCGCGAGGGAAACCGCGCCTACCTGCGCGGCGACGCGCGCGACCACGATATCTGCTATATCGACGGTAATCCCGACGATCACGTGCTCGGCTTCGAGCTGGCCGACGGCGAGGCGCTGGAGGCGGCGGCGAGGGAGCTCGACGCCGCAGGCGTCGCCGTCACCCGCGGGAGCCCCGATGCGTGCGCCGACCGCCGGGTCATGGACTTCATCAGTTTCGCGGACCCGACCGGCAATCGCTTCGATCTCGTTGTGCGGCCGTTCGCCGCCACGCGCCGCTATTTCCCGAGCCGCGATGCCGGCATTGCGGAGTTCAGCCATGTCGGGCTGCGCACCACCGATGCGCCGCGAGACGAGAAGTTCTGGACCACCCGTTTCAACATCCGTCCGAATGACTGGATCGGTGGCGCCGGGCTGCTGTCCTTCGACGCGGTGCATCACCGCATCGCCCTGTTTCCCGCCGACAGGCCGGGCATCCAGCATGTCAACTTCCAGGTGGCGAGCATCGACGACATCATGCGCTCCTGGTATTTCCTGACGTCGCGTCAGGTGCGCATCGTTTTCGGTCCGGGCCGTCATGCCACGTCGGGCGCCATGTTTCTCTATTTCGAGGGGCCGGACGGCGTGGTCTACGAATACTCGCACGGCGTGCGCATGATCGACGATCCGGCCTACCGGCCGCGCCAGTTCCCCTTCAATGCCGAGGCGTTCTGCGTCTGGGGCGCCAGGCCCGACATCCCGGAGTTCAGGAGCTGATCCGGTGACTGGAGAGGAGTTCGGATCGACCGGCGAACCGAGCGCCGAAACCGAACGGCGGGTGCGGCTCGCCGCGCGTGCGCTGGCCCGGCACGGGCTGGTACATGCATACGGGCACTGCAGTGCGCGACTCGACGATTCGACGTTTCTGGTTTGTGCGGCAAAGCCCATGGGGCTGATCGCGCCCGGCGCGGCGGGAACGGTTGTTCCGGTGCGCGGCCCGCTGCCGGACGGCGTGCTCGGCGAGGTGCGCTGCCACCAGCAGATCTATGCGCGACGGCCCGATGTGAACGGCATCTCCCGCGTCTTTCCGCGCCAGGTGATGACCCTGTCCACCTTTCGTCGCACGCCGCGCGCGCGCATCGGCTTCGGCACCTATTTCTATCCCCAGCCGCCGCTGTGGGACGATCCGCTGCTGCTGCGGTCGGACGGGCAGGCGGAAGCGCTCGCCGCAGAGCTGGGCGACGCGCGCGCCATCGTGATGCGCGGCAACGGCGCCATCTGCACCGGCCCCACCATCGAGGAAAGCGTGGTGATGGCCTTCTATCTCGAGGAAGCCGCCGCCACGGAACTAGCGGTCATGGCCGTCGGGTCCCATGCCGAGTCGGTCGAGTACACCGCCGAACAGGCGAAGATCCGCGCCACCGGCACCGGCCGGATCTACGAGCGGCTGTGGGACCACATGACCGCCGGCGACCCCGAGCGCTGACCACGGCGATGCAGCCGGCGACATTCCTTCTGCCGGCTCTCCTTCTCGCGGTGCTGGCCGCGCCGGGCATGGCGTCGACCGAGACCTTGGTGGATATGGTCCGTGCGGTACCGCGCCCCGCTGCGGGCTCGGTGGAAAGTGCAGTACCTTCGGCGACGGACCGGGCCGCTTTCGCGACGCAACTGGCGGGCCTGCTGCAGGAAACCCGGCCGCCGCCGACCGTCGCGGGTTACCGAACGGTCACCATCGCCGAAGATGGCAGGCGATTGCGGGCGCTGCTGCCGACGCGGCCCGGCTTCTCCCCCATCGTCATCGTCGCCGAGGCGCCGCTGCGCGACGTCATCATCGAGGCGCCGCACCCGGAGAAGGACCGCGAGACCGGCGCCCAGGCCGCGCTGCTGCTCGCGCGGCTCGGCGCACGGGCCGCCATCATCTCGGCCCATGACCGCTGCGCCGCGCAAGCCGACTCGCCATGCAGCGGGCGGACCGCAGTCTGCGGCGGCCGCCGCCGCGCCTATCCGGATTCCGATCCGGCGCACAACCCGTCCCTTCTGTTCCATGCGGCCCATGAGCGCCTCGTCGCCCTCTGGCCGGCGGCCGTCGTCGTCCAGTTGCACGGGTTCCGCGGACGCGGCAGCGATACGCTGTTCATCATCTCGGACGGAAGCGGGGAAAAACGCCCCGGCGATCGGGCCCTGGTCGGCCGCATCCGCGACCGCATCCGCAGCACGCTGGACGACGGGGCGGCGGCGGTGGACTGCCAGGACCCCGACGACCGGCGCATCCGTTTCCCGCGCCTGTGCGCGCGCACCAACGTGCAGGGCCGCGCGCTGAACGGCAGCAACGACATCTGCCGTCGTAATGCGCCCGTCCCGTCGGGACGCTTTCTGCATATCGAGCAGGACTGGTCCGTGCGCGAGCCTCTGCGCCGGGACTGGCGCGATGCGACCGGCGACCGGCGGCTGGCCGCCCTGCTTCGCGCCCTGGCGGCGGAACTGCCGTGCCTCGCCCCCGGCTGCGGCAGATAGGCGGGCCGCGCCTCAGGTGCCGCGGATGAAGCCGCCGTCGGCGCGCACCACGCAGCCGGTCACGTAGGACGCCGGCGCGCTCGCCAGGAAGACGCCGACGGACGCGAATTCCTCCACCGTGCCGTAGCGGCCGGCGGGAATGGATGCGCGCGACGCCGCGACCACCTCGTCCACCGTCCTGCCGGAACGTTTTGCCGTGGCGGCGTCGATCTCGTCCACCCGTTCGGTTTTGATGCGGCCGGGCACCAGCGTGTTGACGGTAACGCCGTCGGCGGCGACTTCGCCCGACAGGGTCTTGGCCCAGCCGATCAGCCCGGCGCGGATGGAATTGGAAATGGCGAGCGCGGGGATCGGCTGTATCGCCCCCGAGCTGGAACAGACCAGCACGCGGCCCCATTTGCGCTGGCGCATGCCGGGCACGAACCGCTCGGCGATACGCATGTGGCCGAGAAACATGGGCTGGAACTGCCGCGCCCATGTCTCGGCCGTGATGTCGGCGGCCCCGCCCGGCGGCGGCCCGCCGCCATTGAGCACCAGCACGTCCACCGCATCGAACGCCGCGGCGACGTCGTCGCACAGGCGGTCCACCGAGGCCGGATCGGCGAGGTCGACGGCAAAGCCGTGCGCATCGGCACCCGTCGCCCGGGCGATCCCGCTCGCCACCGACGACGCGCCCGCCGCATCCCGGCCGCAGACCCCGACGCAGGCCCCTTCGGCGGCCAGCCCGGCGGCGATGCCGCGGCCAAGCCCGCGCGTCGAACCCAGCACCAGTGCCCGCCTGCCCTTTAAGCCCATATCCATGACGGCTCTCCTCCCCGCGTTTCCGTGTCTGTCATGTCACGCAGAAACCGCATGGCGGCGGTGCCGTCAAGCCCGGCACGGCGAAACCGGCGCCGCGCCGCAGAATCCCGCATACAAACCGCCCGCGGCCCATTAAGGTCGGCCGGCCCCGGCCCCACGGCGATGAAGGCGCACCAGACTTGACCGACCTGCAGATCCGCGCGGAGCCGGCCCTTCGGCGGATGCTCGCCGCCCGCCCGGCTGCGGGCGCCGTGGTTCTCATGGTAGCGGCAAGCGGGTTCATGTCGGGCCAGCACGCGGTGGTCCGCCATCTCGCGCCGGAGATCCACACGTTCGAGATCGTGTTCTTCCGCAACCTGTTCGGGTTTCTCTGGTTCCTGCCGTGGCTGCTGCGCAGCGGGCCGGCGGCGCTGGCGACCCGGCGCTTCGGCACCCACGCCATGCGCGCCCTGCTGAATACCGCGTCGCTGATGGCCTACTTCGCGGCGCTCGGCATGATTCCGCTGGCCGATGCGACGGCGCTCAACCTGACCATTCCGCTGTTCGTGGCCGTCGGCGCCATCCTGTTCCTCGGCGAGCGGGTGAGCGCCGCCCGCTGGACCGCGCTGGCGGTGGGCGCCGCGGGCGCGCTGGCGATCGTCCGCCCGGGCTTCGAGGCGGTCACGCCGGGCGTCCTTCTGGTGATGGGCGCGTCCGTCTGCGCCGCGGGGACGCGGCTGATGGCGAAGTCCCTTTCCGGGACCGACAAGCCCTCCGCCATCGTCGCCTGGGTTGCCGTGCTGATGACGCCGGTGACCCTGATCCCCGCCCTCTTCGTCTGGCACTGGCCGGCGCTGTGGGAGTGGCCGCTGCTGGTGGCGGTGGGCGGGCTGGGCGCCATCGGACAGCTCTGCTTCGTCAAGGCCTATGCGCTGGCGGATATCACGTTCGCCGAGCCGATGGCGTTCACCCGGCTGCTGTGGGCGGCGGCCATCGGCTATCTGTGGTTCGGCGAGTTTCCCGATTTCTGGACCTGGGCGGGCGGCGCGCTGATCGTTGCCGGCACCACCATCCTCGCCCGCGGCAGGACGCGGCCGCCGGCCCCGTAGCGGACCGGCGGGCGCCGACGTGCGCCGGTCCGCCCCGGCCGCGGTTACAGGTTCCCGCAGTGGACCTCGATCACCGGCCCCCTGCCCGCCACGTCGGTAAGCCGGCGGAATTGCATCCGCCGCTGTTCCGACACGGCGCCGCAATAGGCCCGCGCCCCCTCGACGCTGTTCCTCACCACGTCCTCGGAAACGCTGTCGGCCTTGTGCCTGATGTCGAGAATGGTGCTGGCGACCTCGGCACAGCCCGCCAGCAGCAGGACAGACGCGGAGATGGCGATAATGGCTCGTTTCATGGCGTTTCGCTCCTCGGGTTGCATGTACCGGACCTCCGGCGGATCCGGCGAACGACGATGACGGGGGACTGTCCGTTACTTGCCGCCCCCGCCCTGCAGCCACGCCCACAGGACGCCGGCAATGGCGGCCAGCCCGCCCGACACCTTGAGCAGCAGCAGCGCCTTGCGGCCGCCGGAACATTCGTCGACGAACTTCAGGATCTTGCGCTGGCCTTCCTCGATGGCGGCCAGACGGCGGTCCTGCGCCACCTGGTGCCCGCACAGGTGATTGACCCGCTCGGTGAGGGCCGCGACCTTTTCCTCCAGGCCGCTCATGACGCCGCGTCCTTCGCCGGCTTCTTCTCCGTCGCCACGGGCTGCCAGTCGGTGCCGCTGGCCACGGCGCAGGCGAGACCCTGCGGCGTCATGGCGACGAGGGTCCACGTTCCCGTCTCGTCGTTCTGATAGCGCGCCAGCACGTCCACGCCGCCGGCGAGAAAGGCGCGGGACACCATGCGCTCGCCGTAGCTTTCCGCGAGCCGGCCCGACACCACGGGGAACGGCGCGCACTGCTGCGCCCACGCCACGCCCGCGACACCCGAAACCGCCAATGCGATCGCCAACAGTTTTTTCACAGCCGTTGCTCCGTTCTGTTCAGGGGGGTACCGTCAGCCTCCGGTGGGGATTGTTGTTGTCGTTGTCGGAGCGTCACTCGAACGCGCGTTAAGTCGTCCGCTCGTACTCGATAATCAGGGTCAGCGACCCGGCGGCGTAGTCGGTCGTGCCGCCGGAATAGCTTGCGACCAGCGCCTCGCCGGCAACGCTCTCGCCCGTCAGGTCCACCGCCGTGGCCGGGAACGGCACGCCGGCATCGCCCCAACGGGTGGCGGCAAGCGCCTGCACCCCGGCCGCCGTCATCACGGTGAATACGGTCGTGCCGCTGCTGTCCCGGATGGCGATGTTGCGGTCGCCGCCGGCGAAGCTTGTGCCGGCGCCCGAGAGAAGGATATTGCGCACCTTGAACCGGGCGCCGGGGACGGCCGCGACGAGGGTCTTCGTTCCGGCGGCGGCGAGGTCGGCCTGCGATACCGTAATCTCGACGGTCAGGCGGTTCTCCTGCCGGCGCCACCCGGCGCTGCCGGTGCCCGATTCCTTGACCCAGAGCTGGTTCCCGGCGGCGCCGTCGGTCTGCACATAGAGGGAGCCGACCCCCGCGGCGACGAGGCCCTCGGGCGAGGCGCCGGCGCCGTGAAACCGGCCGATGAAGTTCTTCCGGTCCCACACGTCGCCCAATGCCGCGGTGAGGCTGACCGTCGCCCAGCCGGCCACGTTCGCGTGGCTGATGTGGGTGCCGAGCGCCCCGCCGCCCGACGCCAGAAACTGGAAGAACAGGGTATTTTCGATCAGCCCGCCGGTGATGCTGATGTAATCGAGCGTGCCAGCCATATCCTGAACGGCCGCAATCGCCTGTGCCGCCCAGTTGGTGATCGCGTTGCCGTCGCAGGAGACGTAGGACGACTTGTCGATGACGATCCCGAGGCTGGCGGTGCCGTTCCCTTCGAGATTGTTGCCGGAAAGCGTGACCCGCGGGCTGGCGAGCACGCGAATCCCGAAAGCCCCTGCGGCGGACAGGTTCACGGCATTTCCGGCCACCGTCGATCCCGGCGCGCCGCTGAACAGCAAGATGCCCTGTCCCGTCACGCCCTGTACCGTGTTGCCCGTCACGGCGGTGCTCTGCGCATCGGTGGTCGATCCGTCGATGCTGATTCCTGTTGGCGTATTCCCGTTCCCGTCGACCGCACAGCCCACCACCGCGCAGTAAGTCGAATCCGCGACCTCGATGCCGATTGCGCCCGCGTCGAATGCCGTGCAGCCGACAACCCTGGAATGGGACTGGCCGTTGGCGATGGAGATGCCGATATCGCCGCCGGAGACGTGGGTGTCGACGACGCTGTTGCGCGTGCCGGCGCCCCAGAAATGCACCACGTCCACCGCCGCCAGCGCCGAGCAGGCGACGCGGCAGCCGTCGATGCGGCAGTCCTCGATGCCCTGCGCCACGGATTGCGAATAGTGGATACCCGCCCCCGCGGTCGCCGTCTGGTCGACGAAACAGTCCGCGGTCACGCAGCTGGCGACGTTGCCGGCCACCGTGACCCACTGTATCGCGACGGTGGCGCAGTCGGTGACGCGGCAGCCGCGCACCCGGCAGTCCGCCGTGTCCTCGCCATAGAATCCGTAGACCCCGCCGCCGGTAATGTGGATTCCGGCGACGGCGAGACGGTCGAAGCCCCGGTCGTAGACGACGGCCTGGTTCGCGGTGACCGACTGGTTCGCCCGGTTGCCGTCGAGCGTGCCGGGCCCGGCGATTGCCACGTCGTCGGCGCCGATGGTGACCAGCTTCGCGCCCGCGCCGGCATTCGCGGCGAGCCGGATCGTGGCGCCGTTGAGATCCAGCACCATGCCGGCCCGGTTCAGCGTGATGCCGGTGGCGATGTAGGTTCTCCCGGCGACGAGGCGCAGCCGCTGGCCGGCCGAGCAGGCGGCGATGGCGGCGGCGAGCGCCGCGGTATCGTCCGTCGCCCCGTCGCCCACCGCGCCGTAGTCGCCGGCGAAGATGTCGACGCCGGTGAGCGAGATGCCGAGCGTGCCGCGCGCCGTCGCCGCATCGGCGTCGTCGAGCAGGGTCTGCATGAAACCGGAAACCACCGCCGCGCCCACCGCCACCGTCGTCGCGATGGGCTTGCCGTCGGCGTCGAAGGCGAGATAGCGCGCGGCGCGGTCCGCCACGGCGGGAAGCTGGCCGCCGGCCGGCTCCGATACCGGCAGGCGGATGGTGCGCTGCAGCTGCTCGTCGTGCTGCTGCGCGATCATGGTCAGCCGGTCGAGCGCCGCTTCGTGCGCCGCGGCTGGGAAAGCGCCGCCGGGCTGACGGGCCTTGAGCACAAGGGCGCGCACGCGCCCGGTGCGGCGGCGCTGGTCTTCGAGACGCCTGTGCAGTTCCCGCTGCACCCGGTTGAGCGCAAGGGGACGGATATCCCCCGCCTTGCTGCGGATGAACAGCCTCCGCCGCGCGAAGTCGACCAGATCGACGTCCGTTGCGCCCGGACCGCCCAGCCCTACTGGACTGCACCCTATGGGTGAGACAGGAGAATCAGGGACAGTTCTGGTTGATCGAGAGTGAAGGCGGCGATATCGCCGCCTTCACTCTCGGCAAT
>Ga0326597_10000118_pt1 | contig 140295 bp, 102 predicted proteins | sample RVTome_12_FD_203789 | JGI IMG/M metagenome (GOLD analysis project Ga0326597, IMG submission 203789) | Soil microbial communities from uranium-contaminated site in the Upper Colorado River Basin, Wyoming, United States - RVT100D185 | ecosystem: Environmental > Terrestrial > Soil > Contaminated... | reverse complement strand
TTGAATGGCACCCCGCCCTACATACAGAATTCTCACGCTGGACGTACCTGTAGCTGACCATGATGAGTTAACGAGCGTTGGCAAAAAACCTAACAAACCGGCTCAAGGATCTTGGGAAGAAACACCTTGAGCCGCCGCCATAATAGCGCCGGTGAGAGGAACGGTCATGTCCAGCGTCGCAGCCGAGAGAGAAGCCATTGCCGACGGATCTGCTTGGCCAGTCGCAAAGCGGTTGATCATTGCCTCAGCGGCAGGTGCTTGATTTCCAGATGGATCACCCCCGTAGTAAGGATTGTTGCCAACGTATGTGTATGGATTCCCCCAGTTGTTGGCGTCTCCCCACACGCCGATCTGATCGCGCGCCGTAAATCGCCCCATCTCCGAGTGGTAGTACCGAGCGCGCATGTAGTAGAGGTCGGTCCCCTCGTCCTTGCGGCGGCCCGCAAAGAGATACGGATAGCCGACCGTGCTACCGCTGCCAAGGACAGCACCGTACGGCGTGTAGTCGTGCCGTTCGACCACGGCACCGGAACTACTCGTCAGAGCGACCGCTGAGCCGATCCGGTTGTGCTGGACGTAGTAGGTGACTGTTCCCTTTCTGTAGGAGAGGACCTCGTCGATCCCTGTGCCGTATACGAAGTCACGGGGATTGTTTCCTGTTGCGAACTTCTCCTGCCGGATCTCGCGCGCCTTCTCGTGGACAACGAACCATCCCTCTGCGAGAACACGTCGGCCCTCGGCGTCATAGGCGTAGGAAGGCGTTCGCGCCGACAGTTGCCTCCACGATGCGCCCCTTGGCGTCGTAGACGTACGCATCGTCGCCGTACAGGGTGAGGTTTCCGCGCTTGTCGTAGGCGACCGCCTTTCCGTCAAAGGATGTCTGGTACTCATGGACGAAGTTGACGGAGTGGGTGAAGAGATTGGAGGTCGATGGGTTACTCCAGACCTCATGCTCGCGCCAATTGCCGACCCCGTCGAGACCGTACTCCTGCTTGGGGTCTTGGGTCTGGAGGGGATCACCGGCTCTGTACAGCTTGAGGCGGTTGGCATCGTCGTACTCGAATGCCTGCGATGCGTCGAGATCGTGGTCCTTTTGTTCTGCAAGCTGGTTTCCGACTGCGTCATAGGAGTAGGTCAAGCCAGTCTGGAGCGTGGCGGTTGGGCTCAGGTATGAGACAACGGCGAGACGACGGAAAGCGTCGTAGCCGTTCTGTCCGACTTCGCAGCTGGTCAGGTTGCCGTCAAGACGGGTTCGCAGTCTGTGGCCAGGGCCGAGGTATTCGAAGGCGTGGAGGGACAGGCCACCACGCTCGATCGCCTCAATGCGATCCAGTTCGTCGAAGATGTAGTCGATTGCGTAATTGCCGTTCAGCGCCTCGACCCGGGTCCGGTTGCCTAGCGAGTCATAGGTGCAGCTCACCTCGTCGGAATTCATGACGATGGGATTGGTGCCATCGTCGGCGGTAAGCTCCTGGTAGTCCGTCCGAACGTTGCCGGCTGAGTCGTACGTCTTCGTCACTGTTGAGGTTGCGACGACACCTGACGGGAGGGTGCCAAGAGCAGTGGCATGAGTGACACGACCCTCTCCGTCGTACTCAAATTCCTCGACCTCAACCCCCGAGAGACCAGAACTAGGATCGAGAACGAAGTCAGCGCGCGTCTTCCTGAGAGCCGCGTCGTACTGGTAGAGGACGTGAAAGAGTTCGTCCTGGTCGGTTCCGAAGCGGCTCTCCTTCTGGATCGTGCCGTCACGGTTGTACTCGATCGTCTCGGAGGAGTAGTCCGCATAGCTGTAGAACTCGAGTCGGCCCACGGCATCGAAATCCTGGACGGTGGCTTTTTCCTCGTCGTCGATCCACGCCCGGATGTTGCCGTCGTCGTCGTAGAACTTCTGGGCGGTGATGAAGTGGTCGGTGTTCACCCCGTCCGGGGCTTCAATGATGTCAGTCGTCTCGTCGAAGTCGGGATACTGATAGCCGACCCGGGTCTCGACCTCGCGGTGGAGCGTGTCGAAAAGGCTTCGAGTCCCGACGCCCTTGGGGTTCCAGGTGCCGGTCCGGTCCCCGCGGCTCGAGTACTCGAAGCGCGACGTCAGGGCCGGGTCGGTCTCTCCCACCCGGGGCAGGATTCTCGACTCGACCAGGCGATCCAGCTCATCGAAGTCGTTCTCGGTCGGGAACTCTTCGGTGACGACGACGCCAGTGCCATCGCGGCCCACCTCGTAGGCCGTCTGCAGGATGACGTTCCCGTTTCCGTCGTAGGTCTTGGAGGTCCGGTTCCTGTCGCCCTGAGGGAAGCCGGCCACCTGCGGCAGCCAGGTCGTGATCTCGCGCCCCGCACCGTCGTAATCGATATCCGACTGCCGGCCCAGGTCATCGATCCGGGTCGTGACGAGGGACCGCCTGTCGTAGCCGACCTGCTCGACGGCGAGTCCGTCGCCGCCGAGGGGGACCTGGGTCCAGGTGGTCCCGTCAAAGTCCCACCCGAAGTACTCGGCCCGGGTCTCGTAGATGCGGCTTCTCTCGTCATACAGGTAGGAGATGTCGGAGAGGATGCCGCCTTCGGTGTCCGAGCCGTCGCGGGGCCCCTCCTGTAGACGCGGGTGATGTTGCCCGCCTTGTCCAGCTCCTGGTAGGTACTCATCTCCCCAGGGCTGTCGAGCTGTTTCCTCCTATCGAACTCGTCATAGTGCATTGTGAAGGTGACGAACTCAGCCGGTGATCGCAAGAGGTCAACCCCGTCCATGTTCGAGTTGTCGTCGTGGCTGAACCTGAGAAGCGGATCATTGGCTTCGTCGAGGGCTGGCATTCCGTTCGGGTCGTCGAGGTCGCCAGGGTCCACGTGCGGATGTGTATCGTACGTGGCATGCTTTCTCTTGGAGAGTACTCGAGCAAGGGCATCATAGGTATAGGTCGTCGCACGCCCAGCCGGGGTGACTTCCTTGGTGACCTTGCCGTTGTCGTCGTAGTGGCAAAATGTCTTCAAGAGGGTCGACGGCACATTTGGGTCTTCGAGGGGGTCAATGAGCTCCATGGAGACGACTCGGAGCTGATCGAGGATGTCGTAGCCGTAGAAGCTCGACACCCAGTTCTCCACTTGGGTTCTGCTGGCCGTTGCCGGGTCGTCGTTCCATTCCTGGACCTCGGTGAGGTTGTCGTTTCTGTCGTAGAAGAAGAGGGTCTCCTCGAACGCAGAGCCGGAGATTCCCTCGTTCGTCAGGACATCGACCGCGCCCCGTAGCTCCCGGGTCACGCGGTTGAACTCGTCGTACTCCCACACGTGGTGGAATCCACGCGGGTTCTTCTCCCATATCTTCCGGCCGATGACGTCGTAGCCGTAGCGCGTGTCGAGTTGTTCGTAAGTCTCTCCCGGGACGGCTCCTGTCGGAGGGATGTCGTCGACGATCGCCTTCTTGAGATAGGCCGGCCCGATGCCCGGTGTGGGGGCGGGCCAGTAGGTGTAGGTGGTGTAGTTCCCCTCGGGATCCTGCTCCCAGAGAAGCTCGCCGAAGTCGCCGTAGGACATCCTCTCGGCGGCGACCTGCGCCTGAGAGGCACCGCTCAGCCCGAGGTTGACGATCGGGTAGGACGTGAGGACCCGGCGACCGATGGCCTGGTCGCGATTGTCGAGGTTGAGCTCCTGGCCGTAGAACGTGAAGCCGCTCGTGTCGATCCACCAATCGCTCATGATGGCGGTCGCGCCCGTTCCCTCCTGGTAGTCGTAGAGGTGCTGGGTCACGAAGCTGCGAGGATCGGTTTCCGTAGCGACCTGGTTCAGGAAGGGCTCATAGGTCCAGGTCTCTTCGATCTCGCCCCCCTGGGGAGTCGTGCCGCTACTCCGCGTCCGCCGGAGAAGATTCCCTCCCTGGAAGCGATCGCGCACAACCTCGGTCGGCTCGCCCGGGTCGGGGAGGAGATCCGGGAACGTGAAGTAGGAGAGCTGGTCCAGGTCATCCTGCTGGAACTGGTAGAACTCTTCGGTCCAGTTCTCCTTGGGGTAGGTCGTCTTGATGACGTTCGGGTAGAGGTCGTGGTAGTCGAAGGTCGTCGTCAGCGTCCCGGTGATTCCCGTGCCACTCTCATCGCGCTGGATCTCCCGGCTCTGCCAGTCGAAGGTGTGGGTGCGGGTGAGGCCAGCGCTGTCCGTGACGATGCAGAGGTAGTCACCCGTGACCCCGTTGGGGAACTGATACTCGTAGGTGACGTGCTTGCCGGTATCCATCGGGTAGGAATCCGGGCCGACATCGACGGTGAAGCTGGTCTGCCCCGAGTACTTGTTTCCCAGCCAGAGGTCGGTGATGGGCGTGAAGACGTCGTAGCAGTAGGGTGGCCCCGGCAGGGTCGGTATGTCGAAGAGGGCCTTGATGAGTGGCAGGTTCCCCGGTGCATCCGGATCCACGGGATCGAAGGGGCACATCGGGGCGTAGATCCGGACCTCCTCCAGGACGAGCTGGCTGGCGCTCTCGCTCCGGAGCTCCATGGTCGGGCTCACGAACGTGACGGTCTCGTAGTCGAAGCTCCAGGTCTTGTCGGCATCGGTTGCCTGGCTCACCGAGGAGAGGAGCGTCGTCCCGCCGAAGTCCACGTAGGAAAAGATCGTCTCCGTGAGCGGGGCTCCTGGTAGCTCCGCCTGGTGGGTCTTGATCCGGTGGATGCGGTTCGGCCTCTCGGGGTCCTCGTAGGAAAACTCCACCACCATGCGGCCGAAGGTGTCCCGGATGCCGGTCTGGAGGCCCGTCTCCTGGTCGTAGACGTACTCGACGACGTCGCCGTTAGGGAACTCCGTGCGGAGAAGTACGAAGATCCCCAGTGGCGGCACATAGTCGGCCACCCCGGTCCGGGCCTCGGCGATCTCGAGGTTGCCAAGGCGCAGCATCACGTCGACGCTGGGCCCCATGCCGAGGGTCGCGCGCACATCTCCGCAGCCCGGCATGTCGACGGCGGCGTAGGTGGTGTTCCAGGTATAGTCCGGGGGAAGGATTTGCTTCTGGCCGGACAGGTTTCCGCTCGGGAGCCCCATCGCCCTGAAGTTCAGGAAGGCGCTCGTCCCCTCCATGGCATCCCGGTTGATCCAGACCCGGGTTCCGAGTTCGCCGTTGTGCTCGACGATACGGGGGACTGCGTTGAGCCAGACGCGCTGGTCCTTTGAGATCGGCAACGTCGTCGGATCGGCCTCGCACTCTGCGGGATCGACGTAGTCGGTGAAGTCCGCGACGAGGATTTTCTGCCAGCTCGGCTGCCAGAAGCTGCCGATCTTCCCGCCGTCGGAGTTGAGGTGGCTCCGGAACGTCAGGGAGAGTTCGACGTCGGATTCCCGACTCCGGATGACGTGAGGCAAGGGGAGGGTGAAGGTCAGCGAGCCCGAGGCAGGATCGACGACCACGTTGTCGCGGGTGGGGTCCTGGGTCGGATCAACGCGGCCGGTGAACTGGATCGTGCCATCGTCGTCGAAGGCGATCTCGGTCGGCCCAGACTGGGCCGGTGGCGGGTCGCACAGGATTCATATGAAGCCGTTCGGATCGCCGTCATCCGGATGCGGGGGGTCCGGCTCGGTAGGACACATGACGGTGGGATGCCCCCACGTGATCTGGGGGCATGCGGACTGCGCCAGCGTTTGCTGCGGTGCGAGAAGGCCGTAGGAGAGGGAGAGCCCGGCCCCGATGGCGATCAGGACGGGAATCGAGCGCACGTTCATCACAGACTCCTCCTGAGGTCGTCCCGGTAGTCCGTTCTGACGGGGGGCAGCCCCTCCGATCAGTGATGATGTCGCCTTGCCGCTCCCGCAAGGCGGCTTGGCGACCGTGGCCCTTGTTGAAGTCGAGTTTGCCCGAGTGCTCGGGCCCGTGTCAACGGGGGACCTCGAGCCTGCGAAGGAACAAGCTTGGTCCGGTTCCGGACCCGTTGGCTCCGCAATCGACGCGGCCCTTCTCTTGGAATACGGAACCGCGTCCAGACCGAACAAGGTTTTTTCTTCACGCGACTGCACCGCTCACGAAACCTTGCCCGGTCTCTCCGGCCCGAGCGCAATCCCCACCCGCAACACCCGGTGGTTGGCGCGGAAGCCGGCGCGTTCGATGGCGCGGCGAGCTCCCGGATTGGTGACCTCGGTGGAGCAGTGGGGCGTGAGCCCTTCTGCACGGCTGAGGGTGACCAGGCTGGAGAGCATGCGTGAGCCGATGCCCTTGCCGCGCTCCCTTTCGCGCACGATCAGGCCCAGATGGGCGATGCCGACCTGCTGGGGATCTCGGCGCAGCTCCCCCGAACAGAGGATCCGCGAGCCCTCCTCGAAGAGCAGGATCTCCCGGCGCTCGATCCGCTGGTGGAGATAGCGCTCCAGAAAATCCCGGGGAGCGCCGATCTCCTCGGCCTGGAAATCGACGATGCACCGGTGATCGCCGTGGTCCGCCACGCGCAGACCCTCCAGGCCTTTGGTCTCCGGCTCGGTGACGGGCGCAAAGAGCAGGGTGTGGGGCTCCACGCTGGAGGCCACATCCAGGGCCGAGGACAGGTAGTTGGGATCCAGGGTGAAGACCATCATGTGCTCGATCTTGCACTCCCGCAGCAAGAGACGCAGCAGCTCCACCGAGTGGTGCTGGAAGCGCGGCCGCACGTAGAAGCGCAGGAGCCGATTCTTCTCATCCACGGAGCAGGATCCAGCCACCTCATCCCCGACCATCAGAGCATGGGGCGTGGCCATGTCGGCGAAGGCGGCCCACATGTCGTCCATGGGAGCCACGAGCTGGGCCAGGTACTCGATGCGGTGATCGTCATGGACGGACGCGGCATCGCCACGCAGCGAGAGTCGGTCGGATTTCACGATTGTCTCGAGGCCGCCCGTCCTGGCTCTACTGCACGATGTCCAGCACCACCGCGTTGCTGATGCTGTAGCCGAACGGGTTTCCCGCTCCGAGGTCCCGGCACAGGGCCTGGAGGGTCAGGGTGAGGGGATTGCCGAGGCCGGAGCTGGGGAGCGAGAAGGGATAGGTCTGGGGTCCGTTCACGATGCGCACGTTGCGGCAGACCGCGTTGGGAAGGGCGCTGCTCACCACGCACCGGAAGGGGAGAGGGCTTCCGCCGGTGAGGGGAGTGGCATTGACGATCGTGCCGATGTCCTCCCCCTCGTGGGAGAGAAGCATGGGGTTACAGGGGAGACCGATCCAGATCCAGAGGGCGAAGCGGCCGTTGGCCTCGCCCTGGGGTGGGGCCACGAGGTCGATGGTGAAGCCCGTCGAGGTCTGCACCTGCACGCGCCGCTCCGGGCCGCCCGCCGACCCGCTGATCATGAGGATGTCGGTGACGGGTCCCGCCCCGGCATTGACCGAGCCCGCCATGATCGAGGGAAGGTAGTAGTCCACCCTGAGGGCGGGGCTGAAGCCGGCGTTCTCCCGCGAGTTGAACCTCTTGGCACTGGCGACAGCGGTCTCGTCGCCGATGACGATCCAGCCGAAGTTGCTCCCCGGGTTGTCGAGCCAGTCCTGGACGTCGGCCGCCATCTGGGCGCTCTCCCACCGGTAGTTGAGGACGCCACCCACGGCCTGGACGTCGCTGGCGGTGGCCTCGAAGTCGCCTCCGGGGGTCGTCCACAGCGAGCCCGGGCTGACGGTGTGGATCCAGGTGGCATCCCCGGCCTGGGCGGCCCCACCGGTACCTTCCTGCAGGGGAGCGTTGGACGGTCCCTCGCCCCAGTCGGCGAGGAGCTTGTGCACGGCGACGTCCCGGCCCAACGAGATCGTCATCGACATCCGCATGGTGAGTCGCGCACTCTGTACTACCGCCCCCGCGGGAAGGGCGCTCACGTCGAACTTGACCACCGCGCGTCGCAGGAAGTCGCTGAGCTGGGCGGTCCGCCCCACGAAGAGAAAGTCACCCGACCCGTTGCTCAGCGCGCCGGTGGCACTCTCGTAGAGGGTGTTGTCGGCCACCGCGTCGAAGCTCATGGATTCGGCGCGGCCGTTGGATGCGAGGATTGCCAGGAAGGTGAAGGTGAGTGCAAGTGATCGGAGGATCGAGTGGCTCGGCATGATCGTGCGTTCCTCGGTGGAGCCGTGGCCGTCGAATGTGGACCTCGGTTCGAAGAACCGATTGGACCCCTTGGGCCGATGAGGCTAACCCGAAACCGCCCAAAAGGCCACAGGTTTCGGGTCGAGTGCCCACCCGGGCCGGTGCGGCGAAGTCCGGTCTCTTGACCGACGACTCGCTTCCCTCCGGATCGATCTTGCCGCGGAGCACGATCTTCTCGATGTCGTCGGGATGGATCAGGCCCACCTGGCCACTCTCTCCTCCCTAGCGGATCGTCAGCTCGACGGCGTTGGTGCTCGACCAGCCCCCCGGGGCCGTGGGGTCGGAGACGAAGGCCTGGATCGTCAGCCGGCCTCCGGGCCTGTTCGCGGAGAGGTGGCCCGGCAGAACCAGTCGCCCGTCACCGGGACCGCTCCCCGACAGCACGTAGGGGCCCTTGATGGAGATCACGGGCGTCACCCTCAAGATGCAGCCACCGCGGGATATTTCCCGGTTGTCCCGGTTGCGCCCCACCACGATGTGGACATTGGCCCCGCCGAGGGCGTTGTCGATCCCGAGAACGAGGTCGCCGCCGGGAGTCGGACAACCGTTCACGGACAGGTGCGGCAGCAAGTCACCCGACCCGGGGCAGCCGAATCCGTAGGTCTCGATCCTTCCCGCGCAGGCGGGCTCGTTCACGGTGACCTGCACCGTTCCGAGGTTGGAGTCGGTGTCACCGTCGTAGGCGGCGTAGGTGAAGGAATCGTCCCCACGATACGTGCCGTCCGGGAAGTAGGTCGCGGTGGCTGCGGTGAGATCGACGGTTCCATGGCGCGGCTGGGAGACGATCCGGAACGTGAGCGGGTCGCCGTCGGCATCGGTGCCGGCAAGCGTGCGCGGCATCGGCACGTCGCTCGGCGTGGCGATCACCAGATCGGGCACCACGGGAGCCCGGTTGCTGTTCGCGCCCTGGCCATCCGGCCCGTCATGGCATGCGTAGCAGGAAACCTGGAAGCCGCGCCAGAAGTTCCTCGGGCCGAACCGCGTGGTGAACGAGCGGTCGCCTTGCGCACGGGAGAGGATGGTGCCCCTTCCATCGTCGCCATGGCAGGCCCGACAGGACTGGATGCCCCCGTGATCGGCTGCGTCCGCATGCTTGCCCGTCGCCCAGTCCTGGGTGGCGGGGTGCATCCCGTGCGGCCCCACCAGCTCGTCATCTTCTAGCTGAGCGTGGCACACCGTGCAGTCGCTGATCGTTCCGACATGGCCCTGGAGCTGGAGACTCTGGAGGTTGTCGTTGTCTTCCGAAGTCGGATAGATCGCGTGCGGAGGGCCGTGGCAAGTCGAGCACTGGAGTCCTCCATGTCCCTCCGAGAACCGGTAGAGGGAGAGACCGGGCGCCGGTGTGTCCGGCTCGGTGGCGAAGATGTCCAGGGCGGGCTGGCGAACCTGACCCGAGGCGTCGAAGACCGACGCGAAGCGGATCTGACCCGAGTTCAGCGTGGCGCTGCCGGTGTGACAGCTCTGGCATGCGGGCTCCTCCAACCACCCCGACCGGTCGATTGCCCCCACCGCGCTCATGTTTCCGTGGCAGCTCTGACACTGCATGAGGAATCCGCCGCCCGGACCGATGGCCTTCCCCATGGCCCCGCGCAGACATTGCGTGACGAAGCCCGGGTGGCAGGTGTAGCAGGCGCTGCGGTTCGGATTCTCGTCGAGGGTGAGGCCGTCTGCGGTCAGCACACGACCGTGCAGGCCGTGCATGGCCCGGGTCAGGGGTGAGACACTGGCCATTCCCGTTCCCGGAAGGGCGTTGCTCGCATGACAGCGGTCGCAGAAGATCGGGATGCCTCCCGAGACGACCGTGGTATGGAGACCGGCGGGATCGTAGCCCGCGGCGACGAGGGCCGCCACGTAGTCGGGGTTCGAGCCCTGGGTGTCGTCGTGCAGCCGGAGGATGTTGAGGTGGTCGTCCCGGATCGGATCGGGGTCGTAGACCCAACCCGTTGCCGGTCGCGCGAAGGGGCTCTGGCCCGAGGCGTGGCACGCACTGCAAGTGAGCTCCTGGGAGTTGGGAGCCGTGGTGATCGTCGAGGCGACGACCGCTCCTGCTCCATTGCGCGCGACCAGTCGGAACAGGGGATAGGGATTGGAGAGAAGGGCATTGTCCAGCGGCGTGAGGGGGATTCCCTCGGCCTGGAACCAGCTCCACGCGGACACGTAGGAAAGCGGCTGCGGGATGTTCTCTGGCCCCGGCATGCGCGTGCCGGTGAGGCCCACATCCAGGGGGAGTGAGACCCCGAACAGCGGCTGGGCGTACTGCCAGAAGTTCGTCTTGCCGATCGAGGTCGTGTTGATGGAACCCGACGGGTCCGCCACCCCCTCGAATGTCACGGAGTACCCGTCGGCTTCTGTCCGGATCTTGCCGCCCACGACCACGTGCGCGTTGACGTTGTTGAACGGTGGCAGGATGGAGAAGATCGAGTAGTCCGGATCGATGCAGTGCATGCCAAGGTCGTTCCAGGCGATGATCCGCGGTGGGCCGCCGGTGGGCGCCGCCAGGGCTGGTGAGGCAGCAATGGCCGGGACGAGAGTGGCCAGGGCGATGCCGGTCAGGGCAGGAAGAACGACGGCAAGGAGGGGAGAGGCGACGAAGAGTCGAGTCCGATGGCGCATGACGAGCCCTCGCGATCGCGGTGAGGGAAGACCGGATGGCCTCGTCGCTCGGACGAGGGAGCCGGGAGGGGGCGGCCGCGAAATACGTCCCGTTAGGAGAGTGGACGACCACCGCGTCCCGTCTGGCACCAAGGGAGTGTCAGAGCGGGGATTGCCGGAGCCGTTGACCGGGGTCAAGATCCGTGGTCGCGCTCCGGTGACGGGACCTCCCTCGAGCAGGAGGTAACCGAACTTCTTGCCCCTCGGGTCGGCCTGCTACAGGTTAGAGCCTTCGTCGCACCTCGACGTTGACCCAGGTCAAGCGGAAAGTGCTGCCTGCGCTACCGCGACGGCGTCGACCTTTCGTAGGCGGGAAGCTCCAGCATCCTCGGATCCAGCGCATCGAGAGCGGCCTGGAGCGTCCCGAGAAGCTCCGGGTTCTCGCTCTCGGTGAGCCGAGCCTTGACCATCTTGGCCGTATCCACGGGTGAGATGTTGAGGCCGTCGAGGGTGGCCGCCGAGCCGGCGTGCCGCTCGAACGAGGCCAGGAGCAGCTCCACCGCCTTCTCGTCGTCCTCGGCCTCGAAGGCGAGGCGCGCCCGGCCGGCGAGTGCGAGGGCGACGTAGGGGTCCGCGGTCTCGTTCATCTCGGGATCGAGGGAGATGGCCTTCTCGTAGTGGGCAATTGACCGCGCGTAGGCCGCCTCGGCCTCATCCCGATTCCGCGAGCGCCTCTGGAATTCCGCGGCCTGGAAGGAAGCCAGCCCCGCGAACCAGTGGAGGCCGGGCGAATCACCGCTCTTGTCGAGCATGGCGGCGTAGACAGGCTCCAGCTTCTCGAAGCCCCGCTCGTCGAGTACCCGGGCCCGCAGCCGGTCGTGAAGCACCGACGAGTCGGGGAACCGCTCGAGCCCCTGGCCGAGGAACCCCTCGGCTCGCTCGTGAGCGCCCAGCCAGTGGAGGAAGTCGTAGTGCCACACGATCTGGGTGTCGGTGGAGAGCGGGTGGCGCAGCAGTACCGAGTAGGCCGAGTGGACGTCGGTCAGCCACAGTGGCGGCCACTTCCTCTTCTCGCGCACCGCCTCCTTGATGGCCTTGAATCTTCCCTCGGCGAAGATGGTGAGGATGGCCATGGCGTTCCAGTCGGTGGCGCCCTCGGGAAGCTGCTCCATGGCCTTTTCGGCGAGAGGGTAGGCGTTCTCGACGTCGCCCAGATAGTAGGTGGCGAGGGCCTTCACCGAGTCGACCCTCCAGCCCTTTTCGCCCTTCATCTCGGCGGAGGCCGCGGCTTCGCGCGCCTCGCTGAGCTTCGATCGTGCCATGAGGCGGGCCGTGGTGGGGCTGGTGGTGAGGAGCTGCTCGGTCCGCGGAGCGGCGCCGAAGGCGTCGAAGCCCTCGAGCCCCAGGAAGAGCGCGGTCTCCGCGAGAGCGAGGTAGCCCTCGCCGTTCTCGGGCTGGGCTTCGACGAGCCGGGACTGACTCTCGTGCTTGCCCTCCAGCTCGACCCAGTCGCTCGGGTCGGCGGGGTATTCGGAGCCGGCGAGGGCCGTCGCCCAGCCGTCCACGTCGACGGCCGAGGAGCGGGTAGCGAGTCCTCGCTGCACCACCGAGACCCATTGCGCCTTCTCCGAGGAGCTCTCGTCCCCGAGCCGGGCGAGGGCATCGATGAGAGCCTTTCTGTCCTTCTCCTCCATGGGCAGGCGGAGCGCCTCGGGAATGAGATCGAGGGCGGCCTCGGATTTCGTCGCCGCGAGCTTCGTGCGCGCCACCTGGCTCAGCTCGACGTCGAAGCCGAAGACCCCGAGGCGCAGGAGATCGATGGGTGCCGTGGTGTCGTGCTTGGCCGCCGCATCGAGGAGAGCCTTTCTCAGCGCCGCATCTCCCTCGAGGTAGGCCTTCTCCACCACGGTGCGGTCGACGTTGTCTCGACTCGCCACCCGCTCGACGATGGGGCGGTCGCCGCGAACGATGTCCTTTCCCTGGATCGTGCGGTTGGCGATGCCGTCCTTGATTGTGGTGAAGATGGAATCGGTGTCCCAGGCGTAGAAGACGTCGTAGACCTCGGACCCATCGAGCTCGACCATGATGTGGCGCGGTGCCACCCGCTGTCCTTCGAAGTACTTCTCGTACAGGACAGGCTCGATGGCGATGTGCTCGCCGCAGGTCACGCTCCCGAAGCGCGGACAGAGGATGCGCCTTCCCTGCTCATCGTGGTCGCGCGGAGTATGCCGATACACCGAGGCGATCACGCACACGTAGGGCTCGTAGAGTGCTGCGGTGTCGGGCCGTCGGTAGCGGATCCCCGCGTAGTGCTCGCTCGCGATTTCGCCGTCCATGTTGACGCAGATCAGGATCGCCTTCTGCGTTTCCTGGGCCACGGCCACCGCGTCCTCCCAGGTGCGCTGGAAGGGAACAAGGCAGGGAAGGGCCCATTCCTCGGCGGTGGCGGCGGGCCACATCCCTTCGCGAGAGATGCCCTCGGGAAGCTGCGGAGGGCTTCCGGGAGGCGGTCCACCGGGCACGGTCTCGGGCTGGGAGAGGCCGGGTGGAATGGCGAAGACAAGGAGCCCGGCGAGGGCGACGAGACGTAGAGAGAGACGGATGCCGGTGTGGTCGTTTCGCATGGCAGCTCCTCGTCGGGGCGTGGTCGGTGGGCCGGCCGATCGGGTCGATGCCCGGTGGCGGCCTGGACTGAATCTACCACAGAGGGAGGCGTTCCTCGATGGGTTGCTTGCAGGTGTGTCCGAGGATCTTCGGTTGACGGTGTACGGAAACGTCCGGGCGTTACTGCCGAGTAACGAATATTCCCGGGCCTCCAGCGGTCTGGACGAGGAGTGGGCGGCCGCGGTGCGCGGGTGGGAGGATCTGGGCGCAGTACCACGTCAGGAAGGCAATCCTCGGGGAGGAGCGGTGAGAAACCATCGCATTCGCCCCGCGAGCTTCCAGAAATGGGAGGCAAGATCCTGAAGCTGACCCGGTATTCTGTTACCCGGGTCCACGGTTCGGAATGGACGCCTCCATGCAAGGAGAGGAAGCCATGTCGTTCACCCGTCGCATCGAAAATCGACCAGTTGCTCTCGTCTTGGCACTGCTCGTGGTCATCCTGGGTTGCTTCGTGGCTCTCGCCGCCAGGGCGGCCACCACCGGGGAAGAGCCGCAGGATCCACCGAAGCAGCACTACGTGGTTCTCTTCGACAAAGGCCCCGAGTACGTCGCGACGCGGGAGCCGACCGAGCAGCTCGGATTCGCGGAGCATGCCAGGTACGTGCACGGACTCCACGCCGAAGGGGTCGTGCCCCTCGCCGGGCCGCTCTTCGAGGATGATCAACTCTCACGGATCTCGGGAGTGCTGTACTTCGTCCACGCAACAGGTCTCGACGAGGCCCGGGCGGTGGCCATGAAGGAGCCCCTGGTGCAGAGAAAGGTCCTGAGTATTTCTTCCATCCGGGTGTTCCTGGAGGGAGTTGGCACCCTGGACCGATGAGGCCGCAGTCGTATCCTGTGGCCCGTCGCCCGAGCCCATCGGTTGCTGTTCCCGGGATTCCTGAGGAGATCGCAAAATGGTCCGTTCCCTCTTCCGGCTCTGCGTCGCCGGCTGCCTGCTCTTCCTCCTGTCGGCCCTTCCCTCCACGCCCGCCCACGCCGCTCCCCCCGACGCGGCCCTCACGGGCGAGGTCGACTCTCTGTGCGACCAGGCCCGGTCGGCTCTCGAGAGGGGCGAGGGACAGAAGGCCATCGAGCTCCTGCAGCAGGCCATCGCGCGAATCCAGGAATCGAGCGTGCGTGGCCTGGCGACCTTCCTTCCCCGCGCCCCCGAGGGATGGACGCGCGAGGAGCCCGAGACGGCCTCGGGGACCTGGGGCGCGGGCGGCCAGTCCTTCCAGTGGTCGAACGTCACCTGTCGCTACACGCGGGAGTCCGATGGCGCCACCGCCAACATCACCCTCACCAACCAGCCTCAGCTCCTCCAGGGACAGCAGGCCATGGCCAAGATGCTCGAGAACCCCATGATGGCCCAGGCCATGAACCAGGATCCGCGGAAGAAGATCGAGCTCCTGAAGGAGGAGGGGTGGACGGCCTGGCGGGTGGTCGAAGCCGCGGGCGACGCCCAGATCGTGGCTCTCTCGGGGAGCGTCATGCTCATGATCGATCTCTCCCCGGGCGATGCGGCGCTCCTGGATTCCTTCTGGAAGGGAACGGAGCGGAAGGGGCTGGCGAAGGCCGCGGCAGTGAAGTAGGCGACCGGTCTACCTCGACCACACCGCCACCAGAAACCCGAGATAGGTGCCGAGGGCGTTGCCGAGGGAGCCCACGAGAATCGCCGGCACCACGAGATCGGCTCGTCCCAGGCTCCTGGCGAGAGCAAGAGCGCTCGTGCCCCCGCCGATGTTGGCCTGGGAGGCGACGGAGACCAGAGCCGGGTCGGCGCGCAGGAGGATTCCGCCTCCGAAGATCACGAGCCCGTGCACGAGGACGAGCACGGTGACGAAGAGCGACAGGCGCAGACCCAGAGGGCCGAGCGCCCGGAGAGATTCCAGGTCGCAGAGCGCACCGATCACCGCCAGGAAGATCATCACGGAAAGCCATCCCCCCACCTGGGCGCCGCGGAGGGACTGGATGAGCGGAATCTGAGCGAGCACGAGGGCGATGGTGGTGAGGATCAGGATGGAGGGGACGGCGACGCCGAGGGACTGCGCGATCCACGCCGCGAGGGCCTCCGAACCCCACAGCGTGGCCGCGCCGAGGGCGAGGAGGAGAGCGAGCTCCAGCGGGCTCACCGTTTCGCGGTCGTCGTGGAGGTCCTTCTCTCCGGGTGTCGCGAGCGACGACCCGGGGATGCTGCGCACGGCCGCCACCCGTGATCTCTTCGAGAACCGCACGAGCAGCCGCGGCAGCGCCACCGTGACCGCCATCCACACCGTGGTCATGGCGCTGTCCACTGCCGCGGACCCGGCGTAGAGGGCCCCGTTCTCGACCACGCCATACTCCAGCGCCACCGCGTTGAAGTTGATCGATCCGCCGATGTAGGTGCCGGTGAACATGCCGGCGAGTGCGAAGTGCTCCTCTCCGAAGGCGACCTGTCCCCCCGCGATCCACATCCCGGCCAGGACCCCGAGCACGGTGCCGAGCGCGCCGAGAAGAAAGAAGCCCACCATGGGGAGTCCCGCCCTCAGGATGCTGCGCAGGTCCACGCGCAGGAGCAGCAGGAAGATCCCCAGCGGAGCGAGGATGGAGAACACGCCGGAGTAGACGGGGATGTCGTCGCGGTAGGTCGGGATCACCCCGAGGTTCGCCACCACCGCGGTGAGGACGATCACCAGCAGCGACGATCCCAGGTGCCGCAGGGCGGTGTGGCGGGCCAGCCACTCGCTCACGAACACGTTGAGGGCGAGGACGGCCAGGATGAACACGGAATCGTCGGTCATGCCACCAAAACTACCACCAGAGGCGGCCCTTGTTGCGGGAGAGGATCCGCATCGTGGCGCGCGAGACCGGTCGCCGGGCCCGCAGATGAGCGGGGATCCCGCGCACGCAATCCAGGATGCCCCGGAGGGCCAGATCGGGACGCCCCCGCAGGCATGCGCGGACGAGGCTCCAGCTCCACCACGCCGCGCAGTGGGTGACGAAGTACCGGAGCGGCAGGTGGCGAAGGGCCACCAGGGGCCTGTTCCGGGGATAGAAGTAGAGAGGCATCTCGCGGGAGGGCCCGGCGCTTGTCGGCTCGTGGACGATGGAGATCGCGGGGTCGAAGCGGATGCTCACCCCCGCTTCCAGCGCGGAATAGGAGAGATCCAGCTCCTCGCCGGAGTAAAAGAGTCCCTCGTCGTAGCGGCCGATCTTCTCGAAGACGCTGCGCCGGATCGCGCAGGCACCTCCCGGAAAGAGGCAGGCCTCGCTCAGATCCCGGGGCACCGTCTTGTCCCTGAACGGGACGCAGGCGCGTTCGGTGTTGCCCGCCGGATCGGTGACCAGCAGCCCGAGGATGCCGAGCTCGGGGGCGCTGCGGAATCGTTCGAGGACCCGCCGCGCCGTGTCTTCTCGGGAGAGATAGGCGTCGTCGTCGAGGAAGAAGACGATCGCGCTCCGCGCCAGCACGAGTCCCACGTTCCGTCCCGCGGAGACTCCCTGGTTGCGATCGAGCATCACCGTGGAAAGGCGAGGCGACGCGTGGCGGGCGAGGACGGAGCGCGTCTCGGGATCGTCGCCGTTGACCACCACCACCACCTCGAGATCCTCGAGGTCCTGGGAGAACGCCGAGCCGAGAGCCTTTTCCAGGCTGCGCGGCCGTCCGCAGGTCACCATCACCAGGCTGAGCTCGGGGCGGGTCATGAGAGGGAGGGAACTTTCCTCTGGCCGAGGACCACCTCACGACCGGTTTCCGAGGAGATAAGAAGAGCTTCCACCACCCGTGCGGCGGCAAGCCCGTCCTCGAAGTCCGGTCGCGCCGGAGTCGAGCAACGGACCGCATCGAGAAAGACCTCCCACTGTCCGAGGTACGACGCGAGGCGGCCCCTCCTCGTCGAAAGTCGCAGGGCGCTGTCCAGGCTCCGGAGCGCCTGGCCCGAGTGGGCAAGGATCTTCCTGAGCTTGCCGCGGGTCCGGCGCCGGTAGAGAGAAACCCCTGCGGGACGGCTGAGGTTGATCTCCGCCTTGCCCTCGTCGCCGAAGACCTGCACCGAGCACTCGGAGATGGCCCGGTCGCACATCTGTCCCGTGACAAGGGCTCCGCTCTCGAGAAGAAGACAGAACGAGGCGAAGTCGTGGGGATGGACGTCGGACTTCACGATGGATCGGCAGCGAGCGACCTCGCTCTCCATGAGGAACCGCACCAGGTCGATGACGTGGACTCCCTTGTCGTGGACGACGCCTCCGCCCCGGGAAGGGTCCTTCTCGTAACCGGTGACGCCTTCCTTCTGCCCGACGGCGCTCATCATGGTGCAGTGGGCGCCCACTGGCCGGCCGATGTCTCCCCTTGCGATGTGACGCGCGAGCTCCTCCACCACCGGATGGAAGCGGAAGTTGAGGCCGGTCATGGCCACGCGCGACGATGCCTCGGCTGCGCGGACGAGAGACTCGGCCTCGCCGGCGGTGAGGGCGAGAGGCTTCTCCACCAGGACGTGCTTTCCCGCCTCGAGAGCAGAGAGCGCCAGGCGAGGATGGGAGTCGGCCGGGGTGGCGACGAGCACGGCATCGATGGCAGGGTCGGCGAAGATCTCCCCGGCCACGGTCGTCGTGTGCCGGATTCCGAAGCGAGAACGAACCGCGGCGAGCCGGCTCTCTTCGACATCACAGGCCGCGGCGACGCGAACCCGCGAGATCAGGTCGAGGCAGGGGAGGTGCACCTCGCAGGTGATCCAGCCGCAGCCGATGATGCCGAGGGACAGGGTCTTCTCGCTCACCGCAGCCTCCTCTTCACGGCGTGGGGAAGGAATCCGAGGGTCGCGAAGCCGAGGAGGACGGCCGCCCGCGGGTTGACCGGGAACCGGCGAAGGGAGCGGGCGAGGAGACGCCGGGCGCATCCGTGGGCACCCGTCTTGAGTAGCTCCCGGGCCTGGACCTCGTCCACCGTGGCGAGGAGGGAGCGCCGCAGGGAGGCGATCCCGGTCGCGTCGAACCCGAGTCTTTCTTGCGCCACCTCGAGCGCCACCTCCACCGTCTGGAGGGTCTGGCGGCGCATCGTCCGGTGATCCGCCTGGAGGTTCCGGTCGTGGAGTCGGTGGTAGGCCACCGTTGTCGGCAGCATGTGGAGCTGCCACAGCGCCGCCACCTGGAGATAGAAATGCCAGTCCTCCATGTGGCGGTGACTCTCGTCGAAGCGAATCCCTTGCTCGAAGATCTGTCGTCGGAAAAGGACCGTCGACGGCGTGCCGATGGAGTTTCCTCGCACGAGGGAGCGCAGGGGATCCCGGCGCGGGATCGGGGTGAAGAGCCGCCTTCCCGAGGAGAGGAGGGAACCATGGGTGTCGATGCTACCGAAGAGCCCGCCCACGAGCCCCACGTCCTGTCGGTCCTCGAGGACGCTTCGCTGCCGCGCGAGCTTGTCCGTGACCCAGATGTCGTCGGCGTCGAGATAGGCGACGTACTTCCCGCGGGCCTGCTCCATGCCGTGGTTCCGGGCCCTGGGTAGCGAGGGCTCCTCGAGCTCCAGGACACGCACGCGGGAGTCGGATTGCTCGTAGCGTCGAGCCACATCGAGGGAGTCGTCAGTGGAGCCGTTCTCGACCACGAGCAGCTCGAGATCGGGGTCGGTTTGACACAACACGCTCTCGATGGCTGCGGGCAGGAATCTCGCGTAGTCCCTGCTGGGAATCACCACCGATGTGCGAGGCGATGGCCTCATGAGCGGACGGCCTCGGCCCCGGACGCTGGAAGGAGCTCGTCCAGGCGGCTCGTCCGCGGAAGGTCGCGGGGCGGCTCCACTCCACCCAGGTCGCACAGGATCGGAGCCACGTCGAGAGTGTCCAGAGTGACTCCTTTCCGTGCGCTTGCCGCCTCGGGGGCCGAGACCACGAGCAGGCCTCGCATGGTGTGCTCCGCGGTGCGGACCGATGCGCCTCTTCCCACGATGGTGCCGAGTGTGGGCGACGTCACCTGTGTGAGGGGGCGATCGTTTCTCCACCACACGAGAAGATCGGGTCCCCCGCCGGGCTTCATGGGATCCGCCACCTCGTCGAGCCGGAAGGTGCGACTCAGGACCTCTGCTCCCGTCTTCGTACATCGCAGTGCATGGAGCTCGTTGCACAGGGCGTCGAGGTAGAAGAGAGCTTCCCTTCCGGGATCCAGCTTCCCCTCGGGCTCCCGCCCCCGAAGGTTGAGGCGCAGGGAGGAGAAGCCGTCCTGGGGGATCGTGAATGCACGGGCACGAGCCCTCTTCTTCACATCATTGGTGCGAAGCTGGGAGATCCTCCCCCGCAGCGAGATCGGCAGGAGCCTCTTCGCCTGGTTCCGGAGTGATCCTGGCAGCAACCCCACCGTGTTGCGCCACAGGCGGTCGGCGACGCTTCCTCCGCCCGGGCTCGCGACGACGCTCGGCACGATTTCCTCGCCATCGAGATGACGGTGGAAGCGGGCCAGGATCTCGGGAAAGAGATGATCGGCGTTGTAGGGCAGGTCCATGCCGTGGGAGAAGAAGATCGCGACCCGCTCCTTGCCCCACGCCTCGACCATCCTGCCAAGTGCCTCGTCGAGAGCGCGATACACGTCGAGGAGAGGGTTCCCGGCTCGCCTTCGAGCTTCCGCGCTGAAGTCGGGATGGGACTCGCTGGCAAGATGATACGAGAGGTGGCCCATGCAGTGGGCCTCGCTGAAGCTCGTGCAGAAGATGTCGCCGGGATCGGTGCGGAGCTCCTCGAGCAGGAATTCCGTCTTCCGCTCGATGCCGCGGAGGAGCCCGTCGCGCAGGGCCACGAGAGAGTCGGGTTCGGACGTGAAGTCGTGGCAGGCCGCGATGGGGTGGCGTCCCCACTTTCGTCGAACCTTGCGCAGGCGATCCGGAGGCACCGACGACGGCGGCCAGGTCCAGTCGTGGAGGCAGTAGCCGTAGACCTGGACGCCTCCCAGGGAGGGGTCCGGCCATGAGAATGGCACGTCAAAGACGCGAATCTCCCGACCCTGCCGTGCGAACGGGGCCCAGAACGGGTCCTTCTTGCAGTCACCGGAGCTGCCGAGCCGGGTGCGGTAGGTTCCGGGGAGGATCCGGGAGAAGAAGTGGACGTCATGCACGTGGGGGGGGAAGCCGGTGAGCAGGGTGGGCCAGACGTTTCCGCTCACGATCTCGGGGCCGTGGACGATGGGTGCGGAGGCGCCCTTCTCCAGGAGTGCCTTGAGGTGAGGAAGGCGTCCCTCCTGCGCCCATCCCCGGGCCAGACTGCTCTCCATGCCGTCGAATCCGATCACCAGGAGCCTGGGCAAGGTCTCTCTCCTTCGCATCTCGGGAGCCTTTCGCCGGCGGGCCCCATCCTTCCAGAATCGGCAGGAGAGAGCCACCGGTAAAGGGGGCGGGACTCTTTCTGCCCGGAACGGGGCCTCTCCGGCCCCGGAAGAGGATCCTGTCCCCTCGTCCGGGTCCACTCCTATCGCGGGCTCAGGCTCTCCTGCCAGCTCTGCCGGTAGCGCTCCATCTCCCCCGCGGGCAGGAGATCGCGCACCTGCAGCTCTGCCGGGGTGAGCGCCCGTGGGAGCGCAAAGCGTGCGTAGCCCAGAGGATCACCGGGAAGGGCGCGGATGCTCACGCTCCCGTCCCCGTCTTGCTCCACGAGGACGATGGCCTGGCCGCCGGGATCGAAGCCTGCGTCGAGAAACCCTCCGTCGTGGGGAGGCGGGATGCGCAGGAGCACTTTCCCCGCATCGACGTCCCAGAGTCTTGCCGAGGCGTCGTCGCCGGACATCAGGTCGGGATCCTCCCAGGACAGCGTGAGGAGGCGGCTGCCGTCGGGAGTGCAGGCGACCTTCAGGAACTGGCCGGCGCAGTAGCCGCGGATCTCGGTCGTCTCCACGTCGACGAGGCCGGCCCAGGACTCTCCCGCCACCAGCACCGTCCGGCCATCGGCGAGAAAACGCACTCTCCGGGCCGGGAGGTCATTGAGCGTGCGCACGGTCGCGAAGGTCATGGCGTCGAGCAGAAGCGTGCCGTTCTCGGTGCCGACCACCAGCCACCTGTCCTCGGGGTCGACGTGCGCCGACCAGGCGCTCGCGTCTTCTCCCTCGAGAGGCTCGGGGAGAACGTGCTCGCGGACCGGCGCGCCGTCGCTCGCTCGATGGATGCGGATGCGCCGTGCCGAAGTGATCACCACGTGATCGCCCTTCGGTGTGAAGCAGGCGTCCCGCACCGGCGCATCGCGACCCAGGGAAGCCAGACTCTCGCCGGAGACACCGGAGACGAGCAAGGGCGAGAAGCCGTCCTGACCGAGGATCACCCTTTCCGCATGGGGCGAGATCTCGAGCAGATCGAAGGGGCCCTCGAGGTCGATCGTGGTTCGTAGCCGGCCGCTCTCGAGGGAGAACACCTCGGTCCGGCCGTCCTGGGCAACGAGGAGCACCGTCGTTCCGTCAAAGGAGAATCCGACCTGCCGGAGGGTCTCGGGGTCGGCGTCCCCCAGGATGAGTCTCTCCAGCTCTTGCAAGGGCCGGACGGACCACACCCGCGCCGTGAGGTCTTCGGACCCCGTCACGACCTCACGCCCGGTCGGGGAGACCGCCCAGCAAAGGATGGGCGCAACATGGCCCCGGAGATCCCGCCTCTTGCCCTTGCCGTCCGTCGGCACGAGGTACGCCCGGGAATCCTCCCGAGGAACGACCCGGTACCTCTCTTCGCGCCGGGGAGGGAGAGCCCCTTCTGCGGGGGCGCCGATCTCTCTTCCCTGCAGATCGAACCGCCTTCTTTCTCCGCCCTCGGCCACGGTCTCGATGTTGCCGTCCCCGTCGATCGAGGAGCGTACGATCGGAGCCCCGGAATCGATGATGCGCAGGCATTCCGCCGTCTCGGCCCGGAAGAGCCGCGCAGTCCCATCGGGGGCCGATGTCAGGACCAGGCTGCCATCGCCGCTGAAGGAGACCGAGGTGACGGGGCTCGTGTGTCCCTCGAGCACGGCGAGTGCGCGACCGGTTCTCGGGTCCCAGAGGCGGGCAGTGCGGTCGCGGGATCCCGTCACGATCTCGCCGCCGTCGGGTGAGTAGGCGACGGCGACCACGGCACCCCGGTGGCCGAGGAGTGTCCTCGTCTCGTGGCAGCTCTCGAGTGCCTCCAGGGCGACGGCAGCGGCTCCGAAGCTGGCTTCGGGCCACCGCTCGACGGCGAGCAGAGAGAGGGCGAGGGCCAGGGCCGGATCGGAGAGGCGCGCGATCCTTGCCTCGAGCAGGATTCTCCGTGCCTCGCTGCGGGCCAGCCTCTCCTCGGCGCTGTCGGCTCTCCTTCTCTGCTCATCGCGCTCGATGCGCGTCCGATCGAAGAGCAGAAGACAGGCGATGAGCCCTCCCGAGAGAAGCGTGATGAGGGAGACCCGGAGCAGGCGCCCCCCCGTGGTCGGGGGCACGGGTCTTCGCGTTTTGCGGACCTCGGCCACCCGGTCTCAGGCGCTCCTGCTCGTGGCGGGAGCGAGCTCCTCCACGGCGAGGGCGGCGCCCACGATGCCGGCCTCGTTGCGCATGGCGGCGGGAAGGATCTCCGTGTCGAGGGTGAGGAGCGGAACGAAGTGCTGGTGGTCGGCGCTGATGCCGCCGCCGAGAATGAACAGCTCGGGCCACAGGTAGCGCTGCACGGCGTGCAGGTAGATGTCGACGCGCGAGGCCCACTCCTTCCAGTCCAGCTCCTCCTTGGTGCGGATGCTCGCCGCGGCCCAGGTTTCGGCGTCCTTTCCCTTCAGCTCGATGTGACCGAGCTCGGTATTGGGAATGAGGCGCCCCCGGTGGAAGAGTGCGGTGCCGATCCCGGTACCGAAGGTCACCACGAGCACCACCCCGACCCGACCCCGCCCGGCTCCGAACCGCATCTCGGCGATGCCCGCGCAGTCGGCGTCGTTGGCCACCGTGCTGGGGCAACCCGTCTGCTCGGAGATGCGAGCCGAGGCGTCGATGCCGATCCAGCTCCTGTCCACATTGGCGGCGGTGAGGACCTTGCCTCCACGGATCACCGCGGGGAATCCGCACCCGATGGGGCCCTTCCAGTTGAATGTCTTCGCGCCCTCGGCGATGGTGGTGACCACGGCCTCCGGCGTGGCGGGCCGGGGAGTGGGAAGGTAAACGCGCTCGGCGAGAAGCCGCCCTCCCGTCGTTTCGACCGGTGCGACCTTGATACCCGTGCCGCCGACATCGACGCCGAGGATCTCCATCTGTCGTCTCCTCCTGGGGGAGCGTTTCTCGAGGGGAATGGAAGGGTCAAGCTACAGCGGGAGGCCCCCCGCTGCAAGAGACGGCCGGAGGCAACCTCCTGTCCCTCACGCAAGTGGGCTCGATTCCCTACAATCGGGATCGAATCGATTGCCGGAGGGGAGTCCGGGGGAGAGAAAAGGAGGGTAAGACCGTGCTCGATCCGCGCTCTTCCGCCCGCCGGGCGGCCTCTCCCTCCTGGCATTTGCTCTGCTTCTTCTCGCGGCGCCGTTCGTGCGCACTTGCCGGCGCCCCTGACCCCTGGTAACGTCCCCGCGCACGGAGCGGGGAAGGCGAGGAGACGATTCATGGACGACGCCATCAGAAAGCTCTGGCCCGAGCTCGAGTGGATCGAGGACGAGAAGCTGCGGGAGGCGACTTCCCGCACCTGGGAGGTGGCCATGTCGCGGAGCCCCCTCACGCCGCAGGACCTGCTCACGATCCCCTTCACCCTGCTCATCAAGGACTGCCACGTCACGTTCATGGAGCACAAGCGGGCCGTGGTGCACATCGCGCGCCGCTCCGCCGAGGCCATGGCCGAGTTCTTCAAGGACAAGCTTCCCATCCATCTCGACACGGTGATCGCGGGAGCGATCCTGGCCGACGTGGGCAAGGTGCTCGAGTACGAGAAGAAGGACGGCAAGTCGGTCCAGTCGGCCCGCGGCAAGTACCTGCGGCATCCCTTCACGGGGGTGGCCGTGGCCATGGAGTGTGGAGTTCCGGATCCCGTGTGCCACATCATCGCGGCCCACGCCGGAGAGGGCGATCACGTGACCCGCTCCACCGAGGCCTACATCGTGCACCACGCCGACTTCATGAGCTATCTACCGTTCAAGTCGCGGTTGATTCCGTAGCCCGAGCGATGCGGGCCGTCGCAAGAGTGGTCGGGCCGGATTGATCCAGGTCAAAGAGCCGCGACCCCGTTGACGGCTATCCTGACGGGCAGGTTCTCTCGCCGCCTCCGGATCCACGGATGGTCTCGGGGGCGGCCGGAGGGAGGTCGCCATGTCGCTTCGCCCGGTCGTCGTCCTCTGCTTCCGCGCGCTCGTCAGCCTCGTTGTCGCCGTGGCCATTCCGTCCTGTGGCACCGTACCCGACGTGCCTGCTCCTCCGTCTGCCGCCCCTGACGCGGGTGCCCGGGCTTCCCTGGAGCCCGTCTCCGATCGAGGCGCCGAGCTCTTCGCCAGCCACTGCGCCGCCTGTCACGGCGTCCAGGGGCGTGGAGATACCTGGGTCGCCGCCTCTCTCTTTCCTCGCCCCCGGGATCTCGGTCGCGGGCTCTTCCATCTCGTCAGCACGGACAACGGAGTTCCCACCCGTGACGATGTGCTGCGCACGCTCCGGCGAGGTCTTCCCGGCTCGGCCATGCCCTCCTACTCGTGGATGCCCGGGGGAGATCTCGAGGAGCTCTCGTCCCACGTGCTCGATCTCGCGGTCACGGGTCTCGCGGAGATCCTCGAGGATGACGCCCGGCAGCGGGGGACGCGACTCCCGAGGGAGGTCGCGCTCCAGCGTGCACGATGGTGGATGGAGCCGGGCGAGCCGATCGGTTCTCCTCCCGAAGTCGAGGTCACGCCGGCGGTGCTGGACCGGGGACGGGAGCTCTTCACGAGCTACTGCGCGGCTTGCCACGGCGAGGATGGCAAGGGGCGCAGGGCTCCTCGTGGCTGGGCGCCAGGCTCCGAGGTGACCTGGTCGCGAGACCTGACCCGGGGCCTTCTCCGGGGTGAAGCGACCCGGGACGAGATTTACCGGCGCATCCGCTCCGGCATGCCGGGTTCGGCCATGCCGCCCACACGGCTGGATTCTCCGGCCGACCAGGCGGCGCTCCTTGCCTACGTGCTCGATCTGCTCCCCACGTCCGGGTCCGATCCCTTCATCCAGACGCGACGCACTCTCATCGTTTCGAAGGCCCTCGCCGGGCTGCCGAGCTCTCCCGGAGACACGAGGTGGGAGACGGCAGTGACCACGCTCCTGCCGCTGATGCCTCTCTTCTCCTCGGAGGGCTCCATCCTCGAGGTCGAGGTCGCCTGCCTCCACCGCGGCGACGAGATCGCGGTGCGAATCACGTGGGACGATGCGACGTGTGACGATCGTTCTCTCGGTGGCTCTCCGTTCCCCGACGGGGTCGCGATGCAGCTCACGGGCGAGATGGATCCTCCTCTCTTCGGCATGGGGGCCATGGCCCATCCCGTCCGGATCTGGCACTGGAAGGCCTTCGAGCTCCGCGACGAGGCGGGGTCCCTGGATCTTCTCGGGAGCTCCCGATCCGGAGCCACCCCCGATACGCCGGCGACATGTCCGGTCTCGAGCGGAGGAACGACCACGAACCTGGTCGCCACCGGGCCGGGAGCGATGGAGAAGACGACGGCGGCAACCTCGGCCGAGGCCGTATTCAACGACGGCCAGTGGTCGGTGGTTCTTCGCGGAAGTCTTGTGGGGGACCCTGGAACCCCGGCCGGACGCTTTCTCGCCGTCGCCATCTGGAACGGGAGCGCGGGCGAGAGCGGGGTGAGGAAGTCGGTGACCACCTGGCACGAGCTCTCGATCGGGCGATGACCCCGCGAACGGGCCCGCCCTCGTGAATCATCTGTCTAGCCGATTCCGAGGGCTCGCGGAAGGTCGGCCACAGAAGGCAAGACGGTGGCGCCGGCGTCCCGGGCACGGTCGGAGTCGACCGGTCTGGCCTTGCCCGTGAGCACGAGGGCGGCGCGGAGTCCCGCGTCGAGAGCGCCGAGGACGTCGCCCTCGATGTCGTCGCCCACCATCAGGGTGGTTGTTCGCGAGTGGCCTTCCGGGAGCGCGCTCCCGTAGAACGCCGCCGAAGGCTTTCCCACCACCACGGCTTCGGTGCGGGCCGCGTACTCGAGGGCAATCACGAACGCGCCGGCATCCAGGGAGAGCCCGTCCGCCTCCTGCCAGGAGCGGTTGCACTGGCAAGCCACGAGGCGTGCACCCGAGACGAGGGCGCGAAAGGCGTTGTTCAGGGACGCGAAGCTCCAGTCGCGCCCGAGATCTCCCACGAGCACGGCATCGATCAAGGTGGTGCGTCCGGAGTCGGGCGGCACCAGCTCGAGGTCGCCGAGATCGGGCCAGGTCTCTTCCGGGAGGAGGGGCATGATCCTGCGGTGGCCGTTCTGACGGAGCCACCGGCCGGCCGCGGCGGGCGCGGTCAGGAGGTCGCCGGGGTCCGCGGGTATGCCCGCCCTTCTCAGATTGTCGAGGATGACCCTCCCGGAAAAGCGAGTGGTGTTCGTCAAGTAGCGAGGGGAGAGGCCCGCCTCGAGGAGGAGGGCCACGGCATCGCCGGCCCCGGGAACGGGGGCCCCGGACAGCAGGAGTGTTCCGTCGACGTCGATCAGGACGCAGCGAACACCGGTGAGATCGGGATCGAGCATGATTCGGCCTCCCGAAGAGGTGGTCCGTCGTCCGGCGAGTCGTCCTTTCCACCGCGACCTTTGCAAGCTAGCTTGAAGCGTTCATGAGGGAAGAGTCCCGGTGAGGGAAACGCTCTCTCCTTTTCCGAAGGGCTCCGTCGATGTCGGTCCCGCGCGCCACCTCTGCTCTCTCCTTCCCCCGTCTTCTGGCCGGGGTGCTGCTGGCCCTCGCCCTCGCTTCTCCCGCGGTGTGGTCTCAGCAAGGAGCACCGGGCGCCGCGCCCGTGACCGAGGAGGGCGAGCTCACCGTCGAGGGGCTCGAGGCCAGGATCGCCGAAGTCGAGGCCCGGTCGGACCTGGAGCGGGCGCGAAAAGACGAGGTCGTCAAGGTCTATCGGGCCGCCATCGACTTCCTGAAGAAGGCCGCCGACGAGGCCGCACAGATGGCCAAGCTCGAGGCGGATCGAGTCTCGGCTCCCGAGCGCCTCGCCGCCATCAAGGCCGAGCTCGCCCGGCCGATCCCGGAGCCCGAACCCGAGGTCGAACCGTCGGCCCCGGCCCGTGACCTCCACCCCCACCTTCTTGCAGCCAGGGCCGAGCTGGAGGTCGCCGAGAAGGCGAGGAAAGATCTCGAGGCCGAGACCGAGCGTCGCGGAGAGCGGCGCAAGACGCTCCCGAGCCAGCTCGCCGATGAACGGACCAGGCTCGAAGCAGTGAAGGCCGAGCTGGCCTCTCCGCCTGTCCCGGAGACCCCGGCCGAGCTCCTGCCGGCCCAGCGGGCCGAAAAGAGAGCCCGACGGCTTGTCCTCGAGCGAAGCATCACTCGTTACGAGGCCGAGATCAAGAGCTACGACGCCCGGGACGAGCTGCTCACGGCGAGGCTCGACCTGGCCAAGAGGAGTCTGCAAGAGGCGGACAAGCTGGCCAAGGCGTGGCAAGGAATCGTCGCTGCTACCGAGAAGCGCGAGGCGGCCGACGCCGAGAAGAGCGCGGCGGCTGCCCTCAGAGACGTCGAGAACGTCGAGGTCCTGAAGAATCTGGCCGAAAATGTGGCCGAGCTGACCCGGGAGCGCACGAGGATCATCGCTCAGGCCAAGGCGACGTCCCAGGAGGTGGATGGCCTCGAGGGGAAGCTCAAGGAGCTCGAGTCGACCTACAAGAACACCGAGGAGAGGGTCAAGGCGGCGGGGCTCACCGACGCCATTGGCCTCATTCTGCGGGAGAAGAGGGCGAACCTTCCTTCGGTTCGCGATCTGCGAAAGCGCTCCCGGGACCGTGCCGAAAAGGCGGCGGAGCTCGAGATCCGGCGGATCAACCTCACCGCCGAGCGCGAGAGCCTGGCCACCCTCGATGGTGAGGTGGCCGCGGTCCTTGCCGGGATCAAGATCTGGCCGGAGGGATGGACCGCGCCGGAGCTGGAGGCAAAGGTCCGGGACTTTCTTGTCGAGAAGAAGACCCAGGTCGACGAGGTGCTGCGCGTCCTCCGGCAGGCCATCGATCTCCTGGGCACCGTCGAGGAGAAGGACGCCCGGATCCTGGAGAAGACCGAGCAGTACGCCCAGTTCATTGATGAGAGAGTGCTCTGGATCCGCAGCGCGCAGCCTCTGTGGAAGATCTCTTTCTCGGCCTACTTCGATGGTGTCCAGTGGGTCCTGAAGGAATGGAAGCCGGCGCTGGATGCCTGGAGTCGCGGTCCCTGGGCGAGCCGGGTGTGGCTGGCGCTGCTTGGCCTGTGCATGATTGCGCTCGCGGCCACCGCCCCCGCCATGGGGCGCAAGATCCGCGATCTTGGCAACGTCGCCATGAAGGGCTCGTGCGTCTCCTTCACTCCCACCTTGAAGGCGTTTCTTCTCACGGTCTTGCGGGGAAGCATTCCGGGTCTGCTGGTCCTGGACCTTGGCTGGCAGATCGCCACCACAGCCGACTCCGACCGGGCCAGCGCTCTGGCCGCCGCCGTGCTCGCCGGTGGGGGCGTCCTCCTCGGCGTCGGCATCCTGCGTCAGATCTGCGTGCCGGGCGGGCTCGCCCTCTCGCACTTCAGGTGGCGACCGGGACCGGTGGGAGTGCTCCGTCGGACCCTGTCTTGGGCGGGCCTGCTCCTCGTCGTGGGCCGGATGGCGGTGGAGTTTCTCGAGCTCCTCAGGGGATTCAGCCCCACGGACTTCGCGGGGCAGCTCCGCATCAGCGTGGCGGACTCGGTGGGGCGGCTCTCCTTCCTCGGCCTGATGGCGGTGCTCATCGCCATGGTCTGGTTCGTCCTCAGCCCCCGGATCGGCTTCCTCTCGCCCGGGCCCGGAAGGTCCGAGGGAGGATGGGCCCAGAAACGGCGCCAGCTCCTCTTCGTGTTCGCCCTGGCCATTCCGGTGAGCCTGGGGCTCCTCTCCATCTTCGGCTACACCTACACCGCGCGTATGCTCCTCCGGTCGGTGAGGAGCTCGGCGGGCTTGATCATGGGCATGCTCCTGATCCAGAGCCTGGTTCTGCGCGCCCTGGTGGTGGCCAAGAGGAGGCTCCTCCGCAAGCAGGTCAAGGAGAGGCTCGAGGCGAAGCAGGCGGCCGGGGAGGCAAGGAGCGCGGACGAGAGCGGAAGCGAGCTTCCGCCGGTGGAGGTCGCGGCGCTGGATGCCGACACGGTGGACTCGCAGTCGCGCCAGTTTCTCCGGAGCCTCATGGGGTTCGGGATGGCGGTGGGGCTCTGGCTCCTCTGGTCGAGTGTCTTGCCCGCGTTGCAGGGCTTCAATGAGGTCAAGATTCCCGGCACCGCCGTATCCCTGTCGAATGCTCTCTTCGGCCTCCTGGTCCTGATCATGACGCTGCTGGCCGCACGCAACCTGCCCGGCCTTCTCGAGTTCACCGTGCTCCAGAAGCTCCCCTTCGATGCCGGGGAGCGCTACGCCATCACCACCATCTCCCGCTACACGATCACGCTGGTGGGGGTCCTGTGGGTCCTGCGAGTGGCGGGCATCGAATGGTCGAGCCTCCAGTGGACGGCCGCCGGTCTCTCCCTCGGTATCGGCTTCGGCCTCCAGGAGATCGTGGCCAACTTCATCTCCGGCCTCATCATCCTGTTCGAGCAGCCGGTGAGGGTGGGCGACATCGTGACGGTGGCGGGAATCGATGGGCGCGTGACCAGGATCCGCATGCGGGCCACCACCATCGCGGACTGGGATCGGCGCGAGCTCGTGGTTCCCAACAAGGAGTTCGTGACGGGAAGCATCGTCAACTGGACGCTTTCCGACCCGGTGACTCGCCTGGTGATCCCGGTGGGGATCGCCTACGGGTCGGACACCGCACTGGCCCGGACGATCTTGCTCCGGGTGGCGCGCGAGAACTCGTTCGTCCAGGTCGAGCCTACGCCCAGCGCCATCTTCCGCGGATTCGGTGACAGCACCCTGAATTTCGAGCTGCGCATCTTCATCCCCACCCGGGACGTCTGGCCCCAGGTCGTCGATGACCTGCACACCCGGATCGATCTCGAGTTCCGGAAGAGCGGGATCGAGATCGCCTTCCCCCAGAGAGATCTCCACATCCGCAGTGCCGAGCCCCTGGCCCGGGCGATGCTGGAGGCGCGACGCGAGAGAGAGAAGCAAGAGTCCGGCGAGCCCTGGCGTACCAAGGGTGGCGGTGATGCGCCCAAATGAGCTCCCGAGGCCAACAGAAAGAGGTCCCGAAGACGATGAGCCGAACCATCGATTCCGTGCTCGTGGTGGGCACCGGCAAGGTCGGGTCGCTGGTGGCGACCCTCCTTCACGAGAGCTCCTTCCAGGTGACGGCGCTGGATGCGCGAAAGCGCCAGGATTTTCCGTTTCCCGTCATCGAGGGCGACGTCTCGGATCCGGTGGCGCTGAAGGGGGCCGTCGACGGCAAGCAGGCCGTGGTCTCGTGCCTCCCGTATCATCTCAACGCCGGGGTGGCCCGGGCTGCCCATGCCCAGGGTGTCCATTACTTCGACCTCACCGAGGATGTCCCCACCACGAGGGCGATCATCGAGCTCAGCCAGACCGCGACTGCGGTCATGGCCCCGCAGTGCGGTCTGGCGCCAGGCTTCATCGGGATCGTCGGTTCTTCTCTCACCCGCTCCTTCGAGTCTCTCCGGTCCATCGAGCTCCGGGTCGGGGCTCTGCCCCACCATCCCCGGGGTCTTCTCGGCTATGCGTTCAACTGGTCGTCCGAGGGGGTCGTCAACGAGTACCTCAACGACTGCGAGGTGATCCGTGGCGGCAAGAAGATGATGGTTCCGGCCATGGAGCACCTGGAGACCATCGTGATCAACGGCATCCGCCTCGAGGGGTTCTCCACCTCGGGCGGCCTGGGGACCATGTGCGATACCTTCGCGGGGAGAGTCGAGGAGCTCAACTACAAGACTCTCCGCTACCGCGGTCACTGCGAGCTCATGCGTTTTTTCTTCAACGAGCTCCACATGAGGGCGAATCGCAAGGTGGCCGGCGAGATCCTGGTGAACGCCAAGCCGCCCGTGAACGATGACGTGGTCTTCGTGCATGCGGCTGTCGAGGGGACCAAGCAGGGCGAGCTCTTCCGGGAGGAATTCGTCCGCGACTATTACCCGCGTCGTGTCCGGGGCAAGGCGTGGCGGGCCATCTCCTGGACCACCGCGGCCTCCGTCTGTGCCGTGCTCGAGCTGGTGGCCGAGGGAAAGCTGGTGGAGAAGGGATTCGTGAAGCAGGAGGAGATATCCTTCGAGGACTTCCTGCGCACCGAGAACGGGAGCTTCTTCTCGGACAGGGCGTGAAGAAAGATGGCCATTTTTTCTTGCTGATCCGGGCAGGTCTCCTCCGGTTCGCACTCCAGAGATTGGAGCTGTGGCAAAACCGAAGAAGGAGGCCCTCACCATGGTCGACCTGCGCCCGTATTCGCACCCTGCTCGAACGTGCCCACACACAGGCTGGAGCCGGCTCGCGGCGGCCCTGATCCTCCTCGTCGCCCAGGGGGCCCGGGCCGGGACCCTCGTCCTCCAGCACGAGACCCTCACCGACCCCTCCCAGGGGACGGTCCTCACCATCCTCGCCGACGAGGACATCGCGGCAGGCCTCTTCTCGACCTCGCCCGGAGACTATCCGCTGCGGCTCCTCTCCTTCGACATCATGGTCGCGACCCCCGGCGGCTCTCCCGAGACGCGTCTCTTCGATATCACGATCTATGGCGAGGTACCGACGACCGCCTTCAGCGGCCCGAGTGCCATCGGGAGTACCCGCGCCCTGTGGAGGCTCGACGACGTGGCCCTCGTGGCGAACCAGTTCACCACGGTGGATGCGTCCGTCCTCGACGTGATCGTTCCCTGCGGCGTCTTTGCCGTCGGCATCAGGCCCGCGGGACCGGGGACGGCCAAGCCGGTCTGCGACAACTCGGGGTGCAGCGCGCTCACCGACAAGGTCTACGATGCGAGCGAGTTCGGGGGGCACTGGGACACTCCGTGCCCCCTTCTCACCGGTGCTCTGGCGATCCGGGTCACGGTCGAGACCAACGCCGGCCCCTTCCCCTCCCGCGCCGGAGAGGTTCTCTCCGCCACCGCCCTCACCCCGCCTTCGGGAACCGCGGGCACCGGCTTCGGTGCCTCGGTGGTGAGCGTGGGAGATCTCGACGGCAACGGATCCGTGGACCTGGCGGTGGGGGCTCCTCTCGACGACGAGGCGGCGGCCAACTCCGGAGCGGTCTGGATCCTGTTTCTCGATGCGTCGGGCACGGTGATCGCGGAGCAGAAGATCAACGGGGTCCAGGGAGGCCTCTCGAACGCCCCCTCTTCCGGCGCGCACTTCGGCCAGGGCGTGGCCGCCCTCGGAGACTTCGACGGCGACGGGATTCCGGATCTCGCGGTGGGAGGCCCGGTGGACTCGGAATGTACGGCCGGGCTGCCCATGGGAGCGGTCTGGCTCCTCTTTCTCAACGCCAACGGCACCGTGAAGAGCGAGCGGAAGATCCTTCCCTGTGTCGACCTGTCGCTCGGCGGCGGCTGGGAGTTCGGCTATTCCTTGACCGCTCTGGGAGACATCGACGGAAACGGAGTGACCGACATCGCGGTGGGATGTCCGGGCTACCGCCTCGGCTTCGAGACCAACATCGGGGCCATCATCGTGATCGAGCTGCTCTCCGACGGCTCCGTGGACCAGTCGAGAACCGCGCCCGGCGATCTCCTTGCCAATGTCTTTGCCGAGGGCGGCGATCGCTTCGGACACGCCATCACGAGGGCCCCCGACCTCAACGGTGACGGCATCGCCGATCTCTACGTGACTGCGCCCGGCGCCGGGGGAATCTACAGCCGGCCCGACAACGGAATCTACTACTCCCTCCGGGTCACGACCTCGGGGTTCGGGGTCGTCCACCAGGCGACCTACATCCTGCCGGTCCACTGGCGGAGGCAGGGCGGGCAATCGATCGCCCTGCTCGACGATCTCGACGGATCCGGGCATCCCGACATCGCCGTCGGAAGTTCCGGTGATGGACCCTGCGCGGATGCTCTCTTCGACGGGAGCATCACCCTGTACCTGGTGGGGAACAACGGGGTCGTGCGGATTTCCGAGCAGAGAATCACCGCGATCGAGAGCGGCGTGACTCTCCCCTCGGGTTTCTGCAGCTCCCTCGGGTCCCTGGGCGACTTCGACGGCAACGGGGCCTGCGACATCGTCGCCGGAGACGGGGCGGGTTCGGTGAGCCTCATCTTTCTCCGGCGCAGCGATCCGGTGTCCATCCGGTACATGTACCCGAACTTCGGGATCGCCAGCGGCGGGACCACCCACACCATCCGCGGCGCTGGCTTCACCTCGGTCGGGGACACCACCGTACACTTCGGAGGGGCACCGGCCACCGTCCTCAACGTCACCCCGACCGAGATGATGGTGCAAACGCCGGCGCTGCCCGCCGGCAATCGAGTGGACATCATCGTGGCGAACTCGCAGGGATCCTGCGAGATCGAGCGGGTCTTCTCGGTGCAACCGTGTCCTTCCGTGAGCATCTCCTCCGTCGACCCGAGCTCGGGTCGCGAGATTGGCGGGGAAGTGGTGGCCATCCGTGGATCCAACCTCGACCTCGGTGGCACCGTCCAGGTCTTCTTCGGTGCCGTCGAGGCCGAGGTGCGGTTCCAGAGCACCCCCCAGGTCCGGGTCACCGCACCACCGGGGACGGGTACCGTCGATGTGAGGGTGGTCACCGGTTGCGGGGAAGCGGTCCGGATCGGGGGCTACACCTACGTTCCCTGCGGGCCGGCGCTGACCTCCCTGAGCCCTTTGTCGGGCCGGGAGCCGGGGGGCATCGCCGTCACCCTCATCGGCTCGAACTTCGACGTGGGGACCACCACCGTCACCTTCGGAGGTGTCCCCGCCACCGTCATGAGCGTCACCTCGACCGAAATCGAGGTCATCAACCCGGCGGGGTCCGGTCCCGTGCAGGTGGTGGTCGAGACCGACTGCGGGCCTTCCAACGTCCGGTTCTTCACCTACAACGCCTGCAACCCGGTGACCATCACCCTCGTGGAGCCGGCCACGGGCGCGGAGAGCGGCGACACCCACGTTCACGTCCGCGGAGGCGGACTCCATCAGGACAGCGTGCAGGAGGTCCTCTTCGGAGGCGTTCCCGCAACCATCGTGCGCCGCCCTTCGGGTCAGGTCATCGTGAGAACCCCGCCTGGAATCGGCACCGTCGACGTGTCGGTGCGCAATGACTGCGACACCGTGGTGGCGGCGGGAGCCTATACCTATCTTCCCGACGAGATCGCGGCCCGTCTCGGCAACGTCAACGTCGACGACGGTGATCGGGCCGACGTGCTTCTGGTCAACTCCAGCGCGGGGGACGGGAACCGCGTGGTCCAGGTCAACATCGGAGAGCCCATTGCCCTGGAGATCCTGGCACCTCCGTCGCGGTCGGTCGCGAAGTACGCGGTGTGGGGCTTTGCCGGAACACCCACCGCGGGCACCGTCTTCTCCTCCCCCTTCGATCTGGGGCTGTTCGCGTTCGCTCCTCCCTTCGGAGGGGGAGCGCCGGTGGTGGTCTGGAACACCATCGGACGGCGACCGCTGCTCGGGACCCCCGACTTCGCCTCTCCGGACGCGCCGGCCACGCTCTTCACCCACCCGGGGCTCAACCACGGGGTCACGGTGACATTCCTGGGGCTGGTCCGGGACGACGCGGCGCGCATTCCGGAGGGCTTTGCGAGCGCAAATGCCGTGGTGCTCGAGGTGCAATAAGCGGTCTTTGCGCTTGGTGGCTGCTTTCAAACCGGATATCCTGTTCTCGCGGAGAGCCCAGGACTTTCCGAGAGAACGGGGTTTCGGCTTGATGGAGAGGAAGACAGGGACCGGGGATTCATCGCCCTCCCACGAGAATGCCGACGTGGCGTTCCTGGAGTTCCTGCACCTTCGCTCGGAGCAGCCCGATCTGACCCTGGAGCGATTCTGTCAGGATCGCCCGGAGCTGGGCCCGACCCTGCAGAGGATGGGGCGGCTCTGGTCTTTTCTCGAGGAGAGGGATGCCATCGGCAGCGGAAAGGCCGATGGTTCCCTGCGCGCTCTCGATCCCGGGTCCGGCGAGGGAGCCTCGTCGATCCAGACCCTGGTCGAGGAGCTGGCCCGTCCCCGAGGATCCGATGCCTATCGTGTCCTCGATCGGCTCGCCCAGGGGGGAATGAGCGACATCCTGAGAGTGTGGGATGAGCGGCTCCGGCGAGTGGTGGTGATGAAGCTGTTGCCCCGCGAGCTGGCCGGTCCTCCCGTCACCGCGTCCCAGCGACGACACGCGACGCGGCTCATCGAGGAAGCCCAGGTCACGGCCCAGCTCCAGCACCCGAGCATTCTCTCGGTGCACGACGTCGGGGTGGATGCGACGGGGCGGCTTTTCTTCACCATGCCTCTGGTCAAGGGGCGCCACCTCGGAGAGATCATCGACCTCGTCCACCAGGGAGAAGAGGGCTGGACCCTGGGCCGGGTCCTGGCCGTGGTGCAGCGCCTGTGCGAGGCCCTGGCCTACGCGCACAGCAAGGGAGTGATCCACCGCGATCTCAAGCCCAGCAACATCATGGTCGGCCGCTTCGGCGAGACCTACCTCATGGACTGGGGGCTGGCCAAGGTGCTGCGTCCGGATGCGATGCCCGGGAGCGAGTCCAGGGAGGTCGTCGACGGATCGTTGGTCATCGACTCGGTGCGCAGGAGAATTGCCAACGACACCCCGACCTCGTCGGTGCTCACCGTCGATGGTGCGGTGGTGGGAACCCCCGCCTACATGTCACCCGAGCAGGCCGCGGGGCACTCCGACGAGCTGGGCCCGCGCTCGGACGTCTACTCGGTGGGAGCCATCCTCTACCAGCTCCTCACCTCTCGCAGGCCCTATGCCCGGTCGGGCAGCACTCCGAGTGCCGAGGAGCTCATCCACCAGGTGTGCACCGAGCCACCGGTTTCCATCGAGAGAATCGCCCCCCGCGTTCCCGCCGATCTGGTGGCGGTGTGCGAGAAGGCCATGGCCCGCGACCCGCGGGATCGGTACGGCGACATCCTCGAGATGGCCAATGATCTCCAGGCTCATCTCGACGGACGGGTGGTGAAGGCCTTCCGGGGCGGGCCCGTCTACGAGCTGGGAAGGTGGGTGCGGCGCAACCGGAGCGCCGCCCTCGCGGCCGGGATCGCTCTTCTGGGGGTGATCGCCGGGCTCACGGCCGTGGCGACGGTCGAGCGCCGTCACCGGAGGATTCTGGAGGTGAGCGAGTCCGAGCTCCGGGAGGCCAATCGATCCCTGGAGGCGGCACGGCGGGCAGAGCGGCTCCGGGTGGAGGAGCTGCGCAGGTCGGTCTACCTGAACCAGATTGCGCGAGCCGAGCAGGCGCTCCAGGAGTCCGAGTTCGGGGTCATGGCGCGCATTCTCGCCGGTTGCGACGAGGATCTGCGGAGGTGGGAATGGCACTTCCTCGAGGCGAGCTCCCGGCCCTGGGTGCGCCGGTTCTCCGGCCACACCGAGAAGGTCATCGAGCTCCTGCTCCTTCCCGACGGCAAGCGCTTCGTGTCGGGTGATGCCGACTGCACGGTCAGGATCTTCGATCTCGAGACGGGAGAATGCGAGCACCTGCTCTCGGGCCACACCCGGTACATCGACTCCCTCGATGTGACCGAGGACGGAAGGGTCATTCTCTCGGCCTCCCGTGACGGGACCCTCCGGTTCTGGGATGCGGACTCGGGGGAGCTGCTGCATCCCCTCGTTCCGCAGGTGGGACAGTCGGTGAAGGCGATCTTCCTTCCCGATCAGAGCCTGATCGCGGTGTGTGGAGACCTGAATGTCATCCAGATCTGGCGCTGGCGGTCCTGTGAGCTGCTCACGACGCTTCGCGGGCATCCGGACTGTGTCAAGCAGCTCGTGGTGTCGCCGGACCGTTCGGCTCTCGTGTCCACCGGCAGGAATGGCCATCTTCGCGTGTGGGACCTCGCCACCTGGGAGACCATCCGGACCCTCGAGCTGGGGGCGCAGGCCTCGCGGCAGATCCGGTTCCTGGAGGACGGCCGCCGGGTCCTGATGCCCCTCACCGAGCTCGACTACCGGGGGCAACCGGGTCCGGCCAACGCCAGATGCCATGTCCTTGATCTGGAGACGGGGAAGGTGGAGCGTGTGTTTTCGCTTCCGAGCCTGTTCTATGGCGCGGCGGTGCTCTCCCCCGACGAGAAGATCCTCGCCACCGAAGACGGGACGCAGTTGGCTCTTCTCGACTTTCAGACCGGAGAGGAGATCGGAGTCCTTCCCGGTCACGAGCAGGGGGTCAAGTACTTCCTGTGGTTGGACAACCGGCGACTCCTCGTCAGTGACGGCGTGGGCGGGATCATGCTCTGGGATCTCGACCATACCTCCGTGCACCGGGATCTCGATGCCGATTCGAGCTGCATCACCGCCGCAGTCTCTCCGTCCGGAGAGCTGATCGCCACCGGCCACGAGGGAGGGAGCATCCTGCTGCGGGCTCCTTCGGGGGAGCCTCCCTTCTTGCGCATCGAATCGGGACAGGGCGCGGTCTGGAGGCTGCTCTTCTCCCCCGACGGGCGTTCCCTTCTTTCCTCGGGACAGAACGGCACCTTCTGCCTCTGGGATCCCGCCACGGGCGCCGAGATCCGACGTGTGGTCCAGAGAAGGCCTGCCCGTCCGAGGATGTCTCCCCGGGGCGATCGGGTGATCACCCTTGACGAGGCGGGGGTCGGCTTCTGGAAGCTCCCGGACTGGACGGGGCTCCGGGGAAAGGACCTGGGCGCCGCCTTCAGCGCGAGCATCTCTCCCGACGGAACGACGGTCGTGGTCTCCCACTCGATCTTCGTGGCCCTCTGGGACGTGGAGAGCGCCAGGCCCATTCGGCAGTCGGAGGCCGACCCGGAGGGGCGGAGGATCGTCTCGCTGGCCTATTCGTCGGATGGACGGAGCATCGCGGCAGGGAGGTTCAACGGCGAGATCTCGATTCTCGATTCAACGAGCCTGGAGGTGCTGAGCGGATTCGACGGTCGCCACGAGACGGAAGAGGTCTCCGACGTGATGTGGCTGGATGGCGACGAGCGCCTCGCCTCGGTCGGTTTCGACGGAAAGCTCCGGCTCTGGGACACCCGGACGGGCCGCGGGATCCTCGCCCTGCCCGCCACCGATTGGAAGGGAATCCGGATCTCGGCATCGAGCGACGGCCGGGTGCTCGCTTGCCCGGGGCCGAACGGCAAGGCCAGGGTCTGGCAGCTTTCCGGGGGGGAGGAGTAGGAAAGATCGAGCATTCCCTTGCCTGGCGGGTCTCTTGGGTTCGGGGGGAACTGCGTGCCGGATGAAACCATGACCGATCAACCTTCGGGAGACGACATCAAGGCCCTGGTGGCAAGGGCCAAGGCGGGCGACGCGGAGGCCGGCAACCTCCTCTTCGAACGCTACCTGGAGCCCATTCTGTACCGCGTGCGGCGCCGGATGCCCGAGAGGCTCCGTCACAAGATGGAGTCCATGGATCTCGTCCAGACCGGGGTGAGGGAGGCCATCCGGGACATCGGGCGGTTCGAGTGGCGGGGCTCCGACTCCTTCTATCTCTGGCTCTGTCAGATCGTCGAGAACAAGATCTACAGCAATCTTCGCCACTGGCGGGCCCAGAGAAGAGACGAGCGGCGCGAGGCCTCTCCGGAGTGCCGCGCCGGAGACCACGCCGATCCGGCGGAGGGACTTCCCACCCCGGGACCGGGCCCCAGGACGCGGGTCATCGAGGACGAGAAGATCCGGGCTCTTCGGGCCGGGGTCGGTGAGCTCGGAGGGCGCCAGGCCGAGGTCATGCGGCTCAGCCTGGATGGATTCACGGACCACCAGATCTCGGAGATGCTCGGGCTCTCGCGACAGGCCGTCCAGCGGGACCGGGTGTCGGCGGTACGGAGCCTCTCCCAGAGGTTGCGTGATCTGCTCGACGAGCAGGATCCCGGGTGACCTTGCCAATGAAAGCGGGACCGGGGTGAAACCCGGTCCCGCTCGAGGATCCATCAAGATTGCCGGTCTCAGTTGATCGGAATCTGGGTGCTCACGTTCTCGTCGTCGAAGTGCAGGGCGTGTCCGGCGGTGAAGTCGTTGCGGACGATCTGGACGAAGACGCCCAGGATCGCCGGAACGTCGTCCTTGGGAAGGGACGCCGGGTTACCGGAGAGATCGAGGACGGCGCGGCCGGTCAGCTCGACCCAGCCCGTCTCCTTGGCGAACTCGTCGGGGTCACCGTTGAGGTTGCGCGCCACGGCCGAGATCTCGGAGAGCGAGACGGTGGTGTGGCAGACGAACTTGAAGGTCCGGCTGAACTTGTCTTCCTTGTTGTTGAAGAAGAACACGTCGAGCTCGTTGATGAAGTCCTGGCCCGAGGTGGACATGAGGGTGAGCTTGTTCTCGAAGACGCCCGGCATCTCCTCGAAGAAGCTGTCGACCCACACGGTCTGCGGGAAGCTGTCGTAGTCCAGCTCGTCGAAGCAGAGCGGGCCGGTGAAGGCGTCGTCGCGGATGAAGGCGCGACCGCAGGCGTCGTTGGACGAGCTGTTGACGGCATCGGCGTCGAAGGCGTAGGGGGTGTAGCTCCACATGATGTCGAGAGCCGAGTTGGCCACGTAGGCCGACCCGAGCAGGAAGTCGAAGTCGATCAGGGCGCCCGTCTCGGGATCGTTGGCCGAGACGGTGAGGAAGCCGACCTCACCCTCCGGGTTGTGGTCGGAGGCCAGCACCGACAGGGTGTCGGCGGGCGAGAGGGGCTCGAAGCGATCGAACTCGAGGCAGATGCCACCGTCGGCATCCTGGCCGTAGTAGACGTAGTGCGCGAGCACGTCACCGGCGCGGAAGCCGTTCTGGTTGCAGTCGGTGCGATCCTGGTTGGTGTTGGTCACGTTGATGATCGTGGCCGACTGCGGACGCGAGTCGAACAGCGGGTAGATCATCACGCTGGCCCTCTCCAGGTGATCGGGCTCGGCGAGGACAGCGCCCCCGAGGCCCATCGAGGTGGCGAGCGCCACCATGGCAAGCTTGCGGATGTTCATCATGGTCTCCTTGATGATTTGGCCCTTCTCCGAGCCTGGAGAGGGACTGACAAATACCTGTGCTCTCGGCTCCGGTGCGAAGACCGAGCCAGAGAAGGGCATTTGCCGAAAGGGCCAAAAGGGTGGGGAGTTGCAGCGGCGCGCCCGATGATGGGTGCACGAGGGTGTTGCATCGTGCCAACGGACTGTCGTCGTGAGGCAGCAGGAAGGTCGGAGCGGGAACCCGGAATGCACCAGCGGGATCGGAGAAAATGGTCGCATCCTCCGATCCCGCCGGATGTTGTTCCGAGCCTCTAGCCTCCCTGGACCTTGGTGAGCAGGAGCTCGGTGTCGGCGAGAGTGCCGAGCACGATTCCGCCCGGCCCGCCCCCGCCCAGGATGAACCCCGTCACCTCGGCTCCCTCCTGCACGAACGAGAAGGCATGGATGTTCTTGTTGGTGGTGGCCTTGATCCTGGTCCACTGAACGCCGTCGAACTTGCGCAGATAGCCGGAGAGGTGCAGGGTCGAGGTGTCCTCCTCGACGCCACTGTGGTTCTGGTTGTTGGTACCGGCATAGACGAAGCCCGCCTGCGGGGCCACTCCCACGGTGGTGAAGTCGTGGACCTCGTCCTGCAGGGACACGGTACCGGTCACCGGGTTGAACTCGTAGACGGTCGTGACCCCCTCGAAGCGGCCGTTCTGACCGACCCAGACGAGGAGGGTCCCGCTCTCACCTGCCGCGTACACGACGCGGCGTCCCTGCACGATGCCGGCCGCCACATCGAGGAGGGCTCGGGGTGCTCCCGCGGGATCGGCAGGAGGAGAGACATTCGTGATCAACGTGCCGCCTCCCGAGACGAGATAGGCCCGGGGAGCTCCACCCTGGTGACCGACCACGAAGGCCCGGTCAAGGGTCGAGAAGGTGATGGCCTCCAGGGTGATCCCGCTCGGGGAAGGGAAGCCGGCCATCTCGGTCCAGCTTGCCCCGTCGTCGGTGGTCACCATGATGACGGCGCGAGCTCCTTGCTTGCCCACGGCCCAGTATTCCATGCCCGACCGGTGCGCCACCTCCCGCAGGTCGTGGTCGGTCTGGATGCCCGTGACCCCGAAGGGTGACCAGGTACGGCCAGCGTCGGACGTACGCAACACGTTGCCAGCCGGACCCACTGCGACTCCCACCGACGCGCCGCCGAAGTCGACGGAGCTGACGTGGGGTTTGGGCCCGAAGCCCCCGCTTGCCGGGTAGACCCTGGTGAACGTGCAGCCTCCGTCCTCGGAAAGGAAGATCTGATCGGGCTGCCCCACCATGACGCCCGTGCTGCGGTCGAGGAAGTGGATGTCCCGGGCGCGGACGAGGTCCTCGCCGTTGTTCTGCATCTCCCAGGTCTGACCGCCGTTCGGGCTGTGTCTGAGGAAGCCGAAGCTGCCGGTCACCCATACGTCACCCGTGCCGGCGATCCCCTTGGCTCCCATGAGAGGGGCGGTGTAGCCGGGGACGAAGCTGTCCTTCCAGGTGCCGCCGGAATTTCTGACCCAGATGTTGCCGGCATAGCCCGAGGCCACCGCCACGCCGTTGCCGAGATCGGACACGCCGTACAGGGTGGCGAAGCTCGAGTGGGAGGCGCCCGGATCGATGGGCTCGGGGCCGTTCCAGGAATCGCCACCGTTCGTGGTGCTGTAGATGCTTCCGTTGGCGTTCCCGGTGCCCCCGACGAGGTATCCGTTGAGGGGATCCGAGAAGTCGAAGTCCCAGGGATCGTTGAAGACCGATCCGAGCTTCTCGAGGGTGATCCACCAGCGACGGCCCAGAGACGATCGGGAGTCGTTGGAATCCGTGTGGAAGACGACCCCCAGCTTTTCGCCCGGAGGCGTTCCGACGGGGAGGTTCGTCTCCCAGTTCGCGCCGCAGTTCCCGATGAAGCCACCACCCAGGCTTCCCTCCACGGAAAGGCAGTAGAACTCGAAGTCCATGGGGTCGAGAGGAACCGTGTCCCCGGGATTGCGGAAGATCTGGACGTCCTCGAACGAAGCTCCTCCGTTCTGGGTGAGGGAAAACGCCCAGAGACCGGCAATCCATCCGATGTCGGTGTTGTCGGGAAGGAAGCGGACCCCCCAGAACACTCCGGGATCTCCGTTCTTGGCCAGGATGACCGGGTTGCTCGCGTGGAGGAGCGTCCAGGTCGTGCCGCCGTCGAGGGTCTTGATGACCCTACCCCCCCGACCGGCCGCCCATCCGGTGACCCCGTCGGGCAGGAACACGACGTCGAGAAGCATCTGGGCCACGTCGTAGGGCGTGGCCTGGTGGCGCGAGGTCATGCCTCCGTCCGAGGAGAAGCGGACGCGGCCCCCGTCCTCGGCGACCCAGAGGCGGAGCGCACCAGGATTGCCGGCAGGCGCCTGGGCGAAGGGACGCCGCAGGGTTCCCCCGCCGAGGTAACGGATCTCCGGGTTGCCGTCGGCGGGAAGAGGGGCGCAGGGGTTGGCGGGAAGGGGGATGGGAACCGCCGGCCCCATCGGTTGGCCGAAGGCCCCGGGAACGACGACGACAGAGGTCAGGGCGAGAGAAAGTGCGAGCTTGGGCAGGTGCATGGGCGACTCCGCGATGACCGGGGATGACTTACCGGTCCGCGGGTCCACCCCGGTGCGGTCCCCGGACCTCTGCCCGTTCGCGTACCGGTGGCGTCCCGCGGTTGTGCTCAATCCGGGGAAACTTCAGTTTGAGCACTCATCTTGAGGAGGAGCCGCGTCAGGGGGCCAGGGCTGGCCCGCCCTCGCCGGGACTACCCGTCTTTTTTCTCGGCCGCCGGCTTCGGGGCCAGCGCCCTGGCGAGGTGGGCCGCCCGGCGCTGCGAGCGGCGAAGCTGCTTCCTCAGGGTTCGGACCCGGGAGTCGCCGCGGACCGCTCCCGCCTTCTCTCTGGCCTTCTGGAGCTGTCCCCCGAGCTTTTTCACGCGGGTCCCGAGCGTGGTGACCTGTTTCTCGGCCGTCTTCTTCTTCATGGGTGAGTCCTCTTTCTGGGCTGCCTTGGGCCCCGACAAGCCTGGGGCGGGCAGAAGCCCCGTAGATTAACCCGCCCCTGCCCACATTCCCAGCCTGTTTTTCGGCCCGTCGGCACTCCGTTTGAACCTAGGCCATCCTGGCGGCGGATGTGGACCGTGCGGACGTACGGAAACACTTGCCAGATCGGGGCTTCGAGAGCGAGGGCCTGGCCTGGCGAGGCACGGTCCGGAGGATGGCATCGGGGTTTCCAGGCGTATTGGAGGACGTACCCCATGGGGTTTCTCAAGGGCTGTCGAGCGGTCTCACTCTCCCTTCTCACCTTGACGCTGCTTCCGACCCCGGGAGTGGCCCAGACCGTCGACGGTGATCTCTCCGACCTCGAGATCCTGGCCCAGGCCACGGCGACGGATCTGATCAACGACGTCTGCCCGGTCGGGAAGTCGGGATTCGACGTGGAGAGGCTCCTCGTCTATTACGACGTCCTCAACGATGACCTGTACATCGGACTCGATCTGTTCGATGTCCCACCCGGTCTCGGGTTCGTGGGGGCCGGTGTTCCGGGAGATGCCGACGGGGACAACGACCCTTCCTCGATGACCAACGTGGCCTGCCAGGTCAAGGTCGACCAGCCGGGAGTGGGAGCCGACGAGACCTACGTTCTCGCCATCGACACCGATGGTGACCTGAGCTTCGAGACGGCCGCCGACTTCCGGGTGGAGTTCCGCAACAACCGGGTCACTCTCATGCGCGGTGACGGGACGATCCTTCCCAACGACCCGCAAGGACTCTCGGCCCTCGTGGTGCTGGGCACCGCCGGTGCGGGCGGCATCGACACCGACATCCCGAACCAGGACCAGAGTCCGTTCGGCTACGAGAACACCCTCACCGAGGACATCGAGCTCGTCATCCAGAACTTCAGTCTGGCCGATCCCGTTCCCCAGTGCTTCCGGGTGCAGTTCTTCGCGGGATCCCTGCGCGATCTCCTCCCCGAGGACAAGCTCTCCTCGCCCCTGGAATTCAGCCCGTTCACCCCGTCGGTCTCCCTCGACAAGGAGGCCCGCAACGTCTCCCAGCAGGGAAAGTACCAGGACAGCCTGCTCGCCGCCTCGCCGGGCGACTTCGTCCGCTTCCGTCTCACCGTCCGCAACGACGGGGAGATTCCGCTCACGGATCTCGTGGTGGAGGACGATCTGCCCGCGGGCTTCGCGGGGCTCGCGACCGCAGATCCTGGCTGCGTGGTGAATGGCAACTCGCTCACCTGCACCGTGCCTTCCCTCGGGGTGGGCGAGGCGAAGGTGATTCTCTACGAGGCGCAGGTATCGGCGGCGCCCGGAGCAGAGCTCATCAACGATGCCAGGGTCGTCGCCCAGGTCCCCGCGGAGTGTGATCGGCCCGCGGTTTCGGCCCGGGACCAGGTGACGGTTCGTGTGGTGGGAATCCTCTGCGACAAGAGGGTCTCGATCAACGGCACCGACTACTTCGACGAGGCGACCGTGGCCACCGGCCAGCAAGTCTTCTACGAGGTCGAGGTGAGGAACGACTCCGCGGTGACCCTGCTCTCCGCCTCGGTCCTCGACCAGCTTCCCGATGGCCTCTCCGATCCTCGGAGTGACGACCCCAGGGTCCAGATCGCCGGCAACCTGATCTTCGCGTTTCTCGGAGACCTTCCGGCCGGAGCCACGGATGTCGTCCGCTACCGGGCCACGGTCACGGCGGAGAACCCGCCGACCACGTCGCTCGTGAACACGGCCTCGGTTTCCGGTCTCGCCGACGAGATCCTCGTCACGAGCGAGTGCGGAGCCACCGTATTCGTTCCCTCCGTGGACATCGAGTGCGACAAGGCCGCGAGCCTGGATGGGACCCTCTACTCTGACGAGGTCGTGGCCACTCCGGGACAGCGGGTGGGGTTCCGGGTCGTGGTCACGAACTCGGGCTCGGCGCCGCTCTTCGACGTGATGCTGCGGGATGAGCTTCCGCCCGGCTTCGAGGCTCCGCTCGAGAACGATCCCGAGTGCTCGTTCGTGGGAACGACGCTCGAGTGCAACCTCGGGACCCTCGGCCCCGGCGAGTCGGAGACCGTATTCTACTCGGCACGCGTCTCGGCCCAGGCCAACGGTGATCTCACGAACTCGGCCCAGGTGAGCGGAACCGCGGGCACGGCCCAGAATCCCGGCATCGTCCGCCAGGATTCGTGCGTGGCCGTGACCCGGGTGATCAACCCCCTCCTCGAGTGCGAGAAGCTCCTCTCGGTCGACGGAGGCAACTTCTCCTCGACCATGGAGGCGGTGACGGGACAGAACGTCACCTTCCTCCTTCGTGCCTCCAATCCTGGAGTCGTTCCCGTCTTCGACGTGGTGGTTCTCGATGACGTTCCGGCGGGGTTCGGATTCCTGTCGTCGAGCGACCCCAAGATCGTGATCAACGGCAGCGTGGTGACCTGCACCGTGGGAGTGCTGCTGCCCGGCGAGTCCGCCGATTGCATCTTCCAGGCGGTGGTGGTGGCCCGGAATCCTCCCAGCCTCGAGCTGGTGAATACGGCCACGGTGAGTGGACGCGGGGGAAGCCCGTCGAACCCGGGCTTCACGGTCGCCGACGATTGCGTGGCCCGGATGCCTCTTCTTGCCACCGACATCGCGTGCGACAAGAACGCCTCTCTCGACGGCGCGAGCTTCGCCGACGAGGTCTTCGCTCTGCCCGGCGACACCATCTTCTTCGAGGTGATTGCATCCAATACGGGAGACGCGCCGTTCTTCCAGGTGAGCCTGGAAGACATCCTTCCCGCGGGTTTCGTGAACCCGGTGACCGATGATCCTCGCTGCGGATTCGTGGGCAACACGCTCACCTGCGATCTCGGTGGCCTCGAGCCCGGAGCCTCCACCCGGGTGACGTTCCGGGCCGACGTGGCTCAGGGAGCGGCGGGATCCCTCGTCAACACCGCTAGCGTGACCGGGACCCCGGGCTTGCCGGGCAACCCCGGTGATCCGTCGAGCTCGACCTGTGACGCCACCGTGGCTCTGGTCTCCCCCGACGTGACCTGTTTCAAGGAGGCCTCCCTCTCCTTCGCCGGGCCGTTCTCACCGGTGGTGAGCGCTTCTCCCGGGCAGAAGGTCTTTTTCCGGGTGACCATCGCCAACGACTCCGACGGAGACCTGACCTTCGATTCGGTGCGGCTGGTGGATTCTCTCCCCGCGGGGTTCTCCTCCGTCGAGGTGCTGTTCGGCGCCTGCTCGGTGGCGGGATCCCAGGTGAGCTGCGACGACCTCGGGACGCTCGCGTCCGGGGAGCAGGTCTCGGTCCTCTACTCGGCCATCGTTTCCGCCACCAATCCTCCCACCGCCGAGCTGGTCAATACGGCCGTGGTGGAGGCCATCTTCCGTGGCTCCGTGGTCGACACCGATGAGTGCTCGGCCCGGGTCGGGGTGGGATCTCCGGCCATCGCCTGCACCAAGCTCGTATCGGTGGATGGCTCGAGCTTCCTGCCCCAGATCACGGCGGCCCGGGGACAGATCGTGATCTTCCGGGTGGACGTGACCAATTCCGGATCCGAGGCCCTGTTCTCGGTGTCCCTGCAGGATGCTCTTCCTGCGGGCTTCGAGAACCCGCTCAGCCTCGACGGACGCTGCTCGTTCATCGGCAACACCCTCACCTGTGACCTCGGGGGGCTGGCTCCCGGCGGATCGACGACGGTTCTCTACACTGCCAATGTCCGGGGCGATGCCACGGGAAGCCTCGTCAACACCGCCATGATGACCGGTGTGCCGGGAACGCCCGGGAATCCGGGAAGCCCGGTGGAGTCGAGCTGCTCCGCGGAAACGCTGGTGGGAAGCCCATCCATCGATTGCGTGAAGGCGGTGTCTCTCAACGGAACCACCTTCGAGCCCAGCGTGGGGGCGGCCCCCCTCCAGACCGTCCAGTACCGGGTGGTGATCACCAACGACGGAAACGTGTCCCTGTTCGGAGTGTCTCTCTCCGACACCCTTCCCGCCGGTCTCACCGCCGTCCAGGTCATCCAGGGCGCCTGCACCGTCCAGGGAAACACCGTGAGCTGTGCGGATCTCGGCACCCTCGCGCCCGGCCAGTCCGTCACCGTCATCTATCGGGCGAGCCTGACCGAGAATCCACCCTCGGATCTTCTGGTCAATACCGCCTTCGTGGCCGCGACCTCCGGTCTGCCCGAGAATCCCGGGGAGAGCGTGGACGACTCCTGCCAGTCGTCCGTCGACGTGCTCGAGGTGGACCTCGAGTGCGACAAGGAGGCCTCGCTGGACGGCATCTCGTTCTCGCCTTCTCTCTCCTCCGTCGCGCCCGGGCAGCTCGTGACCTTCCGGGTCACGGTGAGGAACGAGGGTGAGATCCGGTTCCGGAGTGACCTCTCTCTGACCGATGTCCTGCCCGCCGGCTACGGCGACGTCGAGAGCCTCGACGGTCGCTGCATCGTCACCGGCAACACCCTGAGCTGCGCCTCCATCGGGCCGCTCGCTCCCGGTCAGTCGACGGTGGTCCTTTACCGGGCGCGCGTCTCGGCGGAGCCGCCGGCCCAGCTCGTGAACACGGCGGTCGTCGCCGGCATCTCCGGTACCGGGGCCAACCCCGGAATCTCCGACGAGACCTCCTGCAGTGCCACGGTGACGGTGGAGGGGACGGGCGTCGACTGCACCAAGCTCGCCTCCCTCGACGGGATCTCGTTCGCCTCCTCGGTGAGCGTTCTCTCCGGTCAGGATCAGCTCGTCACCTTCCGGGTGGCGATCACCAACACCGGGGCGACTCCGCTCTTCACGGTGTCGCTCCAGGACATTCTCCCCGCGGGCTTTGCCGACCTCGTGAGCCTGGACGGACGGTGCACCGCCTCCGGAAGCACGCTGAGTTGCAGCGAGCTCGGCCCCCTCGCTTCCGGCGAGTCGACGAGCGTCGATTTCCGGGCCCGGGTCGTGGCCACCAACCCGCCGACCTCCGTGCTCGTCAACACGGCCCAGATCCAGGCGGTTCCCGGTTCCCAGGACAACCCGGGAGCCGGTGTCGCCGACTCCTGCTCGGCGGAGGTCCAGATCCTGAACGCCGTTCTCCGCTGCGAGAAGCTCGTCTCGGCCAACGGCGTCGACTTCTTCCCCGCCGTGTCCGCGTCTCCCGGGCAGCTCGTGACCTATCGCGTCGAGATCTTCAACGACTCGTCGAGCCCGGTCGGCTTCGATCCGGTGACGCTCTCGGACATCCTTCCCGCCGAGCTCGAGGACGTGGAGGTATTGAGCGCGGGATGCTCGGCCGCCGGCAACACCGTGACCTGTAACCTCGGGGCCCTCGCCCAGGGTGAGAGCGCGATCGTGCTGTACCGCGCCCGGCTCGGGGCGGCCGTTCCCGAGGGAACGGTGGTCGTGAACACGGCGCGGGTCGAGGGCACCGCCCTCGGCGTGCTCCTGGAATCGTCCTGCTCGGCCAGCGTGACCGCCCAGCCGGCCTCGGCCGAGTGCACCAAGCTCGCCTCGCTGGACGGAGTGACCTACTCGACCTCGGTCGAGGCCGCCCCCGGCCAGAGGGTTCGGTTCCGGGTGACCATTCGCAACACCGGCACCGTCGGCTTCTCCACCGTTGCCTTCACCGATACTCTCCCTGCCGACTTCGAGCAGGTCATGGCGGAGACCGCCGGTTGCACGGTGAGCGGAAACACCCTCTCCTGCGCCGATCTCGGGCCTCTGGCGGTGGGTGGAGAGCTCGTGGTCGAGTACCGCGCGCGGGTGCGGCCCATGACCACCGCCGGCTCGGTGCTGGTCAACACGGCGAGCTTTACCGCCATCCCCGGAACCCCCGAGAATCCGGGGGGGCCCGTGGTGGAGCAGTGTCAGGCCGAGACCCTCGTTCAGGGGCTGAGCGTGGCTTGCGACAAGAGCGTGTCCCTCGACGGATCGAGCTTCGGAGGGGGAGTCAATGCCGTCCCCGGGCAGCGGGTCTTCTTCCGGGTGATCGTCACCAACGATGGTGCGGCCGACCTCTTCTCGGTCGCCCTCACCGATGTCCTTCCCGCCGGCCTCGTGGATCCCCAGACCTCGACCCCCGGGTGCTCGTTCGTGGGGTCCAGCCTCTCCTGCAACCTCGGGCCCTTGGCGGCGGGCGCGACCACAACCGTTTTCTTCTCCGCCGAGGTGGGCACCGCGATCGAGGGTGACCTCGTCAACACCGCCCAGGTCGAGGCGCGGGCGGGAAGCGTCAAGAATCCCAGCGTGCGGGTGGCCGACGAGTGCTCCGCCATGGTGACGAGCCTCCGGCCGGTGCTCGTCTGCGCCAAGACCGTGTCCCTTGACGGGGTGAGCTTCTCCCCCACCATCGAGGCCGTTCCCGGTCAACTCGTCTTCTTCCGCCTCGTGGTCTCCAACATGGGGGCGGTGCGCTTCTTCCAGGTCGAGGTGGAGGACGCCTTGCCCGCGGGCTTCGTGAGCCCGGTGGCCACGTCGGTCGGCTGCTTCTTCACCGGTAACACTCTCCGGTGCTCGTTCGGGACCCTGAATCCCGGCGTCGGGGCCACGCTGACCTACCAGGCCACGGTAGGGGCGGGAGCCTCGGGAACGCTGGTCAATACTGCGGTGGCCATCGGAACTCCCGGCACCGCGGACAACCCGGGTGATCCCGTGGAGACGAGCTGCTCGGCCCAGACGCAGGTGCGGAGACCGCTCCTCGAGTGTCTGAAGGAGGTCTCCCGGGATGGAGTGACGTTTGGCCCGTCCGTCCAGGGCATGGTCGGCCAGAACGTTTTCTACCGGGTGACGGTGCGGAACACGGGGACCGTCGACTTCTTCGACACGGCCCTCACCGATGTCTTGCCCGGGGCTCTCGTCGATGTCCAGACCACAGACCCCGACTGCGTGGTCACCGGCAACGAGATCGAGTGCGACCTGGGCCTCCTCGCCGCGGGTGCGCAGAGAGTCGTTCTCTACCAGGCCCGGATCGGAACCCTTTCCTCCGACATCGTCAACACGGCGAGCGTGGTGGGTGTGCCGGGAAGCCAGGGCAATCCGGGAACCCCGGTCCTGTCGTCCTGCTCGGCCACGGTCGAGAGCGGCCCGCGACGGATTCCGACCCTGTCCGAGTGGGGACTGATGATCCTCGTCGCACTCCTGGGGGCGGGGCTCGTCCTGAGGCAGAGGTTCTGAGCCAGGATTTTCTCGACCGTTGACAGCGGGCCTCGTGTCTCCGTCAATGGAGGCGGAGGCTCGCTGCTCGTGACGAGAACGCCCGAGAAGACGGAAACCGGTGAGAGGGCCCCGGGTGCAAGCCCGGGTGCCGCGGTGACGGTCGACCTCCCGCGGCTCCTCGCTCGCCAGCGCGACTCGTTTCTCCGCGAGGGCCCCCCCGATCTCCAGGGTCGACGCGACCGCCTCGACCGGCTGCGGGCGGCGCTCTTGCACCGGGCGGACGATGTCGTGAGCGCGGTGACCGAGGATTACGGCTGCCGCTCGCGACACGAGATCCTCCTCTCGGATGTCTGGTTTCCCGCCTCCCACATGAAGTATTCCGGGAAGCGGCTACGCAGGTGGATGCGTCCCGAGAGACGGAAGGTCGACGCCGCATTCTTTCCCGGACGCGCCTGGCTGGAGCCGCAGCCCAAGGGAGTGGTGGGCATCATCTCGCCCTGGAACTACCCGGTATCGCTGGCGCTGGTGCCACTGGTGGCTGCCCTGGCCGCGGGCAACCGGGTTCTTCTGAAGCCGTCGGAGATCACCCCGGCCAGCGCGGAGCTCCTGCGCGATCTCCTCGCGTCGGTCTTTCCCGAGGAAGAGGTGGCGGTGGTGACGGGGGGGCCCGAGGTGGGGCACGGCGTCGCCTCGCTCCCTCTCGATCACCTCCTCTTCACCGGTTCGACGGGCGTGGGGCGTGAGGTGGCGCGGCTCGCCGCCGGAAACCTCGTGCCGGTGACGCTGGAGCTGGGGGGGAAATCGCCGGCAATCCTCCACCCCTCGTTTCCGCTGGACACGGCGGTCCGGCGCATCGTGGCGGGCAAGCTCATGAACTCGGGGCAGACCTGTGTCGCCCCCGACTATCTCCTCGTCGAGCAGGATTCGATCCCCAGGGTGGTGGAGGCACTGGGCCAGCGGTTCCGCGAGAGCGTGCCCCGGCCGCACGAGGACCCGGATTATGCCTCGATCGTCAACGATCGACACGCCGATCGAATCCGGGCCCTCATCGCCGACGCCGCGGAGAGGGGAGCGCGCATCGTGCCTCTTTGCCAGGACGCGTCGCACGGCACGGAAGGGCCGCGCACTCTCCTGCCCACCCTCGTCCTCGACGTGCCGGAGGGGGCACGGATTCTGGAGGAGGAGATCTTCGGGCCGGTGCTGCCCGTCCTCGGCTATCGGACTCTGGACGAGGCGATCGAGAGGGTGAGGGGCGCTCCCCGTCCTCTCGCCCTCTACTACTTCGATCACGATCGAGACCGGGTCCGCCACGTTCTGGAAAGGACGTGGTCGGGGGGCGCCGGCGTGAACGACGTCGTGTACCATGCGGCCATGAACGACCTCTCGTTCGGAGGCATCGGAGAGAGTGGCATGGGGTCGTACCACGGGATCGAGGGGTTTCAGACCTTCTCCCACCGGAGGCCGGTCTTCCGACGGGGAAGGTTCGCCCTGACCGATCATGGCGGACGACCCTACGGTAGCGCAGCGGACCGTCTGATCCGGTTTCTCCTGAGGAGCGTGCGTTGAAGGACCGGCCGTTCTCGCTCGTAGCGGTGCGACGCCGGCTGCTCGAGGTCCAGGGTCCGCTTCCCGAGGCGAACAGGCGCCGCAGCGCGGTCCTGGCTCCCCTCTTCCTGCGTGACGGTGAGCTCAGCCTGCTCTTCATCCTGAGGCGTGATCTGCCCCGATTCGGTCGCCAGGTCGCCTTCCCGGGGGGAGGTGTCGAGACGTACGACGAGGACGATCGCGCCACCGCCATCCGTGAGGTCGAGGAGGAGCTGGGCATTCCCGCGGTCTCGCTGGAGGTCCTGGGTAAGCTCGGCCATTTTCCCACCCGCACCTCGGACTACGACGTGGCTGCTCACCTCGCCTTCTGGAGGACTCCCGCGCCCTGTCGACCCTGTCCCGAGGAGGTCGATCGGGTCTTCTCGGTCCCCGTCCGCGAACTCATGATCCAGGACCGTCAGAGGACGGCCGAGGAGAGGGGGCTCGATCCCGTCTACCGGGTGGAAGGACTGGCCCTCCCTTGTCCCGTCCTGGGCGGAGAGGACCCCTCGGTGGCGAATCTTCCCCGGGTGTGGGGCGTGACGGCACGGATTCTCCGCCATCTTCTGGGAGAGATCCTGGGCGAAGAGGCGGGTCCCCGAGGTCCGGTCCGGCCGGAGGCGCGTTGACACGGGTGACCCGGGGTTCCCATACTCCCCTTTTCAACCATTCCGAGCCCGGGCAACGCTCCACACATCATGGCGAGGCGAACGGCATTTTGACCGTGCACCCCAGGGGCCTACCGAATCGGGGCCTGACCAACGGACCCGTCACCGAGTTTCACGGGCTCAAGCTCTATCCCTTCCAGAGTCAGGCGGTCGAGGCTCTCGAGAAGGACCACTCCGTGATCGTGGCCGCTCCCACGGGAGCGGGCAAGACCATCGTGGCCGAGTTCGCCATCGAGAAGGCATTGCAGGAAGGGGTGAGAGTGGCCTACACCTCACCCGTCAAGGCCCTCTCGAACCAGAAGTTCCGTAACTTCCGGGAGATCTACCCCGGCAAGGTGGGGATCATGACCGGCGACGTCACCATCGACGCCGACGCGCCGATCCTCATCATGACCACCGAGGTGTTCCGCAACACCCTCTTCGAGGACGAGTCCCGGCTGCGTGGAATTCGCTACGTGGTCTTCGACGAGGTGCACTTTCTCGATGATCCCGAGCGAGGCACGGTATGGGAGGAGTCGATCATCTTCGCCCCTCCCGACGTACGCTTCGTCTTCCTCTCGGCCACCATCTCCAACCTCCGTGAGTTCTCGGCCTGGATCCAGAAGGTCCGACCGGATACCCACCTCGAGGTGGTGCACAGCGACGAGCGGCCGGTGCCGCTGCGCCATTTCCTGTTCTTCCCCGAGTACGGCGTGGTGAGCTTGAAGAAGATGGGGCAGGTATTCCGGAATGCCCAGAAGTCGCGCTCACGGAAGAAGAAGGACCCCGTCGACGTGATGATCGAGCTGGACCGCCTGCCCGTCCTCTACTTCTCGTTCAGCCGCAAGGATTGCGAGCACCTCGCGTCTCGTTACCGTCACCTCGATCTGCTGCGCCCCGAGGAAGCCGATCGGCTCTCCGCGCTCTTCGACGAGTTTGCCGAGCGGTACGAGGTCAATGGCCTGTGGAAGCTCGAGGAGCTGGGGCGCCTGGTCAAGCGTGGCGTGGCCTTCCATCACGCCGGCATGTTGCCCACCTTCAAGGAGATCGTGGAGCGGCTGTTCACCACCGGCCTCATCAAGCTCCTCTTCACCACCGAGACCTTCGCTCTCGGCGTGAACATGCCCGCCCGCACGGTGCTCTTCGATCGCCTTCGCAAGTTCAACGGCATCGGCTTCGAGCCCATGCGGACCCTGAGCTACTACCAGATGGCGGGACGGGCCGGGCGACAGGGGATCGACACCGAGGGCTTCGTCTACTGCCGGATCAACACCCGCTGGGACACCGAGGAGACGGTGCGCCGTACGGTGCTGGGCAAGGTCGACCCCATCCGCTCCCGCTTCAATCTCTCCTACTCGACCATCCTGAACCTCTGGTCCCGGATGGGAGAGAGGATCTTCGACGCCGCCGAACGGTCGTTCTTCGCCTTCCAGAGGTCGAGGAAGGCCTGGAAGCGTGTGGTCGGTCAGCTCTCTTCGAAGCTGGACCTCCTCCGCGAAGGCGGTTACATCAAGGATCTCGAGCTCACGGCCAAGGGAGCCTTCGCCGCCAAGATCAACGGCTACGAGATCCAGGTCTCCGAGTTCATGTTCCGGGACTGGTTCTATTCCCTGGACGAGGAGCGCCTCTTCCTGCTCATCCTCGCCGTCGTTTACGAGGCCAGGCGTGGTGCGGAGGCGATTCCCCCGCGGCGCGGGGTGATCAAGGAGGTGCGTCGGGAATCGCTGCGCATCGTGGCGGAGTTCCAGGCCCGCGAGAAGGAGCTCGGCATCCGCGGAGGGACCAAGTCCCCCGATTTCGGCCTCTCCCGCGCGGGCCAGGCCTGGTTCGAGGGGTGTGAGTTCGACGATCTCCTTCGCTACACCGACGTGCCGGACGGCGACCTGGTCCGCAATTTCCGGCTGGCCATCCAGCTCATGCGTCAGGTCGCCAAGGCCCTCGAGACGAGCCTGGATCTGCGGGATCGAGTGCTCTCCATCATGCGGCAGATCAACCGTGACGAGGTCGACGCGGAGCGCCAGCTCCGGCTCGGATGATGCGAGACACCGACATAAGGCTCGAGATCCTCGGCCTCGAGGGACCCCAGTTCGACCTGCTCTGGGCGCTCGCCCGGGAGGTCGCGTCGGAGCTCCAGCAGGTGGAGCTGGTGTCGATCCACGATTCCGACGAGATGCTCAGGAAGGGCGTGGCGCGTCCCCCTGCGGTGGTGGTCGACGGCCAGGTCATGTGTACGGGGCGGGTACCGACACGACAGGAGCTCCGCTCCTACCTGTCGTCCTGATCCACGGCCGCGGCCCCGGGTGCACTCCCGACCTCTTCCCGGGACACGTCCTCCTCCAGCAGCATCTCGATCGCGTCCACCACGTACTGCTCCCGCGCGTTGGAGATGTCGGCGAAGCGGAGGATCCCTTTTCGATCCACGAGGTAGAAGTCCGGAAACGAGTCCACGTGGAATCTCTTCTCGTTCGATTGTTCGAAGTCGACTCCGACCCGGAAAGGGATGTCGTGGTCACGGACGTAGGCCTCGGCTCGCTCACCGTCCCTGGTGCTGTGGATGCCCAGGATGACGAGACCTCGATCCGTGTAGCGCTCGTGCCATTGCTTGACGAGGGGCATCATCCTCTGGCACGCCTTGCACCAGCTTCCCCAGAAGAAGAGGAGGACGACCTGGCCCCGGCTCTCCTCCAGGTCGAAGGGGACGGGAGGAATCCAGCTCGAGCAGAAGAGCGGGCGGGGCGGCTTTCCTTGCATCTCGTCGAGGAAGCGCCGCTTGCGTCCGCTGTCCTCGAAGACCACTTCCCGGGGCCCGTCCCGTCGAGGCTCCGGCTCCACCACGTTGCCACGGTCATCCCGGGCCCCCTCCTCGTCCTCGACCGACTCGGGATCGAGGATCCCCTTCGCCCCATCATCCGAAGAGGCCTCTCGCTCCTTTTCCACGACGGGCGTGGAATCTCCGTCGACCTCTTTTCTCTCCGTGCACGAGGCGAAGGGGAGGGCGGACAGCAGCGAGGTGAGGAAAATTGCGAGCCGAGCTTTGCGCGACATGAGGTACGGGTCTCCGAGGCCCTGGGGAGCACGGGATTTGAGGGCCCTCCCGGTGCTTCGGTTCCGGGGGCGACCGTCCCGGGCGGGCCCCCTGGCCAGCAGAGTGATCGTTCGCCCTTGAACTTTCAATCTTCTTTGAAACAATTGAGCCTCCCGCACCGGTTCCGCGGGCGGCAATCACGGAGCAGCCTGATGGCGAGCGATCCCGGGAGATCCCCGAGCGACGACGACGCGCCTTCCCTGGTGGAGGACGGTGGAGATCCTGCCCTCCTCGCCACCTGCGACGCGGTGGGAGACATCATCCGCTTCTGGGGCTTCAAGAAGCTCACGGGAGTGGTCTGGTGCTTCCTGTACCTGTCCCGGGAGCCGAGGTCGGCGCGCGAGATCCAGGAGGCCCTGGGAATCAGCACCGGTTCGGTGAGCATGACCCTTCGCGAGCTCCTCCACTGGGGGGTGGTATCGCGCTCCGCCTCGTTCGGCGAGCGGAGCCAGAGATTCACCGCCGAGGCGGATCTCTGGCGGATGGTGAGTCGCGTGCTGCGCGAGCGGGACCTGCGTGAGATCGAGAAGACGCTCCAGACCCTGCGAGATTCGGGGGAGCAGTTCCTCGACCCGCGGACGGATGAGGATTCCGATCTCGCCCGGTTCCGCGCCGAGAGGATCGGCGAGATGATCCGCGCCGGAGAGCTCGTGGCCCAGCTCCTGGGCAAGCTGCTCACCACCGGTCGCCTCAACATCCGGCCACTCTGGCCGTTCATCCTGGGCTCCCTTCGCTCGCAAGGAGTGCGGAGGAAGATCCAGCAAGGGAAAGGGACGGCTTCGTGAACGGAAATGCCGCGGTGTCGCGTGGAAACATCGATTCGCTTCCCGAGGTGGCGGAGGCCCTCACGCTCGTCCATTCGCTCGTCGGTGAGGACCTCTTGGCCGTGGATGAGATCCTGAGCGAGGATCTGGACAGCGAGTTCAATCTCGTTCCCGAGGTGGCGCGCCACCTCATCGGTGCCGGGGGAAAGAGGGTCCGGCCCATCCTGACCTGTCTGATGGCCCGGGCACTCGGGGTTCGCGGGACCGACTTCCGGGAGCTGGCCGCCATCGTGGAGATGGTCCACACCGCGACGCTGTTCCACGATGACGTCATCGACGAGGCGCGGATCCGGAGGGGCCGGCCCGCCGCTCACGTGGTCTACGGGGTTCCCGTGGCCATTCTCGTGGGCGACCGCCTCTACAGTGACGCCTTCCGCCGGCTTCTCGCGCTCCGTCCGCGCGGCCTGGCTCGCGACCTCTCCCGGGCCGTGAAGCAGGTGCTCGAGGGCGAGTTCTTCCAGCTCCAGCGGCGGGGGCGCCAGGACCTCTCCTTCGATCAGTACCTCCGTCTCATCGGTGGGAAGACGGCTGCCCTCTTCCGATTCGCCACCAAGGGAGCGGCTCGCAACGCCCGGGCTGGCAAGGAGCTCGTCCGGGCCGCGGCCAGATTCGGATGGAATCTCGGCATCGCCTTCCAGATGACCGATGACGTCATCGACGTCGAGTCCGAGAGCGCTGCTACCGGCAAGACCCGGTTCCAGGATCTGGAGGACCGGAAGATCTCGTTGCCCCTGCTGGTGGCCATGCGTCGCGACGAAGTGCTTCCGGGGATGGTGGCGGACTACATGGTCGGCGGCGACGACGACGAGGGGCGCTCAGGGCTGCGGGACGAGATCCGGAAGAGGATCCACGCCAGCGGGGCGACCGCCTCCTCGCGTGGGCTCGCGAGGCGCTATGCCCTGCGCGCGGCGGAAGCCCTGGCGGCCCTTCCCGACAACCGCTACAGCCGGACCCTCCGCCAGATCACCTTCTACGTGTGCAACCGGAACGCGTAGTGAGAGCCTCGGGTGACGAGAGAGGCGCCGGCCGTCCCGGAATCGTCGACCGGATTCGCACGGGGCTGGGCCTTCTCGCCACCCTGCTCTGGGCATTCCTCGCCATCGTGGTCACCCCGTTCTGGCGGGAAGGGTCGGCGACGGTGCAGGTGCTGTGGGCCCGGACCCTTCTTCTGCTGGCCGGCGTGCGCGTGACCGTTCACGGAGAGAGGGCCACGCCCCCCGTGATCTACGCCAGCAACCACCAGAGCGCGGTCGACATCCTGGTCGTGCTCTCCCGGATCGAGAGCGTGCGCTTCGTGGCCAAGGTCGAGCTGCGGCGAGCCTTCCTGCTGGGGCCGGCCATGGCGGTCTGCCGCCACGTCTTCTTCGATCGCAAGAAGGCCCGGCAATCGCTGGACGCCTTGCGGGACGTGGCCGAGGACGTGAGGAAGGTGGGGCGAAGCCTTCTCATCTTTCCCGAGGGAACCCGTTTTGCGGAGGGACGGCTCGGTCCGCTCAAGAGAGGGGTCGTGTTGATCGCCCGCGGATGTGGACTTCCCATCGTGCCCCTGGGGATCGTAGGGTCACCCGAAGTCCTGCCTCCCGGCAGCCTGACCGCGCGTCGGGGGGAGGTGGCGATCCACATCGGGGAGCCCATCGATCCTGCGGACTACGAGGGGCGCGACGCGGAACTCCTTCAGGCGGTGGGTGATGCCATCACCAGCCTGGCCGGGTACGCCGAGCCCGCGGTTCACCAGGCGCGAAGTCGTCCGGGACCCGACTCGTAGTCCTCGATGCAGCGGGCATAGATCTGGCACAGCCTGCGCAGCACGGAGGTGGCCTCGAACTCGTCGAGAATCCGGGTGAAGCCGGCGCGGGTGATCGAGGACGCTCCATGGGGATCGCGAAAGATGGATCCGATGGCCAGAAGGAGCTCCGCAGGATCGCGGGGATGGTAGAGAAGGCCGTCGATTCCGTCTCGCACCAGGAGCCCGGGCTCTCCCCATCGCGGTGCGATCACCGGATGGAGGCTGCACCATGCCTCCACGATGGCCCGATCGCCGTCGGCACAGTGGGGAGTGAGCACCATGAGGTCGGCGGAGTTCACGGCATCGCGGAGGCCGGGGCCGCTCCGCGAGAAGGGGGGAAGCACCCGCAACCGATGCTGCCGGTCGTGGCGGCGACCCAGCACCCTCTTGAGGGAGTCACCCCGGTCGGTGCCGACGAACGCGATCACGGCGCGCGGGTGGAGCGCCAGAACCTCGGCCAGGACCTCCAGGATGGTGGAGGATTCGGGGACGGGACCCATGGAGCCGACGATCAGGACCAGCGGGCTCTGCTGGGGGATGCCGTGGACATGTCGAAAGGCCAGGCCGTCCCCCCGCGGCAGCGAGTCGGCCTCCACCGGGTCGGGCAGGTATTCGACCACGGACCGGGGGAATCGCCGTTCCGCGGTCTTCTGGTCGGCCTTGGTCTGGCAAAGAACGTAGCTGGGGGTGAGAGCCGCCGGCCTCGTGGAGCTCTGCCTCGCACCGGGAGTGGACCGGGCCGAGCCACGTCCCAGGGACAGGATCCAGGGGGCTCCGGCCGCCCGGGCGAGGAGTCTGGCCAGGGCCGGCCCCGGGAGCCCCCCGTGGCAATGGAAGGCCGCGGCTTCCCGGTCACGGACCAGGGAGGCGGTCGCCAGGATCTCGCCCCCACGCGGTCCGAGGAGCCTGCCCAGGAGGCCGTCGGGAGTCGCTCGGGGAACATGGAGGCCCGTGGCGACGCCGGCTCGGGCCAGATCCCCGGTCATGGCGCTCGCCGACGTCAGCGAGCCCTCCAGGCCATGCACGGGGTCGGGGGCAACGAAGTGAGCGATCTTCATGAGGCGAGTGGCCCCCTCGGGGGGCAATCCATAGCGGGAAGTGTTGATGATCGGAACGTGATGATCGGTTGTGGGGGACGACTGAAGGGTAACCCTTCAACGACTTATGGTCAAGCATAAGTACAGTAATGGTTTACGATTAAGATCTTGAGGGGGTGGAGGGTAGATGCGGCGGCGGCGTCAAGGCGAATCTTTTTTCGCGCCGGCCAGGAGGAGGCGAAGGAGGAGGACGGGATCCACATGGCCGCGGAAGCGGTAGACCCCCTCCACGAAGACCACGGGAATGTCGTCCTGAAACGAGAGACGGAGGAATTGCGAGGAGTCGATGGGGTGGACGCGGGTCACCGTGCGGACATGGCACTTCCGGACCACTTCCGCGATCTCCGTGAGAGCCTCGTGACACAGGGGGCAGACCGGTTCGTCACGAACGAAGACCGCGATCTCGAGACCCGCGCTCCCCTCCTGCCCCAGGGGAAGCGACATCGTCTCCCCGCAGCCGCAAGTCACTTCACGACCGCGTTCCAATGCACCGACGGGATGTCTCGATGTGCACCCGGGACAGGTGATCATCAATCTCATGCGCGCATGGCTCCGATCCGCGTCGCGAATGATCGAGAATCGCGCGAAACCTGTCAAGGAAGACGGTTTGACACCCCAAGGGGCCTTTGCTATCCTCCGCGCCTCCCGGACCGGGAAACTCGATCTGGCGCTACACATGGCTGCACATGAAGGCTCAGGACTATCTCCGTTTCACGAGCCTGGGCATTCAGTTCGCCGTCACGTTCGGTCTCCCGGTACTCGGTGGCTACTGGATCGACCAGTGGCTGTCGACCGGGCCCTGGATCTTGCTCGTGGGGACGGCCCTGGGCGCCGTGGCGGCCTACTATCTGCTCGTGAAGGCGGTGTTTCCACGAGGAACCCGGGGGCGGGACGACGGGACACTGGATTCCTCGTGACACGTGGACCGGGACCTTCGCCTGTTCTTGACGCGTCTCTTCTTGCTGGGGCTTCCCGTCCTGGCGGCGGGGGCGTGGCTGTGCGACGCGAAGATCGGCGCGTCGGCCCGGCAGGGCGTCCTCTTCGGGGGAGCCTTGAGCCTGGTCAACGCCGTGATCGGTTTCCTGCTCTTGCAGTGGGGGCTGCGGCGCTCTTCTCGGGCCCTGCTGGGCGTTGTGCTCGGCGGGTTCCTCGGCCGGTTGTTCGTGGTGGTGGCTGCTCTGTTCTTGCTGGTGCACCTCACCGCGGTCGACCCTTACGCTCTGGGACTTGCGGTCGTCGGATTCTACTTCCTCTTCCTTGTGGTGGAGGTGTACACGATGCGCGACCGGCTGTTTCCGGGACGGAGCCAGGAAAAGAAACGATGACGGACGAGAGACGAGGCGAGAACGAAGGTCGCCCTGGTGCGGGACACCGCCCCGGTTTGTCGCTCCTCCTTGCCTTGCTGGCCCTTCTCGCTCTCTTCTCCCCGGCAGCCCAAGCCTCCGGTGACAATCCGCTCGCCGACGTCATCGGTCACGTCGCCCACCGGGAGGTCATCATTCCACTCGACCTCGGCTTCATCGACATGAGCGTCACCAACCACGTGCTGTTCATGTGGCTCTCCGCGGTCGTGGTGGGGGTGCTCATGCTGCTGGCCGCGGCCGGTGCGAGGAGCCAGGGGGTCGTGCCCCGGGGTTTCCGGAGCTGCATCGAGTCGGTGGTGGTCTTCTTCCAGCAGAACTTCATCAACAAGTACCTGGGGAAGGAGAACGGCCGCAAGTTCCTGCCCTTCCTCATGACGGTGTTCTTCTTCGTCCTCGGCATGAACCTCCTCGGGATGGTGCCCGGGTCCACCACCGCGACCGCCAACATCAACGTCACCGCAGGGATGGCCACCGTGACCCTGTCGGTGATCCTGGTGGGAGGAATGCGGGAGCAGGGCGCTCTCGCCTTCTGGAAGAACCTCATTCCTCACGGAGTCCCCGCGGGGCTCAAGCCGCTCCTCTTTCTCATCGAGGTCATCGGCATCTTTGCCAAGGTCTTTGCCCTCACCGTGCGTCTCTTCGCGAACATGACGGCGGGGCACATCGTGCTCTTCGTCCTCATCGCGTTCATCATCGTGTTCAAGAACATGTTCTACGTGGTCATTCCCGCCTCGGTGGTCGGGGCCGTGGCCATCTCCTGCCTGGAGGTCTTCGTGGCCTTCCTGCAGGCGTACATCTTCACCTTCTTGTCGACGGTATTCATCGGCGCCGCGTTGCACCCGGAGCACTAGTGCCGCACCGGGCGCCGAGAGGAAAAGCAAGGGAGGAGTCGGAACCGTGAGAGGTCAGATCTCCAAGTTCGTCGTCCTGGCCGCCCTCGTGGCGGTCGTTTGCCTGTCCCTGGCCCCGGCCGCGCTCGCCGCGGGTGAGGAAGCCCCCACCCCCGTGAGCCTCGGTGGCGGTCTGGTGGGTCTCGGCGCCGGCCTCGGCGTCGGGTTCCTCGTGTTCGGTGCCGGCCTCGGCATCTCGCGCATCGCCGCCGCGGCCTGCGAGTCCATCGCCCGCCAGCCCGAAGCGGCAGGCAACATCAGCGGTGCCATGATTCTCACCGCGGCTCTGATCGAGGGCGTGGCGCTCTTCGGCGCCATCATCTGCCTGCTCGTGTCCCTCAAGGTGGCCGGTTGATCGTTTCGTTCCGTCGTTTCTTGCAGGAGCCGGTCACATGACCTCTCTTCATCCGTTGCTTTTCCTGGCCGCGGGCGAGGGGGGCGGTGGCGGAGGGTTGCTGGACCCGGAGCCGGGTATCCTCATCTGGACCTGGGTCACCTTCGCCTGCCTCTTCCTCGTCCTGGCGCGATTTGCCTGGAAGCCCCTCCTCGGGGCCCTGGACAAGCGTGAGTCCACCATTCGCGAGGCCCTCGAAGCGGCGGAGAGGCTCAAGACCGACGCCGACAAGCGGATGGCGGAATACGAGGAGCGTATGGCCAGGTCCCAGCAAGAGGCCCAGGCCATCGTGGACGAGGGCCGGCGTGATGCCGATGTCCTCAGGCGCGATATCGAGTCCAAGGCCCAGGGCGAGGCCCAGCGCATCGTCGACCGCGGAAAGCGGGAGATCGAGCTGGCGCGGGACCACGCCCTGGAGCAGATCCGGACCGAGGTCGTCGATCTGTCACTCCAGGTGGCAGAGAGGCTCGTGAAGAAGAACCTCACCACCGACGACAACAAGCGTCTGGCCCGGGAGGCCCTGCAGGGCCTGGGCAAGGCGGGTGACCGTCTGGACAAGGGAGAAGAGAGGGGCTGAGCCCGGGGTCCTCCCGGCTCTGCCCACCGGAGTCCTGTCATGTCGACCGTCAACACCAGTCCCGTCGATCGGATCTACGCCGAGGCGCTGCTCCAGCTCGCCGCGGACCGGTCCGTCGAAGACGAGCTCACCAGTCAGCTCGCGGCCTTCCGCAAGGCCTGGCGGGAGTCGCCCGAGCTGTCGGGCACGCTGGCGTCGCCCCGCATCCCTGCCGCGGACAAGACCCGGCTCCTGGATGCCATCCTGGACAAGGAAACGGAAGCCGGCAAGCTCCTCCACCATTTTCTGGGGGTGCTGGCCAGGAAGGGGCGCCTGGTGCGCTTCGAGCTGGTGTGTCGTGCGATCGATGCCCTGCGCGATGAAAGGGAGGGTCTGGCCCGTGGTCGGCTGATCGTGGCCGAGGACGTCGAGGCGTCCACCGTCGAGGATGCCTCGCAGGTGGCCTCCTCTCTGGTGGGGCGAAGCGTCACCCTCGACAAGGTGATCGACCCGTCCATCCTGGGCGGGCTCGTGATCGAAGTGGGAGACATTCGTGCCGATGGCAGCATACGCCGTCGCATGGATCATCTCCGGAACCGGATGCTTCGAGGGGGAGTCCCGCTCGGAGCGTTTACCGATGGTCCCTAATCAACTGAACGAGCGGATGGAGCCATGAAGATCCTTCCTGAAGAGATCACCTCCGTCATCAAGCGAGAGATCGAGGGATTCGAGACCGGCGTCACCATGGAAGAGGTGGGCACCGTGCTCGAGGCGGGAGATGGTATCGCCCGCGTCTACGGCCTCTCCAAGTGCATGGCGAGCGAGATGGTGGAGTTCGAGAACGGCGAGATCGGCCTCGTCCTCAACCTCGAGGAGGATTCGGTCGGGGTGGTGATCCTCGGCGACTTCGAGTCCATCAAGGAAGGCCAGACGGTTCGTCGGCAGAAGAAGGTCCTTGCCGTCCCCGTGGGCGATGCCTTGATCGGTCGCGTCGTCGATCCGCTGGGTCGACCGCTCGACGGCAAGGGACCCATCAGCACGAGCCAGACACGCCTGGTCGAGTCCGGCGCCCCTGGAGTCGCCGACCGCGAGTCCGTGGCGGTGCCGCTCCAGACCGGACTCAAGGCCATCGACTCCATGATCCCCATCGGACGGGGCCAGCGAGAGCTGATCATCGGTGACCGCGGCACCGGCAAGACGGCCATCGCCGTCGACGCCATCATCAACCAGAAGGGCCAGAACGTCATCTGTGTCTACGTGTCGATCGGCCAGAAGGCCTCGACGGCGGCGGGTGTGGTCGAGAAGCTCCGTGAGACGGGCGCCATGGACTACACCATGGTGGTGGTGGCGACGGCCCAGAACTCCGCACCGCTCCAGTACATCGCTCCCTATGCGGGCGTGACCATGGCCGAGTACTTCATGTACGAGAAGGGCATGGACACGCTCTGCGTCTACGACGACCTCTCCAAGCAGGCCCAGGCCTACCGGCAGCTCTCGCTCCTTCTCCGGCGACCGCCGGGTCGCGAGGCTTACCCCGGAGACGTCTTCTATCTCCACTCCCGACTCCTCGAACGGGCGGCCAAGCTGTCCAAGGCGAAGGGCGGGGGAAGCCTGACCGCCCTTCCCGTCATCGAAACCCAGGCGGGTGACGTATCGGCCTACATCCCCACCAACGTGATCTCCATCACCGACGGCCAGATCTTCCTCCAGCCGGATCTGTTCTTCGCCGGGGTGCGGCCCGCGGTCAACGTCGGCATCTCGGTGTCGCGCGTGGGCGGCAAGGCCCAGATCAAGGCCATGCGGCAGGTGGCGGGCTCGCTCCGCCTTGACCTTGCCCAGTATCGCGAGCTGGAGGCCTTCGCCCAGCTCGGGAGCGATCTGGACAAGGCCACCCAGTCCCAGCTCAACCGCGGCATGCGCATGGTCGAGCTGCTGAAGCAGGGGCAGTACATGCCGATGCCCGTCGAGGATCAGGTGGCCTCGATCTGGTCGGCCACCAAGGGCTACCTCGATCAGGTCGAGGTGGCCGAGGTCCAGGCCTTCGAGAAGGGCTTCATCGAGTATCTCAAGGGGCACACCCCGGAGATCCTCGAGGCCATCCGGACGGAAAAGATCATCAGCGAGGCCACCGAGGCCGGTCTGCACGAGGCGGCCAAGATCTTCATGGCCTCGTTCAAGAGCAAGAAGGCCTAGCTCGTGGCGAAGTCCAGGCAACTCCTGAAGCGGATCAAGTCGATCCAGTCCACCCGGAAGATCACCCGGACGATGGAGCTGGTATCGACGTCCAAGCTCAAGCGGGCCCAGCAGAGGATCCACGGCACGGTGCCGTATGCCCGCAAGCTGAACGAGATGATGCAGAGCCTGGCCGGACTTTCCTCGGGAAGGCGGTCTCCGCTTCTCGAAGTGCCCATGACCATCGAGAAGACGGTGGTGCTGCTGGTCACCGCCAACAGGGGGCTGTGCGGTGCCTACAACACCAACCTCATCAAGATGGCCAACGAGATCGTCGAGGCCGAGCAGGCCGCGGGCCGTGAGGTCGAGCTTCACGTCTCCGGCAAGAAGGGCGTCAAGTACTACAAGTTCCGCAACATCGAGCTGGCCGGAGCCTACACCCATCTGTCCGACGTGGTGACCTTCGCCCAGGCCGACGAGACGACGTCGGGATTCATTCGCCGGTTCCTTGCCGGTGAGATCCAGCGCTTCTGCATCGTATTCTGCCACTTCCTGTCTCCTGGCCGACAGGTTCCGGCGTGCTGGCAGATCCTTCCCGTGGAGGGTGGGGCCGAGGGTAAGGATGCGGGGGAGACGGCGGCCGCTAATTCCGGGGACCTCATCCTCGAGCCCGACGCCGACACCATTCTCGAGTCCATCGTGCCCCTGGCGGTGAAGGTCAAGGTCCTCCGCGCTCTCGTGGAGGCGCAGGCGAGTGAGCACAGCGCCCGGCGGCTGGCGATGAAGGTCGCCACCGACAACGCCGGCGAGGTGATCACCAGCCTGAAGAGGGTTTACAACAAGGTCCGTCAGGCCGCGATCACCCAGGAGCTCGCCGAGATCATGGGTGGCGTGGAGGCGCTGAAGGGATGAAGGTCGATACCATGGCGAAGCAAGGCAAGATCGTGCGGATCATCGGGCCGGTGGTGGACGTCGAGTTCTCCCCGGATGAGCTTCCCGAGATCTACACCGCTCTGGAGATCAACGAGACCGTGGCGGGCGAAGACGTCCTCATCGTGCTCGAGGTGCAGCAGCACGTCGGGCGCGACCAGGTCCGTACGCTGTCGATGTCGAGCACCGACGGCCTCGTCCGGGGAATGAAGGTCACCGACACCGGTGCGCCCATCAGCGTTCCGGTGGGCGAGCAGGTGCTGGGTCGGCTCTTCAACCTCACCGGCAACACCATCGATGGTGGTACCCAGATCGCCCGCGAGGGCAACGAGTGGTGGCCGATCCACCGCGACCCGCCCAAGTTCGACGCCCTCGAGCCCAAGACCGAGATCTTCGAGACCGGCATCAAGGTCGTCGATCTCCTCGCTCCCTACGTCAAGGGTGGCAAGACGGGACTCTTCGGCGGCGCCGGGGTGGGAAAGACCGTCATCATCATGGAGCTCATCCACAACCTGGCCAAGGAGCACGGAGGCTTCTCGGTGTTCTGCGGGGTGGGCGAGCGAACCCGCGAGGGCAACGACCTCTGGACCGAGATGAAAGAGTCCGGCGTCATCGCCAAGACGGCCATGGTGTTCGGCCAGATGAACGAGCCGCCGGGGGCGCGTCTCCGGGTGGCACTGAGCGGCCTGACCATGGCCGAGTACTTCCGGGACCACTCCGGCCTCGACGTGCTGGTGTTCGTGGACAACATCTTCCGCTTCTCCCAGGCCGGCTCCGAGGTGTCAGCCCTTCTCGGGCGCATGCCTTCGGCCGTGGGCTACCAGCCCACCCTGGGAACCGAGATGGGCGGCCTTCAGGAGCGCATCACCTCCACGCGCTCGGGCTCCATCACCTCGGTGCAGGCCATTTACGTGCCCGCCGACGACCTCACCGACCCGGCCCCGGCCACCGCATTCACCCACCTCGATGCCACCACGGTGCTCTCGCGCCAGATCGCCGAGCTGGGCATCTACCCCGCGGTCGATCCCCTCGACTCCACTTCCCGGGCCCTCGATCCCGGAATCGTGGGCGAGGAGCACTACAAGACGGCTCGTTCGGTCCAGAAGATCCTCCAGCGCTACCGGGATCTGCAGGACATCATCGCCATCCTTGGCCAGGAAGAGCTGTCCGAGGAGGACAAGCTCGTGGTGTCGCGCGCGCGACGCATCCAGAAGTTCCTGTCCCAGCCTTTCCACGTGGCCGAGGAGTTCACGGGAATGAAGGGTGCCTACGTCAAGCTCGAGGAAACCGTTCGCTCCTTCCAGGCCGTGGTCAACGGCGAGTACGATCATCTGCCCGAGCAGGCATTCTACATGGTGGGCACCATCGAGTCGGCGGTCGAGAAGGCCAAGACGCTCGAGGCCGAAGGGAGCTGATCGTGATCGGCAAGGGCATGCTCGAGTGTGCAGTGGTGACGCCGGACAGGACCCTCTTCCAGGCGACGGCCGGGAAGGTGATCGTGGCGGGCTACGATGATGGCGAGATCGGGTTCCTACCCGGGCACGCGGCGTACATCGGCACCCTGGGAACGGGAGTCGCTCGCATCGAGTCGGAATCGGGCACGGTGCGCTTCGGAATCTACGGGGGCTTCGTGCAGGTGGAGCGCAATCAGGTCACCCTCCTTTGCAGCCGCGCCGAGAGGCCCGAGGACGTGACCGAGGAATCCATCGCCGCCGATCGGCAGCACCTTGCCGAGCTGTCCACCGGGTCCGACGAGGGCTATGCGGAGAGCCAGAGACTGGCCCTCCGCATTCGCGTCCGCGAGAAGCTGCGGCAGAAGTAAGGGCTACTTCTTGCCCAGCAGCGTCTTTGCCGTCTTCACCACGTTCTCCGGCGTGAAGCCGTACTTCTTCTGGAGCTCCTTGAGGGGCGCCGACGCGCCGAAGGTCTCCATGCCGATGACGCGACCCCGGCGTCCCACGTAGCGATCCCAGCCCATGGTCGAGGCCTTCTCGATGGCGATGCGGGCCACCACGCTCTCGGGAAGAACGCTCTCCTGGTAGCTCTCGTCCTGCTCCTCGAACAGCTCCCAGCAGGGCATGCTCACCACCCGGGCCTTGATGCCTTCCTTGGCGAGGGCCTCCCGGGCCTCGAGGCAGAGGGCGACCTCGCTGCCGGTTCCGATGAGGATGAGGTCGGGCTTGCCGCCCTCGGCGTCGACGAGAACATAGGCTCCCTTGGCCACGTTCGAGGCCGCCGCCACCTTGGTGCGGTCGAGGGTGGGGAGGGCCTGCCGGGTCAGGATCAGCACCGCCGGCTTGCGCTCGAGCTTCGCGATGACCTTCCAGGTCTCGGCCACCTCGTTGGCGTCTCCGGGACGGAAGACAAGAAGGTGCGGGATGGCCCGCAGCGAAGCGACCTGCTCCACCGGCTGGTGGGTGGGGCCGTCCTCGCCCACTCCGATCGAATCGTGAGTGAAGATGTGGACCACCGGAAGCTCCATGAGGGCGGAGAGGCGGATGGCCGGGCGGGCATAGTCGCTGAAGATGAGGAAACCGGAGCCATAGGGCCGGACCTTCATGAGGGCCATGCCGTTGAGGATGGAGGCCATGGCGTGCTCGCGGATTCCGAAGTGGAGGTTCCGTCCCGAGTGGTCTTCGGGAGAGAAGTCGCCGGCTTCCTCGAAGGTGAGTCGGGTCTTGGTGGAGGGGGCGAGGTCGGCCGAGCCGCCCATGACCCACGAATGGTTTCTGGCGAGAGCGTTGAGGACCTTGGCATTGGCCTCGCGGCCGGCCATTCCCTTGGGGTCGGGTGCGAAGGTGGGGATGTCGGCGTCCCAGCCGTCGGGGAGCTGTCGCTTCTGCATGCGGTGCAGGTTGTCCGCCAGCTCGGGATGCTCGAGACGATAACGCTCGAACTTCTCCATCCACTCGTTGCGGAGGTCCTTGCCCCTCTTGCAGATTCCCTTCCGGAAGTGGGACCGGACCTCGTCGGGCACGAGGAACTTCGAGTCCTCCTCCCAGCCGTAATTGCGCTTGGTGAGCTTGATCTCCTCCTCGCCCAGGGGCTCGCCGTGGGCCGCCGAGGTGTCCTGCTTGTGGGGCGCACCGTAAGCGATGTGGCTGTCCACGATGACGAGGGTCGGTCGCTCCTTCTCGGCCTGAAAGACCTTGAAGGCCCGATCCAGCATGTCCATGTCGTTGGCGTCGCCCACGCGGGTGACGTTCCAGCCATAGGCCACGAACCGGGTGGCGACGTCCTCGCTGAAGGCGAGCTGGGTATTGCCCTCGATGGTGATGTGGTTGTTGTCGTAGATCCAGCAGAGGTTGGACAGACGCAGGTGCCCGGCCAGAGACGCGGCTTCGGAGGCGACTCCCTCCATCATGCAGCCGTCACCGCAGAGGGCGTAGATGTTGTGACCGAACATCTCGAAGCCGGGGCGGTTGAAGTGCTCGGCCATCCAGCTGGCGGCGAGGGCCATTCCCACGCTGGTGGCGATGCCCTGACCGAGAGGGCCGGTGGTGGTCTCGACGCCGGAGGTCCAGCGGTACTCGGGGTGGCCCGGACAACGGCTGTCGAGCTGGCGGAAGCGCCGGATGTCCGCCAGCGGGACCGAGAGCTCGCCGGTCTTCTCGTAGGCCTTGTTGACTGCCTTGACCTCGGTGAGGTGGAGAATCGAATAGAGGATCATGGAGGCGTGGCCGATGGACAGCACGAAGCGATCCCGATCCGGCCAGATGGGATCGTCGGGGTCGAAGCGCAGATGGCGTTGCCACAGGGTGTAGACCACCGGAGCCATGGCCATGGCCGTACCCGGATGGCCCGAGTTGGCAGCCTCGACGGCGTCCATGGAAAGAGTGCGAATGGTGTTGGTCGCGAGGAGCTCGATGGGAACTTCCGGGCGGGGCATGAATGATGATCCTCCGTGGAAAGAGTGCGCTCCCCGATCTCCTCTCTCCGTGAACGGGAGTCGGGGTGGCGTCCGGGTGAGCCGCAAGGATAGGCGAGGGGTCCGCGGCAGGCAAGAAGAAAGGGGTCCGAGAGAGCCCCGTCGTGGTAAGGTGGCGGGGCACCGGGAGTTGGATCCCGGTCCGAACTCGAGGTCAGGAGGGAGGTCGGGGTGGCGCACGATGCCCCAGAGAGCCGCGCGGGGGGAGCCCCTCGCGACGTGCGCATGGTGCTCCTGTCCCGGATGGGCGAGAAGATCGTCGACCAGATCCTCTTCGGCTTCCCTCGCGTCGACATCGACATCGCCATCTCCCGGATGCGCGACCGCTGCGAGGAGTGGTTCCCCGACCGCCTCGAGCTCTTCGAGATGGTCTACGAGAGCCGCTTCGACAGGATCTGGGAGCAGTTCCGGGACCAGGAATAGGCCCCGGCCGCAAGGTGCCCGTCGACACGATACGCGCCTGACACGAGGCGTCTGGAAGAGTGCTGAGCGTAGCCAGGCCAGGCACCGCTCGCTGGAAGAACGGAAAGGGTGTTCATGTCGCGCAGACACATCGGTTCACGTCACATCGCCTGGCTGCTGGCGTTTGCGTGGGCCTGCATGGTGCAGGCCGCGCTGGCGCAAGAGGGCCGGTTGGTCCGCGAAATGGTGCACGGCGCGTCGCTGGAAAAAAACGTCACCGGCGAATTGTCCGACCGCATGGTATCCATCTACTTGCCGCCCGGCTACGATTCGTCAGCGCAGCGCTACGCCGTGCTGTTCATCCTGCACGGCATTTTCGACACCGACGAGCAGTGGATCAAGGCGTGGCGCGCCGGCGACGAGTGGGGAACGATTCAAGACGTCATGGATCGCGGCATTTCCGAAGGGCGCTACGGCGAGATGATTGTGGTCATCCCCGACCAGAAAACGCAGATGGCCGGCAGCTTCTATACCAACTCGGCGGCCACCGGGAACTGGGAAGACTTCACGGTGAAGGACCTGGTCAGCTACGTGGACACGAAATACCGTACGCTGGCCCGCGGCGAGCATCGCGGCATCGCCGGGCATTCCATGGGTGGCTACGGCGCGTTGAAGCTGGCCATGAAGCATCCCGACGTGTTCAGCGTGGCGTATGGAATGAATCCCGCGCTGCTGGGCTGGGCGGGCGACCTTTTGCCGGACAATCCGGCGTTTGTCCGCGCGCTGACGGTTACGCCCGACCAGTTGATGCGTTACGGCTTCTACGTGCCGGCGCTCCTCTGCGTGGCTCAGGCGTTTTCGCCGGATGCGTCCAGGCCGCCGTTCTTTGCGCGTCTGCCCTATGAAATTGTGGATGGGCGGCTGGCGCCGTCGGAGCCGGCCTTCAGCCAGTGGGAGCAGAATATGCCGCTGAACATGGTGAAGGACTACCGCGAGAATCTGCTGAAGCTGCGCGGCATCCGCTTCGACACCGGCAACGCGGATGAGTTCACCCACATCCCCGTCACCTCGCGCGCCCTGTCGGATCGGCTGACCAGCCTGGGCGTCCCCCACGTCTTCGAGGAGTACAACGGCGACCACCGCAACCGTCTGTGGGGCCGCAACGGCCGCATGGTCAACGACGTGTTGCCCTACTTCTGGAACCTCCTCGGGCTGCCCCGATGAAAGCGAGACGGATCGGGTAGTCTGGCCTGTTGCGCAGGTATGGTCATCGCCGGGGCCCGAGGGTTCAGGTGCCCCCGCGCCCCTACCCCAGATACCTCTCCGCGATCACTCCGCGGTGATGGATCTCGTGGCCGGCAAGGATCCAGGGAATCGCGCGCACCGTGAACTCCACCCCGCTGGCGATCCCGCGGCGGGAGAGCACCTTGTCGTCGAGGCAACCGAAGAGAAGGACATTGCTTCTCCGCAGCGCAGTGAGCTCCTCGACGAGATCCTCGAGCGGTCTCTCCTGGGCTCTTGCCTCTCGCGCCACCTCGTCCTGCTCCATGGACGGGAGCTTGTCCTTGCAGCCCCGGGCGAACCAGAAACCCCGGTAGGAAAAAGCCCGCTCGGCATCGATGACGTGGGCCATCACCTCCTTGAGGGTCCACTTGCCCTTCTCGTAGGCGCGGCGCGCCACGTCGTCCGGAACCCCCGCCAGGAGCTCGCGGGTGGTCACGATCTCCCGCTCGAGGGTCGCGATGATGTCGCCGTCGGGCACCTTGCCGACGTAGGTCGAGTAATAGGGGGCGTGCTCGGTACTTTCGGGGCGTCGGTCGAAGCTGCTCATGGTGACCTCCACGGGGATCGAAACGGGGAGTGATACCTCCAGTACGATGGCCGGAGGAGAGGTGTCTCCCTCTTTTTCTCCCTATCGCGACCCGCCGGCTTCGATGGTGCCGGGGGCCCCGCCGAGGAACCGCAGCTCTCTCCGCACCAGCCTCGCATCCTCCCAGCGGCGGAAGCCGTTGACCCCGCCCACCATGGAGCGCGTGTAGTAGACGAAGAGTGATCCGGAGGCCGGGCCGCCATCAGAGGTGAGGAGCGAGCAGTAGAAGCTCTCGAAGGCGTCGTCCTCGATGCGCGACAGGGGAATCCAGCCGAGGCCGTCTTCCGAGGTGTAGAGCCAGATGTTCACGTTGCCGTTGGCCAGGTAATCGTCGTCGTGGACCGAGACCGCCATCACGTAGCGGTCGATGGCGGAGCTGTGGACCACCGACACCTGCTGGACGATGGGGAGGTCGGGGAGGATCGAGGTCGAGGGATGATGACCCAGGCCCGGCTGGGTAAAGCCCGGCTTGCCGACCCCGTCGTCGTGATACTTCAGCCAGGGCACGGTGGTACCCAGACGCGCCGCCTCGATGACGTCGTCGTAGCGGGCCCGGGCCGCGGTGAGGTTGACGCTCGATCCGTCGGCGCGGGTGTCCTTGGTATAGACGATGAAGGAGGTCTCTCCGTTCTTGGGGTCGGTGTGCACGATGTGCGCTCCGAACAGCATCACCGCGGCGATCTCGCGCCCCTGGTATTCGGGCTCGAGAATGAAGCCGAGATCGTCGAATCCACCGTCATCGGCACGGATGGCCATGCCCAGCCGCGAGTAGTAGCGGGTGGGATCGCCTCCGGGTAACTCCTCGGCGTGGTAGAAGAGGAGAGCCACCGGGGGATCGGTCTTGGGCACCACGAAGACCGGTCCTCCCGCGGCGTAGTCGATGCCCGGAGGAATCCCGCGGATGCTGATCGAGGCGTCGAGGACCTCGCGCGCAGGAGAGGCGAGAGATCCGCGGGTCCAGGCCACCTGGCTCCCGTTGGGACCGTAGAAAGACGTCGTTCCGTCCGTTTCCCGCACGCAGCCGATGTTGCCGTCGGGCCAGAAAGGAAGCCCCTTTCCCAGCCGCTCCACCGGGGTCATGACCGTCTGGCGGCGACCCACGGAGAGGCCGAGGCCGGTGCGCGCGTCGGAGACCGAGACCGGATGGTGCACCCGGATCTCGGGGTTCCAGAGCACGAGGTCGAAGGCGGCATCGGCCGCCTCACCCGAGCTCACGATGAACCAGATCTGGTCGCCGGGAATCACGGTCAGGGCGAGCTCGTGCTCGCTCGCCAGGGGCTCGGGCGTGCCCAGGCGATCGTCGAGCTTGCGTCTCCAGATAGGCGTTCGTAGTCCGAGGCGAGGGCTCGCGTGAAGGATGGCCAGGGTGACGCCATCCTGCCCGGGCTGGCCCTGGAAGCGGAGAAACGGATTTCCCCGGACGACGATCTCTCTCGGCGAGGAACCGAGATGTGTCCAGCGACGCACGCAGGCCCAGCGCGAGCCGGGATGCTGACTGTTGCCGAAGACGCCGAGGAAGGGCTCGCCGAAGGAGGGGGGGAGGATCCACGCCCCGGGGGCTCCCTCCACGAGCGGGGCACGCATCCGCTCGACCGGGTCCCAGGCGAGGAAGTCCCAGGCGTTTCCCGGCGGCTGCGGCCTCCGCGTCCAGAAGCTCGACGAGGCCAGGTCTTCCGTCTCGGGGGCCCGGCTCACCGCGATGTCGACGATCCACGAGGTGAGGTCGTTTCCCGGTGCCGACCGGGCCGACACCGCGAAGAGGAAGCGATCGCCGGGATTCGCGGAGAGGAGGATGTCGTGGCTCGCGTACCGGTCCGGAGTGAGAACGCCGTCCAGGGGCCCGCCCCAGAGGAGCTCGAAGGATCCCGGAGTGCTCTCGCGCAGGATGGAAAGCTCCACGCCGTCGTCGAGAGGGCCCTGGGGCTGGAGGAGCCGGGCCGTGCCGCTGATCCTCAGCTCGCGCTTTTCGGAGTCATCGAGCGTGAAGCGGCGGATCACCTCGTAGCCGACGAGCGGCATGTGGACGTCGCCCGAGATCCAGAGCGGCGACGGCTCATTGGAGCGAAGCGACCACACGGAGGGTTCCCAGCGCGCGAGGCGTGGGTTCCAGGCGTCGAGCCGGTGGATCCGTCCGCTGGACCGGTTCCTGGCCAGCGCTGCCCACTGACTTCTCTCGACGTCTCCTCGCAGCTCGCGAGACGGGATGTGGTGGCGAAGGATCTCGGTGCTCGAGGCGGGCGCGGCCGTCAGGGCGAGGAGCACCGCGACAAGGCGGACTGCGCGTAGATTGACCTTCATGGCTCTTGATCTCCTTCGGTCCACGATTGTGGCGATCCTCCGGGAAGGAAGCAAGGGGTGACTCAGGCCAGGCGCACGGCGACGGCTCCGGAGGTCCCCGGAGCGGAGGACTCCGGATGTCGAGGCCGCCCATCCGCTCCCGAGCCGCCGCGTAACGCTTTGCCAGATAGCAACCTTCATTCTTGGTCGGTGATCGACGCCCCGGCGTGGATAAGATGCCGCCGTGACCGCACTCAAGACTCCTGCCGAGATCTCCCGGTCCCATGCCCGTCGCATCACCATCGCGGCGCTGGGGCTCGACCGCCCGCGACCCCGGGGCCGGGTGGGGCCGGCCCGCATCGCCGAGGTGATCCGGCGACTCGGACTGCTCCAGATCGACTCCATCAACGTGGTGGTGCCGGCCCACTACCAGGTGCTCTACTCGAGGCTCGGACCCTACCGGAAAGAGCACCTCGACGATCTCGTGTTCAAGAAGCGTTCCTTCACCGAGCGCTGGGCCCGGGAAGCCTCCATCGTACCGGTCGAGGTCTGGCCTCTGGTCTGTCGCGGGATGAAGCGCAAGGACCGCCGCACCCGCCACTGGGAAGCCTTCATCAGCAGGCACCGGAGCTATTTCGATCGCGTCCTCGAGGTCGTGCGTGAGAAGGGCCCTCTGACCTCCCGCGAGCTTCCCGATCCCGAGGGTGGACGGGGCAAGAAGGGCTTCTGGGGCTGGGACATTCCCAAGGCGGCGCTCGAGGCCCACTTCTTTGCCGGTGACGTGGCCATCGCGAACCGGATCCAGCCCGGCCTGGCGCGGGTCTACGATCTGGCCGAGCGAGTCGTCCCGGAAGAACACCTGCGCCGGCGCTTCGACGAGGAGACCTCCCAGCGCGAGCTCGTCCTGCGGGCGGCCTCTTCGCTCGGGATCGCCGTCGCCTCCGACCTGGGAGACTACTATCGCCTCTCCACCCGGGAGGTGCGTCAGAGGGCCGACGAGCTGGTGGAGTCGGGAAAGCTCCGGGCGATCCGCGTGGAGGGCTGGCGCGAGAAGGCCTACCTCCATCCGGAGGCGCGGATCCCGCGCAAGACGGGTGCCGCCTCCCTCGTGTCGCCCTTCGATCCTCTGGTCTGGTGTCGCTCTCGCACGGCCCGCCTCTTCGAATTCAATTACACCCTCGAGATCTGGGTGCCCCGCGAGAAGCGGAAGTGGGGCTACTACGTGTTCCCGTTCCTCCTCGGCGACCGGCTGGTGGCGCGCGTCGATCTCAAGGCGGATCGGAAGGAGCGGCGGCTCCTCGTTCTCGCGGCGTATCCCGAGAGGGACATCGACCAGGGTGCCGTGGCCGCGGCTCTGGCCATCGAGCTGCGCACCTTTGCTTCCTGGCTGGATCTGGACGCGGTCAAGGTGGCGCGAAAGGGGCGCCTGGCCCGGGACCTCGGGGCGGCGGTGAGGGCGGGAAGCGGATGAAGGGGAAGAGCGGCTTCTCATTCCCGGGCCATCAGCTCGTGGGGGTCCTGGTCGGGTTGCTCGTGCTGGGGGGAGCCCTGATGCTGCTGCATCACGAGCTCCGGAGCTACAGCCTTCACGAGATGGCGAGCGCTGCCTCGGCAATCCCCTGGAAACGCATCGCCATGGCGCTGATGCTGACCACGGCCAGCTACATCCTGTTGACCGGCTACGACGTTCTTGCCCTGCGTCACGTGGGGCAGAAGCTGTCCTACGGCAAGACCGCCGTCACCTCCTTCACCTCCTACGTGACCAGCCACAATCTGGGGCTGTCCGGTGTCGGAGGGGCGGCGGTGCGCTTTCGGCTCTACACGGCCTGGGGGCTCGCGGCGGTGGAGATTGCCGAGATCGTGGCGTTTTGCGGCCTCACCTTCTGGTTTGGCTTCGTGTCGCTGGGTGGGGTGGCATTCGTCGTGGCACCTCTTGACTTCCCTCCGGGGTTTCGGGGTCCCATCTCCACCACCCGGCCGCTGGGGATGATCCTCCTTCTTCCTGCCGCCCTGTATCTCGTGTGGGCTCTTCTGATCAAGAAGCCACTCTGCATACGGTCCTGGTGTTTTCATCCTCCCCGGGGAAGGTTGCTCCTGCTCCAGCTGCCACTGGCGGCTCTGGACTGGGTGGTGGCCGCCGCCGTCCTGTACGTGCTGCTCCCGGAAGAGAGCGGCATCGGATACGGCCATGTGCTCACGGCGTTCCTGGCCGCCCAGGCCATGGGGATGATCAGCCACGTTCCCGCCGGACTGGGGGTGTTCGATACCGCCGTTCTGGTCCTTCTGAATGGAGACATCCAGGCTCCCCAGATGGTCGGTGCCTTGCTCGTGTACCGCGTCGTCTACTATCTCCTGCCTCTGATGGTCGGCGCCGTGCTCTTCCTGGGCACCGAGGCCACTCTTCAACGAAAACGCCTCGGCGACATCACGCGATGGATAGCTCCGGCCGCGGGGTCGATGATTCCGAGGGCGCTCGCGATGGTGGCTTTCATCGCCGGAGCCATCCTCCTGTGGACCGGGTCCCTGCCCGCGGAAGGGACACGAATGGAGTGGCTGCGCGACTTCGTTCCGCTCCCTCTGGTGGAGACGTCGCATTTCCTCGGAAGCCTCGTCGGGGCCGCTCTCCTGCTCCTGGCCCGGGGGCTTCAGCGTCGTGTGGATGCGGCGTGGTGGGGGGTGGTCAGCCTTCTGACGGCCGGCGTCGTCTTCTCGATCGGGCGAGGCCTCGATTGGGAGGAAGCGCTCGCCCTGTCGCTCGCTCTCGTCCTGCTCCTGCCCTTTCGACGCTGCTTCTTTCGCAAGGCATCCCTTCTGAGCCAGCCGGCACGCCCGGAGTGGCTGCTGAGCGTGGGGATCGTTCTCATCGGGGCGGTGTGGCTCGGTCTCCTTTCCTTCCGACACGTCGCCTACGAGAACGAGGCCTGGTGGCAGTTCGGCTGGGGAGGCGACGCCGCGCGATTCTATCGGGCGAGTGCGGGGGCAGTCGCCCTGCTGGTGATCATCGGGTTGGCCCGTCTCTTGCGACCGGCGCCGGCCACGGTGTCGTGCGCGTCCGCCGCCGAGCTGGCGGTCGTCAGGAATATCCTCGCATCCGTTCCGGACACCCAGGGGCATCTGGCGCTCATGGGAGACAAGTCGATCCTCCTGGACGACTCGGGTTCCTCATTTCTGATGTTCGGCGTGGAAGGCAGTACCTGGGTCGCCATGGGCGACCCCGTGGGGGGCACCCGGGAGATCCGACGGGATCTGGTGTGGCGGTTTCGCGAGATGGCCGAGCGGGCGGGCGGGCGGGGCACGCTCTACGAGGTCGCTGCGGAGGATCTCGGACTGTATGTCGAGGCCGGCTTCTCCCTGCTCAAGCTTGGCGAGGAAGCGCGGGTGGATCTAAAGGGCTTCACCCTGGAAGGAGCGAGGAGCAGGAGCCTTCGGTCCAATGTTCGGCACCAGGATCGCGAAGGTACGGTCCTGGAGGTGATTCCTGCCGGCGAGTCAGTGGTTGCGATCATGGACGAGCTGAAGGGAGTCTCGGATGCCTGGCTTTCCACGAAGGGCGTGAAGGAGAAGCGCTTTTCCCTCGGGTACTTCCAGCCGGAGTACCTGGCCGGAGAGCCCGTGGCCGTCGTGCGCATGCAGGGCCGGATCCTTGCCTTCGCCAACCTGTGGCTCGGAGCAGACGGCGGCGAGCTTGCCGTCGACCTGATGCGCTACCATCCCGAGGCGCCCGGTGGCACCATGGACTATCTCTTCGTGAAGCTCATGGAATGGGGCGAGAGCCAGGGATTCCACTGGTTTTCTCTGGGCATGGCCCCGCTGGCCGGGCTCGAGGAGCGAGCGATGGCGGCCCCGTGGAATCGGATCGCCTCGCTCGTGTTCCGTCATGGCCAGCACTTCTACGATTTCGCCGGTCTGCGAGCCTACAAGGAGAAGTTCAACCCTGTCTGGTCCCCACGTTTTCTGGCCGCGCCCCGCGGTCTGTCGTTGCCCGTGGTGCTGATGAACATTCACACTCACATCTCGGGTTAGCTACCGACCTCCACGTCTCGCATCCTCGAGAAAGCGCCCTCTCGACTTGTCGGGGCCGTCCGGCGGCGGGGGCACCACCACCGGCTCTTTTTCGATGAGATCGAGGAGGTGGGCGATGGCCGCGTCGAGCTGGGCGTCTTCGCCCTTGAAGGTGGCGTGCGGGAGGTTGTCGACCACGATGTCGGGCTCGACGCCGTGGCCCTCGATGAGCCATTCGCCTTCGGGGCCATAGACCCCGAACTCGGCCGCGGTGGCGATGCCACGATCGACGAGGACGTTCGAGCTGGTGAGCCAGATCTCGCCGCCCCAGGTGCGGGTGCCGATGAGCTTGCCGAGCCCGAGGCGCCGGAATCCTTCCGAGAAGGCCTCGCCGTCGGAGGCCGTCCACTCGTCGCACAGCACCACGATGTGGCCGCGGAATGCGTACTGCATGTTCCAGTAGGGCTCGCCGGTCCGTCCCTGCCAGTAGAACCAGGCCCGTCGCAGTAGCTTCTCCAGGATCCAGGAGTCGATGTTTCCACCGCGGTTGTGGCGCACGTCGATCACGAGCCCCTCCCGGTTGAAGACGGGATAAAACTCGCGCGCCCACTGGGCGATGTCGGAGCCGCCCATGGCCCGAAGGTGGAGGTACCCCAGCTTGCCCTCGCCCTTGCTCTCGACCAGGAGCCTGCGCGTGTACTCCCATTCGTGGTAGCGTCGATCGGCCGCCTGACCCTGGGTGATGGGTACGACCATGGTGTCGCGCTTCTCACCCGTCTCTCCATCGACGAGACCGATGCGAACCTGGCGGCCAGCCTTGTTGCGCAGCAGCGCGCCAGGGTCGGGAGTGGAGAGGGTCAGAGCACCGTCGATGTGGATGATCACGTCACCCGTCGCCACATCGAGCTCGGGGGACCGCAGCGGGCTGCGCAGCTCGGGACGATCGGGATCGGACAGGGGAATGTGGGTGATGCGGAGGCCACCTTTTCCCTCGTCGCGAACCAGGTTCGCGCCGAGGGAGGCGGGCTGGACCTTGTCGTCGCCGCTCCTCTGGTCCCCTCCGCGCACGAAGATGTGGAGGGCCGAGAGCTCCGCCACCATCTGGGCGATGAGATCCGAGAGCTCGGCCCGGTCCGAGACGCGCCGGAGGAGGGGGCGGTAACGCTCCAGCATGCCGTCCCAGCCCACCGAGTGCAGACTCCGGTCATAGAAGTAGTCGCGCTCCAGTCGCCACGCCTCGACGAACATCTGCTCCCACTCCTCGCGTGGGTCGAGAGAGAAGGTCCACCCCGAGAGATCGACCCGGGTCTTGTCGAGCTTGGCGGGAGCCGAGGCATCGGACTTCAGCACGTGGAGGGCCTTGTCCTTCCGCACGAGAAGCTTCTTGCCGTCCCCCGAGAGGTCGTAGCTGCTGACGTCGGGAACGAGGACCTCGGCCTTCGGGTCGTCGTCGTCGATGGCAAGCGACACGAGATCCCACTTTCCCTCGTGGCGATCGGGTCCCGAGAGGAAGAGGAGCCTCTTCTCGAGGGCCTCGAGGCCGCGGTAGTTGCCGGCCTCGACCTCGAGCTCCTCGAGTCTCTCCTGGAGGCCGTCGAGAAGGATGACCACCTCGATCTTCTTCTTCTCGCTCTTCTTCTCGTCCCCCGCCTTTTCTTCCTTCTTCTCGTCCTTGTCCTCTGGCTCTTCCTTCTGTTCCTTCTCCCGAGCTTCCTTCTCCTTCTCGATCTCGTTCTCGCGGCGGAAGGGGGATCTCTGCCCCGGAGTGAGGGCGACCTGGTAGATCTTCGTCCTGCGGTCGAAGAAGGGTTCCGGCTGGTAGCTGCCCCAGGGGCTGCCCACCAGCGAGCGGAAGTGGCGATCTGACAGGAAGTAGATCCACTTGCCTCCGGGATCCCAGGTGGGCGAGGAGCTGTTGTAGCGATCCGAGGTGAGGTCGACGTGCTTTCTCTCCACGGTGTCGTAGAGCCGGATCTGCCGGAAGGTGTTTCCGGTCTCCCTGCCGTAGGCCAGCCACCTTCCGTCGGGGGACCACGAGAGATCCGAGAAGTCGCCGCCCCGCGAGGCGTCGATCCTCTCGTTCTTGCCCGTCTCCACCTCGAGGATCCACAGCTCCCAGTCCTTGTCGTGGTGGGCGATCCACTTGCCGTCGGGAGAGGGCAGAGCGTCCCAGCGGAGCACCTTGCCGTCGAGGGTGAGCCGCTTTCTTTCCCCGATTCCGTTCGCGGGGAGAGTCCAGAGCTCCACCTCGCCCGATTCGTCGGAGAGGGCCAGCAGGGACTTGCCGTCGGGCATGAAACGCGCATCGCGGTAGCGGACGCCCGGAGAGCGGGTTGCCTCCACGAGCCGACCCTCTTTCGCCGGCGCCACGAAGACTTCGCCCCGGGCGGTCAGGACGACGCGATCTCCGTCGGGAGAGATGTGGGCCGAGGTCAGGTATTCGAGGGGCTCCTTGACCCAGCGCTCACGCATCTGGTCGAAGTCGGAGGGAAGCGTGATGGCCAGAACCGAGTCGCTCCCCGTGGCGAGGTCGTGGCCGTGCAGGTCGGCGCCGAGCTGGTACACGACCCGGTTGTCCGAGAGAGACGGCGATCGCACGTCCAGCTCCACGGAATGGGTGTGCTGGCGCAGCTCGCTTCCCTCCCCGGTCATGGACCACAGGTTCATGGTGCCGTCCCGGTCGCTCAGGAAGAGGATGCGCCCGTTCCACCACAGTGGATTGCTGCTCGTTCCCTCGTAGTCGGCAGTGAGGGGGGTCGCCTCGCCATCGCCCCTTGCGAAGCGCCAGAGGTTCTCCGCGGTGCCGCCCACGTAGCGCTTGGTGTGGCTCCACTGCCGGGAGAGACGGGTGAAGAAGAGCGTCGTCCCGTCGGCACTCCACGACCCCTGGGCGGCCTGGGCCAGGGGAACGGGCTCCCTGGCTCCGGTCTGGAGATCGAGGAGGAAGAGGCGAGTGTCGGGCAGGCCCGAGGCGAGGGTCGAGGAGTAGACCAGGCGTCCGTCGGGATGGAAGCAGGCCACCCGGCAGCGCTGCGCATCGAACGTACGGCGCACGGGAAGGCCGCCTTCGACCGGCATGGTGTAGATCTCGGCCGGCCCCTCGTACTCGGCGGTGAAGGCGAGGGTCTTTCCGTCGGGTGAGAGCAGAGGGCCCGTTTCCTGACCGGGGTGGGTGGTGAGTCGAACCGCCGATCCGCCGGTGGTCGGCACCCGCCAGAGGTCGCCCTCCGAGACGAAGACGAGGATGTCCCCGTGGAGGGCAGGATCGCGGTAGTAGCCCTGTCGGCCGGCGTCGATCGCCAGGGCACGGGGCGCGATGAGGGCGAGGCAGAAGAAGGCGAGGTGGAGGCGGGACGGGGCGGGTCGGGATGGGATCGACATCGTTTCTCCTGGTGAGCTCATGAGGCCTCGGGTCGGGGCTTCCGCTCCACGATCAGCCGTCGACCTCTTCGAGCAGCTTCTTCATGCCGAGGATCTTCCGCCGCCTCTCCTCGCTGACCTCCGGATAGGTCAGGTGGAGGTTTCGGAGCGTATGGACGATCGCCTCGGAGATGATGAGACGGGTGAACCACTTCTTGTCCGCGGGGACGATGAACCAGGGAGCCCACTGTGTGCTGGTGCGTCGGAAGGTCTCCTCGTAGGCCTTCATGTAGGCGTCCCAGTGCCCCCTCTCCTCGATGTCGGCGTCGGAGAACTTCCAGTTCTTTTCGGGCCGATCGATCCGGGCCAGGAACCGCTGCCGTTGCTCTTCCTTCGAGATGTTCAGGAAGAACTTGAGGACCACGATGCCGTTATCGGTGAGGTAGCGCTCGAAGGCGTTGATCTCCCGGAAGCGGCGCTTCCAGATGCCCTTGAGCTTGGAGGCAGGCAGCTTCTGCTTGTCGAGGAGCTCGGGGTGGACGCGTACCACGAGGACCTCTTCGTAGTACGAGCGGTTGAAGATTCCGATGTGCCCGTTCGCGGGTAGAGACCTGGAGGCGCGTCGCAGGTAGTCGTGCTCGAGCTCCTCGGAGGTGGGCTGCTTGAAGCTCACCACGTGGCAGCCCTGGGGATTCACTCCCGACATGACGTGCTTGATGGCCCCGTCCTTGCCCGCGGCATCGAGGGCCTGGAAGATCACGAGGACTGACCAGGTGCCCCTGGCGTAGAGGCGATCCTGAAGGCTGGCAAGCTCCCGGATGTTGGCCGCGAGCTTCTTCCGGGCACCTTGCTTGTCCTTGTAGCCGGCGGAGTACCCGGGGTCGTAGTCCGAGAGCGAGATCTTCTCGCCGGGAGGGGCGAGGATCTCTCGCAGCTCCAGCTCGATGTCGTCGCCGCCGTCCAGCTCGACCTTGACCTTGCGCTCGGGATGGATCCTCCGCGGCATGTCAGCTCTTGCCCCCCTTGCCCGAGAGGCGTCGTCGCGCGAAGCAGAGCCCCGACCATGTCTCGTCCACGGCACAGATCTTGTAGTCGACGAGCCCCTGGTCAAGCCCGTATGACCGGACGTCCTGCTGGGTGAGGTCGGTCTCGAGATCCGACGCTTTCTTGGGCCACGAGATCCAGAGATTGCCCCTGTCCCCGAGCATCTTCGCCGCCCCGCGGAAGTGCTTTCTCATCTCTGCCCGTGACCGCGAGAAGAGGATCACCGTGTCGGCCTTTCCCCGCGCGTTGGATCGCAGAGACACTCCATCGGGCAGCGGTGCGAGGCTCTCCTCGAATCCGTCCGGAGCGCCGAGGAGAGCCACCGTGGCTCCTTCCTTGATCCCGAGCTTCTTCGCCAGGGGAGTGCCCGAGTAGTCCGGCGCATCGGGAACCACGGGTTTTCCGGTGGGCCGGGACAGGGCCTTCCTCAGGTCTCCGCGAATCCGGCTCCACTCGGTGTAGGTGGCGTCGGGGAGATCGCGGCGGAGCCTCGTCACCTTCTCCGGGTCTCCGCCGACGAACACGAGGGGAAGCGAGCGGGTGGCCTTGGCCTGACGCAGGAAGATGGCCATCGCGCGACCATGAGAAGGAAGGCGCGAGAGATCGATGACGATGGCGTGGGCCGGTTTCCCGAGGTGGCGCCTCAGGGCGGGACTGCCCCCCTCCTGGTCCGAGAAGGGCACCACCACGTGTCCCGCCGCGCGGAGGCGCCCAGCGCGCTCCTTCGCCTCGACTTCGTTCCAGTGGATGAGGACGATGCGGCTCATTGGGGACCCGTTCTCGGTGGGGATGGGTCGCGACGATCCTGGACCGGACCTTGTACGAGCGGCGCCCGCAGTCAACCCGATGAGATACCTTCCCTTGCCGGGCCGCAGGAATCAAGCGAGGGACGCGGATCGGCTCTCATCCGTAGCGCGCGGCGAGCAACTTTCTTGCCACCTCGCGTTCGGCCGGGGTACCGATCTCCAGCGCCAGCTCCAGGGGGTGCCGTGCCTCCTGGACGCGGCCCAGGGAAAAGAGCGCCTCGTGCCACTCGAGGTAGTAGACGGCCGAGGGGAAGGGCGAGCCGGAGGCGGCCTCGAAGAGCGAGGAGGCGCGGGTGAGATCCGGAGGCCCGCCGGTGCCCCGCCTCTCCATGACCGCGAGGTCGAGGAGGGCCGGCGTGTAGCGAGGGTGGTCGTGCAGGATGGCTTCCAGCATCGTCCGGGCGAGCTCCGGATCCTTCCGGCAGTCCTTCTGCAGGAGAGCGAGCGACCAGCGGGGGACGGGCGAGCCGGGATCGAGCTCGAGGCCGCGCCGGTAGGAAGCCTCGGCCAGGGAAAGCAGGGATGCGTCCCCGGGGGTTCTTCTTGCCCATCGCTCTCGCAGTGCGTTGCCGCGGTGCCAGAAGCCGACGGCCATGGAGCGATCGGCCTCGTCGCGGACGGGAGCGAGGAATCCCAGGAGGAGGACGGAAGTCGTCAGGGCGATGCCGAGGATCCTTCGCGCTCGAGATGCACTGCCGAGGGCGGGGAGGGAGGCCGCTCCCAGGGCGAGGAAGGGTGTCGCCACGATGCGGAACCGCGTGTAGTTGAAGAAGATCACCGAGGCCACGAGAACGGGCAAGACGCCGAGGAGGACTGCCCGCACCGTGGTGCGCGAGCCCGCGGAAGCGCCGAGCAGGCCCAGCGCGGCGATGACGGTGAAAGGCAGCAAGAGCCACCCGAGCAGAGGAAGCCCGCTCGCGCTCACCTCGGGCGAGGCGAGAATCGAGAGATCGAGCGGCGTGAGAAAGCCGCCCAGGCGGAGGAGCCAGAGGCGACACGTCTCTCCGGGATGGTTCCTGATCCAGCGCAGCGCTTTCCCCGCGAAGTGGCGGGAAGATTCTCTCGAGGTGACGTCGGCCGGTTTCCTTCCCGTCTCGATCGCGGCCCAGTGGAGAGCCGTCTTCTCCTGGCCTGTGGGGTCACCCCACCTCTCGTCGGGAGCCCGGAACGAGGCGCCGGCGTCGTCGTGATAGGCGAAGTAGAGGTTGAGCCCTCCGTTGGCCCCGGTGACCACCGGCTCGGAGGAGCGGGCGAGGTTCCAGGAGAAGGTGGCGAGCAGAGGCAGGGCGGCGCCGATCAGGAACGAGACGAGAGCGCCGGAGGTCGCGCCCGCTCCCTTGGCATGGATTCCTCGAGACCGGTAGGCCGAGATCGCGAACATGACAGCGGCGAGGGGGAGCGTGAGCCCGAGGTTGGGACGCAGCACACAGGCCGCCGAGAGGAGGAGTCCGGCCCCGACAACGGGCAGGGAGCGGGGCGCCTCGCCGCGATCGAGCTCCTCCATCACGGCGAGCAGGGTGAGGGTCCCCAGGGTGAGGGCGGGAAGGGCCAGCGCCACCGGAAGGAGCTGCGTCTCGAAGAAGAGCAGGGGCGCATGAAGGGACAGGACCAGGAACGAGATCCAGGCCCCGAGCCTTCCCCCTCGCTTGAGGACGAACGCGGCGAGCAAGAGGGCGGTGACGAGCCCGAGGGCCTGCTGGAGGAGAGCGGCGCTCCTCGGCGAGGGTCCCGTCACCCGGTAGACGAGCGACAGGAGCGCCGGGTAGGCGGGCGACCTCCAGAAGGGGCGGCCCTCTCCCCAGGTCTCACCCCGGGCCCAGGCGCTCGCCTGCTCGTGATAGATCTCGGCGTCGATGAGGGGCCGGTCCTGGAGGGGGTCGCCGCCGAGCTGGAGGAAGAGCACGGCCCGCAAGAGGAGGGCCAGGACGCCGATCGGGAGCAGGGTGCGCAGCCTCACGCGAGGAGAATAGTTTTCGTAGCATGGAACACACCATGATCGAGCACGACATCTTCGGCGGCGGCGACTGGCGGGAGCGCCTCTCCCACATCATGGAGACCATGCGCCTCCTGAGCCGCGAGAGGGATCCCCAGTCCATGGTCCGGGTCTACCGGGACCGGCTCGACGAGGTGAGCCACATCGACCGCTTCCTCTCGATCTCGAGGCGCGGGCTCGAGCCGCCGCTCTACCGGATCGCTCGCAGCAGCACCTGGAAGGAGGAAATCGATCCCTGGACCGAGCGCGAGCGGCTTCCCGTGCTGCAGGGGGGGCTCCTCGGCGAGCTTCTCTACGGGAACGAGCCCCGGATCTTCGACAACCTGGAGATCGGCCGGGAGGATCCGGCTTTCGAGTACCTGGACGGGATGCGCTCGCTCGTGGCCATTCCCGTCTTCGACGGCGGCGAGGCGCTCAACCTCGTGATCCAGATGCGCCGCTCCCCCCACGCCTTCGATCCCGAGCGGTTTCCCCTCATGGCCTGGCTCACCAACCTCTTCAGCCGGGCCACCCACAACCTGCTCCTTTCCCGACAGCTCGCCCAGGCACACCGCAGCCTGGACCGGGAGGCCCGCACCATCGCTGAGATCCAGAGATCCATTCTCCCGGAGAGGCTGCCCGATATTCCGGGAATCGCGTTCGCGGTCGAGTACCACCCCTCGGCCCGCGCCAGCGGAGACTACTACGACTTCCTGGAGCTCGAGGGCGGCCGGTGGGGAATCATGATCGCCGACGGGAGTGGCCATGGAACCTCGGCGGCGGTGCTGATGGCCATCACCCACACGCTGGTCCACGTCGATCGCGACAGATGGCGCGACCCGTCGCGGCTTCTCGAGTTCCTCAACGAGAGCCTGGTGGAGCGCTACACCCAGGCCACGGGATCCTTCGTCACCGCCTTCTACGGGATCTTCGATCCGGCAACGCGGGAGCTCCGCTACTCTCTGGCCGGCCATCCTCCCCCTCGCATCCGCAACTGCACCAGCGGTTCCATCTCCGGCCTGGAGACGGCGACGAAGCCGCCCCTCGGCATGATGGGCGACATCGTCTACGAGCAGCGTTCGTGCCAGCTCCACCCCGGAGACCGGATGCTCCTCTACACCGACGGTCTCTCGGAGGCACGCAACCAGAGGGGAGAGATGTTCGGCCTGGAACGGGTCGACTCGCTGATGTCGAACTGCTCGCGGAGCACGGACGAGATCGTCTCCGGTCTGGTGGAGGGGGTGCGCCACTTCTCGGCCCCGGCGCCCCCCGAGGACGACCTCACTCTGGTGCTGGTCGACGTGAGGTGAGAGCTACCCTCGTCCCAGCTCCTGGAAGAGCCAGGCGCGGGCAAACTCGAAGTCGCCGGCGACTCTCTTTGCCGTCGTGTCCAGGACCTCGGCCGTCTCCCGCTGGTTCAACCCCGCGAAGTAGCGGAGCTCGACCACGGTGGCCAGCCGGGGATGGGCCTCCGAGAGCTTCTCCAGAGCGTGGTGCAGGTCGAGGATGTCCACGGGGGTGCCGTTGTGGAAGGCGAGGGAGTCGACCAGCGCGATGCGACACCCCTCGGGCTCCCGCTTGACGGTGCTCTGCCGCCGTGCCTGATCCACGAGCACCCGGCGGATGGCTCGCGCGGCGGTGCGGTAGAAGTGAGCCCTCCCTTGCCAGGCGATCCGGGCCGGATCGACGAGCTTCAGGTAGGCCTCGTGGACCACCGCCGTGGTCTGGAGGAGCTCGCGGGCCGGGTCGTTCCGGAGATGGTGGTGGGCGATCGAGCGAAGCTCGTCGTACACGAGCTGGAACAGCCGGGAGGAACCGTTGGCGTCTCCGTCCCGGATATCGTTCAATACCTGGGTCACTTCGCTCTTCCTGGTCATGGGAAAGGGCTCTCCTCGACGGAGATCCTACCGCATGACCCGGGAAGGCTCAACAGGGGTGCCATGGCCGAAGAGAGCAAGCGCCGCGAGGAGAACCGGCAAGACCTCGAGCTCGTTCGCGATGTCTTCGAGGAGGCCTTGTCCCTCCCGGAGGAAAAGAGGCCCGCTCTTCTCGATGCACGCTGCCGCGGAGACGCGGCGTTGCGGAGCGAGATCGAGGCACTCCTGTCGTCTCATGCCGGTCTGGGCGGGTTCCTCGTCGATCCCCTGTTCCGCGTCCCCCCTCTCGAGGACGACGTGGTCCAGCATGCTCCTGCGCCCCTTCTCGACCCGGGGGACACTCTGGACGGGTATCGCATCGAATCCTTCCTCGCCCGCGGTGGGTCGGGTGAGGTCTATCGGGCGAGCCAGACGAGCCTCTCGGGACGCCCCGTCGCTCTCAAGGTCATGCGTGTGGACGGGCTGCGAGCGAAGGATCGCGAGCGCTTCCTGGCCGAGGCGAGGGTGGCATCGAGAATCCATCATCCTCACCTCGTTCCCGTCTATGGGGCCGGCGAGGACAAGCAGCGCGGGCTCTTTCACTACGCCATGCGTCTGGTCGAGGGGCCGACCCTTGCCAGCGTCGTGGAGAGCACGGCGGAGACGGGACTTCCTCTCGAGGGTCTCCAGCGCCGGCAGCTCGTGAAGAGGTTTCACGAGGTGAGCTCGGCTCTGGCCAGCCTCCACGAGGTCGGCCTCGTCCACGGGGACGTGAAGCCCGCCAACATCGTGCTCGAAGGGGGCGAGGGCGAGCCGTTCCAGAGGCCGGCCATGCTCGTGGACCTCGGTCTCGTGCGACCCGCGTACCAGACCGTCTCGACGGTGTACGCGACACCTCTCTACGCGGCTCCCGAGCTTCTCCTCGGAAAGGCCATCGATGCCCGGGCCGACGTGTTCTCCCTGGGCCTCGTGATGCACGATCTGCTGGCGGCGCGTTCCCCGAATACCCGGGTGGGGCTGGGAACTGACGAGCTGGCAAGGCTCTCGCGCATCGTGCCGGGTATCGACCCCGATCTCGAGGCCATGGTTGCTCGCGCCATCGATCCGGATCCGGACCTGCGCTATGCCAGCGCACGGGCGCTGCAGTCCGATCTCTCGGCATGGCTGGACGGGCGGCCCGTCGCGGCCCGACGACTCGAGGGGCTGGAACGATTGAGGCGGTGGGCGCGCAGGAACCCGTGGCCTTTTCTGTCCCTTCTGGCCAGGAGCGCGGCGGTCACCGCCGCCTCGGTGCTCGTGCTCATGGGGATCCTTTGGGTGGGGAGCATGGTCACCACCGCGGGGCGGGCGCGGGATCTCTGGCAGAATTGCCGACTCGCGAGGCTGCCCCGTGCCCTGGAGCCCCTTCCGCGGATCCTCGACCGATTCCTGCTGCCGTCCGAGCTCGCCCTCCTGGGGGATGCGTTCCGGGATCTCACCGGAGACGATCCCCGGGTCCGGGTCGCGCGGACCCATGCCGAAGAGGGGCCCGCTGCCTCGCTCCGACTCGTCACGGCCTTTCTCGAGCGCGACGGGGCGGTGGCTCATCCCGCCCTGGCCCGGTATCTCGAGAACGCTCTCGCCGGAGAGACCGCCTCGATCTTCGATCCGGAGGATGCCCTGAGAGAAGTCACCCGCCTCTTCTACGAGCGCCCCGATGCTTCTCCCCACGATGCGGTGTCGAGCGCGGCCTTTCGACCGCATCTGCTCCGCATTCTGGAGTCGGACCCCGACCCGCTCCGCTCTTTGAAGGCCATGACCGCGTTGTCGGGGTGCGGGACCGACGTGGAGCTCCGGCGACTCGCGACCCTTCTCGTCAACCTGGACGACGGCCCCGAGTCGGTGGAGAAGCTGCGTCTGGGACAGAGGTGTATCGGGAAGATGATCCGGCGGTCGCATGGAGGGGGATTCCGGGCGGCGGTGGTGGCGGCGCTGGATCTCGAGACGGTGCTGGCCTTGCGGAGAAGGAACGAAGCCTGTCGGCTGGGAGGCCGGGTGATCTGGTCCGACCTGAGAGGAGCTGCCTCCGATCTCCTGAGGGACCTGGCTCTGGCCCGGCGCGCCGAAGGGCTCGACTCTTTCCCCATCGAGGAGGTCGGCCCCTCCGGGGAGGTGTCGGCCAATCTGCGCGCCGCCTCGAGGGATCCGGCGCAGAAGGAAGAGATCCTTGCCCTCGCCAGCCTCCCGGGGGACTTTCCCCCCTCCGGCTACTCGAGCTTCGGCATCGGCCTCGTGGTGGGACAGTTCGACGACGAGGATCTGGAGAGGGCCGTGGCTCGCTGCGTCGATCTGGAGGCGGAGCGGCTGGGGCCGGACTCGCCGGACCCCCAAGAGAGCTGGGAGCAAGGCCTGGCGTATGGCCGCGGCCTTCTTCGTGGTGAGGATCCCGAGTGGATGCCCGATGCCGACACCCACGCCGGCGAACGGATCGATGTCGAGCTGCCTCCGTTCCGGGAGCTCGCGTGGAAGAAGATCGAGGGAGGATCTCGCGATACGGTGGCCATCTTCGATGTCGTGCGCAGGACGTGCCAGGGATGTACGGACGGACTCGGTGTGTATCTGCGATGGCCGGAGCTCGAGGTCGATCAATCTCCCGGGGGGGGGCACGTGCGGCTCGGTGCCGCCGGAGTGTCCGAGCTTCGCCTCACCTTTCGCGTGCCCGCGGTTTCCCTCGCCGGCGGGCAGCTCCGCGCCTCCATCGTGTTGCAGAAGGCGGTGCGCGGTCTCCTCCCCTACACCGGAGAGGCGGGCCTCGACGTTCTTTTCGACGGGAAGGCCCTGGGCATGTCGATCCTGACCACCGAGGGGGGGCTCGAGATCCTCGACATTCCGCTCCGTCGGAGGACTGCCGAATCGACCCTGGTGCACACCCTGTCTCTCCGTCTTTCGCGGGAGTCGACCACAACCCTGAGGATTCACCGGATCGGGATCCACACCATCGACGGCATCGCGTTCGACCCGTTCCTTCCCGCCGAGGGCCGGTAGTCTTGACAGACGGAAAGGGAGACCTACCCTGCACGGCGACCGCAGACCACTCCCCGGAGACACCCTCTCCCCCAGCTCAGGAATCTCCCCGTGAAAACGACCCTCGAGCACTCCGTCGCCCTGGCCGGATCCGCCGGCCTCTACCGTTCGCTCGGCGCCTTCGGTGAGGTGGCCGGAGTCTTCAACGACGACATCCATCAGAACTCGGTCTTCACCACCCTGGGGCTGGCTTTCGGCGTCTCGAGCAGCCTCGTGTTCGACGTGGCCTTCGTGGCTGGGCTCTCCGAGGATGCTCCGGACTTTCAGCTCCTGGTGGGGTTCACGGCCAACCTGGGTCGAATCTCCGGCCGCTCGGCCGGGGACTGATCCCCGGCCGACGGGCTGGCCCGAGGGGGGATTCCATCGGGCCGGCACGCCCCGCCATCGGGAGGTCCTCGTGAGGAGTCCGGGCTTGGAGGGGCCTCGGGCTCCGGGTATAACGTCAGGAAACCCGGAGGCATGCGAGCGTCATGGATCAGCTTCCCACGATCTTGGTCATTGCACTCGTGGTCTTGATCCTGGCCTGGATCTTCCAGCGGATGACCACGAAGAGGTGTCCGACGTGCAGAGTGAGGATGCGTCTTCTCACCGAGGGGGTAGGAAAGACCCAGAAGTTCGAGTGTCCCCGCTGCAAGAAGCGGCTCAGCACCGGGGTGCCGACGGGCAAGGGCCGCAGGTAGTCATACGACACGGAGCCGGCAGCATGCCTTTCTTCACCAAGGATCAAGAGCTCGCCCTCTTCAAGCTTCACCGGAACGAGGAGGGCTTCGAGGACTACCTTGGTTTTCTCCGCGATTCTCTCCAGGACTTCCTGGCCGCGAAGGTCGCTCCGCGTGCGGCCCGGAACGATCACGACGAGGTCTTCCCCGTGGAGACCTTCCACGAGCTGGGTGAGCTGGGGTTCATGTCCTTGCCGTTTCCCGAGAAGTTCGGGGGGATGAACGCCTGCTTCTCCTACTACAACGCGGGCCTCGAGAGCCTGAGCAAGGCCGACGCGGGATTCGCCCTCGGGGTGGCCATCCACGGCACGACCGCTTCCGGCATCAACCTTTTTGCGAACGAAGAGCTCAAACAGAAGTATCTCCCGGGTCTCGTTTCCGGCCAGACCATCGGCGCCTTCGCCCTCTCGGAGTCCGACAGCGGGAGCGACGCCAAGGCCATGAGGACGCGCTACGAGGTCGATCCGGGGACGGGCGACTACATCCTGAACGGGTCCAAGTACTGGATCACCAACGGGCTCTCCGCCGATGTGTTCTTCGTGTTCGCCCGGTCTCCCCGTGACGAGATCTCCGGGTTCATCGTCGAGAAAGGCTGGCCCGGAACCTTCGGGCAGGCCAAGATCGAGGACAAGATGGGGGTCCGCTCGTCCAACACGGCCGAGCTGGTCTTCGAGGGCTACCGCGTACCCAAGGCCAATCTCGTGGGCGAGGTCGGTCGAGGCTTCAAGTACGCCATGCTCATGCTCAACGGAGGGCGCGTGACCATCTCGAGCTGGTCCACGGGCATCGCCCAGGGCGCCTATGAGAAGCTCCTCAAGTACGCGCACGAGCGGCAGATCTTCAACGGGCTTCTGAAGGACATCCCCTCCATCCGGCAGGAGCTGGCCGAGATGTCCATCGAGATCCGGGCAGCCCGCAATCTGGCCTATGATACGGCGTTCTTCTACAGCCAGAAGCACGTGGACATCGCGCGCCTCGCCGCCGAGGCCAAGACCAAGGCCACCGAGGTCTCGGTCTACGTGGCCGAGCGGGCGATCCAGCTCGCCGGCGGCTATGGTTTCGTCCAGGAGTCCCGCATCGAGCGACATCTGCGCGATGCCCTGCTGGGCCGGATCGGCGAGGGGGCCAACGAGCTTCTCACCGCCGTGGTGATCCCCCGGGCCATCCTCGCGGACTACGAGGAGACACCGATCCGGGAGAGCTGGTAGGGCCGCCGGGGGCGGAGCCTTATCTAAGGTAATATGCGGTAATATCTTAAAAGCGGCCACTTTGTGGTCCTGCCGCTCGTCGTCGGACGACCCGGCCCGTATAATACCTCTGAGTGCAATCCGTCCTCGTGATCCAGCAGTCCAGCAGTGAAACAAGAAAGCCAAGGAGGCAACGAGTGAAAGTCATCACTTCCGCGCTCCTGGCCGGACTCTGTCTCTCGCTTGTCCTGCCCGCCCCAGCGGCGGCCCAGGAGAAGGTGCAGAAGATGGAGAAGGTCAAGAGCCACATCTATGCTGTGAACGTTTCCGGAATGACCTGAGGAGTGAGCTGTACGAAGGCGGTCCGTGAGACCCTCTCCAGGCTCGACAAGGTCAAGAAGGTGGATGTCAATTTCGAGGCGAAGCTGGCCCTGGTGGTCATGGACGGCAAGTCCGAGCTGTCCAAGAAGACCATCGCCGACGCCTTCGAGGGAAGTCGCTTCAGTGTCGCCGATTTCGCTGATGCCGACGAGGTGTTCGTGGTCGGCGTGTCGGGAATGACCTGAGGGGTGAGCTGTGTGAAGAAGGCCCGTGAGGCCCTCTCCAAGCTGCCCGACGTTTCCGATGTCATGGTCGACTTCAAGGCCAAGACGGCGACCATCAAGATGAAGACCGGAAAGAAGCTCGAGAAGGACTCCGCCCTGGACGCCCTCAAGGGCCAGGGATATGGCGTCACCGCATTCGCGACTCTCGCGGATACCCTGAGGAAGCAAGAGTCCAAGGGCTGATCGAAGTTGCGCGTCGAGGAGTCGGGTTCGCACATTGAAAAAGAGCCGCCGGCGGGCGCCGGCGGCTCTTTCTTTTTCTTCGGTGCGGCTTCTTGCTCAGCGCGACCCGCTGCTCACTTCGAGCCGGTGGCCTTCAGCTTGTCGCTCTTGACCTTCTTGAGCTCGGAATGGATGAGCTCCTCGATGGTCTCGATGTCTCCGTTGGGGAAGCCCTCCCACAGAACCTTGCCGTCCACCCCGATGAGATAGGCCGACGGGTAGCCGGTGATCCCGTAGGTGCGGCAATTCTTGCCGCCCTGATCATGGATGACCGTGTAGGGGAGTTTCTTCTCCTCGATCTTGTCCTCGACCGCGGAGCGGGAGTCGATGGATCCGTTGTCGATGTCGACGACGGTGAGGCCCTTGTTGCCGTACTTCTCCGTCCACCTGACCAGGTGGGGCATCATCTGCACGCAACCCCCTCAGTGGATGAAGCTGAACTCGAGCCAGACCACCTGTCCTCGCAGCGACTTCAGGCTGAAGGGCTTCCTGGTGTTCAGGAAATCCTTGGCGCGGACTTCCAGCTCGGGCGGGGTCTGGCCCTTGAACGACTTGTAGTGGAGCTCGTCCTGGGCCCGACCCGGAAGGGCGGGCAGGAGGAGCAGAGCGGCTCCCAGCAGGTACGGGAATCTCATCATCTCTCCTGTCTCCTTGATGGGTTTCGGGGTGGAGCGACGGGAGGTCCGACCTCCGTCGATCTCTCCAGGATACGAAAAAGTCGTGCGATTGGCCCCGGTCAAGCTCCCGGCGAGCCCTCGAGGGCCTCCTGCAGGGCCTTCTCGAGCTCCATGAGCGCCTGACCCAGGGCGGCGCCCAGTCCGCGCACCAGCTCCTCGGGGGAATCATCGGCCAGAGGCTCCGTCCCGCCCATTTTCTTCTGGAAGAGGAGAACGGGCGGCCCGTTGCCGGAGGGCAGGCGAAGAGCCAGGAAGCTCAGGGTGGCCACGGCCTGCGGCGTCCTTTCGCGGTAGTCGCCGTGGAGCTCCAGAATCTCCCCCTCCACCGCCACGTCCACGGGCAGATAGGAGCCCGGCGCGACCACGGACGAGAACAGCCCGGAGTCCCGGAGCCACTCCGTGGTCAGCGACGTGACGAGAGGGGCGGGGGACAGGAAGAGCTCGTGATAGAAGTCTCGAGTCCACGTGTGCTCACCGCTTCTGTAGACGAGCCCCCTTCCGTCATGGGCGGAGGCCGAGGTGAGAGGACGCACCAGAAGCACGGGGCACTCTTTTCCGGGCTCGACCGGACTCCGGGATGCCTGCAGCGCGTAGTGCGTCCTGGCCGGTGCCTCCTTGGCGAGTCGGAGACAGGCGGAGAGGAAGAATCCGCTGGTGGCCAGAACGAGCAGGACGATGAGCCTTCTCACTTGCGTTGCTCCTCTCGAGGACGGCTGGGGGGCGGGGGGTCACCGAGGAAGAGGCGCGACGGTTGACCCTCGGCCTCGGCGAGGATGGATTCGAGGTGGCTGGTGAGGAGCCGGAGGTTGGTGACGAGATCGAGAAGAGCCCGCCTCTGTTCCAGGAGAGCCTGGTCGAGGGTGGAGGTCGTGGACTCGCCCTTCCTGGCCAGGCGCGCCACCGAATCGGCCGCCGCCGCCACCTCGTTGCCGGCCGAGGTCACCGCGTCGAGGACGCCCGCGACCTTGCCCGATTCGAGGGAGGATCTCAACACCTTGACGAGGGCCTCGGTCTCGCCCAGGACTCCGTCGAGGCGATCGAGCATGACCGGGGTCGCCTCTTCGACGGATTCGAGAGTCTGCCGCGCCACGGCGGCGGTGGCCCGGAGATCGCCGACGAGATCGATGAGGTTTCCCTCGCCGACGGCCTTACCGATGTCCAGGATGGTGTGGTGGAGATCGGAAACGATCGCCTCCACCTCCAGGCGATTGATCCTCTGGAAGAGCTGCTCGGCGGCATTCTGGATCTGGGTGCCCAGGCTCTTGGCCGAGGCCACGTAGAGGTGCTCGGGGTTCCAGGACACCTCGATGGGCTTCGGATCAGGAGCGTTCTCGTAGTCGGCCTCCAGCCAGGCGTTGCCGCTCACCAGCTCCGTCACCTTGCGGAACTTCAGCCCCTGTTCGCGGGCATCCTCCACCGCGTCGGTCACCGAGCGGCTGCCGAAGGCGTCGAGTCGAACCGAGAACACGACCCGGACGTAGGGAGGCTTGTCGAGGCCATAGACCTGTCGTACGAACCCGACGTCCACCACCCTGCCGACCTCGACCCCGCGGTATTTGACCCGTGACCCCACCACCAGACCCTCTGCCGACTCGTCGAGGTAGGTCTCGAGCAGGATGCTGGCATCAAAGAGAGCCTCTCCGGCGATGATCAGGATCGAGGCCACCATCAGGACGGTGGCCACGATCACGAAGATTCCCACCTTGAAGCCGGTGGACCTGTCGTTCATGCGTCGATCCTCGATTTCCGTCCGTCGCGACCCAGGAATCTGCGTACCCACTCGTCCTTGCCGTGGTCGCGGAGCTCGCAGGGATCGCCCTGGGCCACCATGGTCTTGCGCTCCCGGTCGAGGACGATCACCCGGGTGGCGATGGCGAAGATGCTGGCGAGCTCGTGGCTGACCACCACGAAGGTCAGGCCGAGGGTTCCCGCGAGGTCCATGAGGAGTTGATCCAGCGACGCCGAGGTGAGTGGGTCGAGTCCGGCCGAGGGCTCGTCGAGGAAGATCAAGCGCGGGTCCAGCGCCAGGGCACGGGCGAGGGCGGCTCTCTTCTGCATGCCGCCGCTGACCTCGGAGGGAAAGTAGTCCTCGTAGCCCTCGAGGCCGACGATGCGCAGCTTGAGCCGCGCCACGAGGTCGATGGCCTCTTCGGGGAGGGCCGAGGACTCCTCGAGGGGGAGGCGCGTGTTCTGGAGCAGCGTCATCGCTCCGAAGAGCGCACTTCCCTGGTAGGTCACGCCGATCTTCCGCAGGATCTCCAGGCGCTCCCGCCCCCTTGCCTGCCAGAGATCCCGTCCTTCGATGAGGATGCGCCCCGAGGCCGGTCGGTAGAGGCCGATCATGTGCTTCAGGAGGGTGGACTTTCCCGACCCCGAGTCGCCGAGGATGACCAGGATCTCCCCTTCCTGGACCGTGAAGCTGACGTCGTGGAGAATGATCTCGCCCCCGTAGGCGGCCGCGAAGTTCTCGACGGCAACGATCGGCGAGCGGGCGGATTCGACGGTCATCAGATTCCCAGGGTGAAGAAGACCACCGCGAAGACGCCGTCGGTGGCAATGATGAGGACGAGGCACGTGACCACGGCCGAGGTCGCCGCATCTCCCACCCCGCTCGCGTTGCGCCGGGTCTCGAGGCCGCGGTGGCATCCCACGGCGGCCACGATGATGCCGAACACGATCGACTTGAGGAGTCCGCCCACGAGGTCCCAGGTCGCCAGCGTGTCGAGGACGCGATCGACGAAAAAGCGGGGAGTCAAGCCGAGGCTCAGGGTGGCCACGATTCCGCCCCCGAAGACCCCGACCAGGATGGCGAAGATGGTGACGCAGGGTGCCATGACGATTCCCGCCAGGAGACGGGGAATGGCCAGGAAGCGTACCGGGTCGAGCCCCATGGTGGTGAGGGCATCCACCTCCTCGTTGACCGTCATGGCCCCGATCTCCGCGGCATAAGCCGATCCCGTGCGGGCGGCGAGGACGATGGCCGCCATGAGCGGCCCCAGCTCGCGCACCATGGAGATCCCGATCATGTCCGCGATGTAGATCTCGGCCCCGAAGCTGCGGAGTGGTGCACTCGACTGGTAGGCGATGATGAGCCCGACCAGCATCGAGACGAGGGCGGTGACGGGAAGGGAGTTGACGCCCGACTTCTCGGCCACCACGAGGGTGTCCTTCCAGCGCACCTGGCCCGGGTGCCGGAGGGCGTGGAGAAAGCCGAGAAGGGACTCGCCGACGAGAGCGATGCCCGAGCGGGCGTCATGGAAGACGGTCAGCGCGAATTCACCGATCTCCACCACCAGGGATCGCGGGGGACGAGGCGTCCTTGCTTTTGGCTCGCGGCCGATGTGGAAGACCTCGAGGAGGGTGGCCAGGGAGGGAGCCAGTCCTTCCAGCGAGAACGTGGCCCCGCGCAGGATCTGAAGGCGCCGCAGCTCGTAGATGAGGGCCGCCCCCGAGCCGTCCAGGTAATCGACGCCCGATGCCTCGACCACGAGAGTGGCCGGCTTCGACTCCCGCACCACCCTGGTCGCTTCCTTCCACACCGCGGGGAGCGTCATATGGCTCAGCGACCCCTCGAGCAGGAGGAGCAGGCGCGGGGTGCCTTTCCCCTCGATGCGTAGCTCGGCGCGGTCGGTGGCCGGTGACTCGCTCAAGGTGACGACCTTTCGTGCGGGACAGAGTGCAGGAACTGCTCACGGCGGTTCCCCGCACAATATGACTCCCGGCCGCCCCTCGATCCAGGTCGGGCGCATTGTCAGGGCGTGGTACCGGAGCTAGTCTCTCAGGGGGCGGGAGGTGACGTGAACAAGCGTGTCTGGAAGTGGATGGTGACCTTCGGGGCGGCGGGCCTCCTGCTGATCCTCGTCGGGGTCGTGGGGGGAGGAGATCTGCGCCGATCGCTCTCCGTCCTCCGTCACGGAGAGCGTGACATCGTTCCCGTGAAGAGCCGTGACTTGCGGCAGGATGCCACGAGCGTTCTCCTCCTCGTCCTCGACACCACGCGTCGCGATGCTCTTTCTCCGTACCGTCCCTCCGCCCGGACTCCCCACATCGCCGCGCTCGGACAGAAGAGCGTGATCTTCGATGCCTGCACCGCGGCGGCCTCCTTCTCCGGGCCGTCCTACGCCAGCCTCTTCACCGGGCTCTATGCCGCACGTCATGGTGTCTTCGACCATCCCTGGGAGCTGCCCCGGGAATGCGTCACGCTCTTCGAGGCGGCACGGCAACACGGGCTCTACACGGTCTACATGACCCAGCACCCGTATCTCCGTCGACGCTGGCACTACGACCAGGGTGCCGACCTCTATCGCTACGGCCCCGATGATGAGTACCTCACCGATGAGCTCGTGAAGTGGCTGGAGGAGAACCCCCTGGTACCCTTCGTGGGCTTTCTCGCCCTGACCACGCCCCACTGGCCCTACGACGTGGCGGTCGGGCGGAAGGGAGTCCTGTCGCGTCTGTCGCCTTCCGATGGCAAGCTTCACCGGGAGACCTCGGATGCGACCAAGATGTTCGGGCTCGCCGAGGCCGGTTTCTCGGACGAATACCTCCCGGTGCAGAGGGATCTCTACGCCGAGGAGGTCCAGCGGGCAGATGCCCTGGTGGGGCGGGTGCTGAGTGCGCTGGAGAGGACGGGGCGGCTCGGCAAGACCGTGGTCGTCCTCACCGCCGACCACGGAGAGGCGTTCGGGGAGCACGGCTTCCACTTCGCCCACGATCCCGAGGTCCATGCGCCCGTGTCGCGGGTTCCGCTTCTCGTCTCCTTCCCGCAGAGGTATCCCTCGCGACACGTTCCCGACCCCGTGGGTCTGGTGGATCTCTTTCCCACCGTGATGGAATGGATCGGCGCTCCTTGCTCCCCCGTCGATGGGCGCTCCCTTGTCCCCCTCCTGGAGGGACGCGAGGATCGGTCTCGCACCGTGTTCTGCTTCAGCCGCGGTCTTCTGGAGGATCGCGTGAAGTTCCCGCTCGTTCGTGACCGCTACCGGTTTCTGGGGCTCGAGGGATCGAGCCTGCTCGGTGCGCGGGGCGAGCTGGATGTCGTGCTCCAGCCCATGACCGAGGGGTTTGCCGTCGAGGTCTACGAGAGGGCGGAGGATCCCCTTCACCTCGTCGATCTGGCCGGCGTGCTCGGTGACGACCCGCGGGTCGAAGGCCTCGTGGCGGCGATCCAGGAGTACCGGAGCGAGCTCCTGGACCGCGCGCCTCACCGCGGTCTGGCCGACCTGAGCCAGGAGCAGAGGAAAGCTCTGAGCGCCCTCGGCTATCTCGATCCGGACTGAGAGACGAGCTCTCCCCGGGCCAGATGGGCCGAGACGGCGTCTCCCGCGAAGAGGAAGCTGCCGCCGACGAGGAGACCCCGGCCATCGGCGGTGGGAACGATTCCGTGAACGGTGGCCTCCTCACCCCGGAGGCTCTCGCCCAGGGAGATCCAGCTCGCCCCGTCCCAGGCGCGGACCAGGGCGCGCGCCAGGACTCCTCCGTCTCCGGCGACGAGCAAGGGACGTCCTCCCAGAACGAGGGAGCGGAGGCAGGTGATGGAGCCCGCCTCGCGGGCGAGGCCCGTGCCGACCGGTTGCCACTTGCCACCTCGCCAGCGGGCCAGGTTGAGAACGCGCTCGTCGCCGGCGTGGGTGAAGTTTCCCGCGGCGTAGAGGGCGAGCCCGGATCCGTCGTCGTGAACGGCGAGGCCCCGAACCACGGTGTCGACCGGGCGCTCCGCCTCGAGCAGCCCGGGCCCGAGCGCATGCCACTCCTTGCCATCCCAGCGAGCCACGTGGTTGACGGTGAGGTCGCCCACGAGCTCGAAGTGGCCCGCCACGAAGAGGGAGCTCCCGTCTCCCGGGTCATGGACGGCGAGGGCGTGAACCTCGCTCCGGGAAAGAGGCAGGAGCTCGGCGTGAAGTGAGCGCCAGGCGGTGCCGTTCCAGGCCGCGAGCCCGAAGGCGCGCTCGCCTCCGGCGCGACCGAAGTTGCCGCCCGCGATGAGCTCGCTGCCTTCCCCTGCGTCGTAGGTGGCAAGGGCGCAGACGCGAAGGATCCGATCGCGACCACGGGGAGACGTGAGCCCCGCGGCGAGGGGAACGAGAGCGTCTCCTTCGACCCGCGCAATACCCGATGCCTCACGGTCCCCGGCCCGGGTGAACGAGCCGGCCACGTAGATCGATGATGTTGTGCCCACCGTCACCTCCTCGATGGCGAGAATCTCCGCGTCGAGGGGAGGCCCGTGGGGCAGAAGGCCCGAAGCGGTCACCTTCGCGAGACGGCTCGAGGGTGCGGTGGACGGTCCCGCGAGAACGACGCCGGCCCAGGTCCCACGATGCTCACCCTCGCCCGTGGTGGCGAGGGCGTGGACGGGCGCGGAGATTCCTGAAGACAGGGATCGGATCTCGGCGCCCGCGAGAAGCGCCACATGAAGTGCCGGCGTGCCGGAGATCTCCCGGAAGCTCCCCGCGACCATCGTCTCGCCTCCGGGAGTCGCCAGCGCATCCTCGACCTCGCGGAGCACCGGGCGGGTCGGCTCCCAGCTCCGTCCGTTCCACTGCTCGACACCGGAGGTCGTCCTTTCGCCGGGCAGGAGCCGGAGCAGGCGATCGCCGTCGGATGAGGGGAGGGAGAGCACTCTCTCCACGGATGAGCTCCCCCTCTCTCCCAGTGGGGTGACGCCGTTCGCGTCGAGGGTGTAGACGGACGCCGGCGCCTCGACCCGCTGGCCGGCCTCGAGGCTCCAGAAATCGCCCGCCAGGACGAGTCTCTCGCCACCCGGGGTGCGGTGGAGGCACAGCGAACGGATCCAGCACAGGGGAGCGGGGGTCGGGATCGTCGTCCAGCCGTTACTGTCCCAGGCGGCGAGCGAGGACGCCTTCGCGCTCCCGGCGCGTCCGAAGCGGCCGCCGGCCACGAGACGGGAGACGCCCGAGGTGGCAAGGACGGCCAGGGTGTCCACGGTGGCGGCGCCGAACCGGAGCCCCTCGCCGAGGCAGCTCCACTGTTTGCCGTCCCACCGGGCGATGGAGTGTGCCGGCCCATCCCCGGCCGAGGAGAAGTGACCCGCGGCGTAGAGGTCGCTCGTCCCGTTCTCCTCGAACACGGCGAGGGCATTGACCCGTGGATCCATTCTTCCCGTGGAACCGTCCATTCCCCGGCCGAGCGGCCACCACCTCGTTCCGTCCCACCGCGCCACGCAAGGGGCGGCCTGGTCGTCGGCCCGGGTGAACGCGCCACCGGCGAAGAGAGACGGGCCGCTGCCGTCGTCGTGAAGGATGAGGGCGTACACCGCGCCGTTCGTGCCTCCACCCAGGGGATGAAAGTGGCCGTCTCTCCAGATCACCACTCCCCGGGCGGAGGCCGCGCCCGCGGCCGAGAACGAGCCGCCCAGGACGATCTCCGTGCCCCCCTCGCCTTCCCGCAGGAGGAGGCGATGGACCGGTCCGCTCGTTCCGGCGAGCGGAAAAAGCCCCTCGGACCAGGCCAGGTTGACGCGATCTCCTGAATCGGGCCCGGCGGCAACGGGGCCGGTCGCGAGGAGCTGCAGAACGACGAGGAGCGCAAGGGTCATGGCCGCGAGTATAGCGCAGGGCCCTGAAAACCGGGCCTGCGCCTTGAGAAGGCCCATCGTGCATTCTAAGACTCAGCTTTCCCCGTCACCCTTTCTCCACGAGGCAGGTTCCATGGCCAAGGTCGCCAAGAATGCCATCAGCCCCACACGGGCCGAGGACTACCCGGAGTGGTACCAGCAGGTCATCAAGGCCGCCGAGCTCGCCGAGATCTCGCCGGTTCGGGGCTGCATGGTCATCAAGCCCTGGGGCTATGCCGTGTGGGAGAACATCCAGGCCGTGCTCGACCGGATGTTCAAGGAGACGGGCCACGTCAATGCCTACTTCCCGCTCTTCATCCCGCTGCGCTATCTCGAGCGGGAGGCCCAGCACGTGGAGGGGTTCGCCAAGGAATGTGCGGTGGTGACGCACCACCGGCTCGAGGTCGGCAAGGACGGCAAGCTCGTGCCCGCGGGGGAGCTCGAGGAGCCCCTCGTCGTGCGGCCCACCAGCGAGACCATCATCGGCGAGATGTATGCCAAGTGGGTGCAGTCCTATCGTGACCTCCCCATCCTCATCAACCAGTGGGCCAACGTCGTGCGCTGGGAGATGCGCACCCGGCTCTTCCTGCGCACGACCGAGTTCCTGTGGCAGGAAGGACACACCGCCCATGCCACCAGCGACGAGGCCATGGAGGAGACCCTCCGCATGCTCGACGTCTACGCGACGTTTGCGGAGGACTGGATGGCCATGCCCGTGATCAAGGGAGAGAAGACGGCCGACGAGAGGTTCCCGGGAGCCGTCTCCACCTACACCATCGAGGCCATGATGCAGGACCGGAAGGCCCTGCAGGCGGGCACCTCCCACTTCCTGGGCCAGAACTTTGCCCGTGCGTGCGGCATCAAGTTCCTGAGCCAGGAGGGCAAGGAGGAGCTGGCGTGGACGACTTCGTGGGGCATGACCACCCGGCTCATCGGGGCCATGGTGATGACTCATTCCGATGACGACGGTCTCGTCCTGCCGCCGAAGCTGGCGCCGACCCACGTGGTGATCGTCCCCATCTTCCGGGACGACGCCGAGAAGTCGCAGGTCCTCGAGTATTGCCAGAAGCTCGCCGCAGAGGTCCGTGGGCAGCACTTTGCCGGAGGGGCCGTCCGGGTCAACGTGGATACCAAGGAGGGGCGTGGAGGCGACAAGATCTGGGGCCACATCAAGCACGGAGTGCCCGTCCGCCTCGAGGTCGGGCCGCGCGACATCGCCCAGGATGCGGTCTTCATGGGAAGGCGCGACCTTTCCCCCAAGGAGAAGGGCGGTCTTCCGCGGGCGGAGTTCGTGGCGCGGATTCCGGAGATCCTGCAGGAGATCCAGGACAACCTCTTCCAGCGGGCACGCAAGTTCCGCGACGACAGCACGGTCGAGATCGGGGACAGGAAAGCGTTCGAGGAGTACTTCGCCAAGGGCGCGGTGGAGTCGGAGGACGTGGATGCGGCCTCGACCGAGGGTTTTGCCCTCTGCTACTGGGCCGAAGACGCGGGCATCGACGAGCTCCTCAAGAAGCTCAAGGTGACCAAGCGCTGCGTCCCTCTCGAGGGCGGTCCTTCGGAGGGAAAGTGTGCCTTCACGGGCAAGCCGACCTCTACCCGGGTCGTCTTCGCCAAGGCGTACTGAGACGAGAGACCGGAGGCAATGTCGTGGACGAACGGTTGGCCCTGCACCAGGACCGGAGGTTGGTTTCATGATGCATCTCCAAGAGGTCATCTCCGCCGGGTCGCTTCTGCTCCTCACGGTCGCGTGCCCGACCGCCGACATCTCCGAAGGAGAGATCACCTTCACCTCGAGGAGGGACGGAAACTTCGAAATCTACATCATGGCGGCCGATGGCTCGGACGTGAGGAACCTCACCAACCACGAGGCGACCGACTACGACTCTTCCTGGTCTCCTGATGGCAAGCGGCTGATCTTCCGATCCAACCGGGGCGGCAACGATGACATCTACGTGATGAACGCGGATGGATCGGGCCTGGTCAACCTCTCGAATCACCCGGCCAAGGACAGGGGTGGGCGCTGGTCTCCCGATGGCAAGAAGATCGTCTTCGTGTCGGACCGTGACCAGGTGAGAGGGGAGCTGTACGTGATGAACGTGGATGGAACGAACATCGAGCGGCTCACCCACAATGAGCTCTACGAGGAGATGCCGTGCTGGTCTCCCGATGGCCGTCAAATCGCCTTCTCACGGCAGGTGCAGGAGCCGGCGGAGGAGGGACACGCCGGGAATGCGGAGATCTTCGTCATGGCGGCGAACGGTACGAACGCGCGGCGCTTGACCGACAAGGCCGGCTTCGATTCCGGGCCGCGGTGGTCGCCGGACGGAGGCCAGATCACATTCCACGGCCCCCACGAGGGTTCCTGGGATCTCTTCGTCATGGATGCCAGCGGAGAGAACCTCCGCAACATCACCAAGGATGTTGCCGACGACTACCAGCCCGACTGGTCGCCGGACGGGAAATGGATCGTCTACTGCTCCGGCGTCGGGGAGGAGTACGACATCTGGCTCATGCGGCCGGACGGAACGGATCGGCGGAACCTGACATCCCGGCCGGGTCGCGATCAGAACCCGGCATGGCGGCCGAAGGCGGCCAAGGCTCGCGTCAAGGAATGAGGCTGCTCTGCTCCGTGAGGGTTCGACCTGACGGCACTCGAACCGGCGGAAAAGTGGATCGACCATGGCCAGGGCAAAAACGACAACTGCAGCGGGACTGAAGTTCCACGCGGTGACGGCCTCGCGGTGGCCAGACCTGGAAGCCCTCTTCGGAGAGCGGGGCGCCTGCGGCGGGTGCTGGTGCATGGTCTGGCGCCTGGCGAGGAAGGACTGGGTCGACGGAAAGGGCGCGCGGAACAGGCGCTCCCTCCGGAAGATCGTCCTCGAGGGAGAGAGGCCGGGGGTGCTGGGCTACCTGGGCAAGGAACCGATCGCCTGGTGCGCGGTGGCTCCCCGCGAGGAGTACTCCTATCTCGAGCGTTCGCGGGTGCTCGCGCCCCTCGATGACGAGCCGGTGTGGTCGATCTCGTGCCTCTTCGTCCTGAAGCCGTACCGCCGCCAGGGAGTCTCCGTCGCGCTGCTGGAAGCGGCGGTCGAGTTCGCCCGAAAGCGCGGCGCCGCGATCGTCGAGGGCTATCCCGCCGAGCCCACCATGGAGAAGACTCCCGATCCCTTCGTCTGGACCGGAACCCCCTCCGCGTTCAGGAAGGCGGGGTTTCGGGAGATCCTGCGCCGCTCTCCCACGCGACCGATCATGCGCCTCTCGATGAGCCGAGGACGGCGCTGAGCCAGGGGGGGGTGATCTGCCGGGGGCGAGATGTCCATCGAGAGGGAGGAATGAAATGAGATCTGTCGTGACGCCGGCGCGCTGACGCGAAGCGATCCGGTCTGCCATGGGGCCCGCCCCAAGAAGGAGGACGAAACGTGACGGTTCTCGGCGCCATCGGTCGGACAAGGCTCATTCCCCTCCGGCACCTGGTTCCGGAGAGGAGCGCGAGGATTCTGGTCAAGCTGGAATACGAGAACCCGACGGGGAGCATGAAGGACCGCATGGCGCTCGCGATGATCGAGGCGGCCGAGGCGGACGGACGGCTGCGACCGGGGGGAAGCGTGGTCGAGTACACGGGTGGGAGCACGGGCGTGTCCCTCGCCTTCGTGTGTGCGGCAAAACGCATCCCGCTCCAGATCGTGACCTCGGACGCCTTCAGCCGGGAGAAAAGGGACCACATGACGGCGCTGGGTGCTCGCCTCACCCTGGTCCCGAGCCCGACCGGCGGGACGACGAAGGCCCTGACCCTGGAGATGATCGAGACGGCAAGGAAGCTCGCCGCCGCCCCCGGGAGCTACTGGACCGACCAGCTCAACAACTGTGATCAGGTCAAGAGCTACGAGACGATGGGCGAGGAGATCCTGGAGCAGACCGGGGGCAAGGTCGACGCCTTCGTCCAGAGCGTCGGGACCTGCGGATCGCTGCGGGGTGTCTCCACACGGCTCCGGGTCCACGACGCGTCGGTGCGCATCGTGGCGGTGGAGCCCGCGGAGTCGGCGGTTCTCTCCGGGAAGCCGAGCGGATCGCACAAGATCGAGGGCACCGGGGCCGGGTTCGTGGTCCCGCTCTGGACCGAGTCGCTCGCCGACGAGATCCAGACCGTCTCCACCGAGGAGGCGATGGCGACGGCCCGGCGCCTTGCCCGGGAGGAGGGGATCTTCGCCGGCACCTCCACGGGGGGGAACGTCGCGGTGGCGTTGCGGCTTGCCGAGCGTCTGGGACCCGACCAGACGGTGGTCACCGTGGCCGTCGACTCGGGAATGAAGTACCTGAGCACGCGGTTGTACGCCCAACCATGAGAAGGGGCCCGCGCCAAGCATGGAGGGGCCGGCTCTCGTGAATCGTTCGGCCTAGGAGCTCGTGCCCCCGCAATCCTCGCGCGTGAGCACCAACCTCGCTCCGCAGCGTGGGCACTCCACCTCGAGGCTCGGGTCCGCCCCGAAGAGCAGGTCGATCGATCCTTCGTGGGCGGCGAGCAGGGTGGCGGCGATCTTCCGGGCGTCGCAACCGCACCGCAGGGTGAACGTTCTCACCCCGAGATGCTGGGCGGTACTCTCTTCCGGGATGTGGAACGCCTCCTCGGCGGTGAGGAGGTCGAGCCAGCTCGAGTCTTCCTGGGGTAAGGCCTGGACGAGGGCGATGCGCGATCCCTTCGAGAAGTAGCGGCTCGGCTTCTGCTCGCTCCTTCGCTCGTAGGACTCGACCATGGCGAAGATGTCGATCCCCTGCACGTCGACGATGGACTCGTGCCCGTCGCCGTGGGCCCTCTTCGACTGGCAAATGAAGATGTTCTCGTCCCGCGGCAAGACGTCCCCCTCCTCGGTGAACGCGCGCCCGATGATGGATCCGTCCTCGGGGCTCCCCACGAAGAAGAGATTCATGCGCGGTTTCTGGAGGCTGATCGTCCAGCCCACGTGCTCGTCGTGGGGGCGCGAGGCGAGATAGAGGCCGAGAGCCGACAGCCCATCGACGAGGAGCTGGCGCGCGAAGGGATCGAGGGTGATCCCGCTGCTCAGGTGGTGCAGGTGGAGATCCTGATCGAGAGGAGTGAAGTCGCCGAAGTAGCCGAGCGCATCGAGGCGCCGCGACAGGTAGCAGTCGACGGAGACGGGATTTCCTCGGTTTCGGGTCATCGGGTGTAGCGGGCCAGGATGGCCTTGAATTCGGGAGAGACCCAGGTGTCTCCGAAGAGCTCCGTCTCCAGCTCTCGTGCCGCGGTCGCCCCCTTCTCCTCGAGGCAACGGACGAGCCGGAGAAAGCCCGAGACCGCGCCCTCCGAGCACTCGGCGATCCGGGTGGCCATCTCGATGCAGGTGGGGAGCACCTCGTCGGGAGGGACCACGAGATCGACGAGACCCATGCGCAGGGCTTCCTTCGACGAGAGCGTCTCCGAGGTGAGGAGGAGTCGCAACGCCGCCCCCCGGCCCAGAAGGCGAAAGAGTCGCACCCCGCCTCCCCAGCCCGTGACGACACCGTTTCTCGCCTGGCGGAAGGAGAAGCTGGCCTCGGCCGATGCGATGCGGAGATGGCAAGCGGTGAGGATCTCGCAGCCACCCCCGAGCGCGGTGCCGTTCACCGCGGCGAGGACGACCCGGTCTCCCGTGTAGAGTCGGTCGAGGATCGCCTGCATCCTCTGCGACATGGCGAGCCCCTGCTCGCGGGTGGGAAGCGACGCGAAGTAGCGGAGGTCTCCCCCGGAGCAAAAGGTGTCCCGGCCGGCTCCGCTGAGGACGATGGTTGCGATCTCGTGCCGGGCCTGGATCGTGGTCAGGTGACCCTCGAGCCCCTCCATCACCCGCTCATCCACGGCATTGTGGACCTCGGGCCGGTTCAGTCGGAGGAGAGCGATCCTTTCCCGGAGCTCGAGATCGACGACGCTTGGCATGGGGAAATCCTCTCTCCGCGGGAAGAATCCTTCAAGGGGGCGCTCCCTTCGCGGCGGAGGATCGGGGCTCGCTGCGGCTCACGTCGCCGAACCCGGCGATCTCACGAGCAAGCTCGGACAGGACTCCCTCGGGGGCTCGTCCCGAGCGGCGCAGGACGGCGAAGGAGTGGTCGGCCCCCTCGAGGACATGCAGGGTTGCGCGTGTCCCCAGCCTCGCCACGATGGGTCGCAGGCTTTCGAGTGGGGCGAGGGCGTCGCGTGTCCCCTGCAGGAAGAGCAGGGGGAGGGCAACGCGCTGCAGGTGGTCGGCGCGCTCGACGCCCGGCTTTCGGGCTGGGTGCAGGGGAAAACCCACGAAGACGATGCCCCGAACATCTTCATCGAGGAGGCCCTCGGCGGCCGCGAGCGAGGTCATGCGGCCCCCCATGGACTTTCCGCCCGCGAGAAGGGGCACCTCCGGAGCCAGGGTACGCGCCGTTGCCACCGCCGCGGCCACGGTGGCGAGAAGGATCGGGCGCCGATCCGGGCGCTTCCCTCCTCGCTCGGTGTAGGGAAAATTGTAGCGGAGCGTGGCCACTTCCTCCCCGGCGAGGGCCGTGGCCAGCGCCTCGAGAAAAGGGTGCTTCATGCCTGCTCCCGCCCCATGGCCGAGAACGAGCAGCATGCGCGACGCCCCGGGCAGAAGTAGGAGACCCGAGACGTTTCCGGAGGGCGTCGCGATCGAGACTCTTCGCGCGGAGGGGCTCACTTCTGGATCGACGAGGTTCCCGTCTTGCCAGGAGGATGCGTCTCCACGGGGAAGGGCGGCGGATCGGGCCACAGGATGGGATCCGTCCTGATCTTGTTCTGCAGGACCTCGACTCCCTTCAGGAGCTGGGCATCCTCGCCCCGGAACATCCTCCCCGGATGAACGTCGACCTCGATGTCGGGGGTTACCCCCGCATTCTCGACGATCCACTTCCCCTCGGTGTCGTAGATGCGGTAGTCAGGGGCGGTGAGCCCACCTCCGTCCACGAGGTCGAGGAACATGGACACGCCCACGAGCCCGCCCCAGGTGCGGGTGCCGATGACGGGCCCCATCTTCTTCATCTGGAACTCCATGGGCAGCATGTCACCACCCGAACCCGCCTGGCGGTTCGTGAGGCAGACCATGTGCGCGCGCGTGAGAACGGCGGGAGTCGTCTGGGTCGCGGAGTATCTTCTCGTCCAGTAGGCCAAGGGCTTCTTGTCCAGCCTCTGCAAGAAGATGTCGGGATCGAGCCCGCCTCCATTGAAGCGTCCGTCGACCACGAGCCCGTCCTTCCGGGTCTGGGAGTAGAACGTCTTGGGGAACTCGCGCGCCGAGCCGTTGTAGGTGTCGGGCAGGTGGATGTAGCCGAGCCGTCCTCCCGACACGGCATCCACCATCTGACGGTTGCTCTCCACCCAGTCGAGGTAGCGGAGGATCCCTTCCCCGGACACGGTCTTGACGGTGATCTCCCGGGCCTCGTTTCGATCGGGGCTCTTGCCCACGACCAGACCCACCTCGCGATTCCCCAGGTTCTGGAAGTGGCTGTATACGTTGCGATCGGTGGTTACCTCGACCCCGTCGACGGCGAAGAGAAAGTGTCCTTCCTCGACGCCGAGACCGGGCACGGCCAGCGGTGGCGCGATCCCCCGCGTCCAGTCGGGGACCCGGTAGATCTTGCCGAACCGGTAGCGACCGCTCTCCATGTCCTGGATCCAGTCCACTCCCAGCATGCCCACGCTGACCGATGCCGCCTGTCTCTGGCTGTCGCCGCCGAACACATAGGTATGCGAGGAGTTGAGCTCCCCGATGAGCTCCCCGATGAGATAGCGGACGTCCTGGCGGCACGAGGCGTGGGGAATGAGCTTGCGGTATCTCTGACCGGTGGCGGTCCAGTCGAGCCCGTGCATGCCCTCCTCGTAGAAGAAGTCACGCTCCATGCGCCAGGCCTCGTCGAAGATCTGTGTCCACTTCGGTACGGGATCCAGCCACACGCTGAGCCCCCCCGTGTCGAGGCCCTCACCCTTGCTGCCCCGGGTGGAGGCGGAGACGATTCCCACCGCGGAGCCCTTGCGGTAGGCGATGGAGCCGCCGTCTGCGGACAGGTGATACTCGGTCACCGCGGACAGGACCTCTTCCTTCTTCTTGTCGGCGAGAGAGAAGGCGAAGAGGGACCGGTCGCCGACGGCGCGGTACTCGAATCGGTTGAAGTCACCGTCCTCGGCGTCGAGGAAGAAGAGGGCGTCTTTTCCGGCCTGGAGCTCGCGGTAGTTTCCGCGGGGCAGGGGCAAGGCCTCGACCCGGCCGGCGAGGCCGACCTCGTCGACGGTGACGACGGGCGGCTCTCCTTCCTTGTCCTCCTTCTTGGCGTCGTTCTTCGTATCGTCGCCCTTCGTACCCTGGCCGGGTCCGAAGAGAGCGGGCCCGTCCTCTCGCAGTGAGAGGCAATAGATTCCCGCCACCTTCTTGTAGACCATCTCCCACTCGAAGTCGCAGTAGGTGGGGTCGAAGCGGCGGTTGCTCACGAAGAAGAGGTGCCGTCCATCCCGGGAGAAGACGGGGCCGAAGTCGTTGAAGAGAGCCTCGCTGGCGCAGATCTTCTTGCCGGTGTCCAGGGAATAGAGGTAGATCCGCGAGACCAGATCGGCGTCGATGGTGGAGTAGGCGAGCCAGCGGCTGTCGGGCGACCACGCGAAGTCGTGAATGGGCTTCAGGTCCAGCGAGATGTCCACGGGCTCCTGATCCGATCGGTCCACGAACGTGATCTCACGGCTCTCGACGTCGAGGATGTGACAGCCGAGCGCGTGGTCGGCGTAGGCGATCTTCTTGCTGTCGGGAGACCAGCGCAGGGTGTGGCGGTAGCCCGTCTGGCCACTGGTGAGCTGGAGAGGCGGGGTCTTTCCCCCGGGGTCGAGGAGCCAGAGATCGACCTCGCCCTTGGCATCGGAGGTCACGGCAATGTGCTGTCCGTCGGGAGACCAGGCCACGTGCTTCTCGCGCGAGCCCGGGGTTCTGGTGAGGTTGGCCGTGCGACCCTCCTTCTTCGGCACCACGAAGACGTCGCCGCGGGCCACCAGCACGGCCTGGTCGCCCCCGGGAGCGACATCCATCGCGCTCACCTCCTTGGAGACGTCCTTCCAGTGGGGGCGGGCCTCGGGGGCGTCGGCGCGGATCTCGATGGCGAGCTCGCGGGTGCGGCCGGTCGAGGTGTCGAGGAGCCAGAGGGCTCCGCCGACCTCGTACACGATGCCCGGAGCCCCGCCCTCGAGGGGACCCTCCGAGGGACGCCGCACGTCATAGTCGGTGTGGCGCGTGTGCTGCTCGATCTTTCCGTTCGTGGGGTCGGCCGAGTAGAGGTTGAGGAGTCCGTCGCGGTCGGAGCTGAAGAAGACCCGGTTGCCGATCCACATCGGTGCCCGATCGGTCCCCTCGAAGCGGGACAGGTTCGAGACCTGCTCGCTGGCGAAATCGTAGAGCCAGATCTCCTGGGCGAGACCGCCCCGGTAGCGCTTCCAGGTCCGGTCCTCGCGCGCCACATTGTTGTACGCGATCCGGCCTCCGTCGGGAGAGAAGCTCCCGGCCGCCGCCTCGTGGAGGGGAACCTCCTCGAGTCCGGTCCCGTCGGGGGCGACGAGAAAGAGCCTCGTGAAGCGAGAATAGCTCTTTCTCCCCGAGCGGAAGATGATCTTGTTCTTCGTCGGGTGCCAGCCGATGACGTCGTCACGGTCGGGGTGCCACGTCACGCGCCGGATGTCTCCGCCGTAGACGTTCATGACGTAGACATCGGTATTGCCATCGTACTCGCCGGTGAAGGCGATGAGCGAGCCGTCGGGCGAGAACCGGGGGTAGAGCTCGTCCCCGTCGTGCAGAGTGAGTCGGGTGGCCACGCCGCCCGAGACCTCGGCCCGGAAGAGATCTCCGCCCCAGGCGAAGACCACGAGGTTTCCGTGGACGTCGGGAAACCGGAGAAGGGGTCGCTTGTCCTCGGCCCGGGCCGGGAGGGCCGTGGCGGCGAGGAGGAGCAAGGAGGCGAGGGTGAGGATGCGGCTCATGGTGGTCTCCTGACGGGTTCCGGGCACTCTCCCGGCGTGCAGGCTCCTGCGCACGGGAGAGAGAACAGGGTAGCCTGCGGACCGACGAGATAGAATCCCCGGGGACACTCACCATGGGACTCGAACGCTACCGCGAGAAGCGTGATTTCGGCCGCACCCCCGAGCCCCGGGGTCGTCGGGCCCGAGCCGACAAGGGCAAGGGGAGGTCCTTCGTGGTCCACAAGCACGCCGCCCGGAGGCTCCATTACGACCTCCGGCTGGAGATGGACGGTGTCTACCGCTCCTGGGCCGTTCCCAAGGGGCCCTCCCTGGATCCCGCCGAGAAGCGCCTCGCCGTCTTCGTCGAGGACCATCCCCTCGAGTACGGCGAATTCGAGGGGATCATCCCTCCCGGCGAGTACGGAGGCGGCACCGTGCTCCTGTGGGATCGCGGGAGCTGGGCACCGGTGGGCGACGCCGAGGAGGGTCTCCGCAAGGGAGACTTCAAGTTCGAGCTCCACGGGGAGAAGCTCCGGGGGCGCTTCGTGCTCGTCCGCCTGCGCAAGGACGGACTCCCGGACGAGAAGAACTGGCTCCTCATCAAGGAAACGGACGACGAGGCGCGGTCTCTCCCGGGTGGCGACGTCCTGGAGGAGATGCCGCTCTCGGTCAAGACCGCCCGCACCCTGGACGAGATCACCCTCGATGCCGACGCCGCCTGGGTGGACGGCAAGATCGTCAAGCCCGGGAAGAAGGCCAGCAAGAGCAGGAAGGCCGCGCCCCGGAGAAAGCCCCGGGGCGAGCCTCCCGTGGCAGCCGACATCCCGGGGGCGAGAAAGGCAAAGCTCGATCCCGGGATCCGTCCCCAGCTCGCCACGCTGTCCCGGGACGTGCCACGGGGCGACGGCTGGGTCCACGAGATCAAGTACGACGGATATCGGGCCCTCACCGTGGTCGAGGCGGGAAAGGCCCGGGTCTACACCCGCAACAACCACGACTGGACGGATCGCTTCGACACCGTGGCCGGGGAGGCGGCCACGCTTCCCTGTACCTCCGCGCATCTCGATGGCGAGGTGGCGGTGCTGTTGCCCGATGGCGCCACGAGCTTCCAGGCCCTGCAAGGGGCCTTGAAGAGGGGCAGGAGCAAGGGGCACGTCTACTTCGTCTTCGACCTCCTCCACCTCGACGGCCACGATCTCCGGCGCTCTCCCCTGCTGGAACGGAAGAAGGCCCTGCGCCGGCTTCTCGACGCCGCGGGCCTGGGAGAGGGGGTGATCCGCTTCAGCGATCACATCGAGGGAGATGGTCTCGAGGTGGTGCGCCAGGCGTCGCGTCTCCAGGTGGAGGGGATCGTCTCCAAGCGCGAGGATTCCCGCTACGTCTCGAAGCGCACCTCTGACTGGGTCAAGATCAAGTTCCAGGAGCAAGACACCTTCGTCGTCGGGGGGTTCACCGAGCCCGTGGGGGGGACGCGCGACGGCTTCGGGGCGCTGCTCGTGGGCAAGGATGACGGCAAGGGCCGTCTCGTCTACCGGGGGCGCGTGGGTACCGGCTTCACCGATGCTCAGCTCGTGTCCCTGCGCGAACGCCTCGAGGAAAACGCGCGTTCGACGCCGCCGTTCGTGGATCCTCCTCGCGGATCCATGGTCCGCGCCGTCCACTGGGTGGAGCCGCTCCTGATGGTAGAGGTGGAGTACACCGGCTCCACCGGCGACGGCCTCCTCCGCCATCCGAGCTTCGTGGGGCTGCGAGAGGATCTCATGGAGAGTGCGCCGTCACCCGTGGAGAAGAAAGGCAGCCGGGCGAGGACCGCGATCAAGAAGTCGTCCCGGAAGCCGCGTGGGCGACCCATCCGCCTCCTCGACGGGTTGCATCTCACGAGCCCCGATCGCGTGTTCTACCCCGATCGCGGGATCACGAAGCTCGATCTCTGCCACTTCTACGCGGCCATCGAGTCCTGGATCCTCCCTCACGTCGAGGAACGGATCCTGTCGCTCGTGCGCTGCCCCGAGGGAGTGGGCGGCGAGACCTTTTACCAGAAGCAGTGGAACGACAGCGTCCCCGACGTGGTGGGAAGGGTGGCGATCCGTGAGAAGGGCGGAAAGCCCGTCACCTCGCTCTATGTCCGCGATCTCGCCTCGCTGGTGGGTCTGGTGCAGATCGGGGTCCTGGAGATCCATGTGTGGGGATCGCGCATCGACAGGCCGGACCATCCTGATCGCATGATCCTCGACCTGGATCCCGACCCGATGATCCCCTGGAATACCGTGCTCGAGGCGGCCGTCCAGGTGCGGGATGAGCTTCGCGAGATCGAGCTCGAGAGCTTCGTGAAGACCACGGGAGGCAAGGGGCTCCACGTGGTGGTTCCGCTCGCGCGACGCAACACCTTCCCCGAGGTGCTCGCGTTCTCCGAGGCTTTTGCCCGGAGCATGGAGAGGCGCCACCCCTCGCGTTATGTCTCCACCTCGAGCCTCTCGCGTCGCCGTGGGAGGATCTACCTCGACTACCAGAGAAATGCCCGCGGCGCGACGGCCATCGCCGCCTACTCGACCCGGGCCAGCGAGAAGGCCACGGTCTCGGTGCCTCTTTCCTGGGACGAGCTCGAGGACTGCCTCGGCTCCGACTACTGGCACGTTCAGAACCTCCCCCGGCGACTGCAGTCGCTCGAGGAGGATCCCTGGAAGGACATCGACACCCTCCGTCAGGGCCTGACCGCGAAGGTGCGGCGCCGGCTCGAGGGGTGAGCACGGGGCCGGAGCGGATTCTGTCGGGCTCGCACCGGGATCACAGCCCCCGGGCCACGTGGAGCACCCGGTCCACGACGTCCCCGTCGGCGTTGAGGTCGAAGAAGCCCTGGGTGAGCTCGTCGGCCAGGATCACCACCACCTCGCCGTCGGTCTGGATGTCCTGCAGTGCGCTCGTTACCGCGAGACGCAGATTGGAGGTGACGCGCGTCCTCGCGCTGTAGGCGTGGGCCACGAAGTCGTCGAGGTCTCCGTCGGTGTTCAGGTCTTCCCCGCCGATGCTCTCGTCCACCGCGAACACCACGAGGTGCCCCTTCGCGGATGGGGTTCCGTTCAGGCCGAGGTTGGTGATCCGTCCCGTGGCAGGGTCGAGGACATGGACCACGCGTCCGTCCGTGGTTCCGTTGCCGTCGAGGTCGGTCCCTTGCTGGCTTTCGTCCACGAGGAGCGCCACCACCTCGCTGGCCGCCGAATGGGCGCCCGCGAGTCCAAGGTTGACCGTCACTCCCGTCCTGGCGTCCAGGAGATGGGTCACCACGTCGCCCGTATCTCCATCCCCGTTGAGGTCGCTCCCTCCCTGGGCCTCCTCGGACACACTCAGGGCGATGAGGGTGCCCGAGGCCGTGACGGCAGAAAAGCGTGGGTACTCGCCCAGCGCGAGCCCGAGGTTGGTGACCTGGCCGGTTCTGCGATCGAAGACGTGGGCCACGAGATCCTCCACGTCGCCATCGCGATTGAGGTCGGCTCCCCCCTGCGCGGCTTCGGAAACGGCGGCGATCACGACGTCAGGAGTGGCCACCGGTACCATCGAGCCCAGGGCCAGCTCGAGATTCAGGACGCCGCGGTCCGGCTCGTAGAGGTGAAGAACCGCATCGTCCAGGACGTCCCCGTCGCCGTTGCGATCCTCGCCCTCCCGGGGTCGGCGCGAGATGGTCTCGGGCACCGTGAAGAGGACTCCGCCCGGAACGGACTGGAGGATCCCCGCCTGCCGGAGGAGCAGGTTGGCGGTATCGGCCGAGTCCGCGTCGAAGACGTGCACCACCGAGCCGAAGATCCGGCTGTTGCCGTCGAGGTCGCTTCCCTGGGCGTTTTCGTTGACGGCGATGACCGCCTTGCGGCCGGTCGCGCTCGCGGCCAGGAAGTTGTCCCCAGGGGAGACGGCGAGCCCGGTGGGGAGGACCCGTCCCTGGAGGGGATCGAAGACCAGGGCAACGAGGTCATCGGTATCGCCGTCGAGGTTCAGGTCCTGGCCCTCCTCGAGCACCGAGAACACGGCGAGCTCGGGGGTCACCACGGTGCCCAGTGCGACCAGGCCCGTGTCGATGGTTTCTCCGGTCCGGAGATCATGGATGAACAGGATCGTGTCGTCGAGGTCCCCGTCGCCGTTGCGGTCGAGATCGCCTTGATCGGTCTCCAGGACGTCGATGGTGACCAGGGAGCCCGAGCGCTGGTACGCACCCGTGACCTCCAGGCGCCGGGTCTCGCCGGTCCGGAGATCATGCGACAGGTGGCTCAGGTCGAGTCGGTCGAAGTCACCGTTGAAATCGGCGTTCTCCTGGACCTCGTCCTTGGTGAAGACGACGACGCCGTTCTGGAGGTCGAAGGAGGTTCCGGAAATGCGGAGGTTGGTGACGGGCGAGCCGCCGCCGCCGCCGTTTCCGCAGCCCGGAGCCAGGGCCGGGACGACAAGCACCAGGAGGGAGAGAAGGGAGGGGAGGAAGGTGTGGTGAACGGGGCTGCGCATGACATTGCATCCTTGTTGATCATGCGTGTCTTGCCCGGACCCGACTCTCTCAGGATAGCCTCCCGGGTCAGGGGCGGTCAAGGGGCGTCCTGATCGTGGCCCGCGACCTCAGGGACCTTCCACGACGTGGAAGTCCGCCAGGATCGGGAGGTGATCCGATGCGATCCGGGACAGAGCCAGCCGGCAACGCCGGGAGCGCACGAGCCTCACCGTGCCTCTGAAGAAGATCTTGTCCAGGCTGCCCGTGGGCGAGAACGAGGGATAGGTCTTGAGGTCGCGGTAGCCGCCGACGCGGGTGGCGGTGGCGCAGCCGAAGCCGAGGATCTCCGTGAACATGGGGCGGAGCCGGCCTCTCCAGTCGTTGAAGTCTCCCCCCACGAAGCAGGGCGTGGTCTCGTCGATGGTCTTGAACTCCTCGGAGCGGACGAGAAGTCCGATCTGACGGTCGCGTTCCAGGGACGAGAGCCCGAGGTGCAGGTTGAAGAGCTCGATGTCGACGGAGGCTCCGTTCTTTTGCAGGCGGATGGAGGTGTGCTGGCATCCTCGCCTCTTCTTGCGGCCGACGGTGAGGTCGATGTTGCGACCTCGCAGGATGGGGTGAAGGCTGAGGGTGGCGTTTCCGTAGCGGCCCTTGCGGAGCGTCACGTTGTGGCCGACGGCCCGATGCTCGAAGCCACTCGCGTCCGCCAGCTCGTTGGCCAGATCGAGGTAGCGAGAGCGAGGCGCCCCGTCGTCGACCTCCTGGAGGATGGCGACGTCGGGGCGATAGTGCTCGAGCACCCGCGCGATGCGTTCGGGTCGGAATCGTCGATCGACTCCGATGGCCCGATGGATGTTGTAGCTGAGTACCCGGATCCGCATGCCAGCGGTCTCTTGTGCCTCGGTCCGGTCCTACTCGATGTTCATCCCGGAATCTGGAACGTACAGGTCTCTTCGGCCAGGACCTCGCCCGAGTCCTCGTCGGTGATGACGAGGCGCAGGGTGAGGTTGCAGTCGGTCTGGAGGCCGCCCGGCAGCCTCACGGTGACTCCTCGCGAAACCGTCCGCGTGCCCGTGAGCGACTTTCCGGTCACGGTCCGGAAGACCTGCTCGGTCTGATCGCAGTCGATCACCGAGAAGTCGGCCCGGATGGAGAGATCCAGGTTGGACAGGTTTCTCAGGGTTGCGGTGAGCGGGAGCCTTCCCCCGGGGGGCGCCATCCCGTTGCAGACAAGGGCCAGGTTGGCGAGGTCCAGAGGTACGTTGGCGGCGAGGCTGATGTCCTGGAACCCCGACACGCTGGTCGAGAAGACCTTGAGAATCCACTCGCCTCCCGCGGGGGAATCGACCTGCACCTGCTCGACGTTGTTGACGGAGTCCACGCCGCGAATGGCGGGAACGATGTCTCCCGGCGTCATGGGGTCGATGCCGGTCAGGCTGCCGTCGAAGGGCTCGTGAGGGGGCGGAGGAATGATCCACGGATAGTGACGGGTGCCGCTGGGATCCCGGAGCTCGAGGTCGAGGTCATTGACGAGCTTGGGCACCTCGTTGGACTCGGCAGGGTTGCCGGGAAGGTCGTCCCAGGCCAGGGTCACCTTCAGCTCCGGGAGCCCGCCCGGCACGAGAAGGACCAGGTGGCGCTGCTGGAGGGCCTGGGCACGCATCTCGCGCACGGTGCGGGCCGCGATGAGGTCGGTGGCCGCTTCCGCGTTGATGAGGCCGTATCCGGTCGCGTAGTCGGGACCCTCGTGATAGAAGACCGGCACGCCGGTATCGGGATTGTTGGGGCCGCTCCCCGCGTCGACGAGATCCGTCGCCGTCTGGACGAGGATGGCCTTGATGGTCGACGGCAGCGGCGGGTTGACGTCGAGGTCGACGCCGAACACATCGCGGTACTTCTCGAAGACGAGGGCGACGTTGCCGGTGGCGGCGGGGCTCGCCATGGAGGTGCCGCAGGAGTTGCCGTAGGAGTCGTTGGGCTGGGTGGAATAGATGCCCCCGCTGGCCGCGCACCCGGGGGCCGAGACGTCGGGCTTGAGCCGTCCGTCGAAGGTGGGTCCCATCGAGCTGAACGACGACCGGACGAGGTTGTCCGAGTTGATCGAAGCCACGGCCAGGGTGTTCTTGGCCGAGGTGAAGCAGGAGTAGTATCCGACCAGGCTGCCGTACTGGCGGTTGGTGCCGTTGTTGCCCGTGGCGAACACGATGCTGATGGTCCGGCCCGCGTTTCCCGTCACCAGCAGATCGAGGTCGCGGGCGCCCGCGTCGTAGTTGCAGCTCACCGACTGGACGAAGGAGTTGTTGGTGACGTCGACACCGTACTTGGAGATGGCCTCGACGTAGTCACTCTCGGCGATGGAGATCGAGTACGACGCGATCCCGCAGGCCGGAGCCATGCCACGGAACTGGAAGAGGCTACCCCCTCCGGAAACGTTGGAGAGCAGCCCGCTGCTCCCGATGATGCCGCCCACGTGGGTTCCGTGGGTGCCGCTGCCTGAGGAGCGCAGCATGCGTCCCTGGAAGTCGTCGTGGTCGGGATCGACGCCGGTGTCGAAGACGCCGACCTGGACGTCCTCACCGCTCAGATCGTAATTGATCTGCGTTCCGGGGCCGATGACCGCATTCTGGGCGTTCTCGGCCCGGGTGGCCACGCGGGTCCGATCGTTGAGGGGCTCCCGGATCGGGTTGCCCGGCTCGATCCACAGGACCGGGTCCAGGCTCGCCACCAGGTCGAGGGCCTCTGTGGAGAGGTGGGCCGCCCAGGTCGTTCCTCCCGTTCTTCGGGCCGCGGGATCGTGGACGGAGATCGTTCGGGCCATCGCCTCCTGGCTCACGTCGGGGTGGAAGAGCACGTTCACGGCCAGCCGGCCGTCCTCTCCGCGGATGCGATCCAGCTCGTGGGGCAGGAACGGGGACAGCTTGTCGGAGGGGCGGAACATGCTGGCATGCCGCACGAACGGCAGGTCGAGCCCCGCTCCCCGGGCCGCCGAGGCGAACCAGCCGTTCTCCCGGAGAGGGAGAAGGAGCTCGACTCCGGCCATCCTCAGGGTCTCGATCCGAGAGGGGGTGGTGGCGCCGTCGATCTGGAGCAGGAAGTGCACGCGGTCCGGGTGCGCCTGCTGCAATGCGGTCTGGAGGGCCTCCTCGACGCCGGCCGAGGGCACGAACGTCCGTGCGGCGAGGCGGAGAGGGGGGGCGTCCCCGGGGGTCGTGGCTTCCTGGGAGGATGCCTGGGTTCCGAGGCAGGCGACGGCCAGCAGGGCGTAGCCGACGAGCCAATGGCGGAAGAGGGGCATGGGGGTCTCCTTTTTTTGGCGATCGGACCGCACCACGATCCGCGAGGGAAATTGGCCTGGCCCCAGAAGTAACAGAATCGGCGGGAGGCGACAAGGGGACCGCAGGCTTGCATCAGCCAATCATGATGCTATGATTCATGTGTGATTCGCTCAGCCCTACCCCTGTCGGCCCTCCTCAAGGTCTTTGCCGAGACCACCCGGCTCCGCCTCCTGGCCCTCGTCGAGCGCGAGGAGCTATCCGTCGGGGAGCTCTCCCGGGCCCTGGGTATGGCCCAGAGCCGGGTCAGCAACCATCTGAGGGTGCTGAGGGAGGCGGGCTTGTTTTCCGAAAGGCATGTGGGGACGAGCATTTTTCTGCGGCTGTTGCCGCAGGAGTCGGCCGACCCGGGGGCGGCCCGCCTGTGGCAGACGCTGCGGGCCGAAGTGATGGGGCTTCCCGAGCATCGGGCGGACCTCGTCCGGCTGGACGCAGTGATCAGCGACAGGAGGGCCGACGACTTCTTCGAGCGCATCGCCGGAAGCTGGGACAAGATCGCCGGCAGCTTCGAGACGGGAGCCGCCCGCCATCGGGTGGCGGCTCATCTCCTCCCTCGCGAGACGGTCGTGGCCGACCTGGGCTGTGGCCAGGGCTATTTCGCCGAGGTGTTCCTCGGGTCCTGCGATCGGATCGTGGGAATCGATGGCTCCCTGGCCATGCTCGAGCAGGCGGAGACCCGACTCTCCCGGGGAGGGACGCGGACGAGGGTCCAGCTCCTCCGCGGCGAGCTCGAGCGGCTGCCTCTCGCCGACGGAGCGCTCGACGCCGCGGTGGCGGGCATGGTCTTGCACCATCTGCCGTCGCTCGACCGGCCTCTCTCCGAGGTCGCGCGCGTGCTGCGCCCCTCTGGCACGGTGGTGGTGGTCGAGCTCATGCCGCACCGGGAGGAGTGGATGCGAGAGAGGCTCGGGGATCTCTACCTCGGCCTCGACGGCTCGGACGTGGTGGCCGCCCTGCGCCGGACGGGGTTCGAGGACGTGATGCTGGATCCGGTGGAAGATCGCTACCGTCCCGTCGCTCCGGACGGGAAGGAGATTGCACTCGACCTTTACATCGCTCGGGGGCGGAAGCCTCGAGCATGAGGGGCGTGTCGGCCCGGAACGTTCCGGGATCCGGCCGCCGGTATCTTTCGAGAGTCTTGCAGGAAGAGGAGTCGTCAATGACCAGTCCGACCACGACGGGCTCGCCGCGGGCGCGGGGAGCCGATCCAAAGACCACGTCCTCCTTCAGGGTGAAGGATCTCTCCCTCGCCGACTGGGGGAGGAAAGAGATCATGCTCGCCGAGCACGAGATGCCGGGCCTCATGGCCGTGCGCGAGGAGTACCGGAAACAGCAGCCGCTCGAGGGGGCCAGGATCACGGGCTCCCTGCACATGACCATCCAGACCGCGGTTCTCATCGAGACCCTGGTGGACCTGGGAGCGGAGGTGCGCTGGGCCTCCTGCAACATCTTCTCGACCCAGGACCACGCTGCCGCGGCGGTCGCGGTGGGTCGCGAGGGCACTCCCGAGAACCCCCAGGGCATTCCTGTCTTCGCGTGGAAGGGTGAGACCCTCGAGGAGTACTGGTGGTGCACCGAGCAGGCCCTGACCTGGCTGGACGGCAAGCTGCCGAACATGCTCCTCGACGACGGGGGCGATGCCACCCTTCTCGTCCATCTGGGTACCGAGTACGAGAAGGCGGGCACGGTTCCCGCGGCCACCGAGTCCGATTCCGAGGAGATGCACGTGATCCTCGACGTGCTCCGGAAATCGCTGGGCCAGAGCCGCGACCGCTGGACCAAGCTCGGCCAGAGCATCCTCGGCGTCACCGAGGAGACGACCACCGGTGTGCATCGCCTCTACGAGAGGATGAAGGCCGGTACGCTGCTCTTCCCGGCCATGAACGTCAATGACGCCGTGACCAAGAGCAAATTCGACAACCTCTATGGCTGCCGTCATTCTCTGGTCGACGGCATCATGCGCGCCACCGACGTCATGCTGGCGGGCAAGACCGCGGTCATCTGCGGCTACGGGGACGTGGGCAAGGGCTGCGCCCAGTCGCTTCGAGGACAGGGTGCCCGGGTCGTGGTCACCGAGGTCGATCCCATCTGCGCCCTGCAGGCCGCGATGGAGGGATACTCGGTCCTGACCCTCGAGGACGTTCTGGACACCGCCGACGTCTTCGTGACCGCGACCGGGAACAAGAACGTCATCCTGGTCGACCACATGGCCCGCATGAAGGACAAGGCCATCGTGGGCAACATCGGCCACTTCGACAACGAGATCGACATGGCCGGCCTGTCCCGGGTCAAGGGGATCGAGAAGATCACCATCAAGCCGCAGGTCGACCTGTGGAAGTTCCCCGACGGCCACGCCGTCCTCGTCCTGGCCGAGGGTCGTCTGCTCAACCTCGGCTGCGCGACCGGCCATCCGAGCTTCGTGATGAGCAACAGCTTCACCAACCAGGTGCTGGCCCAGATCGAGCTCTTCAAGAACCACAAGAGCTACGAGAAGAAGGTCTACACCCTGCCCAAGGCCCTCGACGAGAAAGTGGCCATGCTCCACCTCGAGAAGCTGGGAGTCCGGCTCACCCGCCTGACCGAAGAGCAGGCCGACTACCTCGGCGTGTCCCCGGACGGGCCCTACAAGCCCGATCACTACCGCTACTGAGCACCTTCCGCCGGCCCCCGGAGGTCCTCCCGGATCGCCCGGGGGCCGGCGTTTTCTCCTTGTGCCCCGATCTGCCCGGGGCTATGATCCCTTCCGTCGGGTTCGTTCGACGGGGAACATCGCATCCTTCTCCGGTCGGGACCCCCGGGCAGGGGTCGTGATCGGCACGCCGGTCGCGGAGGGCCGTTGCCTTCCGTCCCAGGTGAACACTTCGGGCACAGGAGGCTGCCGATGTTCTCATTCCCCACGAGGGGTCCTGCCCTCATTCCCCCCACTCCCCGTCTCATCCTCGGTCTCGCGCTGCTCCTCCTCCTTGCACCTCCGGTCCTCGCGGGCGGGGGCACGATCGTGCCGGGGGGGCCCGTCAACGGAACCTGGACCCTGGCCGGATCTCCCTACATCGTCACCGGGGACGTCGTGGCCCAGGGGCTGACCATCGAGCCGGGAGTCCTGGTCCAGGTGGACGGTCCCTGGCAGATCGAGGTGCGGACGGTGCTTCACGCCGACGGCACCGCCGACAGCCCCATCGTGTTCACGGCCCTGGATCCGGACGTGAGGTGGCGGGGAATTTACTTCCATCGCTGCCCCGCCACCCCCAATCTCGATCATTGTCGGATCGAGCTGGCCCAGGCGAGCGGCATCCGGGTCTTCGACTCGCAGGTGATCCTGCGGAGTTGCGAGGTCCGGAACTGCACCTCCCCGCAGAGGGGAGGCGGAATCAGCGTCGACATCGGGTCGGGCGTGGTTCAGCTCATCGATTGCGTGATCTCCGATTGCATCTCGAAGAGCAGCGGTGGGGGACTCTTCGTCCTCACCCGCACCGGTGGCGTGGTCCAGCTCCGGGGATGTCGCATCGTCAACAACCAGTCCAACCCCACCCTGGTCTTCCCGGGGCTCGATGAGCGCATGCACTTCGACACCCAGGGAGGAGGCGTCTACGTGATCGGGAACGCCGAGCTCGAGGACTGCACGGTCACGGGCAACCGAGGCGTCTCGCGGCAGGCGGTCGGCGTTGCCCTGGCTCGAGGCGGCGGCCTCTTCGCCGAGGACGGATCGGTGTCGCTGCTCGGCTGCGTGTTCGCGAACAATGACGCTCACGCCATGTTCGACTACGTCGATTCCGGAGGATGCATCTCCTACGGGGGTGGCGCCTACGTCGACTCGGGGTCCCTCTCCGTCAAGAACACGATCTTCGGGCAGAACATCTGCTCGGGTGAGGGCGGTCTGGGGCAGGTGACGGAGGGAAGCGGCCTCTACGCGAACTCCGGCGTCACGACTCTCGAGAACACCACCGTGGCGTTCAACTCCGACGAGGGAATCCGGCGGGCGGGAGGATCCCTGAGCCTGCTCAACGGCATCGTGTGGGGGAATGTCGGTGCCGCGCTGGTGGGTGAGATGTCGGTCACCTACTCCTGCATCGAGACCGGCGGGCCCGTCTTCCCCGGTGAGGGGAACATCGCGGCGAGCCCGCTCCTGGCCGGACCGAGCCCATCCTGTACCGGATACGTGCTGGCCGCGGGATCTCCCGCCGTCGATGCCGGCAATCCGGGGGTCGAGTTCCAGGACGTGTGCTTTCCGCCTTCCCAGGGAGCGGCCCGGAATGACCTGGGCGCGTTCGGCGGACCCGGTGCCTGCGTCTTCGGTCCCGACTGCGGCGGACCGGGCGATCCGCCGGTTCTGGTGGCGACGTTCACCATGCCCAAGAGCGTGTGGACCATGGGGGAGGTGGCCCGCGCCACCACGCACGTGACCAACGGACCCGAGGCTCGGTCGGTGGACGCATACCTGTGGATTCGACTCCCCGACGGTTCGACGGTCGTCCACCGTCGGCGACGCGCGTTCGCCATCGAGCCCGCATTCGATTTCAGCCGGGACGAGATCCTGGGCACCGCGGGATCCTTTCCCCTGGCCGACACCGGTCTCTACACGTTCGGGATCCGTCTCGTCGACGCGACCACCGGCGCCACTCTCACCCAGCACCTGGACACCTTCCGCATCGTGCGGCAGGAGCCGTAGCAGGAGCCCTGGTACGAGCCTGGCCCCTATCTCCGCTCAATCGAGCTCCGGCGGCAGGGAAAAGCTGCCGTTGGGGCCTGCGGGCAGCTCGACCACGGACCGGACGGCCTCGCGGGGGATGGGGCCGTAGACGTGGGGATAGAGCTCGCGGCCCCCCTCGAGATTCTCCCAGGCGATCCGGTCCTCGATCCTCCCCGGGTCCAGGACCAGGAGGACCAGTCCCTGCCTCCCTCGAAAGAGGCGATTGGCCACCTCGAGGACCTGGGAGCGAGTCGAGCAGTGGATGAATCCCTCGGTGGCGAGCGTGTCGCCGGCGTACGACCCTCCGGCAGACGCCTGCGTCCAGCTCGCCCGGGGCGTGATGTGGTAGAGAAAAGCATCCATGGCGGTGTCGATTCCGGGCGGCGACGGCCCGGGCCTGAAGCGAATCCAACGTCGGGGAACGCAACGGGGGAGTCTACTCCACCTTCCGCCCGCGGGGCGGGGAAGGTCCGCCCCGGCCTCCCCGAGGGAGCCCCCCGGGGAGGTCCCCCAGAAGTCCGTCGGTGCACGCAAGCACCAATGGTGGAAGGAACTGTGGAGACTGCCCTTCCCGCGCGCACATTTTTTGTCGGGCTCCCCGGTGGATTTTCCCGGGGCGAGAGGCTCTAATTCGCCCTGCCTTCCGGTGGGCGGCAGGAACTTCGAGACCGGTAAAACACCCTCGTTGCAAGTGGGGACAGGGGCGGCGCCGTCCATGCATTCCCGCCGAAGGCTGGTGTAGGAGGATGAATGGGCACGCGGTCCTTGCTGAGGGTGACTCTCCGGTTGGTTGCCCTGGTGCCTCTGTCGCTTCCCGGGGTGGCCGCTGCCATGCCGGGAGAGGGAGCGGGCGCCCTCACGCGTGAAGTCCCCCCGGGGCTCGCGTCTTCGGTTGTCGCGGATTCGGGTCTCGTCTTCGGGCCCCTGTCGTCGCCCTCGGGCGACGGAAAGGGAAAGGGGGCGGACGTCCTGTCCAGTCCGGAGCAGCCTCCTCTTCCCATCGGAGAGGAAAACGCCGAGGTCGAGCCCCCGCACTTCACACCGGCCTGGTCACGGTGGTACGGGCCCGGGAACCCTCAGGGTCTGCTCGAGCCCCCTCCCTACCCGGAGGTCAACGAGCGGGCGAGCCCCTTCAATCCCTACCGGCAGAACATCCTGAAGGGGGACTTCCCCATCCACGATCCGATCTTCGGGACGAAGGACCTCTTCTTCAATGTCATCGTCACCGACCGGATCAACTCGCAGTACCGGAAGCTCCCCACCCAGACGGGGATCACCGGCCCCCTGGCCTTCCGGGAGAACCACTTCGGCGACGGCAAGCAGCGCTTCGTCAGCAATGACCTGGCCATCACCATGGAGCTCTTCCAGGGGCAGCAGGCGTTCCGCCCCGTGAAGTGGCGGCTGCGCGCGACGCCGGTGATCAACTACAACTACACCCGCGTCCGTGAGACGGGAGCCATCAACATCGACGTTTCCCGCGGAATCACCCGGCGTGACTCCCACGTCGCCCTGCAGGAGGGACTCTTCGAGTACCACCTGCACGACTGGAACGATCGGTTCGATTTCCTGAGCGTGGAGGGGGGGATCCTCCCCTTCCGCAGCGACTTCCGCGGCTTCATCTTCGACGATTCGAACCTGGGTGTCCGGCTTCTCGGCAACGCCGACGAGAACAAGTGGCAGTACAACCTCGTCTATTTCGACATGCTGGACAAGGACACCAATTCGGGGCTCAACAAGTTCGACAACCGCGAGCAGCAGGTGTGGATCGCCAACGTGTACCGGCAGGACTTTCTCACCAAGGGGTACACGACGTCCTTCTCGTTCCACTACAACGACGATCATCGCGACACCCACTTCGACGACAACGGCCGCCTGGTGGCGCCGGCCCCCGTGGGGTCGGCCGACGAGCACGACGTCACCTCCTACTACGGGGGATGGGCCGGCGAGGGGCATCTGGGCCGCATCGGCATCACCCATGCCCTCTATCACGCCTGGGGCCGGGACTCGAAGAATCCCCTGGCCGGGCGACGCACCCGTATCGACGCCCAGCTCGCCGCGCTCGAGCTCTCCTATGACGTCGACTGGCTGCGCTACCGGGTCTTCGGCCTCTATGCCTCGGGTGACAGCAACGCCCGTGACGGCGAGGCCGAGGGCTTCGACGCGATCCTCGATGCGCCGAACTTCGCGGGAGGAGAGTTCTCCTTCTTCAACAGCCAGGCCATCCAGCTCCTCGGTGTGAATCTCACCAACGGTCTCAGCCCCCTGCCCGACCTCCAGACCAACAAGAACGAGGGGCAGTCGAACTTCGTGAACCCCGGCTTGCTCCTGACCGGAGGCGCCATCGACTACGAGATCTCGCCCACCATGCGAGGTCAGGTCGGGGGCAGCTACCTGCGTTTCATGGAGACGGACTCGCTGGAGGTCTTTCTCGAGCTGCCGAGGGTCGAGAAGGAGATCGGCCTCGAGTTCTTCACGAGCCTGCAGTGGCGTCCTCTCCTCACCAACAACATCATCTTCAACGTGGGAGCCTCGGCGCTCATTCCGGGTGACGGGCTCGAGCGCATCTATCAGTCGAGCGAGACCCTCTATGCGGTCTTCTTCAACACGATCCTGACGTGGTGAAAAGTGAGATGGGAGTGAAGGTGTCGAATCTCCGGTTGCGCGTTCCCGCCATCGCCGTCGGCCTGCTCGTTGCGGGTGGGCTCGTTTCCTGTGCCAAGAACCCGACCTGGACCCCGTACGAGCAGCCGCCTCCCCGGACGGTGAGCGGGGTAGAGGCCTATGGCCGTGATGCGGCAGTGGTCCTGGCGGAGAATGCGAGCTGCACGGGCTGTCACGCCAACGTGCAGGAGCCCCATGGCAAGGCGGATGCCGTCCCCATCGGCTGCGTGGACTGCCACGGCGGCAATGGTCGGGTCTTCGACAAGGACGAGGCTCACCCCAGGCCCCACCACCCGGAGTACTGGGAGGGAAGAGGGGGCGCCAATCCCGAGCGCGCCTACACGGAGTTTCTCCACGAGAGCCGCGACTGGGTGCGCTTCGTGAACCCCGGCGATCTCCGGGTGGCCAACGAGACCTGCGGCGGTTGCCACCCCAAGGAGACCCTCAACGTCAAGAAGAGCATCATGACCACCGCCGCCCACTTCTTCGGGGTGGCGAGCTACGCCAACGGGATCACCTCCAACAAGAGGACCATCTTCGGTGAGTCCTACAGCCCGGAAGGGCTTCCCCAGGTCGTGTGGACGCTGGTCCGGGACGAGAAGACGGGTCGCTGGCGCTGGCCCACCGACGAGGAGGTGGAGAGCAACTCCTATGCGCGTCTGGCGGCTCCGATTCCCCACTGGGAGGTCGCCCAGACCGCCAACATCTTCCGCACCTTCGAGCAGGGCAGCCGCCTGGGAACCGCCGCCGCCGGATTCAATGGCACGCCCACCCCGATCATCGGTCTCCCCGACAAGCTCGAGGATCCCGGGCGGCCCAACAACAAGGGTTCGGACCGCGGGCTGGGAACGCTGAACCGGACCGACAACCCGCTTCTCAACCTCCAGAAGACGCGGCTCAACGATCCGCACCTCTCGTTCCTGGGCACCAACGACCAGCCCGGGGACTATCGCTCCAGCGGCTGCACGGCCTGCCACATGATCTACGCCAACGACAGGGATCCGCTCCACTCGGGACCCTATGCCAGGTACGGCAATCGGGGCCACGGCAACGTCGGAGAGAGCCCGTTCGGCAGTGGCAACCGGAACGAGAACCGGAAGTTCAACGACACCTGGCCCATCGATCCCGCGCTGGCTTCCTTCAGCGGTCCGGCCCGGAAAGACGTGTATGATGCAAAGGCGGGTCATCCCGTCACCCACGCCTTCACCACGTCCATTCCCTCCAGCCAGTGCATGGTCTGCCACATGCACCAGCCCAACTCCTTCGTGAACCCGTTCTACGGGTACCAGTGGTGGACCTACGAGACGGACGGGCAGGAGATGTGGCCGGAGGAGCAGGAGTACCCGAGCCACTCCGAGTGGTTCGAGAGGGTCATGCGGAATCCCGAAGGCGCCGCGGTCAAGGGCAAGTGGGGGAAGCGAGAGTTCCTGGATGACGTCTCGAGCATGAACCCGAAGCTCGAGCACACCCAGTTCTCCGACTACCACGGTCACGGCTGGGTATTCCGCGCGGTGTGGAAAATGGACAGGAAGGGCAATCTCCTCGACAAGGACGGGGAGGTCGTTCCCTACGACGACCCGAAGAAGTTCGAAGGGGTCATCCCGCCTCTCGCCATGGATGTTGCCGATCTGTATCCGAAGGACAAGGGAGGCAAGCCCGACTGGAGCCAGGGACCCGACCTCTCGATCTTCTCTCCCCGATCGGGCCATCCCGTCCATCTCAAGGACATTCACCTCGAGCTCGGCATGCACTGCGTCGATTGCCACTTCGAGAACGATGTCCATGGCAACGGCATGGTCTACGCCGAGTACCAGGCGGCGGTGGAGATCCGCTGCCACGACTGTCACGGCACCGCGGAAGAGCACGCCCACTTGACCACCTCCGGCCCCGCGTCGAGGGCGGGACGGGAGAAGGCCAATTACGCCAGCCACGAGATGCGTGACGCGGGAGGATCTCTGGATCTCACCCGGTGGGGCAAGACTCCGTGGGGCGAGCCGCGTTTCGAGAAGAAGGACGGAACGTTCCTCCAGCGCTCCATGATCTACCCCGCCCTCGAGTGGGAGATCAGCCAGGTCAAGGACACCGTCACCCCGGGCCACGAACAGTTCAATGAGCGGGCCTACAAGGCCAAGATGCTGGAGGTGAACGGTTGCAAGGTGCACTCCGAAGAAAAGATGGAGTGCTACACCTGTCACACCGCCTGGATGACCTCCTGCTTCGGGTGTCACCTGCCCCAGAAGGCCAACTGGAAGACCACGATGAACCACTTCGAGGGGACGGAGCTGCGGAACTACGCCTCCTACAACCCCCAGGTGGCGCGGGACGAGTTCTTCATGCTGGGAGTCGCGCCGAACGTCAAGGGTAACGCCATTGCGACGGTTCGCTCCTCCTCGGCGGTGCTGATCTCCGTGGAGGATGCCCAGCGGCGCATCCTCTATCCGCAGGTGCCGACCATCGCCGCCAGCGGCATGTCGAGCCAGCTCCTCAACACCCACTTCTCGCACGCGGTGCGCAAGACCGAGACCCGCTCCTGCACCGAGTGCCATCTGTCCGCCGAGAACGACAACAACGCCTGGATGGCCCAGCTCTTCCTGCAGGGAACGAACTACGTGAACTTCATGGGCTACCACGCGTATGCGGGACGCGAGAGTGGATTCGTGGCCGTACGGGTGACGGAATGGGAGGAGCCCCAGGCGGTCATCGGCAGCAACCTCCAGAGAATGGCCTACCCCGACCACTATCAGGCCCACCTCGACCGGGGACGCGAGATTGCCGTCGGCATCCAGCACCCCGAACCCTACTGGCTGGGCGGTCACCGCATCCGGAGCCTCCAGCTCCGGGGAGAGTACCTCTTCACCGCGGGAGAGGAGGGCGGGTTCCGGGCCTACGACGTGGCCAACGTGGCCAACAAGGATTTCGCCGAGAAGGTGGTCACCCAGCCCTTCTCGCCCCTGGGTCACAACACCCACGTGAAGACGAAGTTCGCCACCGCGGTGGCGCTCCCCACCAACAACCACATCAACATGTCGCGAGAGTACCGTCCCGAGAACAAGGAGACGGGCTACTCCTATCGCGGCAAGATCCAGAACATGCACGAGACCTACCGGTATGCCTACGTCTCGGACCGGTACGAGGGGCTCATCGTCATCGACATCGATACCCTGAGCAACTGGGAGCCCAGGGACAACTTCCTGAACCGGGCGGTGACGTTCAACCCGGAAGGGATCCTCAACGGCGCCGAGAACCTCACCGTGGCGGGCACCACGGTTTACGTGTGCTGTGACCGCGGCATCGTGGCCGTCGACATCGACGATCCGCTGGAGCCGAAGATCATCGCCGAGGTCGGTTCGCCCGAGGTGAGCAAGCCCACCGCGATCGAGGTTCAGTTCCGCTACGCCTTCGTCACCGACGAAACCGGGCTGGTGGTGCTCGACATCACCGAGCCGCGCAAGATGAGGGCCGTACCGGGGGCGCGGGTGGCTCTTGGCGATGCCCGGGGGCTCTATCTGGCGCGTAGCTACGCCTACGTGGCGGGAGGCGCCGAGGGGCTCGTCATCGTCGACGTCGAGAATCCCGGCAAGCCGAGGCTGGTGCAGAAGTACACCGCCGACGGCAAGATCTCGGATCTCCACCAGGTCAAGGTGGCCATGACGTACGTGAGCCTCTACGCCTACCTTGCCGACGGCAAGAACGGTCTCCATGTCGTGCAGCTCGTGACCCCCGAGGACGGAGGACGGAGCGCCTACGGTTTTGCTCCCGAGCCGCGGCCGAAGCTCATCGCCACCTATCCTTCGGGCTCCCCCATCATCGCCGTGGGTGAGGGCCTCGACCGTGACCGCGGCGTCGACGAGTCGGGTCACCAGATGACCGCCTTCGGGCGCATCGGTGGACGGCCCCTCAATCTCGAGGAGCAGCGTCGCTTCTACGTGCGAGACGGCAGACTCTATCGCGTCGACAACGATGGCCGGGTGTGGGAGGAGGGTTCCCGTGGCGAGCTCACGCCCGTCAAGGATCTCTATCCCCACGAGGGGACAGCCCCTCCCGATGCCATGATGAAGAGGTGACGACGAAATCGGCGGTGGGGAGAAGGAGGCCGTCGTGATCGTTCAGCCGGGCCAGAAGATCCACGTGATCACCCGACGCCTCTTCGACGGGGACCTCCGGCGCCACTTCGTGGGCCAGGTCGAGGAAGCCATCGAGTCCAGCGTCCGTGTCCGCGGCTACGCCTTCATCTTCGACGAGGGTGTCAACGAGTTCCGGCGCCGGGACGACGAGCGCGTCCGTATCTTCTCGCTGTCGGATCCGGGGCTCATCGTCAATATTCTTCCCGCGGACGCCGAGGTCGAGGAGATTCGCTACGAGATCGACGGCCATGGCAACCGGATGGTCACGGACGGAATCACGTTCTCGCTGAACGTGAGCGAGTTCAGCGCCCGGCGCTAGCAGTCTACGCGCCTATCCCCCCGTCACCGCCTGCAGGATCGTCACCGTGTCGCCGTCCTCGACCTTTCCGTCGAGCCCATCCAGCCAGCGGCTGTTGGTCTCGTTGTGGAAGCAGAGGACGTGTCTCCGGAACGAGCCCGTTTCGTCGAACAGGTGGACCTCGAGGGCGGGGTGGCGGGAGATGGCGGCATCGAGGGCGTCCCGCAGCGTTGCCGCTTCCACGTGGAAGCGGAGCTCGCCCCCGACCACGGGCTCCATGACGCTCGGCAGGCGGATGTCGACCCGTGGCACCATCATTCCTCCCCGAAGGCCTGCACGGTCAGGATGCGGGGGAAGATCGCGTCGAGCTTGTTCCAGCTCTCACCCGCGTCGGTGGAGTAGTGGAAGGTCCCCGACGTCGTGCCCAGGTACACACCGGACCCGTCGTCGGTGGTGAGGGCGGAGCGAAGCACGCCTCCGTAGGCGTTGTCCTGGGGAAGACCGCGGGTGAGGGGATGCCAGGAGTCGCCCCGATCCGTGCTGCGGAAGACGCGGAGCTTGCCCTCGCTGGGCATCCGGTACTCGTCGCTCTCGAGGGGCACGCAGAAGAGGGCCCGGGTCTTGGGGTCGACAGCGATGGGAAAGCCGAAACTGCGCTCTCTCAGCCCGTTCTCGATGGGCACCCAGGTGTCGGCCGCATCGGTGCTCTTGTACATACCCCGGTGATCTTGCCGGTAAATCGTGTCGGGCTCGTCGGGGTCGAGCACCAGGGCGTGGACGCAATAGCCGATACCCTTGTGCTCGGCGTCCTCGAGAATGACCGGGACGCCGTCATTCTTGGGTTCCCAGGTGGCGCCGCCGTCGTCGGAGCGGAAGGTGCCCACCGCGGAGATCCCGCAGTAGAGCCGGTTCGGATCGGTGGGATGGGCGAGGATGGCGTGGGCGCACAGCCCGCCGGCTCCCGGCTGCCAGGCCGACCGGGTCTCGTGCTCGTTGAGGCCCTCGACCGGATGCCAGCTCATTCCGCCGTCAAGAGAGCGAAAGAGGCCTGCCTCGTCAACGCCTGCCCAGAGAGCGTCCCTCGTGGCCAGGATGCGCCAGATCTGGTTGAGCTTTCGCTTTCCGTCCTGGGGGTAGGCCGGACCCTGCTCGACCTGCTTGAACTTGCGGAGGTCCTGGCTCCTCTGCAGCGCCGTCCCGTAGACGTCGCTGGCGGTGCCGACGAGGTAGGTGCCCTTGTGGTCCTGGGCGAAGCTGGTGACCTTCCACCCCTTGAAGAACGGGCCTTCGAGGGTGGTGTTCCCCTTGCCGTGAAGGCGAAGGAGAAAACCCCCTTTGACCGTGCCGATCGCCACCCGTGCGCCCATGGCTTCTCCTCCCGAGGTCGAGATCCTGGTCCGTCAGGCCCCCGTCGGGCCCGTGCCGGTCCTATCTTCGATGTCTCGGGGCAAATTGTCTCGTGACTTTTTACGAGAGGGCCGGCGGAGCGGGTCCGGAAGGAAGTTTGATTCCCCGGGGGCATTGGTGTAGCCTGAATCGAGGAGAGGGAGTGAACGGGTGTCGGTCTTCTCGGAAGGACAGCCCGCGATGATGCCCCACCGATCCACTCGCCCCCTTGCGCTCCTCGTCCTGGGCCTTGCCTCTGTCCTCTGTCTGACGGAGCGGGCAGCCCCCCAGACGCCGTTCCACGTCCAGGAGATCCGCCTCCCCGGCTTGCCGGGGAGCTTCGGGTCGGCCCTTGACATCGATGGCGACAAGCTGGTGGTGGCGGCCCCCGGCGCCGGCAATGGCCAGGGGACCCTCGGGAGAGTGGTGGTCTATCGGCTCGACCAGGAGCAATGGGGCAGCCGGGTCGAGCTCGTCACCAGCAGCCAGGAGGATTCCTTCGGAGAATCGGTGGCGGCTTCCGGCAACCGGATCGTGGTTGGCATCCCGGCGATCTGCGACAAGGGCGACGGTATCGCGGGCGACATCGCGGTCTTTGCCTCGGACGGGAGCCTTCCCGAGATCGCTCTCATCGATTACTCGAACGACTGCTACCACATCGGCAGGAAGGTCGCCACGAACGGGACCCTTCTGGCGGCCAGGGCCAGCATCACGCTGGCAGGTCTGATCCACATCCACCGCACCTCGGGCGAGGAGGTCCAGTTCATTCAATCTCCTGACGTCAACGAGTTTCGCGGACTGGGCGGCAATTTTGCCATGAGCGCTGACGTCCTGATTGCCAGTGCCTCGGGAGTGAACCGTCCCGATACGATCTTCGTCTTCCGCTTCGACGGGTTTTTCTACCGGGAGGAGGCTCGCCTCATCGCCAGCGATGCGGTGGAAGGGCCCGGCTTCGGGAGTGGCCTCGCCCTGGTCGATGATGTGGCGGTGGTGGGAGATTCGGTCCGTGACCAGGTCTACGTCTTCCGGTTCGACGGAGCGGTGTGGAACGAGGAGCAGATCCTGATCGCGGATCCAGGGGCCGGGGTCCGGGGCTCCTCGAGCTTCGGGCGGGTCGTGGTGGCAAACAAGGACCTGATCGTGGTGGGATCTCCCCTCCATGTCTTCCGGTACGATGGGACGACCTGGCGCGGGCGGCCGGTGCCGCCTCCTCCGGGGATCGAGAGAATCGTGGAGTCACCGGACGTCGCACTCGATCGGGGCCGGATCGCCGTGGGCTTCCCCACGCTTGGATCCGAGGGAGGCGCCGTGTACGCCCTCAACGATTGCGGCTCTGGCACCATCGACACCGCGGACGGTCGCCGCGCGAAGGAGATCTTGACCGTGAACGGGGCGACGGGCGACGGTTCGCGGCGAGTGACGGTCGGCATCGGTGAGCCCATCGAGGTGTTCCTCGACGCGGCTCCCCGTGGGCCGGAGGCGTCCTACCTCCTCTGGGTGTGGGCGGGAGCGCCCTCTCCTGATTGTCATGAGGTGATGCTCGACGAGTCGCGGGTCGGATGGGCCGTGAAGCCGACTCCGTTCAACCCGGGAATGTCGCCCCAGCCCAAGCTCTGTGTCACGCCCGGCGGGCTCCCGGTGGAGGGTTGCACCGTCCGCCTTCGCTCGGGACCCATGACCGTTCCCTGGCCGGCGCCGCTGCGGCGGCAGCAAGGCCTCTCCCGGGCGGCGATCTTCACGCTGCAGGCGATGGTGGAGGACACCCGGGCCGGAAATCCCAGCGGTAAGAGCCTTTCCAATGCGGTGGTCTTGAGCGTGGAGTGACGTCCTCTCCGGGACGAAGACACGATGTCTCTCACCGCGGTTCCGGCTCCTCGCCGTTCTTCCTCTTTCCCGGCCGCAGGAACCGCTCCAGGTGCGTCACCTCTTCCTCGTACTCGGCGTGGGAGGAGCAGGTGGCGGCGATCTCGGCCCGGATGAACGAGATGAGCCGGGTGCGGGCGATCCAGAGCTTGTTCCGGTGAGGCTTCTTGCCGGCGAGGTGGTCCTTCAGGACCTCGTGGTAGCCCGGAGAGTCGACGCGGAGCCGCGCCATGGCCTTTTCGGAGAGGTGCATCATCCAGGCCCGGTCGAACTCCTCCTCGTCATCGGGGCGGGGGACGGGTGACACCGCCTCGGGGTCCTCCACCACCGGCAGCTTCTTCTTTCGCAGTCGATCCTGGAGGGTGTGGATCGTCACCGAGAGAAGGAGGCTGCGGAACTTCCCCCGGGCCCGGTCGGCGCGGGCCAGCACGTCTCCCTTGAAGACCCTCAGGAACACGTCCTGGCAGACATCCTGGGCCTCCTGCTCATCGAAGCCGCGCCTTCGTATGTAGCGGAGGACGGGAGCCCGGTAGCTCTCGGCGAACGCCGCCAGGGCCTCGGGCTCCTTCTGTCCCGCATTGCGGATCGTGGTCCAGATCGTGGTGGGAAACATGACGAGAGATTCTATCTGGCCGCTCCGGCCTTTTCTTGTTAGCTCTGTGGGGGAGAGGACCCCGACCCAGGAACCGATCTGATGGACCGCGACGCACCCACCGAGGATCGCAGCCTCCTCGATCAGGCCATCGAGGCGGATCTCCTCACGGGCCTCACCTCGGATGAGCCCGCGGTGGTGGCTCCCGAGGGCTTCGAGCTCGAGCGCTGTCTGGGGAGAGGCGGGGCGGGCATCGTCTACCTCGCCCAGCAGCGAAGTCTCCGGCGCAGGGTCGCCCTCAAGTTCCTGGTCAACGCCCGTCCCGCCGACGTGGAGAGGTTCCGGCGCGAGGCGCGCTTCACCGCCCGTCTCGAGGACGGCGCCATCGTCAAGATCCACGAGCTCGGCGAGTCCTGGGGACAGCCCTGGATCGCCATGCAATACATCGACGGGGGCAACCTTGCCCAGGTCGAGCTCTCCACAGAGGATCTCGTCCGCATCACCATCCGGGTGGCGCGGGCCCTGTCGCTCGCCCATCGCCACGGCATCGTCCACCGCGACATCAAGCCCCAGAACATCCTCATCGACAGGAAGCGCCGGCCCTACGTCACCGACTTCGGGGTGGCGCGCGACCTTCGAGGTGAGGTGGGGGCAACGCTCAGCGCCGATGGCGTGATCATCGGCACGCCCGAGCTCATGCCGCCCGAGCAGGCCCGTGGCGACGCCAAGGCCATCGATGCCCGGAGCGACATCTATTCCCTCGGCGCCTCGCTCTTTGCGCTTCTCACCGGGCGCATGCCCTTCGAGCGTGAGAACGTGGTCGAGGTGCTCCACGCCGTCCTGCACGACGAGCCTCCCTTCCCGCGGTCGCTCGATCCGTCGATCCCCCGGCAGATCGAGGAGATCGTCCTCCGGTGCATGAGGAAGTGCAAGCGCGAGCGCTACCCGTCGATGGACGAGCTCATCACCGATCTCGAGGCCTTCCAGAAGGGTGGCCCGCTGAAGAGTGAGCCCGCGGCGTGGTTCCGGAAGCTGGTGGGAGTCAAGCCGCGTCCGGCGCCCACGCCCGTGCCCGAGATGGAGGTTCCCCACTGGAACACCGCGGTCGAGGTGGCCCGCGAGATCTCGGCCTGGGACGCAAACCTCTACCGGGTGAGCGCGAACCTGCCGCGCACCTACGCGCGGCTGGACGCGGTCATCGAGAAGCTGGACGAGCTCCTCGAGCGTCACCCCGACATCGCCTGGGCCCGCTTCTACCGGGGCTCCGCGCTCTTCCGCAAGGGGAACTGCGACGAGGCTCTCGACGAGATGGAGCGCTCCATCGACCGGGTGGGGGATCTCGCCTCGGCGTACTTCGAGCTGGGACGGGTCTACCTCTGCCAGCACCTCACCGGCAGCCTCCAGGCCCACCGGCACATCACGCGCACCGGCACCGACTACGACCTCGAGGCTCACCGGCCGCGCCTCGAGCAAGCCGTCTGCCTCCTCGAAGAGGCCAAGGCTCGAGACGGCCAGCTCCCACCCTGGCACCTCGATTTTGCCCGCGCCGTCCAGCGTCTCGCCGCCCAGGACTACGCGGGGTGCGCCGGGGCCTGCGAAAGGATTCTCGATCAAGATCCCGACCTCGAGGAGGTGTGGAAGCTTCGCGGCGACGCGCTTCGATATGCCGACCAGGACCCGGTGCCGTCGTACGACCGGGCTCTCGAGGTGAGGCGTTGCTACCCGGACGCTCTCCTCGCCAAGGCCGAGGTCCTCCTGTGCCGCGGCGACCTCGCGGTCGCCCGCCACACCCTCGACCGTCTCCTCGAGGTGCTCCCCGGCTCCGTCGATGCGCTGGCCTGGAAGGCGCGCACCGATCTCCGCGAGCATCGGGAGGGGGGCGAGGCATCTCTCCTCACGACGGGACGCGCGGCGGCCGACGCGGCCGTCGACTCCGACCCGCGTCACTACGAGGCGCGCGTGACCCGTGCCGAGATCGCCCTCGCGGAGGCGCAGTTGAGCGGGGATTCCTCGCTCCTCGCCTCTGCCGTCAAGGATCTCGAGCGGGCGAGGAGCCTCCCCGGCTGTGGCAATCGCGTCAACACCCTGCTGGCCAGAGTGCTGCTCGAGAAGGCGAAGGGCGAAAAAAGCAAGGTGGCGGCGCGGGCCCTTCTCCACGAGGTGATCTCGCTCGCCGCGGGTGTCCCCTCCTCGGTCGAGCCCGAGACCTCGCCCTGGCCCGGCATCCGCCGGCAGGCCGAAGAGGCCCTGGCGAGGGTGGGGTAGGACGCCGCGGGCGCCGGGGCTCGTCGTGGGCAAGGGGCTCATTTCGACACAGAGGACACAGAGGGAAGAAGGAGGACACAGAGACAGAGCCGGGGCTATCGAAGCGATTGCCCCGGCAGGGAAATGATCAAGAGCTCTCGAGTCGCGGCCGTTTCGGCCGGGACTCGTTCTCTTCTTCTCTGTGAACTTTCTTCTCTTCTCTCTGTGATCTCTGTGTCAATTCTGCCCGGTCTCTCCCGACACGCCTCGGCCCGGCCGTCGCCGCGGGCAGGAGGGGCCGGGGGACACGCAGGTCGATCTTTTCCGGAATCCCGTCAACGATAGCCCGCCCTTCCCGGTGTAGGGTTGCGGATCGTGACCAGAAGACGAGGCACCCCGTGACCGAGCCCCGGATCTCCGTGAGAGAAGGCGTGGAGAGGGCCCTCCGGCACTGGCCGGCGGCCTACGGTCTCGCACTCCAGCTCACGGGAGAGAGGGCCGCGGCCGAGGATCTCTGCCAGGAGGCGTATCTGCGCCTCTGCCGCAAGAAATCGCCGTTCCGCGAGGAGGGGTCGCTCCGGGCCTATGTTCTGACCACGGTCCGCAACGTGGCGAAGGACATGGCCGGGGGGCGACCGGCCGCGCTCGACTTCCGGGAGATGGAGGCGGACCTCGCGGCCGTGGCGATGGTCAGCGATCCCGTGCGGGTCAGCACCCGTGGCGAGGAGCGACGACGGGTGACCCGGGCAGTGGAGCGGCTCCCGTCCCCGTGGCGGGCCGCGCTGTACCTGCGCGACGGACTCGACCTCTCGTACGGCGAGATCGCGCTGATTCTCGACACGACGGACGACGTCGTGCGCACAACCCTTCATCGTGCGCGCAACCGTGTGCGGGAGATGCTGCAGAGGATGGAGGCAGGAAACGAGCCATGAGCTTCGAAGACCGCGAGCGTCTGAGCCACGATCTCGAGGGCTGGATCGACGGAGATCTCGCTCCCGAGCGTGGCCGGGAGATCGAGTGCTGGCTGGATCGCGACCCCGAGGCCGCGGCCGAGCTGGTGCGTGCCCTGCGCGTGCGAAGAGAGATGGCCGCGGAAATGAGAGCGAGCGTCCTCGGAGCTCCCCCCGTGCCGGAGAGCCTGGCCCGTAGAATGGAGACGACGATGACACGATCGATGTTCCGCAAGAGATCCCTCCTGGCGGCGCTCGCCACCGCGGCGGCGCTTCTTCTCACCGTGACGGGGATCCTCCTCGTCCCGCGCACGAGGGCGGTGGCGAGCCCGATGGTCGCTCTGGGGCGAGCCACCGCCTCCTACACGGAGTTCGAGGACGTCGAGCTCTGGGTGCGTCTCGAGTCCAAGGCCATGGACGCGCTGAACGAGCTGCTCGGGGGCAAGATCAAGATCAACGGTGAGGAGATGGATCCCGACGGGCCGATGCCGATGCGCGTTCTCATCCGGGGGCGCGACCGCCTCCTCTTCCAGCGCGTGGCCGACCCGGGAGCTCCTCTCGCCAGCTTCGAGAAGATCGGCGGCTTCGACGGCGAGACCCTGTGGTTCTACGACCCCGAGGACGGCTTCATGAGCACGTACCCCGCGAAGACGACCGAGGAGGGGGGTCTCTCCTTCGACACGGGCAAGCTCTCCATCGAGAACCTCGACCTCCTGCGGTTTCTCTCCTGGGACTTTCTCCAGGACCTCCAGGAGGAGAGCACCTACGAGATCCGCGAGGTGACCTGGCCCGCCGACGATCGCGCCCAGCGCCGTGTCTTCCGCATCGAGCCGAGAAAGGAGCAGGGCGGGCGCAAGGTCTTCTGGGCCGGCTCCACCGTGACCATCGACGCCCGGCGGGATCTCATCGAACGCATGGTGATCGAGCTTTCCCTGGGACCGGTGAGCCTTCTCTCGGCGGTGGTCGAGGTGGCGGCGACGAACCAGGGGCTCGATCCCGCGCTCTTCTTCTACCAGAGCCACGTTCCTGCGGGGACTCCGGTCAAGGAGGTCAGCAAGGAGAAAGAAGAGGAGGAGCCCGAGGAGCTCCTGCGGGACATCGGGTACGTGAAGTAGGGATGGAGGGGGTGCCGGTCGATTCGTGGAGTGACGGACGTCCGTCACCTGTAAGCGGGAGCCGAGAAAAGAGTTCCGTTTTCGGCCCGGATCGTGGGAAGGTCCGAGTTGGGGGTGCAATCGGGGAGGCGAGTGCGTCAGATAGGGCGAAAACGGGGAGCGGGGGGATGGGGGAAGCCCGGTGCGTTAGTGGTAACGGTGTTGGGCGATAGGGCGATGGGCGAAGACAGGTCTTGGCCCAAGGGAGGATGCGGGAATCGTGCTCTCCAGATAGCCGAACGGTGGTGACGGCTCTCTTGCTCTCCCAGTGGGGGTCGGGGAGAGAGCCAGGGGGGGCGGCGCCGGCGAGAGGTGTTGCGAAGGCCGACTCTCCAAGCCGCGCGGGAGCTCCCGCATCATCGGCGACCCAAGACCGTTGATCCGGCCCCGCCGCGTCTCCATGGTGATCGCACCGCCTCCCTCCCCGTGGAGGGAGGGATCCCGCCGCGCCGAGCCTCGATCCCACCCCCGGGGACACTTCGGGGACAGTTCTCGGGGTCTCCGGGGACGCTGCGGGGACCTTCCGGTGACACTTCGGGGACGTTGGGTCTTGGCCCGGATCGCACCCATCAAGTCGCCGTAAGTCATCGTTATGCTGGCTACTTATGGCCTATTGAGTGGTCCGAGAAGCCTCCTCCGCACTGTCACCGGCAATTCACCTAACATCGACTTCGGAGGAGGGGCGACCAGCCGTAAATCTCAATGCGCACCGTTGTTCCGTAGGGGCCCTCCTCCTGCGAAGGGCTCCCACAAGCGCCCATCGGGGACGTGCCGGGGACATTCCGGGGCGCTTTCCGGGCGACGGGCCCTCGGACCGGTGGTGGAAACCGCCTCCCCCGGCGGCGACGAGGAAGTGCCCCCGCCCGCCAACGGAGGCGCTCCGGGGACCTCCAACCCCGGCCTGGCACCGCCGGAGTCGGGCTCCCCTGAGCCACCACGCGGCACCGAAACCCGCCAGCGGGGACCCGTCGGGGAGGGGGTCACGTTTCATTCCCATCCGGGGGGTCACGTTCGATTTCCGCAAGCATGCGACGTGGAATTGGGGGGCGTGAAGGTACATGCGTATTCCGGCCTGACTCGAACACTCATTCCGGTCTAAGCCGAACAGTCATTCCGGCTTAGGTCGATCACCCCTTCCGGTCCTGCTCGAACAGCGATTCCGGACCCATCGAACACCATTCCGGCG
>Ga0326597_10000117_pt1 | contig 140445 bp, 134 predicted proteins | sample RVTome_12_FD_203789 | JGI IMG/M metagenome (GOLD analysis project Ga0326597, IMG submission 203789) | Soil microbial communities from uranium-contaminated site in the Upper Colorado River Basin, Wyoming, United States - RVT100D185 | ecosystem: Environmental > Terrestrial > Soil > Contaminated... | reverse complement strand
GGTGATGCCGGGCGACAACGTGAAGATGACGGTGTCGCTGATCGCGCCGATCGCGATGGAAGACGGGCTGCGCTTCGCGATACGCGAGGGCGGCCGGACTGTCGGCGCCGGTGTCGTCGCCAAGATCCTGGAGTGATGTGAGCACCATGTCCAACCAGAGCATCCGCATCCGGCTGAAGGCGTTCGATCACCGCCTGATCGACCAGTCGGCGAAGGAGATCGTCGAGACCGCCAAGCGCACCGGCGCCGTGGTCCGCGGTCCGATTCCGCTGCCGACCAAGAAGGAGCGGTTCACGATCCTGATTTCGCCGCACGTCAACAAGGACGCGCGCGACCAGTACGAGATCCGCACGCACAAGCGACTGATGGATATCGTCAACCCCACCGACAAGACGGTCGACGCGCTGATGAAGCTCGACCTCGCGGCCGGGGTCGACGTCGAGATCAAGCTGGGCTGAGGCCCGGCACCAGGTCCCGCGCGGCGCGAGCCGCACGGGAAGTCCGCACCGGTCAACTGAAATCGGTGCGTGTAACGAGGTACGAACAATGACGATAGGTATTGTCGGGCGCAAGCGCGGCATGACGCGCGTGTTTACCGATGACGGCGCCTCGGTGCCGGTGACGGTGATCGAGGCGGCGCCGAACAGCGTCACCCAACTGCGTACCCAGGAGCGCGACGGTTACCGTGCGCTCCAGGTCACCGTCGGCACGCGCCGCGCGTCGCTGGTCAGCAAGCCGCAGGCCGGCCTCTACGCCAAGACCGGCGTGCCGGCGGGCGAGGGCCTGTGGGAATTCCGCCTCGCCGACGGCGAGGGCGAAGAGTTCGAGATCGGCAGCCAGATCAAGGTCGACCGCTTCGCCGCCGGCGAGAAGGTCGACGTCACCGGCACGACCATCGGCAAGGGCTTTGCCGGCGTGGTCAAGCGCTACCACTTCCGCATGCAGGACGCGACCCACGGTAACTCGCTGTCGCACCGCGCGCCGGGCTCCATCGGCCAGAACCAGACCCCGGGCCGGGTGTTCAAGGGCAAGAAGATGGCCGGGCACATGGGCGACAAGCGGCGCACTGCGCAGAATCTCGAGGTGGTTAGGGTCGACGCCGAGCGCGGCCTGCTGCTGATCAAGGGTGCCGTCCCGGGGGCGCGCGGAAGCCGCGTCATCGTGCGTCCAAGCACCAAGGCGCGTTCGTAGAGGCTGGCGCGATGGAATTGAATCTCATCAATGCAGAGAACCAGGCCGGCGGCGCCATCGAGGTCTCGGACGCGACCTTCGCGGCCGACTTCAACGAGGCGCTGGTCCACCAGGTGGTCACCGCCTACCTGGCGCGGGCACGCGCCGGCACATCGGCGCAGAAGAGCCGCAGCGCGGTCCGTGGCGGCGGCGCCAAGCCGTTCCGCCAGAAGGGCACCGGGCGCGCGCGCGCCGGCACCATCCGCAGCCCGCTGTGGCGCGGCGGTGGCGTGACCTTCGCCGCGCAGCCGCGCGACTACGGGCAGAAGCTCAACCGCAAGATGTACCGGGCGGCGCTGCGCTCGATCCTTGCCGAGCTGGTGCGCCAGGGGCGGCTGATCGCGATCGACGCCTTCGAACTGCCGGATCACAAGACCCGGAACCTGGCCCAGCGGCTCAAGGCGCTGGAACTCGACGACGTGCTGATCGTCACCGAGGAGGTCACCGACAACCTGTACCTTGCCGCGCGCAACCTGCACCGCGTCGACGTGCGCGATGTCAACGGCGTCGACCCGGTCAGCCTGGTCGGCTTCGAGAAGGTGCTGGTGACCCAGGGCGCGCTCAAGCGCATCGAGGAGATGCTGGCATGAACCAGGAACGGCTGTTGAAGGTGCTGGTCGGCGCCCACATCACCGAGAAGAGCACGCAGGCGGCCGACAGCGCCCGCCAGTTCGTGTTCAAGGTGGTGACCAACGCGACCAAGCCCGAGGTCAAGCGCGCCGTCGAACAGCTGTTCGAGGTCAAGGTCGAGCGCGTGCAGATGGTCAACGTCAAGGGCAAGAGCAAGCGCTTCGGGCGCACGCTCGGCAAGCGCTCGGACTTCAAGAAGGCCTACGTGCGACTGCTGCCGGGCCACGACATCAACTTCGCTGGCGCCGAGTGACGCCGGTGGGACGCTTGGATACAGGGGTGAATCATGGCAGTCGTTAAGCGCAAACCGACGTCGCCCGGCTCGCGCTTCGTCGTCAAGGTGGTCAATGCCGAGCTGCACCGGGGCAAGCCCCACGGGCCGCTGGTCACCACCAAGAGCAAGAACGGCGGGCGCAACAACCAGGGTCGCATCACCACCCGGCACCAGGGTGGCGGGCACAAGCAGCGCTACCGCTTGATCGATTTCAAGCGCGACAAGGACGGTATTCCGGCGCGCGTCGAGCGGCTCGAGTACGACCCCAACCGCAGCGCCAACATCGCCCTGCTGCTGTATGCCGACGGCGAGCGCCGCTACGCCATCGCGCCCAAGGGCGTGCATGCCGGCGACACGCTGCAGTCGGGCTCGTCGGCGCCGATCAAGGCGGGCAACTGCCTGCCGTTGCGCAACATCCCGGTCGGCACCACGGTGCACTGCATCGAGATGCGTCCGGGCAAGGGGGCGCAGTTGGCGCGCTCCGCCGGCGCTTCGGCCCAGTTGATCGCCCGCGAGGGCATCTACGCCACCCTGCGCCTGCGCTCCGGCGAGATGCGCAAGGTGCACTCCGAGTGCAAGGCGACCATCGGCGAGGTGGGCAACAGCGAGCACAACCTGCGCTCGATCGGCAAGGCCGGCGCCACCCGCTGGCGCGGCGTGCGGCCGACGGTGCGCGGCGTGGTCATGAACCCGGTCGATCACCCGCACGGTGGTGGTGAGGGCCGCACCTCGGGTGGCCGTCACCCGTGCACCCCCTGGGGCGTGCCGACCAAGGGTCACCGCACGCGGAGCAACAAGCGCACCGACCAGATGATCGTGCGCCGGCGCAATCGCAAGTAAAGAACAGAGGTTCAAGAACAGTGCCACGGTCACTCAGAAAAGGTCCCTTCATCGACCTCCACCTTCAGCAGAAGGTGACGCAGGCGGTCGCCGAGAACAGCAAGCGGCCGATCAAGACCTGGTCGCGCCGGTCGACCATCACGCCGGACATGGTCGGGCTGACGATCGCGATCCACAACGGCCGCCAGCACGTCCCGGTGATGGTTTCGGAGGACATGGTCGGGCACAAGCTCGGCGAGTTTGCGGCGACCCGCACCTTCCGCGGCCACGTGGCCGACAAGAAGGCGCGGCGCTGAGGAGTATGGCAATGCAGGCGATGGCAAAAATGCGCTACGCGAAGCTGTCGGCCCAGAAGGCGCGGCTGGTCGCTGACCAGATCCGCGGCCTCCCGGCCGAGCAGGCACTGAACCAGTTGCGCTTCAGCAACAAGAAGGCGGCCGGCCTGATGCGCAAGGTGCTCGAGTCGGCGATCGCCAACGCCGAGCACAACGAAGGTGCCGATATCGACGAACTGAAGGTCGCGGTCGTGATGGTCGACGAAGGCCCCACGGCGAAGCGCATGCATGCCCGGGCCAAGGGGCGCGGCAACCGGATCATGAAACGGACCAGTCACCTCACGGTGACGGTCAGCGACTGAGCGACGAGGATTCGCAATGGGCCAGAAAGTACACCCGACCGGCATCCGCCTCGGCATCGTCAAGGACTGGACGTCCAAGTGGTATGCCGATTCGAGGACGTTTGCCGACCTGCTGAACAACGATCTGATGGTGCGCGCCTACCTGAAGAAGAAGCTGGCGTCGGCTTCGGTCAGCCGGATCACCATCGACCGGCCGGCCAAGAACGCGGTGATCACCATCCACACCGCGCGGCCGGGCATCGTCATCGGCAAGAAGGGTGCGGACATCGAGTCGCTGCGCAAGGAACTGGCCGGCCTGATGGGCATCCCGGTGCACATCAATGTCGCCGAGATCCGCAAGCCCGAGCTCGACGCCCAGCTGGTGGCCGAGGGCATCGCCCAGCAGCTGGAGCGGCGCATCATGTTCCGCCGGGCGATGAAGCGCGCGGTCGGCAACTCCATGCGCCTCGGCGCCCAGGGCATCAAGGTGATGGTCGGCGGCCGCCTGAATGGCGCCGAGATCTCGCGCTCGGAGTGGTACCGCGAGGGTCGGGTGCCGCTGCACACGCTGCGCGCCGATGTCGACTACGGCACCGCCGAGGCGAAGACCACCTATGGCGTGATCGGCGTCAAGGTCTGGATATTCAAGGGCGAGGTCTTCGACAAGCGCGAAGCCGAGTCGGAAGCCGCGGCCAAGAGCGCGGCGGCGAACTGAACGGGGGAGATGGGACATGCTTCAGCCGAAGCGCACCAAGTACCGCCAGCAGCACAAAGGACGCAACCGTGGGCTTGCCCAGGTTGGCAACCGCGTCAGCTTTGGCGAGTTCGGACTGCAGGCCACCGGTCGCGGGCGGATTACCGCGCGCCAGATCGAGGCCGCGCGCCGGGCGATCACGCGCCATGTCAAGCGCGGCGGCAAGATCTGGATCCGCATCTTTCCGGACAAACCGGTGAGCAAGAAGCCGCTCGAGGTGCGCATGGGCAAGGGCAAGGGCGGGGTCGAGTACTGGGTCGCCCAGATCCAGCCCGGGCGCATGCTCTACGAGATCGAGGGCGTGACCGAGAACATTGCGCGCGAGGCCTTCCGCCTCGCCGCGGCCAAGCTGCCGGTGGGCGTCAGCTTCGTTAGCCGGACGGTGATGTGATGAACGCGAGCGAACTGCGCGACAAGAGTGTCGCCGACCTCAACAGCGAACTGCACGAGCTCCTGCGCGAGCAGTTCAACCTGCGCATGCAGCAGGCGACCGGCCAGCTGGCCAAGCCGCACCTGGTCAAGCAGGTCCGGCGCAACATAGCGCGGATCAAGACCACGCTGAACCAGAAGACAGGCAGCGCATCATGAGCGAGTCCAGCAGCAATCCGCGCATCCTGACCGGGCGCGTGGTCAGCAACAAGATGAACCAGACGGTGACGGTGCTGATCGAACGGCGTGTGCGTCACCCGCTGTACGGCAAGATCATCCGCCGGTCGACCAAGGTGCATGCGCACGACGAAGAGAACAGCTGCCGCGTCGGTGACACCGTGCGCGTGCAGGAGTGCCGGCCGATCTCGAAAACCAAGTCCTGGAACCTGGTCGAGATCATCGAGCGCGCCGAGCAGGAAGCCTGACGCTTCTGCCGGTGCAATGGTCATAAGTGAACGAATGAACGGATCACGACGATGATTCAGATGCAGACGACTCTGGGTGTGGCCGACAACAGCGGCGCCAAGAAGGTGATGTGTATCAAGGTGCTCGGCGGTTCCCGCCGGCGCTACGCCGGTATCGGCGACATCATCAAGGTGTCGGTGAAGGAGGCGATCCCGCGCGGCAAGGTGAAGAAGGGCGAGGTGTACAACGCCGTCGTCGTCCGCACCCGCAAGGGCGTGCGCCGGCCGGACGGTTCGCTGATCCGCTTCGACGGCAATGCCGCGGTGCTGCTCAACAACCAGCAGCAGCCGATCGGGACGCGCATCTTCGGACCGGTGACGCGCGAACTGCGCGGCGAGAAGTTCATGAAGATCATCTCGCTCGCCCCCGAAGTGCTGTGACGGAGATCAGGCGATGAACAAGATTCGCACAGGCGACGACGTCATGGTCCTCGCCGGACGTGACAAGGGCCAGCGCGGCACGGTGGTACGCGTACTCGACCACGAGCGCGTCATCGTCCAGGGCGTGAATATGGTCAAACGTCACACCAAGCCGAACCCGATGCAGAATCAGCCGGGCGGCATCATCGAGAAGGAGGCGCCGATCAACGTCTCCAATGTGGGCCTGTTCAACCCGGTCACCGGTCGCGCCGACCGGGTCGGGTTCCGCACCCTCGACGATGGGCGCAAGGTCCGTTACTTCAAGTCGAACGGTGAGATCCTCGACCTCTAACCGACGGGATAGCCACGATGGCCAGGTTGAAACAGTTTTACAACGAGACGGTGGTACCGCAGCTCACCGAGCAGTTCGGCTTCAAGTCGAACATGCAGGTGCCGCGGATCACCAAGATTACCCTGAACATGGGGCTGGGCGAGGCGATCGCGGACAAGAAGGTCCTCGAGCACGCGACCGGCGACATGGCGAAGATCAGCGGCCAGAAGCCGATCATCACCCATGCGCGCAAGTCGGTGGCCGGGTTCAAGGTGCGCGAGGGCTGGCCGATCGGCTGCAAGGTGACTTTGCGCAGTGAACGCATGTACGAGTTCCTCGACCGCCTGATCAACATCGCCATCCCGCGTATCCGCGACTTCCGTGGCCTGAGCCCGAAGTCGTTCGACGGGCGCGGCAACTACAGCATGGGCGTGCGTGAGCAGATCATGTTCGCCGAGATCGACTACGACCGCATCGACGCGCTGCGGGGGATGGACATCACCATCACCACCAACGCCAAGAGCGACGAAGAGGGGCGCGCCCTGCTGGCCGCGTTCAACTTCCCGTTCCGCAACTGAGGAAGACCGATGGCCAAGCTCAGCATGATCGCCCGCGAGACCAAGCGCACCCGGACCGTGAAGAAGTACGCGGCCAGGCGCGCCGAACTCAAGAAGATCATCAACGACCGCAGCGCCGCCTACGAGCAGGTCGACGCCGCGCTGATCGCGCTGCAGAAACTGCCGCGTGACGCCAGCCCGACGCGCCAGCGCAACCGCTGCCGCATCACCGGCCGGCCGCACGGCTACTACCGCAAGTTTGGCCTGGCCCGTAACAAGCTGCGCGAGGCGGCGATGCGTGGCGACATCCCCGGCCTGGTTAAGGCGAGCTGGTAAGCCCGCCGCCGCACGACTATCCAGAGGTTCAGACCGATGTCCATGACCGATCCGATCGCCGACCTGCTGACCCGCATCCGCAACGGTCAGGCTGCGTCCAAGGCCGAGGTGAAGGCGCCCGCTTCCAAGCTCAAGGTGGCCGTCACCCAGGTGCTCAAGGACGAGGGCTACATCAGCGACTTTGACGTCGCCGACGTCGCCGGCAAACCCACGCTGACGGTGCGCCTGAAGTACCATGGCGGCCAGCCGGTGATCGACCAGATCAAGCGGGTCAGCCGCCCGGGCCTGCGGGTCTACAAGGGCAATGACGAACTGCCGCAGGTGCTCGACGGCCTGGGCATCGCCATCGTTTCCACATCCCAGGGTGTCATGACCGACCGGGCCGCGCGCAAAGCGGGCCAGGGCGGCGAGATCCTCTGCTACGTCTCCTGATACAAGGATCGCTGTCATGTCCCGAGTAGGCAAGGTACCTGTCGAAATCCCGTCCGGCGTCGAGGTGACGCTGAGCGACGGCGAGATCCGGGTCAAGGGACCGATGGGCACGCTGCACCAGCCGCAGCACGAGGCGGTCGAGGTGGTGCGCGAAGGCAACCAGCTCTGCGTGCGCCCGGTCGCCGGCCGTCCGGCCGCGAAAGTGATGTACGGCACCATGCGCGCCCTGCTCGGCAACATGGTCACCGGGGTCAGCACGGGTTTCGAGAAGAAGCTCGATCTGGTCGGCGTCGGCTACCGCGCCCAGGCCCAGGGCAACGTGCTCAACCTGACGCTCGGTTTCTCCCACCCGGTGGCGCACAAGCTGCCCGAGGGCATCACCGTCGAGACGCCGACCCAGACCGAGATCCGGGTCAAGGGCATCGACAAGCAGAAAGTCGGCCAGGTGGCTGCGGAAATCCGCGCCTACCGCCCGCCGGAGCCCTACAAGGGCAAGGGCGTGCGCTACTCCGACGAACACGTGGTCCGTAAAGAGGCCAAGAAGAAGTAAGGCGGTAGATGGCAATGGACAAGAAGACAACACGACTGCGGCGCGCCACGCGCACGCGCAAGAAGATCCGGGAGTTGGGCGCCTGCCGGCTGTGCGTGCACCGCACGCCGCGGCACATCTACGCCCAGGTGATCTCGGCCGACGGCGGCTCGGTGCTGGCCAGTGCTTCGACACTGAACCCCGAGTTGCGCAAGGAGCTCGGCAAGACCGGCAACGTCGCCGCTGCGGCGCGCGTGGGCCGGCTGGTCGCCGAGCGAGCCAAGGCAGCCGGCGTGACCCAGGTCGCGTTCGACCGCTCGGGTTTCAAGTACCACGGCCGCATCAAGGCCCTGGCCGACGCAGCGCGCGAGAGCGGGCTGGAATTCTGAGAAGGGTACAGGTATGTCGAGAATCGACGTCCAGGCAGAAGGCGACGGGCTGCGCGAGAAGCTGATTGCGGTCAACCGCGTGGCCAAGGTGGTCAAGGGTGGCCGGCAGTTCGGCTTTACCGCGCTGACGGTAGTCGGCGATGGCAACGGCAGGATCGGCTTTGGCCGTGGCAAGGCGCGCGAGGTGCCGGCCGCGATCCAGAAGGCGATGGAGAACGCCCGCGCCTCGATGCGCGAGGTCAAGCTCAACGGGACCACGCTGCAGTACCCGATCACCGCCACCCACGGGGCGGCCCGGGTGTTCATGAAGCCGGCGTCCAAGGGCACCGGCATCATCGCCGGCGGCGCGATGCGCGCGGTGTTCGAGGTGGTCGGCATCCAGGACGTGCTGGCCAAGTGCATCGGCACGCGCAACCCGATCAACATGGTCCGCGCGACGGTGCGCGGCCTGACCGAGATGACCAGTCCCGAAGCGATCGCCGCCAAGCGCGGCATGTCGCTCGAGGACCTGCGGGACTGATCCGATGACACAGGCAAAACGCGTCAAGGTGACCCTGGTGCGCAGCACCAACAAGCGGCTGGCGAGCCACAAGGCGTCCGTCGCCGGACTCGGCCTGCGCCGCATGCACCACACCGTGGAGGTCGAGGACACCCCGGCCACGCGCGGCATGATCAACAAGGTGAGCTACATGCTCAAGGTCGAAGAGAGCTGAGAAAGACCATGCGACTGAACACCATCAAGCCCGCTGCGGGCAGCAAGCAGGCGGCCAGGCGGGTCGGCCGGGGCATCGGCTCCGGGCTCGGCAAGACCTGCGGTCGCGGCCACAAGGGGCAGAAGTCCCGTTCCGGCGGTTTCCAGAAGACCGGGTTCGAGGGCGGCCAGATGCCGTTGCAGCGGCGGCTGCCGAAGTTCGGCTTCCGTTCCAAGCTGGCCCAGGTCACCGCCGAGCTGCGGCTGAATGAACTGGGCGCCGTCGACGGCGACGTGGTCGACCTGGCGGCGCTGAAGGCGGCCAACCTGGTGCGCCAGGACGTCGAGCGGGCGCGGGTATTCGCCTCCGGCACCATCGAGCGCGCGGTCACCGTGCGTGGGATCGGCGTCAGCAAGGGCGCGCGCGCCGCGATCGAAGCGGCCGGCGGCAAGATCGAGGACTGACTTGGCCACCGCGGGCAAAACGATGGCCGGGATGCTCGGCTCCGGCAAGCTCACCGAGCTGCGACAGCGCCTGCTGTTCGTGCTCGGCGCGCTGCTGGTGTTCCGTTTCGGCACCCACATCACCGTGCCCGGGATCAACCCCGAGGCGATGGCGCTGCTGTTCGACCAGCAGCGCGGCTCGATCCTCGACATGTTCGACATGTTCTCGGGCGGTGCCCTGAGCCGGCTGTCGATCTTCGCCCTGGGCATCATGCCGTACATCTCGGCGTCGATCATCATGCAGTTGATGACCGTCGCCGTGCCGACCCTCGAGCGCCTGAAAAAAGAGGGCGAGTCGGGCCGGCGCAAGATCACCCAGTACACCCGCTACGGCACCGTCGTGCTGGCCACCTTCCAGGCGATCGGCGTCTCGGTCGCGCTGCAGGCGCAGACCATCAGCGGTCTGCCGCTGGCCTACGCCCCGGGTCCGGGCTTCGTCTTCACCACGGCGACGACGCTGGTCACCGGGACCATGTTCCTGATGTGGCTCGGCGAGCAGATCACCGAGCGCGGCATCGGCAACGGCATTTCGCTGATCATCTTCTCCGGCATCGTCGCCGGCCTGCCGGCCGCGGTCGGCGGCACCCTCGAGCTGGCCCGCACCGGCGAGCTCAACGCCCTGGCGGTGCTGTTCCTGATCGTGCTGGCGATTGCCGTGACTACCTTCGTGGTGTTCATCGAGCGCGGTCAGCGCCGGATCACGGTCAACTACGCCAAGCGCCAGCAGGGGCGCAAGATGTACGCCGCGCAGTCGAGTCACCTGCCGCTGAAGCTGAACATGTCCGGGGTGATCCCGCCGATCTTCGCCTCCAGCATCATCCTTTTCCCGGCCACCATCGGCGGCTGGTTCGGCAGCACCGAGGGCATGGGCTGGCTGCGCGACCTGACCGCCGCGGTCTCGCCCGGGCAGCCGCTGTATATCCTGCTGTACGCGCTGGCGATCATCTTTTTCTGCTTTTTCTACACCGCGCTGGTGTTCAATTCCAAGGAGACGGCCGACAACCTGAAGAAGTCGGGCGCCTTCCTGCCCGGGATTCGTCCCGGTGAACAGACCGCGCGCTACATCGACTCGGTGCTGACCCGCCTGACCGCCGCCGGTGCGGCCTACATCACCGCGGTCTGCCTGCTGCCCGAGTTCCTGATCCTGTACTGGAACGTACCGTTCTATTTCGGCGGCACCTCGCTGCTGATCATCGTCGTCGTGGTCATGGACTTCATGTCCCAGGTGCAGGCACACATGATGTCGCACCAGTACGACGGCTTGCTGAAAAAGGCCAAGCTCAAGGGGCATGGCCGGGCCGGTGCGCTGCGTTGATGCGGCGGACCACGAGACGATCGGAGAGACAGAGATGAAAGTGCGAGCATCGGTCAAGAAGCTGTGCCGTAACTGCAAGGTCATCCGCCGTAAAGGCGTGATTCGGGTGATCTGCAAGGACGGGCGGCACAAGCAGCGCCAGGGTTGAGCGCTGGTTGATTTATCCACGTTGAACCGGTAATCTTGCGCGTTTGCCGCAGGTCGACCGGACCGGGTTCTAGGAGACGTTTTTCATGGCGCGTATCGCAGGGGTCAACATTCCCGACCGCAAGCACACGGTGATTGCGTTGACGTCGATTTACGGCGTTGGCCGTACCCGTGCCACGGCGATCTGCACCGCCGCCGGCATCGAGCCGAACCGCGAGATCAAGGATCTCAGCGAGGAGCAGCTCGAGAGCCTGCGCACCGCCGTCGGCCACTTCACCGTCGAGGGTGACCTGCGGCGCGAGGTGTCGATGAACATCAAGCGGCTGATGGATCTCGGCTGCTACCGTGGCGTGCGCCACCGCCGTGGGCTGCCGCTCCGCGGCCAACGCACCCGCACCAACGCACGTACCCGCAAGGGTCCGCGCCGCCCGATCAAGCGTTAAGCACCGGTCGCTGACCAGGAACCCGAGATGGCCAAGACTGCTACCCGTACGGCGCGCAAGCGCGTTAAGAAGAACGTCGTGGACGGCATCGCCCATATCCACGCCTCGTTCAACAACACGATCATCACCATCACCGACCGGCAGGGCAATGCCCTGACCTGGGCCACCTCCGGCGGCTCCGGCTTCCGCGGTTCGCGCAAGAGCACGCCGTTCGCCGCGCAGATCGCGGCCGAGAAGGCGGGCAAGGCGGCCCAGGAATACGGCATGAAGAATCTCGAGGTGCGGGTCAAGGGCCCGGGCCCAGGGCGCGAGTCGGCAGTCCGCTCGCTCAACAACGTCGGCTTCAAGATCATGAACATCACCGATGTCACCCCAATCCCGCACAACGGCTGCCGCCCGCCGAAAAAGCGGCGCGTGTAAGCGCGGAGGATAGACGTGGCCAAGTACACCGATTCGAAGTGCCGTCAGTGCCGCCGTGAGGGCGCCAAGCTGTTCCTCAAGGGCGAGAAGTGCTACACGGCGAAGTGCGCCATAGAGACCCGGCCGTTCCCGCCCGGACAGCACGGCCAGCGCCGTACGCGTCTGAGCGACTACGCCCTGCAGCTGCGCGAGAAGCAGAAGCTGCGCCGTACCTACGGCATCCTCGAGCGCCAGTTCCGCAACTACTACAAGCAGGCGGCCAAGCGCACCGGATCGACCGGTGAAGTGCTGCTGCAGCTGCTCGAGCGCCGGCTCGACAACGTGGTCTACCGCATGGGCTTCGCCGCCTCGCGTTCCGAGGCGCGCCAGCTGGTGCGCCACAACGCCATCGCGGTCAATGGCGTGCGCACCAACATTCCGTCGTTCGTGCTCAAGGGCAGCGACGTGGTCAGTGTGCTGGAAAAGGCCAAGAATCAGGCGCGCGTCCAGGGTGCCATCGCCGCCGCCGAGGAGCGTGGCTTCTCGCCGTGGATCGACGTCGAGGGCAAGAAGCTCGAGGGCGTGTTCAAGCGCGTGCCCGACCGCGGCGATCTGCCGCCCGAGATCAACGAGCACCTGATCGTCGAGCTCTACTCTAAGTAAGCCGTTCAAGCCTGGAGAGACGACCCATGCAGGGTTCCGTAACCGATTTCCTTACGCCGCGTCTGGTCAACATCCAGACGCTGAGCCCCCGCCACGCCAAGGTGACGCTGGAGCCGCTCGAGCGCGGTTTCGGGCACACCCTCGGCAATGCACTGCGCCGGATTCTGCTCTCGTCGATGCCGGGCAGCGCCATCGTCGAGGCCGAGATCGACGGCGTCCTGCACGAGTACACCACCATCGAGGGGGTGCAGGAGGACGTGCTCGAGATCCTGCTCAACCTCAAGGGTGTGGCGATCCGCATGCACGCCCGTGACCACGCCACCCTGACCCTGAAGAAGAAGGGCCCGGGCGTTGTCACCGCGGCCGATATCGCCGTCGACCATGACGTCGAGGTGGTCAACCCGGAGCATGTGATCGCCCACCTGACCCCGGCCGGCGATCTCAACATGACGCTCAAGATCCGCCGTGGCCGTGGCTACGAGCCGGCCGCCGCGCGCAACGAGGCCGAGGACGAGGAGCGCTCCATCGGTTCGCTGCAGCTCGATGCCAGCTTCAGCCCGGTGCGCCGGGTCAGCTACAACGTCGAGGCCGCGCGCGTCGAAAAGCGCACCAACCTCGACAAGCTGGTGATCGACCTCGAGACCGACGGCACCATCGAGCCCGAGGTGGCCATCCGCCGCGCGGCGACCATCCTGCAGGAGCAGCTGGCGACCTTCGTCGAACTCGAGAGCCCGACCGGTGCCGGCGCGCCCGAACCGATCGGCGACATCGACCCGATCCTGCTGCGCCCGGTCGACGACCTCGAACTGACGGTGCGTTCGGCCAACTGCCTCAAGGCGGAGAACATCTACTACATCGGCGACCTGATCCAGCGCACCGAGGTGGAGCTGCTGAAGACGCCGAACCTGGGCAAGAAGTCGCTTACCGAGATCAAGGATGTGCTCGCCTCGCGCGGGCTGTCGCTGGGCATGCGCCTGGAGAACTGGCCGCCGCCCGGCCTCAAGGCCGTCGACAAGCCGGCGTACTGACGATTACGAATTTCAGAGGACTGCACCGATGCGTCACCGTCAATCCGGCCGCAAACTGAACCGCAACAGCTCGCACCGCGACGCCATGTTCCGCAACATGGCGGCCTCGCTGTTTCGCCACGAAGTGATCCGCACCACGCTGCCCAAGGCCAAGGAACTTCGCCGGGTCGCCGAGCCGCTGATCACCCTGGCCAAGGAAGACAGCGTCGCCCACCGCCGCCTGGCGTACGACCGCACCCGCGACCGGGACACGGTCGGCAAGCTGTTCAACGAACTCGGCCCGCGCTACAAGGCGCGCCCGGGCGGCTACCTGCGCATCCTCAAGTGCGGCTTCCGCACCGGCGACAAGGCGCCGATGGCGATCGTCGAGCTGGTCGACCGGCCGCTGGACGAGGTCGCGGCCAAGACCGCTCCGGCCAAGACCGCTCCGGCCGAGGTTGCTGCCGAGAGCTGACCGACGGCACCGCATCGAGACGGAAAAACCGGGCACTGCCCGGTTTTTTCTTGTGTGCGCCGGGCATGGCGCGCAGCGCCGTGACCGGCGCTGTCAACCGGTCAGCGAAAGCGAGCCGGGAAGTGACTTGGAGGTGCAAGTCCTCTGGGGGAGCAGGTGACGGTAACCCCTAGCCGAACAGCAACTGCATCGGCCGCGAGGCGGTGTGGGAAGGAAGCTGCAGGCAAAGCTCTGGCCTGACGAACAGGAACCGCATAGAAGGCGCGCTCGAGGTGGGCGAGGAGGCACAAAGATCCGAAGCCCGACGTCACCCGGACCGACAGTGCGTAGATGCGGCAGGTAGGTGGAGCGAAGGTCACGCGTCTTACCCCGGGAGATCTGTGGTGCTGCCGGAGGGCTACCGGCCCTGAGAGGGGCCGGGATGGGGCCACAGAAGTCAGCCGAGGCCATAGTAGCTGCGGAGGCGGTGAAGGGCCGAACAGTGAGAACCGAACCGGACCAATCCGTTCGATGGCACGTACAGACGCAGACCCTCCGGTTGAGATGCCGGAGCGACCCCGGAGAGCAGGCGGCGGCACCGCCGAGGGTACGGACGTTGCGCGTCAAGCGAGCCCGGCACGGAGGGGAGTATCCGGGGACGGGACGTTGAGCCTCATGGACGAGGTGGTGAGCCGCAGGAACCTGGTGGCGGCGTATAAGCGGGTGGTGCGTAACCACGGTGCGGCGGGAGTGGACGGGATGACCGTCGACGAGCTGCTGCCGTACTGCCGAGCGCACTGGCCGCGTATCCGGGAAGAACTGCGCAGAGGCCGTTATCGGCCGCACCCCGTGCGCCGGGTGATGATCCCGAAGCCGGGAGGCGGCGAGCGGATGCTGGGCATTCCGACGGTGCTGGATCGGCTGATCCAGCAAGCGTTGCTGCAGGTCCTGCAACCGATCTTTGACCCGCATTTCTCACCGGACAGCTTCGGCTTCCGGCCGGGCCGCAGCGCGCACGATGCGCTCAAGCGGGCACGTGAACACGTGCGGGCGGGTCATCGTTGGGTCGTGGACCTGGATCTGGAGAAGTTCTTCGACCGTGTGAACCATGACGTGCTGATGGCACGGGTGGCTCGCCGGGTGAAGGACAAGCGTGTCCTCCGGTTGATCCGCCGGTATCTGCAGGCGGGGATGCTGGAGGGCGGCGTGGTGAGTCCACGTGCCGAAGGGACGCCGCAAGGGGGGCCGCTGTCGCCGCTGTTGTCCAATGTTCTGCTCGACGAGTGGGACAAGGAGCTTGAGCGGCGGGGGCACCGGTTCGTCCGCTATGCCGATGACGGCCAGATCCCGGCGTGACCCTGATGCTGCTCTGGGAGGAGTACCGCGCGGTCCACCCGGAGGGCTTCGGCTACAGCTGGTTCTGCGATCACTACCGCGCCTGGGCCGGCCGGCTCGACCCAGTCATGCGCTAGGTCCACCGCGCCGGCGAGAAGCTGTTCGTCGACTACGCCGGCCAGACCGTCGGCGTGGTCGACCGCACCACCGGCGAGGTGCGCCAGGCGCAGGTCTTCGTCGCCGTGCTCGGCGCCTCCAACTACACCTACGCCGAGGCGACCTGGACCCAGGGCCTGGCCGCTGGTGCGTCGCAAGTCCTGGACCGACGACAGTGATGTCGCAGTCGGCCATCTTAGCGGAAGCGAGACTGACGCCGCGCGGCCCCTCGGTTCCTGCGGACTGCTGGTGGAGGCGGACGCCCGTGGTGCCTGGTTACGGCACATCCTTGAGGGAATGCGCCACCTGTTTCGAAGCTGGAGCCGTGGGGCGTGGAGGGTATTACGTTGTCCCCTGGGGAGGAACCATCCGGAAGAGGAACTCGATCACAGCGGTGCCGAACAGGTCGTTCCGATCACCAGCGACCATGTGCGCCGCCTCGGCCACGTCAACGTACTCGCTGTGGGGGCAGGTGGCCAGGAAGTCTGCCGCTCCTTCTTCGCTCAGCAGGTCGGACAGGGCGCCCCGGATCAGAAGTGTCGGCAATTGCAGGCGGCACGCACAGGCCTGTAGGCGCCTCTGGCGTGTATCGAGGTCGTATTCTCGGGTAAGGTAGGCGGGATCCCAATGCCACTTGTACCGACCATCGGTCCCACGACGAAGGTTCTTCGCCAGGCCGGCCAGGTTCCGGGTGCGCTCGCGGTGCGGCTGATAGCAGCTGATGGCGTCGGCCGCAGCCTCGAGGGAGTCGAACCCATTCGGGTTCCGCCCCATGAAGGCGTGAATGTTCCGCACCCCGTCTGCCTCGATCCGCGGAGCGATGTCGACCAGGACCAGGGCCGTGGCGTCGATCCGGTCTTCGCCGGCAGCCACCAGGCCGATACCACCGCCCATGGAGGCACCAACCAAGGCTGGGCGCCGGTTGCCCTGGGCGGAGACCAGGCACTTAAGGTCCTCGACCAGGGTGTCCTGGTCGTAGTCGCCGTCAGGTGCCCATTCCGAATCGCCATGACCCCTGGCATCGTAGGCGATGACGCGATACCCGGCCCGGCCCAACTGTTCACCCGTTCCCTTCCAGGCATGACGCGTCTGACCACCGCCGTGCATCAGGATGACCAGGGGCCCACCAGGATCGCCCCACGCGTCGCCGGCTAGGCACAGGCCACCGGAACCGGCCCAGTAGTGCATCGGATCCGGGGTGCCGGGAAGCCGGATTCCGGTACTCAAGGGAGGTTTCCCCGGCCTCTGTTCGCGTAGCGCTGCCGCCCGCAGGGCATGCCGGGCGGCACGGCAGCTAGCGGTCCGTGAGCCGGTTAGGCCCGCGGTGTGGGGCCCTCTCCGGCACCAGTCCCTCGCCAGCCGCCCGGGGCGGAAGCGGGGGGGTGGGGAGGGTGTCGCTGACGCCGCCGTCCTGCCGAATCTGGCCATCCAGTTCGAGAAGACGCGATTTCATCCGGTGGAGGATGTCCTCGGTCGCGGCGATCTCCTCCGCCGATATCCCTTTCATCATCTCGCGGTTGATCTGGATTGCGTAGTTACGTATCGATTCGAGCAGGGCCATGCCGGAAGGCGTGACGACAATGCGCTTGGTGCGGCGGTCTCCCGGGTCGAGGGTACGGCTGATGAACCCGTTTGCTTCGATCCGGGTGATCATCTCGCCGAGTGCGACCTTGCTGATGTCGAGCCGATTGGCCAGTTCGGTCTGAGTGATTCCGGTTCCCGAGAAGCGCGAGAGGTTGGCCAGCACCCACCACTGCGAGCGGGTCAGGTTGAGCGGTTTGAGCGCCTTGTCGACGACCGTGCGTCGCAGACGTGAGACGTCGTGCAGTAGGAACCCGAGCCGGAATTGTGGTGCCTTTTTCATCGCAAGGTGACCTGGTGGTGGCTGGCCGGGTGCGGTGGTCAGGGTGGTTACAGCGAATGCCATGGGAGAATTCTCCTATGAGTCAAGCGTAATGTCACCACATCTCTCTCCTCGGCTCGGACCCGGTGACTGTGGGTTGTCATGCGCTATAGGGTGCAGGCTGAGCGTGTTATTTCAGCACCAGGCCCTCGGGATCCAGTCTCCTCAGGCAGCCGATTTGACGCTCTGTCGGAGTGTCGTAACGAGCGAGTTCCGGGGCGATCTTTGGCTCCCAGCCACACTGGTCGCAGATCTGTCTGACCGCCTCTTCGGCCGTTTCGGCGCCCGGGATCGGATGGAAATGGGTAAGCGTGATTTCATCTTCCTCCAGGCGCTTTTTCCATAGTCCCAGGTCTGAAATGACGGTGCCGACCCGGGCACCGGGGGTGCTCACGTAGGGCAGGGAATCGACGAAGCACTGTCTGGACTGCCGCATGAGGACGAGGACATGCGCGGCCAGGGCGGCGTCGTTGGCACCTCCCGAACCGACGAGATAGGTGCCGTCCGCGGTTATGGTGGAATTCAGGTTGCCGAAACGGTCGAGCTGGGCGGCGTTCAGTACGGTCAGACAACGGCCTGCTCCACCGCCGGCGAAGACACCGTGCGCGTCCAGCGGTTCAGTCAGCATTCGTGCGCTCTCGAGAGTGAACGCGCTGAACAGGAAAGGATTCCCGGGGCGGGGCGCGTAGCCGACGAAGCCGGAACCGGTCAGCAACTCGATGGCGTGGCCCTTCCTTCTGAGTCGGTCTCTCGCCAGCCATCCGGCCAGGGCCGGTGTACCCACCCCGGTCAGCAGGATCGAGAATCCATAGCGTTCGACCAGCCGCTCGATCTCGGTGGTCGCAGCCAGCACCATCCGTTCGATGGGCTGGCATGCGACACGGCCACGGAACGGCTGTGGACGTCGGGTTTGGCGCCGCTGCGGTTTGCTGACCAGTGCCGCGATCCGGTCACCACCGAGCTTATCGAGGTAGTCGTCGTGCGTTCCGCAATGGACCCATTCCTGCAGCCAGTTGGTGAGCCGCTCGGCAGCGCTGCTGGCCCGCTTATGATCGCGTACGAAGGCGGTGTCATGCTCGTACGGTTGGGTCCCGCGCAAACCGAGGGATATCATCGCCTCGGGGTGCGCGCCGAGCGGAGTTTCGCTGACCCGCGTGACCAGTGGGCCGGGAAGGGTCACCAGTCCGGCGTGCCGGCGCATCCGTTCCGCGGAGATGATTCGTTCGACGGTGATCAAAGTTCCGCCGTGGCTGGCCTTGGCGCCCCAGACGTCCTTGCCGCTGTTGGTGGCGGGGGCGGTGATGGTGTAGCCATCCCGGTCGCTGGCCCACCCGTGCATCAGGGCCAGGTCTGGCGTCAGTGCCTTGACCACCCCGACACTCTGGCCCGGCGCGAACGGGTCATCCAGCCGGACGAAGGCGTCCGGATTCTCCACTTCCATAGTCGTGCCGGCGATCGAGCGGGTGGGCAGATACGGAAGGTTGAGCGCTCCGGCCATCAGGCGTTGGGTCAGGGAGAGGAGGCTCCAGTTCTCGACGATCAGTCGGTTATCCTTGCAGAGCGCCTGGACGACCGGGCTCGGGCTGGTGCCGGGATAGCTCCCGGCTCCGGCATACGCCGTGATGAGCTTTCGGACGAGACCGGCATGCAGTAGGTTGATGGCCATCAACGAAAGGGCTGGCATCACCAGGGTGAACTCCGGCCGGGACCCGGCATACTGGCGGAGCACCTCGCGTAGGATGGCATTGGTGCCGTAACCGGCATAGAGGGTCATGCCCGGTTTGAGGCAGGCGGAGACGGCCTCTTCCAGCGGCACCTGCTTGCCTCGGTTCGGGCTTGCGGAGGACGGCATCACACCTCCTGGCCTGTCGCTCGTCCGGTCGAACGGGCTAGTTGTCTGCGGAACCGGAGTGTCGCCATTTTTTTACGCGACGTCTTGATCCATCGAGCCATCAATTCGCACTTCGGCTGAGGCTCGCGTAAGTGGGACAGTAATGGAACGTCGCAGTTTGGTCCGGTCATTCTCCAACAAGGCCCGGATCGCACGCGCGGCGCTCGGCGCGGAGTAGAAGACGGGAAATCTAGCGTCTACCAGGCCTTCGAACAGGGTGTACATCATCGCCTGCTGCTCGGGCGCTACGCTGAGCTCCACCACCGCGACGGCCGGCTTGGCGCATTCCTGCATGGCCTGGACCACCATCGCTGAGTACTCCGCCATCCTGCTGCCTGATTTCGACGAGAAGAGACCGGCGCTGGTAAAGATCAGCAGCAGGTCGATGACCGGCGAGGACATCGCCACGTCGATTGTCCTGAGAAGTTTGCCGGTCTGCCACATATCCTGCGAGTAGTCGATCGGGTTGCGCAGTATGTTGCCCGCATCTGAGCTGAACTCACGCAGCCGGTCGACAATTTCCTGAGATAGGGCCGGAACCGTAAGTCCTGCCTCCTCGATCTGATCCGTCATCATCACGCTGGCGCCGCCGCCGGCACCGACCACCAGTGTTCCGTAACCCTGCGGCAGTGGCATGAATTCCCGGGCGATTAGGACATCGACCAGGTCTTCCATACTGGAGACGCTGATGACGCCGGTCTGCTTGCACAGCGCCTCCCAGGTCTCTTTACGTCCGGCCAGTGCCCCGGTGTGCCCGAACACGGCCCGGGACCCACCAGCGGTTACGCCACCCTTGAGCAGTACGACGGTCTTGGTAGCGGCTGCTCGCTCTAGCGCTCGGCGGAACCGCCGTCCGTCCTTGACTCCCTCGATGTAGATGGCGATGGTCTGGGTGTCGTTGTCCTCGGCCAGATACTCTAGGATATCGCTCTCGTTGATATCGCAGGCGTTGCCGAAGCTGAACGCCTTGCTGAACCGGATTCCGCGCTGCGCCGATCGCCGGACCAACTGGTTCACGTTGGCGCCGCTCTGGCTGATGATCGCCACGGATCCGGACTCCTTGGGGAAGTCCGGGTCGATGGCGAGGCGAGACTCGGGGCAGTAGATCCCCATGCAGTTCGGCCCGAGCAACCGGATCGAGGTTTCGCGACCGGCCGCAACCAACTCTTGTTCCAGGGCCACACCCTCCTCGGTGCCGATCTCGCTGAAGCCCGCTGTGCAGAAATGGACTACTTTTGTCCCCTTGGTCGCGCATTCGCGGACCAGCCCGGCCGAGGCTCGGGCCGGTACGGTGCTGATTACATAATCGATGGTCGAAGGGATCTCGGCGAGGCTGGTGTAAACCTTGCGCCCGTCGATCTCGCCGCCCTTGGGGTTGACGAGATAGAGCGGGCGGTCGAAACCGAACGCGAGCAGTGAATCGAGGAAGGTCCGGGTCCAGTGGTCGGGATTGTTGACGGTGATGCCAACCAGTGCCACCGATTCGGGCTGCACGACCACGTCGAGTGGATTGTCGTGCACGGGTGCGATTCGTTTGTTATTCGTCACGTGAGGCATGCTGACCCCTGGATGTGGTGGATTGGGTTGGTAGCGGGCTGCGGTCCGCAGCAGGGGTGGTGATCGGCTCATTCGTCGAGGACGTAGTTGGCGCCTTGGACATTCCGCCGCTTGCGGTAGCCCAGCGCGTACTCCGCGATCAACGCGCGGTGCAGGTCGTTCGAGCCCTCAACGATCTGGAACACCTTCGCGTCGCGGAAATAGCGGCTCACCGGGAATTCGTCGGAGATGCCGTAGGCACCGTGGATCTGCACCGCGTCGGTCGCGCTCCGCATGGCCACGTCCGCTGCGTACATCTTGGCCATCGATGCCTCGTTGCGGAAATCGCCCGCGCCTTGGTCCTTGAGCCAGGCCAGCCGCCGGGTCAGGTAGCGTGCCGTTTCGACGCCGACGACCATGTCGGTGATCTTCGACTGGACGATCTGGAACTCGCCTTCTGGCCGCCCGAAGATGATGCGCTCCCTGGCATAGGCCAGCGAGGCATCCAGGCTGGCCTGGGCGATGCCGACCGCGCGCGCGGCGACGGACAGGCGACCGTTCTCGACCGCGCACATCGCTACCTTGAACCCGTCGCCCTCGTTGCCGACGATCTGCGAGCGGGACACCCGTACGTTGTCGAGGACCAGCTCGCCGGTACAGATGGGCCGGAAGCCCATCTTGTTCTTGAACGGTCTGACGCTGAGCCCCGGCGTCTCCTTGTCGATCAGGAAGGCGCAAATGCCCTTGCTCTTCAGCGAGCGATCCAGTGTGGCGAAGGTGAGGAAGAAGGAGGCAATGTCGAGATTGCTGATCCAGATCTTGGCGCCGTTGATGACGTAATCGTCACCCTCGCGCTTGACGGTCGTCTCCATCGCTGCGACGTCCGAACCGGAGTGCGGCTCGGTAACGCCGGAGGCACCGTGGATCCGTCCCTGCGCCAGTGGTTTCAGGTAGCGTTCCTTCTGCTCGTCCGTGCCGTAATTCAGGATGCCTGAACCGACGAGCCCGCTCGGGAACGAGACCAGACAGGCCAGCATGTGGCAGGCGCGGGAGAGCTCCTCCACCATGACCGCGTAGCTGACGTAGTCCAGGCCGGCTCCGCCGTAGCACTCTGGGACCACGCCGCCCATCATGCCCATCGCGGCGAGTTCATCCAGCAGATCGAGCGGCATCCGCTCCTCGCGGTCGTACTCGGCCACGCGCGGTGCGACCTTCTCGGTCGCGAACCGCCGCATCGTATCGCGCAGCAGACGCTGCTCCTCGTTCAGCGCGAAATCCATCGTTTTACCCTTCCAGAAGGTGTGCCGTTACCGGTGGTCGTAGAAGCCGTGTCCCGACTTCTCGCCCAGGCGCCCGGAGCGGACCATCCGCTTAATCAGCATGCATGGGCGGTAGCGTGGATCGGCGAACTCGGTCTGCAGGTGTTCCATGACGGCCAGGACCGTGTCGACGCCCAGCTTGTCGCCCCACTCCAGTGGGCCCAGCGGGTGGTTGAGCCCGAGCTTCATCGCCGTGTCGATGTCCTCGGCCGAGGCCAGACCCTCGTAGAGGGAGAAGGCGGCTTCGTTGATCATCGGCACAATCGCCCGATAAACGATGTGTCCCGGGCTCTCGTCCAACACGACCGCCGAGTAGCCGAGGCTCTCGGCCAGCGCGAGGGCCGTCGCCACCGTCCGGTCGCCCGTATCCAGGCCCTTGCTGATCTCGAACAGACGGTTGTTCATGAACGGCATCGGCTCGTGGATAGTGATGGTCGCCTCCGGCCGGCCGCTGGCGGCCCCCAGTTCTCCGGGCGAGAAAAAGGTCGACGTCGTGACCAGGACGGCCGTGGGCGCACAGGCCGTGCCCAGCTTCGCGAACAAAGCGTTGCCGTCCTGCTGGTTGATGCTCTCGATTGCCTCGATGACCATATGCGCGTCCGCCAGTGCGGCACCGGCGTCATCGGCGTTCGCATGGAAGGTGACGCTGAATTCCGCCGCGCGTAGTTTCTCGGCCAGGGCGACGGCCTTGTCGCCGGTGCCGATCAGGGTGATGGTCCGCACCGCGAACGGTTCGCAGGCGCGATAGTCGGCCGACGGCACGCGGGGGCGTTTCTCGCCGTCGGGGTAGAGGTAGAACCCTTTTCCGGTCCGGCGGCCCAGATGCCCCGACCTGACCAGCTTGCGAACGATCGGCACCGGCCGCCATTTCGGGTCGCCCCATTCCCGCACGGCCGTCTCGGATGAGGCGAGATGGGGCGCCAAGCCCGTCATGTCCATCAACTCGAGCGGTCCCATGCGCATGCCGGCCCCGACCCGGATGGCGGTATCGACGTCCTGCGCGGGAATACCCTCCATCAGCATGAACTCGGCCTCGTAGTACCATGGGCGCGACATCCGGTTGACGATGAAGTTGGGCCAGTCCTGGACCACGGCCGGGGTCTTCGAGAGCTGTTCGGAAACCTGCACGGCTGTCTGCAGGGTCTCTTCGGAGGTCTCCGCGCCGACGATTACCTCGACTAGGCGCATGATTGGTACGGGGTTGAAGAAGTGCATGCCGACGAACTTGTCCGGCCGGCCCGAGGCCGTGGCCATCTCCGTCACGCAGAGCGAGGAGGTGTTCGTCGCCAGGATGGTCCGTTCCGGGCAGACCGCGTTCAGTTCGCTGAAGACCCGCTTCTTCAGCGCCATGTCCTCCGGAATGGCCTCGATCAGCAGATCGCAATCGCGCGTGGCCTCGGCCATGTCCGTGGCCGTGCTGACCCGGGCAATGGCCGCTGCCGCCTCCGTGGCCGTGCGCTGGCCTTTCTCGGCACCGCGCTGGATGAACTTGGCGATATTGGCGGTAGCCTCACCGAGCCGCTCGCCATCCACGTCATAGAGACAGACCTGGAATCCCGACTGGGCGCAGGTCTGGGCGATGCCCGAGCCCATCGCGCCGGACCCCAGGACGGTGATATTGCTGATTCCCATCTTTGTTCCTTTGCTGGTCGTTCGGGCCGGCCGTGTACCGGGAGCCCCGGTCTAGGGATGACCCGGGTCCCGGCCGAGGATGGTCACGGCGCTTAGGGACGGCGGCCCGCCGAAGTTGTGGGCCAGACCGAGACGCACGTCCTTGAGCTGGCGCTCGGGCGATTCTGCTCGGCCCTGCATCTGCCGGTAGATCTCGTAGGCCATTCGCAGCCCACTGGCCGCGACCGGGTGGCCGAAGCATTTCAGACCGCCGTCGGCGTTGACCGGCAGGCCGCCGTCGATGTCGAAGAACCCCGCCATGACGTCTTCGGGCGCCTTGCCACGCGCGCTCAGTCCGAGATCCTCGTAGATCGCCAGCTCGGTAATCGTGAAGCAGTCATGGACCTCGGCGATATCGAGCTGCGTCCGCGGATCGGTGATGCCGGCCTGCCGGTAGGCTTGCTGTGCCGACGCAACCATCGACGGGAAGCTGGTCCAGCCAAAGCCGGGGCGGAACTGGGGCATCCCGGCATCGGCGGCCAGGCCCAGCCCCTTGATGTAGACCGGGTCAGGACGGAAGCGCTTAGCGATGTCGGCCCGGCAGAGGATCGCCGCCGCGGCGCCGTCGCTGTTGGCGCAGCAGTCGAACAGGCCCAGGGGCCAGGCGACGATGGGGGCGCGCAATGCCTGCTCGATACTGATTTCGTTGCGGAAGTGCGCCTTGGGGTGCTTGGAGCCGTTGCGGTGGTTCTTCACCGCGATCCGGGCCAGGATCTCGCGCCCTTCCTCGGGATCGATGCCGTATTCATGGAAGTAGCGCGTGCCGATCATGGCGAACGAGCCGGGAGAAGTACGGCGTGCCTCGTAGACCGGGGTCATTCCCCGGCCGGTGCCGAGACCGCCGTAACCGCTGTCCTTAACCTTCTCCACGCCGAGCACCAGGACGACGTCGTAGAGTCCGCTGGCGACGCCGAGGGCCGCCCCGCGCAGCGATTCGAGGCCGGTGGTGCACCAGTTCTCGTTGCGCGAGATGGGGATGCCCTGCAGCTTCAGCGCCTCCGCTGGGACCGTGCTCGCCGTGCCGATGTAGGGACCGATGCACTGGCCGAGCCAGCAGGCCTCTATCGCATCCGGGCCGATGCCAGCATCCTCGAAGGCAGCGTACGCGGCCTCGATCGCCAGATCGTTCAGGCCCATGTCCCAGTGCTCGCCAAACTTGGTGCAGCCCATGCCGACGATGGCGACTTTGTCTCTGATGCTTTCCATCGTTATTTCCCCCCGCCCCGGATCGGTCGGCATTTCCAGAAGTAGTTGTAGAAACCGGCGCCCTCGTACATGCGGCGAAAGGCCAGTTCGACGGGCATGCCGACGCTGACTTGCCAGGGGTCACAGTCGGTCATCAGCCCGTAGACGCGTGCCTTGCTTTCATCCATCTCGACCACCGTCTGGACGATGGTAGGATCGTCTCCGCGGCCGGCCAGGGTATCGACCGAGTAGGTGAAGACCGTGCCACGCTGGTCGCTCAGGCGGATCTCGTCGAACTCATCCTTGCTGTGACAGGTGTAACAGACGCGCTGGATGGGGAAGGCCGTCGTGCCGCAGACCCTGCAACGGGAAGCGCGGCAACGCATGGCCGAGGGCTCGTCGCGCCACGAGGCCGTGGCCGATGGAAAGAGGCGGAACGGTTCGCCGGGTACGATATCGACCAGGTTGCGGGCCGCCAGGTAGCGCTGGTAGGACGGCAATTCACGTTTCGAGGCGAGGAATCCCTCGATACCCCGCTGGCCGGTGACCGGCTGCGGAAGTGCACCCGCGCGCAGCACCAGCGCGTCGGCACCGTCGCCGTAACTGACGACGGTGACGATGCCGCCCGCGGCTACGGCCTGCAGTGCCTCGCCCAGCCCGAGGAGGGCGTGGGCGGCGCCGGTATCGCCGATGCTGTGGGTGAAATTGTCCTGCCACGCATCGGCCGGTAGGCCCGAACTCTTGACCAGTCGCGACTGGGAAGCCGGGCTGCCGCCGCTCAGCACCAGGCGGTCGATCGCCCCGATGGCGATCCCGGCTCTCTCGAGAGCGACCGTCAGTGCGGTCTTGACCGTGGGTGACCATGCCACGGTCTGGACCCAGCGGTCCTCCCAGGTGCGGACGTAGCTATCAGTGTCCTTCCGCCAGACATCCATCATGGCATTGCAAGACGAGTAGGACGCGACGAGTGCGGCGCCGTCCGCGCTGCGGCCTACGAGGACGGCCGCGGCGGCATCGCCGAAAGCCTGCTCCTGATCGGAGCGCGGATAGCCGAGCCGGCAGTCGGCAGCAACCACGAGAACGGACTCGGCCGCTCCCGCCTTGACGGCGTTGAACGCAGCCAGCAAGGCATTAGTGCCGGCGCGCAGGGAATTCCCGAAATCGGTCGTGGCGATCTCCGCGCGCAGGTCGAGCGCCGCGGCGAGGAGCGAAGCGGTCTGCTTCTCCCGGTAGGGCGCGCTGGTCGATGCGAAGTGGACGGCATCGACGCTGGCACGGTCTATGCCGACCAGGCAGTCGGCAGCGGCCTCAACGGCCATCGTCAGGCTGTCCTCGTCGTGGTTCGCAACCGCCCGCTCGCCGCCGAGCGAACCCCTGCCCCAGGCCTGTGCGATCGTGTCACGTGGCAGGCGCAGTACAGGGACGTAAGCGCCGGTAGAGACAATCGTTGCGTTTTCCAAAGCCAATCCCCCTTGACTGCCTAGGCTTGAAGACGTTGCGTCTGTTGGATTTCCCGCGGTTGGATAATCATCCACGGTATCTCCGCTTTGATGAAGTGTCAATGCATACGGTATTTATAGCTAACTAACTCTATGGGTAGATTATTCAAACTTCGGTACGGTCTTGGATCCGTGGGCTTGACGGGCCTCTGGAAGCAGGATCGGATGGAGGTGATGGTTGGTCAGGATCGAGTCGGATCGCTCCTGTCGCCGGCTGCCTTTCGCTCGGCTCCGGCAAGATTCGGTGAATCTGGGCGCGCCAGGATCGGTGAATGATTCCTCATAAATGAGATGCCTAAAGAAAGCGTATATCTCTGATAATAAAGGAATGCACTGCTGTACTGGCAATCGTTTCACGATCCATACGAGAATGATTCGGCGCCATCGCACAGTCAGACACCCCGCTGCAGCACACCTCATCGGCCGGGACTATAGACTGGGTGGAACCAAGAAGACCGGAGGTCATCCGCGACTTTCCTGGTCCTCGGTTTCGGGTTCCGACCGGGGTCCACAATAGGTCTCTCGATGAGAGTCGGCAATTAACCATTGACATGCATTGACATAGTATTCGTGGTTACGATAAGGTAGCGTATAGCTTAGTAAGCTAGTTGTCAATTAAAGGCCTTACCATGTTGAGATTGAGTGTTGTGGCGGCGTGGTCCGGGCGGAGGCTCAATCCCAGCGTTCGAAAACCCACGGAGTCGAGGTAAGGCAGGGTGGCCGTCAGTTAGGTCGCCTGCCGAATGCGATATCGCGAACCCATCAAGAGAATGGGATAGGAGTCGCGCATCGGATGGTAGGAATCAGATCCCTGGTCCGCGGCGCGTCTGCATCGACACAAAGCGGAACGGGTATTGAAGATAGTGCACTAGGAGGACGCTTGGAGATGAGACAAGAAAGCCAGTACTTAGTGTCTTCGGACGCAGGTGGCACGATGACCGACATTTTCGTGACCGACATGAACGGTGATTTCGTAGTGGGCAAGGCAGCCACGACACCCTCGAATGAGTCTCTTGGTTTTCGGGAGTCGCTCGAGGATGCATTCTCCTATTGGGACTTTGACTTGGTGAACAATGCCAAGGAGATCATGCCCAACATAATGGCTGCCGTGTACACCGGTACGTCCATGCTCAACGCCTTGATTATCCGGCAGGGTGCCAACGTGGGCATGCTGGTCAACAAGGGTTTCGAGCAGACCTTCATGACCACGCGTGGAAGAGAGACGACGTTGGGCTATGCCAGTCCGGAAATCTTCCACACGGTCTATCGCAAACGGAAAGAGTCCTACGTCCCCTATAACCAGATCAAGGGAGTTACCGGCAAGATCGATATCCGCGGGACTGAGGTGATCCCCTTGTATGAGAATGAGGTTACCCGCGGGGTCAATGAGTTGCTGGACATGAAAGTCGATAGCATCGCGATCTGCTTTCTGGCTTCATATGCCAATCCGGTGCACGAGTTACGGGCAGCAGAGATCGCCCGTGAGTTGATCAAGGCGAGAGGGCTCGAGACCGCGGTAATCACATCGCATGAGGTGAGTCCCTATATTAAAGAGACCTCCAGGATGAACACCCTGGTCGTGCAGGCCTATGCCGGCGAGAACGCGCGCAAACAACTCCTCGGTATCGAAGCGGACTTGCAGAAAGACGGGTACAAGTATCCGCTGCAAATGGTGCTCTCCTACGGTTGCGTAACCGATATCCGTTGGCCGCGTGTGGTCGAGGCGTCTGTTTCCGGTCCTGTGGGCGGAATTCTGGGCGCGAAATACCTGGGCGAACAAATCGGTGAATATAACTGGGTGGTCAGCGATGTGGGCGGCACCAGTTTTGATACCGGAGTGATCCATAACGGCAAGATAAAGCTGAACCGCGAGCCAGAATTCCAGCGTATGTATCTGACCCTGCCGATGCTCGACGTTCATTCGATCGGCGCCGGGGCTGGCACCTATATCCGCCTCGATGAGTACACTAACCGGATCAAGCTTGGTCCAGACAGTGCGTCGGGTACGCCGGGTCCGGTGGCCTACGATGCAGGTAACCTGATCCCGACCATCTGTGATTGTGGGTTGATCCTCGGGCGTCTGAACAAGGATTATTTCCTCGGCGGCAAGGTGAAGCTCAACTACGAGCTGGCCTTCAACACCTTCAAGGAGAAGATCGCCGACCCGCTGAAGATGGATGTCTACAAGGCGGCCGAGGTCATGATCGACCTCCTCGACTCGCGCATGGCGCAGCATTTGGTCAGCACAATCGCGGGCCACGATCCCAAGGACTTCATCTTGGCCGGGTTCGGTGGCGCGTCGGGATTGCACATGGCGGCGTATGGCGGTGAGGTCCCATGGAAGGGGATCGTGACCATGCCGTGGGCGGCCGGCTTCTCTGCCTTTGGTTGTGCGGCAATGGATTATGCGCACCGCTACGCCAACAGCATCGACATCATGATTCCAGCCAGTCCGAGCAAGGCGGTGAAAATGGATCTGGCGAAACAGATCAACGCAGTGCTGAACCAGCATCGGGAAAAGGCGCTGGATGGCTTCGCCAAGGAGGGCTTCGCTCCGGACAAGATCAAATGCACAGCGTTCTTCCTGATGAAGTACTTCGCTCAGATCATGGATATAGAAATCCAGCTACCAGCGCGCTGGATCGAGTCGCCGGAAGATGTGGACGCCCTGATCGCCGAGTTCGAAAAGACCTACAGAGAGACTTACACCAAAGTGGGTTTGGCGCCTGGCACCCCGTTCCAGATCACCCAGATCGGGGTGATCGCAACCGCCGACAAAATGAAACCGATTATCAGGGATTACGACCTGGAGGGTCCGGAACCGCCGCGTCATGCTTTCAAGCGGAACCAGAAAGTGTTTTACAAAGGCACGTGGCACGACACCAACATCTATGAACTGGATGAGATTCGGGCAGGTAACAGGATTAGCGGCATGTCGATTCTTGAAGGACCGGCATACACGTTGTTCATTCCTCCGACCATGGAGGTAAATGTGGACCATCGTAAGCTGATCTGGATGACCCACGAGAATGCCTGTACGCGGGGTCACGGATAAGCCGTAAGGAGTAATCAAGATGCAAGTGGCCGTAAATACCATGTCGCAAAAGAGTTTGAAAGAGCAGCTCATTGAGAACGAAGAGCTGTATGAGACTACCGGACATCGGTTTGGATTCAAGAATCTGAAGATCAAGGAGAATGACCCGCGAACTTATGAGTCCGTCTGGGCAACCCTCGAGCAGGTGTGTGAGGATGCCTGTACCGCCGCAGTGAATGTTGCGGCCTCAGCCGCGATCGGCGAGGCGCATGATGCGGTCTGGGGTATTGCAATGCCGACCGGCGAAATCGTTGCCGTGTCGACCGGGATCATAGGCCATTTCTCGCTGCCCGAGCGGTTGATCAAGTGGATGATCAATAATGACTACGACGTCGAACCGGGTATCAATGACGGCGATATCTTCGAGAACAATGGCCCGATCTCGTCGATCCATGCCAACGACATCTTCGACGTGATCCCGGTATTTCATGAAGGCGAATTGATTGCCTGGACGTTCGGCATCGGTCATACGCTGGACGTCGGCGGTATCACGCCTGGTTCACTGGTGATGGCGTCGCGTGATCTTTACACCGATGGTTTTATAACCGTCGGGGAGAAGGTCGGTGAGAACGATAAGCTGAAGAAGGAATACATCAACCGGGCAAATACCTTCACCCGCATGCCCTTCTTTTTCCTGCTCGACACCAAGGCGCGAGTTGCCGGTTGCCATATGGCGCGCGATGGAATCTTGAAGTTGGCCGAGCGCTACGGTGCGGATGCAGTCAAGCAACTTATGAAGGAGTTCATCGAGGACAGCCGCCGTTACGCGAGTGCTCGTGTCAAGTCGCAGACCGTGCCGGGGCGGATTCGCCGCCGTAGCGCCAAGGACATCATCTGCGAAGGTAAGAAGACCATCTCGGAAGATCAGGCCAGAAACTTCCTGATGTTCTCGGCGATGGAAATGAATATTGATCGCAACGCGAAGGTTACCTGGAGTTTCGAGGGGACAAATAAGTGGCTGCCACTCGGCGTGAATTCTGGAATGGCGGGCATCCAGGCAGTTGCCACCTGCGTCTTCTGCAACGTGGTCGGGTTCGAGTATCACAACTCGGGATCCTACGGTGACCTGAAGATTATTGACGCGCCAGCAGGTTCGTTCGCGAATCCATACCCGGTCAACCCGGCTGCCGCCTACGGTAGTCCGTGGGCCGGCATCATGGGCTTCATGTCGATGGGCTACGAGGCTTTCAGCCGCGCCTATTACTCGCGCGGTTTCGTCGAGGAAGTCATGGCGGGTACCTGGCACTGCCCGGGTATCGATGTGCACGGCAAGAACCTCTCCGACCTGTACGTGGCGCTGGTGAATGTGGAGATGGTACCCGGCGGTATGGGCAGCCGGGCGATCGGTGACGGTGAGGACTACTCCTGGGGCTGCATCTATCCGAACGCCGATTCGGGCACCGTAGAGGGACTGGAGTCGGTCGGGCCATACGTCTGGTTGTCGCGTCGTCTGGCGGTCGACGGCGGTGGCAAGGGCAAGTACCGAGGTGGACTGGGCCTCAATTCGCTCTACATGATCTGGCCGTCGGCAGATGCCGGATGGCTCCTGACCGACACCGGGATCACCAACCGAATCCCGCACAACAACACGCTGTATGGCGCATATCCGCCACCGATCATCAAGCAGATCGTTGGCCACGGCGACGCCGTCAAGAAGCGTATCGATGCCGGCAAAGAGGTGGTGTTCATGCGCGAGGATCCGCGCAAGCCGGGAATCGAGCGCCTGGGTGAAGGTAACTACCATCACACTGAAGCACCGATCCTGTTTCCGGAGCACCTCGAAACCTACAGCTTGATCGAAGCCGATCACGGTGGCTCGGCGGGCTTCGGCGATCCGCTGGAACGAGATCCCGCGCTCGTCAAGAAGGATATGGACCACGATCTGACCACCGCGCAGACCGCCCGCGATGTCTGGGGCGTCGAGGTGTGTTACGACGAGCTCAAACATGAGTGGACAGTCGATCAGACTAAAACGAATAAGCTCCGCAAGAAGTTGCTGAAGCAGCGTAGGGCTCGCGGTATTCCATTCCGGGAGTGGTGGGCGAAATCGCGTCAGGAAGTGGTCAAGAAAGCGATGATCGAGCCAGTGCGCCGGATGTTCAATGAAGCGATGGAGCTCTCGCCGGCCTACACAACGGAGTTCACCGAGTTCTGGGGATTGCCAGAAGACTTCAAGCTGTAAGGAGGGATAGGCATGACTGAATACGCTAGAGAAGAACTGGCCCTCCTGCTGGATGGGAAACTCGGGTTTGACCGGGTCCAGGAAATTATCAAGGACCCGAAAGACAGTGACCGTTTCGAAAAAATGGTGTCGATTTACCAGGATCAGGTCGCGTTCGATGATCCGATCATCCTGCCGCTGACGCCATACCTGTACATCGTGCGTAAGGGTAAGGAGTATGTCGTCAAATGCAAATGTGGCCAGGAGTACGGAGATTACCGGGTCAACTGGAAGTTGTATTCAAGCATCTTCGTCAGGACTACAGATGCGGATATGGACGCGGTCTACCCTGGTGTACAGAAGCCGGATAGAGAGTTCTGCGAATTGCGGGAGTACTACTGCCCAGGTTGCAGTGTACAGCTTGAGGTCGAAGCGCTGCCTCCGGGCACGCCTGCAGATTTCGAGTTTCTCCCTGACCTCGGTGCATTCTATGACGAATGGCTGGGCAAACCGCTAGAAGTAAAAACGGAGTTCAAAGACAGGACCTCCGAAGTGATTACTGAATGGTTGGCAGAACTCAGGTGAGGTATGCAGCCACTGGCTGCCGGAGCTGAAAATGGCAAGTGTGAGGAACTTGAAATGACGAACAAAACTGTAGTGACTGGCGTGGTTGGCGCCGATGGTCACATCGTTGGTAACTGGGTGTTGAGCAGGGTGCTCGAACAGAATGGGTTCAAGGTGATTAGTCTGGGTGCAAGCGTCTCGCAGAGTGAGTTCGTGAACGCCGCGGTCGAGACTAACGCGGACGCGATCCTGGTGTCGTCCATCTACGGACAAGGCGCGATCGACTGTCAGGGCTTTCGTCAGAAGTGCGACGAGGCAGGCCTGAAGAACATCCTCCTTTACGTCGGTGGGAACTTGAGTGTTGCGGAGGAGCCTGACGAGGTCGTTGCCGACCGTTATAAGGCCATGGGTTTCAATCGTGTCTATGCCGCACAGACCCATCCGAAGTTGGCAATCAAGGATCTGAGGCAAGACCTGGGTCTCGAGGCCTGAAACACAGAACCGCGACTTGGCGCAACACACAGTCAGGAGATCACACATCATGGCGCAGAATAGCGACATCGGATTGAAGAACAAGCGATGGACCGACGAAGAATTTTTCACAAGTCGGAAGGAGCAGTTAGACCGCTGGAAGACCGGAAAGGAGATCGAGGACCTGGATGCCGCTGTAGCCTACAGCGCGGCACAGCCGGACTCGAAGAGCTATGCTAAGCAGATGGCCAAGGCCAAGGCGGAAGATCGAATTCTTGTTGAGATCGGCGTCGGTGTGGCCGATATCAACAAGCAGATTGGCCACATGAAGGCCCTTGAAGAGGCAGGGGCTGACTCCTTCCTGATCCAGGCGGACACCTACACACGACGCAGTATGTACGAGGCTGCTGAAGCGGGACGTGACGCCAGTCTGGAACAGGGTGCGTCCGCCCTGAACGGGTTCCCGCACGTCACCTATGGTGCAACTGCCTGCCGCCGTATCGCTGAGACGATCGATAGGCCAATCCGCTTCGTTGGCGCAGCTGACCAGGCTACCCAACTCAATTGCGAAATAGGGTTCGCCTCCGGGTTCACCTGTAACTCAGCCTATGATCTGCACAGCCTGGCACAGCACTGCAAGGATTACCCACTCGACAAGCAGATCAAGAACGCTCAGTACCTGAACTGGCTGGCGGGCTACTACACCAGAAACGGTGCTCCGATCGAGTTGAACCTTTACGGCGGAGTACATGGTTGGAGCCCACCCAGCATCATGTCGGCGATGGTGGTCATTCACGGCTTGTTGCTGGCCGAGCAGGGCGCCAAGCACGTCTCTGCCGGTTCGGGAATGATGTGCAACGTCCTCCAGGACTCTGCTCGTCTGCAGTGTGACCGTGAACTGCTCACCGAGTACTGGGGCAAGTACGGCTACAACGACATGGTGCTCTCCAGCATGACCTGGCCGTGGATGGGCGATTGGCCCAAGGACGTCTTCCAGAACGCCGGCATGACCGCACTGTCTGCCGTGACTGCGGTCCTGGGCGGGGCGAACTGGGTCTATGTCAAGTCGACCGTGGAAGCCGGTACCGTTCCCGACGAAAACGCCAATATTGCTGGTTTGCGAGTGGCCAAGCAGGTCATTCGCACCATGGGCAGCCAGAAATTGGCCGACCACAAGGAACTCCTGGAAGAGAAGGAGATGATGAAGCGTGAGGCCCGCGCCATCATCGAGAAGGTCTTAGAGTTGGGTGACGGTGACGTGGCGGTCGGCATGGTGAAAGCCGTCGAGCAAGGTGTCATCGATGTGCCCTTCTCTCCTTGGATCGGTTTCCAGGGCAAGGTTGTGCCGCTGCGTGATTCTACGGGCGCCCTGCGAATTTTGGAGCCGGGTAATCTGCCGTTCGATAAAGAGATCATCGAATGGAATCGCGAGAAGATTCGCCAGCGCGAAATCAAGCAGAACTGCACGGCCGATCTTGACATGATCATATCGGACATGACCGAACGCTCCAGCCCGATCGTATAGCACGAGCTGCCCGAACTCGCGGGTTTTCTAGATATCCGCATTACTCTTGGCCAGGTGGTCGTGCATAGAACACGACCACTCGGTAAGGGAAACTATTACACATTGACACGGACCAGCGGCGAGGTTGCACGTGAAATCGAAACAGAAATCGTTGCTGAGTTCCTACCGGGTTCTCGACTTGACGGATGACTACGGGTTGCTGTGCGGAAAGATATTGGGCGACATGGGTGCCGACGTGGTCAAGGTCGAACCGACTGGCGGGTGTAAGGCACGTAACAAGGGGCCTTTCTTCGGATTAGAGCCGACACCGGAGCGGAGCCTCTACTGGTTTGGATATAATACCAGTAAGCGCGGAGTCACTCTGGATATCGAATCCGCGCAGGGACAAGCGCTGTTTCATAGCCTGGTCGCCAAGGCCGACTTCGTTCTGGAGTCCTTCGCTCCCGGTTACCTGGAAGGACTCGGACTTGGTTTTGCACAGCTTCAGAAGATCAACCCGAGAATCATCCTCACCTCGATTACACCGTTCGGACAGACCGGTCCGTATCGTGACCTGAAGAGTTCCGATCTCACCATTATGTCGATGAGTGGACTGGTGTGGCTGTGCGGTGACGCTGATCGCGCCCCGGTCTGTCACAACCTGGAGCAGGTCGACTCCCAGGCGGGTGCGGAGGCGGCGGTAGCTTCGCTGATGGCGCATTACCACCGCATCCGTACAGGGCTGGGTCAACAAATCGATATCTCGGTGCGTGACTGTTTCGTGATGCTGTCGGGACATATCCACCATTGGTGGTACTACGAGAATGTCATACAGAAGCGCCAGGGTCCGAAGACCGAGCGCGGGCACTTGTGCCCACAGGTTGTTTTTCCCTGTGCCGATGGCTTCATCTCCTGGCGGATATTCGTCGGCCCGCAGGGGGCGAAGACCCAGGCCTTGGTGGACTGGATGGTGGAGGAAGGCAAAGCGGGCAATCTCGCTGCCGTGCCGTGGGCCGAGGTTGACATGAACACGGTGACAAACGAGCAGATGGAGGGCTGGGAGAAGGGTTTCGCCGGATTCTTCTTGCAGTACCCGAAGAGTCATCTCAGCGAAGAGGCGGTTCGTCGTGGGGTGATGCTGTTTCCGGTCAATAACGTGGCAGAGATATTGAGTAACGACCAACTGAGGGCACGGAACTTTTGGGAGACGGTGGAGCATCGCGAACTTGGTGCGTCGCTCACCTATCCCGGTGCGCCGTACAAGGTCGAAGGTCCGGAATGGCGGATCAGTCGTCGGGCACCCTTGATCGGTGAGCACAATGAAGAGATCTACTGCGGTGATCTAGGGTTGTCGCCAAGCCGCCTTGCACAACTGTACAGCCAAGACGTGATTTGAATGGGCACGAACGGGGACAAAACCATGCTGCTCGATGGACTCAAGGTCATTGATCTGACCTGGAACGTAGCCGGCCCGGTCTCGACGAAGTGTCTCGCTGACCACGGTGCGACAGTGGTCAAGCTGGAATCACACAAAAAGGTCGATCTCCTGCGGACATACCCTCCATACGGGGGTGGCAAGCCGGGTATCAACCGGTCAACGTTCGGGGCGACCTTCAACAGTTCAAAGAAAAGCGTCGGCATAGACATCAACAATCCCAAAAGCCGCCGGGTGATCGACAAGGTGATTGCCTGGGCCGATGTGATAGTGGAAAACTTTTCGCCGCAGGCAGTCGCACGTTGGGGCCTCGATTACGAATCCGCGAAGAAAATCAATCCGCGAATCATTATGGTCAGCGCCAGTCTGCAGGGCCAGACCGGACCGTACGCCAGGCAGCCTGGGCTAGGCACTATGATGGAGGCCGCTGCTGGCTTTACCGAACTGCTCGGTTGGCCGGATCGTGCCCCGAGCGTCGGCTTTGCTTACACGGATTATGCCGCGCCATGGTACATAGCAAGCGCGGTGCTCGCGGCACTGGACTATCGTGAACGCGAAGGACACGGGTTGTATTTCGACCTGTCACAACTCGAAGCTTCGCTTTCCTATCTCTCTTCGTATCTGCTCGACTACTCGGCGAATGGCCGGGTAGCGACCCGCGCAGGCAACCAGCACCCGCGACATGCGCCTCACGGTGTCTACCGCTGCGCGGGCGATGACAGGTGGTGTGCCATAGCGGTGACCAGCGAAGATGAATGGGCTGCCTTGTGCCAGGCCATGCAACTTCCCGAGTGGTGCAAGACTGGTGAGTACAGCACCGCCGAAGTTCGAAAAAGGCGGGAAGATGAGTTGAATGCGCAGGTCGAAGCCTGGACCACGACCTACCCTCGAGACGAGTTGTTTGCACTGCTGCAGCGGCACGGTGTACCGAGTGGTCCGGTCGAGAACGGGCAGGACCTGCACGAGGACCCCCAACTAGCTCACCGTGGTTATTTCCGGAAAGTGAAGCACGCAGAGATGGGCGAGATTATCCAGGATTCCGTACCCTACCAGTTCTCCGTGACGCCGGGAAATGTGTCAGCTGCACCCTGCCTGGGAGAGCATACATTCGAATTTGTCAGCGAGGTGCTAGGTTTCGCGGCCGAAGAGGTCGCCGAAATGATCGGCGAAGGTGTTCTGGAGTGAATCACATTTATTTGGAAGATCGTCGTCAGATGGATAACGAGACCAAGTAAGTCATAGGCAGGAGAATTAGCATGGCGGAGTTCGGCTTTAGCGAAGATCATGAAGTCCTGCGGGCAGCAGCTGAAAAGTTTGCCATGCAGGAGCTTGCTCCTGGAGCCAATGAGCGGTCCACCCAGGATCGAATGCCCGAATGGATGATCAAGAAGATCGCTGAACTAGGGTACCTGGGGATGACCGCCGACGAGAAATACGGCGGTCAGGGTATGGATATGTTGTCCGTCGGTGTTGTGGCAGAGGCATTCGCCAAGGCAGATATCATCGCCCCGCATATCATGCTAACCCCGACCCAGTTCAGCATACTGCTCGAATCCGGTAGCGAGGAACAACGCCAGCAACTGATACCGCCACTCATCTCAGGAGAGGCCATCTACGCCCTGGGATTGACCGAGCCGAGTTGCGGGACCGATGCGGCTGCGATCAAGATGACTGCGGTTCGCGACGGTGACTACTACATTCTGAACGGAGAAAAGACGCCCTCCACGCGCGCCATGCAGGGTACGGGCGTTTTTGTCTGGTGCAAAACCGATCCGACTGCGGGCGCACGTGGCGTGAGCTGCATCTACGTACCGTTCGATACTCCGGGCGTATCGCGCTACGAACTGCCATACGCTGGCGTCATCCCGCTCAATTGCGCATCCATCTTCTTTGACAATGTTCGGGTACCGGTCAGCAACCGGATCGGTGAAGAAGGCAAGGGCTTCTACATGATCATGGACCGCTTCGACGTGATCCGTGTGCTCCTCTGCCTGGTCACCATCGGTCAGGCGCAGGTCTCACTTGACGAAGTGACAGAGCATGTCAAGCAGCGCACTGCGTTTGGCAAGCCGATCGGAAAATTCGAGGCCGTCTCGTTCAAAATTGCCGAGTGGTCTACGCGACTCGAAGCGGCAAGGCTGATGTGTTACCGGACTTTATGGATGCGCGATCAGGGCATTCGGCACGTCAAGGAGACCGCGATGTGCAAGTCCTATATTCCGAAACTCTGCTTCGACTGCATACATGACTGCGTTTTGCTAATGGGGCATCCCGGTTACAGCACGGAGTTTCCATTGTCCCAGCGTATGCTGAACGTCATGGGCTGGGAACTCGGCGATGGAACGGCGGAAGCGCAGAAACTGATCATCGTGCGTGAACTGATGGGGCGGGAGTTTTTACCCTACGACAAGTAACAGGATTGTACGGCAGACGAACATTTGCAACCTACGATAACTTACCTGTAAGGAAATGGCTGTGGCAGCAGTAATTATTGAGAAAATCGGCAAAACGGCAGTCATCACGATCAACCGTGCCGACCAGCGCAATGCCTTGAATCTGGCTGTGTGGACCGGTCTGGTCGACGCCTGGAATGAGCTTCGGGAAGACAACGATGTCTGGACCCTGGTGGTTACGGGTAGCGGCGACAAGGCATTCTGCGCCGGCGCTGATCTGAAGGAGACCCATGAGCGCAAGATCGCCGCAGAAAAGGCCGGGGAACAATTCCTCTCCGCAATGCCGCTCATAACACCGATGCGCGGGATGGATATGCCCAAGCCTGTCATCGCGGCGATCAACGGTGTCGCAGCCGGCGGTGGCCTGGAACTGGCGCTGGCCTGCGATTTACGTGTCGCGGCAGAACATGCCTGTCTTGGTTTGCCCGAGGTCTCTATCGGCCTGATGCCCGCGGCTGGCGGGTGTGCTCGTCTACCACGCCTTATGCCTTACGGTATCGCACTGGAAATGCTCTGTACGGGCGAGTTCATGACAGCCCAGGAGGCCCACAGGGTCGGGCTGGTCAACCATGTGGTGCCATCCGGACAGCTGATGGAAAAGGCGCTTGAGCGTGCCGAAAAAATCAACGCCAATGGTCCACTTGCCGTGCGCGCGGTCAAAGAGGCGGCGGCCGTCAACTGTTCGATGTCGCTAGCTGATTCATTGTGTTACGAGACTCTGATCCTGGCGCGCCTGCGGCAGACCGAAGATTCGTGGGAAGGACCAAAGGCATTTTCGGAAAAACGGAAACCTGTTTTCAAAGGCCGCTGAGAACTACCCAACCACTACTGTATTTACGAATCAATTGGAGGTATTAAATGTCGAGACATGCGGTTATGACGGACCAGATGCTGGCTGAAATCCGGTCCGAGATTGGCAAAACGTGGAAGGTCAGCGGCGATGCGATGTTTAATCACTGGGCAGCGGAAGACCCGATCAGGCACTTCTGCAACTCGATCGGTGATATCAATCCACTGTTCCGCGATCGCGAGTATGCGGCCAACACGAAGTACGGTTGCATCATCGCCCCACCTACTTACCTGTATGCGGTCTACTGGTCGAGCGGGCATGTCACTGGATTCAAGGGAATCCACGGTTGGCATTCAGGCAACGAGTGGGAGTTCTTCAAGCCGATTAAGGTCGGCACTCGTTTTGAAGTCGAACAGACCATTACCCGCGTCGACGAGAAGCGGGGCCGGATGGCCAACCGTATCTGGATCTCTCACGGCGATTCCGAATACCGTGACCAGAACGGTGAGCTGGTTGCCAGGACCGATGGCTGGACTACCTGGGCCGAGCGTGGCGAAGCCGGGAAAAATGAAAAGTACGCCGGTATCACCGAACATACATACACCCCAGAGGAACTGACAGAGATCGAGGAACTGGTGCTCAACGAGGAGATACGCGGCGCTACCCCCCGATACTGGGAAGACGTCAACGTCGGTGACAAACTGGGACCGGTCGTCAAGGGCCCGCTGGCCCTGCGCGACTTGATGTGCTACCTGCAGGGATTGCCCTCCCCGTACATCAAGGCCCACGGAATATGGACCCGTTATACCCGGCGCCACCCCGCCGTAGGCATGGTGGATGAGGCCACGGGTCGCGTTGATGCACCTGAACTGGTCCATCAGGAGAGCACGCGTGCCAAGGAGATCGGCATCCCCGGCGCATACGATTACGGCTGCCAACGGATGAGCTGGTTGGGTAGCCTGCTGACCAACTGGATGGGTGACGACGGCTTCGTGAAAAAGCTCTACGGCGAAGTGCGTCGCTTCAACTGCATTGGCGATACCACCTACTGCGAAGGCAAGGTCAAGCGCAAGTATGTCGAGGGTGATCAGCATTACGTAGAGGTCGAGATCTGGGCGCGAAATCAGCGTGACGAGATCACCGCTCCCGGTTGGGCCATTGTCGAGTTGCCGTCGCAGGCCGCACAGCAGGCCTGAGCCGCGGGGAACCGGAGTCGATCCACAACGAGGTTGATCGGCATTGACATGACGAAGCCTCGGTAACAGGTGGCAAAGGTCGAAATCGGGTTTGTTTACTGCAATCAGAGACGGAGCCTAGCTATGGATCATTCCAAGAACTACGAAAGCAAGTTCATCACCGAAGAGCAGGCGGCGAGCTTCGTGAAATCGGGCGATCAAGTCGTCTTCACGTCGGGCCGCGAGGCGCAATCGGTCGGCCTGGCCATCGCCGCGCGCAAGGAAGAACTGGAAGGGGTCCGAGTTCTCGTCTCAACGCCCACGTTCGATTTCGGTTGGTACGATGATGGCTGGAGCGATGCGTTCGAGGTTACCGTCCGGATGCCGACTGAGACCTGCCAAGAGGCCATCGATGCCCGCCGGGTCGACTTCGACCCGGGCGGGGTCATACCCTTCGTCGAGATCGGCGATCTGTACCAGGCGGATGTGCTACTGACCGAGGTATCCCCTCCTGACAAGAACGGGTTCTGCAGCTTCGGCGCTTCCGTCTGGGCCAAGAAGCGGCAAATCAGTTGTGCGAAGCTGGTCATCGCCGAGGTCAACGACAAGCTGATCCGTACCTACGGTGACAACTTTGTGCATGTCTCGGAGATCGATCATTTCGTCGAGCACCAGTCCTTCGGTGGCGGCGGTCCTGGCGGCGGTTCCCTGGCCGGCCGGGCGCTGAAGGAGCCCGAGCCATATCTGCACGCCATCAAGGATAACGTGGCGAGCCTGCTGCGCGATGGCGACACGGTACAAATCGGCGTTGGCCGCACAACCGAGCCGCTGGTCAAGCTGGGCCTGTTCGACGGCCGCAACGACCTGGGCTGGCACTCAGAGGCCACCCCGCCCGGAATCATCCCCCTGGTGCGCGAGGGGGTCATCAACGGCAGCCGCAAGACCATCAACCAGTGCAAGGTCGTCGTGACCTCCATCGGGGGCAGCAGCCGGGACGAGATGCAATGGGTCGACCAGAACCCGATGTTCCACCTGATCGACGTTGCCGACCTCGAGGACATCCGCAGCATCGCAGCGCACGACAATTTTGTTGCCCTGAACAACGCGCTCGCCGTGGACCTGATGGGCCAGGCGACCGCCGAGACCATCGAGAATCGCTGGCTCGCGCAGGCTGGTGGACAACTCGCATTCGCGCTGGGGGCGCTGTTCTCGAAAGGGGGGCGCAGCATCCTCGTTCTGCCCTCAACGGCCAAGCAGGGCAGCGTGTCGCGCATCCAGCCCAGCCTGGCTCAAGGAACGGTCACGACGTTGACCCGGAACATGTCCGATTACGTGGTGACGGAATTCGGCGTCGCCAGCCTGCGGGGCAAGAGCCTGCGGCAGCGGGCGCTAGCCCTTATCGAGATCGCCCACCCGGACTTTCGCGACGAACTCAGGCGTGAAGCCAAGAAGATGCTCTGGCCAAGATGAAGATGCCACGCAGGGTGATGCGCAAGTAATGCAAACCCGGGTCGCTGAACGACGTAAAGGCCGGCCGGTTGCTGGAACAGAGGAAAGAGGAACAGTGTATGGGTGTTGAATATCTGACCGAGGTGGAAGCAAAGGAACTCGCGGGGCAGGCGGGCATCCCTGTCGTCGAGACGGTTCTTGCGCACAACAGGGAAGATGCGCAGACCGTTGCCGACCGGCTCGGGTACCCAGTCGTGATCAAGATCGTGTCGCGGGAGATCGTCCACAAGAGCGATGCCGGCGGGGTCAAGCTCAACCTCGAGACCGCCGCACAGGTCGGTACGGCCTACGACGATATCATGGCTGCCGTTGCGGATCGGAATCCGGATGCGGAGATCCTCGGGGTCTCCGTGCAGCAAATGGCGCGCCCGGGGGTCGAGGTGATCATCGGGATGAGCAAGGACGCAGATTTCGGCCCCGTGCTGATGTTCGGTCTCGGTGGCATTTTTGTTGAGGTGCTCAAGGATGTCTCTTTTCGCATCGCTCCGATTGCCCGCCATGATGCGAAGGAAATGATCAATGAAATCAGTGGCGTGGCACTTCTCCAAGGATACCGTGGAACTGAGCCGGTCGACCTGACTGCGCTGGAAAATCTCCTGCTCAAGGTCTCGGGCCTGGTGGAGAGCAACCCCGATCTCGAGGTGATGGATCTCAACCCGGTATTTCTATACCGCGATGGCGCGATGGTGGTCGATGCGCGCATGGCGGTAGCCGCGAGGTGACCGTGCCGCGCTGACAGCACACAGAGTCCCAGACTACAAAGAATCATCGCCCACCGCCAGCTGCGCCCACATCATGCCTGATGGGCTTGGCGGGATAGCATTACTGGCAGTTGGCAGTTGGCAGTTGGCAGTTGGCACACACGATCGCATCATGAGGTAACAGATGATGAAGGCGATAGACCTGCAGTTGGCATTGACGAGCGTGGAGGGCGGTTCGCTGGTACGCGACGCGGAGCTGCTGGCCGAACTGACCGGCACGTTCAAGTCGCCGGAGTCGTTGCTGCAGACGGAGGAGGAACTGGTCGCGGAACTGCGCCACCGAGAGGTGCGCGGCGTGGTGCTCGGCGGAGGATGGAAGATCCTGGGCTGGACGGATCTGGGCGAGATTCGGGAGCGGAACGATTACATTGGTGGTTTGCGACGACGTCACGACGATGTGATCGGTGGTTTCTGGGTGAGTTTGGATCCGGGCTGGGGCCGTGCGGGTCTGCGCGAGCTGGAACGTTGCATCGCTGATCATCGATCGTTTGGGATCGCCGTGGGCGGCGCGCTGACCGGTGTGCCGGCCAACGACCCGGTGTGGCATCCCTACTACGAGCTGTGCGTGGAGGCCGGGGTTCCAATCAAGATCTGGGTGGGGCACCTGGGGATTCGGGGGAGGGTGCCGTTGTGGACGGAGAATCCGATTCCGTATGTGGACGCGGTGGCTTGCCGTTACCCGGAGCTGACCATTGTCTGCGCGCATCATCCGTGGCCGTTTCTGAACGAGATGGTGTCAGTGCTGATACACCATCCGAACGTCTACAACGAGCAGCACGGCACGGCACCGCGCTATTTTGCGGAGTCGTTTCGGCGGGAGATCAATTCGCGGATCCAGGACAAGGTGATGTTCGGATCGGACTACCCGTTTTTCGGCTATCCGATGCTATTTCAGGACTGGGAAGCGGCGGGCTACAAGCCGGAGGTGCTGGAGAAGGTGTACCGGGGGAATGCGCAGCGGGTGCTGGGGTTGTGAGGCGCGGCGCGGTACGCACGGATTTCTTGTTGGAATAAGGCGAGGGGGTGCGGGCTATGTGGAGGTTGGACTTTGAGAAGGACGAGAGGACCCTGGGATACCTGTTGGACGACCGTGCGGGCCGCCACCCGGAGCGGATGTTTGGTCACATCACGGGTGAGGCGATCACCTACGGGGAATTGGCCGAGCGGGTGAACCGGGTGGCCAACGCGCTACTCGGTCTTGGGGTCAAGAAGGGCGACAACGTCAGCGTGATGATGTCGAACTGCCCGGAGTACATCTACACGTGGTTTGCGCTGGCCAAGATCGGTGCGGTCGAGGCGGTGATCAACACGGCGTTCAAGGGCGACCTGCTGGAGTATTTTCTGAACTACGGTGGTGCGCGGGTACTGGTTTTGGACGAGGACCTGGTGGAGCGCGTGCACGCGGTGCAAGGATCGTTGACCCGGCTGGAGAAGCTGGTGGTGCGGAACGTGCCGACGGAAGGTGGGGTGCCGCGGACGCGCTACGAGGAGGTGCCTTACAGGGCATTGCTCACGGCCTCGGCCGAGGAGCCGCGCGGTGAGCGTCCGCGCTACACGGACCCGGTGGCGATCATGTACACCTCAGGGACGACGGGGGCGTCGAAGGGCGTGGTTTACAGCCACAACTTCTGTTATGCGAACGCAGCGAACTACATCCAGGGGCTGCGCTTGACTCCGGAGGACCGGCTGTACAACTGTCTGCCGCTGTTTCACATGAACGCGCAGTTTCTGAGCGTGCTGACGACGCTGGTGCTGGGGACGAGCTGCGTGCTGGTGGAGCGGTTCAGCCTGAGCCGTTTCTGGGACGAGATACGTGAGCACGAGGCGACGGTGTTCAATTTCCTGGGGCCGATTATCAACCTGCTGTGGAACCAACCGGCACGGGAGGATGACGCGCAGGTGCCGGCGCGGATTGCGCTGGGGGTTCCGGTGCCGACGGAGATCGAGCGTTCGTTCGAGGAGCGGTTCGGGCTGAAGCTGATCCAGGCGTTCGGTGCGACAGAGACGGGGCTGGTGGTGACCACGCCGCTGGACGAGGAGACGCCGGTGGGGAGCTGCGGGAAGCCGCTGCCGAACTGCGAGGTGCGGATTGTCGACGAGGACGACAACGAGGTAGCGCCCGGTGAGCGTGGCGAGTTCGTGTTTCGGCCGAAGGAGCCGTTCACAATGATGTCGGGCTACTACGAGAAGCCGGAGGCGACGGTCGAGGCAACGCGAAACCTCTGGTACCACTACGGGGATTACGGCCGTTACGACGAGAGCGGATTTCTGTATTTCATCGACCGCAAGAAGGAGTGCATGCGACGGCGCGGGGAGAACGTGTCGGCAGCCGAGGTGGAGGCGGTGGTGAATCGTTACGCGGGGGTACTGGAGTCGGCGGCCTCAGGAGTGTGGTCGGAGCTGGGAGAGGAGGAGATCAAGATCTCGATCATCCTGAAGGAGGGGGCGAGGGTGGAGCCGCTGGACCTGCTGCGGTTCTGCGAGGAGGATCTGCCGTGGTACGCGGTGCCGCGCTATTTGGAGTTTCGGGAGGAATTACCTCGCACACCGACGGGAAAGGTGGCGAAGTACCGGCTGAAGGAAGAGGGGATTCACGACCGTCTCTGGGACAGTGTTGCTGCGGGGTACCAGGTCAGGCGGCGGTGAGGAGCACCGCTGGGGAAAGCGCAGGCCGTGATACTGCAGGTCGCACATCGTGGAGGATTCCGGCAACGGCAGGCCGGCTGGAACCACGGATATCTACCCTGCTAAGGCAACTTGGCACACGCGAACCAGCGCCGGCCTCGCCGACCATCTTGCGGCCGCGTGGCTCGTAGTGCCGACTCAGCCTATCCACCAGGGGAAGAAGGGAGGCATGTCGCGTGAAACGCTGGTCTGGTAGTCGGGTTCGCGCTTCTCCAGAAAGGCGGCCACCCCCTCCTTTCCATCCTTCTGGCTGGTGTAGAATACTGCCAGCGATTCGATCTTGTGGGCCTCGATCGGATGCGCGGCAGCGGCATTGCGATAGAGCATCTGGCGGGTCAGCGCTATGGCTACCGGCGAGTGCCCCGCGATGCGACGCGCGATGCGATAGGCCTCCTCGAGCAGTTGGTCCGCCGGAACCACGGCCATCAGCAGCCCTCCCTGCAGAGCCTCCTCAGCACTGAGGATGTCGCCGCTGTAACACCACGCCAATGCCTGGGAGATGCCGACAATCCGGGGCAGGAACCAGCTTGAGCAGGCCTCGGGCACAATACCGATCTTGTTGAACACGAAGCCGATGCGCGCCTTGTCCGAGGCTAGGCGAATATCCATCGCACAGGTCATGGTGGCGCCGATGCCAACCGCCGGACCGTTGATCGCGGCAATCACTGGCTTGTTGCACTCGAAGATCGCCAACGTCACGCGACCGCCAGTATCGCGCACTCCAGCCTGGATTGCGGGATCATCCAGGCTTTGTTGCATATCCTCCAGGCTGGGCTGAAGCGATTCGTCCAGCCCGAACACGTTGCCATCGCGACTGAGGTCCATCCCGGCACAAAAGGCGCGCCCGGCACCGGTGACCACGATGGCACGTACCCGGTCGTCGGCGCTGGCACGTCCGAAGGCGTCGACCAACTCATTGGCCATTTCCACCGTGAAGGCATTGAGCTGGTCGGGTCGGTTCAAGGTCAAGGCCAGGATCTGATCGCTGACATGGTAGTCCAGCGTGGTATAGCGTCTTGTCATGTTCCGGTGATCCGTTGTCGGAATGGATAGGGAGATTATCGATAAGTCCAAGGGTATCTTTACTAAGGTAAGGTATCATACAATACGACTGGAGAGTCAATATTGACTGCGATGAGCCCCTCATCAGAGCCGCCGCAAATACGACATGGTCGACCACCACCGACAGGCAAGCATCCCACACCACTCTCAGGCGCCCCTCTCATTACGTCGAACGCTGCCCTGAGGTCTATTAAGAGAATGAAAGATTCTTCGAGCAGAAGTAGGGAACCTGACAGTCCGCAAAAAAAATCCTTTTCAGCACCATCCGCAGTGAAAGGGGTTGCTTACTGGACTTGGCAACGGCTGAGAGTGATTGGGGTTGACAACATGTATGTATGCAGACAATATGTATACATAACTGAGTCACCTGATTGACAGCGCTACGATTGACCTTTCGACCAGGCCCGGCACCGTTTCAATCACAGGGTGGTTGGCGAAGGGCGGTGATTTAGAGCCGTCAATCGAGATGGCCGTCCATTGACGGGCAAAAGGCGGAGGGCGACGAGGCGGTACGTCGTTATTGCCTCGTCGAGGCTGCCACTGGCCTCGGGGCCGTCTCATCCTCGAGCCTGCCGAAACGGCAGTGAATAAGAGATGAACATGCGCAGGACTTCAGCAGCATCAGACAGCGTAGGCAGGACGACTGGCTCAATCGCGGTGGGCTTCGGCCGTGCTCCGACTTGATCGGGGCCTTACGGGTCGTCACGGCCGATACCACGCATATGGATGACGACATCAGAATGTTGGTTCATTTCGGACTTGGGGATTACGCAGGCGAGGCGGCATACGGGAAACGTAGTGTTCGCGTCGGGCTGAGCAGGTCGGATTTCGCATGTCCGCAGACCGTGCGCAATGATCACGCTAAGTGGTGATGCCAGTGAAACTAGCTCTCCTGATTGATTTCGGAAGCACCTACACGAAAGTTGTCGCAGTCGATCTGGACGGAGACGAGATAGTGGCGGTCGCCCAGTCACCGACGACGATCGAAACCAGTGTCATGGTCGGGCTGCGGAAGGCGTTGAATATCCTGAAGGGCAAACTCGGGGTCGAGGAACTGGATTCGGATGTGAGGCTGGCGTGCAGCAGCGCCGCCGGTGGGTTGCGCATGGTCGCGATCGGGCTGGTGACGGAACTCACCGCGGAGGCCGCAAAGCGCGCTGCCCTGGGCGCCGGCGCGAAACTGATGCGAACTTTCTCCTACCAGCTCAATCGACGTGAGATCGCCGCCATCGAGCAGATCGATCCCGATATTGTTCTGCTGGCAGGGGGCACCAACGGCGGCAATCAGGAGGTGATCCTGCACAACGCGCGCATGCTGGCCGTGTCGGTCATCGATGCCCCCGTGGTTGTTGCGGGCAACAAGGAGGTTGCCGACGATGTCGATGACATCTTCAAGGAAGCCGGCAAGATCGCCTACGTCACGGACAACGTCATGCCGGACCTGGAGAACATCAACGTTGAGCCAGTCCGGGAACTTATCCGTAGCATCTTCATGGAGCGGATCGTGCATGCCAAAGGGATCGACAAGGCGAACGAATTTGTTCACGACATTATCATGCCCACGCCGATGGCATGTCTGAATGCGGCCAAACTGCTGGCGGACGGCACCGAGCAAGAGCCGGGCCTGGGAGAACTCATCCTGATCGAGGTGGGCGGGGCGACCACGAACGTCCACTCCATCTCGCGCATGGACACACTGCCAGGACTGATCCAGAAGGGCCTGCCAGAACCCTACGCCAAGCGGACGGTGGAGGGTGACATGGGCCTACGGATCAACGCCGCATCGATCCTAAACGTTGCCGGGAAGGAGAGGATTTCCGCCGGAGCCGGCGTGGATAAAGACGCCGGGGTCGTCGAGAAGGCGGTGCAGGATTTGACCGCGGACACCTCGCGCGTTCCGGCCAGCGAGACGGACTACCGGCTCGATAACGCCCTGGCGAGCGCGGCGGTGGACATTGCGGTCCAACGGCATGCCGGCGAGATCCTGACCGTCTACACGGCCAATGGCCCGATTCTGGTGCAGTACGGGAAGAACCTGAGTGACATTAAAACAATCATAGGAACGGGCGGTGTCTTCGCCTACGGCCACGACCCGCGCGCGATCCTGGAGAAGGCATTGGACACCTCCGACGCCAAGTACACGTTACGACCGCGGCAGGCCGATTTCTACGTGGACGAAACATACATCACTTACGCGATGGGTTTGTTGAGCCAGCGTTACCCAGACACGGCGCTGCGAATCCTGAAGAAGTATCTGAAACGTGTGGAGAGCCGGGAACCCGGTCTGGTGGCGACGGTTACCGGGCAGACCGGATCAGGAACAGGAGAGACGTAATGGCAATGGCTTTGGAAGGCATCAAGATACTTGACCTGTCGCGGATGCCGCCGGGCTTGTTCACCAGCATGATGCTCGGTGATCTGGGGGCGTCGGTGTTAAAGATCGACGCTCTGTCGGGCGAAGGGGACGATGTGGCAGTGGACCGGTCGGAAGCAGAGAAGCGAGAGACCGCCTTCGATTCGCTGAACCGTAACAAGAGAGGCATTGCCCTGAACCTGAAAAACGAGGGGGGGCGCAAGGTCTTCTACCGCCTGTGCGAGACCGCCGATGTTATCCTCGAAGGTTTCCGTCCGGGCGTGGTCGAGCGGCTTGAAGTCGATTTCGCCACGGTGAGCAAGATCAATCCACGGATCGTCTACTGCTCCATCTCGGGATTCGGACAGGACGGTCCCTACCGGCTTCTGCCGGGACACGATCTCAACTACATCGCCGTTGCCGGCGCGCTGGACATGTTCGGCGAGCCGGCCCGTCCGCCCGTGCCGCCGATGAATCTGGTCGGTGACTATGCCGGCGGATCGTTGCATGCCGTGATCGGGATCCAGGCGGCGCTGTGGGCCAGGCAGACGACAGGCCGCGGCCAGTACGTCGACATTTCCATCACCGACGGCGCGGCGCAGTTGCTGGCGGCGCACTCCCGGGCCTATTTCCGTGACGGTTTCGTTCCCGACCGGGGCGGGGCACGGGCCAGCGCGCGTGACCCTGATTACACCACCTACCAGACCAAGGACGGCGGTTACATCACCCTCGGCTGCATCGAGCCAGTGTTCTGGCGGAACCTTTGCCACGAGATTGACCGGGAGGATTTCATCCCTGACCAGATGGCCTCGGGCTCTCGGCGTGACGAGATCAAGACCTTCCTGACCGAACTGTTCCAGACCAGGACGAAGGACGAGTGGTTCGACCGGATGTGGAAGAAGAATATCCCGATCGCCAAGGTCAACAGCTTCCGCGAGGCGGTTGAGGATCCGCAGTTCAAACATCGTCAGATGGTGGTGGAGATCGATGATCCCGAACTCGGCCCGGTAAAGCAGATCGGCATCGCGATCAAGCTCTCGGAGACACCGGGCAAGGTCAGGGTGTTGGGGCCCGCTTTCGGCGAACACACCGACGCGGTGTTGTCGGAACTGGGCTACGGCGCGGACGAAGTGAGCGCGCTGCGCGCGGTGGGCGCGGTCGGCTAGCAGAATGGCATGCAGCGTCTGCGATAGCTGGTAGGGCGCAACACCGGGTCGACGACGAATGCGGAGAGTGCAGAGATGAACGTAGAATTTGGACTGACCGAAGAGCATGCCGTGCTGCGTGATGCCGCCCGCACGTTCGCCCTGGGCGAGCTCGCTCCGGGCGCCAAGAAGCGGGCGCGCGACAACCGGATACCGGGCTGGATGTTCGAGAAGATGGCCGAGCTCGGTTACATCGGCATGACCGCCAGTCCGAAGTACGGCGGCGGTGGTATGGACATGACCGCGGCGGGCGTCGTGATCGAGGAATTCGGAAGGCACGACCTGGCTGCTCCGCACGTCGTGATTACCCCGACCCAGTTCGCCCTGCTCCTCGAGAGCGGCACCGAAGAGCAGCGCCAGAGGTGGATTCCGCCTCTGTGCGAGGGCACGGCAGTCTACTCTATTGCGGTGACCGAGCCTGGCTGCGGCACGGATGTCTCGGGGATCAAGACCAAGGCCGTGCGCGACGGTGACCACTACGTGATCAGCGGCGAAAAGACTCCGTCGACCCGCGCCATGCAGGCCGACGGGGTCTTCGTATTCGCGCGCACTAATGAGGAGCCTGGGGCGCAGGGCGTGAGCTGCATCTACGTCCCGCTCGATGCGCCGGGCGTCACCCGCACAGAGATGCCCTATGCAGGGATGATCCCCCTGAACTGCGCCTCGCTGTTCTTCGACTCAGTCCGGGTGCCTGTTGGCAATCGCGTCGGGGAAGAGGGCAAGGGGCTGTCGATGATCATGCGGCGTTTCGACGTCCTGCGTGTGCTGCTCTGCCTCGTGGCCCTGGCACAGGCCAGACCTCGCTGGACGAGGTCGCGGAATACGCCAAGGTCCGGGTCGCCTTCGGACAACCTATCGCCAAGAATGAGGCGATCTCGTTTCGTATCGCCGAGTACGCCACGAAGATCGACGCCGCACGTCTGGCCTGTTACCGGACGCTGTGGATGTGTGACCAGGGGATGCGGCACAGCAAGGAGTCGGCCATGTGCAAGTGGTTTTCCCCGCAGGTCGCTGTCGAGGTGATTCAGGGCTGTATCACGATAATGGGTCATCTCGGCTACAGCACCGAAGCTCCCTACGTGCAGCGGATGCTCGACGTGATGGGGTATCAGATCGGTGATGGCACGGCCGAGGCACAGATGCTCACGATCGTGCGTGAAATGCTGGGCCGGGAGTTCCTGCCTTACACGTGAGCTCTCGACGAGCCTAAACACTCTGCTGGCACAACAACTCGGTGGTCGGCTGGTGCGAGACATTCATTCAACGATAGGAGTAGAGACATGGATCTGGCATTGCAGGACAAGGTGGGCATCGTGACCGGAAGTGGCTGGGGCATCGGCAAGGCCGTTGCCGTTGGCCTGGCCGCCGAGGGTGCGAAGGTGGTGATCGCCGATCTCGACGAGGTGCGCGGGGCCGCCGCGGCTGAGGAGATCAATGCCAACGGTGGCACGGCGCTGTTCGTCAAGACCGACGTAACAAGCTGGGAGAACGTTGAGCAGCTCGCGGCGACCACCATGGAGACGTTCGGACAGATCGACATCATGGTCAACAATGCTGGCGCCTGGACGCTGGACTTATTCGCGCGGATTCCTCGCGAGAAATGGGCCATCGACATCGGGGTCAACTATTACGGGACGTTGAACACCTGCAAGGCGGTCATCGATCATATGATCGAGCGCAAGAGCGGCTGCATCATCAACGTCGGCTCCGACGCGGGTCGGGTCGGCGAACCGAACCAGCCGGTCTACTCCGGTGCCAAGGCGGCGGTGATCGGATTCACACGGGCGTTGGCCAAGGATGTGGGGCGCCATGGCATCCGGGTCAACGCGGTCTGTCCGTCGATGACCTCGGGCGAACGCCGGGCCGAGTTGGAAGCGGACATGAAGGAGAACAAGCCCGAGGAATACGCCGCCTACGAGGAGACGATGAAAAAGATTATCCGCCTCTATCCCCTGCGCAAGCTCGGCAAGCCGGAAGACCTGGCCAACACGATCGTCTTCCTCTCGTCGGATCTGCGTGCCGGGCACATCACGGGACAGACGCTCAGCGTCAACGGCGGCTACTGCATGCTTTGACGGCCGGCAGCAGCGAATACACGAAACACGCGACTTATGAGGAGGTGAAAAGTGGATCTGAAGGAATTCCCGTCGATCGACATGTCCATCCCGCTGCGCTACTGCCGGGGCGAGTTCACGAAAGCGCCGTTCGATTTCTACGAATTCAAGGTGATGGCCAAGACCACATTCGCCGGTGTCGCCAGGAAACATGGGCTGAAGCCTGGCGAGGAGTGGAAGGTCGTGGCGGCCACCAACCGCAAGGACCCCGAGGACATGCTGGCCGAGATGGACGAGATCGGTGTCCAACATTGCGTCATGCCGGCACTGAAGATCTGGTCGCAACACGACCACGCTCTGATGATGGACTACCCCATCGAGGCTATCGCCGAGTTGGTAAAGCAGACCAACGGCCGAGTGATCGGCGGTGCCGGCTATAACCCCTTCCGAATCCAGGAGAGTCTCGAAGAGATCGAGGTGGCGGTCAAGGAATACGGCTTCAAGTACGCATGGTTCCACCCGATTAGCTTCGGACTGCGCCCCGATGACCGGAAGTGCTACCCGCTTTATGCCAAGTGCCTGGAACTGGGAATTCCGGTCGGGTACCAGAGCGGCCATTCGGCGGAGACCCTGACCAGCGAACCGGGCCATCCGATGTGTGCCGACCAGGTCGCGATCGATTTCCCCGATCTCACTCTCGTTTTGACCCATACCGGCTGGCCGTGGGTCGACGAATGGATGTCGATGCTGTGGCGGCATCCAAACGTCTATGGGGCTATTAACGCCTATTTCCCCTCGGGGCTCGAGCTGTCTCAGATCCGCTTCTTCGACAGCTCAAGGGGCCGAAGCAAGGTCATCTGCGGCTCGCACGGATTCGGCATGACGCGCTTCAAGAAGGAGTTCCTGGAGCTCGACATCAAGGAGAGCACCAAGCGGGCGGTCCTCTGGGAGAACCCGAAAAAGGTGTTCAATGTCTAGTGGCGACACGGCCCGACGCGAAACGTCGGCGGGCCGGTCAACGACATTCGGCAGGAACGATCCGTGAACAGAGGCGCGCTGGAAGGCATACGGGTTCTCGATCTGGGACGATTCCTGGCTGCCCCGTGGGCCGGTGTGCTCATGGCCGAGTTGGGTGCCGAGGTGATCCGTCTTGAGCGTCCGGGCGGCGAGAGTGACAGGAAGCTTGGGCTCACCGCCCTGGATGGCCAGGGCATGAGTTTCCATGTTGCCAACCTCAACAAAAAGGCGATCACCCTGGACATCCGCCAGCCGAGGGGTTGGGATATTCTCCGTCGGCTCGTGGGCTACTCGGACATCGTGCTGGAGAATTTCAGTCCGGGTGGTGCCGAGCTTGCGGGCATCTCCTACGAGACGATGCAGGAGATGCGCTCTGACATCATCTACGTGTCGGTGTCCGGGTTCGGAAACAGCGGCCCTTACGCACAGCGCCTGGCCTTCGACCCGATAGTCAAGGCCATGAGCGGCACGATGAGCATCACCGGTTTTCCCGGGTCGCCGCCGGCCCGCGACGGTTCTCCGTGGGTCGATTTTGTGACGCCGACCAATGCCGTGGTAGGGGCCCTGGCCGCGCTCTATCACCGGGAGAAGACCGGCGAAGGGCAAATGATAGAGGCGGCGATGATCGACTCGGCCCTGGTAATCGCCTGCCGGGTGTTCGTCGACTACATGGTTCGCGGCGTGGTGCGTGAGCAAATGGGTAACCAGAGCCCTTACGCCAGCCAGAATGCATATCAGACCCGGGATGGCTGGATGTTTCTCGCAACCATCCAGGCGATCTGGAAACGGTTCTGCCGACTAATCGAGCGCGACGACTTGGTCACTGACCCGCGCTTCGAAACCGATGCTCTGCGCTTCGAGAACCGCGCGGAACTCGACCAGATCATCCAGGCATGGATGGGCGACAAGACCAGCGAGGAGGTCTCCCGGTTGCTCGAGAAGGCCCGGGTGCCGCATGGGCCGGTCAACGACGGACCCAAGGTCGCGGCCGATCCTCACTTCCGGGCCCGGGAGATGATCGTTGAGCTCGACTACCCGGGTGGAGAGTTCCCGGGCAAGAAACTGGCCGTCCCGGGAGTCCCGATCAAGCTGTCGAAGACCCCAGGCAAGGTGAAATCGCCGGCGCCGAAGGTCGGGCAGGATAACGAGGCGATCTATTGCGGCCTGCTGGGCCTGTCCAGAGCCGAGTTGGACGAACTGCGGGCCGAAGGCATCGTCTGAACGCACCCCTCGCAACCAGAATTTCGCTGAATCGGAGAGGCAATCTTCGAGGATTCAGGCAACGACAGGAAAATGATAGGGCAATAGGCAAGAACACGGGCGATGCGCGAATCACGCCCGAAGGTTTGGCGGAACTGAGATCCCGGATCGGGAAGGAGCGCCCGTGCGTACCGTGGAACGAGGTGGCCTCGAAAGACGCGATCTGGCACTTCGCCGAGGGCGTGGGCGATGACAACCCTGTTTGGCGCGACGATGAGTACGCTCGGAAGAGCCGTTGGGGTGGCATCATCGCGCCGCCGCATCTCCTCCACTCCTGCGTGATGCCCCTCGGCGGGGCACCCGGCGGCGGCCTTCCCGGTGTGTTCTGCCTGTGGGCCCAGGACCGCTGGGAGTGGTACCAACCGATCCGCGTCGATGACCGGATCAGTGGGGTCGGCAAACTGGTCGCGGTCGAGGAAAAGCAGAGCCGATACTCTGGGCGGATGATCGAGCAGACGCTGTTGAACACATTCACCAATCAGCGCGGCGAGGTCATTGCCAGGTACTGGAACACCGGTATGCGGTTCGAACGGAAAGAGGCGCGGAAACAGAAAAAGTACGACGATGTCGAGGCGACCGTTACCTACACAGACGAACAGATTGAGGCCATCACTCAAGGCTATCTGAACGAGAAACGGCGCGGCGCCGCGCCGCGGTATTGGCAGGATACCGAGGTGGGTGAGGTGATGGCTCCGATTATCAAGGGTCCGCTTACGGTGACGAGTATGGTGGCCTGGCTCATGGGCTGGGGGTCGCCGCTGTGCAAGACTGATCGCATCGCCCACATCTACATGCACGACCATCCGGGTGCTCGGATCATCAATCCGGAAACCAACGTCCCGGATCTTCCCGAGTGTTCGCATTGGGACGTGGATCTGGCCAAACGCAGCGGTCTTCCTGGTCTCTACGACATCGGTGCTCAGCGGGTTTCCTGGTGTGGACATTTTATTACCGACTGGATGGGTGACGACGCCTTCCTGAAAGGGATCACGGTCCGGCTGCGACTGCCCAACCTGGTCGGGGATACCACCTGGATCAAGGGCAAGGTAACGGACAAGCGGATCGAAGGCGACGAACATCTCGTCGAATGTGAGTTCGTGGGCGAGAACCAGAAGGGTGAAATGACGACGCGCGGCACAGCTCTGATGGCGCTTCCCTCGAGGTAAACCCTGTTCCCCGGGGCCAGTACCCGAACAATCCCGCGTAGGCGACGCCCCGGAGCGCGCGCAACGAGATAAGGCAACACTAGTGAAATCGGATAATGTTTGAGAAAATGGTTGTTCTTGAAATCGCCGATGCTTGGTCGGGGCCAACGGCGGGGCTGCTCCTGTCCGATTTCGGCGCCCAGGTCATCAAGCTCGAACCACCGATCTGGAAGCGGCCTCTCGAGGTGCGGGCCGCGCGCCGCGACGACCCCGTGTTTCTCGCTGCCAATCGGGGGAAGAAGAGCGTGGGACTGGACATCACCTCGCCTGCCGGTCGGGTGGTGTTCGAGGACCTGGTGAGCAAGGCGGATATCCTGCTCTGCAACAATCCCCCATCGGTGGTTAAGAAACTCGGCTTGGACTATGCGACCCTGGGCCAGGTCAATCCCGCCATCATCTGTTGCAACATCAGTGGTTACGGGCTCGAGGGCGAGGGTGTCGAGCGTCCGGCCTACGACATGGTGATCCAGGCGGTCGCCGGGGTGATGAGCGTGACCGGTGGCGAGGACACCGATCCCATCCCTGCCGGGATCCTGGTCGCCGACGAACGCAGCGGCATTATGGCCGCGCTCGCCATCCTAGCAGCCTACATCGCGCGCCTGTCGGATGGCAAGGGTCGCCAGCTCGACGTGTCGATGGCGGCCAACCTTCAGTTCAGTTACTCGCGCGAGATCATCGACTACCACCTGCGTGGCAGGCAGGGGGCGATCCTCCCCTACGAGCAGACGCGGAAACGGGCCGACTACGCCTCCTACCCGACCCGGGACGGCCACTTGGTCATCACCGCGGGGCGTGGCCAGGACAAGTGGCAGGCACTGTGCACCGCGCTGGGCCGGCCGGAGTTGGGTACGGACGAACGCTTTGACTCCTACGAGAAGCGGATCACGCCGGAGATCCGGAAAGAGGCCGAGGCGGTCATGCGACCCATTTTCCGGACTCGCGAAACGGCGGAATGGCTGCAGGCCCTCGCCGCAATAGGAATTCCATGCGCCCGGGTGAACACCCTGCAGGATGTCGCCGCGGAGGCCGAGAAATCCGGGATGATCGTCAACTTCGAACTGCCGACGGGTGGTGTGGCCCAGACGATGGGTAGCCCGTTCACCCCCGGCGTCAAGGAGACACTGGCACCACCGCCACGTTATGGCCAACACTCGGAATCGGTGCTGCAGGAACTGTTGGGCTACGAAGCGGAAAAGATTCGGGTCTTGGCCCAAGGCAAGGCCGTGATGCTCGAATTCTAACAGGCTGTTGAAATTCTCCGGCCCAACTGGAAGATAGCGGCCACTGAGGAAGGACCGGAAATCGCCCATGAGCGGACCCGACAAACATCAAGAATCGCTGTTCAGCACAGTCATTCCGGAGCACCGGGTGCCGGCAGATCATCCGCTGCGGCCGATCCGCAAGATGGTCAACAAGGCGCTGAAGGCGATGGACCGTGACTTTGCCGCGCTGTACGCACCGAACGGCCGGGATTCGATTCCACCCGAGAAGCTGCTGCGTGCACAGTTGCTGATGACGCTCTATACCATCCGCAGCGAGCGGCAGTTGATGGAGCAGATGGATTACAACCTGTTATTTCGCTGGTTCGTCGGCTTCTTGATGGACGACGTGGTGTGGAACCACTCGACCTTCAGCAAGAACCGGGATCGGCTCTTGGCTGGTGAGGTGGCGCATCGCTTCTTTGCCCAGGTGGCGCAGCAAGCGGATCGGGCGGGCCTGCTTTCGAAGGACCATTTCAGCGTCGACGGCACCCTGCTCGAGGCCCTGGCCTCGCTCAAGAGCCACCGGCGCAAGGACGAGGACGAGCCGCCGAGCGGTGGTGGGCGCAATCCTACGGTCGACTTTCATGGCGAGAAGCGCCGTCGCGACACCCACGAGTCGAAGACCGGCAAGGACGCGCTGCTGTTCAAGAAGAGCAAGGGGACCGCGGCCAAGCTCAGCTACCTCGGCCACCTGCTGATGGAGAACCGTAACGGCCTTGTGGTCAATGCCAAGGTGACCCAGGCGACCGGCACGGCGGAACGGGAGGCCGCTGTCGATCTGGTTCAGGCGCTCGGCGGCACTCACCGGGTGACGTTGGGCGCGGACAAGAACTACGACACGGTGGGCTTCGTCGATGACCTGCGCTATGCACAAGTCACGCCGCACGTCGCCCAGAACGACACGCACCGTCGATCGGCCATCGATGGACGAACCACGCGTCACCCCGGATACCAGGTTAGCCAGATCGTGCGCAAGCGCATCGAGGAATGCTTCGGCTGGGCCAAGACCGTGGGTGGGTTGCGCAAAAGCCGGTTTGTGGGCCGCGAGAAGCTCAACTTCCAGTTCGCGCTGACGTTCGCGGCGTTCAATCTGGTGCGAATGCGCAACCTGGGGGTGGAAGCGTGTTGTTAGCCACCGATTCAAGGGATCAGTCCGTCCGAAATATGCGAAATCCGCCGTTTTTCAGAGTTACCGTCCGCTCGACACGAGAAAAGTCATCAAGATTTCCAGTGTTCGGAAGATACCTGAAAATGCGCCCATGCTTTTCAACGGCCTGCTAAGCGAGAAGTACGAACGTTGTGCCCCGCGTCCGCGCTTTCTCATGTGGCGCCTGACCTGGTACAGAGGAGAGGAATATGAGCGGCTGGAGAAGGGAGTACGAACACAAGTTCATATCGGCCGAAGAAGCGGCCGGGATGGTCAAGTCTGGCGACAAGGTCGCATTCACGTCCGGTCGCGAAGCCTTTGCCATCGGTCTGGCACTGGCAGCCCGAATCGGCGAATTGCAGGACGTGCGCGTGCTGCTCCCGTCGCCGAGTTTCGATTTTGGCTGGTACGATGAAGGGTGGCAAGAGACGTTCGACATTACGATCCGCGCACCGACGGCGACCTGTCAGGAAGCCGTGGACGCCAAGCGGGTTGATCTCGATCCCGGCACATTGATTCCGTTTCTTGAGATCGCAGGAGCGACGGCTGCCGACGTTGTCATCACGGAGGTATCCACGCCGGACGAGAATGGCTACTGCAGCTTCGGCTCGTCACTCTGGGCCAAGAAGAGGCAGATCGAGAACGCCCGGATTTCCATCGCCGAGGTCAACAAGAATCTGATCCGTACCTATGGGGACAATTACATCCACATCTCCGAGATCGATCATTTCGTGGAGCACATCTCCAGCGAGGCTGAGCACTGAAGGAGCCGGAGCCCTGGCTGAAGGATGTCGCTGCTCATGTCTCGGAGTTGATTCGGGATGGCGACACGCTGCAAATAGGCGTTGGCCGGACGACGGAGCCGCTGGTCGGCCTCGGATTGCTTGATGGGAAAAAGGATCTGGGTTGGCACTCCGAGGCCACGCCACCCGGGATCATCTCGCTGATTCGCGAAGGCGTCATCAACGGCAGCCGCAAGACACTGCACGAAGGCAAAGCCGTGGTGACGTCGATCGGCGGCAGCAGCCGCGAGGAAATGAAGTGGGTGGATCGGAATCCCAGCATCATGCTGGTCGACATTGCCTACTTCGAGGATCTCAGGGTCATCGGGGCCCACGACAACTTCGTCGCCATCAACAACGCGCTGATGATCGACCTGACGGGTCAGATCTGTTGCGAGACCATCGGAACCCGGCAGATGGCCACCGCCGGCGGTCAAATCGCCTTCGTGTTCGGTTCCTGGCTCTCCAAGGGCGGGCGCTCGATCACGGTTCTTCCCTCCACGGCGGTGGGTGGAACCGTATCCAGGATCGTACCCACGCTGCCGGAAGGTAGCGTGGTCACAATTCAGCGCAACTGCGCCGACTACATCGCTACCGAGTTCGGTATTGCCCACCTTAAAGGCAAGACGCGACGCGAGCGCGCCAAGGCATTGATCGCTGTCGCCCATCCTGATTTCCGCGACGAATTGACGAAGAAAGCGAAGCAGTTTTTCTGGCCGGGACCTGGCTGATGCCACCGGGACACACCCTGTTCCCGTAGCAACGGTTTCTTCTACCTCTCCTCCCTTTCGCCGGCCGCCAGGCCGGCCTTTTTTTTGATGCGCCGGGCATGGCGCGCAGCGCCGTGACCGGCGCTGTCAACCGGTCAGCGAAAGCGAGCCGGGAAGTGACTTGGAGGTGCAAGTCCTCTGGGGGTCTCGGTGACAGGAACCCCTAGCCGAACAGCAACTGCATCGGCCGCGAGGCGGTGTGGGGAGGAAGCTGCAGGCAAAGCTCTGGCCTGACGAACAGGAACCGCATAGAAGGCGCGCTCGAGGTGGGCGAGGAGGCACAAAGATCCGAAGCCCGACGTCACCCGGACCGACAGTGCGTAGATGCGGCAGGTAGGTGGAGCGAAGGTCACGCGTCTTACCCCGGGAGATCTGTGGTGCTGCCGGAGGGCTACCGGCCCTGAGAGGGGCCGGGATGGGGCCACAGAAGTCAGCCGAGGCCATAGTAGCTGCGGAGGCGGTGAAGGGCCGAACAGTGAGAACCGAACCGGACCAATCCGTTCGATGGCACGTACAGACGCAGACCCTCCGGTTGAGATGCCGGAGCGACCCCGGAGAGCAGGCGGCGGCACCGCCGAGGGTACGGACGTTGCGCGTCAAGCGAGCCCGGCACGGAGGGGAGTATCCGGGGACGGGACGTTGAGCCTCATGGACGAGGTGGTGAGCCGCAGGAACCTGGTGGCGGCGTATAAGCGGGTGGTGCGTAACCACGGTGCGGCGGGAGTGGACGGGATGACCGTCGACGAGCTGCTGCCGTACTGCCGAGCGCACTGGCCGCGTATCCGGGAAGAACTGCGCAGAGGCCGTTATCGGCCGCACCCCGTGCGCCGGGTGATGATCCCGAAGCCGGGAGGCGGCGAGCGGATGCTGGGCATTCCGACGGTGCTGGATCGGCTGATCCAGCAAGCGTTGCTGCAGGTCCTGCAACCGATCTTTGACCCGCATTTCTCACCGGACAGTTTCGGCTTCCGGCCGGGCCGCAGCGCGCACGATGCGCTCAAGCGGGCACGTGAACACGTGCGGGCGGGTCATCGTTGGGTCGTGGACCTGGATCTGGAGACGTTCTTCGATCGGGTGAACCACGACGTGCTGATGGCACGGGTGGCGCGCCGGGTGAAGGACAAGCGTGTTCTCCGGTTGATCCGCCGGTATCTGCAGGCGGGGATGCTGGAGGGGGGTGTGGTGAGTCCGCGCACCGAAGGGACGCCGCAAGGGGGGCCGCTGTCGCCGCTGTTGTCCAACGTGCTGCTCGATGAGTGGGACAAGGAACTCGAGCGGCGAGGGCATCGGTTTGTCCGCTATGCCGACGACTGCCAGATCTACGTGCGGTCGCGGGCGGCGGGGGAACGGGTGATGGCCTCCTTGACGCGGTTCCTGGAGGGGCGGCTGAGGCTGCGGGTCAATCGGGCCAAAAGTGCGGTGGCGCGACCTTGGGAGCGCACGTTCCTTGGGTACAGCTTCACTCGACACATCGTGGCCCGGTTGAAGGTGGCCGCCGGCTCGGTGCAACGCCTGAAGGCGAAGCTCCGCGCCCTGTGGCGGCGCTGTCGCGGCCGCTCACTGCGGCGGGTAATCGCCGAGTTGACCCCGATTCTCCGTGGCTGGACCGGCTACTTCCGGCTCAGCGAGGGGAAAGGGGTCTTCGAGGCGGTGGACGGCTGGGTGCGTCGCCGTCTGCGGGTTCTCCTGTGGCGGCAGTGGAAGCGTCCACGCACGCGGGCGCACCGGCTTCTGCAACTCGGGCTGGACCGCCTGAGAGCGTACCAGTCCGCGTACAACGGCCATGGGCCGTGGTGGAATGCCGGCGCCAGCCACATGCACCATGCCGTCCCGATCCGCCTTCTCCGGCGCCTGGGTCTGGTGAGCTGCCTCGATGAGTATCACCGTCTTGCGCGTTCGCACTGAACCGCCGTATACGGAACCGTACGTACGGTGGTGTGGGAGGCGGCGGCGACGCCGCCGCCTACCCGATCCGTTTTCGCCGAACGTCCGAGTCGTCGTATCCTGACCATCCTATGAATTTCGTGAACCCGCTGATTCAGGGGCGGTTTATCAAGGTGATAGCGCGAGACCCATGGTGACGAGGGAGGGAAACGCGTGAACCGGAGCGCATGGTCGGCGGCGTGCCTTGCATGGTTGGCGGGTGCGATGCTGTTTTACCGCGGGTCGATCTTCAGCGGCTTCGACCTGATTGCGGGTGATCCTGGGGATGCCCGCTTCGTCATGGCGATCTGTGAACACTGGTTGATGGTGCTCCAGGGACTCGCCGACTGGCGTGACCCGGCCTTCTTTCACCCGGTCAAAGGAGTGCTGGGATACTCCGACGCGCTTTTCCTCTACCTGCCCATCTACGCACTGGCGAGGGTCGTCGGTGCCGATGTCTACCTGGCCTTCCAGGCGACCCTGATGACGCTCAATGCCATCGGATACCTCGCCTTCATCACCCTGGCGACGCGTTACCTGCGTGTTGGCGCGGGGGTGGCGATCCTCGGCGCCCTGCTGTTCGTATTTGCCAACAACCTCTACCTGGTGGCGGGTCATCCTCAGCTGTATGCCATCTATCTGGTGCCGGTCTGGCTGGTTCTGGTCTGCTGGGCATGGGAGACGCACCCCACTCGACCTGCGTTAGCCATGGCCCGCGGCATCATCGCGGGTCTCTTTTTCGCCTTGCTTCTCTACACCTCGTACTACATCGGCTGGTTCCTCGCCCTCGCCGTGCTCTGTTTCAGCATTCTCTGGCTGCTTCCTTGTGGAGGCATTCAGCGAATTTCCCTTCCGCTGCTACGACAAGGGGGCGGTTTGGGCATCGGCATGGGATTGGGTTTCACGCTGGGTATCGTTCCTTTCCTGTTGACCTACATGCCTGTACTTGCCCAGGGGTTCAGGCGTGACCCTGAGGCGTTCCGTTTCTGGACCGGGACACCGCTCGACTTGCTGAACGTTGGGACGGAGAACTGGCTCTGGGGTTGGAGTGTCCGTGGGGAGCCAGGAGCCATTGGCAGCGCAATTGCGTCGACCGAGTTATCCATTGCAGTGACGCCTATGGTCACGCTCATGGCCACGATGGGCAGTGCCCTGTTAGTGTCCTTTGGTCTGCCCAACCTTGAGCCACGATCAGATCGCGAAGCCCGTAGACTCCTCGCCGCCGCCTGCCTGACATTCCTGGTTCTTCTGGTCTTGCCCATTCGCTGGGGAGAGGTGGCGCCGTGGGCCTGGGTGATGGAGGCGATACCGGGCGCCATCGCGGTTCGTGCCATGTTCAGGGTCGAGCTTCTCGCGGGTCTGGTCGCCTGTCTATTGGTCACTGTCATACTGAGCAACCTTGCAGGTCACTTTCGCGTCAAGAACATGCGCCGCGTGGCTATGCCGGTCATTGCCTTGCTCGGAACATTGCTGCTGATCGAGCAGATCAATACCCTGGACGTGACCCATGTAGATCGGCGGGCCGGACTCGACCTGCTAAAAGGATCACAGTCCATGCCGAAGGAATGCACCAGCTTCGTCCTCGGCGATGTCAGGCCGGTCGGTGCCACGCATCCGGTCGTCGTGGCCGCGGCTCAGCAGATCGACGCGATTTTGATTGGTCAGGCACTTGCCCTGCCTACGATCAACGGTTACAGCGGGCAGATACCGCGTGGCTGGATGCAACTGGACCCGCGAGATTCCGGGTTCATCGACAAGATCAATCGATGGTCTGCCATGCAGGGTGACCTTCCAGGCCTGTGCATCTACGGCCGGCGGGATGATCTCTGGGTGCTTCCGCAACGGCGTGATCAGTCCGGCTGAACCCGGGTGCCCGACCACGTCAACCTTCGCTACACTGGCGCAATGGTGATCTCTTGCCAGGTCATCGAATCTCGGTCCTACCGGTGATGTTGAATAAGTGAAACTCAGTATTGTCATCCCCTGCTACAACGAGGCCGATACGCTCGATGCCTTGCTGCGTGCCGTCGAGGCCGCCGCGCCTGGCGATAAGGAGATCATCGTCGTCGACGACGGTTCGAGCGACGGCAGCCGTGAACTGCTCCGCGACCAGGTCGATGGCCGCCGTGCCACCGTCGTCTATCATCCGGTCAACCGCGGCAAGGGGGCGGCACTGCGCTCCGGTTTCGCGTGCGCGACCGGGGACATCGTCATCGTCCAGGATGCGGACCTCGAATACGATCCCGAAGAATACGTGGTGTTGATCGAGCCAATTGTCGAGGGCAAGGCCGACGTCGTATACGGCTCGCGATTCATGGGCCATCGACCCCACCGGGTGCTCTATTTCTGGCACCGGGTGGGCAACGGCTTTCTGACCCTGCTTTCGAACATGCTAACCAATCTGAACCTAACCGACATGGAGACCTGCTACAAGGCGTTCCGGCGCGAGGTGATTCAGGCGATTGACCTAGAGGAGGAGCGCTTCGGCTTCGAGCCGGAGGTGACGGCCAAGCTGGCTCGCGGCGGTTACCGCATCTACGAGGTCGGCATCTCCTACTACGGGCGCACCTACGCCGAGGGCAAGAAGATCGGCTGGCGTGACGGCTTCCGGGCCATCTGGTGCATCCTCAAGTACAACCTGCTGCGTTAGCGTGAAGGTCACGTCCCGACCGACCGCCCCTGACGACCCCCCATCCCGCATGTCCCCGTCTCTGATCAACGCCAGGATGGCCAACTTCCTGGCCATGCTATGCCTGCTGGTACTTGCCGTGTTGCTCTACCGGCCCGGTCTGGTCGACCTGTGGGTGTTCGACGACCACCCGGCACTTGGGCCGCTCACCGACGACCTGCGCGCCGAGCGGCCGCTGGCAGAACTGCTTGCCAGACATGCCGTTTCCAGCAGCGGTCCGACCGGGCGTCCGGTCAGCATGCTGACGTTCATCCTCGATGGCGTTGCCCGTGGCCCCGATCTGGCGGGCTGGAAGGCGACCAACCTGGTGCTGCACCTGGCCTGCGGGATTCTGGTGTTTCTGCTCGTGCGGGAGCTGCTCGGCTGCTTCACGGGCAAGCGACGTGGCTCCGCGCTGCCGCTGGTCGTCGCGGCGCTGTGGCTGCTGCACCCGCTGCACGTGAGCACGGTGCTCTACACCGTGCAGAGAATGACCCTGCTCAGCACGCTGTTCCAGCTCGCCGGACTGCTCGGCTACCTGCGTGGACGTGGCGCCTTCCTGGGCGGCACGCCGGCCCGCGGCTGGGGTTGGCTCGGGATCAGCGCGGCGTGCCTGGTGCTGGGCTTCCTCTCCAAGGAGACCGGCGTGCTGCTGCTGGTCTACGTGGTGCTGTTCGAGGCGCTCTGCCTGGCCGGGGGATACGCCCGGCACCCGCTCGCTGTGCGCTGGACGAGACGCGTGCTGTTGCTCGGCGTCGCCACCGGATTGGCCATGGCGTTCGCCTGGTTCGTGCTGCGGTCCGGTTCGCTGCTCCACGGCTACGGCACGCGCCCGTTTTCGCTCGACGAGCGGCTGTGGACCCAGCCGCGGATCATGCTCGAATACACCCGGCTGACCCTGCTGCCGAGCCTTGCCGACATGAAGTTCATCCACGACGACATCGAGATATCTCGTGGTTGGTTTACGCCCTGGACGACCGCTGCAGCAGTTGTCCTGTTGGCATTGTTCGCCTGGAGTGCCTGGCTGGCACGCCGACGGCTGCCGCTCTACAGCTTCGGCGCGGGGCTGTTCCTGTGCGGCCACCTCCTCGAGTCGACAGTCGTACCGCTCGACCTGATGTACGAGCACCGCCAGTACCTGCCGTCGCTCGGCCTTCTGCTCGGGGTCGTGGGACTTGGTGAGCGGCTGCTCACGAGGCGCCGGATCAGTGGGCTTGCGGTGCTGCTGTTGCTGGGCCTGTTCTCGGTCATGACCTGGCAGCGTGCCGCGATCTGGAGCAGTGAGGCGCGGTTGTTCCTCGAGCTGGTGCGCATCAACGGCGATTCGCCGCGCGCGATGGTCATGGTGGCCAACTGGTTCGGGAACCAGGGCCAGTACGGCACCGCCAGGGCACTGCTCGAACGCATCGATACACCGGGGGCGCGGCTCAATACGCTGTACTACACGTGTGTCGAATCCGGCGCTCTCCCACCGGCGGCACTGGACGCGCTGCCCGAGCCGCGGATCGTCAGCTTCCACGAGGCGAGTGGGCTCATGTTCCTCGGGCGTGCGGGTCTCGCCGGGAGTTGCCGCGTACCGGACCAGGCCTACCTCGACCTGCTCGCGCGCTGGCTTGCACGCCCGGTCCATGCCTCGCGCAGCGGGTTGCTGATCTATCGCGGTTACTACCTCGACCGCGCGGGCCGGATCGATGAGGCTCTTGCCACACTCGAGGAGGCCTACCGCGTGGGTGGCAGGCAGTCGCCGGTGGCCCTGGTGATCGCCGCGGAGTTGGCGATCGATGCCGGCCGGCTCGAGGAAGCCGAACGTCTGCTCGAGCGGGCGCGTGAAGCAAACCGGCGCAGTCGCCGCGACAGTTCGAGCGATATCGACAGGGCGGCGTCGCGGCTGGTCATCGCGCGTGAGCGCCCAGAAGCGCTCCAGCGTTTTGATCCGTTCAAGGAGTAGGCTGGAACCGTGGGCCGAACGACAGGACATGGCGCTCAGGGGCCGCCGGGCTGGTAGCGGGGGATCGTCTGATGATCGCGCTGTTCACCGATTATGGCTACGCCGGTCCCTACGTGGGCCAGCTCAAGACCGTCCTTCAGCGAGAGGCGCCAGAGGTCGCGGTCATCGACCTGCAGCACGACGCCCCGGCGCACGACCCGCGTGCCGCCGCCTACCTGCTGGCGGCGCTGCTGCCCGAGCTTCAGGCGGGCACGGTGGTCCTCGCGGTGGTCGACCCGGGGGTAGGCACGGCGCGGCGCGGCGCCATCGTCCACGCCGACAGTCGCTGGCTGGTCGGTCCCGACAATGGCCTGTTCGACCTGCTGGCGCGACGGGCCGATCGTGTTGCCTGGTGGGACATCGACTGGCGGCCGGCGCGGCTCAGCGCTTCGTTTCACGGCCGCGACCTGTTCGCCCCGGTCGCGGCGCGCCTCGCCCGGGGTGAACCGCCGCCGGGGGGCAGCGTGCCGGTCGCCCCGCGCCTGCAGGAAGGGTGGCCCGACGACCTGGCCGAGATCGTCTACATCGACCGCTTCGGCAACGCCATGACCGGCCTGCGGGGTTCGGTGGTCGCGGCAACGGCGTGGCTGGCGTGCCGGGGCTACCGGTTCACGCCGGCCCGGACCTTCGGCGAGGTCGGCGAGGGCGAGCTCCTCTGGTACGTCAACTCCATCGGCCTGGTGGAGTTGGCGGCCAACCGGCGCAGTGTCGCGGAGGCCTGTCGGCTCGTGCCAGGTGACCGGGTGGAACAGGTTCCTGTCAAGGAAATCATCTGATCCCTCTCTTTCTCCCTCTCCCTCAGGGAGAGGGTTGGGGTGAGGGGGGAATCGAACCATTCCGCAGGCCGCGAGGGAACGTTTCGTCCGAGGTGGGCTACCAGCTCCAGGGGCCGGCGGGAATTCAAGGGCGCACCGTGCTGTCCAGCCCCTGCCAGACGGAGGTCGCCAGCGCGGTCGGTTCGATCCCCAGCCTCCGCTCCGCGTCGCGCGCCCGCTCGGCCAGCACCCGCGCGCCCGAGCGGTCACCAGCCTCCAGGCGCCAGCGCGCCGCCAGGTAGAGCGCTTCGGTGAGCTGGGGGTAACGTGCCTGCAGCCGCTGCAATTCATCGACCGCCCGCTCGAGGTCGCCGAGGCGCGCATAGGCGAAGGCACGGTGGCGCAGGGTCTGATCGTGCGGCGCCTGCGCGGGCACGGCCAGCCAGCGGTCGGTCAGGGCGATGAACTCGGCGGGATCGTAGCTGCAGCGACCGTCGAGGGCGGCGCTGCCGAGACCGATCACCACGCTGCGCTCGTGGAAGTCGAAGCGCTTCGGCGTGACGATTTCATCCAGCCGTCCCGGATCGAGCCGCCCGCTCTGCAGGCAGTCGAGGTAGGCGACATTGAGCGCGAAGGCGGGCGTGTCGAAGCGCGCCAGGATCTCGCGGGCGGCGTCGATCTCGCCGGCCTCGGCGAGGCGGTTACCGACCACGATGGCGATGCCCGGCGACCGGGGGTTGGCCTCGATCAGGGACTCGTACAGACGCCACTCGTCACTCCACGCGACGGCGCGCTGTGCCAGCAGCAGCGCGCAGAGTCCGCCAAAGGCCGCGGTCACACAGATGCGTAGCACGCGCCTGAGCGGCAGGGCGGCAAACAGCGCCGCGACGGCCAGCAGCAGGCCGAAGGCGGGGAAGTACTGGCGATGCTCGTACATCAGGTGCAGCGGGATGACCGTCGACTCGAGCAGGTGGCCGACCAGAAACAGCCCGATGCCGACGCTGTAGAGCGGTACGCGACGACGCAGCAGCCAGGCGCTGACGAACAGGCCGGCGAGGAGGGCGAACGCGGCCAGGGTGGTCGGCGGCGAAAGGGGCCCGGTGGAGAGCACGAGGTCGTCATGGAAGAAGCTCATGGCATCGAGGCGCGGGGCGAGCGTCAGGGCGAGGTACTCGGTGACCACTCGGCCCTCGGTCCAGAGGCGTTCGGCGAGGGTGAACGGCCGTACGGCGTAGCCGCTGTCGAGCGCGGCCAGCCGCGGCAGGGCGAGGGCGGTCGTCACGACGACCAACCCGGCGATACCCCCGCCTACGACTCGGCGCCAGCGGACCTCCCGCGGCGCCGGCTCGCGCCGACCGGCATGCACGGCCTCGATGACCAGGAGGTAGAGCGGCAGCAGCGCGCCGGTCTCTTTGGCAAAGGTTGCCGCCAGGGTGCAGGCGATGACGGCGACGATCCGCCAGGCGACGCCACGCTCGCCCGCGAGGTAGCGTCGCCGAGCCTCCAGATAGACGACCAGGCCAAGCGCGACGAACAGCGTCGCCAGCAGGACCATGCGCTGGACGGTGTAGAAGACCGTGCTGACATGCAGCGGGTGCAGCAGCCAGAGGCAGGCCGCCGCGGCCGGGAGCAGGCGGCCGGGTCGCGCTCCGACCTGGAGGCCCTGCGCCAACCGCCGGGCGAACAGGAACAGCAACAGGCCGTTGGCCAGGTGGATCAGCAGGCTGGTCAGTTTCCACGCCCAGAGATCCGGCCCGTTGAGCCAGGCGTTGCCGATGAAGGTGGCCATGGCCACCGGCCGACCGGTAGGGCCGCTGTGCGAAAACAGGAACTGATCGACCAGCGGCGCCAGTTCGCGTGGGGATTGCAGCAGCCCGCCGAGGCTGGAGTGGTCGTCGAACAGCAGCGGGCCGGCCAGGGCCGGGTAGGTGAGCGCCACGACCAGCAGGAGCGTGACCAGCAAGAGGGTCGCTTCGGTGCGGCTCAGTGCGGGGCTGGACACCATGGGGGTTCTCGAGCTGCTGAGGTTCGAGCCGGTTGGGCGGGGCAGTGTCGCACAAACCCGGGTTGGTCAGGGCGCCTAAGGCTCGCCGGCAAGGTCTGCTCCAGGCCGTGCGGGCATCGACGCTGTCTCACGCATCATGTGAGCGATTGGGCACCCGGTGAGGTCCGTATGGCAATCAACGTCAGTTGGAGCGGACACAAAAAGGGAGGGCGGTTGCCCGCCCTCCCAAATGACTGTCTAGGACGTGTTCTTATGCGTTACTGACGGCAAGAAGCGGGCAGCCGGCTGTCAGTAATGCCGATCGCCGAGCAGGTCCACTGCATGGAGCCGGAACTGGTCGTGTCGCCACGCAGCACGAGCGTCGTGTCTGCGAGGCCGTTGGCGACGCCGCTGGACTTGAAGTACGCCTGAAGAACGATGTCGTTGTTTTCGTTGGTTATCGACACGCCGGAGACGTAATTGCCCCTGATCTGGTTAGCGGCGGGGATGCCCTGACTGCCGTTAAAAACCAAGGTGAGGCCCTGGTCATGAAAGACCTCCGCGGTGGTGGTCTTCATGCCGCCGGTCAGGTTCAGCGCTTCCGACACCTGCGAGCGGGCGACGTAGTCCTGGTAGGCCGGGATGGCGATGGCGGCGAGGATGCCGATGATCGCGATGACGATCATCAGTTCGATCAGGGTGAAACCCTGCTGGATGTGACGTTTCATGGCTGTCTCCTTAAAGTTATGGGTCCCTGGCGGCAGCGCGTGCAGTGCGAGCGGTCCGGCGGGGTGTCATCGTGGGTGCCGGTACCGAGGACTGCCTGATGCGGGTGCCGACAAGAGTGAAGCATGGATCGTGCCACTAGCGTTCAATCGATAAGCAATCGTCGGCAGACTGAAGATTGGCAAAATAATTGATTAAATACAGCCATATGGAACGCTTCAGGCGAGGGCTCCCGGAGTGGATTGGTCCGGTCCTGGCCGTGCCCCAGCCCACCCTGGTGTGACCATGTGACCATTTTTGTCACTCCATGACCAACCGCTTCGCTTCCGTGGGCGCAAATTGGCCGCCGCGAAGCGGTTGGCCGTTCGCAGTTCGTCCAGCTGCAGGTATGATCCCGTCGGTGAGCGGGCCGTGCAGTCGCCGGCGTAAAGTCGCCGTTCAGACCTCGGAAGGGTGGCTGCGGCCACGCCGGACCGCGTCGGTACGGCCACCGTCCAGGCCGGCCGTGACGACCACGGCGCTCTATCTCAATTGAACCAAGGTGACCGTGCGCATGCCTGAAGCCCCCGCCTACCAGATCCAGCGCGTCACCACAGGGCGCAACGGCTGGCGCTGGCTCGGCTATGCCGGCGTGGCGCTGCTGCTGCTGGCCGCCGGCTTCTGGATCGGCGACCAGGGCAAGGCCGATGTGCTGTCGTCGGCCCTCTCCCGGGCCGAGTTGCGGGAGGAGGTTCGCCGGCTGCAGGGCGAGGTCGAGACCCTCTCCAGCCGCCTGGCCATCGCCGAGCGGTCGGCCCAGGTGGCCGACAGTGCGACCGAGCAGGTGCGCCAGCAGATGATCTCCCGGCAGAACGACCTGCGCGAGCTGCGCTCGGAACTCGATTTCTACCGCGGCATCGTCGCCGCGCGCGGCGGCTCTCCGGGCCTGCGCGTGCACGCCTTCGATCCGCGCCCCGGCGCGGCACCCGGCGCGGGGGTGATCGACCTGGTCCTGGTGCGCGGGCGGCCCGATGGCAAGGCGGTCACCGGGCGGGTCGAACTCCGGCTGCTGCCCGCGGGGGTGGACATCAGCGCTCCGGCGAAGCTCTACGCCCAATCCGAACCGGCCGCGACGGCTGCGTTCTCCTTCGACTTCTACCAGAAACTGGAACTCCGGGACGTGGCTACGGAAAACACCGCCACGGCCCTGGTGACGCTGGTGCCGGACGGCAAGAAGGCCAAACCGGTCCATTCGGTCCATCCCTGGCCGGTGGCGGGAAGCTAGCCGCGGAGCTTTTTCACGCCCGGCAGGCCGGATCGTCCCTGGCCGGCGGTCGTGGTAGATTTCGTTCCTTGCCGAGGGCCTCGGCGGGGCGTTACTGAAGGAGTGAGAGGACGATGTGGAACAAAGAAAAGACACCGGCCAGGGCGACGACGACGCGCGTCTCGACCCTGATCGGCGCCGAGAGCACCCTGCGCGGCGACCTGGTCTTCACCGGCGGGTTGCATGTCGAGGGGCGCATCGTCGGCAACGTCGCCGCCGACGGGACGGCCGACGCCATGCTGACCGTCAGCGAGCAGGGGGTGATCGAGGGTGAGGTGCGCGTGCCGAGCATGGTGCTCAACGGCACCGTCAACGGCGACGTCCACGCCCGGGACCGGATCGAACTGGCCGCGCGGGCGCGCATCAACGGCGACGTCTACTACAACCTGCTCGAGATGGCGATCGGCGCCGAGGTCAACGGCAAGCTGGTCCACGTCACCGAGGAGAGCCCGCCGGTGGCGGCGCTGGGGTGGGAGCGGGAGGCGGCTGTCGAGGAGCCGGATACTTGATATAATCAGTCGGAATTGACCCACCCGCGGCCGCGCCGCGAAGCGAGCGAGCAAGCATGGAATCCGCCCTCCAGACCGAACACCCCCAACTCGACGTCCACATGACCGAGGCCGCCATCGGCAAGGTGCGCCAGTTGATCGAGGCCGAGAACAACGCGGCGCTGATGCTGCGCATCTACGTCTCCGGCGGCGGCTGCTCGGGCTTCCAGTACGGCTTCGCCTTCGAGGAGGCCGCCGCTGAGGACGACAGCCGGCTCGAACAGGGCGGGGTCACGCTGCTGGTCGACCCGATGAGCTACCCCTACCTGGCCGGCGCCGAGGTCGATTACATCGACGACCTGCGCGGGTCGCAGTTCGTGGTCAGGAACCCCAACGCCAGCGCCACCTGCGGCTGCGGTTCGTCGTTCAGCATCTGAGCCCGGCCGTCGGCCTTCGATCCCGCGCACCAGCACGGCAAATGTAGGTCGGGCTTCAGCCCGACATCCCAGGCCGCGTCGGACTGAAGTCCGACCTATAAAGATCGGACCACGGTGTCCTTGTGGGTCGGGCTTTAGCCCGACATTCAGTGCTGTAGGCTGGGCAAAGCACAGCGTGCCCAGCATGATCCCGTCGATGGACACGTTACGCGTTGCCCATCCTGCGAAACTGATCACCGTCTGGTCTTCGATACTACGCAACTGCACGGCAATGTAGGTCGGGCTTCAGCCCGACATTCAGGGCCGCGTCGGACTGAAGTCCGACCCACAAAAATCGGCTCATGGTGTAATTGTGGGTCGGGCTTTAGCCCGACATTCAGAACTGCACCGGACTGAAGTCCGACCTACAAAGTCCAACCTGCGCTGAACGGGGCTCAAGCCTGCAGTGCAGCCTCCACCGTGCTGACGGAAGACCCCCCGATTCTCGACGGCAGGTGCGTCAATCGCCCGCCGCTGCCCGCCCATCCTGAAGGCAAATCACCCGGTCGATGTACTTCCCGTAGATCTCGCACGGCAGGGCATTGGCCGCCGTCGTGCGCTGCTGGAAGGCGACGAAGACCATGATCAGCGCAAGCGTCATCACCTGGGCGATCAGGATGGTCATGCCGATCACCACGTTGGTGGCCCAGCCGGGGGTGGCCAGGGCGGTGAACAGTCGCAGCGCCGTGGCGATACCGATGGCCAGTCCGGAAAGGGCCAGGGTGCCCAGCGCGAACAACATCACACGCACCGCGGCGACATCGGCGAAAAGCGATATGGCCGCCATGCCGTGCAGGATCAGCCCGGCCAGGCTCATGTTGGACTGGCCCGCGTAGCGCGCGGCGCGCGGTATCGGCACGGTGGTGTAGGGCAGTTTGGCGCGGATGACGCCGGCCGCGTAGTGGACCCAGATCTCGGGCGAGACGGTCAGTCGGCGCAGCATCGGCCACGGGATCAGGCTGTAGTTGCCGAAGCTGATCACGTGGCCACTGAGCACCCGGAAGATCTCCTTGAACAGCGTGTAGCCGGTGCGGAAGGTCAGCCCCTCGCTGCGCTCGGAGCGGTGGGCGAAGACGATGGCGTCGGGCCGTTCCCGGGCTGCCACGTAGAGCTGGGCGATGGCGCCTGGATCGTCCTCGCCATCGGCATCCATCACCAGCAGGTGGTTCGCGGACAGGTGCGCCTCGGCGTAGGCCAGGCCGATGGCGATGGCACGCTGGTGGCCGAGGTTGCGGCGCAGCTCCAGGATCTCGCAACCGAGCGTCGGCAGTTCGGCCAGTTGCCCGGCCAGCCCGTCCGGAGCGGGTGTTCCGCCGTCGTTGACCACCAGGACGTGGCAACGCAGTCCCAGGGCCTGGGTGGCGTCATCGAGGGCGCCGAGCAGGCGGGGCACCGTCGGCCAGTCACCGAAGCAGGGCACCACGACGACCAGGTCTGTTCGGTCGGTGGGTTCGTGGTGGGCGCAGCGACCGGCCGGCTCCCGATCCGCGACGTCGGTCACCCGTGAAGCTCCGCGCGGCGCGGGTATCTGCCCGAATCGATCATGCTCGTCATTTCTTTTGGGGTGGATCGACCTTGTCGGTCCGCCGGACTCTCGACCATGAAGCCACCGACAAGCTTAGCATCGTGCCGATGCCAGCGAGGAACAGCAACGAGATCCCGGCCAAGGAGCGTGTAGCCTTGGTTTCGAGAATGCTTGAGGGCGCTCATTCGCCAGCTCATGCATGGCCCCGTAGCCTTCCGGGTTGGCGAGGGTGACCCTGGTCAGGGCTTGGGGCATGCTCGGTCTACCCAGCATTGTGCAGCATCGGGTGATCGAGTGGTTCATGTGCGCGGCATGATTGAACTCGCCCTATCGGTATGCGACAACGAGGTACCACGGCCGCTCGGTGCGCGGGCCAATGCCTGCGTCAGCACTGCACCGGTCCCGACGCATGCCAGGATGTTGAACGGGAGTGATTCACGGTGATGAGGGAGTTCCAGAACTTGGCCACGCGGGTAACGCATCCACGGTTGCGAGCGCGCTGTGAGTCTGCCGCAGCGCGATGGGTGCCGGCCCGACCATGCTCCCTGGCAACCGAGCGACGGGTCGTCTGAGATGGCGCGCTTGCCGGGTCGTGCCGTGGGCTTTTGGCTGGTGGCGAATCTGGCCATGGTCGCGATCGGTCTTCAGGATGCCTGGGAACTGTTCGGATTCGGAACCGTGGGCAGTCTGTTCGTCGACCTAAATTATGTATTGTCTGCCATCGAGTGCACCCGCATGGGCATCGATGTGGTCGTCGCCAATCCATGCGACGTGCTGGGCCGGCGCTTCATCTACCCTCCGGCATGGCTCGATCTTGCCGTGTTCCCGCTCGCCGGTGCGGACACGCGCTGGCTTGGCGTTCTCCTGGGCGCCGCCTTCCTCGCCCTGGTGGCCTGGGTGTTGCGGCCACGCGGTCCCGTCGCCTGGACGGTCGGTCTGCTGCTGATTCTGTCACCCACTACCGTCTATCTGGTGGAGCGTGGAAACGTCGACGCGATCCTGTTCCTGCTGACAACGGCGGTCCTGGCCACCAGTGCGCGTGGTCTCGAAGCGTGGCGGCTCGTGGCCATGTGCGGTGCGGTGGTCGCGACGTTGCTGAAGGTCTACCCGGTCGTCCTGTTCCTGGTCATAGCACCGTCACTGCAACTGGAAAGGCGGAAATTCTTCGGCTACCTCATTGCCACGACAGCGGTTGGTCTCGCCTACCTGGTTTTCCATTGGCAGGAAGTCCTGCGATTCATCTCGGGCGTGCCGTCCCAGAATAGCCTGGCGATGTTCGGTGCGTCCGTGCTGCCCTGGTCGATCGAACTGATCACTCGCGGCACGCTACCCACCGTGCTGTCTCATCCTGTCGCGCTGGCCGGGCTGTTTTTCGTCTTTGCGGCTGGGTTGGCCCTGATCGTGGAGTCAAAGAAAACACTCCGGATAGATGAAGTCTCGAGAGGCGCAAGGTTTTTCGCCGGTGGCGGTCTGGTGCTGGTGTTCTGTTTTCTCACCGGGACGCACGTCGCCTACCGCCTCGTGTACGTAATCCTGATGATCCCGTTTCTGTTCGAGATGGTGCTGGCTGGCCGCAGTGCGGTCGCACGCTGGCTGGGCGGTTACCTGCTCTTCTGGTGCATCCTCACCTGCTGGAATCTGCTGTTCGTAGTCACTTTGGTCAACCACCTCACCAGTCTTGACACGGTGCGTGCGGTCGAGGCTTTTGTCCCATGGCTCGACGCCTATATCATGTTCTACCAAGGGGCGACATGGGTGGCGCTGGCAGCTGTCGCAGTGCAGGCGACCCATGTCATCCATCGGGTTCAGGTCCCGATCGGCCGGCCCTGCCAGATGGTGTCCGAATCTGCCACGACTTGAAACGACAAGCTCGTCTGTGCGGCCGGAATGGGGTGATTCAAGGCAGGTGGATCACGCCAAGGATGGCGTCTCGGTGTGCTCCGGTAATATCTCTCGTGGCCACAGGTTGGTCAAGCATTCGCGCCCGCGCGAGGTGTGCGAATGCGCACCCTTCCACCCAGTCGGGGGGCACCCCTCGCACCATGGTGGTGTCGACAGCGATGCCCTGGAGGGATTGCGATAGCCGCGTCATCAACCACGGATTGTGGGCGCCCCCGCCGCACACCAGCAAGCTCTCGCACACTGGAAAGTGGGTGTAAAGCGCCCTGGCGATACTCGCCACTGTGAGTTCGAGCAGCGTGGCCTGGACGTCGGCCTGGGCATGGATGTCGAGGTCGGTACCGGCCTGGGCCCAGGCGAGGTTGAAGTGCTCACGCCCGGTGCTCTTGGGGATGGGCGCGGCGAAATACGGGTCGTCGAGCCAGGCGTCGACCAAGTTCGGAATCGGCGTGCCCGTTGCGGCCCAGCCCCCCTGTGCGTCGAATGGCTTGCCGAGATGCCGTTGCGCCCACTCGTCCATCAGGCAGTTGCCCGGGCCGGTGTCAAAGCCCGAGACGTGCCGTGACGGGTCGCCGGGAAGCAACGTGAGGTTTGCGATTCCGCCGATGTTTAGCACCGCGGTGTCGACACCAGTCTCGCGGAATGCAGCTGCATGGAAGATTGGCGCCAGCGGCGCCCCTTGCCCGCCCAGCGCCATGTCCATGCGCCGGAAGTCGGTGACCGTGGCGATGCCGGTCAGGGCGGCGATGGTGTTGGGGTCGCCGACCTGGAGCGTGAACGGCGGATCGGCGTCGGGCCGGTGGCGCAGGGTCTGGCCGTGGCTGCCGATCGCCACCACGTCACTGCTGGCCATGCCGGCCTCGGCGAGCAGGTCGTTGATCGCCCTGGCGATCAGCCGTCCGAGGGTGACGTCGAGGCGGCCGAGGCGTTCGATCTCGTCGTCGCCGGGCACTGACAGGGCGCGGATTTGGTGGCGCACCGCTTCGGGCAGCGGGGCGGTGCGGGCCGCGATCAGCTGCGGCCGCGGTTCGGCGCAGTCGACCAGCACCACGTCGATGCCGTCGGCGCTGGTGCCGGAGAGGGTGCCTACGTAGTACTCGGCCATGGGGGCGCCAGCCGGGGGCTGTGAACGGGCCGGCCTACTCCAGGTTCTGCGCCACCAGCGTCTGCTCGTGCACCGCCAGCTGCGCCAGCAGCGGTTGGGCGACCTTGCGGTAGGTCGGCAGCAGCTTCGGGTCGATCGGGTCGGCCTTGGGCAGGTCGACGGTCAGCGGGTTGCGGTGGACGCCGTCGACCAGGAACTCGTAATGGAGGTGGGGGCCGGTGGCGAGGCCGGTGGCGCCGACGTGGCCGATGGTCTGGCCCTGGCGCACGCGCTGGCCGTTCTTCAGGCCGCGGGCGTATCGCGACAGGTGGGCGTAGAGGGTGCGGTAGCGGCCGCCGCCGTGCTGCAGGATGACGGTCTTGCCGTAGCCGCCCTTGTTGCCCAGGTGGACAACCTTGCCGTCGCCGGCGGCCTTGACCGGCGTGCCGGTGGCGGCAGCGTAGTCGACCCCCTTGTGCGGCCGCTTGACGCCGAGCACGGGGTGGTAGCGCGAGCCGCGGAAACGTGAGCTGATGCGGCGGAAGTCGACCGGCGAGCGCAGGAACGCCTTGCGCATCGAAAAGCCGTCCGGGGTGAAGTAGCTGGCGAAGCCCGACGGGTCGGTGAAGCGGACGGCGTGGAAGCTCTTGCCCCGGTTGCTGAAGCTGGCGGCGAGGATGGCGCCGTCGGCCAGCTTGCTGCCGTCCTCGGCATAGACCTCCTCGTAGAGCAGGCCGAAGCGGTCGCCGGCGCGGATATCGAGGGCGAAGTCGACGTCCCAGCCGAAGATGGCGGCCAGTTCCATGATCAGGCGGTCGTTGAGGCCGGCCTCCAGCGCGCTCAGGTAGAGCGACTCCTCGATGATGCCGCCAACGAAGCGGGTCCTGACCTCGGTCGGGGTGGCCACGGTCGTGGCCGACCAGCCGCGGTCGCCGAGCGTCACATGCAGCGTGGCCAGGGCGTCGGCGGCGTAGGCCAGCTCGAGCAGGTCGCTGCCGTCGACGCGCACCCGCACCTTGTCGCCCGGCCGCAGCCGTTGCAGTTCCCGATCGAGACCGTCGGCCTGAAGGAGCTGGTGTAAGGTGGTCTGGCTCAGGCCCAGGCGCTTGAAGATCGCCGACAGGGTGTCGCCGCTGCGCACCGTGTCGGCCCGCCAGTCGCCGGCCGGCGCGGCCGCGGCGACCTGGTCGCCGTCTCCGGTCACGCTGGCCTCCGGTTCGGGCGCCGCGGCCACCTGCAGCGGTGCGCTCGCGGCGGCAGGCGCCACCGCCGCCTGCCCGGTCGGGGCGCCCGGCAGTTCGGTGATCAGGGTCTCGGGGGCCAGAGTCTCGGGCGCAGGGGTGCCGGCCAGCGCCTGGTCCGGGAGCGTCAGGGCGACGGCGACCCGGCCGGCTGGCCCGGTGCCGGCAGCGCCGGCAGCGGCCTCGCCGCTCGGTGTCGCCGTCGACGTCAGCGCGGCCGCGAAGGCCGTCACGGCAATGCCACCCGCCAGCAGGAAGAGCAGCAGCCAGCGGCGCATGGGCTTCGACGGCACGTCAAATTTCTCCTGGGAGGTTCTGAAATCTCTCATGATTGTCCGTGGGCGGCTGACGGGCTTACGCCACGATAGCGGGCGGACGCTCCAAGGGTCAAGGACATATCAGCTTGACCGTCAAATTGGGCGTAGTGGATAATTCAGCTCTTTTTGGTGCGGCACGGTATCTTGTGGCGCATTCCTGGGGAACAAGTGGGGGGCTTGGGCGCAAGCTGCTGAATCCTGCCGGTTTCGTATCTAATAGGGGGATCTTGATGAGCACAGGTGGCGTTGATAACAGTCGGCGCCGGTTCCTGACGGCGGCCACGACCGTGGTCGGCGGCGTCGGGGCCGCGGTGACGCTGGTGCCCTTTCTGGTGTCGCTGAAGCCGAGCGCGCGGGCCGTGGCGGCCGGCGCGCCGGTCGAGGTCGACATCTCCAAGATGGAACCGGGCCAGCGACTGACGGTCGAGTGGCGCGGCAAGCCGGTCTGGATCGTGCGCCGCACCGACGACATGCTCGCCGGCCTCGAGCAGGTCGCCGACCAGCTGCGCGACCCCGACTCGGCCAAGGACCAGCAGCCGGAGTACGCGCGCAACGGCAGCCGCGCGATCAAGCCGGAGTACCTGGTGGTCATCGGCATCTGCACCCACCTCGGCTGCTCGCCGACCTTCCGCCCCGAGGTGGCCCCGGCCGACCTCGGCGGCGACTGGAAGGGCGGCTTCTTCTGCCCCTGCCACGGCTCGCGCTTCGACCTCGCCGGGCGCGTCTACGCGGGGGTGCCGGCACCGACCAACCTGGTCATCCCGCCCTATTCCTACGTCAGTGACAGCCGCGTGTTGATCGGCGTCGACCAAGGAGCCGCCTGATGAACGCGCTGAAGAACCTCGTCGGCTGGGTCGACGACCGCTTCCCGCTGATGGCCCTGTGGAACGACCACCTGGCCAAGTACTACGCGCCCAAGAACTTCAACTTCTGGTACTTCTTCGGCTCGCTGGCGCTGCTGGTGCTGGTGATCCAGATCGTCACCGGCATCTTCCTGGCCATGCACTACAAGCCGAGCGCCGCGGAGGCCTTCGCCTCGGTCGAGTACATCATGCGCGACGTCGAGTGGGGCTGGCTGATCCGCTACCTGCACTCGACCGGGGCCTCGGCGTTCTTCGTCGTGGTCTACCTGCACATGTTTCGCGGTCTGCTCTACGGCTCCTACAAGAAACCGCGCGAGCTGATCTGGATCCTCGGCATGCTGATCTACCTCTGCCTGATGGCCGAGGCGTTCTTCGGCTACCTGCTGCCGTGGGGCCAGATGTCGTACTGGGGCGCGCAGGTGATCATCTCGCTGTTCGGCGCCATCCCGGTGGTCGGCGAGGATCTGGCGATCTGGATCCGCGGCGACTTCGTCGTCTCCGACGCGACCCTGAACCGCTTCTACTCGTTCCACATCATCCTCGTGCCGCTGATCCTGCTCGGCCTGGTGGTGGCCCACATCATGGCGCTGCACGAGGTCGGTTCGAACAATCCGGACGGGGTCGAGATCAAGAAGCTCAAGGACGACAACGGCATCCCGCTCGACGGCATCCCGTTCCACCCCTACTACACGGTCAAGGACATCGCCGGGGTCGCCGGCTTCCTGATCATCTTCGCGCTGATCCTGTTCTACGCGCCGGAGATGGGCGGCTACTTCCTCGAGTATGCCAACTTCCAACCGGCCGATCCGCTGAAGACTCCGGAGCACATCGCGCCGGTCTGGTACTTCACGCCGTACTACGCGATCCTGCGCGCGGTCACCATCGACATCGGGCCGCTCAACTCCAAGGTGCTCGGGGTCATGGCCATGGGCGCGGCGACGGTGATCTTTTTCGCCCTGCCGTGGCTCGACCGCAGCCCGGTCAAGTCGATCCGCTACCGCGGTCCGCTGTTCAAGGTGGCGGTGACGATCTTCGTCATCGTCTTCTTCATCCTCGGGTTCCTCGGCACCCAGCCGGTCACGCCGCTGTTTACCGTCATGTCGCAGGTCTGCTCGGTGCTCTACTTCCTGTTCTTCCTGCTGATGCCGATCTACACCAGGCTCGACAAGACCAAGCCGGTTCCGGAGAGGGTGACATTCAAATGAAGAAGCTGATCCTGGCCATCATCCTGGTCACCGCCCTGCCCGGGTACACCCTCGCGGCCGGTGGCATCGCCCTCGATACGGCGCCGATCGACACCGGCGACCGCGAGTCGCAGGCGCGCGGGGCGCAGACCTATGTCGCCTACTGCCTCGGCTGCCATTCGCTGAAGTTCATGCGCTACAGCCGCCTGGCCGAAGACCTCGGCCTCGATGACGCGCAACTCCAGGCGCTGATGGTGACCAGCGACAAGCCGGGCGACACCATCCAGAACGTCATGCCGGCCAAGCAGGCGGAGCAGTGGTTCGGGACCAAGATTCCCGACCTGTCGGTGGTCTCGCGCTCGCGCGGCAGCGACTGGCTCTACACCTACCTGCGCAGCTTCTACGCCGACCCGACCCGACCGCTGGGCATCAACAACCTGCTGTTCAAGGACGTCGCCATGCCGCACGTGCTGTGGGAGCAGCAGGGCCTCAAGCAGCCGGTCTACACGACCAACGTCCACGGCCAGAAGGTGATCGAGGAACTCGAGCCAGGGCTGCCGGGGCGGCTCTCCGAGGCGGAGTATGATCAGCAGGTCGCCGACCTGGTCAACTTCCTCGACTACGTCGGCGAGCCGATGAAACAGGAGCGCCAGCAGCTCGGCTTATGGGTCCTGGGCTTCCTCGTCATCTTTTTCGGACTCAGCTACGCGCTGAAGAAGGAATACTGGCGCGACATTCACTGACAGCGCGTGGGCGGTGGGTGGCCTTTGAGGGCCTCCACCGCCCGTCGCATCCGGCGGCCGTCACCGCCAAGTCCAGCGCGACCAGGAGATTTCGTTCCATGACCCAGGTGATCGCACGGCGTTCCGGCATGACTCTCTACTCCGACCCGACCTGTCCCTACAGCCACCGCACGCGGCTCGTCATCGCGGAAAAGGGCATCAATGTCGATGTCGTTGCCGCCCAGCCCGGTCATCTGCCCGAGGACCTGATCGACCTCAATCCCTACAACTCCATGCCGACGCTGGTCGACCGTGACCTGGTGCTCTACGACTCGCGGGTGATCATGGAGTACATCGACGAGCGCTTCCCGCACCCGCCGCTGCTGCCGGTCGATCCGGTCTCGCGGGCCAAGTCGCGGCTGGTCCAGTACCGCATCGAACACGACTGGTACGGCCTGATCACCGACCTCGGATCGCGCAGCGAAAAGCGGGTCAGCAAGGCGCGCAAGACCCTGGCCGACGGCCTGCAGGCGAGTGGCGAGGTCTTTTCGGCCATGCCGTTCTTCCTCAGCAACGAGCTGTCGCTGATCGACTGCATCCTGGTCCCGCTGCTCTGGCGCCTGCCGGTCTACGGCGTCACGCCGCCGCCGCGCAGCCCGGTGCACGACTACATGAAGCGCATGTTCGCGCGCCCGGCCTTCCGGGAGAGCCTGAGCGAGGCCGAGCGCGAGATGCGCGAGTAGCTTGCCGCACCCGACCCCTCCCCGGAGCGCCTGATGCCCGACCGGGTGCCGATGACCTCCAACCGCCCCTACCTGATTCGTGCCATCCACGCCTGGGTGGTCGACAACGCCTGCACCCCCTACCTGCTGGTGGATGCCGCGGCGGACGGGGTCGCGGTGCCGGACGAGCACGTCGAGGACGGACGCATCGTCCTCAACATCAGCCCGGGCGCCGCCGACCGGCTGGAACTGGGCGACCAGGCGATCCAGTTCAACGCCCGCTTCGGTGGCCGCCCCACCCAGGTCTTCGTGCCGATCGCCGCGGTGCTGGCGATCTACGCGCGTGAAAACGGCCAGGGGATGATGTTCCCGCCAGAAGCGGGCAAGGGCGGTGACGAGCCGCCGCCGGAGGCGCCGCCACGTGGCGACGGTCGGCCATCGCTGAAGGTGGTCAAGTAGCCCGGTCGCCGGCCGCGATGATCGAGGTCGTCACCGGAGACATCACCCGCCTCGCCGTCGACGCCATCGTCAACGCGGCCAACCGCAGCCTGCTCGGCGGCGGCGGCGTGGACGGCGCCATCCACCGCGCCGCGGGACCTGAACTCCTCGCCTGCTGTCGCCAGTTGGGTGGCTGCCCGACCGGCGCGGCGCGCATCACGCCCGGCTTCCGCCTGCCGGCGCGCTGGGTGATCCATACCGTCGGCCCGGTCTGGCACGGCGGCGACCGGGACGAGGACGCACTGCTCGCCTCCTGCTATCGCGCCGCCCTGGCGCTGGCCCTGGAGCACGGCGCGCGCAGCGTCGCCTTCCCGGCGATCAGCACCGGCGTCTACGGTTTTCCGAAGGCGCGTGCGGCGGCGATCGCCGTGAGCAAACTGCGCGCCCGCGAGGCTGGGTTCGAGCGCCTGGTCGCCTGCTGCTTCAGCGCTGCCGATGCGGAGATCTATCGCGCGCTGCTTGCGGGCTGAGGCAGGGCCAGGGGCAAGGTTGCGGTCGGGCTGACGGCCGAGCTATGAAGATCGGGCCGGACTGATTGGTTCCCTCACCCTGTCCCTCTCCCGGTGGGAGAGGGGACCCTTCGCTGGCTGTTTGTCCCTGTCCGTGAACAGGCTCGAGCCTACTCCCTCTCCCTCAGGGAGAGGGTTGGGGTGAGGGGGCTTCAATCAGCGCCTGGCGTACCTGCTCCAGTACGGCCTGGGTTTCAGTCAATATTTGATGATTCCAGAAGCGCAGAATCCGGTAGCCAAGGGCTTCCAATCGCGCGCTTCGCTGTCCGTGAACAGGCTCAAGCCTACTCCCTCTCCCTCAGGGAGAGGGTTGGGGTGAGGGGGCTTCAATCAGCGCTTGGCGTACCTGCTCCAGTACGGCCTGGGTCTCAGTCAATATTTGATGATTCCAGAAGCGCAGAATCCGGTAGCCAAGGGCTTCCAATCGCGCGCTTCGCTTGGTGTCGTACAGCCCCTGTTCGGCATGCTGCCCGCCATCGGCCTCAACGATCAACATGGCTTCAAGGCAGAGAAAATCTACGATGTAAGGATCGATAACCACTTGGCGACGGAACTTGTAGCCTGCCAGGCGGCGCGCCCGGAGATGCCGCCACAACAACAGCTCGGCATCGGTGGCCTGCTTGCGCAGCGTGCGGGCATGGGCCTGCAGTGATGCGCTTGCGCCTCTGACCCTGATCCTCTCCTGGTGGGAGAGGGCACCCTTCGTTGGCGGCTTGTCCATGTCCGCAGTCTTCGACGATTCCGGAACTCCTGCCAATTCCGCTGATGAGATGCAAATTCAGTCGATGTACTCGAACACGTTGACCACCCGCTGCACGCCGCCGACCCGGCGCGCCTCCTCGATCGAGGCGTTGGCCTCGGCGCGGGTCACCAGGCCCATCAGGTAGACCGAACCGGCCTCGGTGACCACCTTGACCCGTTCCGGGGTGAAGTTCGGCAGCTTGACCTTGAACAGCAGGGCCTTGACCTTGGAGGTGATCAGGGTGTCGCTGGCGCGGGCGGTCAGCGAACTCGGCGCCGCGATGGCCAGTTCGTTGACCACCCGGGCGACCTTGGGAATGCCGCGCACGATCTCCTCGGCCCGGGCGCGCAACTCGGGGGTCGGCGTCTCGCCGGTCAGCAGCACGACCAGGTTGTAGCTGGTGGCGTTGAGGTGGGCCTTGGCACTCAACTGGGCGTCGTTGCGAAAGCGCGCGACCGCCTTGATCTCGATGTTCTGGTCCTCGAGCAGGGTGCCCGACGTGCGCCGGTCGTACATCGCGGAGCCGCCGGCGGCGGCGCCGGTCACCACCGCGGCTGCACAGCCCTGCAGCAGAGCGGCGATCAGGAGGGTCAGGGGTAGGGCGTGTCTCATGCTCGCGTCTCCTTGCGTGGTTGGGCTGGGTGGCGGCCGGTTCAGACGCCGAAGGCGTCGCGAATCCATTTTACGTCAAGGCCGCCCCGCGGGTCGGGATGGATGGCGACGACGTCGAAGCGCGCGGCGCGCGGATCGGCATGCCGTTGCAGGTAGTGGCTGGCGGCGGTCAGCAGCCGTGCCTGCTTGGCCGCGCCGACGGTCTCTTCGGCGCGGCCGAAGCGGAGGTCGCTGCGGTAACGGACCTCGACGAACACCAGGGTGTCCCCATCCGCCATCACCAGGTCGATCTCGCCGCCACGGCAGCGGTAATTGCGGGTCACCGGGCGCAGCCCGGTGCGGACCAGGTGCGCCTCGGCGTAGGCCTCCGCGGCGCGGCCGTCGAGTCGGGGGGTGCCGCGCGCGGGCATGGCCCGGGCGCGGTCAGTGGAACGGCGCGCCGGCCGGCGGCGCGACGACGGCCAACCGCGGGGTGTAGCCGAGCAGGCGCGGGACGCCCGCGGTGAACTCGGCACACAACAGCTGCCGCTGGACCCGGCCGTTGGCCGCGAGCGACAGCAGCCCGCTCTGGGCGTCGAGGCGGGCGTTCGGGTCGTTCTGCAGGCGCGGCAGGTAGGGCAGCAGGTGAAAGGCGTCGGCGCCGAGGGCGAACAGCCGGGCCAGTGTCCCGCTGGCGGCCGGCAGGCCACCGGCGAGCGTGGGGTCGGCGGCCCCGAGGGTCCACGGCATGTCGCAGAAGCGCAGCCCGTCGAGGTCGCGGTTGGCCTCGGCTCCGGTTTCCGGTGCGTAGACGTGCGAGGTGGCGTAGACCGGCAGCTCGGCCGCGCGATAGAACGCCAGCTGGGGCTTGAGCAGGCGCGCCTGGCGCGGCAGCGCCGCGATGAAGACGGCATCGGCGTCACGCCGACGGCGCGGCTCGAACTCCAGCGGTTGGCGCAGCAGGCCGCGCAGGGCCCGGTAGCGCGCCTCGCTGGCATTCAGGCCGAGCAGTTCGGTGATCGGCTGGGAGAAATCGTTCTCCGCCGGATCGTAGCCGCGCACCTCGAGCAGGGTGCCGCCGAGCGCCTCCCAGCGGGCGCGGAAGGCGCCGGCGATGCGCTGGCCGAAGTCGGTCGCCGGCACCAGCGCGACCACCTGGCGGTGGCCGTCGTACCAGGCGCGGTCGGCCACCTCGACCGCCTCGCCCTCGGGCGCGAGGGCGTACTGGTAGAACGCTCCCGGGCCGGCCGCCACCGACCCCGGCTCCAGCTGGTTCAGGGCCAGGACCGGCACCGGCAGGTCGGCCGCGCTGGCCAGCGCGGTGACCGCCTCCTTGCGCAACGGCCCGACCACCACCTCGGCGCCGTCGGCCACGGCCTGGTGGTAGAGGGCGAGGGTGTCCGCCCCGCTGCTGTCGTAGAAGCGGACGGTGAGCCGCTCGCGGCCGGGGTCGGCCAGGTCGTCGGGTTCGGCGTAGAGGGCGGCCAGGAAGCCGTCGCGCACCGCCGTTGCGGCGTTGGCGAACGGCCCGCTGGACGGCAGCAGCACGGCGATGCTGGTCGGCGCGGGCACCACCTGGCGTTCCGCCAGCAGGCGCTCGAGCAGTTCCGGCCGGACCGGGAGGTCGGGGTAACGGGCGCGCCACTCGGCGACTTCGGCCTCGAGCGCCACGGCATGCCGCGGTGGGCCGGCGGCCAGGCGCGCCAGCGCGATCCAGCCGGCCAGCTCGGGCTCGACCGTGTCCGGATCGGGCAGCGCCGGCCCGAGCCCACGCAGCGCGCCGAGCAGCGCCAGCTGGTTGGCGGTGGCCTCGGCGCCATCCTCGATCAACGCGTCGAGCAGCAGCCGTTCGCGCGCACTGGCGAGGGTGTCGCCGGCCTGCAGCAGCGCCCGCGCGCGCAGTTCCAGATGTTGGCGACGCAGCGCGCCGGGCAGGCTGTCGGCGATCGTCGCCGGCAGCCGTCGCAGCGCCTGCTGCGGCTGCGCGCGCGCCAGCGCGATCTCGGCCAGCACCAGGTCGCGCTCCAGGGCGAGGTCGGGAGCGTCGGCGGGCGCGGCCGTGTCCAGCGCGATGCGCTCGGCCCGGTCGACTTCCGCGGCGCGCAGCAGGGCGCGGGCCGCGGCCAGGCGCAGGCGGGCGCGCACCGCGGGTGCGGCCTGGTCGGCCGCGGCGAGGTAGGCAGCGGCTGCGGCGCTGAACTCGCCGTTGGCCTCGAGCGCTCGTGCGGACTCGGCGCTGGCGGGGCGTTCCGCGTCGCGCTCCGGTGGCGTCACGGCACAGCTTCCGGTCAGGGCGGCGAGCAGCAGGAGCAGGGCCAGGCGCGGAAAATGGGTCGATTGCACGGCTGGGTGATTCCGGGCACGATGGCTCGTGTACTTCGGTACGCGCGGGGTCCGCAGCAGCGTGCGCGGACAGCAGTGGCAAGTATCGGGATGGGGTCCAGGGGTGTCAAATCCCGACCATGTCGTTACCTGGGGCACATCCAGAGCCCCACGGCAGGTGCGGATCAAGGCGCACTGAATGGGACTTAACGTATGGCTAGTCCGGCCGGCGTGCTCTACGTGGTGGCGACGCCGATCGGCAACCTGGCCGACCTCGGCCAACGCGCCCTGGCGACCCTGGCCGAGGTCGACCTGGTCGCGGCCGAGGACACCCGCCACAGCCAGCGCCTGCTCGGCCACTACGGCATCACCACCCGGCTGGTCGCGCTGCATGAGCACAACGAGCGCGGCGCCGTCCCCGGCCTGGTCGATCAACTGCTCCATGGCACCTGCATCGCCCTGATCAGCGATGCCGGCACCCCGCTGATCAGCGATCCGGGGTTCCGGCTGGTGCGCGCGGCGCGCGGCGCCGGGGTCGCCGTGGTGCCGGTGCCGGGCCCGTGCGCCGCCATCTGCGCCTTGTCGGTGGCCGGCCTGCCGACCGACCGCTTCGTCTTCGAGGGCTTCCTGCCGGCGCGTGCCGCCGCCCGCCACGCGCGCCTGGAGGCGCTGGCGAACGAGACCCGGACCCTGGTTTTCTACGAGGCGGGGCGGCGGCTGGCCGCGTGCCTCGACGACCTCTGCGCGACCTTCGGCCGTGACCGCCCGGCGGTGCTGGCGCGGGAACTGACCAAGCTGCACGAGACCGTGCTCGACGCCGATCTCGGCACCCTGGCCGAGCGGGTCGCGGCCGATCCCGACCAGTGCCTCGGCGAGTCGGTGCTGCTGGTCGGCGGGGCGGTGGAGGCGGCGAGTGAAATGGCGCTCGACGTTGACCGCCTGCTCCAGGCGCTGCTCGACGAGGGGATCGCCGTCAGCCGCGCCGCCGCGGTCGCGGCGCGCGTCAGCGGTCTGCCGAAACGGGCGCTCTACACCCGGGCCCAGGCGCTACACGATGCGCGCGGGCCGCGGCCGGAGTGAAAAAATGAATCAGTGCATCCCTTCTTCCCTGGGAGGGGGAGTTTATGCAGCAGCAGTGACTGCACCCCATTTTTTCTGGTTCTTCGCACAAGTCCGGGGAGCCGTGCAGAGCCACCTCCCGAGATCCCGTTGACGCCGCCGAGCATCGCAGCCGAAGAGGGAACAGCCCGCAGGGTGCGCGCAGGGATGCGCGCACGAGCCAACGGGGCAGGAGGCCCCGTTTGGCGAGCCCCGCTTCGGCGAGAAGCGCAGGGCACCCCGCAGGGGCAAGTCGTCGGGCGCCCTTTCTTTGGGTCACCTTTCTTTTGGCGAGAAAAGAAAGGTGACTCGCCCAACGGGCGAAATCCTTGTCCGATGACAGCGCCAACCCGTTTCGCCCTGCGGGCGAGTTACTTTTGGCGCCCCAAAAGTAACCACAAAATCGCTGGATCGATTTTGGACGCGCGCAGCGCGCCCGCAGGGTGAGCGCCATGGATGGCGCTCATCAGAAACGCGTAGCCAAATGGCTTACCCCTGCGGGGTTCCCTGTGGTTCACTCGCTGCATCCTGCAGCTCGCCCTGCGGGCGGCCTTCGGCCGTGCAAATCGGCTCCTGCCGATTTGTCTCGCCGGCCAGGGAGGTTGACCGACACCCCGTCCCTGGGCTGACGGTCAACGCGCGGCATCCCTGCCGCGCCCCTCCGGGCTGAATCCCTGGCCGGCTGCGATGCTCGGTAAGCCATACGGCGGAAGAGGCAGTTCCCGGGAATCTTCCCGAAGATGTGCGAAGAACCTTTTTTCTGGCATCACGTCCCCTGTTCAGGCCCGCGTGTCCAGTCCTTGTGACCCTCCCGCCGCCAGAGTATCGTGGCCGCGGAGAGTCGGCCGGGCAGCCGCTGCGTCCTTCGGGACGTGGAGGAAAGTCCGGGCTCCACAGGACAGGGTGCCAGGTAACGCCTGGGGGGCGCGAGCCTACGGAAAGTGCCACAGAAAACAGACCGCCCAAGCGCGCAAGCGCCGGCAAGGGTGAAAAGGTGCGGTAAGAGCGCACCGCGTCGGTGGCAACACGCGACGGCACGGTAAACCCCACCCGGAGCAAGACCAAATAGGGGGACAAGCGGTTCGCCGCGACGTGTGGTCCGCACGGTTCCCGGGTAGGTCGCTCGAGGCACGCGGTGACGCGCGTCCCAGATGAATGGCTGCTCACGACAGAACCCGGCTTACAGGCCGGCTCTCCACTTTCAACGCCTCCCCCCCGGCCGACCGGCCGGGGACGGCACGGCCGTTCGGGGGCGGAACGGTAACGGACCGATCTCGGCACTGACGCCGTCCGCCACCCTGCCAGCGGGACCGCGCCGGGCCAGGGCGGGTCGCCGGCGACGGCGACACCGGGCCGACTGGCTCCGAAACGGTAACTTCGGCCCGATTTTCCTAAGCCCGTTTCAAGCTTCCAATTCCAACCGCCTGATTTGCCGATCCTTGTCTCCCAAGGTCGCGCGCCGTCTCAGCTGATCCGCTCTAAGTTCCTGTGTTTTAAGAAGGAAATGCTCTTCCTTCCGCTTGACAGGTGGAGCGGGCGCTACCTATAGTGTCCCGAAGTGGGAGAAAGTGGGATAAAGGGGAAATTTGTGCAACGGGAGGCGCGGTGTTCCGTGGCATCAATCCGCTGACCCTCGACGCCAAGGGCCGGCTGGTCGTCCCGACCAAGTATCGGGACCGCCTGCAGGCCGAGTCGGGAGGGCGGCTCGTGGTCACGGTTGACCGCGAGCGTTGTCTATTGCTCTACACGCTCCCCGAATGGGAAGAGATCGAACGCCGCCTGCTGCGCCTGCCGACCCTGAACCGCAAGGTGCGCCGGTTGCAAGGGCTGCTGATCGGCCACGCCACCGACCTCGAACTGGACGGTCACGGCCGCGTGCTGCTGCCGGCGGTGCTGCGCGAGATCGCCTCGCTCGACCGCCGCGCGGTGCTGATCGGCCAGGGCAACAAGTTCGAGCTCTGGGACGAGCAGGCCTGGAACGCCCGCCGCGACAGCTGGCTGGCCGAGGAGGACGACGACGACGACAGCGATCTCGCCGGGGATCTCGGTTCCCTGGCCTTCTGATCGCTGTGGCCGCTGCAGACCTCCATCAGCCGGTCCTGCTGGCTGAGGTGCTGGCGGCGTTGCAGGTGCGCCCCGACGGCACCTACGTCGACGGCACCTTCGGGCGCGGCGGCCACAGCCAGGCGCTCCTTGAGCGGCTGGGGCCACAGGGACGGCTGCTGGCCATGGACAAGGACCCGGCCGCCGTCGCCGCCGGGATGCGGATCGAGGACCGCAGGTTCGTGATCGAACGCGGGAGTTTCGCCACCATGGGCGCGATGCTTGAGAACCACGGGTTGGCCGGTGCCGTCGACGGCATCCTGCTCGACCTCGGCGTCTCCTCGCCGCAGCTCGACGACGCCAGCCGCGGTTTCAGCTTCCAGCACGACGGCCCGCTGGACATGCGCATGGACCCGGCCAGCGGCGTGCCGGCCACGACCTGGCTGGCCCGGGTCGGCGCCGACGAACTCGCCGAGGTGCTCTGGCGTCTGGGCGAGGAGCGCTTCAGCCGGCGCATCGCCCGCGCCGTCGTTGCCGCCCGCCAGGAACAGCCGATCACGACCACCGGCCAGCTGGCGGCGATCGTCGCCGCCGCGGTGCCGCGGCGCGAGCCCGGCAAGCACCCGGCCACGCGCACCTTCCAGGCGATCCGCATCCACCTCAACCGGGAGCTGGAGGAGCTGAGCGACGGTCTGGCCGCGGCCCTGCCGGCGCTGGCGCCCGGCGGCCGCCTGGCGGTGATCAGCTTCCACTCCCTGGAGGACCGGATCGTCAAGCGGTTCCTGCGCGACCACAGCCGGCCGCACGACGACCTGCCTCCCGACCTGCCGGTGCGCGGCGTCGGGCGGCCGCCGGAGCTGCGCCTGATCGGCAAGCCGCAGCGTCCCGGCCCGGCCGAGGTGGCCGGCAACCCGCGCGCCCGCAGCGCCGTGCTGCGGGTCGCCGAGCGGCGGGCGGCATGATCGCCGAGCGCCTGTTCGCCTTCGTCCTGGCGCTGGCCGCGCTGGCCACGGCGCTCGGCGTGGTCCAGACCAAGCACCAGAGCCGGATCGAGTTCAACCGCCTGCAGCTGCTCTATGCCGAACGCGACGCCATGGACATCGACTGGGGCCGCCTGCAGCTCGAGCAGAGCACGCTGACCCAGCACGCGCGCATCGAGGAGGCGGCCCACCGCGAACTCGGCATGGTGGTGCCCGAGCGGCCGCAGCTGATCCGGATCGGGCCATGAGACGGGAGCTGGACGCCCTGACCCGTCCCGCCGCCGATCGGCCGGTCGACGCCGGCGGCCACGGTCGGCGCCGGCTGGTGCTCGGGGTGCTGCTGGCGGGGCTGGCGGCGCTGGTCTGGCGTGCCTTCGACCTGCAGCTCGAGGAGCGCGACTTCCTGCGCGGCCAGGGCGAGGCGCGCCACCTGCGCGTGGTCAGCGTGCCGGCGCACCGCGGCATGATCACCGACCGCCACGGCGAGCCGCTGGCGATCAGCACCCCGGTCGACTCGGTCTGGGCCAACCCGCAGGAGCTGATCGTCGCCCGCGAGCGCCTGCCCGAGCTGGCGCAGCTGCTCGGCCTGCCGGTCGACGGCGTGCAGCAGCTGCTCGCCGGCCGCGGCGACCGCGAGTTCGTCTACCTGCGCCGCCACGTCACCCCGGACCTGGGGCGCGCGGTGCTGGCGCTCGACCTGCCCGGGGTCGCCCTGCAGCGCGAGTACCGCCGCTACTACCCGGCCGGCGAAGTGGCCGGCCACGTGCTCGGCTTCACCAACATCGACGACGTCGGCCAGGAGGGGATCGAGCTGGCCTACGACGACCACCTGCGGGCCGAGGCCGGCAGCAAGCAGGTGATCAAGGACCGCCTCGGCCACGTCATCGACGAGGTCGGCAGCGTGCGCGACCCGCGTCCCGGCCGCGACCTGCGCCTGAGCCTCGACCGGCGCATCCAGTACCTCGCCTACCGTGAGCTGAAGGCCGCGGTGAAGCAGTATCAGGCCCGCTCGGCCACCGCGGTGGTGCTCGACGCCCGCACCGGCGAGGTGCTGGCGATGGTCAACCAGCCGTCGTTCAATCCCAACAACCGGCGCGTGCTCAACAGCGACAGCTACCGCAACCGCGCGGTGACCGACGTCTTCGAGCCCGGTTCGACGCTGAAGCCGTTCACCGTCGCCGCGGCCCTGGAGAGCGGCCGCTACCGGCCCGGCACGCCGGTCGACACCAGCCCCGGCTGGCTCCAGGTCGGCCGCCTGACGGTGCGCGACATCCGCGATTTCGGCCCCATCGACGTGGCCACGGTGATCACCAAGTCGAGCAACGTCGGGGTGACCAAGATCGCCCTCGACCTGCCCGCCGAGGCGCTCTGGCAGGTGCTGCGCCAGGCCGGCTTCGGCGCACCGACCGGCAGCGGCTTTCCCGGCGAGGTGGCCGGCCTGCTCAGTTCGCCGCGGCGCTGGAGCCCGGTCGAGGTGGCGACCCTCTCCTACGGCTACGGCCTGTCGACGACGCCGCTGCAGCTGGCCCAGGCCTACGCCATGCTGGCCAACGGCGGCGTGCGCATCCCGGTGTCGCTGCTGGCGCGCGACGATCAGCCGGCCGGCGAACGGGTCCTCGAGCAGGCCACGGTCGACGCCCTGCTGCGCATGATGGAGACGGTGGTCAGCCCGGTCGGGACCGCCCGTCGCGCCGCGGTCACCGGCTACCGGGTCGCCGGCAAGACCGGGACGGTCAAGAAATCGATCGCCGGCGGCTACGCCGACGACCGCTACGTCGCCGTGTTCGCCGGCGTCGCCCCGGCCAGCCGCCCGCGGCTGGTGACCGTGGTGGTGATCAGCGAGCCGCAGGGCAAGGAGTACTACGGCGGCCTGGTCGCGGCGCCGGCGTTCGCCCGCATCATGGCCGGGGCGCTGCGGCTGATGAACATCGCCCCCGACGACCCGGCGGCGTGGCAGGCGCTGGACGCCGACGGCAAGCGGGACGGGGCGACATGATGAGCGCGCCGACGCAGGCCGCGGCCTGGACCCTCGGCCGCCTGCTCGCCGGCCTGCTGCCGCTGTCCGACGGCGGCGACCTGCCGGTCACCGGCCTGTGCAGCGACAGCCGCCGCTGCCGCCCCGGCGACCTGTTTCTCGCCTGGGCCGGGACCCGCCACCACGGCCTGGCCCACCTGGCCGCGGCCGAGCGGGCTGGCGCGGTCGCCGCGCTCTACGACCCGGCCGGCGCGGCCGGCCTGCCGGCGTCGGCGCTGCCGCTGCTGCCGGCCCCGGAGCTGCGCGCCCTGGCCGGGCGGATCGCCGACCGCTTCTACGCCACCCCCTCGGCCGACCTGGCGGTCATCGGCGTCACCGGCACCAACGGCAAGACCTCGGTCTGCCACTTCCTGGCCCAGGCGCTGGACGCCCCGGAGGCGCGCTGCGGCGTGGTCGGCACCGTCGGCAACGGCTTCCCGGGCGAACTGCAGCCGGCCAGCCACACCACCCCCGACGCCATTGCGCTGCATGCCGAGTTGGCCCGGCTGCGCGACCTCGGCGCCCGCCGCGTGGCGCTCGAGGTCTCCTCCCACGCCCTCGACCAGGAGCGCGTCGCCGGGGTGCGCTTCGACACCGCGGTCTTTACCAACCTTACCCACGAGCACCTCGACTACCACGGCGACATGGCGGGCTACGGCGCGGCCAAGCGGCGCCTGTTCAGCCAGCCCGGCCTGCGCCGCGCGGTGCTCAATATCGACGACCCGCAGGGCGCCGCCTGGCGGACCGCCCTGGCGTCCGGGCTCGAGGTGCTGGGCTACGGCTTCGCCGCCAGCGCCGACCTGCGCGGCAGCGACCTGGTCCTCGACGCCGACGGCCTGGCCTTCACGGTCCACGCCGCGGGTGCCCGCGGCCGCCTGCAGAGCCCGCTGCTCGGCCGCTTCAATGCCAGCAACCTGCTGGCGGCGCTGGCGGTGCTGCTGCTCGCCGGGATCGGCCTCGACGACGCCCTGGCACGGCTGGCGCGGGTGCGCACCGTGCCCGGCCGGATGGAGCGCTTCGCCGCCGCCGGCGGCCCGCTGGCGGTGGTCGATTACGCCCACACCCCGGACGCGCTGGCGGCCGCGCTGGCGGCGCTGCGCGACCACTGCCGCGGCCGCCTCTGGTGCGTCTTCGGCTGCGGCGGCGACCGCGACGCGGCCAAGCGCCCACTGATGGGGGCGGTGGCCGCGGCCGGCGCCGACCGGATCATCGTCACCGACGACAACCCGCGCCACGAGGACGGTGCGGCCATCACCGCGGCGATCGTCGCCGGCATGGGCGACCCGGCGCGGGCCGAGGTGGTGCGTGATCGTGGCGCCGCCATCGGCCGCGCGCTGGCGCAGGCCGTCGCGGACGATGTCGTGCTGGTCGCCGGCAAGGGCCACGAGACGGTGCAGCAGGTCGGCGACCGGCGCCTGCCGTTCAGCGACCGCGCCCTGGTGCGACGCCTGCAGGAGGCGCGCCGGTGACCGTGACCCTCGACCTGCGTGCAGCCGCCGAGCTGGTGGCGGGCCGGCTGATCGGCGCCGGCGCCGGCTTCCGCGACGTCTCCATCGACAGCCGCAAGGTGGTGCCGGGGTCGCTGTTCGTCGCCCTGCGCGGCGAACGCTGCGACGGCCACGACCACGTCGCCGCGGCGTTCGCCGCCGGCGCGGTCGCGGCGCTGGTGGAGCGGGAGCTGCCGGGCCTGGGCCCGCTGCTGCTGGTCGACGACAGCGTCGCCGCCCTCGGCCGGCTCGCCGCCGGCTGGCGCGCCCGCCATCAACTGCCGCTGGTGGCGATCACCGGCAGCACCGGCAAGACCACGGTCAAGGAGATGGTGGCGGCGATCCTCGGCCGGCGCGGCCCGGTGCTGGCCACGCGCGGCAACCGCAACAACCACATCGGCCTGCCGCTGACCCTGCTCGGCCTCGATGCCGGGCACCGCGCCGCGGTGATCGAGATGGGCGCCAACCACCCCGGCGAGATCGCCTACCTGACCGGCCTGGCGCGGCCGAGCGTCGGCGTGGTGACCAACGCCGGGCCGGTGCACCTGGAGGGCTTCGGCGACGTCGCCGGTGTCGCCCGCGGCAAGGGCGAGCTGTTCGCCGGGCTCGACGCGACCGCCACGGCGGTGGTCAACGTCGACGACGCCCACGCCGGGATCTGGATCGAGCTGGCCGCCGACCGCCGCCTGCTGACCTTCGGCGTCGCCGCTGATGCCGACGTCACCACCGACGCCGACGCGGTGGTCGAGGTCGACGGCCTGCGTCCGCGGCTGCGCTTCCCGCTGGTCACGCCGCTGGGCGCGACCGACATCGAGCTGCCGCTGGCCGGCCGCCACAACGTCGCCAACGCCCTGGCGGCGGCGGCCGCGGCGCTGGTCGCCGGCGCCGACCTGGCGACGGTGCGTGACGGCCTGGCCGCCGTGGCCACCGTGCCCGGCCGGCTGCAGGGGATCGCCGGCCCGCGCGGGTCGCTGATCATCGACGACACCTACAACGCCAACCCGACCGCCTTCGCCGCCGCCATCGAGCTGCTCGCCACCCGCCCCGGCCGGCGCTGGCTGGCGGTCGGCGACATGGCCGAACTGGGCGACGACGCGCCGCGCTGGCACGCCTGGGTCGGCGAACAGGCGCGCGCCCGCGGCATCGACCGGCTGCTGGCGGTGGGCGCCCTGGCGGCGCGCGCCGCCGCCGCCTTCGGTGACCACGGCGAGGCGTTCGCCGACCAGCAGGCGCTGGTCGCGGCGCTGCGCGACGACCTCGACGACGGCGTCACCCTGCTGGTCAAGGGGTCGCGCGCGGCGCACATGGAGCGGGTGGTCGCGGCGCTGGCCGACCACGCCGGAGGGGAAGGCTGATGCTCTACCACCTGAGCCAGTACCTGGTCTCCGTGCACAGCGGCTTCAACGTCTTCCAGTACCTGACCCTGCGCGCGATCCTCGGCGTGCTGACCGCGCTGCTGATCTGCTTCCTGATCGGCCCGGAGGTGATCCGCCGGCTGAGCCGCTACCAGATCGGCCAGACGGTGCGCAACGACGGCCCGCAGAGCCACCTGACCAAGGCCGGCACGCCGACCATGGGCGGGGCGCTGATCCTGGTGGCGATCGCCGTCAGCACGCTGCTCTGGTCGGACCTCGGCAACCGCTACGTCTGGATGGTGCTGGTGGTGACGCTGCTGTTCGGCGCCATCGGCTGGGTCGACGACTACCGCAAGCTGGTGCTGCGCGACTCGCGCGGCCTGCCGGCCCGCTGGAAGTACTTCTGGCAGTCGCTGGTCGGCCTGGCGGCCGCCGGCGCGCTGCTGGCGACCGCCACCAGCCCGTACGAGACGCAGCTGATCGTGCCGTTCTTCAAGGACATCGCCATCGACCTCGGCTGGCTGTTCGTGCCGCTGGTCTACTTCGTCATCGTCGGCTCGAGCAACGCGGTCAACCTGACCGACGGCCTCGACGGCCTGGCCATCCTGCCGACGGTGATGGTCGCCGGGGCGCTCGGCATCTTCGTCTACGTCACCGGCCACGTGAAGTTCGCCGGCTACCTGCAGATCCCCTACCTGCACGGGGTCGGCGAGGTGGTGATCTTCTGCGGCGCCATCGTCGGCGCCGGCCTCGGCTTCCTCTGGTTCAACGCCTACCCGGCGCAGGTGTTCATGGGCGACGTCGGCGCGCTCGCCCTGGGCGCGGCCCTCGGCATCGTCGCCGTGGTCGTACGCCAGGAGCTGGTGCTGTTCGTCATGGGCGGCGTGTTCGTGGTCGAGACCGTGTCGGTGATCCTGCAGGTCGCCTCGTTCAAGCTGACCGGGCGGCGCATCTTCCGCATGGCGCCGCTGCACCACCACTTCGAGCTCAAGGGCTGGCCCGAGCCGCGCGTGATCGTCCGCTTCTGGATCATCACCGTCATCCTCGTGCTGGTCGGGCTGGCGACGCTGAAGATCCGCTGACATGCACGCCACTCCGCGCCACAACCTGATCGTCGGCCTCGGCAAGTCCGGGCTGGCGTGCGTGCGCCATCTGCGCGCGCGCGGCGAGACGGTGACCGTCTGCGACAGCCGCGAGCTGCCGCCGGCGCTGGCGGCGCTGCGCATGGAGTTCCCCGAGGTCGAGGCGCTGCTCGGCGGCTTCCCGGCGGCGCCGTTCGCCGCCGCCGACCGGGTCGTGGTCAGCCCCGGGGTCGACCCGCGCAGCCTGCCGCTGGCGGCCGGCGTGCCGCTGGTCGGCGAGATCGAGCTGTTCGCGCAGGCGGCCGCCGTCCCGGTGGTCGCGGTGACCGGCACCAACGGCAAGAGCACGGTGACCACCCTGCTCGGCGCCATGGCGCAGACGGCCGGGCGCCGGGCGCTGCTCGGCGGCAACCTCGGCCCCCCGGCGCTCGACCTGCTGGCCGCGCCGGCGCCGGAGTTCTACGTCGTCGAGCTTTCCAGCTACCAGCTCGAGACCACCGTCTCGCTCAACGCCCGCGCCGCCGTGGTGCTGAACGCCTCGCCGCACCACCTCGACCGCTACCCCGACTTCGCCGCCTACCTGGCGACCAAGGCGCGGGTGTTTGACGGCGACGGCGTCATGGTGCTCAACCGCGACGACCCCGCGGTCATGTCGCTGGCCCGGGACGACCGGCGGCGGCTGACCTTCGGCCTGGGCACGCCGCCGGCGGGCGGCTACGGCGTGGTCGAACGCGACGGCGCGCCGTGGCTGGCGCGCGGCGCCGAGGCGCTGCTGCCGGCGGGCGTGCTGCGCATCCCCGGGCGCCACAACCGGGCCAACGCCCTGGCGGCGCTGGCGCTGGCCGAGGCGCTGGCGCTGCCGCGCGCCGCCTGCCTCACCGCGTTGACCGTCTACCGCGGCCTGCCGCACCGCATCGAGTGGCTCGCCGAGGCCGACGGCGTGCGCTGGTACAACGACTCCAAGGCGACCAACCCCGGGGCGACGGCCGCCGCGCTGACCGGCCTCGACGGCCCGCTGGTGCTGATCGCCGGCGGCCAGCCGGAGCCGGTCGACTACGCCCCGCTCGGTCCGGCCGCCGCCGGCCGGGCACGCGCCGTGCTGCTGGTCGGGGACGACGTCGCGGCGCTGGCCGCGGCCTTCGCGCCGGCGGTGCCGGTGGAGCGGGTCGCCGACCTCGCTTCGGCGGTGGCCCGCGCCCGCGCCCTGGCCCGGCCCGGCGACAGCGTGCTGCTGTCGCCGGCCTGCGCCAGCTTCGACCGTTACCGCGATTTCGAGCAGCGCGGCGAGCTGTTCGCCGCCGCCGTCGCACACCAGCTCGGCCTGGCCGACGAGGGGGCGGCATGAGCGGCTGGCGCGGTCAGGCCACGGTCCACCCGGTGCGGCGCAACAGCGAGGTGCGGCACGACTTCTGGCTGCTCGGCTTGGCGCTGGCGCTGCTCGGCCTCGGCCTGGTGATGGTCACCTCGGCGTCGATGTCGCTGGCCGACAGCCGCCAGGGGCAGCCGCTCTACTTCCTCTGGCGCCAGCTCGCCCACGCCGTCGCCGGCGGCCTCGCCGGCTGGGCGATCTACCGCACGCCGGTGGCGTTCTGGGAGCGCCACGGCGGCAGCCTGCTGCTGATCGGCTACCTGCTGCTGGCGCTGGTGCTGGTGCCGGGGATCGGGCGCCAGGTCAACGGCGCCATGCGCTGGCTCGATTTCGGCATCCTGACCCTGCAGCCGTCCGAGCTGATGAAGCTGCTGGCGGTGATCTTCGTCGCCGGCTACCTGGTGCGCCGCCGGCACGAGGTGCAGGGGGCGCTGTGGGGCTTCGTCAAGCCGATGCTGCTGCTCGGCTTCGGCTGCGTGCTGCTGCTGATGGAGCCCGACTTCGGCGCCACCGTGGTGATCATGGCCACCGCCACCGCCATGCTGTTCCTGGGCGGCGTCCGCCTGGTGCCGTTCATCCTCGCCGGCGGCACCATCGCCGGACTCGGCACCACCCTGGTGCTGGCCTCGCCCTACCGCATGCAGCGCATGACCACCTTTGTCGACCCGTGGGCCGACCCGTTCGACACCGGTTTCCAGCTGACCCAGGCGCTGATCGCCTTCGGCCGCGGCGACTGGTTCGGCGTCGGCCTCGGGGCGAGCATCCAGAAGCTCTCCTACCTGCCCGAGGCGCACACCGACTTCATTATCGCCGTGCTGGCCGAGGAGCTCGGCATGGTCGGGCTGCTGCTGGTGATCGCCCTCTACAGCCTGCTGCTGCTGCGCGGCTTCCAGATCGGCGCCCGCGCGGCGCGCGCCGGCCACGCTTTCGCCGCCCACCTCGCCTACGGCCTGAGCGTCTGGCTCGGCCTGCAGGTGTTCATCAGCATCGGCGTCAACATGGGGCTGCTGCCGACCAAGGGGCTGACCCTGCCGCTGATCAGCTACGGCGGCAGCAGCCTGCTGGTCACCTGCCTGGCGCTGGCGCTGCTGCTGCGCGTCGCCTACGAGTGCGACAGCCCCGAGTTCGGCCGCCGCCTCGACGACGCCGGGGTGCGCTATCCGACCGAGGTGCGGGCATGAGCACGGCCATTGTCATCATGGCCGGCGGCACCGGGGGCCACGTCTTCCCGGCGCTGGCCATCGCCGCGCGGTTGCGCCAGCGCGGTGTCGCCGTCAGCTGGCTCGGCACGCGCCGCGGGATCGAGGCGGAGCTGGTGCCGCAGGCCGGTTACGACATCGACTGGATCAGCGTCTCCGGCCTGCGCGGCCGGGGGCTGGTCGGCTGGCTGCTGGCGCCGGCACGGCTGGCGCTGGCGCTGCTGCAGGCCGTGGCCGCGCTGCACCGGCGGCGTCCGGCCGCGGTCCTCGGCCTGGGCGGCTTCGCCTCCGGCCCGGGCGGGGTCGCCGCCTGGCTGCTGGCGATCCCGCTGCTGGTGCACGAGCAGAACGCCGTGCCGGGCCTGACCAACCGCCTGCTGGCGCGTCTCGCCAGTCGGGTCATGGAGGGCTTCCCCGGCACCTTCCCGCCCGCCCGCGGCGCCGTCCCGACCGGCAACCCGGTGCGCCCGGAGATCGCCGCGCTGCCGCCGCCGGAGTCGCGCCTGGCCGACCGCGGCGGCCCGCTGCGGCTGCTGGTGCTCGGCGGCAGCCTCGGCGCGGCGGCACTGAACGCGGCGGTCCCGGCGGCCGCGGCCCGGCTGCCGGGACGGCTCGACATCCGTCACCAGGCGGGCCGGGCCAAGTTCGAGGCGACCCGGACGGCCTATGCCGAGGCCGGGGTCGCGGCCCGGGTGGAGCCGTTCATCGACGACATGGCCGCCGCCTACCGCTGGGCCGACCTGGTGCTGTGCCGGGCCGGGGCGCTGACCGTGGCCGAGCTGGCCGCGGCCGGCGTCGGCGCCGTGCTGGTGCCGTTCCCGCACGCCGTCGACGACCACCAGAGCGCCAATGCCGGGCACCTGGTCGCGGCCGGCGCGGCCGAACTGTTGCCGCAGTCCGAACTCGACGGCGCGCGCCTGGCCGCGCGGCTGGAGGCGCTGGCCGGAGACCGGCCGCGGCTGCTGGCGATGGCGCTGGCGGCGCGCCGCGTGGCGCAACCGGCGGCGACCGACCTGGTCGCTGCCCACTGCCTGCGGGTGGCCGGGCTGGCCGGCGGGGAGGTGGCCGCATGACCACTCCAGACCGCTACGGCAGCGTGCCGGCCATGGGCCGCATCCGCCGCATCCACATGGTCGGCATCGGCGGCGCCGGCATGGGCGGCATCGCCGAGGTGCTGCTCAACCTCGGCTACGAGGTGACCGGCAGCGACCTGGGCGAAAACAGTGTCACCGCGCGGCTGACGGCGCGCGGGGCGCGCATCGCGGTCGGCCACGCGGCCGACCACGTCGCCGGCACCGACGTGGTGGTCATCTCCAGCGCGGTGGGCGCGGACAACCCGGAAGTGGTGGCGGCGCATGCCGCGCGCATCCCGGTGATCCCGCGCGCCGAAATGCTCAGCGAACTGATGCGCTTCCGCTACGGCATCGCGGTGGCCGGCACCCACGGCAAGACCACCACCACCAGCCTGGTCGCCAGCCTGCTGGCCGAGGGCGGGCTCGACCCGACCTTCGTCATCGGCGGCCTGCTCAACAGCGCCGGCACCCACGCGCGCCTGGGCGAGAGCCGTTACCTGGTCGCCGAGGCCGACGAAAGCGACGCCTCGTTCCTCCACCTGCAGCCGATGCTGGCGGTGGTGACCAACATCGACGCCGACCACATGCCGACCTACGACGGCGACTTCGGCCGCCTGCGCGCCACCTTCCACGAGTTCCTGCACCACCTGCCGTTCTACGGCCTGGCCGTGCTCTGCCTCGACGACCCGGAGGTGCGCGACCTGGTACCGGAGGTCTCCAAGCCGGTGCTGACCTACGGCACCGTGGCCGACGCCGACCTGCGCGCCCACGCCATCGTCCAGTCCGGCATGCGCACCACCTTCCGCGTCAGCCGGGGCGAGCGCGGCCCGGACCTCGAGGTGATGCTCAACCTGCCGGGCCGCCACAACGTCCTCAACGCCCTGGCCGCCATCGCCGTGGCCAGCGAGGTCGGCGTCGACGACGCCGCCATCCAGCGCGGCCTGGCCGGGTTCGCCGGCATCGGTCGGCGCTTCCAGGTCCACGGCGACCTGCAGCTGGCCGACGGCCGGGTGACGGTGATCGACGACTACGGCCACCATCCGCGCGAGATCGCCGCGACCCTGGAGGCGGTGCACGCCGGCTGGCCCGGGCGGCGCGTGGTGCTGGCGTTCCAGCCGCACCGCTACTCGCGCACCCGCGACCTGTTCGAGGATTTCGCCCAGGTGCTGTCGGAACCCGATCTGCTGCTGTTGACCGAGGTCTACGCCGCCGGCGAGACACCGATCGCCGGCGCCGACGGCCGCGCCCTGTGCCGTGCGGTGCGCGCCCGCGGCAAGCTCGATCCGGTGTTCGTCAGCTCGGCGGCCGGCGTTGCCGAACTGCTGCCCGACCTGCTCGCCGGCGGCGACATCCTGCTGCTGATGGGGGCCGGGGACGTCGGCCGCGTGCCGGCGACCCTGCCCGGCGCCCTCGGCTGCGACGGCTACCACCCGCCGGAGGCGACGGCATGAGCGCGCTGGCCAGCGGCGGCACCCTGCGCGGCGAGCTGCGCCACGACGAGCCGATGGCGCGCCACGGCGGCTGGCGTGTCGGCGGCCCGGCGCGGCGCTTCTTCAAGCCGGCCGACCGTGCCGACCTGGTCGCCTTCCTCGCCACCCTGGCGCCCGACGAGGAGCTGCACTGGGTCGGCCTCGGCAGCAACCTGCTGGTGCGCGACGGCGGCATCGATGGCACGGTGATCTGCCTGCAGGGGACGCTGGACACCGTCGCGACCCTGGCCGACGGCCGGGTCCGTGCCGAGGCCGGGGCGACCAGCGCCGCGGTCGCGCGCCACTGCGCCCGCGCCGGGCTGCTCGGGGTCGAGTTCCTGGCCGGCATTCCCGGCACCCTCGGCGGCGCCCTGGCGATGAACGCCGGCGCCCACGGTGACGAGATCTGGCAGCGGGTGGCCGGCGTCGAGACCGCCGATCGCAGCGGTCGGCTGTACACCCGCACACCGGCGGAGTACCGCGTGGCCTACCGCCAGGTTGCCGGGCCTGCGGACGAGTGGTTCCTGGCCGCGACCCTGCAGCTCGATCCGGGCGATCCGGAGGAGGCGCAGGCGCGCATCCGCGCGCTGCTGGAGCGACGCGGCGCGACCCAGCCGACCCGCCAGCCGACCTGCGGCTCGGTGTTCAAGAACCCCCCGGGCGATTTCGCCGGCCGGCTGGTCGAGGCGGCGGGGCTGAAGGGCTGCCGCGTCGGCGGCGCCAGCGTCTCGACCCTGCACGCCAACTTCATCGTCACCGAGGCGGGCGCGACCGCGGCCGACGTCGAGGCGCTGATCGCGCAGGTGCAGGCGACCGTGGCGCGGCTGCACGGCGTGGACCTCGAAACCGAGGTGCGCATCGTCGGCCGCCCGGCGGCGGGAGGTGAGGCTTGAACCTCGGCCGCCTGCCGGACGATCCGCGCACCGCCTTCGGCCGGGTGGCGGTGCTGTTCGGCGGCGACTCGGCCGAGCGCGAGGTGTCGCTGAAGAGCGGGCGCCAGGTGCTCGCCGGCCTGCAGCGGGGCGGGGTCGACGCCCACCCGGTCGATCCCGCGGTCGACGGCCTGCAGCCGTTGTTCGACGGCGGCTACGCCCGCGCCTTCATCGTGCTCCACGGCCGTGGCGGCGAGGACGGGGTGATCCAGGGGCTGCTGGAGGCGTGCGGCCTGCCCTACACAGGCAGCGGCGTGCTCGCCTCGGCGCTGTCGATGGACAAGCTGCGCTGCAAGCAGCTGTTCGTCGGCGCCGGCCTGCCGACCCCGGAGTTCGAGCTGCTCGACGCCGGCAGCGACTGGCCGGAGGTGGTCGCGCGGCTCGGACTGCCGCTGTTCGTCAAGCCGGCACTCGAGGGGTCGAGCATCGGCATCAGCAAGGTGACCGCCGTCGCCGACCTGGAAGCGGCCTGGCGCACGGCCGCGCGCTACGACGACACCGTCCTGGTCGAGCGCTTCTGCAGCGGCGCCGAGTACACCGTGGCCCTGCTCGGGGAGCGGGCGCTGCCGGCCATCCGCCTGGAGACGCCGCACGACTTCTACGACTACGACGCCAAGTACCTCGCCGACGACACCCGCTACCTCTGTCCGTGCGGGCTGCCGGCGGAAGAGGAGGCGCGGCTGCTGCGCCTGTCCGAGCGCGCCTTTGCCGCGGTCGGCGGCCGCGGCTGGGGGCGCGTCGACCTGATGCTCGACGACGACGGCCAGCCGCGGCTGCTCGAGGTCAACACCGTGCCCGGCATGACCGACCACAGCCTGGTGCCGATGGCGGCGCGCGCGGCCGGGATCGAGTTCGACGAGCTGGTGCTGCGCATCCTCGCGGCCACGCTGCCCACGGAGGCGGGCGATGACTGAGGCGCGCCAGCGGACCCGCAGCGGCCACGGCGCCGGCCGCCAGCTGGTGCTCGGCCTGCTGCTGCCGGCGCTGATCGCCGGGCTCGGCTGGCTCGGGCTGCAGGCGCTCGATCCCGAGCGCTGGCCGATCCGCGCCGTGCGCATCGAGGGCGACCTGCAGCGGGTCGACCGCGAGCGGCTGCAGGGGGTCGTGGCGCCGCTGGCGACCACCGGGCTGCTGCTGGTCGACGTCGACCGGGTGCGCGCCGCGGTCGAGCACATGCCCTGGGTCGAGCGCGCCTACGTCCGCCGGCTCTGGCCCGACCGCCTGCTGCTGACCGTGGTCGAGCAGCAGCCGGTGGCGCGCTGGGCCGACGGCCAGCTGGTCAACGGCCGCGGCGAGCTGTTCGCCGTCGCCGCTGGCGAGCAGCCGGAGGGGCTGCCCGAACTGCTCGGTCCCGACGGCCAGGCGCAGCGCCTGCTGGAACAGTTCCGGCTGCTCGACAGCCTGCTGGCGCGCGCCGGCCAGCAGGTCGCCCGGCTGGAACTCGATCCACGCCGGGCCTGGCGCCTGACCCTGGTCGGCGGCCTCGAGGTGGAGCTCGGGCGCCACGACATCCGCACCCGGCTGGGACGCCTGCTCGGCCTGCTGCTCGGCTGGACGCCGGAGCGCCTGGCCAGCGCGGAACGGATCGACCTGCGCTACGCCAACGGCCTGGCGGTGCGCTGGCAGGTGCCGGCCGTCACCGACCCCGCGGCAGCCGCGGCCGGGGCGCAACGCCCGGAGAACGAATCGGGAATGAACCAAGTGAACCAAGTGAACCAAGTGCGCACGGGGAACGCCGCGACATGACCAAGCGACCGGACAGGAATCTGATCGTCGGCCTCGATATCGGCACCTCCAAGGTGGTGGCGATCGTCGGCAAGGTGAACGAGGAGGGCGGCATCGAGGTGATCGGCATCGGCTCGCAGAAGTCGCGCGGCCTGAAGAAGGGGGTGGTGGTCAACATCGAGTCGACCGTGCACTCGATCCAGCGCGCGGTGGAGGAGGCGGAGCTGATGGCCGGCTGCCAGATCCGCTCGGTCTACGCCGGCATCGCCGGCAGCCACATCCGCAGCCTCAACTCCCACGGCATCGTCGCCGTGCGCGACCGCGAGATCACCCGCGGCGACGTCGAGCGGGTGATCGACGCCGCGCGCGCGGTGGCCATCCCGGCCGACCAGAAGATCCTGCACATCCTGCCGCAGGAGTACGTCATCGACGACCAGGAGGGCATCCGCGACCCCGAGGGCATGTCCGGCGTGCGCCTCGAGGCCAAGGTGCACATGGTCACCGGCGCGGTCAGCGCGGCGCAGAACATCATCAAGTGCGTGCGCCGCTGCGGCCTCGAGGTCGACGACGTGATCCTCGAGCAGCTCGCCTCGAGCCAGTCGGTGCTCTCCGACGACGAAAAGGAGCTCGGCGTCTGCCTGGTCGACATCGGCGGCGGCACCACCGACATCGCCATCTTCACCGGCGGCGCGATCCGCCACACCGCGGTGATCCCGATCGCCGGCGACCAGGTGACCAACGACATCGCCGTCGCCCTGCGCACCCCGACCCAGCACGCCGAGGAGTTGAAGATCCACCACGGCTGCGCGCTGGCCCAGCTGGCGCACCCGGACGAGACGGTGCAGGTGCCGAGTGTCGGCGACCGGCCGGCGCGGCGCATGTCGCGCCACACCCTGGCCGAGGTGATCGGGCCGCGCTACGAGGAGCTGATCGGCCTGATCCAGACCGAGCTGCGGCGCAGCGGCTTCGAGGACCTGTGCGCCGCCGGCGTGGTCCTGACCGGCGGCAGCAGCAAGGTCGAGGGGGTGATCGAACTGGCCGAGGAGATCTTCCACCTGCCGGTCCGGCTCGGGGTTCCGAAGGGGGTCAGCGGCCTGACCGAGGTGGTCTGCAGCCCGACCAACGCGACCGGCGTCGGGCTGCTGCTGTTCGGTCACCAGCAGCTGCGCGAACGCGGCGAGGAGAGTGCGCCGCGGCGCGGCTTCGGCAGCATCCTCGAACGGATGCGCAGCTGGTTCCAGGGCAATTTCTGATGGGTGCCGGCAACAGACCACTGCTGTCCCATAAACGAACAGAGCAAATAGTTGCCAATGGCTGCCGTGCAAGGGTCGTTCGGTGTGCGGTGAAGGTCGGTGACCTGAAAAAGTCAATCAGTACGTCCCTTCTCCCCCAGGGAGAAGGACAGGATGAGGGGATCGAAAAAGCAGAGGATCAGCTGGATTTGGACCCCTCACCCCAACCCTCTCCCCGAGGGAGAGGGGGGTTATGGGACAGCAGCGGCGACAGCCGGATTTCGATGGGTGGCGCGCGGATGGCGCCGGGATGGCAACAGGCAGGCAGATTGGCGAGCCGGGCGGCGAACCAGATGGAGGTAAATGTATGTTTGAATTGATGGAAACCTATCCGCAGAGTGCGGTGATCAAGGTCATCGGTGTCGGTGGCGGCGGTGGCAACGCGGTCAATCACATGGTCCAGGCCAGCATCGAGGGCGTCGAGTTCATCTGCGCCAACACCGATGCCCAGGCGCTGAAGAACGTCCACCACTGCAGCGTGCTGCAGCTCGGCGGCAACATCACCAAGGGGCTCGGCGCCGGCGCCAACCCCGACCTCGGCCGCCAGGCGGCGCTCGAGGATCGCGACCGCATCGTCGAGGCGCTGACCGGCGCCGACATGGTGTTCATCACCGCCGGCATGGGCGGCGGCACCGGGACCGGCGCGGCGCCGGTGATCGCCCAGGTCGCGCGCGAACTCGGCATCCTCGCCGTGGCCGTGGTGACCAAGCCGTTCGGCTTCGAGGGCAACCGGCGGATGAAGGTCGCCGAGCAGGGCATCCGCGAGCTGTCCGAGCACGTCGACTCGCTGATCACCATTCCCAACGCCCGCCTGCAGGAGGTGCTCGGTCCGCAGATGACCCTGCTCAACGCCTTCTGCGAGGCCAACAACGTCCTCCAGGGGGCGGTTCAGGGGATCGCCGAGCTGATCACCCGGCCGGGCCTGATCAATGTCGACTTCGCCGACGTGCGCACGGTGATGTCCGAAATGGGCATGGCGATGATGGGCTCGGGCACCGCTTCGGGCGAGGGACGGGCGCGCGAGGCGGCCGAGGCGGCCATCCGCAGTCCGTTGCTCGACAACATCGACCTGGCCGGCGCGCGCGGCATCCTGGTCAACATCACCGCCGGGCCGGACCTGGCGATCGGCGAGTTCGAGGAGGTCGGCAACACGGTCAAGGAGTTTGCCTCCGACGACGCGACAGTGGTCGTCGGTACGGTCATCGACATGGAGATGGCGGCGGAACTGCGGGTCACCGTGGTTGCCACCGGGCTCGGCGCCAGCAAGGCCAGGCAGGCGCCGCCCAAGGTCGAGATCGTGCGCAAGCCCTCGACCGGAGAGGTCGATTACGGCGCCCTGGACACGCCGACCGCGATCCGCAAGCGGCCGGCGCCGACGCTGCCGGAAGGTGCTGCGGCCGCGGCGGTGGACTACGAATACCTGGACATCCCGGCCTTCCTGCGCAAGCAGGCGGACTGAATTCCCAAGGGTTCACAGGGACTTGTAAGTGCTTGGGAAGCACGGCGATTCTGTGCTAGCATGCCTCGAATTGTGCGGCCGTCGTGGCCGCAGCCGCACCGGCATTTGGGGACATGATCAAGCAACGGACTCTGAAAAACGCCATCAGGGCGACAGGAGTTGGCCTGCACACGGGTGAGAAGGTCTACCTGACTTTGCGCCCGGCGGCACCCGACACGGGTATCGTCTTCCGTCGCGTCGATCTCGACCCGCCGGTCGAGATCCGCGCCGACCCGCACAACGTCGGCGACACGGTGCTGTCGACGACGCTGGTCCTCGACGGCGTCCGCGTGTCGACCGTCGAACACCTGCTCTCGGCCATGGCCGGTCTCGGCATCGACAACGCCTGCGTCGATGTCAGCGCGCCCGAGGTGCCGATCATGGACGGCAGCGCCGGGCCGTTCGTCTTCCTGCTCCAGTCCGCCGGGATCGAGGAGCAGAACGCCCCCAAGCAGTTCATCCGCATCCTCAAGCCGGTGGAGATCAAGGAAGACGACAAGTGGGCCCGGTTCGAGCCGTTCGAGGGGTTCAAGGTCTCGTTCTCGATCGATTTCGACCACCCGGCCTTCAAGGAACGGACCCAGTTGGCGACGATGGATTTCTCGACCACGTCGTTCGTCAAGGAGGTCAGCCGCGCGCGCACCTTCGGTTTCATGCGCGACGTCGAACTGCTGCGGCAGAACCAGTTGGCGCTCGGCGGCAGTCTCGACAACGCCGTCGTGGTCGACGAGTACCGGATCCTGAACGAGGACGGCCTGCGCTACGAGGACGAGTTCGTCAAGCACAAGATCCTCGACGCCATCGGCGACCTCTACCTGCTCGGACGCAGCCTGATCGGCGCGTTCAGCGGCCACAAGTCGGGCCATGCCCTGAACAACCGCCTGCTGCGCGCGCTGGTGGCGGATGCCGAGGCGTGGGAACTGGTCACCTACGAAGATATCGAGAGCCTGCCGATCTCCTACGTCCGCCCGGCTTACGGCGTCGCTTGACGGCGGGTCAGGGTGCGGGCCAGCCGCCGGAGAGCGGCGGCCAGATCGGTAGATTCGGTCGACGCGGCCGCACTGCTCACCGCATCCGAGGCGGCGGCGGTAGCCAGAGGCGGGCGCGGGGGAACTGGAACGGCTTCAACCCGGTCGCCCGGAGGCTGGACGCGAATCCGGCAGTGACGGACATGGATGCCGGTGGCGGCCAATTGATGGAGCAGGTTCGGCGCCAGGAAGCGCAGGCGCGTGGCCCACGCGGGGGAGTCGACGTAGAGCGTCACCTCGTCCGCCGCGACCACCGCCCCGAGGCAGTGGCCGGCCACCTCGCTCGGCAGGGCCGCGCGCACCAGGTCGCTGACCCGGGCATGGCGGCGGGCGGACTCGGTCAGTGACTGGAGTCGCTGGCTCAGGAGGGAGCGGACACGGGTCGGTCGGGAGCCCATCGGGTAACCCGGACGGCGAATGACACGGGCATCCTAGCGAGCCCCGGAGAAGACGACAAGCACGACCGATGCAGATCATCCTGCTGTCCAAGTCCGCTGCCACCGCCCGGGTACTCGCCGTCGGGCGCCGTTGGCCTCTGTTCATCGGTCTGCTGCTCGGCGTGTTGCTGTCGGCCGGCCTGTTCCACGTCGGTTACCTGTACGGCCGCGGGTCGGCCGAGCCCGACCTGGCCGCCGTCACCGCGCGCGCCCAGGCGGTGGCGGCGGAGCGCGCCCGCGAGACGGCCGCGGCGCGGCGCCAGGTCGACCACCACCTGAACGCCCTGGCGCTGCGCCTCGGCAACCTGCAGGCCCACGTCATCCGCCTCGACGCCCTGGGCGAGCGGCTGACCGAGATGGCCGAGCTCGATCCGGCCGAGTTCGACTTCAGCGAGTCGCCGGCGCGCGGCGGCCCGGAGAGTGGCGAGGTGCAGCCCGCCACGGCGCCGCCCGATCTCGAGAGCGCCATGGACGAACTGCTCGATCGCCTCGGCGACCGCGAACAGAAGCTGACCCTGCTCGAGGAGTTCATGCTCAACCGCAGCCTGGCGCGGCGCATCGAGCCGAGCGGCCGACCGGTCTCCGAAGGGTGGATCTCGTCCAGCTTCGGCTACCGCAACGACCCGTTCACCGGCAAGCGCGACCGCCACGAGGGCGTCGACTTCGCCGGCCGCCCCGGCAGCGACATCGTCGCGGTCGCCTCGGGCGTGGTCACCTGGTCGGGCAACCGCAGCGGTTTCGGGATCATGGTCGAACTCGACCACGGCAACGGCTACGTCACCCGCTACGCCCACAACAAGAAGAACCTGGTCGCGGTCGGCGCCAAGGTCGACAAGGGCCAGGTGATCGCCCACATGGGCAGCAGCGGCCGCTCGACCGGCACCCACGTCCACTTCGAGGTCCTGCGCGACGGCAAGGCCGTCAATCCGATGGGTTTCATCCGGGCCGCACGTTGAACCTGGAAACCGCAGTTCAACGCGCCCGCGCGTGGGTAGCGCGCTCACCCTCAAGGTGATGCCGGTAGACGGCAAATTCATTCGCATTTTCCTACGGTTACCTAAGCAGCGCAGCGGTCGACCGCGGTTTTCAGGTTGAATTCAGTGGTGGTCTCGGCCACACTTCCGCCCTTGATCGCACGGCCCCCGGGTCCGCGCCTCCCGCTTCCGCCCTCCTGACGAACAGAACCGATGATTGGCAAAGTCTTAAACAAGGTCTTTGGCAGCCGCAACGAGCGTCTGCTGCGTAAACTGGACAAGGTGGTGGCCCAGATCAACGCCCTCGAGGAGGGGCTGGTCGGGCTCAGCGATGCCGCGTTGCGCGCCAAGACCGACGAGTTCCGCGCCCGTCTGGCCGCCGGTGCCACCCTCGACAACCTGTTGCCGGAGGCGTTCGCCGTGGTCCGCGAGGCGGGTCGCCGGGTGCTCGAAATGCGCCATTTCGACGTCCAGCTGATCGGCGGCATGGTGCTGCACCAGGGGCAGATCGCCGAGATGCGTACCGGCGAGGGCAAGACCCTGGTGGCGACCCTGCCGATCTACCTCAACGCCCTGGCCGGCAAGGGCGCCCACGTGGTCACCGTAAACGACTACCTGGCGCGGCGTGACGCGGCCTGGATGGGGCGCATCTACGAGTTCCTCGGCATGAGTGTCGGCGTCGTCGTCCCCGGGCAGGACGCCGAGACCAAGCGCGCCGCCTACCAGGCCGACATCACCTACGGCACCAACAACGAGTTCGGCTTCGACTACCTGCGCGACAACATGGCCTTCGCCAAGGCCGACAAGATGCAGCGGCCGCTCGCCTACGCCATCGTCGACGAGGTCGACTCGATCCTGATCGACGAGGCGCGCACGCCGCTGATCATCTCCGGCCCGGCCGAGGACAACGCTGACCTCTACGCCCGCATCAACGCCCTGATCCCGAAGCTGGTCCGGGTCGAGGGCGAGGAGGGGCCGGGCGACTACACCGTCGACGAAAAGAGCAAACAGATCTACCTGACCGAGGAGGGCCACCAGAAGGTCGAGGAGCTGCTTACCGGCGCCGGCCTGCTGCCCGAGGGCGAAAGCCTGTACGAGGCGGGCAACATCCAGCTGATGCACTTCGTCAACGCCTCCATCCGCGCCCACGCCCTGTTCCGCCGCGACGTCGAGTACATCATCCAGGACGGCCAGGTGGTGATCGTCGACGAGTTCACCGGGCGCACCCTGCCGGGACGGCGCTGGTCGGGCGGGCTGCACCAGGCGGTGGAGGCCAAGGAAGGGGTGCGGATCCAGAACGAGAACCAGACCCTGGCCTCGATCACCTTCCAGAACTACTTCCGCCTGTACGCCAAGCTGGCCGGCATGACCGGCACCGCCGACACCGAGGCCTACGAGTTCCAGAGCATCTACGGGCTCGAGGTGGTGGTGATACCGACCCACCAGCCGATGGTCCGCGACGACCGCGGCGACCTGGTCTACCTGACCCAGGACGAGAAGTTCCAGGCGATCGTCGAGGACATCCGCGACTGCTACGCCCGCGGCCAGCCGGTGCTGGTCGGCACCGTCGCCATCGAGACCTCGGAGCTGCTGTCCGGGCAGCTTGCCAGGCACAACATCCCGCACGAGGTGCTCAACGCCAAGCAGCACGAGCGCGAGGCGCAGATCGTCGCCCAGGCCGGACGGCCGGGCGGGGTGACCATCGCCACCAACATGGCCGGGCGCGGCACCGACATCGTCCTCGGCGGCAACCTCGAGGTGGAGCTGACCGCGCTCGGTGCGGAGGCCGACGAGGCGGCGCGCGGCGCGGTCAAGGCGGCGTGGAAGGCGCGCCACGAGGAGGTGGTCGCCGCCGGCGGCCTGCACGTGGTCGGCACCGAGCGCCACGAGTCACGCCGCATCGACAACCAGCTGCGCGGCCGTTCGGGACGCCAGGGCGACCCCGGCTCGACCCGCTTCTACCTGTCGCTGCAGGACAACCTGATGCGCATCTTCGCCTCCGACCGGGTCTCCGGCCTGATGCAGAAGCTGGGCATGGAGCAGGGCGAGGCAATCGAGCACCCGTGGGTGACCAAGGCGATCGAGAACGCCCAGCGCAAGGTCGAGGGCCACAACTTCGACATCCGCAAGCAGCTGCTCGACTACGACGACGTCGCCAACGACCAGCGCCAGAAGATCTACGAGCTGCGCGACGAACTGCTCTCCGACAACGACATCGCCGAGACCATCGACGCCCTGCGCGCCGACGTCCTCGAGGAGCTGATCGACCAGCACATCCCGCCACAGAGCCTCGAGGAGCAGTGGGACGTCGCCGGCCTGAACAAGGCGCTCGAGTCCGAGTTCGCGCTCCACGTCGACGTCCAGCAGTGGCTCGACGACGACCCGCAACTGCACGAGGAGCTGCTGCGGCAGAAGCTCCTCGACGCCGTCGTCGCCGACTACCAGGCCAAGGAGGAGCAGGCCGGCGCCGAGGTGATGCGCCAGTTCGAGAAGGCGGTGATGCTGCAGGTGCTCGACTCGCAGTGGAAGGACCACCTTGCGGCCATGGACTACCTGCGCCAGGGCATCCACCTGCGCGGCTACGCGCAAAAGAACCCGAAGCAGGAGTACAAGCGCGAGGCGTTCGAGCTGTTCACCGCCCTGCTGCACAACATCAACGCCGAGGTCATCGGCATCCTGTCCAAGGTGCGGGTGCGCGCCGAGACCGACGTCGAGGCGGTGGAGCAGAAGCGGCGCGCCAGCGCGCCGGAGATGCAGTACCAGCACGCCGAGGCGAGCGCCCTGGCCGACGGTGGTCAGGCGCCCGCCGGGGAGGGGGAGGCGCAGGAGCAGCCGTTCGTGCGCGATGGGCGCAAGGTCGGTCGCAACGAACCCTGCCCGTGCGGGTCGGGCAAGAAGTACAAGCAGTGCCACGGTCGGCTCAAGTGAGGCCGGAGGCGTACTGATGGCGGTCGGCCCCGGCATACTGCCGCCGCTGCAGCCGGTCGCCGGCATGCGCCTGGGCACCGCCCGCGCCGGGCTGCGCCGGCGCGGCGAGCGCGACGACCTGCTGCTGGTCGAACTCGCCGAGGGGACCCGGGCGGCCGCGGTGTTCACGCGCAACGCCTTCTGCGCCGCGCCGGTGACGGTGGCGCGCGCCCACCTCGCCACCACCGCCCCGCGCTGGCTGCTGGTCAACGCCGGCAACGCCAATGCCGGCACCGGACCGGACGGGCTCGATGCCGCCGAGGCGTGCTGCCGGGCGGTGGCCGCCAGCGCCGGCGCCGACGGCGCTTCGGTGCTCCCCTTCTCGACCGGTGTCATCGGCGAACCGCTGCCGGTGGAGAAGCTGGTGGCCGGGCTGCCGGCGGCGCGGGCGGCGCTCAGCGAGACCGGCTGGACCGCCGCCGCCGAGGCGATCATGACCACCGACACGCGGCCCAAGGGGGCGAGCCGGTCGCTCACCGTCGGCGGCCACGCGGTGACGGTGACCGGCATCGCCAAGGGGGCGGGCATGATCCGGCCCGACATGGCGACCATGCTGGCCTTCGTCGCGACCGATGCCGCGGTCGATTCCGCGCTGCTGCAGGTCTGCCTCGACCGCGCCGTCGCCGGGTCGTTCAACCGCATCACCATCGACGGCGACACCTCGACCAACGACGCCTGCGTGCTGCTGGCGACCGGGGCCGGTCCGGCGCTGGTCGGGAGCGACGTCGAGCTGGCGCAGTTCGCCGCGGCGGTCAGCGAGGTCTGCACCGAACTGGCCCAGGCGATCGTCCGCGACGGCGAGGGGGCGACCAAGTTCATCACCGTCCAGGTCGACGCTGGCGCCAACGCGGCCGAGTGCCTGCGCGTGGCCGAGACCATCGCCCACTCGCCGCTGGTCAAGACCGCGTTCTTCGCCTCGGATCCCAACTGGGGCCGGATCCTCGCCGCCGTCGGGCGCGCCGGCATCGCCGACCTCGACCTGGAGCGGGTCGCGATCGACCTCGACGAGGTGCGCATCGTCGAGTCCGGGGGGCGCGCCCGCGACTACCGCGAAGAGGATGGCCAGCGGGTGATGCACCGCGACGAAATCACCATCCGCGTCGACCTCGGTCGCGGCCGGGCCAGCGAGCGGCTCTGGACCTGCGACCTGTCGCACGCCTACGTCACCATCAATGCCGAGTACCGGACCTGAGCAGCCCTGCTCTATCCGGCGTCGCCATGGCACGGCCGGTTTGCGGCCAGGCACCGCGCCCGGTAGGAGGCCCGCCTTTATGCCCTCCGGGTATTTATGCCCTCCGGGTATTTATGCCCTCCGGGTACCCGGCCCGATGCGGCGTCGCACGAGGCACGGCCGGATCGCGGCGAGTCCGACTGACGCATTGAATTTGGCTCAATTCGCGTTGGCTGGTGACGGCCGTAGATTCCGCATGGAGCCCATCCGTCATCTCCTCCTCCCTGCGGAAAAGCAGGATTTCCCCCTCTCCCCCGTGGGGGAGAGGGTTGGGGTGAGGGGGTGTTTCCGGGAGCACCGGGAACGAACCGCGGTCGGCGTGCCGTCGCGTCCCCGGAGACCCTCACCCCCGGCCCCTCTCCCTGCGAGGGAGAGGGGAGAAAGGCCGCTTCATGAGTTCGGCGAGGCAGAGGTGGAAGGCATCCGATCCGTTCGACCGATTCATGCAGATCGTCAAACATCCGCCCGGTAGCTGGCGATGGCCATCCTTGCGCATCGGCATCCACACGAAACACGAATAGAGCCTTGAATTTCTCCGCATCGAGCAGCCATGCCGATCGAATCCTTCAAACCCCTCCACGTCGCCGCCGCCGTCCTGCGTGACGACGCCGGCCGCGTGCTGCTGTCGCGCCGTCCCGACCACCTGCACCAGGGCGGCCTGTGGGAGTTCCCCGGTGGCAAGGTCGAGGCGGGCGAGACGGTCGCCGGCGCGCTGGCGCGCGAACTGCGTGAGGAGCTGGGGATCGAGGTCGGTCGCTGCCGGCCGCTGCTCTGCGTCGACCACGCCTACCCCGACCTGACCGTGCGCCTCGACGTGCGCGAGGTGCTGGCGTGGTCGGGGCGGCCGCGGCCCCTGGAGGGTCAGCAGCTGCGCTGGGCCGACGCCGCCAGCCTCGATCCGGCCGAGTTCCCGGCCGCCGACGTGCCGGTGCTGACGGCGCTGCGGTTGCCACCGCACTACGTCATCAGCGCCGAGCCGGGCGACCCCGACGCCATCCTGGCCCGCCTCGACGCCTGCCTGGCGCGGGGCGAGCGGCTGATCCAGCTGCGCGCAAAACGTCTCGCGGAAGCGGAATTGGCGGGCCTGGCGGTTGCGGCCAGCGGGCGCTGCGCGGCCGCCGGCGCACGGCTGCTGGTCAATGCCGAGCCCGAGCAGGCCCGGCGCTGGGGCGCGCACGGCGTGCACCTGTCGGCGCGCCGCCTGATGGCGCTCGCGGCGCGGCCGCTGCCGTCCGGTCTGCTCGTCGCCGCCTCCTGCCACGATGCCGGCGAGCTGGCGCGGGCGAAAACGATCGGTGCCGATTTCGTCGTCCTCTCCCCGCTGCGGGCCACTCCGAGCCACCCCGGCGCGGCCGGACTCGGCTGGGCCCGCTTCGGGACGCTGGCCGTCGCGGCCGGGCTGCCGGTCTACGCCCTCGGCGGGGTGACGCCGGACGACTTCGAGGCGGTGCGTGTGGCCGGCGGCTTCGGCGTCGCCGGGATTGGTGCGTTCTGGTGAACCGGCCCATCCTCTGCCAAGCCAGCCTGCAGATTTTTCGATCCCCTCATCCTTCTCCCGGGAGGAGAAGGGACGCACAGGTTCGCTTTCAGCCATCATCGAGCCTCTCACGACTTCGAAGAATCCATGCAACTCCACTGCTGTCCCATAAACCCCCTCTCCCTCAGGGAGAGGGTTGGGGTGAGGGGACCAGATCTAGCCAACCCCATGATTTTTCGATCCCCTCATCCTGGCCTTCTCCCTGGGGGAGAAGGGACGCACTGATTCAGTTTTTCATGTCATCGATTTTCACAGCACGTTGAAGAACCGTTGCATGACAGCAATTTGCAACTATTGACGCCGTCCGTTTATGGGACAGCAGTGATGCAACTCCCTTTCCCTGAGAGAGAGGGTTGGGGTGGGTGATCGAACAGGGCGCCAAGCCCGACATTCACGGCCGCGTCGGACTGAAGTCCGGCCTACAAAACTACGGCTTGTGATCTCCCTGTAGGTTGGGCAAAGCGCAGCGTGCCCAACACCGACCCATGGCAGCGCCGCGGGCATTGGACCGGCACAGGCGGCGGCAGCACGAACCGGGCGTCGCTATTGGCGGCACGGTCCGATATGTTGGGCACGCTTCGCTTTGCCCAACCTACGCGGGGCGGTAGATCAGGACAGGGGGATCAAGTGGGCGCTGAGGGCGGGGATCAATCCTTCCCGTAAGGTCCGGAGGAATCGTCGCTCTCGGGGAGTTCCGTGCCTTCGTCACCCGGAATCGCGCGCCCGCCGTCGAGCCACTCGCCGAGGTCGATCAGGCGGCAGCGGCGCGAGCAGAACGGCCGTTCCGGGGCGTCCGGCCCCCACACCACCGGTTGGCCGCAGGTCGGGCAGGCGACTGTCGTCGTCGCGGACGGGCTGGACCGCTTCGACCCCATCAGAGAATGCAGCAGGTCAGCTCGAACGGGATCGACCGGTTGACCTGGGCCGCGCGCTCGGCCAGTGACGGCTGGGCGAGGAAGCGGATGGTGAAGCGGTGACGCCCGCCGCTGATTTCGGCGAAGCAGCCGGCCTCGCCGGAGATGGCGACGCGGATCATCTGGCACGGCAGGTTGGGGTCGAGGTTGCGCTGGAAGAAGCCGTCGGTCGCCTCTTCGACGGTGGCCGTGGCGCTGTGCCGGGTCAGGCGCAGGACCAGCTCGATCGCCTGCTGGATCGGGCCGAAGGCCGACAGCCACGACTTCAGCGCCGTCGCCCGCTCCGCGGCCGGCGCCTGCAGCCAGAGGTGGAACGCCGGCAGGTCGAAGGCGCAGGTGCCGCCGGGGATGGTGCTGCGCTGGCGCAGGCTGCCGAGCAGTTCGTGGCTCTTCAGCGTCGCGCCGGGCTGGCCGTTGAGGGCGTAGAGGCGGTCGGTCAGGACCTCGAGCTCACCCAGGATCTCGCCCAGCCGGGCGCGGTCGACCCCGGGGCTGCGCTCCATCTTGGCCAGAGTCGCGGTCTGGCGTTCGAGTTCCTTGAGCACCTCGGTCTTGAGGTCGGAGCGGCCGAAGACGGTGCAGATGTCGTCGAGGACGGTCAGCGCCGCGCGGCTGTCCCAGGCGGTCTCGCCGTTCAGGTGAAACCACGCCTGCTGGAACAGCAGTTCCAGGCGCAGGAAGGTGCGGATGCGCTCGTTCAGGGGCTGTTCGTAGTAGATGCGGTTGTGCAAGGTGGCGGTCCGACGGTCGCGCGCTCAGAGCCCGTGAAAGCAGCGCCCGCCGTCGCGAGACGCCGTCTGGGCGTCTCTGGCAGGGCGTGGGGGCACACGGCGCGCCAGCCCCGTTACGTAAGCGCTTTTGAGGGACCCCGCAACGCCGCCAGGGGCGGTCAGGGGGGGGCGCAGCAGACGTGGTGGTTGTTTCACAGGCTCTGAGTCGAATCCGGCGCAGTCCGGCAGGCAAACCGGGCACGCTTTGACGGTAGCGCTGCTCCGGCGCCCTGGGTCCGGGCGTTGGGAAACAGTACCGTAAATGGGCGCCACTATACCACTCAGCCGGGCGGTTCGTGGGCGCCGTCGGTCGCACCGCCGAGCGGCGGCGACGGCCAGTCGCGTGAGTTCGCCAGTTCCAGGTAGCGCCGGTGGAGCTGGGCCACCTGCGCATCGAGGGCGTCGGGATCGCCGCGGTTGTCGATGACGTCGTCGGCCACCGCCAGGCGCTGGTCGCGGCTCGCCTGGGTGGCGAGGATGGCGTCGACCTGGGCGGTCGGCACCTGGTCGCGCGCCATGGTGCGTTCGCGCTGGGTGGCCGCGTCGACGTCGACCACCAGCACCCGGTGCACCCGCTGCTGGCCGCCGGTCTCGACCAGCAACGGGATCACCAGCAGGCAGTAGGGTGCGTCGAGTGCGGCCAGGCGGGTGCGCATGGCGGTCTGGACCGCCGGGTGCATCAGGCCCTCGAGGCGGCGGCGCTCGACCGGGTTGGCGAACACCCGCTCACGCAGACGGCGCCGATCCAGCCGGCCGTCGGCGGTCAGGCTGTCGGGTCCGAAGGTGGCGACGATCTGTTCCAGCAACGGGGTCCCCGGTTCGACCAGCTCGCGGGTCAGCCGGTCGGCATCGATGCAGGGCACGCCGCGGGCCGCGAACCGTTCGGCGACGGTCGACTTGCCGCTGCCGATGCCTCCGGTCAGGCCGACGATCAGCATGGTCGCGCGGGGCTGGCGGCGCGCGCGGCGGTCACGGCAGGGCCCAGTCGAGGTAGGCCCGGGTCAGCGCCTCGCCCCAGAGCAGGGCGATCCAGCCGGCCGCGGCCAGGAACGGCCCGAACGGTATCGGCACGCCGCGCCGGTGGCGGCCGAACAGCATCAGGGTCAGGCCGGTGAGCGCGCCGACCAGCGAGGAGAGCAGGATCACCAGCGGCAGCAGCTGCCAGCCGAGCCAGGCACCCAGCGCGGCCAGCAGCTTGAAATCGCCATGGCCCATGCCCTCCTTGCCGGTCAGCAGGCGGAAGGTGTGGTAGACCAGCCACAGGCTGAGGTAGCCGGCAGCCGCGCCGATGACTGCCGCGGGCAGGTCGGCGAACACGCCGCCGAGGTTGAGCAGCAGGCCGCACCAGAGCAGCGGCAGGGTGATGTCGTCCGGCAGCAGCTGGTGATCGAAATCGATGAAGGTCAGCGCGATCAGCGCCCAGGTGAGCGGGATCGCCGCCGCGGCCTGCCAGGTGACGCCGAGGCGCCAGGCGACCACGGCGGTGAGCACGGCCGTCAGCAGTTCGATCAGCGGGTAGCGGGCCGAGATCGGCGCGCGGCAGTGGCGGCAGCGACCGCGCAGCCACAGGTAACTCAGCAGCGGGATGTTGTCGTACCCGGCGATGGCGTGCCCGCAGTGCGGGCAGTGCGAGGCCGGTTGCACCAGGTCGTAGCGGGGCTCCTCCTTGAGCCCCGCGTCCTGGCCGCTGGCGACCAGGTCGCGGCACTGCCGCCGCCAGTCGCGCTCCAGCATCCGCGGCAGGCGGTGGATGACGACGTTGAGGAAGCTGCCGGTGATCAGCCCGAACAGGGCGGTCACCGTCAGCCACGCCAGCAGGGACTGTTCGAAGGGCTCGAACAGTGGCACCAGGAAGGACCCCTCTACCGCGCGCGCCGGGCCGTCAGATCACCGTGCCGAGCTTGAAGATCGGCAGGTACATGGCGATGACCAGGCCGCCGACGACGACGCCGAGGAAGGCCATGATCATCGGCTCCATCAGGCTGCTGAGGTTGTCGACCGCGTCGTCGACCTCCTGCTCGTAGAAGTCGGCCACCTTGCCCAGCATGGCGTCGAGCGACCCCGACTCCTCGCCGATGGCGACCATCTGCACGACCATGTTGGGGAACAGGCCCGAGTTGCGCATGGTCAGCTGCAGCTGCTGGCCGGTGGCGACGTCGTCGCGCATGATCATGGTGGCGTTGTAGAACACCACGTTGCCGCAGGCGCCGGCGACCGACACCATCGCCTCGACCAGCGGCACGCCGGCGGCGAACATGGTCGACAGGGTGCGGGTGAAGCGGGCGATGGCGGCCTTGATCAGGATCGGGCCGAAGATCGGGATCTTCAGCACCACGACGTCGAGGAAGTCGCGGAACTTCTTCGACCGCCGCTTGGCGTTGGTCCAGACGAAGCCCGTTCCCATCAATATGCCGAGCACCATCCACCACCAGGTCTGCAGGAACTGCGATGCGTCGATGACCATCTGGGTGAAGGCCGGCAGGTCGGCGCCGAAACTGGCGAACAGCTCCTCGAACACCGGCACGACGAAGATCAGCAGGATGGCGGTGACGATGACCGCCACGACGATGACCGCGATCGGGTAGGTCAGCGCCTTCTTGATCTTGCCCTTGATCGCCTCGGTCTTCTCCTTGTAGGTGGCGATCTTGTCGAGCAGGTCCTCGAGGATACCGGCGTGCTCACCGGCCTCGACCAGGTTGCAGGTCAGGTCATCGAACTGGACCGGGTGCTTCTTCAGCGACTCGGCCAGGGTGCTGCCGCCCTCGATGTCGCCCTTGATGGTCAAGATCAGCTCCTGCATCTTGGGGTTTTCGTGGCCGCGGCCGACGATGTCGAACGCCTGCACCATCGGCACGCCGGCGGCCATCATGGTCGCCAGCTGGCGCATGAAGATGGCGATGTCCTTGGGGATGATCTTCTTGCCGGCGCCGCCAAACAGCGGCTTGGCCTTTTTCTTGACCTTGAGGGGGTTGACCCCCATGCGCCGCAACTCGCTCTTGACCATTGCCTCCGAGGCGGCGGTGAGGTTGCCCTTCATCCGCTTGCCTTTGGCGTCGGTCCCCTCCCACGCCCAGACGGTCTCTTGCGGCTTCTTGTCCTTCTTCGGTGCCTTCGCCATCTATCAGTCCTTGGTTACGCGGTTGATTTCCTCGAGGCTGGTCACACCCTGCAGGATTTTCTTCAGACCCGACTTGCGCAGGTCGGGCACGCCCTCTTCGTCGGCCTGGTCCGCGAGCTGGATCGAGTTGCAGCCTTCCATGATCATGCGCCCCATGGCCTCCGACACCGGCATCACCTGGTAGATGCCGACGCGCCCCTTGTAGCCATTGGTGCAGTTGTCGCAGCCGATCGGGCCGTAGATGACCGGGTTCTCGGCCAGATCCTCCTCGGTGAAGCCCTCCTGCAGCAAGGTCTCGTGCGGGATGTCCTCGGGCTGCTTGCAGTTGCTGCACAGCCGCCGGCCCAGGCGCTGGGCGATGATCAGGTGCACCGACGAGGCGATGTTGAACGGCGGCACGCCCATGTTGGCGAGCCGGGTCAGGGTCTGCGGCGCGTCGTTGGTGTGCAGCGTCGACAGCACCAGGTGGCCGGTCTGGGCCGCCTTGACCGCGATGCTCGCCGTCTCCAGGTCACGGATCTCGCCGACCAGGATGATGTCCGGGTCCTGGCGCAGGAAGGCCTTGAGCGCCTTGGGGAAGTCCATGCCGGTCTTTTCGTCGATGTTGACCTGGTTGACGCCGGGCAGGTTGATTTCGACCGGGTCCTCGGCGGTGGAGATGTTGACCTCCGGCTGGTTGAGGATATTGACCGCGGTGTAGAGCGAGACCGTCTTACCGGAACCGGTCGGTCCGGTCACCAGCACCATGCCGTAGGGACGCTTGATGGCCGACAGGAAGAGTTCGCGCTGCTCCGGCTCGTAGCCGAGGGCGTCGATGCCCATCTTGGCGCTGGAGGGGTCGAGGATACGCATCACCACCTTTTCGCCGAACAGCGTCGGGCAGGTGCTGACACGGAAGTCGATAGCGCGGTTCTTGGTGATCTTGAGCTTGATGCGGCCGTCCTGCGGCACCCGCCGCTCGGAGACGTCGAGGCGCGACATGACCTTGATGCGCGCGGCCAGGCGCATGCCCAGCTGCACCGGCGGCGCGGCCATCTCGTAGAGCACGCCGTCCTGGCGGAAGCGGACCCGGTACTGTTTTTCGTAGGGTTCGAAGTGGATGTCCGACGCCCCCTTCTTGATGGCGTCGGTCAGCACCTTGTTGACGAAACGCACCACCGGGGCGTCGTCGACGCTCGAGGTGTCGTCCTCCGAGCCGCCACCCCCCTCGTCCGCGACCTCCAGGCCGTCGAGGCTGTCATCCCCGAGCAGGTCGCCCATCTCGGCCATCTCGTCCTCGAACGCCCGCTCGATCATGATCTGGAGCAGGTCCTCCTCGACCAGGATCGCCTCGGTGTTCATGCCGGCGTGGAACTTCATCTCGTCCAGCGCGGTGAGGTTGGTCGGGTCGGAGACGCCGACGTAGAGGCGTTTGCCGCGGCGCATCAGCGGCAGGGCGTGGTGCTGCCGGACCAGCTTCTCGCTGATGATCTCCCTGGGCATGTGCTCGGGATCGAGCGCGCGCAGGTCGAACAGCGGCACGCCGAATTCGTCGCTGGCCGACTCGGCGATGTCACGCGCCTTGGCCATGCCGGCCTCGATCAGTTGGGTGACGAACGGAGTGCGGTTACGGGTGGCGGCCTCGATCGCCTTCTGGGCGTCGACATCGGTCAGCAAGCCGTCGGCGACAAGGCGACGGGCAAGTCCGCTGAGCTGGAGATGGGGGGCGATGGTTGCTGACACGGCGACTCCGGGCGCTGGCGCGCGATTGGGTCCGGTGAAATATACCATCCAATACTAGACGAAAGGGCTTGATCTTCCAACGCATTGCCGGGCGTGGTCAAAGCACCGCGCGAAGCGGGTGGGAGCGGTCGCGAACGGGCGGGCAGGGCGTTGCGACCGCGGCCAAACCGTTCGCCTGGACGGTTGGATACCCAATCACAAGGAACGGCCTCATCGCGGCGGTGGCGCCGTGGCACCGCACCCGGTAGGAGGCCCGCCTTTATGCCCTTCGGGTACTCGGGCCGATACGGCGTCACACGAGGCACGGCCGCATCGCGGCCAGTGACCGCTCCTACCGGCACCGCGCCCGGTAGGGGGCCCGACATCGGGCCGATCCGGCGTCGCCCGAGGCACGGCCGCATCGCGACGGTGTCGTCGCTCCTACAGGCACCAACCCGGTAGGAGGCCCGCCCCCGGGCCGATACGGCGTCACACGAGGCACGGCCGCATCGCGGCCAGTGACCTACCGGCACCGCGCCCGGTAGGAGGCCCGACATCGGGCCGATCCGGCGTCGCATAAGGCACCGCCGCATCACGGCGGCCGCTTGACAGCCCCAGGCCAACAGGTTCATGTTCTGTTTTCATGAACGATAACACCGCGCATAACATGAACCCATTCGGCGGCCTGATCACCTCCAAGACCCGGGTCCAGATCCTGATGCGCCTGTTCCTCAACCCCGCCCGCCGCGCCTACCTGCGCGAACTGGCGAGCGAGTTCGGCGCCTCGCCGAGCCTGGTCCGCGACGAACTCAATCAGCTCGCCGCGGCCGGCCTGCTGCAGAGCGAGCGCGCCGGGCGCCAGGTGCTGTTTCGTGCCAACACCAGCCACAGCCTGTTTCCCGAGCTCAACTCCATGGTGCGCAAGGCGCTCGGCATGGACCACATCGTCGAGAGCATCGTCGGCCGCCTCGGCGACCTCGACTCCGCCTGGCTGATCGACGACTACGCCCAGGGCCAGGACAGCGGCCTGATCGACCTGGTGCTGGTCGGCGACATCCACCAGGAGAACCTCGCCGACCTGGTCGCCAAGGCCGAGCGCTACATCGGCCGGAAGATCAGGACGCTGGTGCTCGACAAGGGCGAGACGGACGTGCTTGAACGGCTGCTCGGCGAGCGGCCGCACCTGCCGCTGTGGCGCGACGGGGCCGCCGCGTGACTTTTCCGAGCGTCTCTGTTGTAGGTAGGGCTTCCGCCCGACAAGAGCAACTGTCGAACACAAGCCCGATTCACAAATGATGCGGCCTGGCTCACGGGTAATGCGGTGACGAAATCACCCGGGAGCCGGCACGACCACGATTAACTGGCCGGGCAGAGACCTGACCCATTAAATAAGGCCGGCAGGAAGCCGACCGGCCTAGACAGCAAGCCTCCGCCCATCCCTGAACCGATTGGGTAGGGCGGTAGCATGCTTGAATCCAAACCGCACGATGGCTGCGAAATGGTCAACAGTTCTCTATCGACCCATGAGGTGTTTCATTTATACATTGGTCAAAACCAAGTATGGAGAGTTTCTGCGTATCTTGAAGGAGTACAAAGTTGATTTTACATCTGTGCGTTCTTCAAAAATTTATTGAGCCATTTTATTCATTTGTCAAAGACAACTTCGGAGATTTCAGTGAACGCCATCTTTTTTATATAAATAGAAACAGCTTGGGCTATAGAATGCCTGGCGGTGATAACATTTATCTGGCGCAAGCTCACGAGCCGTATGCACGGTACATCTGGCTGATCAAGCAAATGAATCAGGCAGAAAAAATAATTCTTCACAGCCTTGGTGATTACAGAGTACTGCAGTTATTGGCAGCGCAGCCGTGGCTGCTCAAAAAATGCTACTGGGTAATCTGGGGGGCGGACCTTTATACATACCAGTTTGGCACCCGGAATTTAGCTTGGCGGCGTAGAGAGCTATTTCGGCGCTATATTATTAAACGAATCGGGCATTTCATTACGCATGTCAAAGGTGACTTTGAACTTGCAAAGCAGTGGTATGGTGCACGGGGAATTTGGCACGAGTGTTTCATGTATCCTAGCAACCTCTACCACGAATACCCAATCGAACAAATGCCGCACGATGGCATCAATATACTGGTTGGCAATTCAGCCGATCCCAGTAATAATCATATTGAAGTATTGGAAAGTCTACGAATCTATGCTAGCAAAAATATTTGCATCTATTGCCCACTGTCATATGGTGACACTGTATACGCAAGTAAGGTTGCCAACTGTGGGCAGTCATTGTTTGGTACGAAGTTTGTGGCGATGCGGGATTTTATTTCTCATGATAAATACCTTGATTTTCTTGCACAGATTGATATAGCCATCTTTAACCATAGGCGCCAACAAGGTATGGGTAATATAACGACTCTGCTTGGTTTCGGTAAAAAGGTCTATATACGTAACGACGTTACATCGTGGCATTTTTTCCGACATCTTGGAGTTCAAATTAATGACGTCAAGTCTGCTGACTTAACGAGAATTAAAGTCGATGATGCAAGGCGAAACAATATAATAATTGCAGATTATTTCTCAGTAGTTAACTTGCGACGACAGTGGAATTTGATCTATGGCCAATAGAGTTGTGATGCTACTAGGTGGCAAGAAAGGGTATCAAGCCCTTGTCTCTCTATCGAGTACGCATAAAAAACTTGTCAAAACGGTTATTGTTGGAAGTGATCCAAATGTTGAGGATGACTTATCAAGTGATATTATAAAGTATTGTTTGAAGAACAAGATAGTAGTTGTTGGGAGGCATGAGACTAACTCATACCTAGATGGTTTTATAGGATACAAAATTGCTATTGGATGGCGCTGGATGCTGAGGGAGAGTTCGCGCCTAATCGTTATACATGACTCGCTGCTACCGAGATATAGAGGCTTTGCTCCACTTGTGAATTGTCTGATCAATGGTGAAGAATTGATCGGAGCTACCGCATTTTTTGGAACTAGTGAATATGATGCAGGCCCAGTAATTTCTCAGCGATCGATCAATATCAGATATCCAATCAAAATATCTGAAGCAATAAATAGGATGTGTGATCTCTATTCACATCTTCTTCAGGAGATTTTAGATAAAATCAGTAATGATGAATCAATTTCGTCCGTTAAACAGAATGAATCACTGGCTTCATATAGTTTATGGCGCGATGAGTCGGATTATTTCATTGATTGGAATCGTAGTGCAATTGAGATCGCACGCTTTATAGATGCTGTTGGACCGCCGTATAAAGGTGCGAAATGTTATGCAAATAGTGAATTAACAATAATTAATTCAGCGGTCCCTCTCAGAGACAAATTAATTTGTGACCGTGATAATGCTATAGGTAAAGTGATATATTTTGACAAAGAGTACCCGGTTGTTGTTTGTTCAGAAGGCCTGCTTAAAATCACTGATATTATATCTGCTAATTTTATGCAATTTTTACCAGTGAAACAATTTAAAATTAGATTCTCATCCGATTATGCTCATAAGGGTTCCATTTAACCGCCCCCCATATACAGGCAACGAGGATCAATACGTCCTCGATGCCATGAGGAGCGATAAGATATCCGGTAATGGGCAATATAGCCGGATGTGCCAAGAATGGTTCGAGACAACCCTGAGTTGTGCGAAGGCATTGCTCACGCCTTCTTGTACGCAGGCGTTAGAGATGGCAGCAATCCTGATCGGTATCCAGCCTGGCGATGAAGTAATCATGCCGAGTTATACCTTCGTCAGCACGGCCAATGCGTTCGTTTTGCGTGGGGCGAAGATCGTATTCGTCGATATTCGACCGGACACGATGAACATGGATGAGGCGTTTATCGAAGCAGCGATCACACCCAGCACGAAGGCCATCTGTCCGGTGCATTATGCAGGCGTTGCTTGTGACATGGGTGTGATCGATGACATCGCGCAGCGACACGGGCTTTTCGTAGTTGAAGATGCGGCGCAGGGGGTGATGTCGACCTATCAAGGCAAGCCACTAGGTACCTTGGGCCACCTTGCCGCGTACAGCTTCCACGAAACCAAGAACCTCACCAGTGGAGGCGAGGGGGGCTTGTTGATCATCAATGATGAGCGCTTCGCCCAACGCGCCGATATTATCCGAGAGAAAGGCACCAACCGCAGTCAGTTCTTTCGCGGTGAGGTGGACAAATACACTTGGATTGATATCGGTAGCAGCTACTTGCCTTCCGAGATTCAGGCGGCATATTTATGGGGGCAATTGGATCTGGCCGAAGCCATCACCGCAAACAGGCTTTCCACATGGAATGCATATCAAGAGGCTTTATCTGATCTTGAAGTGAGCGGAAAAATTAAACTACCCACCGTCTCCGATAATTGCCAACACAATGGCCACATGTTTTACTTGAAGTGTCAAGATTATGCTGAACGCAGTGCTTTACTTTCACATTTGAAGCAAAACGGTATTCTTGCGGTATTTCACTACATACCGTTGCATTCCGCGCCAGCAGGAATCCGCTATGGACGGTTCCACGGGGAAGACTGCTTTACCACAAAGGAAAGTGAACGCTTAGTGCGCTTGCCATTATGGTATGGCATGGAAAAATCGGTACAAGAAAATATTATTAATTGTATACGAATGTTTTACACGTGAAAATTAGCCAGACGCATACGAATCGTCGGGCCCATAATTGGCTAATTTACGATGTGGGCGACTTCTGGCTGCAAAAGCACGCAGAACTTATTCGCGGCCATCTTTATGACCTCGGCTGCGGCGAAATGCCCTATAAGGAGTGGCTGCTCAACTATTCTGAGCAGTACATCGGGGTGGACTGGGGTAACACGTCGCATGAAGTCAAGGCCGATATCCTTGCTGATCTCAATGAGCCATTGCCGATCGAAGACGAGGTCGCAGACACGATCGTATCTCTTTCTGTCATGGAGCACCTGCGTGAGCCACAAGTTTTCCTTAACGAGGCTCATCGGCTACTAAAGCCGGGAGGGGCAATGATCCTGCAGGTGCCCTTTATGTGGCAAGTGCATGAAGCTCCATATGATTACTACCGTTACACCCACTACGGCCTGATATACATGCTTGAGAAAGCTGGTTTCATAGACGTAACGGTTCAGCCGCAGACTGGCTTCTGGGTGATGTGGACGCTCAAGTTCAATTATCAGTCAGCGCGCCTGATTCGTGGACCATGGCCGGTGCGCAAGGCTTTGAGTTTGCTGATGCGCATGATCTGGGCAATTGACCAGCGCATCGCGCCATGGCTCGACAAGCATTGGACGTGTGAAGCCGAAACGGCGGGGTATTTCGTTGTAGCTGGTAAATTGTGACTCTGGCGCATCGAACATATTCCGCCGTGCGCTGGACCACTGCATCTTCTGTTGTCCGCGCCGGCTTGAGGTTGGCGCAAATCGCTGTTCTGGCACGGTTCCTTGCCCCCCAAGACTTTGGTTTGATGGCCATGGTTGCTGTCGTACTGAGTTATGCTGGATTGTTCAGTGACATGGGGATAAGCACGGCCTTTGTGCAGCGGCAACAGATCAGTCATGAAGAGCGCAGTAGCCTGTACTGGCTGAGTGTATCCGTGGGTTTGGTGCTCATGCTGCTGGTAATGGCGGCCAGCCCACTTGCTGCCGCATTCTTTAATGAGCCTGAACTGGTGCTGCTAATGATAATAGCCGCCACCAACTTCCTGGTCATCGCCCTTGGCCAGCAACTGCGTATGGATGCGGAAAAGAACCTCAACTTTCGCCCGGTGGCGATTATAGAGATGGTTGCAGCACTCTTGGGTTTTACTGTTGCTGTTATCGCCGCATGGCTGGATTGGGGGGTCTATGCGCTGGTAGCCGCTGCGATCGTCAGCGCATGGCTGACGACAATCCTGTCCTGGATGCTACTGGCGAAGGGCTGGCGCCCAACATGGCGATTGCGCTGGGACGAGGTGCGCTGGTTTGTACATTTCGGTGGCGGCATGATCATCAATAGTGTGATCAACCATGTCAATTCTACCGTGGATTTGTTGCTTGGCGGGCACTTGTTCGGCGCCAGCCAATTCGGGCTTTACAGCGTTCCACGAAACCTGATAATGCACGTTCAATCCATGATCAATCCCATCATTACCCGCGTAGGGTTCCCGTTGATTGCCTCGATTCAAAATGACAAGGTGCGTGTCAGAGAAATATATAAGAAAACCATGAACATGACGGCATCGATCAATGCGCCTGTCTATGTCGCGATTGGATTATTTGCCCCTGAAATTGTGCTGTTGCTACTGGGCGAAAGGTGGCTAGATGCAGCACCCCTGCTCAGGGCGCTCGCCTTCTGGGGATTGTTTCGCTCATTCGGCAATCCTGTTGGCAGTCTGCTGTTTGGCCTGGGACGTGTGAGGTTGGCAGTTCGCTGGAACGCAGGTCTTTTGTTGATCGTCCCGCCCACCGTTTGGTTTGGCTCTAATTACGGAGCAATCGGAATGGCAATGGCGATGGCTGTATTGATGGTGGCTTTATTCATACCAGGATGGTCGATTCTTATACGTACAACTTGTGAACTTGGGCTGTGGGAATATTCAAAGGAAGTGGTTGCACCAACATTCTGTGCGTTGCTTGCGGGTGGGGGGGCTTGGCTAATAGCAAGTCAAGTTGATTCGCCGGTGATGCGATTAATTGTTGGTCTCCCTATCGGGGCAGCAGTATATATTGCGGTCAGTTTGATCATTAACCGAAGTTGGTGTTCGACTGTATCGAGAGTCATACGAGGTTTTATTGTTTGATTCGAACGCTAAATGAGCTGTACGTCTATCTCATAAATCATATTCAAACACCCTCAACATATATACTAAAGAAGTGGTCACATATCATATGAATAGCATTTTAATTACTAAAATAATAACCGCATTCTGTAGGTATATCAAAAATAAACCGGGAGCACTGGTTCGAAGAAGCGTTCGGGCAATAAAGTTAATTAATAATAGATTTAATCCGACTGTAATTTACTTAACAAATGACACTTTAGATTCTATAGTTGAGTATCATAATAGAAGAAAGCTATGTGTTCAAAAAATAGCTGTCTACACAGCAATTATAGGTAAATATGATACACTACTGATACCGGAGGTTCTGAATCCAGAAATTGATTACATCTGCTACACAGACCAGAATATTAGTGGACTAGGAGTATGGCAATTTAGAAAACCACCCTTTTACCATACAGATGCCACACGAATATCCAGGTTCATAAAAACACATCCGAACATGCTGCTGGATCGATATGATTATGCTGTTTGGGTTGATGCAAATATTTTCATAAAGACAAACTTTTCTACCGACCTAGACAGGCTAAAGGCGAGTAATGCGACACTAGGATTCATAAAGCATCCCCATAGAGATAACATATATGATGAAGCACTGGCTTGTATCGCTTACAAAAAAGATAGTATTAGGTTGATTCGTGAGCAGATTAATATATACAGGAATGATGACAAATTTGCCGTTCATGAGCTGATTGAATCTAATTATTTCATCGCAAAATTGAATGCCCGTGGAGTCGAAAGATTCTTTAGAGAGTGGTGGCGTGAAATATATAACTATTCAAAAAGAGATCAAATTTCTCTACCATATGTTCTAGCAAAAAATAGCAACATAAATTATGTCCATCTATTAGATGGAAATAGTGTTCGAACTCACGCTGATTTTCAACTCCTTGAGCATGCTCGTACAAATAGATTAATGTATTCGAAAGATTCATTATTGAAAATTCATAGTATGAACATAAGTTATGATGATAAAGGCGAAACGGATGGTGTAGAGAATGTGAAAAATAGAAGTATTGACGTAGTAATTTGTGTTCATAATGCTCTTGAAGTAGTTAAAGAATGCATTGATAGCGTATTAAATAACTGCGAACATTTGCATAGGATTATTATTATAAATGATCACTCGGATAAGCAAACCACAATGTGCTTGCGTGAAACCAGCAGAAATGGAATTATAAAGCTGATTGAGAATAAAAATAATTTGGGATATGTCCGTTCAGCAAATATCGGTCTTCGTGTGTCAAACGCGGATTTGGTGGTTCTTCTAAACAGCGATACTGTCGTTCCTTATGGTTGGATTGAGAGGATTGCTAGAACGGCATTTTCTAGCGAGCATATCGGGATCGTAGGGCCTTTATCAAACGCCGCAGGCTATCAATCTGTACCTTCTATTAAATGGAGTAGTAATAATACGCCAATCAACAAAATACCGGATAGATTGTCGATTGAGAATATAAATACATTCCTGTCTAAAATCTCAGGTGAGCACGCCACGCCAATTGTGCCAATGATTCATGGGTTCTGTATTGCAATAAAAAGACAAGTCATTGAGAAAATCGGATATTTCGATGAATTAATGTTCAAAAAATTCTACGGCGAAGAAAATGATTATTGCCTAAGATGCAATATGGCCGGAATGCTATGTGCTGTAGCTACCGATACTTATATCCACCACCATAAATCTCAGAGTATTAATGAAGTGATGCGCATTAATAATATGGATAAGGGCGCGAAAGCGTTGCATTTGTTGTATTCTAATGAGCGCATAAGAAAGTACACTTTGGAGATGAAGAATCATCCTACGCTAAAATATATCAGGTCAAGTCTAACGGATGTGTTTAGAGAGAATAGCAAGGGTGATGGCGCGAAAAAAACTATATGGTGAGCACCATCACCACACACGCTGATCCAGCACCATCCAATACGACTGGAAGCTTAGCCCAAGAAGCTGAACCTCATTGTTGTCCACGCACCGTCTTCATACAGGTTGCTTCCCGTAAAGTGGCACGGGTCATCGATCGAAATCCACAAGGAACGGCGAAGATCCAATATATATGAGCAAACTAGCGGTTATAATTCCAGTTTACAGGAACAAGTTGAGCACTTTAGAACTGGTATCATATCAATCCATCATAGGTTCATTGATCAAATACGATATTTACTTGGTTGCTCCAGATGGCTTGAAGCTGACCGGTATTTTAAATAAGAATATTCAGGTAATTAGTTTTGACAGGCGCTATTTTGAGAGTGTGCAGACATACAATAAATTAATGCTTTCCGCTTCATTTTACGAGGCATTTTCCAAGTATAATCATATTTTGATCTCGCAGTTGGACTCATACATAATAAACGGAAGTAAATTAGAAGAGTTTTTGCGAGAGGATATTGATTACATAGGTGCACCATGGATTTACCGAATATACAAGATCACTGGAATTGAAGAATATATACCTTTCTACCATAAAAGGTCGGCCATGAGCATAATCAAATATTTTACAGCCAAACCCTACTTGGTAGGGAATGGCGGATTGTCTCTCAGAAAGGTCGAGACATTCAGGCGCGTAGCGAGTGAATACGCAAATGACATTAATTCTTGCCTTGAGATGATTGAATCCGAATCTGAAGAAGACCAGCCATTGGCGATTAACGAGGACGTTATCTGGTCAATCGTTTGTCCCGTGCTTACTGCGGGCTCTTTGAAAGTGGCACGATTCCGCGATGCACTTAAATTTTCTTGGGATTCACGACCAGATGTATGCAACCGGTTCACATTTGGAAGGTTACCGTTTGGCTGCCATGCATGGGACAAGAATCTGGAATTTTGGAGGAATAAAATTCCCGATATTGCAAGGCATCTTGAAAACTAACAATTACTAATCTTTTGTTCGCTTTGCAACACGGCCATTATATTATTTGCGATATCACTTGAAGTTGGCTTCGTATAAATCGCATTTCCTTTCCCTGCCTCACGTAATTCTTCGATATCCGATGCAATGACCCTAGTTCCACAAGCTATCGCCTCCGCCACGGGTATCCCATACCCTTCATAAATCGATGGGAACACGAATACCGCGGCGCCGGAATAGAGGTCTGCGAGTTCTTCATCGGGCACGTAGCCTATGAACTTCAGGTACTCCACCCCCGCGAACTCCCCGGTGTCAAATTTCCAGCCCTTGAGGCCGGTCACGACCAGGTCATGGTTCCTCAGTTCGGAATTGAGTAGACGGAAGGCCTTTATCAGGGTCTTGATGTTTTTTCTTGGTTCGAGTGTTCCGGTGCTCAGGATGTAATTCTCCCTTATCCCGTACTTTTGTAGCGTCCTGGAAACGGCGTTTTGCGGCCGTTTAGTGAAAACGGGCGAGACAGATGGGTGAATTACCATGTCGGCTTCCTTACCGAAATGTTTGCTTATCTTTCGCGCCGTCCCCTGCGAGATGGTCAGGATCCTGGTTGCACTTTTGACATCTTTTTCGAAATAGAGCTTGTGTGACAATTTGACCGCCGTGTTCATGGTCTCGCGTGCATACCAGTAATTCAGGTCATAGACCGTGAGCAGAATTTCCCGGGTGCCGAGATAACATGGGATCAAGGTGTTCGTACACCAGAAAAGGTCCAGCTCGTGACGCTTCGTCAAGCGTGACAGGAAATACCGCGTCCAGACGAATCTGGGCAGTCTGGAGAGTATCTGGTTGGGTTCAATGCACAACTTCCAGCGATCGGACAGTGCGGGCATTTCGACAGGCTGTCTGGAATAGACGATGAATTCGACGTCACGGCAGCGGTTATCCAGTTGCTGGAACAGGTTGATGCAGTAGCGGCCGATTCCGGTAATCGGTCGTCTCAGGACGGAGCCATCGATCCCGATCGTTCTGCATTTTCCCATCGGTCAGACAACCACCTGATCGAGGAGTTTTCTGATTAACTTGTCTCCATATATCGATGGCTGCCATTCCAGTTCTGCCATGGCCTTTCCTGGATTGCCGGTGATTCTTTCCGGGTCGTTAGGGCGTAAAAGCGCATGATTGATTTCGATATGATCCAGGTAGTCCAAACCGACCAGTTCGTACGCGAAACTGCAGAACTCGCGCAGGCTCATGCTGTGCCCTGTGGCAATGACATAGTCTTTGGCGGTTTCAGTTTGTAGCATTTTCCACATCGCTTGCACGAACTCGGGTGCCCACCCCCAGTCGCGGACGACGTCGAGATTGCCGAGCAATATTTTCGTCTGGTTGTCAGCCTTGGCCTGGAGTGCGCCCAGGATGATCTTGCGCGTTACGAAATGCGCCGGTCTCAACGGAGATTCGTGGTTGAACAGCAATCCGGAGCAGGCAAACAGGCCATACGCCTTGCGGTAACTTCGGACTTGCCAGATCGATGCGGCCTTGGCCACGGCATAGGGGCTTACCGGGTTGAACGGAGTGGTCTCGTCAGCTGGTGAGGTGCCGCAGTCACCGAAGACTTCACTCGATCCAGCGTTGTAAATTCGCGCATCGAGCTTGAGGAAGCGGACCGCCTCGAGGATGTTCAGGATGCCGTGGCTGATGCTCTCCAGCGTCTCGACTGGCATCTGGAAGGAGAGCGAAACGGAACTCTGCCCAGCGAGGTAGTAGATCTCGTCGGGGGCGTACTCAGCCAAGGTCTGGATCACGCTGCGAAAGTCGGTCGGTACCAGCGAGGTGGTCTCGATGGTGTCGAGTACACTGAGTTTCTTCAGGTTGGCGAACGGTGACAGCAGGGCGTCTCTCGACGTCCCGATCACGCGATAACCCTTCCCAACCAGGAGTGCTGATAAGTAGGCGCCATCCTGTCCCGAAACGCCGACGATCAATGCGGTTTTTTTCATGGCACCAGTCTAGGTCATACCGGTGAGTGAGTTATAGGCAGACTCGACCTGGCGTGCCTGCACGGATACTGAAAACTCGCGGGCGACGCACGCCCGCGCTCGTTCCATGTCATCAGCACTGCACGGGCGGGCGGCCATCTCCTTGACCACGGCGACCAGGCTCGCCACACTCCCGTCTGCGCGGGGCAGATCAGCCCCACATGCCTGCAGGATCTCGTCGATCGACGTGCCGCCGCAGGTGATAACCGCCTTTCCGCATGCCAACCCCTCCGCGACCACGTAGCCGAACCCCTCGTAGCGAGAGGGGTAGAGCACAGCGTCGCACTGCCGGTATTCCGCAAGCAGCTTTTCCCGTGTCAACCTCCCGATATTGACCATGTTCGACGGCAACGGGCTCGGCAAAAGCGGCTTCCCCGAGGTGTACCTGAGGATGTACCCATCACCGAGCCCGCGCATCACCTCGGGCAGGAGGTCGAACCCCTTGCGGCGCGAGTTGCTGCCGACGAAGAGCAGTCGGAAAGGGCCGTCATTTCGACTGGGAGGGGACTCTTCCGGTTGGAAAAATCCGGTATCCACGCCGTTGTAGATCAGGATCGTGCGCGGCAGGTCGAACCGTTCCCGGTATCTATCGAGGGTGTACTTGCTGACGCCAACCGCCAGGGCAGCCGCGGCCAGGCTCCATTTTTCGTAACGCTTGATCAGGCTGCGGTGATAGGCGGTCTGGGCCAGGGAGGAGAAAGCGCGGAACGCCGGGTCGTGGACGCAGTGGTGCAGGGTGACGACCAGCGGGATGCCTGCTCGCTTGAAGGCAAAACCGTGCCAACTACTGCTGTGAATGATGTCCGTGCCTGGCGGCGGCGCGATCCGCCTGAGCGGGAACGGGACCGGTTCGTAGCGGTGCGGGAACCAGGTCAGCGTGACGTCATGCCCGGCATGCGTCAGCTGTTCGGCGAGGGATTGGAAATAGACGTCCGACCCGCTGCCGCAACGCAGGGTCGGAATCCATATTTTCATCGGTGTCCGTCTACTTCTGTTCTGGCGGCGCCTGGTGCCGCTCGTAGAGCAGCATCGTGATCTGCTCCGACACCAACCCGATCAGGAACACCACCACGCTGGCGCTGTAGAGCAGCGCGCTCATGTTGGTAAACCGCCCCTGGTCGAATAGCGTGACCATGTACCAGAAGGTCGCCATCAGGAAGAAAATGCCGCTGACCGGCATGAAGATCTTCAGCGGCGAGTAGAGCGTGCCGACGCGCGAGATGATCAGCAGGAAGCGGAAGCCGTCGCGTAACAGCTTGATATGGCTCGCTCCGATCCGCTCACGCGCGGCGATTTCGATGTAGTCGACGGCGTAACCGGCACGGAAGAAGGCCATGGTGATGGTGGTCGGGTAGGAGAAGCCGTTCGGCAGCAGGTGCAGGAACTCGCGGAAGTACCTGGCCCGAACGGTGCGGAAGCCGGAGGTCAGGTCCGGAATCGTCTGGTTGACCATGTAACTGGCCAACCGGTTGTACAGCCAGTTCGCCAGGCCGCGGTACCAGGACGCCTGGGTGTCGGTCCGGCGGGCGCCGACGACCATGTCGTAGCCGTGGTCGAGGCGCGCCAGCAGGCGCGGGATGTCCTGGGCGCCGTGCTGGCCGTCGGCGTCCATGAAGACCAGGATCTCGCCGCTGGCGTTGCGGGCGCCGCTCTTGATCGCCGCGCCGTTGCCGAGCGCTCGCGGGTGGCGGATCACCCGCGCCCCGTGGCTTTCCGCCACCTGGCCCGAGCCGTCGGTCGAGCCGTCGTCGACCACCAGCACTTCCGCCTCCGGCATCACCTCCTTGAGGCGGGGCAGGAGCCGTTCCAGGCCGGCGGCCTCGTTCAGACAGGGTAGGACGATGCTGACCATGTACTGTAATGGTACGCTGGGTTTACTGTGCTGCATGGCAGCACGTTGGCTCGATAGTCGGCGCTTTGGTGCGGTCTTCCCCTTATTGGCGGTAGACTCTTTTGCTGTGCGTGCGCGTTCCAACGGGTCTTCGTCGGCCATGTTCGACTCCCAGTGTCGAGGTTCAGGTTCGATTATCGTAGGAGTGAGGTCACCCCTACAACCGTCGGTTGGCGTTATTGAGAACGAGCGGGGGACGCGCGCAAGGAATCGCACCACCCGAGCCAGTCACCCTGGTCGTGAAAAGATAAACGAGCGTGACCACGCGTTCCTATGGAGATTTCCAACTTACATTATGGTCTGGGCTTATTTGAGCACAGTCTGCAAAGGAAGATATTGCGTTGATTCTAGTGAGACGTCCTATTCCAGGAGAACAAGTGGGCAGTGTGCGTTATCCAATGCAGGAGATTCGCTAAAGGCCAACCTTATCAGGTGCGTATTGGAGGGCGCCAGAGCTTTGGTCGTTGGCGCTGCAAAGTGAGCATGTTATGCAGGGGCGAGTGATCGAGTGAAGGGAACAAGGTACTACCTGTTGCCGGCGATGTTGTCCACCGGTAGCTACTTAATGTTCCGGCAACTGCTTGACTATCCGATCCATTCGCGGGTTGTCAGCATGCTACTAGGTGTGACGTTTGTAGTCGCATTGTCCCAGTGGTTCGCTTGGCGGTGGCTGCGTCGTTCAAGTCGGCTTGGGCTGCACGGCACGACTTCTTACTGGCTGAGCCTTGGGGGCACTTATGGCGTTATGCTGTTCGCTTTGCTCGCCGAGTTGTTTCAGCGTGACCACCCCTTCTTTCTCGGCACATTCGATTTCCTGTTGTTCTACTTGCTGCTGTCGGGTTGGCTGATAGCCCGTCATGTGATCTTCGCCTACCTGCTAGCCGCCATCGCCGGTCTTTATGCCTATCTCTGGACCGGATTCCATCTGTACGGGGTTGTTCCCGACATGAACATTCCCGGAAATATAATTGATCTTTCCACCTTCGTCTCGCCGGTTACTCGCATTGCGATATTCTCCGGGTTACTGCTGTCGACGCTCGCCCTGCTGGCGTCTCTGGTCGTGCTCGGACACTGGCTCATACGTACGCCGAGTCGTCTTGTATGGTGCGGTGCTGCGTTGCTGACAGGCTGGATTGGTTACGTTGGCGTGGTGGGTAATTATGCGTTTTCCAGTAGCCTGGTTTCTCGTATCGGCTTGCTCAATAACGCTCAGCAGCGGGCAACAGTGGCAACGATTGGCTTGATCCCTGTTTGGTTCCTCGAGAGCCTGCAGAAGCAGGGTCGGATGTTGATGCTTCAGCAACGGTTCGCGAACAACGATACTGACCCGCACGCGACACTACTTGCGGAATGGGTGCGTACCATACCGGAGGACCGTCTACCGAACGTGCACATGGTGTTGCTCGAAAGCTGGATTGATTTCCGCGCGTTTTCAGACCCACGATTACGATCGATCCCAATACCGCCAGAGTTTACAGACATTGCTGGGCAACTTACCGTCTCAGATACGCCAGTGTTCGGTGGTGGGACTGCCAACGCTGAATTCGAGGCGCTCTGCGGGGTACGTTCATTGAGCAGGGTCGATGCCATCGAGTTCAACTCGTTGCGTGGCGATCCTACGGCGTGTCTGCCGTGGCTGCTCTCCAAACTTGGCTATCGGACCGTGATGACGAGTGTCTTCGAAGATACCTATTTCAATAGCCGTAGGGCATACGACTCTATCGGATTTGACGAACAGTACTACGCATGCAGTTATTGCAGAGAGAACGGTGTTGGACCGACCGATCTGGACGCAGGGGAACTCTACGACGGTGACCTGTTTACGGCCAACCTTGATTTTCTCGGTCCAGCCTTGGAGGAGAGGGGCGAACCGATTTTTAACTACCTTGTCACCGGTTATGGACATTACCCGTTCATCCGGAACCGGCAAGTTCGCCCCGATGTCTGGCGGGATCCTGGATTCGAGGATGACTTGGTCCAAGCCGCCAACATCAGTTACTACCGTGAAATCGCGGTGGCCCGGTTGGTTGACGAACTCCGCGCCAAAGATCCAGATTCCATCGTGGTGTTATTTGGAGACCACCTTCCGATTATCGAATTTGACGATGATATTTACAAACGCTATGGCTACCACGGTGATGGTAAGACCCATCGCGTACCGGTGCTGTTCGTCGTTCACGGCAAAGTTTATAAGTTTGCGCCTATCCATCACTACGACATTCCTTACATCATCTTGGGGCTGATTCGTGGCGACATCGACTGCGATCACTCATTTATGTGCGATTACCATAGTGTGATGCCCACCGAGGATGACTACTATCGCATTATTTACGCGGCTCAGGCGGAGGAGGAGTGAGAAAAAAACGGATAGCGCTCGCCGTCCTCGCTGTTGCGGTGCTAATGATATTGCTGCTCGGTGGCGCAGAGTTTCTGTTTGCGCGTGTCAATCCGTCCGTCATCGAGCATCCAGACTCTCCGCAGTATTGGCTTCATTCGTCGCAAGTCAGTCTACTGAAAGGGCATTGGCAGCATTCGGCCCCAGCGCACGGCGAGTGGCGTGCGGATGAGTTACGTTCGCGGATAGGTGCCGAAAGTATTCGCACCATCGCGGGCCTTGAGGTTGACGTCATGTGGGACGCTGCCCTGAACTCACTGGTTATCTCACATGATAACCCTGACGACACTGGGAGTTTCCAGGTGCTCTCGGGAAGGCGACTGACACTGGGTACGTTCGTCGAGTGGCTCAACCAGCAGGTCAGCTATTCGGGACAGTTGTGGTTAGATGTGAAAAACCTCCACTGGTCGAATGCAGGCGAAGTTGGTGAGGCGCTGGACCGGATCTTTGTGACGAACCAGCGCCGCGGCATGGTCTATGTCGAATCTCGCAATCCGCTACCGTTGCCGGCGTTGCGATCTCGTGGCTACCGCGTAATCTACTGGGTCCAACCAATGTTTTCACGTCGTGGCATCGTTGATGCCAAACGGCAGATATGCCTAGTCGGAGGTGATTGTGTCAGGGCGGTATGGGTCATGACCAAGCGCATGATCGGCTATGCATTGCAGAAGAGTGCGCTGGGGTATGCTGGGCTGGCGCGCGTTTCCATGCCGTATGATCAATACCACTGGGTCGAAGAGGAATACCGGGGCAGAGAAGTGTTTCTGTGGACCAATAAACTGGATCATCGGCCGCTGGCCGAGCAGCGCCGGATCATCGGTGAGCTTGCCGCAAAAGACCGGATTGGGGTGATTTTGGTCGATGATCTGCGATTGCTTGAGATCTCTCTACTTCCGGAGAGTCAGTGAGTACTGACTTTCATTACACCGAACCATGCGCCATGGGAAAAGGTTGTGTTTGGAAGAATCACAAGGTCCGGTATGGATGCCGGGGAGTCAGAGTAGGGACAGCGTCGCCAGCCCCACAAACACCATGAACCCGACCACGTCGGTGGCGGTGGTCAGCACCACGTTGCTGGCGATCACCGGGTCGATTTACAGCCGGCGCATCATCAGCGGGGTACCCGGTTCCCGGATAGGCGGCTCATCGACCGAACGGTACGGCCATGTCGAGGATGGCCGCTGCCCGGTTGAGACGGCTATCAAAGCAGGCGAAGGTGACGGCTTGCCCGCACAGGTCCAGCGTAATCCTGGCAGAGGCGAGTTGGATGCTGTCATAAGCTCGAAGTCCGAATGTCCGCGCATATTCTCCCGCGGTTTCAACGACATGCTGACTTACCTCGGTGACGATCAGGGCAGGCCAATCCCGGGAAAAGGCTACCCGTGCGCTGTCGATGGCGGCCTGGTCTGACCTGGACTCGCGTTCGCGGCGGGCAAAGGCCGCGTGCGCCTCGGCCCAGGCGATACGGCTGACAGCAACGGCTGCCGCCTCTTCCACCAGGCGTTTGGTCTCCGTGCTGCCCGGTTCGAGCACGTAGAGCTTGACCAGTGCCGAGGTGTCACAAAAAAGGATCAACCACGCTCTTCCATGACCGTTTCCGACAGGCTCGGTCCGGAGCCGGTCAACCTGATGTTCGCGCCGGCGGGCTTGCCTCCCCGCCACTCCGCGATGCCTGGCCGGAGCAGGGCGGTCAGGTCGGCGGTCGCGCATTGGCCGACACCGCTCACCCTGGCGATGACCTTGCGGTGCGAGGTCACTTCGATCTCTTCGCCCGCCTGGGCTTGGGCCAGGTAGCGGGAGAGGTGGGTTTTCAAATCGCGGACGGATACGCGCATCCAAGGGCACTCGTGCAGAGGGTTCGCATGGGTGAATGTAGTCTCATATTAAGACTAGATCAATAAAATGTAGTCACAAATGTGCTGCCATCGGTGCCAGGGCGGTCTCTTCCAACGTGCTCGCACCCCGGCCATGTAAGTAAGCGCTCACAGCAGGAACAGCGTCGCCAGTCCCAGGAAGGCCATGAAGCCGACCACGTCGGTGATGGTGGTCAGCACGACGTTGCCGGCCAGGGCCGGGTCGATGTTCAGCCGGCGCAGCACCAGCGGGATGGTGATGCCGGCCGCGGCGCCGCAGACCAGGTTGATGACGATGGCGGCGGCGATGACGTAGCCGATCTGCAGGTCCCGGAACCAGAACACCGCGACCACGGCGACCACGGTGGCCCAGAGCACGCCGTTCAGGGCGCCGACGGCGATCTCCTTGGCCATCAGCCAGCGGCTGTTGGCGCGGGTCACCTGGCCTAGGGCGAGGCCGCGGATGGTCAGGGTGAGGGTCTGGCCGCCGGCGATGCCGCCCATGCTGGCGACGATCGGCATCAGCACCGCCAGGGCGACGATGCGCTCGATGGTGTGCTCGAACAGGCCGATGACCCAGGCGGCGAGGAAGGCGGTGACCAGGTTGATGCCGAGCCAGAGCGCGCGCCGCCGGGCGCTGGTAACCACCGGCGCGAACATGTCCTCCTCGGGATTGAGGCCGGCCCGGGCCAGCTGCGCCTCGTCGGCCGCCTCGCGGATGTAGTCGACCACGTCGTCGATGGTGATGCGCCCGAGGAGCCGCCCGCGCTCGTCGATCACCGGCGCCGAGACCAGGTCGCGCTGCTCGAACCGGCTGGCGACCTCGGCCGCCGGCATCTCCGGGGGAATGCCGTCGGTCTCCATCGACATGATCTCGCCGACGGTCGCCTCCGGGTCGCGGGTCAGCAGGTCCGCCAGCGCCAGCAGGCCGAGGTACTTGTCGTAGCGGTTGACCACGAACAGGCTGTCGGTCAGGTCCGGGATGGAGCCGCGCATGCGCAGGTAGCGCAGCACCACGTCGAGGGTGACGTCGGCGCGCACGGTCACGGTGTCGGGACTCATCAGGCCACCGGCGCTGTCCTCGTCGTAGCGCAGCGCGGCCTCGACCCGCATCCGGTTCTGCTTGTCTAGTGAGGAGAGCATGCCCGGGACCAGGCGGTCCGGGAGGTCCTGGATGATGTCGACCAGGTCGTCGACATCGAGGTCCTCGGTGATCGACAGCAGCTCGTGCGTCTCCATCTGCCGCAGCAGCTTGGCGCGCACCTCGTCGTTGAGTTCGGTCAGGACGTCGCCGCGGTTGTCGGCGTAGACCAGTTCCCAGGTCAGTTCGCGCTGCGCCTCCGGCAGCGACTCGAGCAGCAGCGCGACCTCCGCCGGATGCAGGTCGTTGAGCATCTTGCGCAGGTGCGGGTGCTTGCCGTGCTCGAGCGCCTCGGTGAAGGCCTGGAGCCGGTTGGCGCTCTTGTCTTGCTCGAGGTTTTCGGCCATCGGTCGTGCTCTTCGCGGCCGCGGCGGCGCGCGCGGCGAGTGTAGCAGAGGGGCCAGGGAGGGGGCGGCGCAGGCGGTGGCGGGTGAGGGCGAGGCGGGTCGGACTCCAGCCCGGCCTACAGCCACGCGTAGGTTGGGCAAAGCGAAGCGTGCCCAACATTTCGGACCGGACCGCCGGAAGCGACGCCCGGTTCGTGTCGCCTCCGCCGCCGCCGGTGCCGGTCCCATGTCCGCGGCGCCGCCATGGCGTCGCTGTTGGGCACGCTGCGCTTTGCCCAACC